>Ga0079996_122959_pt1 | contig 127344 bp, 84 predicted proteins | sample PerSpoAPS_AMetaG_FD_69199 | JGI IMG/M metagenome (GOLD analysis project Ga0079996, IMG submission 69199) | Thermal spring microbial communities from Yellowstone National Park, Wyoming, USA - Perpetual Spouter A (PS_A) MetaG (SPADES assembly)... | ecosystem: Environmental > Aquatic > Thermal... | reverse complement strand
TATCTATACAATAAACTTTTTTTGGAGATATCATTTGCAACTTTAGCTTTGGTGAATACTTTTCCAGGAAGAAAATTAGATAAGAGGTTGAAAGAAACTCAGAATAATTTTTTATTGTTTGAAGAGATCTAACGTTTAAAATGTTTTTCAGCTTATTGAAAGAAATCTCTCTAGCAACCATTTAAATGTAATATTTCGCTGGCTCTTTCAAAACTTTTTCGTACTTCACCTTATACCTTTGAATTACATCTCTTTCGACAATATCCTTAATAGTTCTCAACTAAAAAGTTCCTGCCAAACTTAAAAGTTAAAGGAAAGCCTCCAGTTTTAATGTATTCTTTCAGTAATTCTCTTGTTTTAGAGATGTCTCTTGTTAAATGAACATTTGGTTTAAAATTATTAAAATTTAAATATTCTCTAAAGCTAAAAGGAAAGAGCTCATAATTAATATGTCTTCCGCTCAGAAAAGTTGCAAATTATTTGCTTAACAATCTTGCGTTGCTTCCTGTAATTATTATCTTTCTTTTTGGAAGTAATCTGGAAACAAACCTTTCCCAACCGTTTATATATTGAATCTCATCAAAAACAATAAATTCTACCTCTCCTTTCAAAGAGGCTATAGCTTCTAAAATTAGATTTAGATTTCTGGCTTCTACTTGCAACCTTTCGTCTTCAAAGTTTACATAAGCTGCTTGCTTGTTAAGTGTTAATAAAAATGCTAAAATTGATTTCCGCATCTTCTAACTCCAGTAATTATCGTTGCGGCATCAGTAGAAATTCTATCTATCTTTAGCTCTCTTTCAATAATTTTTTCACTTTTCATTTTCCCTTTCAAATCTTCTTCCTTATCAACAATAGCCCTTTTTATTGTTTCAATATCTGTCATATAAAAGTTTAAAGTGGGAATTTATTATCAAAACAAGAGTAAAATTCTAACTACAACTTGTCTTTATCGAAAATTAAAGATTATTCAGTTGCTTGACTCTCACTCTCTAATTCTCTCAAGAGTTTTGGCCTCTTCTTTTTCCTTCTTCTGTAAAGAATAATGAATAGAACGATTGCCAAAATTACTATAAGAATTATTGCTATTAGAAAATAGTTCAAATAAGCCTTTGGTGCTACAATCATCAAAACTTCCATCTCTATTAAAGCATCTGATATCAATTTGCTTGCTTCATTCAATTCTTGCAAACTTTCATCGAACTGTTTGTTTGATAGGTAGTCTTTAGATTTTTTCAAGTGTATTTCAGCTAAAATTAAAGTAGAATTTATTTTTGAAACATCTATTCCTCTAATTTCTAAAACACTCATTCTTATCCTGGCTTGAGAAAGCATATACTCAACGCTCAAAATTTTTTCGTAAATGTCTGGAGTCAAATCAATTGGCTTTGAAGATACATTCAAATAAAATTCCTTTGATGCTTTTGTTTCGTTTGAAGATGCTTCAAATAAAAGCTGATAAACACCAACTTGAAAATCTTTTGGTATTTTTATGTTAAGCAAGAATGTAACGTTTTCTCCAGGAGAAAGTTGTTTTATGTAAAGCGGAGAAATTGAAACCTCTAAAGATTTTGGATAAGAAAGATATGGTCTTATTTCATAGGCATCTCTCTCGCCATTGTTAATTAAAGTTACTGGGATTAGAACGAAAGAGTCTTGATAAGCATCTGTTATGTTTTTGATTTGAATTGAAAGTTTTGGTGGTGCTAAGAAAACTGGAGTTGGTACATATTGAGGCACTTTTTCTGGAGGCATTATTACTGGCTGAAGTATCGGAGTTATAATTACATCAAATCTTCCCCAGGTTTCAGTTGTTTTACCATCGTATGTGGATTTTGCTTGTATGAAATAAGTTCCAGTAGAATTTGGTACAAAAACGAGGAAAAATGCGGTTCTATCTCCTGGTAAAAGATTTCTCGGAGAATCATAATATTCTGCAATTGGTCTTAAACTTCTGTTGTAAAAATGAATTCTTACCATTAGCTCTTCGTATATACTAACTGAGCCTGTATTAACGACTTCAGCAGTTATATTCTCTCTTTCAGTAATATCTATTATCGGCTTGTAGTTCAACAATATTTTTGCTTCTTTTTTTGGCTCAATTGAAACGCTAACAGTTGGAGATACAAAATAGCCAGAGTATCTAGAGAATAGGAGAATAGATACTAAGAGCAAGATGAAAATCAAGATATATCTTTCCATTAAAAATTTTCGTCAATAAGCGTTAAATTCTTTGATATTTTCTGTCTTATCTCAAGAATACTTGAAGATAAGAATTGAGATAAAAATTATTAGAAGTATCAAAAAGATAAAAATGAGCATCTGAGTGTTGTCTTGCTGTTTATTGGTTTCACTTTGACTTTCTTTAGTGATTATCGCATGCTGAGATTCTCGAGGATTGGTTTCTTTTTCTTGATTTCCTAGCACTTCTATAGAAAATTCGAAGACTCTCTCATCTACAAAAGTTATATCTTTTGTTGGGACGTCTTTTCTCGCGTGTAAAATAACACTAAAGTTTCCTGCAGATTTTGGAGTTACAAAAACTCTAACTTTTGTTACATTGTATGGTTTCCCTCCAACTAAAATCTCTCCGTCTCTTTTGAAAGGATTCAAATATAGAGGGTTTGGCAATATGTTGACCAAAAAATTCTCATTGCTATCAACATAAAAGTTTATCTTTTCCGGGATATCAGACCAGAATAAAATTTCAAAAGCGACTGTCCCTCCAACTTTTGTTTTTGCATAGCTTGAAATAGGTAAACTTCCATATGCAAAGGCTGCATGAAATACTAAAACAAAAAACATTACCAATGAAAAAATTTTATGGAGATGTGCCACTCAAAACACCCAAGATATATATTTTTGATGTGTATGTTCCAGCGTAGATTGGAGGAATATCAATCCAATAATAAGTAGTGTAATTTCCAAAGCCCTTGTTGAAAAAGAGAAGCTGATAAGTGTTCAATAGTCTATATGAAGATGAGTAAGAATTTGTTGTGTTGCTAAACGTCATGTTGCTTATTTTCAAGTAAGTATTAGTTTGTGAATTGTAAAGATCATCTCCTTTTATGTAAAAATCTAAGTTACAGCTTCCTGGATTAACTGTTATGTTGTATTGAAGCTTCGAATTTCCTGGAGCCGGATTTCCTTGAGTTGATGGATTTAAAATTCCAAAATCGATTGAACTCCAGCTTAAGCTAAAATCAACTGAACAAGAAGAAATGTAAATTGTTGCATTTTCTGTTGAATTTCTGTTGATATAAGAGAAATTAGAGTTAAAAACAACTCCAATTTTCCAATAGGTTGAAGTGTTGCCTGTAGCATTAACAATCCAGCTTAAATTACAATTTTGATTTTCCAACAATAATCCACAAGTTTTTATTGCAGAAGCTGGAGTTTCGTTAATGAAAAATGGTTTATTGCCATAAGTCGTGTTTATTGGAGTGTCTGGATAGCTTGATGTCAAGTTGTATAAAACTGTACCATTAACTATTCCGCAATCTCCATTTCTGCAAGTTACACTTGCATTTACCCAGAAAATTTGATTTTGTATAATGTAGTTTATTGTAGTTGCATCTGGAGAAAGAAGTTTGACTTCAAGATATCCAACAGAATAAAACAAGTAGAATTGAACGTATTCTTCTTTCAATGTAGTTGAAACATCGCTTGGAGTTGTATTCAACCTTACTCTTATTTTTCCGTCTGAAGAAATGAAGTTGGTTGGATTGTATGTTGGGGAGGAAATATTACACCAAATCCCATAATAAATGTTTGGAGAAGCAGAAATGTTTTGACAAGCTACCCAATTAGAGTTTGCAAAATCGTAAATTGACATATTGAATATTTTGCTGTTAGTTGATGTAAAGTTTATCAAAACGCTTATATTCCTCAAAGTTCCATTGTAGCTAACTGTTGCGTTGTGTTCTACAGAAAGCTGGTAAAATACTTGATAAGTGTAAGTTATAGTTATTGTTGAGGAAAACCATCTTGTTACGCTAGAGCCAAAAATAGCAGTGTAGCTTCCCGGACTTGTAACATTGTCTAAAACATAATCCCAACATCTATCAAATCTTGCTTCTCCAGTATTTCTAAAATTGCAAGTTTGGTTAACATAACCTGGGACGACTATTCCAGAAACAAGAGTGTTAGTCGCAGCTGTTGCTGAACCTGTAAATCCATAAACTGTAAGGTAGGCATCTCTAATTGAATAAGAGCTTTCTGGTATTGAGAAAGAAAATGGATAAGAAATGCTGGCAACAACACTACTATTATAATTCTGCCCAACGAAATAGTCAACTGTCCTTATTCTTTGAGGAGATGAAGAATTGAAAGCATAAGTTATAATAAGCTCGCATCCTTTGCTTCCTGTATAATAGCTTGTAGATGCAGCTGAGCTGTAAACAGAACAAACAACTGTATTTCCATTTTGTAAATTGTATAAGTTAGTTGCATTATACAAAATCATTGAAGTGCTAACTTGCTCATCACGCAAACCTAAAGAATATGAAACTTGGGTTGCTGGACTGCTTCCTTGTATTGTTGAATTTACTCCTATTGTTGTAGTATAGCTTGTTGCTCCTGCACCAGCACCATAAGCTATAGCAAAAGAAATCCTGTTATAAACACTTTTTATATTGATATTGTTTTCTGGTAAAGTAATTTGCCTTTGGAAAGTTGCTGTATGAGCTGCAGTATACAAACCTGTATCTTGTCCTATAAGATACTTTACAGTTTTTAGTTGTATTGGCGAATTAGCATCGTATTCGTATGTTAAAACTAACTCAGTTCCTACAGTATCAATAGCATATCCTGCAGTCGGTTTGAAGTTGAATGTGTGAGATGTTGTCGTGCTAAAAATATTTCTGTAGAGGAAAATGTAATCGATTGTAGTACCTCCTGCATTATCTATAGGTGTGCCAGAAATAGTATTTGCTCCATCTAAATCAATAGAAATTCCTTCATCAACAGTTCCACCAGGCATTAAGTGAATATAAGTCTCGAAAAAAGAATCTCTAACAATAACATTGTTTTCTGGCAAATTTAGTGGTGGTATTGTAAAAGCAGTAGATGAACCAACAGCCAATGATGTAGTTAATTGACCAACAAAAAATCTAACAGTTTTTATTTGCCTTGGAGAATCGCTATCATACTCGTATGTTAGGATGAGTTTGGCATTCTCGCCCTGTCTTATGGGATTAAGCTTTACGTATAAAGTGAAAGTATAAGTTCCATTCTGCCTAATATAGCTAAGTGATGGAGTTGCATCTGCATAAATGTAGTAAAACATATTTTCTCCTGTTGTCGCTGGTCCAGCACCAGTTGTCAATAGAGTTGTGTTTGTTATTTGAGTGTTATAAACAAGATTTTTTATTTCTATTATAGCATTCTTTATTACTGGGTTTTTTTCTGGAATGTAAATCGTAAATGTGGCCGACTTTTCTGTATTAGCGGCCATTTGTGTCATATCTTGATAAATGAAGTATTCAACTGTTTTTTGCTCTCTTTGTGGGACTTCACTCTCCAAAACATTCCAAGTTAAACCATCACCATTTGTATTTAAATAAGAATTAATTGTTGCTTGGTCTATTGTTGAAGCAATACCAGTAATGTTAGTTGTTTGAGTTTGATTGAAACTTGAAACTGAAATTGTTTGTGCTAAAGAAATTTGAAAAATAAAAAAAGAAAAAAGAAACAAAAGAAAAAAATCTCTCACCATCTTCTCAACCCAAGGATTTTTAGTATCTTATCGATCATCTTTTCTTTCTCATAAGGAATTCCAGCAATTTTTGCAGCTAATTGTTTAAAAGTTTCAGAAACATTTTTGTCAAAAAAGAAAGCTGGAGTTCTTAAGCTCAAGCTTTTTAGAAAAGTTTCGCTTTCTTTAATCTCAGCTAAAACTGGCAAACCAGAATATCTTTCCACTTCCTCTCTCCTCATCTCATAACTTTTTCCTTTAACTCTATTCAAAATAATTCCAAGAACTATAGGTTTTTCTGGCAGATTATTAATCAACTTGTAAGTTTTTGCCACATCAAAAACCGAAACAAAATCTGGAGTTGCGACAAAAATTGCTTCTTGACAGCTATTCAAAGATATTATTGCTTCTCTTCCTAAACCTGGAGCTGAATCAATTATAACAAACTCGAAATTCTTTAGGTTTTCCTCTATAACATTTTTTAAATTGCCATCTATGCTAACGACATCGTTCAAACTCAATGAAGTCGGTACTATTGATAATCCTGATGAATGTCTGTAGATTATATCATTAAAACTGCATTCGTTCTTTAAGAAGTTGTTTAGAGTTTTTTCTGCTTGCAAAAGGTTGAAGTAAAGTGAAACATGTGGAGTGGTAAAGTTAAAGTCTAGTAAAACTGTTGGTCTTCCAAAACTTTGTAAAGCTAAAGCTAAATTTGAAGCTATTGTTGTCTTTCCAACTCCTCCTTTTGTAGATAGTATGCTTATAACTCTCATCTTATCTAACCTCCAATTTGCTAAATATATCATCGTAGTTAACTCTTCTTTCCATACTCTTTTTCACTCTCTTCAAAAAGAAAGCAAGAGAGAAAGAAATCGCTGCAAAAATTATCAAATAAGAGTAACGAGAGTCTATATTTATTTGTGGTAATTTTACGACAAAACCAGATTGAGGTTGTGGTTTTTCTGCTTTAATTAAAGTCAAACCAAAGTTTTTGCTTGCTTCTAATTCTTTTGATACAACCTTAATCTTTGGCGAATAAGTTGCAACTGAAACATTTTCTGGAATGAAAATTGTTAATGTAAAATTCTTTCTTTCTCCAACTGAGATTTTCTCTAAGTAATCGTGGGATATAATGTAGTTAAAAGGTAAGTCTTCAAAATAAATTTGCAAGTTTGTTAAATCTGCTTGACCAGTGTTAAGTATTGAAAATTCTAGAGTTGTGTTTGTTCCTACTTCAGCTTTTACTAAATCTGGAAAAGATATGAAAATCTCTTTTTTCTTTTCTGCAGAAAATGTGAAATAATTTGAAGCACTTAGATATGGATTTTTATAGGCAGAAACGCTAACATTAAAGTTTCCCTCTCTATCAACCAAATATTCGTAAGTAAATATTCCATTTGCATCAGTTTTTCCATTAACAACTTTTCCTTTGAAGTTTATAGTTATTGAAGCGTTTTCAACAGCATTACCATCTTCATCTTCAACTAAACAACTTATTGAAGTTGTTTCATTTATGTAAAATGAGTTTTTGTTTATTGAACAAGCAACTTTTAGAGAAACCTCTCTTCCAACAACAAAAGCTGAAAGATGGTCTAAATTCAGTGAAACCTTTGAATTTATTTTATCTAAAGTAAAATCTAAAGTTTTCCAATTTGAATTGCAAGAATTACTAGCAAAATTCCAATTGCTACAATAGAAAACTTTCATACTGTCTTCATCTTCTACATTCATCTTGCTATATCTCAAATCTAAACTAACTGAAGAATAATCTCCAGAAAACTCGAAAATGTAGAAACCATAAACTCTCAAACCTTTGATTGGAACGGAATCTTTATAGACATAATTTATCAAGCCATCTGTGTCTCTAAGGTAAAAGTTTTTGAAGTAGAGAGTTGCTTGAGGGAATTCGACTTTTAAGTCATAATAGCCAGGAGGTAAAGCAATATCATAGTCTCCGCTCGAATTTGTTGTAGTTGACAAAACAGAATTTCCATCTTTGAATAGTGTAAATCTTGTGAAGATTGCTTTCTTTGAATCATCTAAAAGCTTTCCAGTTATCTTTGAAACATAGTATACTTTAGTTGAATCGCTATAGTTTCCATATCTAACAGTTAAAGTATGTTCTCCTGGAGAAAGAGGTGGAGTTAAAATGTTAATTGCATTTCCAGAAACAGATAACAAATTTGCTGGATTATTATCAATAAAAACACTCAAGTAATTTTGATCTAAAGGTTGAATTGATGTGTCTAAAGTTATGCTTGCAGTAATATTGGATGAGAAATATTGCGGATAGATAGATTTTATAGAAAGTCTTTTTTTGACATTGATAACTTGACTTATTTGAATGGGCGAAGGTAGCCCATCGTACGAAATTGATATTTTTACGGTATGGCTTCCTGCTGAAAGTGGACCAAAAGATATTTCCGTTTGATTAGAATCTGAATAGTATATCATCGAAGAAATGTTTCTCATTAAACCGTCAACAAACAAAGATATGTTTAGATTTGTTTTCTCTTCTATTGGACTCAAAAAATTCCCGTTTTCTTTTAGTGTTAAGATAGCAAGAAGCATAGAATCCTCGAACAAATCTTGAGATTTGCTTACTGAATCGATAATTGAAAGTGAAGCTTCTATATAACTAACATTCAGAGGCATTGAAGTTGAATCATTATTATCGCAAGTTATACTCAGAGAATAATTGATACCACTAGCCAACAAATCTTTGTTTAAACTCGATACATCAAATGATAATTTGTTGTTAGTTATTCTGTTAGTTCCTATTATGTATTGTGTTCCTTCTGAATCATATATGTAGGCATAAGTAATATTACAATTTGCTTCTACCACAATAGCAGCGGGATTGTATGAAATTGCACCATTTGAGTTAATAATCCAGATTTTGTTGGATGGTGTAAAGTTTACGCTTATGTCTGCAAGAGTTGGCATAGGCAAAAAGAATGGTATTAGAGCCAAAAAGAAAATCAACCAAAGTCCTTTTTTAGCTTTTTCCTTAGCGACATAAACTTTAGCTTTTCCAACCTTGAAAACATCAACCTTACCCTGCTCTCTCAAAGCTTCTAAATAGCCAGCAAGAATGTACCTTTTAACATTCAATCTCCTAGAAAGTTCAGAAATGGATAAAATCTCTTTGCTTAAAATTTCAAGAAGCTTATCTTCTATTTTTTGTTGAGATTCATCCATTTTTTCATATTGTTTCCATAATTTAAAAACATTTTTTCAATATTGAAAAAATATATTTTCGATATATAAACAAAATTGATACAATATGGGAAAATTTGATTGTTGACACACGCTTTCTAGACAATTGCTCGCTTATTGTCGAGATAACCAAATTCTAAAAATATCCAAAATGTAGAAAAACCAATACTCTAACCCAACTTTCCTTTCAAGCTTTACATCATTCGTTGAAAAATACTTTCCATCTGTGCTAGCTACAGCAAAACTTATGTTTCTCTTGCTCGCTATCTCTCCTTCAAAGTTTATCTTGACAAAGTTTTTTCCAGTTTTTAATCTTCCAACATAGCTCTCAATAATCAAATTCTCCGGATATTGGAAAGGCATAATCGCAACTTCGTTAGAAACATTAGAAAGAACCCCCAAAACAATGAAATTAGAATAAACTCTTGCTTCGTTTATGAAAAACCACTTTTCTTCTTGAAATGCTTTTTCTTTTGCTTCTATTTCTCTCTCAAAAATCTTGTTGCAAAAATAAATTTTCATTTTTGTTTCATTAGAAGGCAGAAAGTATAAGCTAACTCTCTTCAAGCCTCCTGGGGCTTCAAAAATCTTTGAACTCCAAACTCTATTTTCTCCTTCTATCAAAACTCTAAATGTATAAGGAAGGCTGCCAGAATTGTAAATTTCAGCATCTATTTTTGGCAAACCTTCTAAAGAAACATTAAAACTTTTTATCTCAATAGAACAAACGTCTCTTACATCAACATTAACCATCAAAGATTTTCCAACAGTGAAAACAAAAAGAATAACCAAAAAAACTAGCAAAAACTTCTTCACTTTAGATCACCAAAAATTCCATATAACGAATATATAAAGTCATACTTTGGTATTTTTACTTCAACTCTAATCTCTCCTTCAAAGAAGCCAGAAATTGTTTCATTAGTAAAGAAGTAAACGTCTATTCTTTTCTTCTCATTTGGATTGAGCCAGAATGAATCTTCGCTAAACTTTACTTTCTTAGAAATGTTTCCGATTGAATACAACTCTACTCTTACTTTCTTGTCTCTCAAATTTTGCAAATCGATAAATCTTCTTGCATAACTTCCTCCTCCTGGAATTTCACCAAAATTCAAATTCCAAGGATCTGTAACAACTCCAAGAGTATAGTTTTCCCCAGGTTTTACCTCAATAACTTTAGCAGCAGAATAATATCGTGTAATCTCATAATCAAAAAAGATTCCACTTTTTTTCTCTATCGTATAATTTTTTACAAAAGCTTGCTTTTCCTCTTTTGGAAAGAAGATTATGAAAAACAAAAGTATAGCAAAGAGCGGTATAAATAACAAATTTATCAGCTTTTTATCTTTTCTAGCTCTTTTCATAAATCCACCTTGCTACTAAAATTATTACTATTGCCAAGATGATATAAATTAGAAACGTCAAGTCAATTGGTTTTTGAACTTGAATTGGTTTTTTCACAAAATTTATAACCATTTTTTTCTCAAGTTTATCGCTAGTATAATCAACAGTTATTTTTGAGTCAAGATTTCCCTCTAATGACTCACTTACAAAAGCAACAATTTCTTTTAGTTCATTTGGTCTCACAGTTTCTCTAGCAGAAAAAAAAGAATAAGTTTTATTGTTGTAATAGATCTCTCCGCTAGCAATAACTTTCATCGTTACAGTTCCTGTGTTTTTAAAGAAAATTCTAACTTTGTTTCCCTCTCCTAAAGCATCTATAATTTCCCCACTTCTTATCGCTTCTCCTGGAACTCTAAAGATAACGTTTACTTTTGTAACAGCAATTATCCCAACACCAACTTGACCACCAGCTTGACCGGTAAATTCTGGTTCTGGTTGAATGCCAAAAGAATGATATCCTGGTTCTGCATTATTTGGAATGGAAAGAAGGAAACTTATTTCCCTCCAGTTAGTTATCTTGCCAATTGGGGTTTGTAATGGTTGTGTTTGTGGTTTTAGAGGAACTGGATTTGAAAAATACCTAATCCAACTTGAAACATCTTCTTCAGAATAATTGGCAATAATGCTAGAATTGTAAGCTCTTACAAAATCTAAGTTGTCTGGATATTGGATAAGATGTACCAACATTTCTTCGTTTGAAGAAGAAACGATGTAAAATTTTACATTTCTTGTTTCACCTCTATTCACATCTCCTAAATCTATTATTGGCGGCAAAACACCAACTGTGTATTGTTGAGACAAGGAAATTTTAGAGAAGAACAAGATAGCGATAAAAACAAACAATATTAAAATTCCTTTCTTCATAATATCTTTTCTGAGCGGATAATTAAAACGAATTGCTAAATTTAAAATAAAGTCAAATGAAACAAGGGTTCTAAGATTTTTTCTTCAGTTTCTCTACCAGTTCTTTCATTTTTACCTCTTCAATTACTTTCTCTTTGGGGAAAATAATTCTATAGGCACCTATTTTTCTTTGGGTAATTTTTCCTTCACCAAGAAGTTCATGAATGTAAATGCTCGCTGTTATTCTGCTAACACCAGCTTTTTTCGCAACTTCCTGAATTGTTAATCCTTCTGGGTTTTCTTTGATTATCCTGTAAATTTTTTCTTTTGTTTCTTCAGAGCTTTTTGCCATATTTTTATTTGTTTCATGAGTATTTAACATTAACGTTTAACATTAATTGTTAACTTCAAAATATATATTATAGTTAAACATTAACGTTTATAAATGCAGATAACCAATAATTTTTATGAGAAACATGCCACTGAAAACACTTCTGCCAATAATCTTTGCTATAGTTTTTCTAGTAATGCCCTTAGTTCCAGCAATAGCTGCTGAAACGTCAGCAAACATAACAGTTAATGTAACAGTAGCTGCAGTAGCTGAAATAACAGTAGTTCCGAATTATTTGAACTGGACCAACATATATCCAGGATCAGCTGGTGTTGTTCAATATGTTGATGTAAAAAACACCGGTTCATTAAACGTTTCTAACATTTACATCTATGCAAGTACTTTAACTGATGAAACGACAAGACCTTATGGAACTGCTGACCCAAGCAAATACAGTGCCGCTGGAGTTATTGTAGTAAAAGGAGATTCTGACAATGTTCCAAAGTTTGTAGGGAGAATAGAGTGGAACTGGACAGATGCTATTAGTGGGGCTGACTTTAGTGGTGTAACTAATGTAAAGGCTTGGGGTTTCTACAAAAACACAAGCTTTGAATATGTATGGGCTGCAGGTGCTGATACAACAACCAATAGATGTAATGATACAGGCGCAAGCTTTGCAATATCAGATATACCAGATGATGGAAGTACATTAGCAAAAACACCAACAACAACTGGAATTTCTAGAAGTGGAGGAGATGCAAACTTCGGTTACTTTAGCGTTTCTGGAAGAGCAGCTTTTGGTAATGAACCAGTATGTGTAGCTGTGGCACAAGATTGTAGTAAAATTTATGTTTACAGATATGATAAGAGACCAGGTTTTGGAAGTTGCGGAAATTCAGCATATTTGACAACAAGAACATTAGTACCTGGAGATATCTATAGAATAACATACATAAGTGCATATGTTCCAAAAGGAATTCCAGCAGGCCAATTAAAGTTAGGAACGCTAACAGTCGTTGCTTCCTACTAATTTCTTTTTTTATTTTTTTAGAAAACTCTATGCAACTATTCTGATAGTACTTACAACTTCTTTTCTATTTTTTCTAATTTTTCCTCCAAACTCTTCTTCATTGCTCTATAAGCGGCTTCTGATATTAGCCCTTCTTCTCTGCTTTTCTCCAAAGCTCTCAAAGCTCTCAAAACATTTTCTTTTTCTGCTAGTATTTCTTCCTTGCTTGGTTTCTTTCTAATTTGTTCTGCAAGCTTTACAGCTGGCAAGAATGTTGGTAATCTTATTTTTTCTCCCTCTTTCTTCTTCTTTTTCAAAATCAAAACTGTACTAGCTATTGCTAATATTGCTATTGCTATAGCAGCTATTAACCAAAATGGTATTACAAAAGCTCTAGCTTTTACTGTAAGCTTAGATAGCAAATCTCTTGCCCTCTCCAAAAGTACTTTAGCATTCTCAACATTTTTCATCGCACCTTCATAATTCTCTTTATTCAAATTGTCTCTAGCTTTCAGAATTTCATCTCTTATTGAGTTTATCATGTCTTTAACAACGCTAACATCCTTTCCTTCTTTCTCAGCAATTTTTGTATCAATAATTAGCTGAGCTAACTCGTCTTCTAACTTAGAAATTTCTTCTTCCAATAATTCTCTAAGGCTTCTATAGATTATTATGTTGATTTGTTTACTATCAGAAATTAGATTAGAAGAGGCAACCAAAGTTGCTGTGTAATTACCAATGCTTACTTCTTTTGGAACGTTGAAAGTTATAGCAAAGACTGCAGTTGCGTTTGGAGCTAGAGAATAATAATTAGAAGGAGTTATGTTAAACCAATTTACTGGAAAGCCTACTAACATCAAACTAACATTTGACAAATCTAGAGAACCGGTGTTTCTAACAGTTACCAACTCTGTTTTTATTGAATTTCTTGCTAATGAAATATTAGGATTGAATTTCTCAATCAATATTGAAGCTGTCAAATTAGCTGTTGGTATTGGCAATGGGGTAGGAACTATAATTTGACCAGTTGGGATTGGAACTTGTTGTATTGGTCTTACAACTTGAGTAACATTTCTTGCAACAACTAAGAAAGTTGCATTAGCTAAAATTGGTGGCTGAACATAATCATAAGTCATTTTGACGTTTATGAAGTAAGTTCCCAATGGCTGATCACTAAATATGTAAGCCGTTCTCAAGAACGTTTTGTTAGTTAGAGATGGAGTATAAACTGCCTCAGAAGAATAGAAGTACTTTTTACCATCGACAGAAGAGACCCAATATTCAATGAAAACATCTTGTGAGACCTCTCCCATATTTATAACCAAAATGTTGAATGGTAATTCTTCCCCTTGAGCAACTTCATATTGCAATGGAATGACTTTAAGGTCGTATGGTCCTCCCATTGCCACTCTAAATGAAGCTAACTTCATTGTATTGAAGTCTCCTTTTGAAACGTTCAAAACTGCCAAATACATTCCACTTGGTGTATTAACAGGCATTGCGTATCTGTAAGAATAAAACCCAATTGATTCTCTATTCATTTGTGCTAGACTAACTGAAAGATAAACATTCCCAGCTGGATCATAAACTGTCAAATTCATGGAATCCGGATCTACTGGTCTTCCTTCTCCATTGTAAACCAAAATTCCGAATTTCATGATATTGTTTGGATACCAAACAACAGAAGTTGAAATATCAGCAAACAAACCAGTAACTGTTATGCTTCTCAACAAAACAGAAAAGTTATAACTAACATTCTTTGTTGTTATGACATTTCCTAGCTCTAAAACTGCTTTAGCAATCAAAGTATAGTTGCCAACAATAGAATCTGATGGCAAGTAAAAGCTAGGAGGTGGTAATATTGTTCCATCATCGTTTGTAGTGTAATTTTGACTCTTAAAAATCAAAACTCCTTGAGGATTGTAAATTTCAAAAGAAACTTTAACATCTTTTATTGGATTTCCTTCAAAATCTCTTGCCAAAAAGTAAATTGAACCTGTATCTCCTTGGTAATATTTATCAGAAAACGTTGAGACTATAGCAACAAAAGTTCTCCTTACTTTGAAGAAAGACGTGCTGTTTCCTATATTACCTACATTGTCTTCAGCAGTAACAGTTACATTGTAAATTCCAACATCATATGTGCTTCCTCCACTAACAAATGGATAGTCTACATAGAAAATACTAACATTGCCGTCTGAAGTCAAAAATGCCATTTGAGAAGTATCTATACTTCCGTTTGGCTGTTGAACTGATGCATTAACTGATTTGATTCCAGTTCCACTTTTATCAGTAACGTTAGCAAAAATCCTTACATTTCGAGTTTGTTCTATTTCATCTTTATCAAAATAAATTTGGATTTCTGGAGGAGAATAAGGCAAAAGAGTAACATAGAATGTCTTATTTTTAGGATTAGCATCATCTTCTAAGGCTGAAATTGTAAACGTTGAATTGTAGATTCCTTCTGGAATACCAGTAACATTGTAAAGTATAGAAACTTTTTTGGTCTTATTTGCTTCAATTACAAAACTTGTTTCATTGACTTTAGTGTAATTGCCATATTCTGGATAAATTGAAAAAGTTATGTTTGCGTTACCCAAGTTATAAACGTTTAGTTCGCAGGCTATTCCATCAGTAGGAAATTCAGATTTTTTACACTCTATTGGATAAATATCCCAAGTTCTATTTTCGCTAACATTAATTATTACAAGCAAAGTATCGTAGTTTTTTGAATTGTCCGAAGTCACATTTATTAAACTCTGATAGCTTCCTGCTAGATAGTTGAATGGAATGCTAACGTTCAAAGCAACGCTATAATTTGTGCCCGCTTCTAAAGATGAAATTAAGCTTGGTGTGAAAATGAAATTAAAGTCGTCACATTTTCCTTCAACACAAGAAAATCTTATGTTGTATAATCTATCGTTACCAATAGAAAGAACTGTAAAGTTTCCTATGTAAGAATTTTTACTTGGTTCAACTTTTTTGCTCAAATTTGTTTCAAGTACATCTAACAAAGGATTTGATAATACTGCTACTTGAATAGTTGTAGAATTAGAGGAAACGCTATTGTCCAAATTCTTCCAATATACATAAACAAAAACATTGTAAGTGCCAGTTGAGGTTCTCGCTGGTATGCTAACATTAAATGATTTAATGCACGTTTCTCCACTTCTCAAATCTCCACAGCTTTCTAAATAAGAGTTTGAAGACCAGCCTGATGGCAAACTCAAAGTTATGTTAACGTCTCTCGCGCTTGTATTAAGAATGTTTTTCACAGTCGAGCTAAAAACAAATGAATCTCCGGAATATTGAGTAATTGTTGATGTTATAAAGCTATATTTGTCTAGATCGATTGAAACATTCGTTTTTGGGTCTAATACTACCGTTAAATTGAATGTGTCGTATGAGTAATTTGTAGAAGCATTTATCGTTAGCTTATATGATCCTGCCGGATAGCCTAATGGTATTTGAGATGTTATACTAACATTAACCTTTTGTCCTTGTGGTAAACTTGAAATTGAAGAAGGGTTAAATGATATGTTGAAATCTTGACAAATGCTTTCAATGCATGAAATCTGAATATTTTCTAAAGGATAGTTTCCTTCTGATGAAATAGTGAAGTTTGTTAGAAATGTCAACAAACCATCTTTAGCTTTTGCTGTTATAGATTGTTCTAAGATGTTTAGTATAGGATTTGACAAAATTGTTATATTGATTTGAGTTTTGTTTGTAGAAATTGTTCCATCCGGATTTCCCCATCTAATTGTTATATTAACACTAAAGTTTCCTATTGTGTTTTGAGGAGCAGTTATAGTGAAATATTTATAGCAAAATTCTCCCAGACCAATATCGCCGCAAGAATTTGGTTCAGATGGATAACTCCATCCGCTAGGGACTTCAAAGCTTATGTTTGCTGAATATGCAATTCCATAACCAATGTTAGATGCATTTACATAAAACCCAAAAGTTTCACCATAATAATAGGAAACGTTAGCTAAAACTACTGAAGATGGAATAGGTTCTATTTTAACTTGAGTTTTTGCAGCCTGAGAAAAGAAAGTATCTTGACCAATACCATAATTTCCGTCTTTACTTGCATTACAAACTAGGATATAGTTTCCATATGGAGGTGAGGTGAAATTAACCAAGTAAGTACCATTCCCATAATCTGTGAAATTAGTAGTATAATAGCTACCATAAGAACAATTTATAAAAGCTCCTGAAATGAATGAATCGTTTCTGTAATTTTTAACATTCACAATAGCAAAATTAGTTAAACCTTCCATCAGTATTTTGTTTAAAACTGAAGCATTCACGTTAAAAATGTTTGTAACTTCAAAAGAATATTCATGCGAATCCAAGAAAACAAAATCTTTGTCATAAATTGAAACATTTATTTTCCAAGTGCCCGTTTGAGCATTATTTGGAATTAAAAAGTAGTTTGTGTATATCTTATCATTTGCTTGCTTATCGCCATGTGTACCGTCATCAAAAAGTTGTATTGTTAAATCGTCTGATTTATCCAAAGTTCCAAAGTCTATTGTTGCATTTAGATACTTTGCTAATTGATATGGATCGTTTGTTATATTTACTTCGAGCAAAACATATTCATTTCTGTTGTAAATTGTTGCATTTGTCTTTATGCTAACGTTAACAAAGATTTTTTCTGGTTTGCTTATACTTATAACTTCTGGATTTGAAGCCGCTCTTCTAACATTCTCAAAAATAGTTCCTGGCATGATATCTCCATATGCACCAAAGAAGAGTATAGAAGAAAAGTTTATGTACCCATTTGGTTGTATTTGAGTTTCTTCTAGATGCAAACCTACTCTTCCAAGAGTTTCAGTTTCATTTTTTGCATAGAATGAAGAATATGAATTTAAGTTAATTAGACCTCCAGCCCAATTGTAAGAAGTTGTACCAGCTAAAACATATGAATATGGATTTTGTTGATTTCCAGTAACAAAATCCGGATCAATTAAAAAGCTTCTATTCAAATCTAAAGCAATAGCTCCAGCTGGTGTCGATGACCTATTTATTGATTGACTTTTTAAATTGTAAATTTTTCCCTCGACTTTTATGAAAGAGCTGTAAGTATCTCCAGCCTTGTTATAAAAGTAATATCTCTTCTCTAAGAAAGCTTCGTTTGTTGGAGAAAGCGAGTTCGAATCTATTTCATAACCTCTTTGAATCAATGTCACTCTAACTGGTCCTGGAATAATTAATACATTGTTTGAAGTATTTCTAAGATCAAAAGTTAAAGTATTTGTTCCATTGAAGAGTTCTGTGTATTCAATAGGTTTTTGAGTCTCATCAACATTTACTATGTTGATACCATCTAACTTTCTCACAACCTGATATATACCAGAATAGTTTTGTCTAAATGTGTCTATGTAAATAGAAAGTTCTGTAGTGTTAACATTTATCATCCTTCCTGAACTATCAACATAATAAGTCAGATTAGTTGCGTATGTCTTGCTTTCTTTTTGTCCATTTTCAATTGAATCATAGTAAAGATAGAATGTTCTGTTTTGACCTTGCAATATCGTGCCATTTAAAATGAAAACAATTGTACCTACTGCGTTATAAGATGCATTATAATTATCATCTTTATCAAATTGAACTGGAACTTCGTAAAGAAGTCTTCCATCTGAGCTATACTCAAAAAGTCTTAACGAATTTTCATCAAACGTTCCGCTGGGTAACAAATCAGTAAAGTTTATTTTTATTTCCACTGGCCAATTCGTTCTATCTGTAGGAGAATAAATGTCTATTCTAATCCTGTAATGCCATGTAGTATTAAACCAAGTAGCATTTGTGGGTTCTCCAAAACCAATAAAAAGGCCTGTAATTTGTGGCTTAAAGAAGTATAAAAATGCTATTGCCAATACCAAAAAAATTATTGCCAGGTTAACCTTTTCCATGATTATTTATTCGAAATTCAATGTAAAAAATGAAAAAAGCACAAGCAAAGCTTTTTAAGCTTTACGCCAAGATATTCCTTTACTTTCTTTTGATAACCATCCTCTTTTCTTTTTCTACTATAGTTTTACACGAGCTTGGCCATTTTATTTTTGGATTGTATGCCGGTTGTAAACCAGTAAGAATCGTTTTGTTTGATACAAGCATTATGACAACTTATACTGAAATGGAATGTCCTCCAAACGTTAACATGTTCTTATTAGGAATTTCTGGTTTTTTTGTTGTTTTACCACTTTCGCTTATTTACTTTTTCATTTCAAAAGGTGGAGAAAAATATCTTGCCTTGATAATGATTGGGTTTAATTTTGTTATTGCGGTTAATGATTTTGAGGTATATTTGAAGCTTCCATTTTCAGAGATTTTTGCAATATTTGGAAGTTTGCTCATAGTTGTTGGTGAAATCTTATTAATCGAGAAAACAATATTCTAAATGATATTTTCGCAAACTTATCCAATAATCACTTATGCTTTAATGCTAACAATTTTAACGATAATCTCTTTTTTTGTGGTTTTAAGCAGGAAAAGAAAGGAAAAGAAAGTTCTTCTTATTCTACCAACATCTCTAGACCAAAAAATCCAACTTTCCATTACTGATGGCATTTCTCGCTCGGTAGAAATTTTTAGTAATTCTGAAAGAGTTCCTTTGAGAATGTACAAATCTTGTGTTTATGTTCTCGACCCAAAGGAAAGCTTAGATAAGCAATTAGATAATTTTAAAAGGATAAGAGAACAAGCGGAAGATTCTATTGCTATTCTAATTTCTGAAAGTTTAGATGGAGTTTCTTCTTTAAAAGAAAGGCTTCCGGAGCTGGAGATGTTTAAACCTTCTGAAATTGAAAAAGTGAGAGAAATTATTCATTCCAAACTTCGATAAGCTGCATATATAATTTTATATACGTGCATATATAATTTTATATATGGTTTTGGAAGAAATAGGTTCTAAGCTTCCAACAAGAGAAGACTCAATCAAAGCTTATTATGAAACTTGTGTTTCACGAAAAAAATTCATAAATATCGATGCTTCAGAAGCTATTTTGCATTTAGAAAAAGCGAAGCACGATCTGAGTAGAGCTATAAAAGAGTTTGAAGATGACTGCTGGGATTGGACTATAATTAAAGCTTACTATTCTATTCATCATGCCGCTAATGCTTTATTAATAAAGAAAGCCAAAATGTTCTCAAAAGACCATATTTGTCTTATAGTAGCGTTAAAACATTTAGGATTAATTCCAAATGAGTTTTATGAAGATTTAAGAAAGCTTCACTCCAAATTTTCTGACTTTACTGCTTTTGAAATAGCATATTCTTTAAGGAAAGTAAGTCAGTATGACGTTGTTAAATGGAAAGAACTTTCCAAAGAAGATGCTGAACTTGTTCTTGAGTTTGCAAAGAAGTTTGTTAAATTTGTGGAGGAGTTGATAGCATGATTTTTCCTATAACAAAATCCAGATACAAAGTGTTGAGAAAAATCTACGAAAACCCAGGTATAAACATTTCCGAATTAGTAAAAGAAACACGTACTGCACCAAACATCATTTACAAACATATAAACGACCTTAAAAATTCTGAGGTAATAAAAGAAGTTGAGATTGGAAAAAATCGTATGAAAAAAATTTATCCGAACCTCAAAAGCGAAAATGGAAAGCTGGTTTTTTCTTTGATAGAAATGCAAAAGAAAGAGGAGTTTTTCGTTAAGTATAAAAGCTTAAAAGGCCCGTTCATTCAACTTTTGCAGAATTTACCAAACAATGTAGTTTGCATACTTGTTTTTGGAAGTTATGCTAGATTCTCTGCTGAAAAAGAAAGCGACTTAGACTTACTTTTTATAACCACGAATAATAAAACTGAAAAAATAGAAAGAATTCTTGAGGAATCTTTTGTTACTTTTGGTAAGGTTTCTGCTCGATTGATAACGATTGATGAATTTACCAAAAGCAAAGATACAGATACTCTGCTTAAGCAAATAATCAAAGAACATATTTGTGTTTTTAACGCATGTAAATTTGTTGAACTTATTTCAGAATAAAAAATTTACTCGATTTTTAGAAACGTAGAGAGCATGAATGGTAGAAAAGGAAGCAAGAATAGATAGCTGATTTTTCCGTAGAAGAAAAGCAGGATATCCGTAAAAAGAAAGAAAAATGAAAGTATCAGCATTAAAGAACTCATTCTTCTGTCTTCGAGTAAAAGAAATGTGATAGAAACGCTAAACATAGCAAGAAAAGAAAGAAATACCACAAAAAAGTATGAAAGTGGAGAGACACACATTAGCAAGGAATAAGTTTGAAGACTAGCATCTAGAATAATGTTTTTGTTGTAAGAACAAGAAAAAATACTACTAGAAAATACCTTAACTGCTTCTTTAATTAATGGCAACGAAAATGATACAATTACCACTGCTAAGTTATTAACTTTCATGAGAAAATATGAATAGAAAAGAATTTATACTTTTACTTCTAGAAGAAAAGCCCATACTCAAAAATATTACACTTGCTATTTCAGTATAAACCTAAGATACTAATACAATTCTTTATAAATAACTTGGACACTTAAATATACAACTTACCATAAACGAAAGAGTTTTTTTATTTTATCCCAGATGCTTTCTTTTTCCACATAAAATTCTTCGCTAATTTCTGCTGCCAATTTTTTAAAAGACCTCGAAGCTTTTGTTCTTCCATCAAGCAAAACAACTGGAGTCATTTTAGAAATAGATTCAATGACTTTTTTGTCAAAAGGAATTTGTCCTATAATTCTTGCTTCAGTCAACTCTTCTATTTGTTCTAATTTCATCTCATGTTCTTTTCCTTCAACTTTATTCAAGACTAAACCTCTTAATGAAACGTTTAAAGCATGAACGATTTTCTTAGCTTTCAATCCAGAAATAATTGCTGCCATGTCAGGATTAGATACAAGAAGAATTTGATCACTCGCCTTTATGGTTGAAATTACCTCTCTTCCGATTCCAGCGGCTCCGTCAATTAACACAAAATCATAATTATCTTTAACCTTGTCGATTTTTTCTTTAAGCTTAGAAGTATCCGGATGCTCCACCATTGCACTTAAGCTAGCTGGAATAATATGAACTCCACTTGGATGAATGTAAATAGCTTGAGTTATATCAATCTTATCTTCTAGAACTTCAGTCAAAGTATTCTCTTGAGAAAGCATTCCAAAATGAATTCCCAAATTTGGTGTTGTTATATTACCATCCACAGCCAAAACTCTTTTTCCAAAAAATTTTACTAGCGCTGAAGCCAAATTAGAAGTAACAGTAGTTTTTCCAACCCCTCCTTTTGCGCTTATTATCCCAATAACTACCATCTAAATTACCTCTTTCATTTTTTTCAAAACTTTCAAAACATCTTGTTTATCTTTAACTTTAATTGGTTCAACAAATTTTGGTTCAACAGATTCTTTTTTGACTTCTTTATTTTCAATTTCTTCATTTTGTATATCTTTACTATCTTTCAAATTTCCAGAGGCTTTAGAATCTTCAACTTTTGTTTCTTTTAGATTAATCGTCTCTTCTTTTGTTTCTATCTTCTCATTTTTCGAGTTATTATCCTGAGGTTTGAGTTTTTCAATAACTTCCTCCTTTTTTATATCTTTTCCTCTTTTTTCTTCAGTTTTTGCTTCATCTCTATTCTTTTCATTTTCAACTTCCTCTTTTCTTTCAACAAGAGGAATAGCTTCTATTCCTCCGCTCTCTATAAACTTCTCTATTCTTTTCCACTCTTCTATTAACTGATCTTCAATTTTTCTAAGTTTTTCCAAAGCCTTAGATTTAGCCAAGTTATAATCTCCTAAGCTTATTTTTCCTAGTTGAAGTTCGGTTTCTAATGATTTTATTAACAACAAAACATCATCCCTCTCCTCTCTAAGTCTCTTTATAGTTTCTGGTATCTTCGCTTCAGTTATCGGCAGGACTTTATTAATTTCATCTATTTGAGATCTAATTGACATTATATCTGTTCTAAAAGACTCTATGTCTTTTAAAGTAGCAACATTTTCTAACCTTGTGTTAATAGTTTCAACATTTCTGGAAAGTTCTCTTACGCTTTCTTCTAAAGAGTCCAACCTTGCTTTAAAAATTGGAAATTCTTCTAGATTTTTACTCATTTCAACAAATGCCTTCTCAACTTGTGTGGCCAATCGCTCAATATATCTCACAACTTCCTTAATTTCTTTAACCTTAGCTGATATGTCTTTGGAAATTTTTGTAAGATTTTCTAAACTTCCTGCACTCCTCAAAAATTCATTTATCTTAGACACTTTTTCTCCAACATCCTCAAGCTTTTTGTCAGTCTTTTCTTTAAATACCTCAAAACTCTCCAAATTTTTCTCAATATCTCTAATTCTCTTTTCAATTTTTTCAGGTCTCAATTCCTCTATATCGCTAGTCAACTTTTCAACCTTCATTTCAAGTTCTTTTAGAGCTCCATCTGTCTGAAAAACCATAGAACGAACTTCTCCTAAAGCTTCCGCTAAACTTCTTATTTGCTCATTCAAAGTCTTATCTGTATCTCTTAGAGACTCTATAAATGCTTTAATCTTTTCTAGCTCAACGCCAATCTTGCTTTCGGCAGCTTCTTCTTTTGTCTCCTCAACCTTAACCTCTTCAACTTCTTTAGGAGGATTCATAGGATCAATAAAAACTGGACCTTCTTCTGCAGAACCTTCCTGCTTATATGGATTCTCTTCAACTTCTTTCTTTTTATCCTCTTTTTTCTTTTCCTCTTTTATCCCAAGTTTTTTGTTGATTTCTGCCAACTTTTTCTCGTACTTTTCTTTAGTTTCTTTGTAAACAGCTTCTGTAATATTGGCTTTTTGAAATTCTTCTTCCAGTTGGGAAATTAATATAAGAATGTCTTCTCTTTCTTTTTCCAATTGTTTTCTCTCTTCTTCCTTCAACACTTTTTTAAATAAAGGCACTATTTACCACCAAACTTGCTAAGTCTTTTTTCCAGAGATTCTAAGTATGTCTCTACCATCTTGAAAGCTCCTGTCTTTAGTTTGTCCTTAGCTATGTTTAGTTCTATCTCCATGTCGTATGTATCTACTCCTTTACTCTTCAATTCTGCTATCTTTGCTTCAAACTCTTCTATTTTCTTATTTAGACTTACATATTGATTAATTTCTTCATCAGTAAGACCAAATGGTGAATGCAATATTGGTCTAAAGCTTATGAACCATGGCTTACCGTGGTTGTATTCTGGATTCTGGAACAAACCAGTACCTATTGTTAGTTTTGTAATCTTGCTCGCATATTCTTGACCATACTTAGACTTAACTCTATTTATGTCTCCTTCATACCTTGTTCTCAACTGGATTTCGTTAGCTATGTTAGCTCTAACTGCTCCCTTGAAATCTAGCAAAACTTGAGATACCATGAAAATACCAATTCCCCACTTTCTGAATTCTCTTACTCCTCTTTCTAGAGCAGTGTATCCACCTTTCCCACCGTACTTTGGTAATAATCTATGAACTTCATCGTAAACTAACAATAATTTCATTTCTTTTGTTTCTGGCGGCCTCATATCGAATATTGCTTGAATGCTTCTTCTAACAAAGGCATCCAACTGCTCTGGCTTCAATCTGTTCATAACAAATACAGTAATTTCTCCCGGAATCATGTATTTCTTTATGTTTATTTCCATGTTCGGATCTTCAACAACGACTATGTTTGTTCTAAAGCTTCTAGCATCAGTTGGCTTCAATCCAAACTTTGGATACAAATCTAACATTTGTTTTAATCTGTTTGGTTTGATGAATCCTGTCCATTGACCAGTTGGATCGAAAACTATAACTGGTATTTTCCTCTTTAACAATTCTTCAGCTACAACCATTGCTGATATTGTTTTACCAGAACCTGTACCACCGGCAGCAATTGTGTGCATTGTTAACTGAGATAAGTCTAAGTATGCTTTAACATCAGTTTCTGCAATCTTACCAACTTCTATAGAGTTTGGTCCTGGTTGTGGCAATTCTTTGAAGTCGATTGGTGCAACATATCTTCTTTTAGCAAGCTTTGCCATTCTGTAAGCTGCATACCATCTCAGTGCAACATATCCAATTGGCAATGCAATCATTAGTATAAAGTAAGTTACCCAATTGCTGAAAACTGCTTTTAGCATTAAAACTGGAGCTGGCAATTCGCTGACTTCAAAGCTGTCAGCAGCCATTGCATATTTCTTTCCATACCAATAGCTCGCATTAACAAATAGTATGTAAGAGTCTTGAGGTGTGTTTTCTGGGATTGTAATTTTTCTAACGTAAGTTAATGTATTAACAACAGCTAAAGTTTCTTGAGTTTGGGTAATTATTTTGTATGGCTCGTTTAATGTCCTAACGGTGTATGTAACAGTTATATCTTCAACACTTGGAGTCTGACCCATGTTTATCAAAGTTACCTCAAACATCAAATCTTTACCGGGAGCGACAGCTTTAGTCAAAACTTTTGTTTTAACGTCTAGCAATGGTTCAGCTATTGGATTTACTTTTATCGTTAAAGGAACTTTATGAGTTATGTTACCTGCTCTCAATGAAATTTCTCCTATGTAAATTCCAGGAGCTATTGACTTTGAAGCAAATACTCTAAATGTGGCAGTAGAAATTGATTGAGCGGGCACTCTAACTAATGGAGTTTGAACCGTTACTATTGATGATGCTGGTCCTTCAATTGTAATTGAAACATCAAAGTCTTGAGTTAAGTGATTCGTAACATCTATTGAGAAGAGTTTCTCTTCTTCTGGAGCAACAGTCAAATCAATAACTGTAGCTTTAAATTCTACTGGCGCTCTCGTGACGTTAGGTAAAGTAATGTTTGGTACTGATATGTTTGGTAGAGAGATGTTTATAGGCAGACCAAATCCACCTATTCCACCTCCTACACCTGCGCCAGCTCCGGCACCACCTCCAAATCCTCCACCACCTGCTCCAGCTCCTGTTCCTACACCTCCTGCTCCACCAGCACCTGCTCCAGCTCCGGGTATTGATGGACAATCTAATGGACATATAGCACTATTCTCTCCATAAGTAGACTCACATTCGCCATTTCCACATATGAACTCAGCCAATATATAAACTCCTCTCAGATCTGAAACTTTTGCCCTAACAGTAAATGTTGTCAAATTGATAGAATTATCAGAATTATCATAGTTCAAATTGGTTATTCTCCTCCAATTTGAATTAATTGATGTGCTAACGATTGGCGTCCAGTTTCCTTGATATTTGTAAATTCCTAAATTGCTTGCACTGTATATTGGTAATCCACAAGATTGACCAACACAGTCATCAAACCTAAATTCAATAGTAGCATTTGTGTAATTCAAAATCGTATCAACATACAAAGTCTTTAATGCGCTTGTCGTTACTCTTTGTTTTGGTATATTTCCTACTATTATTGGGTTGAAGAGGCTTGTAGATATTGAGACATTTTCTAGATAGATTGATGGGTTAAAGCTACCATTTTCTAACCTCAACAACAAATTATAAGTTTTAACGTCTACAGTCTTGTTGTAATAGCCAGTTTCATTGTTTGTAAAGTTGAATCTTACACTTCCATCTAAATCGTACAAAATGAATCTTGCGCTAATTGGTTCTTTTGCTAATGACTCATAGTTCAGCATGTAACCAGCAAACCAGGCTGTTGGATAAACTACAAATGTCTTGTTCACAAAATTACAATTGTTGCTAATATCACAAGCCGAAATTGAAAGTATGAATGTTCCTGTTAGGTTCGTGCTTATGTAAGTTGTGTTGTATGAATAAACATCATAAATCCTTCCAACGAAAGTTAAATTCAGGATTTCAACGTATTGATCTGGTCTTATTATAGTAGCGTTAACACTCTTCAATCTTCCAGCTTCAGTTACATTTATCAAAATTGGTATTATCTCGTAAATTGGAGTTCTAGATGGCATGGAAATGTTTATTATTGGAGCTATTGTATCGTTGTAAATTATTGAATCTTTCTCTTCATCATACTTAGTTATCGGAATGTCTTTGTTTGTGCTCACACTTATTCCAAGAGAGTATGCTCTACCTAAAGCTAAGTTTGGAGCGGAAATCCATATTGACCATATTCCACTTGACGCATTGAATTGAGAGATAAAGCTTGGAGATATAACAAAAGTATCATTGAATAGTGTTACATTGAACGAAGCTGATGGCTCTGGCAATCCATTGTATTTAACATCAACTTTTGCCTCTATTAATGTAGCTGGGTTAACATTCAACATTGGATTTTCATATGTTGGATAAGTTATATTAACGTGGAATGAGTGAACAAATACTGAAATATTAGTTGATGTTTCTGTTATGGTTGAATTTCCTCTTAACCAATCAACAATTCTTGCTCTCAATACACCTTCATAATATCTGTTTGAAGGCAAGCTTGGAATGTTGTAAAATATTGTTAAGTTCTTGCTTCCAGCATATGGCACAACAATGAATGAATCGCTAACATTCAATATTTGAGTTATATTTCCTTCTAAACTTATGTTCAATGGAACCTCATAGTTTCCTTTGTTAACAAAATTGATTGTATCAAATGTTCCGTTTGTTTCATCAACCAAAATCTTAATTATTGATGTTGGTGATTGCTCCCAAGAGATGTTCATTGGCACCCAAACATTTATTGGCAATATTGAAGATTTGTTTGTACCCCAAGAAATTCTTATACTTCCGTTGTAGTTTCCCGTCAAATAGTTGTTTGGAACTCCCAATGAAATGTTTATGGTTCTTATTTCTCCTACACTCATACTATCAATTTGAGATGGAGCTAACGTTAGATTGAAGTCTGTGCATGGAATGCCTGAATCGCATGTTATGTTTATGTTTGTTGCGTTAACATTTCCAATCGACCAAATATCAAAGCTTGAAGTGAAGGAATCTCCAGCAACTATAGCATACTCTAATTTACTTATCCTTGGTACAACTAGTGGATTTGGAGTAACATTAACTTCAACTATTCTTGTCGAACTGTTTTTACTAGAATCTAGATTTGTCCAATTTGCTAATAGAGCTATGTAATATGTTCCAGGTTGAGTGTATGGAGATATGGAAATGTTTGAAGTTGCAGAAATGTTAGAGCTTTTCAGCAACAAACTAAAGAAGTAATTCTTTGGAGCTACTGTTACATTATCGCTTGAACTTGTATTAACGCTTATATTAAATGCTCTTGAACCTCCAACATTCTCTACAATTAGTTTTGTTGATATTACTTGTGGGGAAACAATAGTAACGTTATCTGCAATTAGTGGCTCATTTTCAAATCTAACATTAAGTTGAGTAGTTGTTGATCCTATAACTTGATAGTAGTCAGTGCACCCAACCAATCCATACGGTCTGCTTGGCAATACAGTATCATTCGCACAAATTCTAACTTTATGAATTCCAGATTGCCTGCTAACTAATGTTGTGTAGTAATAGCTAGAGATGTTGCTCATTGTTTGATTAACTTTCGTTCCATTTGGAAACTCAACTTCTATCCATGCTTTATCAACACCAACATTATCAGTTATGTTTGCTGAGATGCTAACATTTTCATATCCAACTTCGAAATTCATTGGAACAATTGAAACATTTTCTATTGTTGGAGGAACATCAGTAATGTTGAATATTCCGTATATTAGTCTTTCTGATGGGTCTGCTGGGAAGCCAGAAGCATTCCTTAAGTAAATTCCATAATCGTAAATTCCTTCAAAAACATCGACAGGAATTGAATAATTAACAACTATAGTTCTAGTACTTCCTTTAGCTAATTCAAATGGCAAAGTAGCTAGAGGTTCGTTTAAATAAGCTTTGAAGAATGTGCTTGCGTTTCCTGAAGGTGAGAATGTTAGAACAAGTCTAACATTTCCTATGTTTGTTACGTTTATAAATGTTAAGTTTCCTTTGGTTCCTGGTGGCAATATTCTAGTTCCAAGTGATGTCGGTGAAACAATCCAAGTATAGTTAGCTGGCACTGTTATGTTTAATAATGCGTCTGAATATCCAGCGTTAGTTGAATTTGCTCTTAATGTTGCAAGGTATATTCCTGGATCTTGTCCCCTTGGAACTTGTATACTAACGCTTGCTGTTCTAACTTCACCAGCTTTCAAAAGACCGAATTCTGTTGGATATACTGTTAACCTACATTCTGGACATCTTGAATACAAGTAATCTGTCAAACTTATTATTTTTGCTTCATAAACATCATCGTTACCTTCAGAAACAACTTTAACATCTCCTATGTAAGTTGTAGCATCATGCGGAGCAGAAACTTCGATGTAGTTTGGTTCTATGGATATTACTGGGTTTGAGGTAACAGTTATAGTTATTCTTGCTGTTGTCGAGTTAATGCTTAAGTCTGGATTTCTCCAAGTTGCAATCAAGTTGTATGTATATATTCCTGGAGTTGTTGCATTTGGAACTATTATGGTGTAGTTCCAATAGCATGTTTCACCTGGCTTCAAAGTGCCACATTGTTTAATACTTTCATTGTATTTCAAGCTGCCTATTGGAGATTCTGAATGGGTTAGATTAACGCTATAAGCTGTAGCCGGACCAAGGTTTGTAAAGTTGGCTATAACTGTAAAGTTGAATCCTTTCTTTTGAGTAATTCCAGTTGCCAATACATCGTTAATGTTTGTTTTCGCATCTCCATAAACTTTACCGAACACAACTATTTCTGCAGCTATAGTGCTATTAACATTAGATTCGGGTGGCATGTCAATGGCATATATGTATAAGCTATGATTTCCATCCATTCTTGGCAAATATGTTGTTGAATAATTAGCAAAAATGTAATCTCCAATCTTAACCTTTGGTGAAACATTATACATTGGTACTATTTCAAAGCTCCCGTTTGGTAAGCTTACATTTAACCAAACAGAGTTTACATCATAATTGTCTGAAATAGTAGCGAATACTTGTGTTGAATTTAAGTTAGCCTCCAATCCATAAACTGGAGTTACGTTTATGTTGAAAATTACTGGTGGATAAATATCCTTAACCCAGAACATTGCTCCGCTTGTTTTTCTGTAAGCTGAATAATACTTATCGTTATCATCTGTTATGTTGCACAAGAATGTGTAATTTCCTTTTTCATATGGCTTGAATTGATAGCTTGCATATCCGCTTGAATTAGTTTTTAGAGTATCTAAGTAGATGAAATCGACATTTGGTTCAATCTTGTAGTATAAGCTAACATTGTAATCAGCTATTCCTCCAGCGTAAGTATCTTTAACCATGCATGTCACATTGAATACTTCTGGATATGGCAAAACTGTATCGTTTAGAGGAGATATCCAAATGACGTCTGCAAGACTGTTTATGTATATTGTAACATTAGCTTTACCATCATCATAATAGCTCTTTTTAGCAACCGCCATTAGTGAATGCCTACCAGTAGATTGTTGAGCCACAAAGGATTGAGGTATAATTGTTGAGATTCCTTCTACCAATTTGCTTGTTTCATTCCACCATTCTACTGTTAAGCCAGTTTCATTTAGATAATCTAATGTTTCTCCATTTTCGCTAATAACATTAGCTTCAACAGGAATTGATTGAGCTTTAGAGAAGTATGAGTTGTTTCCTGGTAAAATGATTGTTGCATATAGAATTCCTTTTACTTGTATGCTTGTATTTACAGTTTCAGATGGCTCGTTAACATCTCTCGTTGCGTTTATGTATATTGTTACCAAGCTTGGAGTAAAGTTATCTGGGAAGTCGAGGTTAATTAAAGAACAATAACCAGTTGAATTCGTTAAGCAACTACCAATATAATTGTTAAACATGTAGAATGAAACGTTTGCCACACTTGCGTCTCCGATTTGCGCATCTCTAACGTGAACTGTTATGTTAGCTTTGTTTGGAACAAACGAATCGTTCCTGTAAATGAATGGTGGTGCAATAATTTCATCTATTATCAAAGGTCTTTTCAGAGTTATTATTATGCTTGATTGAGGGATAGCCGGAGTGTAAAAGAGTGTTGAATTTGTTTCTATTCTACAACTAACATTATAGTTGCCTGCTGGCTCTCCAAATGTATTCCAACCTATTTGTGCATAGCCGTCTGAATCACTCAAGCTACTTCCAATCAAAACATCATTCTTGAAGAACCTCACTGAATAGTTGGAGATTGGTTGAGAAGTGTTGAAATCTAAAACTCTACAAACTAGATTTATCAATGATCCTGACTCTACTGTAGTTCCGTTTGATGGTGAGACAAAGTTTACTCTAGACCATCCGTAAATATATACTGGAGTTGAATTGAAGTTTGAGTCAAAGTTGGTTTCTGAAACATTAACATATATTCTTTCGAAACCTAACTTGTATGATGTTGGAGTTAACCATGTTGTATTTTGACCGCTAGCTAACAAACTCCAAGTTGAGTTGTACCATCTCGCTGTTGCATTTGGTCTTAAATTCAAGCACTCATCATAAACGCTAGCATTAAATACATTAACAACTCCTCTCTGCAATATTGAATTAGCAGCTGGATTTATTATAGATACATTTAATTGACCAATAACAGTTAGAGTTCTGTTAGTTGAGTTTACTTGTTTATAGCAAGCATCTCCACTTTGGGCGAACCAGTATTGAATTCCTTCTTTTGATGAACAATCTGGATTATAATAAACTGTACAATTTCCGTTCGATGAAGTGCAGTTAAGGAAGTAATCATAGTTTCTACCATCTCTTGTAATCCAAATTGTTAAGTTAGCATCACTTGGATATATTCCTCTATCAGAATCGTAAACGATTGCTCTCAAATATGCTAAGTTATCTCCAATTCTTCTTACTGTGGTTGAACTATCTGATGCTAAATTAATCGTTACATCATCTTTCTCAAAAGTTATATTCAAGCTGGCACTTGTATCATTAAATCCGTTAACATCTACTGTAGTAACTTTAAAGAAGACTGTTGAATTTGTAAGATAATCGCTACAGTCAAATCTCTTTGAAAAGCTAACAGGATAATCGCTATAACTTGGAGTAACAACTTTAGAATCAACATAAATCCAAGTTACATTATCATAACTCTTCCATAGTGTCACATTGTTTGGACTTGAATCTGTATCTGTTATTCTAACGTTGAAATTATACAATTCTCCCCAACCACCATAGTAATGATCTATTGTAAATGAAGTTATTGTTGGCTTAGATGCTACGAAGAATGCGTTTGGTTTTGTTATTGTAGTGTATGACGGATATTCAGAGTAATAGATTTTTCTCGCCATCATCTTTATAGAATACCAACCAAATGGCTTTCCGCTTGTATCAAAAGTACAATTGTATGTTCCATTGCTCATATCGTAAACAGGAGTACAGCTGAATTGGTTTGTACCCCAAACTCCGTACAATAGTACATCAGCTCCGTTTACATATTCGCATTCGTCATACACTGAAACGTAGAATGGTGCTGTGGTTCCTCTTAAGAACGCGTCTCCATCCGGATAATCTACTCTCAAGTTAATTTGTGATTTTATCGTTATTGTAAAGTTGGAGGAAGATGCCGGCTTGTAATAATCATCGCTAACAATAGCTGCTTTCCAATATTGAATTCCTGTTTTGTAGAGTGGATTGCAACCTGGATCAAATTCAAAAGTAGCATAACCTGTACCGTTTGAATATACAATAGTTCCTGAATCAAAGATGCTTCCATTCAAAGTTACGAAGAAGGTTACGTTAGCGTCGTTAGCTGGTTCTTCTCTATCTAAATCATAAACATAAACAACAAGCTTTGCTATATCAGTTCCGTTTCTCCAAACTGAAGTTCCATTACCAGCTACAAGAGAAATGTTTACGTCGTCTTTTTCAACGAAGAAGCTGTGTATGCTTGTGTTTCCAACATAATTTCTTATATCTTCGGCTTCAAAGTAATAGTACCATTCTCCTTGTTTTGTTTGAAGGACTGATGGATTCTTGAATGTTAAAGTTATCGTTTTGTTTATTGCTCCATTTAAATCTGGATTGTCTATATAACTACTTGAATTTGCAAGTATCCAAGTTGATTCAGTAGCTCTCTTAATCCAGAGTTTTAGTGAAAGTGGGTCTAGATCTTCATCAGTAACGTTAACTTTAAACGTCCAAGTCTCACCCCATCCACCAGTATCTGTTCCGCTCTTTGACAAAACTTGCTCTCCAGTTAATATAGGCATTGTTTTGACGTATATTATGTTTTCTGTCAATAGGTAACCATTGTTGTAGAATTGTTTTTGGGCAGAAACACTTATGTTGTAATATCTAGCTCTAATTAGAGATGTGTTTATTGAACATAAGTACTCACCATTTCCAAGAGAAACTACTGGAGAACAATTGAATATTGTTCCACTTTCATGAATTAGATTTATTGAAACGTTTGCATCACTAACGTCTAATCCAACATCATTAGTTACTTTAACTCTTATTGTTATGTTGTCGTATGGTTTTAGGTATTCTGTATATACTGAAGGATAGAGTAACTGAATGTTCAAATCTCCAAGAATTGTCAAATATTGTTCTGTCGAATTATTATCTTGATAGCAAGCATCGTCATAAATTCCTCCTTTCCATTTTTGAACTCCAACTGAGTAATCTGCAGATGGATTAAAGTAAACTAGCAAAAAGCCATTGTCATCTGTTACATTTGATGTTCCATAATCGTAATTATTTCCGTCTAAAGTAACGAATATTCTTCCACTAAAGCCAGAAGATATGTATGAGTTTTTGATTGTATCTTTTATTCTAACTCCCAATAAGGTTGTTTGATCGCCGCTTCTATTAACAAAAGAGTTGTTACCAATGTAATACTCGCTTATTGTTGGATCTTTAGTTATAGTTGGTCCTATAGTTTCTGATGTATTGAAAACGTTTTCTCTAGTTCCATCATCAATTTCAAATTTGAAGTAAGTCGTGCTTGATATATCTGAGCATGTAAAATCAGTAACGTTAACCACGCATTTTCCTCTTCCACCTGTCAAATTATACGATCCTTTATAGACCCATCCACCAGTAGTTTTAACATAAAGTCTACAAGTAACATTGTCTTGCCGATGATCATAAACATCAACACTGTAACTGAAGATCGAACCCCAACCACCTATAGTTGGAGTGACGCTTAAGTTTTCAGCCTGTGGAGGCGTGTTGTTAAGATAAAACCAATTTGCAAATATTGTTGAGTTTGGATAGTAGTTAGGTTTGCTTGCATTTATTCTAAAGCTGTATAATCCTCCAATGTGGAAAGATGTATCCCAACTCGAATTATAATAACCATTTCCTAAATCGAAAACTGGTGTTATTGTTTCTGCCTTGTTATCTGGTGAAATAGCTTCATGTGTCACAATAGCTCCGGATATCAATCCTTCATCTGAACAATCAGAATAAACAAATGAAGTAACATTTGCTGCATCACCAACAATAATTTGAGAGCCTTGAGTTGGAGAAGCAATACCAACTTTTAGTTGACCTGTAACATTAACAGTAAAGCCATATTCTGGCACTGTATCTTTGTAACAGACATCATTCTCAATACCAGCTTTCCAGTTTTGCATTCCAACTCCAATGCTACAGTTCGGATCGAAGTAGAATGTTAAAATACTACTAGAATCTGTTTGATTGACATAATATCTTATGTAGCTAGAAGTGTCTCCACTTGAGCCTAAGCTTCTGGTAGTTACATACAAGCTACCATTTCTTCCTGCACCAACCAAAACATTTCTGTCTATATCTCTAACCAAAACTTTAATTGTAACAAAATTGCTACCTTCTCTTCTTACTTGCTCGCCAGCACCAGTTACATATTCTATGCTAACATCGTCTTTCTTTATGTCTATTGTGCTGTTCTTTTGATCCGAATAGCCCCAAACATCAGTCGCAACAAACTTGTAGGTTCTAACTCCTATATCATCACAAGAGAAAGTATCATAAAATGTTATTAATTGAGGAGTCTCTGCTTTTATTATAGTAGAATTCCTCAAGACCCATCCGCTTGAGAGATTTACATATAGAGAAACATTAACATCATCATTATCCTGATCATATATCCAAGCTTCAAATTTCCAAATCTCTCCCCAAGAACCATCTCCACTTATTGAGTAGCCAGTAATTGATGGAAAGCCTTCTGGAGTAATTATTGGTTCTGTTGCTAGGTAAAATGCATTTTCTTGGAAGTCTGTACTTGAATTATAATACATCTTTGAAACTTCTACACTAATGTTATGCCAGCCTGTTGTCCAAGTTGTTGTAACATATGCAGGAATTGTACATGAATAAGTACCATTTCCATAGTCCACAACATCGCTACAAATGTAGTTTCCGTAGTTTGGATCGTAAATGTAGAAAGTTAAAGCAGCCCCACTAACATAGCCACAATCGTCCTTAACCTCAGCATAAATCTTTATGTCATCTTTACCTCTCACTGGAGCATTCCAAGGATAGTTGTTGATTGGTGCTGTTATGTTTACTTTCAATGGTTCTGTAACTATATCAAATCTTACTACTGAAGAATTCTTTATTTCCCAAGCGTATTGTGTTGTTGTATTAAATGTTCCTGCAATCCAATATTGTGGTCCAACTGAATAACTACAATCTAAAGTAACGCTTCTTGAAACATAACCTCCGCTCGCTATGTATAATGTACCAGAATCTATGAATGTTGAGCCGTCTTTAGTGAAGTATATCTTTGCTGTTCTTCCTCCTGGAAGAGGAGCACCTGTATCAGAATCTATTATTTGGGCTCTATATTCAATTGGAGAACCTTTCATTTCACTTCTATTGATAACAACATCTACTGGATTTATAGGAATGATAGTAACATTGTCTGGATTTAAAGTCAAGTATAGCCAGCCAGTATCATAAATATCTTCTGGTAGACCCGCGGGAGGATTATCTGTAACATTAAACTTGAATTTAACTGTTCTGTTTCTATTGAAATCATCTTCATTAAATATTCCACTCATGTTAAAGTAAACTTCTATATTTTCTCCACTAACAGTTTGATTTATAGCAACTTGTGATGGATCTGTAGTTCTTCCTCTATCTACATATAGTCTTAACCAATTAGTGTCTAGATCTTCATCAGTGAAATTAACTTTGAATAACCATGTCTCTCCCCAACCTCCATCTCCAGATGGTATTGCAACAGGATTGGAAAGAATTGGACTTGTTTCAATCCAGAATGCTCTGTATTTAGTTGTTGAGTTGGCATTGTAAAATGTTTTATTAGCAAATGCTGTAATGTTGTACCATCTAGCAGGCAGTATTATTGGTGAGGATGTGTTAAATGTACAACTGTAATAACCACTTCCTTCTTCAACAACATCATCACAAGTATAATTGTTCAATGTTTTTTCTGATCTCATCGTAAAGTTAACAGTTGCTCCCCTTAGAGCAACGTTACACTCATCAGTTAATAGAGTTCTAATTGTTATATTGCTTCCTCTCAAATACTCTTCTCCATTTGGCAGTACTATCTTTGGCAAAATATCTCCGATTATATAAGTTGTAAAGTCTGTTGTGTTTATGTCAATATAGCAAGAATCTGTTACCCCAGCTTTCCAGTATTGTAAGCCTGTTGAATAGTTACAGTCGGGATTGAAGTAATAAGAGGCATTTCCGTTAGCTTCTGTCTTGTTGCTTAAATCGAATTGATAATTGCTTCCATCTCTTGTAACCCAGAAGCTAACGTTAGCATTAGGAGCATAACTGGAATTTTCTAGGTCAAAGACATTTACTCCAAATCTAACAATTTGATTAATTCCTGAGCTTCTGTTAACATAGCTACCATTTCCTGCAATCAATGAAATGCTAACAAAAGACTCTCTCAATTTTGGAGCATTTATTGGAGTTGTGTTATAGTAGTTAGATTGTTCCCCATCTCTTATCTCAAACTTGAACCAGTTATTGTTCCCAATATTACTACAATCAAATCCATGATAAACGACGCTACAAGTTCCTTTAGTTGGAATACCAGGAATTCCGTTTATTATGCTACTACCAACATAATTCCAAGTTATTCCATTGTCTTTGCTAATGAATAGTCTACATTCAACTGTATCCCCTTCTTGATCGTAGATATCTGCTGTAAAGTTGAACTTATTAGACCAGCCAAAATAATCATCGAAACCAACTTTTTGCCAGGAATTTATAGAGTTGTTCCAAACATAGACGCTAAAGTTTTCTGCAGTAGCATTAACGTTCTCTAACCAGAATCTGTTTTGATATGTAGTTGAATTGAAGTTGTATAATGGCATTAAAGTAGAATTCAGTCTTATGCTCCAATAACCTTCTTTTTTACCAGTAGAATTCCAAGTACAGTTATACCAACCATTGTATTCGTTCATTATCGGATTGCAAGTTTCTGCCTCTCCATATGGAGAAATCAGTTCTATACTAACGCTTGCATTTGGTATTAGACCTTCAGACGAACAGTCGCTAGTAGTATTGAATCTAATTGTTATTGGTTGAGTTACGTTGAAAATGCTTCCGTTAATTGGTAATTCTAAGTTGTTCTTTAATTGGCCTGTAATGTTGAAAGTCGGTGGAGCGAAAGGACCACCTGCTCTTTGGGTATAGTTCTCAGCAATATAGCAAGAATCTATTATTCCTGCATCCCATTTTTGAATTCCCACTGAATAGCTACAATCTGGATCTAGAACATAGCTAATGTAGCCAGAGGAATTTGTCGTTACAGTAAATACAGTGTTAAATGTACTTCCATCTTTTGTAAAGTAGAATACTGCCAACTTTCCTTCTGGTAAGTATTCATCTCTATCTAAATCTTTAATCCTCATCACAAAGGTTCCTTGAGTATTTCCTATTTCTCTATCAATTCTTTCTGGCGCAGATACGTAGTAAACCTCTACGCTATCTGGCCTTATTTCTATTGTATCAGAACTTTCATTAGTATAGCCCCAATCATCAGAAACGTTTATCTTATAGTTCCTCACACCAATCTTTGAACAATCAAATGTTTGTATAAATGAGAATAATTTCTCGCTAAAGCATGTTGGTGCTTGACAAACAGTTGAGTTAACCAATTCAAAGCCATTACCAAAATCAATCCACAGAGAGATGTTTAGTCTTTCATTAGAGTAAGCTCCTTGATCTACATCTCTAACTATTGCGGAGAAATTCCAAATTTCACCCCAACCAAAGTTATTATCTGTAATTAAACAATCTCCAGATCTACATTTAGTTGTTGGTGGTAACAAAGTAACTTCTGGGTTTGTTACAATAGCGAAAGAATTAACTATTTTGCTTTCTGGGGAATCAACATAATTCTCTTTACTAGCGTACATGCTCAAATTATACCATTGCATGCTCCAATAGCTCGATGGATATACTGTGCAAGAATAAGTACCATTTCCATAATCTACAACTTCATTTGGTGGACAATTTGATGATGGTGAGTTTTGAGATGGTTCTGCTATGAATGAAACGCTTGCATTGCTAACATAGCCACAATCGTCTTTAACTATTCCTACGTATGTTATGCTATCTATTCCTCTTCTGAAAGTTTTTGATGTTGGTTGCAAGAGAGTAGCATTCAAAGGATAGCTAACTAAAGTTATGTAGAAGTCATCTCCATAAACATAAGTTGAGTTTATTGGCTTGTATGCTCTGTTAGCTGTTCCAAATTCTACTCTCCATCTCAAAGTTCCTAAGTTATAAGTACATCTTGGTAATGATGGGAATGTGTGACTTGTATAACCGTATGCTCCTATTGTCAAGTAGCTTCCATCTACAACAAAACTATTTGGATCGTATGGATTTGTGGTTACATAAAATCTTATTGGGCCTGTAGTTCCTACTGGCAATAGAACATTTCTATCAGTGTCATACACTAAAATGCTAAATGTAATGTTATCTTCACTTGGAGCTAGACTTCTGTTTAGTATAGTATTGTTTCCAAACACAATAGTTATGTTAACATCATCTGGTTGAACAGTAAATGTAAATAAGCTTGTATTAGCTGAATTTATACCATCTGTTGTGTTGAAGAATGCTTCAAATGTTGTTCCTGCACACGCTGAACTAAAAGCGTTTGGAGATGGGAAGTCAAATATTATTAGACCTGGCTGAGTTAATCTGCTTGCTTTTAGATAATAGTTTGGCCATTTACTCGCTTCTGGACAAGCTGGATCAGCTATTGTTATATTTCTTATCCACAAACTAACATTGTTGAAATCTGAATCTTCGTCAGTCAAAGTTACTCTAAACTGCCAGCTTTCTCCCCAACCTCCATCTTGAGAATAACTGTAAGCTGGACTACTTAAGCTTGGTTTTGTAACTATGTAGAAAGCGCAGCCGCTAGCTGCGCATAGATTTCCTATTGTTGTTGTGTTGGAATTATACCATGGAACATCTTTTGAAATCATCGTTAAAGTATAGCTTCTTGGAAGCTTGCTTGCATTATTAACAAATAGACAATTGTAGTAGCCATCACCTTCATTGTTAACAGAATTGTATGGTTCGTCACAATAGAATGTATTTCCAGTTACAGTATGAGTAGCATAAAAGCTAACATTAGCGCTTGATAGCAAGCCTTCTTTAGCAGAACAATCTGTCGTTACATAACCTCTCCAAGTTATATTTTCTTCATCTCTAATGAACTTGTCTTTAGTAGTGTTTGGAGATGTAATGAAATTCAATAATTGACCAACAATCCCAATTGTATAGTTTTCACTCGATGCAAAATGATAACATTCTCCACTAGGTATAATTGTTGATTTATAGAATGCTTTCCAGTTTTGCAAACCAACGTTAAAGCTACAGTTTGGATCAAAATTAAACGTTACGTTTCCTGGTAAGCTTGAATAAGTTCTATTGCTTCCAACAAACAAGAAATTGCTCCCATCAAAAGTTACATTGAAACCAATTTCAATTTGTGCTGTTCTATCGCTACCTACAGGTCTGCTTCTATTAAAATCAGTTACATATACTCTTAATGGCAAATATCCAAAAGCTCTTGTTATGTTTGTGTTGTTTCCAGAAACTAAAGATATTGAAATGACATCTTTATCTATTATTGGTCCGTAATTTGTTGAAGTGTTCGTTTGACCTATAACGTCAGTCAAATTAAACCTAAACCAATTATCGCTACCAACATCATTGAAAGTATCGTTACAAGTGTATGGTTGTATGTTCTCAAATCTACATGTTCCACTTCCTCCACTTATAATTTGAGAACCAACATACCTCCAAACATTGCCATTGTCTGTTGAGACGAACAAACTACAATTGACATCATCTCCATCTGTATCTAAAACATCTATGCTAAAGTTGTATTTGTCACCCCAACCTCCAGCAGATGGAGTAACTTGTGGATTTGAATATCTTGGTGGTAAGTTGACTATTTCAAACCAATTCGAATATGTTGTTTGATTTGAATAGAAGTAGTCTTTAGCTGACTGCAAAATTATGGAATATAATCCTGGCAATTTTCTTGTTGTGTTATACTCACAATAGTAAGTTCCGTTGTTGAAATCAGTTATTGGTTGACAAGCTTCTAGAGAATTGACAGGATTTTGTATCAATATTGGATTTGTTATGCCTTGAGTTGAATTTGGAACGCTTGGTGTTTCTTCACTTATATAACCAGAACAATCGCTTTTTACATCCATAACTATTGGAATCATTACTCCAGTACCATTAACCCAGCCCTGTGGAGGATAGTTTAAGTTACTGTAAAGCTGACCATAAACATAAACGCTGGCGTTACTTGTTCTTGAGTATCTATAGCAAGTATCATTTAACTCGATAAACCAAATTTGTCTTCCTGTTGTATAATTACAATCTGGGTCGAAATAGTAGGTGAATAGACCATCTGAACCTGTATATATTTCTATAGGATCTCCAAAGTTATTTCTGTCTTTTGTAATGTAAAGATACCCTTTAATTCCAAGATCTGTGGCATAAGTTCCTCCCTTTGACCAATCTAGTATGTAACCTTGCAATATTGCTGTTTCATATCCAGGTCTGTAAACACTAGAGCCATCTCCGCTTTGAATATAAACATCAGCCCATTCCTTATCTACAGTAAATGTTTGTTTTGAAGACTCGCTCTTCAATCTATTATCATAAACAAAAAGATTATCAGTAGCGTTGAATTTGAATGTATGAGTTCCTATATCTGAGCAACTAAATGATGTAGTAAATACTAGCGCATCAGAGCCTTCACAGGGCGGAATACACGTCATTGACCCAATATATTCCCAATCACCTGTTCTATTAATCCAGAGGCTAACGTTAACCAAACTTCCTAATTCTCCTGTTCTGTCTTCATCTTCAACATCAACTTTAAACTGCCAGAGATCTCCCCATCCATTTGTAAAGTTTCCAGCAGTAACATAATAGCTATAAGTAGTCAATGTTGGCCTAGAAGCTAAATAAAATGCATTAGTTTGTTGAGTCGTTAAAGAGTCGTTGTAATATTGTTTACTAGCATTTACACTAACATTCCAATATCCATAAATTAACTCGTAGTTAGAGTTCAAAGTTGAGTTCGTTATATTACAAGCATATGTACCATTGTTAAAGTCTACTACACTACCAATAGACCTACATTCTCTGATGGTATCTCCTCTTTGTATGTAAAAGTTCGTTGTAGCACCTCTAACTCCACCACATTCGTCAGTAACATTCGCCACTAATATCAAATAGTCTGCTGGTGTTGGGGACTTTATGTAAATCTTACCATCTTTTGGAGAAATATAATTAACGTTTAATGTATCTGTTACGATTGTTATAGTAAATTCTGAGCTGTTTGTTGGTTTGTAGAAGGGATTGCTATCTAATACTCCAGCTTTCCATTTTTGAGGTCCTATTGCAAAAGAACAATCTGGATTAAATTGAGTTAGGGATGTGTTTATATATCCTCCTGGTGAAATTGATGATGTTCCACTAATAGTAATATAATTGTAGAAATCTGTCGTTACAAAAATTGCTGCTCCGGGAGAACCAATAGCATATTCTCCTTTATCTACATCGTATACTCTGACAGTAAGAGTTTGTATATTGTTTCCTGGTCGATAAACTGATGTGCTGTTTCCGACAACATGCTCTATTATCACATCGTCTTTTTTGTAGATTAAGGTTCCATTGTTTGTCTGATATACATTTTGTGGAAAGTCTTTAGTTTGATTTCCAAAAATGTCTTGATATTCGCTAACGTTGAACATAAATGCGTGTGGACCTACAGCAGATGGAGATCCTAAGACAGTAGGAGATGGTAGTCTCAACATAAAAGTAATAGTTTTATTTATTCCCCTATCGTATGCAGTCATATTAGATGGAAGTTGATACCATTCTCCATTATCAGTTCTATTTATCCAAAGCTTTACTTCAAGCAAATCATCGTCTTCGTCAGTAATGTTGACTCTAAATACCCAAAGTTCACCCCAGCCTCCATCTCCCACTCTCCCAAGAGAGTCATAAGAAATTGTATAGAAGTCTGTTGTTAGAATTGGCTTTGTTTCTATCCAGAAACCTTTTTTCCAAATTTCAAAAATCTCTAAAGTAGAATTGCTATTGTAGTAACTTTTGCTTGCGTTAAATGTAACATTCCAACCTTTAGCTCTAAAGCCAGAAGTGTTTAAAGAGCAGGTGTAGTAACCATTTCCTAAATATTCTACAGGATTACAATAGTTAACTATAGAACCCTGAGAAACGGAGAAATTGGCATTTGCATAAATTCCACCTTCAATCTCACAATCTGAAGTTATTCTTGCTGTTAGATTAACGTTTTGACCATCTGGATAATCTCCTCTCAAATACTTTTCTCCTTTAGGTGAAATCACATCTAAAACCAAATCTCCATAGACTTCTACTGTATAGTTTTGAGTTGGAGTTGTATTTGTATAAGTTTCAAAGTAGCAAGCATCATTCTCTACTTTAGCAAACCATGCTTGTTTTCCTGTTGAGAATTGACAATCTGGATTGAAATCTAAACTTGCATATCCACTAGAATTTGTTTGAGTGTAGTAAGGTTTGAAATTGGTTTGATCATAAGTAACATAGAATGTTAAGTTTGTGTTTGCTAATGGCAATGAATTTCTTGTTAAATCTAAAGCTCTAATAACAAAACTGACAGTGTTTCCTATGTTGCTATCAGATCTATTAACTTTTGCTCCATCTCCACTAACAAGAGTTAGAGAAATTGAATTCTTTGTTATAGCTGGGCCAATTGAAATTTCGCTATCTGATGTGTTAACTCTGTTGAAAGTATCGTTTACCACAAAGTAGAAGCTTGCTATTCCTTGGTCTTCACAGGTGAAATCGTTAACTTCAATATAACAAACTCCTGGAGTACTTATGGTTTTTGAACCCTTGTGAGCCCAATTGTCATTTGTTTTTACATACAAACTACAAGTTACAGTATCGTTTTCCGGATCTTCAACATAAGCTGAATAATTGAATAAACTTCCCCAACCTGCTGCATTTGGTGTAACATTCAAATTGCTGACAATTGGAGGCCTATTCTCTAACCAGAACCAATTAGCAAATGTTGTTGTGTTAGTGCTATAATAAGTTTTTGAAGCTTGTATTGTTATGTTCCAATATCCTTCTGCTTTTGATGTCGAATCCCAAGTGCAATTGTAGTTTCCATTATCTTCGTTTATTGGAGAACAACTTGAGGAATAGCTTCCGCTACTCAATGTTAGCACGTTTGAAACTTCACTTATATTTCCTGAATCTCTAACGCTTGAATTCAAATAGCAATCAGAATAAACATTCCAACTTATGTTTATCTTATCTCCAACATTGAACGTTGAACCGTAAGTTGGCAAATTCAAATTAATGTTCAATTGACCTTTTATTATAAAGCTTGAGTCGCTCGAATTTGCATCAAAATAACATTGATTACTCGCTATACCAACTTTCCAAGATTGATAACCAACATTGTAGGAGCAATCTGGATTGAAATCATATTCTAGATAACCAGAAGCATTAGCATATACAAGATGGCCTTCATCATAAATTCCTGTATCTCTTGTGAACCAGAAGTATCCTTTAACATTTTCTTGACTCAAATCTAACCAAGCATTCTTGTCAACATCATAAACTCTAACAACAAACTTTCCATAATTATTGCCATATCTCAAAACTTCTGATGGTACTGATATTGAATAGAATGAAACTGTATCTTTTGTTAGCGTAACTGTTATCGGAGATGTCTCATTTCTCAAGCCATATGAGTCGCTAACATTTAGCTTTAGCAAAATTGTTGAGTTTATCAAATATTCGCTACAATTGAATGAAGGATTAAACTCAAAGTAGCATGTTCCCGTACAATCGCTTGAACTCTTTGAATCAACATAAACCCAATTTACTCCATCGTATGATTTCCACAAGCTTATGTTTACTGGGTCGCTTGGGTCTGCATCTAAAACTAAAGCACTAACCAAAAAGTAACTTCCCCAACCACCAGAGTCTCTGTTTATTGAATATGAAGTTATAGCTGGCTTTCTTCTAACTTGGAAAGCATTTGATTTGTATGAATAAGTATCGTTGTAATACTGTTTGCTAACGTTCATGCTTATATCATACCAACCTATTAGACCAGAACTTGGGAATGAACAAGAATAAGTACCATTACCATAATCATTTACTGGAGAACAAGTTGAATGAATTGGTTCTATTGTAAATATTGTTGATGTTCCACTTACTCCAGAACTACAATCATCAGAAACATTCCCAACAATCAATATTGGATCTCCTTCTGCAATAACATTTCCATTCGGTTGTAATATAGATGAAGTTAAGCTTCCGTAGATTACAACAGTGTAGTTTTGCGAGGCATTGCCAAAGTAATAGCTATCTCCATCAAAAGCTGCTCTCCAATTCTTTACTCCAACGGAATATCTACAGTCTGGGTCGAAGTTTAATGTAGCAAAGCCTGAAGATGTTGTTGTTCCGTATCTTATCCAACCTGAGTCTGAGCTAACGTTTATGTATGTTGTGTCAGAACCTTTATCTAATGGTAAATTCGTGAAAGCATCATACAATCTTGCTTCCAATATTGTTGTGTTTGTTCCAACTCTACTAACCCAAGAATTGTTTCCTTGTGAATATACCCAATAAGTTCTTCTCTTCGTTACATTAAATGTTTGAATACTTGTTTGAGCTACTCCACCATAATTATCGCTAGCGTTTATGAACCATTCATAACTTCCAATATCACTTCCTGAAGTGTAAGATTTTTGTAGAGTTACCGTTACATTTGTACAATTGTTACAAATTGTAGAAGCTGCTAAACTAAATGCTCCATCTGGCAACTTTCTTATCCATAAGCTAACGTTAACAATATCGTCTTCATCAGTAACATTAACTTTGAATGTAAATGTTGAACCCCAAGGAGCCTCTGTTGGAGTTACTGATGGTGCTACTAAAACTGGTGGAACTTCATGGAAGAAAGCGTTTTGTTTAACTTTTGAAGCATTGTTGTACAAATCTCTAGAAGAATACATGAAAACTGAATACCAACCAGGAGGATTGTTTGAAATATTCCAAGTGCAAGTGTAATATCCGCTAACATAAGATGCAAAACAGTAATCTTCAAATGCTCCATGCTTTACTTTGTAGAAAACATTAGCATCATTTATTGGATTATTGCATTCATCATTAACTAATCCGCTTATCGTCACGTTTTGATTTGATAAGTAAGCTTCTCCATTTGGCTGAGAAATCGTGTTGTTTAGCCATCCTTTAATGTTTACAGTTAATGTTAAAGTTGAGTTTGCATTTTTGTAACAAGCATCGTTTACTATTCCTGCTTTCCAATATTGTGTTCCAACGTTATAAGAACAATCAGGAGTAAAGACAGCCGAAAGATAGCCATTATCTCCTGAAGCTTCCCATGCACTTCCATAATTTACTCCATCATAAGTAACCCATATCTTACCGCTAACATATCTATCTACAAATTGTTTATTGTCTCTATCGTAAACCTTTATTTTCAGAGTTACACCCTCGCTTCTATTAACCCAAGAGTTATTTCCTAAAGAGTTTGAATCGTAAACGAAATCAACATCGTCTTTATCTAAGTTAAAGCTTATTGGTGCCATATCAGTCGTGTTTCTTGGATCTGTTGCGTTGAACTTAAAGTAATATGTTCCTATATCGCTACAAGTAAAACCAGAATAATAAAATGTTAACTCTCTTTTGCTTCCACAATTGTAGCACATTTGAGATGAAATGTAATTCCAATTTACCCCATCTTTAGATAGCCATAAACTAACGTTAACATCATCAGCATTGGCATCGCTTACATTGACTTTGAAAGTGTAGTTTTCTCCCCAACCCCAATCGTCCTCTGGAAAAACTGTTGCATCTTCTAAAACTGGAGGTTGCCAAACGTGAATTATTCTAAATACAGAAACATTTGTGAAGCTTGCGTCGTTATAATAAATAACATTAGAAGCGTTTACTCTAACATTATACCATCCTTCTTTTGCTTCAGTAGCGTTGAAAGTACATGAATAAGTTCCATTGCCATAGTCTTGAACGTTATCACAATTATAAACATCACCAAAACCAACGCTTATTGGTTCTATTGTTACTGTTGCTCCACTTATGTTTCTCAACTTACATTCATCTTGAACAAAGACGCTTATGTTTATGTAGAGTTGATTTTCTCTGTAGTAAGTAATTCCATTAGGATAAACAACAAATGGAACCAAATCTCCTATAATCGTTACATTGTATGCTTCGCTGGAAGCATCTTTGTAGCAAGCGTCAGCTTGAACATAAGCTACCCAATTTTGCCTTCCTGCATCATATCTGCAATCTGGGTTGAAATTGTATTCTACATATCCACTTGAATTTGTAGAGTTGCTTCCATCTGTTATAAATGCTGTTCCATTGAAAATGTTAAACCAAACTCTCGGATAGTATTGAACTCCTATTTGAGAGAATGCTGGAGAATTCTTATCTCTATCTAAAACATAAATCATGAACTTTGTCGAATTATTTCCGTTTCTGTTAACATAACTTTCGTTTCCTAAAACATAGATTAGAGAAATGTCATCCTTTCTCAAAGTATGAGAAATGGCGCTTGTGTTTGAATATGTCTGTGGAATATCTGGCTCACTCGCATTAAACATGAAATATCTAATAGCTGCTTGCTGATAATCTGAACAAGTGTAATCTCTAGTAAAGTTAACCAAAGTGTAACTTGGATTTTCTATAAATCTACAATCTGTTACTGACCATGGTCCATCTGAAGATGTAGACTCTAATAAGCAAACGTTTACGCTAGCATAATGATTAACTATAACGCTGAAATTGTGAATTTCGCCCCAAGAACCATCGTTTGGATACTCAACTTTTGGATTGATTAACTCTACTGGTTTTATAAGGAAGAAAGCGTTTTGTTTAAATGATGAAGCATTCAAATAGTATTGTTTTGAAGATTCCATTGATACATTGTACCAACCACCAGATTTTCCTGTAGTATCAAACTCACAAACGTAAGTATTTGAAGTGTTTGTTATATAGCCTGAAGATGGACAATAATATTCGTTTGAACCAGAAGTTAGTTTGAATCTAATGCTTGCATCGCTTATTGGATTCCCACAATCATCATAAACTTCTCCAATCAAATAGATTTTTTCTCCAGCAGTATAGTTTCTATCTCCAGTTGGAGAGATTATACTGTTTGCTAAACTTCCAACTATTATAACATAGAATTCTTGTGAACTATTGCTCTCATAACAAGCACTACTAACATTAACCTTCCATTTTCTTAATCCAACTGAATAAGAGCAGCTAGGATTAAAGTTTATGAAGTAATGAGTTTCGTTTGAATAAACAATTTCTTGCTCCCAATTAACATCATCTTTAGTTACGTAACCATAAACTTCGTCAGTTGAAATTTCAGTTGTGTAGTTTCCAAAGACTAAATTCTTTATTCTAACCGTCAAATTAACAGTATTTCCTATCACGCTATCGCTTCTGTTAACAACACTATTATTGCCAGAAGAATAATCTATGGAAATTGGAGTTTTTGTTATGTTGAAAGCTATTACCTGAGTTTCGTTTTTGAAGGTTGTTGGAGAAGTTGCATTGAATTTGGCATACCAGCTTCCTATATCGCTACAATAAAAGCTTTTCTGAGTAAAGAATTGATAGTTGTTACAATTTACGCAAACGCTTGAATTTTCTAATTGCCAATTAGAATTTTCTCTTTTTAGCCATAAGTAAGTGTAAACAGGTTCTCCATCTTCACTTGTAACATAAACACTAAAGTTGAATGGATTTATTTGCCAGCTTCCTTTTGGATATGGAGAAACTTGAGGATTATCCAGCTTTATGTTTGACGCAACGAAAAATGCATTTTCTTTAAAGTAAGTTCCATTCCAGTATTTACCAGCTTCGCTTCCTTCAGCAAAAGCTATCATCGTAACGTTATACCAACCAAGAGGAGCATCTTGTGGAATTGTCCATGTTGTATAAGTTAGTGGAGCAACTATAGTATAAACTGTGGAGCCGTGAGAAATTATATATTCTACTCCAAAAGATGCACTATCTGTTTTAACTAAGCCACAATCATCTTTTATAATGCCATCAAACTCAACAACTTGTCCTCTAGTATAGTTTCTAGAGCCATTTGGATAAAGCATGTAAGAATTGCTTAAGTCTCCTATCAACCAAAATGGTATTATTGGTGTCACATTATCTTTGTAAGTTGAAGCTCCAAAAACTCCTCCTTTCCAATAGTTTTGCCCCAAGTAATAATCTGAAACTTTACACCAACTATCAGAAGTATTTTGCATTGTTCTAACTACATAACCTGTTGAGTTTGCTGAGAGAGATGGAGAAATATCAAAAGTTTCGTTGCTTCCGTATTTTGATATAAATATTCTTGCTTTTCCTTCATCTACTTGACCGAGCTGCAAATAGTAAGGATAGGTTTGATTGTCGATATCAAAAACAAACATAGTGAATTCAAAAGGCATGCTTCTGTTAACAGTTGCATTTAATATTGGCTGTATTCCAAAAACGCTTATATCGTCCTTTTCAATCGTATAAGCATATCCTAAAATTTCTGATGAACCATCTGCATTAGTTGCATTGAATTTGAAACTCCAAGCTCCAATAGCGCTTCCATCATATTTGAATGAAAAGTTTAGTTGAGTCCATTGCAGACAATTGTAACAAACTTGAGAACCAATCAACGAATATTCACTTGCTCCCATTCTATGCCAAGCATAAACAATAACATCTCTTCCAAATCTATCTCTCACATAAACTCCAAACTTATAATTCTCTCCCCAACCTCCAACATTTCTAACTTGATCGTCTATGTAGAGAGTAGCATTGGTTAATAGTGGCGAGTATTTATAGATTTTTGATTTAACGAACAAGTTTTGAGTTTCATTGAAGAGTTTTCCAGTAGACCAAACATAAGCAATTTTCTCTATGCTAACATTTGAGTAAGGATTGGTGCTTGAATCTGCATAAGTATCTATGAAAATATTTCTCAAAGAATTAACAAAGTTTGTTGAATCGTTGCTGTCAATTGAATAATTGCTCCAAACTTTTGATAAAGCTAATGAATGAGAATAATTTTGCCAGAATATTCTTTTGTTCAATAAATCATCTGCAATTGAAACCTTTGCCTCAGCGATTGTTAGATTTTCATCTCCAAAACTATAGTTGATTAAAAATGCAATTTCTTTCATTTTTTCATATCTTGCGTTAATTGGTTTTGTAAACACGAATGGATAAGTTAAGCTACAAGAGTTTCCATAACAAGAAATTGAAGTATCGTTAACAAAATAGCTTTCGCTTCTCGTATCCAAAATTCCTTCAGCAACCAAAACTTTCTTTCCTTCTAATGAACAATTCAAAGTGAAGTTTAAGTAAGAAGAAGAATATACACTCAAAGATGGTAAGCTCCAAGATATCTTTCTTGTTGATGGATTGAAAGTTCCGCCATTATAAACATTTAAAACGTCGCACTCTTCTGGAATGCTTAAATAAACGCTCCATCCAGAAGCTGTTGTATCGCCAATATTAGTTACTTTAAGGCTGTAATTGTAAGCTCTGTTTAGTTGAGAAGATCTTACTTCTGGCCATGGATATTCATCTTGCTGTATTGCCTCTATATCGAATGATAGATGAGACTCTTGATTGTAAGAAGCTGTTGAAACTGTAAATGGATTTTCTTCTTCAAAGCTTTTTCCATCCCAACTAACATTAAACTTGAAGCTTCCAGTTTTCGAATAAATATTTGGTGCTTTTACTTGATAAGTTAGAACTGCATACTCATTTACATCAATGTCTCCAAGATTCCAAATTACCAAATTGTTTATCAAATCTACTGAAGAAGAAAGCAACTGAACGCTGCTCCCATAAACGTTTGTTTTAATGCTTGGATTTGCTGGAGTCCAACCACTTTCCAAAGTCTCAATTATTGTTGCACCAGAAGCTTTAGCACATCCTTTGTTGTGAACTACTAATCTACTTTCGAAAACTTTATCTGGTGAAACAAATGGAGGAGTTTCTCTTATGACTTCAAGAATTGCTATTGAATTGCTTTCTTGAATTTGGAAAGTTGCTGTTTTTGTTTTTTGAGTTATGTGATTGTAATTAACAATTGCTTGAATGTTTGCCAACTCGCTTGTTGAATTGCTCGAAGTTAAAGTGAACTGAGCATAATACTTTCCGGGAGTTATTGCTTTAACAAGTTGATAAGATGGGGTGAATGTCCAGCCAGTTGGAACAGAAAGAGTTACATTGTAATCTATTTCTTCGTTGAATGGATGATATATTTCTACAATGAATGGTTCGCTAGTGGAATTGCACATCCAATTGCTTCCTTTAGCATTAACAGTAACGTCTTTAATGGTTAATAATTCAACTCTAGTAGAAACGTTTGAATTGTAAACAAATGTTGCAATTATATTGTAATTTCCTTCACTCCAAGCTTGAGTATCAATGTTTGAGAAGTTTGCTATGTAACTAGATTTTTGATTCAAAAGTAAAGGTGAGCTAGATGAATAAACAACATTACCATAAGCATCTGTTATGTTTAAGTAAAGCGTTCCAGAAATTTGTTGGTTGAATGAGTTTGAAAGAATTACAGAAATGTTCAAGTATCTATCTGTTTTTTCCAATCCTTTTACAGAAATGCCATTAACGTTTGTATCTACATCTTGAATCAAAACAGTTTCATTGTAGTAAGCAGAAAGCTTTAGGCCAGAAATGTTTACAGGATTGTCACCAATGTTTGTAATTCTTATTTTGCAATAGCCAGTTTCACTTGGCTGAATTTGTTTTTCTAATATTGGAATGAAGAGAGAAGATGGAGAAGTGAAGTAGAGAGAATGAGAAACATCTAACCAATAAGTTCCGTTGTAAACCTCTATTCTAATTTTTCCATCTTGCAAGCTTGAGGAATAAGTGGAAATTGAAAGATTAGCTATTCTGTAACTTCCAGCTTCACAAACAAAATTGAACTCTTTAGCTTCATTTGAATTGAGCAAATATGGCAATTCTTCTTGAGAAAAAGTTTCAATCATGAACTTATAAGTAAAAACATTTATCGTTAAGCTATCGTTTTCGGCGTTGCTTGAATTAACAAATATTATTATTTGGTTTGACGAATAGGTTGTTGGGTAAATGTTGAACCAAATTGTTTTTAATTCTCCAACGCTAACATTTCCAACATATTTTGTTGTTGAATCTGCTTGCCACCCAGTTGGCAAAGTCAAATTAACATAAACATCATTCGCTACAGTACCGCTTGGTCCCAAAGTTCCAACTGTAACTCCAAGAGTGAAGTTTTTGTATTGGAAGGCTTCTTTTGGTTGTTTGATTTCTCCTATTTTTATTTGAGGTTTACAACCAGAAGTATCTATTGAAATGTTGAAGTAGCTTGTTGTGTATGGCTTGTAATATGGCTCATCTGAAGCTATTTCAGCATACCAATATTGATCTCCGCTAGAAAAGCTACAATCTGGAGTAAAGTAGAATTCTGCGTATCCAGAAGAGTTTGTTATGTTTGATCCTATAATTTTATCGTAAAGGCCATTATACTTTATTCTAAATGTAACAGTTGCTGCCGGATTCAAATTGTAGGTTTGTGCATCTAAATCGTAAACTCTAACAACAAACTTAGCTGATTGAGCAGGAGAATATTTAGCAAAGCTATTGTTACCTTCTACATAGCTTATATTAACATCATCTTTTTCTACAGTTACATACAAAACTTGAGTAGTTTCTGCCCCATCCATCTTAAACTGATAATACCAATTTCCTATGTCGTTTGCAGTAAAGTTTCTATACCAATACTTTGTTGAATTTATGCAATTGGAGCATTCATTCGGAGTTTGATTTATGCAAGTTGGGGCTTCACATTTGAATATTGGCGGCCATGTTTTTCCCATATACAAGCTAACGTTTAGAACGTTTTCTGAATCACCTGAAGAAGCTTTTACCGAAAAGTTCCAATTTGGATAACCCCAACCTTCAGATAGTGGATAAGCTTGTGGATTTTCCAATTTTTTGATTGGCAACAAGTAGAACAAGCCAGGATATAAAGCATTAACTGTTGAGTTGGGATAATGATAATCTTTACTTGCATACATTGTTGTGTTGTACCAGCCCATTGGAGTTAAAATATCAGTTTGCCAATCGCAAGTGTAAGCGTTAGCACCTACTTGATATACTGGCAAACATTCAAAGCTTTGAGTTGATTTATTAGCAAAGAATCTCACGTTTGTTGTTAATGCATCTCCACAATCATCAGTAGTTGCTCCTAAAAAGCTTACTTTTTGTTCTTGTGTGAAGTTTGTCGTACCATCTGGCTTTTGGAAGTTTAAGATTATATCTCCTGTAACCAAGACTGAAAGATTGACAAAATTTTCTGTTGAATTATCAAAGTAACAAGCATGACCACTAACAACTGCCTTCCATTTCTGATATCCAACTTGATATTTTGGCGAGCATTTTGCTTGGAAGTAGTAATTAGCATAAGCTGATTCGTTTGTTGAATTAGTTGTTCCAGAATCGTAAATGTTTCCATCTAATGTTACGTAAAATGTTACTGGCAAGTTTGTTATTAGAGTGTTATTCTTATCTCTAACCCTCAAAGCAAGCAAAGTTGTTGTTTTTCCTCTTCTCGTTTCTGTACCATTGCCAATAATATCTTCAAAGAATATTGTGTCTTTTGTTATTGTGAATGTTGTTGAAGTTGAGTTTGTTGTTCCTGCATTGTTTGTAGCGTTAAACTTAACGAAAACTGGAGAACCTATATCGCTACAATCGGCGTCAAACTCAAAAGTAAAGTTTATCCAATCTCCAGTATTTCCAGCACCTGGAGCAGGATAAACATCACAACCTACTAACCTCCAAGGCTCTGAACCAGTTTTGCTAAAGTATGAGCAAACTTGAACATCGTTTTCTGAATTTGTAACTCTAACGCTTACATTAAAAGTAAAGTTGAATCCCCAGCTTCCAGTGGAAGTTCCTGTTTCTTTTGAAATTACCAGTGGATTTTCCATTTCAATGGTTGCTGGTGGTAAGCCAACTAAAACATCATTGCAAGACATTACTTCAGTTGAATTTTCAGTTGAATTTGCTCTTATGCAAATTGTGTAAGTTCCTGCAGTATTTGCTGTAATGTTCCATTTTGCTTCTCTAATTCCGTTCAATTCTATAGTTCCAAGGTAATTGACGTCACTTAAATCACCAGTAGCATTTCTAATTTCTAAAACTCCTGGGCCAGTGTAATTTATTACAGCAATAACATTGCTTGCGTTTCCTGGGCCAAAGTTTGTTATTGTTGAGCTTGCATTGAAAGGCTGATTTAAAAATGGATTGTTAGGAGAGAAGCTTGGTTGACTAACTGTTAAACTTGCTCCACATGCAATGAAAATATCATATGGTTCGTCTAAGAATGTGAATGTTCCGTTTGTTGGAATTGCTTGAAATCTGAAAGTACCATTGGTCTGGAAAGTTACATTAATTGTGTAATTGTAAATTTTAGTTCCGTCAAGTCTTCCGAAGGGTGAACCAAAATTTATTCCTCCGTCCCAATTGATTTTTCTTGCATCATCTATTGTTGCTGTTGTTGGGAGGGATGACCAAGGATATTGAAATATTAAATCTTGCGGGTGCGTTACTGTAATGTTATATTTATTTTCTGTAATATTTGCATCTATCAATGGTAAGTTGCCTTTATTCCATGTTTGTAAAGATACATTGAAAATACCGCAACCTACAGTTGATGGAAAACCTGTTTTATAGCTTGTTGAAGTATCATTGTAAAGTCTTTGTGTTTTGATCCATGGACCTTCTACAACTAAAGGTATAACATCATCAGTAAACAACCACATTGTTGGAGATTGAGCAGTGTAAGATCTTCCTATAGTTCTAATAAATATATGTTTTCCTCCTGGAGTAATATGAGGTATATTGCTAACATCTAAATTGAAAGTAAGAGATACAAAACCATTATTTGATGGAACTGAAAACAATAAACCTCCTTTAAACCAAACGGTCCATCTTACAACCCATCCTTCATCGGGAGAACCATATGGATAGCCTGGTGCTGGTGGGACATCAAGATCAGCTCCTGCTGAGCTTCTCCAAACAAAATTTTTCGGAGTTAAACCCGGTGGGAAATGTATTTCAACATCGTAGATATCGCTAAAAGTACCAGCTCCACCCCCACTTCCAAAAAGTCTAATTTCTACGCCAACATTTGTAGAATTTGCAGGAATTTTAGTGATGTTTATTCCATATACAGTAGAACCTCCGGCTCTACCACTTCTTGCAGGGAAGAAAGCTAATTCCGGATCTGTTGTTATAGAGAAAGTTTGCCCAGTTACAGGATCATTCCATACAACTTGAGCTATAAATTCCTCTGGAAATGTATCTCCACTACCAGGATATCTAACTAAAAACCATTGGCATTGTGAAGTTGAAATATTGTAATTTAGCCATTTGACTTCTCCTTTTACAGGAGTTACGCTAGCTGCTGGTACTTGAAAATCTGATGCTGATAAAGTACGAGTAAAATCTGTTAGGTTATAAGTTATATTGTAGTCACCATAGTTACATACCGTAATATTGCGCCAAACCGTACCGCTACCAGCTGATTGAGTTACTGCAGTTGCATAAGAAGGTGTTACTGTTGTTAAAGTTAGTGGAGAGGGTTTAATTCCTAAAGACTCTACTTGGAATATTTTATCATGAACGATTTCTGGTTTGTTTGGAGATTTTATTCTAATTCTTGCTATGTATTTTTTTGAAGCATCCACATCATCAGGAATTTTTACATGCCAAACAGTATCATTAAACGACCAATTACCAATTTGTGATGGTGGCGTACTCTTTACAAATACGCTTCTGTCAGCACCTTCAAGAATAAACCAATTCTGTTTATTTCCTTGTTCATCTAAAATTTCTAAAGATACATTGGCAATTAAGTCGTTTGTAGTGTTGTAATTTCCTATAGGCGCTACTACTAGCGCCCAATAACCACCAATAACTTTATCTTTTGCGTGGGTAGATACAACTATATCTCTTGCAAGATTGATATCATTACAATCTATAACTCTAATGTTCTGCTTATCTGTATCTTTTTGTGGTGCTGTTGGATGTAGAGGATGGAATATACGAAGCGTATATTCGCCGAGCTCTACATCATTAGTTATGTTTAAGAAATATGTTCCCCAAAAACATTTATCATTTACTCCTCCTCCTAATTGACAACCATCAGCATTTCCTAATTCAGTTCCTGAAATTGGAACATCATTAGCTATAAATCCGAGAGAAGGCATATCAGAGAATACTACATCATTTTTTCTTTTAACTTGTAACTTAAGATTGCCTGCTGATGTTGGATCATCATCTGCATTATCAATTAGAGTAAAGTTTATTGTATAATTGTACCCTCTGCATAACGTTAAAGGATCGGCACGAAAACTAGTTTGATTAAAGTAAAAATCCCAACCAAATAAGTAAAATCTTAAATCTTCTGCAAGTATAGTCCAGCTTCTGCTTTCCTTAAATGTTTCTCCATTGTTGTAATGCATTTCTACTGGACCAAGAAGGTAAATTCTTGGAAATAGTGGGGGTAAGTCAAAGGAGTAATTCAACAAAATTCTTTCTCCCTTTCTAATATTCGGTAAATTCCAAACTATTAAAATCTCTTCTGGATTCTTGATTATCACCCCATCACTTTTAATATTCAAAAATTCAGTAGGAACGCGCTCAATTACAGTTAAGTTGTAGGCATCTATCTTTGCTATTATATTCAAAGAAACAGTAGTTCTTGCTTCAACCCTTATTTTCGTAGGAAATTCATCTAAAAATGGCTCTTGCCTCAATATATCAAAGGGATAAAATTCTTTAACTTCGAAGTTTGTGGAGTATTCATTGCTTACGTTCAAACCTTCTTCAACACGTACATATACAGAGTAATTGCCTACTTCACTTACAGTATAATTAGCTACATAAGTCCCGTCAAATCTATTTAAAATTTCTGTAGGATTTATTATCGTTTTTTTACCAGAAGGATTAGTTACTTCTATAAAAACTATAGCATTTGTAACAGCCTTACCTTCGGCATTTAAAGCGCCAACAACTATTCTAACAGTTTCCCCAGGAGAGAAAGTCCCTGCACCAACATATACAGTTCTTTTAAAGCCATTATTAGAAATTTCCAGTGCCTTTAAAGTATTTACATTTACTAAACCGACAGCAAAGCTAATTTCTTCTTCAACCACTTCCTCTCCAGGATTCGGACTTACATAACTCAATTTAACTTTAAGCTTGTACAAACCTGGCCTAAATTCTCTTTCTGCATCTAACTCAACAACAAACTTTCCAGGACCAACTTGAGTATAATTAACTTCAGTTATATTTCCATCTGGATCTACAACAAAAGCTTGCAAAGTAGCATTTGGAAATATTTCGCCAGTATCTTCATAAATAGCTGAAATCTCAAACCTTATTTTTTCTCCAAGCTCATAATTGAACTTCTCTTGCTTAACTTTTGGTTTTACTTTTATGTGCTTCAAAACATTGAAATCAAGAGTTTTGCTTGCATTTCCAAATTCACTTTCAGCAAAAATTTCTGCTGAATATTTACCATAAGCTTTTGGCAAAATTTCAAAAGTGAAATTAAAGCTACCATTAACAAATTGCTCATCCTCAAAAACGACTTTACCTTTAACATCTTTAACTATAAGCTTAACTCTAGAATTAACCAAATTTCCATTGTAGTTAACATTTCCGTAAATTGAAACGACTTTCCAATCGCCTTTTCCTTTTGTGATATTTTTAACTGAATAAAATGCTTCGACTGATGGAACAAAACTTATTTTAGGTTGCGAATAGTTAGATACAACAAAATAAAAGCTTGTTTCATTTTTCAAGCCTAATGCTTCTATTATCAAATAATAAATTCCATCTTCGCTAAAGTTAGCAATTAGAGAAGAATTAAAGCTACCGTTAACAATTTCTATTTCTTTTGAAAGCAAGAGAGAAGAATTAAATTGCAAGCTTAAGTTTGCGGTAGCATTAACTTTTTCTCCATCAACAACAAGTTCTCCAAAAATGTTAATTGTTTCGTTTGAAGTGTAATTTGATTTATCAGTTAAAATTGTCAAGTATGTCTGATTAGTTTGAGTAATATTTTCACTTACGTTTTCAGAATGAATTGTAGTTGTTGTTACAGAAGTTGTAGTAGTTATCTCTTCTTTTCTCTCAATTGTTATTTCAGCTTCACTTGGATTCAAATAATCTTTTTCACTTCCTTTGAAAACTGCTTTTACTTTTGATGCATTGATAAGATTAAAAGAAAATGTTGAAATTCCAGAATCATCTGTAAAATTGCTACCGACAAAATTCCCATCAACATAAAATTCTATTTCTTTATTTGGAACAAAAGAACCATTATCGAGCAAAAGCTTAGCAGCTATTAAACCATTCTCAACTTTCAAATCTATTGAAGTGTTTGCAAAAACTTCAACTTTAATGCTTTCTTCAACAACATTAGAAACTCCAATAAATCTTCCCGTAATATTACTCCAGTTTGTTGCTAAAAGAATTGCAGAAGCTAGAGCAATGAAAAGTAAAGAAGTAATTATTTGGGTTTGTCCCTTCAAACTTTTTTTCGATTTTAAATTTAGTAATGCAAAAAAGAAAAGAATTGCAAAAGAAATTGCAAATGGTAAGAAAATTAAGAAAGGTAAAGTTAAGTATGGCAAAAATTCTTCAATAAGACTTTGACTTTTTAGTTTAAACTTACTCATAAGCTACTCTCACCTTTATCTCACTTTCTCCAAGTTTCGTTGATAAATCGCTTTTAACAGAAAACTCTAACTCGCAATAAGAGTTTACTTCGATTACATTGCAAACTTTTTCTAAGGCGTCTGTCGAAAATCCTTTCGGCAAATCGACAGATACTCGAACGTTTGTGGCATTAGCACTTCCTTCATTGCTAACAACAACTCTTAACAAGAAACTCTCTCCTCTTGTTATTCTGCTTTTATCGGTGCTTAATCTCAAAGAGATTTTTGGTTTTGCGATAATTTCTGTTGTTTGAGAAATTTGCGTAGCAGATGTCGAAACGTTTTCACTTGCTCCATTTTCTTCTGTGCTATTAGATTCATTCATTTGAGTAAGTTCAGAAGAAGTTGTATTCGACGAGTCGACAGATTGTTGTGAAGTTGAGTTTTCAGAAACCAAATTTGTCGAAGCTGACTGTTCACTCGAATTTTCATTTGTTGTCAAATTTAGTGAGCTGTTCATAGCTTCTTGAGCAATCGACAAGTAGAAAAAGAAAGAAAAGGCTAAGAAAATTGCCAATAAAGCTAGAAATTGGGCTTTTCCCTTCATTTTTAACTCCTATTGCTTAACACTAATGATAAGCAGAGTTGTTTGTCGACCCATATATAATTTTTTTAACAACCTGTCGAGAGTGAAAATCGACAGTTCGACACCTCGACAAAAAAGAAGAATAGCTTTTATTTTTAGAATAAAAGAAAGAATATATGCTTAAAGAGATTTTTGGTTTGAAAAAAGAAAACAAAGATGAAAAAATTGATGAGATGATTAAGTTAATTGATTCTCAGCTCTCTATGATTTCTATGGAAATTGAGAAGTTGAAGAATTTGGGTTCTAAAATTGAGAATATTGAGAAAAAAATAGCAATTTTAGAAGAGCTTATTAAAGAACAAGGAGTCGAAATAAAGCCAAAACCGGTTAGTGAGAAAACAAAAGAAGCAATAAAGACTTTGTTGAAGAGATATGGAAGCTTAAATGCCTGGCAGGTTGCCAAATTATTAAACATGTCTAGAACAAGATGCGCAGAATATCTTAAGCAAATGGAAGAAGAGGGGATTTTAGTCTCTCAATGGAAGAGTCGAAAAAAGTACTATTCGATTCGACAGTAAAATTTTTCGATGAAGTTTTTATTCGACAGATCGACTTTATCCTCTCTATAGATTGTTCCCCTATGAAGTTTGTTTATTTTCAAGAATTTCGACAGTTTAACAAGCTTTATTTTTTGAGTAGTCTGAAGAAAGTAAGAGGAATTCTGAGTTGTCGAAAATCCGACAGTTATAATAGCTAGTTAGTTTTATTATTTTTTCTGTCGAAGTAGTTGTCGAGATGCTGTTGGGAGAGAATTGAACAAAAAATGCATTATTGAAGGTGCATTCATCTCAATCTGTCGACAAAAATCGACTGTTTTTCTGAAATTCTCTACTTACTAGAGATAAAAATCTGAAGAGAGAAAAAATTTTGAGAGTTGAAGTATTTATCTTTAGCATTTTTAATTTTATTTCTAACTATCTAATCAACTCGACACTTATTTAGAAATTTTGGGCTTTAGCCTAAGTAAGCCTAAAATGCCAAGAAAAACCTCAAGATCATAATTTTTGGCCCCTGAGGACAAAAATCATCACAGACCTTTTTATCCTCTTAGCATAAGATTTCAAATTTTTAAGTATCTCTAGTTCAAAATGCTCCACTTGGATCACTTCATACTTCTTAAATTTTAAAAATCAACGCAGATAAATTGTCTAAGTGGAACATTTCAAGACTCTTCTAGCTCCAATAATGTTAAAGACAAAATCTTTTTATCTATCAACAACTCCTAATTTTTTATGTTCTCTTTCTTGTCAATCAAGCACTTTCTCGTATGCTACATAGGGAAAAAACTTTATATATGAATCTTTATCCATGATTGCGAAACTCCTTATTTGAAGATATTTTTTTGCAGAGATTGCTTTAAATAATTATCAATAGTTCTAATAAAAGAGATAAATTTAGCACAGTATCCTGTGTACCAGAAAAATTTTACATATACCCTTTTACAATGCTGAGGGATTTTTAATTCCTCCAACTTCATTCTAATTATAAGTTAGAGATATAAATGCTCGTTTGAATATACTAAATTGTGGAAACTGCTCCCCCAGAAAGCCCACTATGTCAATGTTGCTATATCCTCACTAAAAAAGATGAGGAAAAGGTAGAGAATTTAAGTAGAAGTGGAATCAGGAGTGGGCGGGTAGCTTAGTGGCTGGAGCGCTCGGCTGATAACCGAGAGGTCGTGGGTTCGAATCCCACCCCGCCCATCTTTACTATTTTTGACTCAGAACCGTACTTAATATTATTATTAATTAATCGCAAATGAGGGAAAAATTAACTATCTTTATTATTTGTTTACATTCTATTCTTATTTTTACCCTTTCCACTCTTTAAAAAATTAAAGAAGAAGTTTTTAATTAAAACGAGAATAATTTAGATGAAAGGCAAGTTTATAGTTTTTGAAGGTATTGACGGCGCCGGCCTAACAACACAAGCAGAGTTGTTGGAAAAATATCTAAAAGAAAAAAAATATGAAGTTGTTCTAACAAAAGAACCAACAAACAGCTTAATTGGAGGTATAATAAGAGCTGCTTTGAAAAAAGAATGGTTAACATCAAACAGAACATTGCAACTATTATTCTCTGCTGATAGATCCCATCATATTGAAAAAGAAATAATTCCAGATTTAGAAAGCGGAAAAATAGTTATTTGTGATAGGTATTTCATTTCAACAATTGCTTATGGAATGATAGAGGTAGAAAAAGATTGGTTAAAATCTCTTAACTCAAAGTTTTTGTTGCCAGATATTATTTTCATAATCGACGTTCCAGTAGAAGTTTCAATAGAAAGGATAAAAGCGAGCAGATTTGGATTCGAGCTTTTTGAAGAAAAGAAAAAACTTGAAAAGATAAGAAACAATTTTCTTGAGCTTTCAAAAGAATACAAAAATTGCTTTGTGATTAATGGAAACAGAAGTATAGAGGATGTTCATAAGGAAATTGTTAAAATTGTAGAAGAAAAACTAAAGCTCTAATTCGGCCAATCTTTTCAAAGCCTCTACTTTTTCTTTTCTTTCAATTTCTGCTTTCTCTAAAATTTCTTTTAATGTTCTTATGCTTTCATCATAAGTCTTTCTATCAACAGGGTAAGGTATTCTGTCTTTCCCACCGTGTGCAAATGTGTATTTAACTGGATCTATCCAGCTTGCCTCCTTTCCATAAACTAGCTTTGCTATTAAAGCTAGGGCTCTAACAGTTTTTGGACCAACTCCTTCAAAGGCGACAAGTTCTTCATAATTTTTTGGATCAAATTCATGCAAATCCAAAAGTTTCTGATAAACCTTTATATCGAAAGTGTGTTCTACCGGCATTTTGAGAAACTTATATAGGCTATGAGGAGAAGAAAAATATTTCTTGAATTTTCTAACATCCTCTTTAACAATATCAACGCTCGCTTTTCTCGCTTCTTCGCTTTCTTTAGCAACCATATTTAAAACTTTCTCTTCCTTAAAGCCAACTATTGCTGAATGAGGTTCCACAACAAAAGAATTTAATGAGAAAGAAAGCCAATGATATCTTCTTGCCAATTTATTTTCAACATTCATTCCTTGTTGAACTACTGCCCATTTCCCATCTTCTGTTACAAAAAATGAATGATGATAAATTTGATAACCAGCCTGAATTAAGGAATTATCAACCTTTGCTACCATTCTGCTTGCATACTTTAATTCTTCAATTTTTCTCGTAGATAGTCTAAATTCCTCCCCAATTTTTTCTATTTCCTCTGGAGTCTTTTTAGAGGATGAACCCTTACCTCCTAAAACTTTAACACCAACATTTTCTTTGTTTAATCCTTCTTTTAGTGCACCAGTCAGAGTTGTTGTTGTTCCTGAGCTATGAAAATCCATACCTACACAACAAGACAATGCCTGAAACCAAAAAGGATTAGATATTCTTTTTAAAAATTCATCAACGCCGTATTCTTCAATTATTATTTTAACTATCGATGTCGAAAGCTTAGTCATTCTTTTGAACAACCAAGCTGGTACACTTCCATAGTGTAATGGTAGTTCGGCAATTCCCACTCTCATAGGAATTACTTTGTAAGACGTTTTTTAAACTCTCTTTCAGCCTCTTTTATACATTTTATTACTTCTTTTTTAATTTCCTTCCTTAATTTTTCTTTCAACTTAACAATCCTTGACAAATTTTTTCTTTTCTGGACTTTCAATATTAACTTAATCATCTTAATTTTCTCTTCATGTTTCGTGTATTTAAGCAACTTTCTGGCAATAGAAATCACTTCATCTTGTCTCTCTAAATATACGATCCAGCGCTTGCATGGTTCCTTATGAAGTCTAAAAATTGGATGATATCCATCTTTTTTAAGTCTCTCGTATATGCCTCTTAATATGTGCCTGTCCTTTGTGATTATAGAGAGTCTTATATTGATACTATTCTCGCCTCTTTTCCTTATAAACCAACAGCCATCAGCATCTATATATCCAGCAAGGAATGCATAAAAAAATTCGCCTTGTGGAAGTTTTACTGGTTTTTCTAATATAAATTCAAACGAAGAATCTAAGTAAGCTTTAAGGTTCCAATCAAACTTTGGAGTAATCTTTCTTTTTCTGGGTGTCTTACTGCAGTGACCATACTTACTGAAGAGTTTACAAAAAAGATGAACCATAGAAGGATGAGTAGTTGACAAAGAACATATTATCTTATTGTGCGACTTCACTACATAAAGGTCCCCCGAGCGAAAACCGATTAAGTAATATTTCTCTATTTCATTTCCTGAGAAAGGAGATGTTGGATATTCACTATTTGCTTCTGACAAAGTTCTACGAGAGAGGCTGTATTCAATCATTCTCCGTCTTATAGTTTCTTTACCAACTCCAATTATTTTAGCTATTTGAGATAAACTTAGCTTTTCTTTATAATACATTCTCTTTATTTCTTTTATAGGAAATTCTTTTTCCATTTTATTCTAGCTATTAATGCGGCTTCTTTTAAGTTTCTTCTTTTTATACCAAACTTTTTTAAATAATATCTCACTCCAGCAGGAGACATTCCTACTAATTTAGCAATCTCGGTAGTGCTTTTCTTTTTTCTCCAATAAAGGTTATATAGCTTTGCTTTTTCCAAGACTTTTTTGTTTCTACTATTTATTTTTTTATCACTCATATAGTGTATTATATTATGTATATAAATATTTTTCTTTTTATAAATATATAAATTTAAATATATAAATTATTATTGCAAATTTTAGAGGAATAGCAAAAATTTGCCTTTTAATAAACCTCTTCCAAAAACCACACTATTGTTATGTAAATATCCAGTAACGTCCTCATTTTTTACTGCAGCTTTCCATAAAAATCTTTAGGAAAATAATTAGATATGCGCCAGTCGTCTAGCCTGGTAGGACACGAGCTTCCCAAGCTCGGAGCCCGGGTTCAAATCCCGGCTGGCGCAAGGATTTTAAAATGTAACTTAATTTTTAAAATTTAATGTCTTAGAATTTTGGTTGTATTTAATAAAAACATTAAAAACATCACTATTTAATTAATTATAATTCTCTGTGTTTTTTTCTAACGCTTTTCCCTGGCTGAGCTATTCCCCTGAATCTAGCGCAGCTTGGGCAAACATAATATTTTCTTTTAAATGTATGCAAGTATCTCGGATCAATTTGTTTCCTCAAAGTTGGGTCGTTTATGAAAAAACCTTTAGTAACTATAAAAGCTTTGTATCTAGGCAATCTTCTTCCACAAAAAGAGCATTCAACTACAGTTTCGCTTCCTCTCGCATGTGTATGTTCATATTTTCTCTTGTAAGGTGCTTCACTTATTGGCATAATTCTTAATGATTTTAATGTTTAAATCTTTGAAGTAGATAGCCTCTTTAAACTTTAAGTGATAGAACGTGATGTTAACTTCTACAAAACAACTTGTAGTAAGCAATTTTTAATTAATTTTTGAAGTGAAAATATGGGGGTTCAGATTGGAACGATAATTCCTAGAAGAGAAATAGAATTAGAAAGCCTAGCTGGTAAAAAAATCGCTATTGATGCCTACAATGCTCTATTTCAATTTTTAAGTATAATAAGAGATAAGATGACTGGAGAACCTTTGAAAGACAGCAAAGGTAGAATAACATCTCATTTATCAGGTCTGTTCTACCGAACTATAAATTTAATAGAAGCTGGAATTAAGCCAATTTATGTTTTTGATGGAAAACCGCCTGAATTCAAAAAAGCCACTCTCGAGAAAAGAGAGGAAATGAAAAAAGAAGCTGAAGAAAAGATGAAAGAAGCTTTGGAAAAAGGAGAAGAGGCAATAAAATATGCCCAAGCAACAGCAAGAGTTACGGAGGAAATAGTTAACGATGCAAAAAAGCTTTTACAACTAATGGGAGTTCCAATAGTTCAGGCTCCAAGTGAAGGCGAAATGCAAGCCGCATACATTGCAAAAAAAGGAGACGCTTATGCTTCTGCTTCTCAAGATTATGATTCTTTGCTTGTTGGTTCCCCAAGATTAATAAGAAATCTGAACATTACTGGTAAAAGAAAATTGCCAAATAAAGAAGTTTATGTTGATATAAAGCCTGAGCTAATAGAATTAGAAGAGGTTTTGAAGACTTTAGAAATAAATAGGGAGCAACTAATAATAATAGGTATTTTGGTTGGGACTGACTATAATCCGGAAGGAATAGAGGGTATTGGACCAAAAAAAGCTTTAAAGCTCGTTAAAGAAAAAAAGACTTTGGAAAATGTTTTGAAAGAAGTTGAGTGGAAGTTTGACGTCAAAGCAGAAGATATCTACAACTTTTTCCTGAATCCTCCCGTTACCGATAGTTATAAGCTTGAGTGGAAAACGCCAGACGAAGATGGAATAATAAAATTCATGGTCGAAGAACACGATTTTTCTGAGGAAAGGATAAGAAATGGAATAGAAAAGTTAAAGCAAGCATTTTCTAAATCTCAACAAAAAAGCTTGGGAAACTGGCTTAGATAATCTTAGATAATCAAATTTTGTAGGAAATTTCCTTTAGTTTTTTAACTATTTTATGAGTCTGAGTGAAACTCTAGTAAATATTAGTGTTATTAAACCTGTTGTCATTTTGTACATCAAGATTTTATCCTTTCAACTACTTTATAATTTCCGTTTTCAAGCTTATAATGAAGTATATAATCATTAGAAATCTTCCCAAATAAAGGAGTGTAAATCCACTTTTTAATATTTCTTAAAGTTGGATTTTTTAAATAATACTCGATTGCTCTTGTATGTTGAGCACCGTAAATAACTAATAAGTAGTTTTTAGACTTTTGTAGCTCGGATAATCTTTCTAACCTTTCAGAAGCTATCACATTTCTATAATCAAACACCCCATAGCCAACAATATCCTCTATTCCATAATTAAAAAGTGATTTGCTATCGATCAAATTAGCAGAATATCTACCATTATAGCTACCAAAAAATAAAGGAAAGAAAAGTTGCGAAAGGAGAAAAACGATAAACCTTCTTCTTTTCAACTTTTTTCTAAAAAAGTAAAAATAAAGTGCTAGCGAAACAGGATAAGATAAATACATAAAACTGTCTACAGCAAAAAATACATCATCGTTATCAAATGTATTAGGATCGACAACATATATTTCTTTGCTTAGCTCTGCGCATAATTTTACTACATTGCTATAAAAATATGAAGATTGATAGTAAATGTCACTCTCTAACACTTTATCTATATAATATTCTAAAACGACAGCATCCGCTTCTTTTATTACTTTATAAAGAAACTCTTTATAGTATCTAAAATATTTTTCATTATGAGCAACACCAACAATTTTATATTTTACTCCATTTACTTCCAAGTCTAAAATTTCAAAAAGAGATGGCAAATCTGACCAATCTCCCCTTCTTTCAACCCACTTCTCAAACTCTCTTTCGAATCTTTCCCTATTAGGATTTTCTGTAAGCTCTTTTCCAACTTCTGAAGCTAAAATTGGAACAAAGGGAATGGACAAAGAGATTAATTCGAAAGCAGATTTCGAATTCTCGCTGATAAATTTAATAAATTCTTTTATAAACAGTCTTCCACTTAACTTTTCACGCATTATAATTTAGATTAAAAACAAAAATAAAAAAATTAATACCCTTAAGCTCTTTTTCTTGACAGTATTTGTAAATTAGTACATAAACGTATCATTCATGACGTTACCATATTGTTTACAGAATCGAACAGTTTTCATAAATCCTACTTTGATTTATAACTAAATCAAGTTGAATTTTGGGCCTGGCGGGATTCGAACCCGCGACCAACCGGTTAAGAGCCGGCTGCTCTACCTGGCTGAGCTACAGGCCCGAGATAATTTTTTTCTACTAAACATTAAAATTTTATATGAAAAAAGAAATAGAAGCTTTTTTAGAATTAAAAAATTTGGTAGAAAAAATGAATTCTGAAATTTCTTGCGTTATTGTTGAAGGTAGAAAAGATAAAGAAGCTTTAGAGAGAATTGGTTATAAAGGTAGGATAATATATGCTAATAAATTCGAGATGGCTAATGGAATGGTTGTTATATTGACTGATTTCGACAAAGAGGGAAAAGAAATAGCAAAAAGAATAACAATAAGTATTGGAGAAAAGAATATTGATAAGTTTTTCAGAAATGAATTCAAAAAAATTTTGAAATCTATTGGCAGAGACGATATTCAATCGATAATCAATCTTTGCAAAAAGTATGAAAAAATGTCCGATCAAAACTTATAAGCAACTAAACCTTTTGTCTCTTCAACTTTTACAATTTTACTAAAACCAGCTAATAAAAGCCTTCTTGCTATTCCCTTAATAAAATTCTTACCAGAAAGTTTCCCTGGTTCCCCAGTATAATGGAATATCTTTCCACCTTTCTTCAAAACTCTGAAAAGTTGATTGTAAAACTCTTGAGAATAAAGTTCCGGTGCTAAGGAAAATCTCGGAGGATCATGAATTATAAAATTAAAACTTTCACTCTCAAAGCTTCTAACAACTTCAAATGCATCACCAATTATCAATTCTATTTTTGGATTTTCAAAAAGCTCTCTAGAAAATTCATTTTGCTTAGCAATTTTTATCACATTCTCATCTTTTTCAATAGTCACAACTTTCTCGACGCTTTTCTTCCTAGCCGCTAAAATTGCTGTATAACCTAAACCAGTGCAAATATCTAAAATCTTGCCATAAATTTTACCTAAAGATTTTATTTTTAGTTCAGTATCGGTTTTTGGATCCACATCTTTAATTCTATGCATGTGAATTCCAGAAATTTCTAATGTTGGCCAAGTTGACGTTGGGATTAGTTTGTAAAATTTATTCGTTTTCTTATCAAAGAGCTTAACTCCCATAAAAAACTTTGTTAAAAGAAAAAATAAGAAAAGTGAAATTATTGAATGGAACTATATTTTCTAAAAGCACGTAAAAATAAAAATATTTATAAAAATGGTTAAAATCAACCATAAAATGGAGGAAAAAGACAGCACGCGAAGAGGGTTGATTTTGATTTTTGTGTTATAGTAAAAGAGAGGAATTAGGAGAAAGAATTTTGAAGAATTGAAAAAGAAAAAAGATAAACTTGTTAAAGATATTCTGATAGATGGAATAGAAATAATTTAAGTTCAAAACTTCTCTTCTTCAATTTTTCTAAAGCTATACTTATATGCCAAAAAGAAAACCATTATCATAGCAACTAATACCAAACCAAACTTAACATCTATTGGGCTAACTGTTGTTGTTATGGGTAATGGCACAATTTTAGAACTACCAACATTAAGGACTGATGGTGCATAAAAGTTTATAACTCCACTACCAACTAAAGTAAAGGGATACACTCCACTTGTCACATTACAAGGAATTGAGGCAACTATTGCTATTGTTTTTGTTTCGTTAACATCTATGCTTATTTTTTCTGGATATCTTATCCATTTTGCTGCTTCTCCTATGACGCTCAAGCTAATATCTCCTTTTGTCCCTCCTATGTTACTTACAGAAGCAAATATAATATTGTCATTGCATGCTTTAACATCATAAATTTCTTTAATGTTAATAACTGGTACTTCTTTTTTAGTCAAACAAACTCCATACTTGCAACCATAAGGACAATAATCTAAAATTCTATAACCAACGCTTCCGTCTGATTCTCTCACTTTTACAATCACATAATTTCCTTCGCAAGTTTTTTCGATAATTTGAAAGCTATTCGCTAAAGCTACTTCAAACATTAGCAACGCTATCGCAATTAACAAAATTTTTTTGTTCATGATTAATTATTGAAGCGAAAAGCTTAAATATCTTTACTAACTAGTGACTAAGGAGTAAACCATTCTATTTCATAATATTTGTGTTCTGAACCAGGCAATTCTATTCTATTAGCCAAATAATATGTTACGCTTGTTTCCCTATCGTTTATAGCAATTAGCAATCTTAGTCCAAGCTCGTCAGCTCTATCCAAAGCGCTAGCAAGCATCTTCCCGCTTAAACTTTCATCTTCATTAAGAGAAATTATTAGAAAAGAAGGATCGTCTTTTTTTGGTTTCTCAACTTGATTCCCAGCTTTTCTGTGCCACGCAACAAAATCTATCGGAGTTCTCTCTTTTAAATAGTCTTCCTTCTTCATTCCTGGAATTGCCATTATAAAAGTTTTTCTCACGCTATGAGCTACTCTAATTGCTCTTGACCATTCGCTCATTGGCATGCTAATTTCTTTTGGAAACACGTGAATGACATGCTTAGAATGTTGCCATTCTTTTTTTGTTCCAACCGGCTTTGCTCCGGGAAAATAAATTCTAAAATGAGTTCCAAATTTAAAACCAGTTTTCAAAATAAAACCTTTATCTCTCCAATCCTCGTAAACTTCTAGCATTCTAGATGCAAAAGGTATCCTTTGTTCAACTTCTTTTAGTACCTCTTCGAAGCTCATTTTTTTGTTAGAAGATACATCTATCACTTCTACTCCCTTTTTTGAAAGATATAAAGTTTCAATAGCATCCAAAGTTAAACAATTCCCTCTTTCAATATTCTTATAAACACCCCATTGACCAAACCAGTAATCCTCAAAAAATTTTCTTGCTTCTCTTCCAAAAGCTAAAGAATAACATTCTTCTCTCATGAAAAATATCTGAAAATTTATTTGAAGGGAAATTTTATTTGAAGGATATTTTTTGATTGGACTCTTCCCAAAGTTTTTCATTGTAATCCTTTCAGGAAATGTTATAAAAAGTCCTCTATCTTTCCAATCTCTAAACACATTATACCTAACAAAGAAATGGTTAGAATAAAATCTTTGAAAAATAGTTGAAAGAGAAACTTCCTTATTACCTTCAAAAACGCTAGCCTTTCTTATGTTAGCAAGGTAAAAAACTTCTATGGGATGTAAGTAGATTTTATTTCCTTTCACCTCTCCAATAAAACTTTCCTCTAGTTCTTTGTTTTGAGAAAATGCTTTACCATCTTCAAAATAAATCCTTATCTCCTCTCTCTCAAACTTCATTTTATATCCCTTAATACGCAATCTATTGGCATATCTATCATAATTTTACACAAAAGATCTATTGTTTGATTTAAAGTGGGGTTTTTTATTTCTCTAGAACCTTTTAAGCTCTCTATTTTTAAATAGTCTTCATTAGATTGATTTTCTACTAGATATACTTTATAGTTTATTGTTAAGTTATCTAGATAAGACCTTATTTCACTATTTGGAGAAGTGTAGTTTAAATAAATTATAGTATAGCCTTGAGATATTGCCAAAATTCTTTGGTTTTCACTGAGAAAAGAAATTTTCCTTTCCTTAGGTAGTTCTTGATCTTTATTAGTTGGGGTATAATATCCTTGTATAAATGCATATGCAAAGCTAGATAGAACCATCACAAATATAAGTAAATATCCTATTGTTTTCTTATCAACTTTCATAAAAGACTCTTTTTCAACAAAATTAAAAATTATAACTTCATCAATTTATATGGTATTAGAAAGTTTAGTTTCTATAAAAGAAGGAATAAGAAATCCTTGGAAAGTCTTCTACCTTTCTTCAGTAGTTTCTTTAGTTTCTTTTGTAATTTCTTTCATCATATTCAAGCAAGATGTTGGGTTATATGCAGTAATACTAACTACATTGGGATTAACTCCATTCATGACAAAGCTAAATATTTATGAAGCAAAGAAAAGTGAAGTCAAAAGAAGTATGGACATTGAAAATATGCTGTTTTACTACGCAAAAGATAAGGGTTCTATATTAAAATTAGCTATAATATCATTCTTACCATTTTTAATAGCAGCCTTTATTCTAAATAATCTACAAAGCTTAATAATTTTGATATCTCTATACATTGGAATTTTCTTAATTTTTTCTCTAATTTTCTTCTCAATTTACAAAGAGATTATAATTTCTTTTGTTGCAATTTTTGCTGGAATGGTTTTGACTTTTTCAATTCTTTACTTGCTATTGCCAGCGGAAATTGCAGAAAAAACTTTTAAAACACAAATAGAAGAAATAAAGGCAATAAGAGGTTATTTTTCGTTTGGAGGAACCTTTCAGACAATATTCATTAACAACGTGGGTGTTTTATTTTTATCTTTTGTTTTTTCTTTCGTTTATGGATCTGGTGCAATACTAATACTTGCTTGGAATGCATCCATACTTGCGACAGCAGCAAGTATGATGACTAAAAGCTTAGGAGGAAGTTACACGCTCCCTATAGCTTTAGCATCATATTTACCGCATGGCAGTCTAGAAATTGTTGCCTATTTTCTTGCTGCTATGGCTGGAGGAATTATTTCTTATCACTTAATGAAAGAGAAGGGAATAAAAACAGTTTTAGAAGATTGTTTATTCTTGCTTTCTCTTGGAGTTTTGTTCGTATTGTTAGGAGCTATAGTAGAAACGGCTGCAATTTTAGGTTAGATTGAAAAATAAATAGCCGGCTTGAAAGGTTCTGCTTTTTTTGCTTTTTCTAATCCACTCCTTTCTTCAAAAGTAATTATTATCTTTGCTCCAGCCTCTTTCTCCAAAATTTCCCTTGCCTCTTCTAAAAGCTTAACTTCTTCTTTCCTTGATAGAATTTTTAATGATTCCCTTTCTCTTTCAATCTTCTTATAGAACTTCGCAACCATTTCTTTTTCTTCTGGCCCAAAATTTTCTAGTAAGCTCTTTAATTCAACCTTTTCTCCTCTCACGATTTTTCTAACCAAATCAAATTTCCATTTGGCAGCAATTATTATATCTACTTCTTTTGGAGCTCCTCCAGCCAATTTCTTTACTTGCTTTATGTCTTCTATTAAAGATTTTATGTATTCTTCACCTAAAATTGCTTTCTCATCAACTCTTTTAAACCTTGGTAAACCTTCTTGAAATACAAACTTCTTTCCACCGAGCATTCTCCAAAACTCCTCAGACAAATGTGGAATTAGAGGAGAAACCAATATTACAAATTTCTTTAAAACATCTTTCATTATCTTTCCGTTACCGTTTTTAATATCCCCTACCCTTTTAAAATACCACTCTAAATCGTTTAAAAATTCGAAAAATAAAAGTTGAGTAGACGTTCTAAACTTAAGATTTTCGTAGGCGTTTATAACGTCTTTACCTATTTTATTTATTTTGGCCAACAAAAATCTATCAACATTTCTATTTTTCTTAGATTTCATTCTTTTCAACGACTTAATGAGAGAAAATAAAAAATTCAGCCTCTCTAAAAATACCTTAACATTTTCTCCTCTCCAATCAGCGTCGCTTAATCCTTCAGCTGAAGAGATTATATTTATTCTTGTTAAATCGCTCCCGAATTCCTCTAACAAACGAAATAGAGGAATTATGTTTCCTTTGCTTTTGCTCATTTTTTCTCCCGCAATATTAACAAAACCATTTACAGCTATTGCTTTAGGCCAATATTTTTTATTCCAAATTGCAGTATGATGAAAAAGATAAAATGTTAAATGATTCTGAACTAAATCTTTTGCGGATGACCTTAAATCTACAGGATAAAAGTATTCAAACTCTTCCCTCATCTTTTTCAAAAGACTTTCTTTAATTCCATATCTCTTAGCTATTTTATTACAATTACCTTTTCCTAAGAATATGAAATCGAAGACTTCGTCACTCAATTTATCTGCTGGTATATTTTTCAAATGATGGAAAATTGTATAGAAAGCCATGTATATGGTTGAATCGCTTAAAGTTTCAATAATCCATTCTTTATCCCATGGTAACTTTGTTCCTAATCCTGTTTTTCGGGCGCAAGCTTTGTTTTCTAACCAATCAACAGTATTTATAAATTGTTGTCTTATTTCTTCTGGATAAAACTTCATCATATTTATGCATTCTTTAACTTTTTTCTTCCATTCCTCATCAGAAAATTTTAAGAACCATTGATTCTCTAGTATCTTTACGTGACATCTTGTATTACATCTACAAACCACTAAACCTGTGGTTTCCCAAATAAAATCTAAAGCATTAATCGCTTTTAATAATTCAACGGTTTTCTCTTTTGCTTCTCTAACTGGTAAGTCTTTAAATTTGTCTACAATCATCTTTCCTTTGTGAAACTCTCTCTTGTAAACTTCTTGAGTAGCCAATTCTAATTTTTCGAATTGCTCTTGATTTTCTATATTATAAGCTTTACAAGCTTCTTCGGCCGGAATACCCTTGTAATCTTCCAGTTCTATTATCTTCTTTGGTTTAATTTTCTCTATGTTTAATTCTTTTCCAATTTCACTCTTTTTCAAATCTTCTAAAGCAATAAAATCGTAAGGAGCATGAGCAGGCACAGACATAACAATCCCTGTACCAAATTCTAAATCTATAAATTTCGCAGGCAATATTGGTACTTTCTCTCTTGTTACAGGATTTTCTGTTAGTTTACCAACCAAAGAGCTTGAGTTTATTTTTTCTAATTCTTCAACGCTTCTTAACTGATCTCTTAATTTTTCTACAGTCTTTTTGCTAACTATCCACTTTTCTCCATTTACTTTTGCTAATACATATTCTTCATTAGGTTTAATCCAAATGTTTGTAACACCGAAAATCGTTTCTGGTCTTAAAGTAGCACATGGTAAAATTTCCCCGCTATCTAGCCTGAATTTTATTACGTAAAACTGAATCGGACTTTCCCCTTCTCCTTTCAACCTATCATGATCCCCAGTTGGGCTTTGGCAATGTGGGCACCATATTACCGGATGAGTTCCTTGAACAACATAGCCTTTCTTTCTTAAAGTATTATATTGCCATTCAATGAATTTGTTGTAATGAGGAGTAATAGCAGTTATGAATGTTCTTCTCCAATCTATACTCATTCCGCATCTTCTCAAGTCTTCTATCCATCTATTCATCCAGTATTTAGCAACAAATTCTGGTCCTTTCTCAACAAAATTTTTTATATCTTCGTCGCTTGCCCCAAAAAGTTTAAAAGTTTCTATTTGCGTTTCGTCATTTTGTTTAATTCTCTCTATAACACCCAATATAGGCTCTCCTGTGGCATGAAAGCCTTGAGGAAAAAGAACGTTAAAGCCTTGTAGTCTTTTGAATCTTGCAAAAGAATCAGCCCTAAAAAAAGAAAATGTATGACCAATATGAGGTGCCCCATTTACGTAGGGATATGGAAATGTTACGAAAAACTTTTTTCTTTTATTATCAACATTTGCTTCGAAAACTTTTGTTTTTTCCCATTTTTTTTGCCATTTCTCTTCTATTTTTTTGATTTCTTCAAAAGTCAAATTCATTAGATAAATTTTAATTGCAAGTTTAAAACTTTATTTCCTACTTTCTATTCGGAAATAGATCTTCAAAAATTTATTAATTTTGAAAGTAAGATTAAAAAAGATAAAACTAGAAAATATCTAAATGTTTTCTGATGCCGCTCTATCCAACTTGAGCCCCCGTAAATTGGGGAAAGCTCAGCTTGGATAGAGCGGCACCCTTCTATCGAGAAGGTTTGACAAAAGGATGAAAGGTGACGGTCGCGGGTTCAAATCCCGCCGGGGGCGCTCCTGGAAAACGTTCATCGCCCAACCACCTCATTTAAATAACCTTCACTCATTTTCGCCTATGAGAGTTGAAGAAGAAAAATTCAAGAAAATTGTTGAGAAAAGGCTAGAGAAAATAAACAATGATTCAAGCATAAATCAAAATATTTGGTTAATATTCATTATCTTTACTCATTTCTTCTAATTCTTCATCTAAAATTTTTAAAAGTTCTTGTAGGTTCATGTCTTTCCTAAGTTTACTATACTTCGATAATGATAATGCCTCTTTCATACTAATTAATGAGCTTAACTCGCGAATCTGTCTATCCAGATTGGACATTAAAATAACTTCTTTAAAACCTTCTGATAATTCTTCACTTAAAGGGAAGCGTTCTCGAAATTTCTCGTATACAAGGGGAGGAAAATTATAATTATAATTTTCACGAAGATACTTATAAGCTCCATTCTCACTGTAGGCTATTGAGAAAACGTCCTTAAGAGTAATATAGGGTATCTTCCAATATTCTATTAAATCTTTTATAATAGAGATTGCTCTAGTTGTATATAATTCCATAAGAAACTTTTTAAATTCGTCCATATCTATTATTATTTTATTATTTTATAATGTTATTTAAATTAGTAACACTAACATAAAGCAACACTATTCTGTCTATAAGGATAAAAGCTGGGGTCACTTTTCCAATTTCATAATACTAACTTTTATCCTCTAAATTTTAGTATCTTTGGAATTTGTTGCAACTTAACAAAAATTCTATATTTTAAATACTTTTCCAATCCAACTGCTATTGTGGTAGAGAAAATATTAATAGGAGAACTCACTCATTACTACCAAAAAATTGGAGTTGCAGTAGTTGAGTTTCAAGAAAGACTTTCCAAAGGAGATAGAATAGAAATGGAAGGGAAAAACAACAAAATTGACGCAGACAGCAACCTCAATGCAACTAAATTATGTTGATATAGATGTTGCAGAAGAGGTCAATCAATAGGACTGAAAGTAGCGGAAAGAGTGGGGGCTAAAGTTTACAAAATTGTAGAATGGTAAAGCTAAAAAACGAATAGTAAAGTTTTTAAATACTCTATACAATAAATATAATGCAAACGGCCCCAAGAAAGTGTACATTTAATTCTAAAATTTTAAATATTGATTACTTGGGGCCATAAGGGATGATCCTAAAAAACTTCCAACGAGTGGGGACCTAAACGAAGTAGATGTTTGCGATTTATGTGGTAATGAAACAGAAGATTATTCAATCGTAGATGGGTTAGTTGTCTGTGAAAGCTGTAAAGAAAACTTCGAAATGAAAGTAGAAGAAGAGTATACTTCAGATATTTGTGCTTTATGTGGGTGGCCTATAAATAAACCAATAACAAAAAAAGAGGCAGCAAAACTTATTAGTGGTATTATTGATTGGTTAAATAACAATAAGAGTCTTACAAAAAATTTAGAGAAAAAAATAGAAAAATTTGGTAAAGGAGAATTGTACATTTGTAGATACGATTTCTTCTACCTAATTAAAGACATTATCGAATGCGAAAATGAAGAAATAGCCAAGAAGTTTGAGAACGAACTAGCTTCAAAGTACGAGTTCTACGGAGGAATAATAAGTTAATATTTCTAACAAACTAACAAAAAATTATCTAATGCCCTGGTAGCTCAGCATGGTAGAGCACCTCACTGGTAATGAGGGGGTCGCGGGTTCGAATCCCGCCCAGGGCTTTTAAATATTTTTTAAGACTATAGCTATTTTGAAAAACTTAAAAGCTCGAAAGGCTTAAAAATAAATGTGTGGAAATTATATAACATCGAGGTGTCATTGTGAAGAAAGAAATAGATGTTTCTAAGCATGAATTAGTACCAAAACACGAAATAGTTAGCGAAAAGGAAAAAGAAGAACTAATAAAGAAGTATGGAAGTATAAAGAATTTTCCTAGAATTTTGTCGACAGATCCTCAAGTAAAATTATTAAATGCAAAACCAGGAGATGTTATAAAAATAAGAAGGTATAATGATGTAACGGGAGAATCAATATACTATAGAGTAGTTGTAGAGGTGAAAGAATAATGGAAAATGTTTTCACAATTCTAATGAAGTCCTATCTTAGAGAAAAAGGACTAGTAAATTTTCAAATAGAGTCCTTTAATGAGTTCGTCGAAAAAAGGCTACCAAAATTAATAAAGAGTATTGGAAAAATAAAGCCAGAACTTCCTGAAATTGGGGAGTTAGAAATAAAGCTTGGTAAATTTGAGCTTGGGGAGCCAAGAGTTAAAGAAGCTGATGGCTCTATAAGAAAGATATATCCAATGGAAGCGAGAATAAGGAATTTGACATATTCAGCACCAATGTACGTTGAAATGACCCAAGTATTAAATGGAATAGAAAGTAAACCAACAATGGTTGAAATAGGCGATCTACCAATAATGGTGAAATCTAAATTTTGCCCTTTATCGAGAATGAGTAGAAAAGAGCTTATAGAAATAGGAGAAGATCCTGATGATCCAGGAGGATATTTTATCATAAATGGTACGGAAAGAATTCTAATGCTTGTAGAAGAAATAGCAACTGACAGAATTATAGTAGAAAAAACTAAAGATTCTTCTGTTCCACAAATAGCAAGAATACATTCTGAAAGGGAAGGATTTGTACAAAAACACTTAATAGAAAGAAAAAGAACTGGAGAAATTTATATAACATTTGCTAACATTCGTAGGATTCCTATAGTAATAATACTAAAGGCTTTAGGATTAGAAAAGGACAAAGAAATCTTAGAAGCCATATCTTTAGATGAAAGAATTCAAGAGTCATTTTTAATTAACATTTTAGAATTTCCGATAAAAAATGGAGAAGAGGCTATAGATGAATTGGGTAAATACCTTAGGATTCCTCAAAAATCTATGAGAAAAAAACAAGCAATAAGAATGATAGATAAGTATTTGCTACCTCATATTGGACAGGAGCCGGAAAATAGACTAGCCAAAGCTATGTTTATAGCCAAAGCTATAGAAAAAATTTTAAAACTTCACTTGGGCGAAATAGAAGAAGATGATGTAGATCACTATGCAAATAAGAGAATTAAAATGGCTGGAGACTTGTTGGAATTGCTCTTAAGGTCTATACTTTTGGGAAAATGGGGATTAATAGTTAGAATGAACTACAATTATCAAAAACTTGTAAAAAGAGGAAAATTGCCTCCCTTGCAAGCTGTAGTAGAAAACGCAATATTAACTAACCAAATAGTTTCAGCTATGGCCGTTGGAAGTTGGATAGGTGGAAGAACTGGGGTAACTCAGAGGCTTGAAAGAAGTAGTTGGAACAAAACTATAACTCATATGAGAAATATTGTCTCACCACTTTCTTCTACCCAAGAACATTTCGAAGCAAGAGAACTTCACCCTACTCATTTTGGTAAACTATGCGTAACTCAAACGCCAGAAGGAGCAAATATTGGTTTGAGAAAGTATCTTGCTATTAGTGCGACGATAACTCCTAAGATAGACAAAAAAGATATAACTCCAATACTAGAGTTACTAGATTCTGTAAAGGTGAAAAAATGACAAGGGCTAGCGTTTTTCTAGATGGTGAATATTTGGGTGAAATTGAAAACCCTAAAGAATTCGTAGAAAGCGTTAGAAAAATGAGAAGGGAGGGAAAAATACCACCATTTGTTAATATTGCATACCATGCTCACTTAAATGAAGTAAGAATTTTAACTTCGCCAGGAAGAGTAGTTAGACCTCTGATAGTTGTAGAAAATGGAGTTCCAAAATTAACAAAAGATATATTAGAAAAAGTGAGAAGGGGTGAATTGAGTTTTTCTGATCTAGTGAAAAATGGAATTATTGAGTATTTGGATGCGGAAGAGGAGGAAAATGCTTATATTGCAATAAGACCTGAAGAAGTAACCAAAGAACACACACATTTAGAAATAGATCCTGCAGTAATTCTTGGTTTTTCCGCCCAATTTGTTCCTTATCCAGAATTTAATAGGGGAGATAGAGTTAATTATGGAGCTAAAATGGGGGATCAATCTATAGGTATATTTGCGGCAAACTTTCTTAATAGAGTTGACAGCAAATCAAGCGTATTAGTTTACCCGCAAAAGCCGCTAGTACAGACATACATACATAAAATTCTAGACTATACAGAAAACTATCCCCATGGTGTTAATGTTGTAATAGCAGTAGCCACTTATGAAGGATACAATATTGAAGATGCTATCGTTTTAAATAAGTCTTCGGTAGAAAGAGGTATGTTTTGGAGCTATATGTATAGAACTTATGAGACGGAAGAAAAAAGATATCTTGGTGGTCAAGAAGATATAATTGGAATACCACAACCAGGAATAAGAGGTTATGGTGGTGAGGAGGAATACAAACACCTTCCAGAAGATGGGATAGTAAATCCAGAAACCGAAGTACATTCAGATCAAGTTCTTATAGGAAAAACTTCTCCTCTAAGATTCTTAGGCAAAGCCGATATATTTTTAGCAGGAATGGAAAACTTAAGAGAAACGTCTGTAAGAGTAAGGCATGGTGATAAAGGAATAGTTGATAGAGTTTATTTAACTCAAACAACCGATGGTACAAAATTAGTTAAAGTTGTTGTTAGAGACTTGAAAAAACCAGAAATAGGCGATAAATTTGCTTCTAGACATGGACAAAAAGGAGTAATAGGGTTAGTGGTTCCTCATGAAGACATGCCATTTACAGAAAGTGGTATTGTTCCTGATATTATTTTCAATCCTCATGGACTGCCATCTAGAATGACAGTTGGTCAACTTCTAGAAATTTTAGCAGGAAAAGTAGCGGCAATATCTGGAAGATACATAGATGCCCCAGCTTTTAATCCTACCAATGAAGAAGAGTTGAAAAACGTTCTGAAGAAATTAGGATTTGAAGAAAGTGGGAAAGAGATAATGTATGATGGCAAAACGGGAAGAAAATTCGAAGCTAAGATTTTCATAGGCTGTTCTTTCTATATGAAGTTGGATCACCTAGTTTCAAATAAACTACAATCAAGAGCAAGAGGTCCTGTAACTTTATTAACGAAACAACCAACAGAAGGTAGAAGCAAAGAAGGTGGTTTAAGATTGGGTGAAATGGAAAAGGATTGTTTATTGGCTCATGGTGCTGTGCTAACTTTAAAAGAAAGATTCGATTCAGATAGAATTATTCTACCTGTTTGTAAGAAATGTGGAATGGTAGCTGTTCACGAAAAACCAAAAAACAGATATTTCTGTCCTGTATGCAAAGATGATGCAGAAATAACAAATGTTGAGATGACTCACGCTTTCAAATTACTATTGGATGAACTAAAGAGCTTGCTAATATATCCTAAGTTGGTTATTAACGATGAAGGAAAGATAAGCAAAATAGAATTCAGTATTCTAGATCCTGATACTATAAGAAAGATGGCGTTCGCTGATATAACTAAAATTGATATCTACGATGAAGAAGGATACCCTATAGAAGGAGGTGTTATGGATCCTAGATTAGGAACAGTAGAACCTGGAATAAGATGTAGGGTTTGTGGAGGAAATGTTGGAGAGTGTCTAGGTCATTTTGGTAAAGTAGAACTTGTAAAACCTGTTATTCATCCTCACTATGTCAAGTTTTTGCATTTTGTATTAAAAATAACATGTAGAAAATGCGGAAAACTTTTGATAGATGAGGAGACAAAAAAGAAAGGTAAGATATCGTGGAAAGAAATAGAGAAACTTGCGTTGAAAAAATGCCCATATTGTAATACTCAACAAAAAGAAATTAAATTAATTAAGCCATACATATTTATAGAAGGTAACAAAGTATTAAATCAGGAGGAGATTAGAGAGAGGCTAGAGAAAATACCAAATGAGGACCTGAAGATACTTAATCTTAAAATAAGACCTGAATGGTTGATTCTAACAGTACTTCCAATACCTCCAGTAACTATAAGACCATCCATAACATTAGAAACTGGAGAAAGAAGCGAAGATGACTTAACCCATAAGCTGGTAGAGATAGTAAGAATTAACGACAGGCTTAGAGAAAATTTGGAGTTGGGAGCACCACAATTCTTATTGAACGATTTATGGGAGCTTCTACAATATCATGTAGCAACTTATTTTGATAATGAATTGTCTGGAGTTCCGCCAGCGAGACATAGATCTGGTAGGGTTTTAAAAACTCTAAGCCAAAGATTGAAAACGAAAGAAGGAAGATTTAGAGGAAACCTACTTGGAAAGAGAGTTAACTTCTGTGCAAGAACAGTTATTTCCCCCGACCCTAAAATTAAAATAAATGAAGTTGGTGTTCCACAAATAATAGCTAAAGATATAACAATTCCTATAAGAGTAGATGAGAGAAATATAGAAGAGTGTAGAAAACTTGTTTTGAACGGTCCTAATTGTTGGCCTGGTGCAAACTACGTTATTAGACCTGATGGAAAGAGAAAAAGAATCTTAGAAACAAACAAAGAGGAAATAGCAAAAGAACTTGATGTTGGTTATATAGTTGAAAGACATTTAATGGACGGAGATATTGTTATTTTTAACAGACAGCCAAGCCTGCATAGAATGAGCATGATGGCTCATAGAGTAAGAGTAATGCCATACCTAACTTTTAGATTAAATGTAGCTGTCTGTCCGCCATACAATGCCGACTTTGATGGAGATGAGATGAACTTACATGTTCCACAAACAGAAGAAGCCAGAAGTGAAATAGATATCCTTGCTTCGGTGGAAAAAAACATAAGAAGCCCGAGATACTCTGCTCCCATAATAGGACCAATAAGGGATGGGATAACTGGTCTATACTTGTTAACTAAAGACGGTAACAAGCTTAGCAGAAGAGATGCAATTAGATTGATAAGAAGCGTAGATACTGATGTAGAAATTCCGGAAAAGGATGAATTCACCGGTAAGGAAGTCTTTAGTATTCTACTACCTAAAGATTTCTCTATCGAATACAAAGGAAAAACAGGAATTGTAAAAATAGAAAATGGTAAACTTATAAAAGGTGAATTAGAAAAAAACGGAATAAGCGCGGACGGAGGAAAAATAATAGACAAAATAGAAAAATATTATGGAAGAGTGTTCGCTAGCGAATTCATTTATAAAATTCAGCTTTTAGGGATTAACTATCTGGACATGAAAGGATTTTCTCTTGGGATTACGGATTTGAGTATAGAAAAAAGAGTAAAAGAGGAGATACAGAAGATTATAGAACAAACAGAAAGCGATATTAATAAAATGATTGAAAAATTCAACAAAGGAGAGCTAATTCCTATGATAGGGAGAACTACCGAGGAAACTTTAGAAAATATGATAAAAGAAAGAATAGCTATGTGTTTGAATGAAAGCATGAGTGTATTAGAAAGAGGAATTAAAGAATCTCCAGCTTTAGATATGGTAAAATGCGGTGCTAGAGGAAGTTTAGTAAATCTCTTACAAATAGTTGGGTTAATTGGTCAGGAAATGATAATGGGCGAAAGAATAGAAAAAGGATATTATAAGAGGACTTTTCCTCATTTTAAGATGAATGATATAAGTCCGGCATCCAAAGGTTTTGTTGCGCATGCTTTTAAAGATGGTTTAAACGTATTTGAATTCTACTTCGATAATATGAACTCCAGAGAAAGTCTTATGGATAAAAGTTTAAAAACAAGGCACTCTGGTTATATGGAGAGAAGATTAGTCGGCGCTCTTCAAGATTTAAAAATCGCATACGACGGAACAATAAGAGACGCCGCAAATAGAATAATTCAATTCGTTCCATTCGAGGATGGTCTAGACCCATCGAAAATTACTAGAGAAGGAATAAATGTTAGAGAAATAGCAAGGAGGATCTTCAATGCTTCCTAAAAAGATTTTAGAAGAGGTGGAAAAGGTCTCTAAAGAACTAAAACTTAATGAAGAAGATAAAAATAAATTGATAAAAGAAGTGGAAAAAGAATACCTTAATATGATGGCCGAACCTGGTGAAGCTGTAGGTATTTTGGCTGCTCAAAGTATTTCTGAACCAGCTACTCAACTTACCATGAGAACTTATCACCTTGCTGGAGCTGCAGGAGTTAAGATTACATTTGGTTTACCAAGACTGATAGAGATATTCGATGCAAAAAGAAACATAGAAACCCCGATGATGACGATATATTTGAAAAAAGAATTTAACACTAAGGAAGAGGCGGAAAAAGTGGCATTTAAAATAGTTGAGAAGAGAGTTATAGACCTATCTAGTTATATATCAATGGATATAGGAGAAACTTCCATTATTGTAGAACCTTCTGACAAAAGAAAAGCGGAAAAGATAGAAACGGCAATAAAAGAATATTTAGGTAAGAAAGCAGAAGTAAGCACTAAAGAAGGCAAAATAATTGTTCGAGTCAAAGAGAAGGAAGTAAGTCTTTCAGATTTACAAAAAATAAAAGAAGATATCTGCAATATCGTTGTAGAGGGTATTCCTGGAGTAACAGCAGTAATAGTTAAAAAAGAAGGAGACGAATGGATTTTGCAAACTGTTGGATCAAATCTAAAAGAAGTATTGAAACTCCCCGAAGTAAATGAACATAAAACGATATCTAACGACATTTTTGAGGTTTATGAAATTTTTGGAATTGAAGCAGCTAGAAATGTCATAATAAAAGAAGCTTACAAGACTATGCAAGAACAAGGATTAGATACAGATATAAGATATTTGCTGCTTTTGGCAGATGTGATGATATGGAGTGGAGAAATAAGCTCTATAGGAAGATATGGTGTGGCTGGTGCTAAGTTTTCGGTACTTTCAAGAGCTGCGTTTGAAGAAACAATAAAACATCTAATTAGAGCATCGATAAGAAATGAAGTTGATGAATTTAAAGGTTTGTTCGAAAATGTTATGATAGGTCAACCGGCACCAGTAGGTACTGGTATGTTTGAGCTATTAGTTAGAGGGGGAGAAGAAAATGAAAGTGGAGGAGATGGTGAAAAAAGCATTAAAGGAGAATAGAATAATCTTCGGTTATAGAGAATCATTAAAATACATAAGGAATAACACTCCAGAAGTCGTCATAATTGCTAAAAATGCGCCAGAGAAAATAAGAAAAGTTATACTAAATAGTAATGTTAAGTTTATCATTTTTGAAGGGAGCAGCAAAGAGTTGGGCACTATTTGTGGCAGGCCACATCCTATAACGACAATAGTAATAAGGGGAAATTGAAATGACGATAACTTTTGATACAGAAACAATTAAAACCATTAATCTATTTGAAACTATTAACAAAGCTAGTGTTAAAGATTGCATAATTATGGATGATAGAATATACTTCTTAATAGATGAGGGAGAATCAAAAAAAATAAAAGAAAATGGCAATTTAGTAAGAAACCTGGAAAAGATGCTAAAAAAGAAAATAATAATTTTTGAATATTCCAAAGACTTATCGACATTTCTAAAAAACTCAATAAAGGGTGTTCGTGAAATAAAAATAAGAAATGAAAAAGAAGAGAAAATAGTGGAAATAAGTGTTGATAACTATCTAAAAAGTATAGTAATAGGTAAGGATGGTAAAAACATAAAAGCTTTAAGACAAATTTTGAAAAGAAACTATAACATAGATAATTTGGTGATAAGGTAATGCCTGGAGAATTTGCTGGTAGAAAATTAAAGCAAAGAAGAAAAAAGTTCAGATGGTCTAGCGAAGCATATAAAAGAAGAGTTTTGCAGCTATGGAAAAAAGATCCGCTAGAGGGAGCTCCCATGGCTAGAGGAATAGTTATAGAAAAGAGAGCTGTAGAGCAAAGAAAACCGGCTTCCGGTTTAACGAAATGTGTTAGGGTCCAATTGATTAAAAACAACATACAAGTTACTGCCCATGTTCCAGGAGTTGGAGCAATTGATAAGATTAGTGAACACGATGAAGTATTAATAGAAAAAGTTGGTGGAGGCCAAGGAGGATCAAAAGGTAGTATGGTAGGTATAAAATATAGAGTTATTGCTGTTAATGGAGTCGCTCTAAGTGAAATCCTCAAAGGTAAAAAACAGAAACCTGCTAGGTAGATTTTATGAGTGAGGAGATAAAACTGTTTGGCAAATGGTCTTTCGACGTTAAAATTTTAGATAAAGGACTTGAAAGATATATTAATTTAACTCCAAAAATAGTTCCAAAATCGTGTGGTAGATATGCTAAACAACAATTTCATAAATCAAAAATGAATATTGTTGAAAGACTTATTACCCATTTAATGGTTCCAGGCCATAAAGGTAAAAAACATGTTTTAACTTCTGGAAGAGTTGTTGGAAGATGGCAAACAACCTATAAAATTGTGGAAAAAGCGTTTGATAAAATATACGAAATTACAAAGAAAAATCCTTTAGAGATTTTTGTTAGAGCTATAGAAAACGCTGCTATTAGAGAAGAAATTGCTGCTTATCAAGTTGGTGGAATAATAGTTAGAAAAGCTGTAGTTACCTCTCCTCAAAGAAGAGTTGATTTAGCTCTAAGGCATATAGCGCAAGCGGCATATAGGAAGGCTTTTGGAAAAAAAGCAAATATGGTTGATGCGTTAGTTGAAGAAATTATTGGCGCTTATGAAAATAATCCAACAAAAAGTGAAGCTATAAGAGAAAAAGAGAGAATAGAAAAAGAAGCAGAGGGAGCAAGATAGATTTGATTATTTTTAAGAAAGGGGTGGATATTTATGACTATGAAAAAAGAGATGATTGAAAGAATCAAAGAATGTATGAAGCATCCGGAGAGAATAAGAAACGTTGCTACTAGTTCTCACGTTCACCATGGAAAATGTGTAAGTGGCGATACATTGATATTCCTAGAAGATAAAACCCTAACTGCAAAAGAACTTTTTGAGATAGCAAAAAAAGACGGCGTACTTTTAAAGAAGGATTTAGAGGAAATTTATAAACTTGCAGAACCTATAAGTGTACTAACCTATAAGGACGGAGTAATTTCAAGAGGATTAATAACTCATGCATGGAAGATTAAGAATTTTGATAAATTGATAGAAGTTGAAACAAACGATGGGAGGAGAATTAAAGTTACGCCAGAACATAAATTTTTGATTTTTAAGAACGGAAAAATATATGAAAAAGAGGCGAGAGATTTAAACAGGGGAGAGATTTTAGTTTTACCAAATGTTATTCCTTCAAAATCTATAGACCTAAAAGAGATTAAAACTTACTTTCTAAAGAAATTATCCGAAGATTATTCTTTTCTGGCTTACGTTAGCGATAATTTAAAGAAAAAACTCCACAAGATTGTCATAGAGTATGGAAGAATGAAAATTCACAAAGAAATAAAAAGCAAAATAAAGCCTCTTTCCTTTTATCATGGTGTGTGGGGAGGCAGATACAGAATTTCCGACTTAATAAAGTTGGCAGAGAAATTCCAAGTTGATTTATCAGAAGTTTACGATAACATCGAATTCATTTCCTATAGAAAAGGAATAAAAAGATACGGTTCGAGAACCTCTATCAAATTAAAACTTCCTAAAAATGAAAAAGAATTTATTGAGTTCTTCTATTTACTTGGTCTTTTGTTTGGAGACGGAAGTGTAAATTTAACGTTTGATAACAATAATCCAAAACTTTTAGAAAAGGTTGTTAAAATCTGTAGAGAAATTCTTGGAACATCTCCAGTACTTAAAAAGTATAAAAATAAGTGTCCACGAGTTTATTTGAATGGCGGATTTACATTAAAGTTTTTCCTCAATAAAGTGTTTGATTATCCGTTGAAGTCAAAAGCCAAAAATCTCAGAATTCCTTGTATTTTATTCAATTTGCCACTTCATTTCATTTCAAGTTTCATAAGAGGATACTTTGATACAGATGGTTCTGTGCATCAAACCGTCTACCTTTCTTCGGCAAGTAGAGAAGTATTAGAAGGCATAAAACTTTTGCTATTAAGGTTTGGATGTCACTCTTATATAAGAGAGAAAATTGCAAGTATTAAAGATAGAAAATATAGAGAATTTGTATTACACATTTCTGGAAGGATTGACCTCGAAAGATTTATTCATTTTATAGGTTTTGGAGTAGATTACAAACAAAAAAAGCTTGAAAGGCTCCACTTGAATGCTTCTTTTAGCAAAGTTTTTGATACAATTAAAATAGAGCTACCATTCATAAAGATGGTTGAAAATCAAATAGCTCTTTTACCTGTGGTTAATGTTAGAGAAGTTTATGGTGAGGATTTTGTTTATGATTTTACAGTTGAAGAAACACATAACTTCCTTGCAAATGGCTTCTTCATTCATAATACAACTCTAACTGACAACCTAATGGCTGGGGCCGGAATGCTAGCAGAAGAGATGGCTGGTAAAGTGATGTATACCTGGTTTGATCCGGAGGAAAGAAAGAGACAATTGACTGTTTATGGAGCAAACGTTAGCATGGTACACGAATATGAAGGTCAAGACTATTTGATAAATTTGCTAGATACTCCTGGTCACGTAGATTTTGGTGGCGACGTTACAAAAGCTATGAGAGCTGCAGATGGAACAATAGTTTTAGTAGATGCAGTAGAAGGAGTAATGCCACAAACCGAAACTGTATTTAGACAGGCTTTAAGAGAGTATGTTAAACCAGTATTATTTATTAATAAAACTGACAGACTGATAAAGGAATTAAAGTTAACTCCAGAACAAATGATGGAAAGATTTGAAAGAATAATAAAGGATGTTAATGGATTGATTGACAAATATTGTCCACCAGAATTCAAAGGAAAATGGTATGTTAGTGTAAAAGATGGTAGCGTAGCTATTGGTAGTGCTTTCAAAAGATGGGCAATTTCTATTCCTTATTTACAAAAAAGCGGAGTAACTTTGAAAGAAGTTATTCAACTAACATTAGAAGGAAAAGAAGAAGAATTAGCTAAAAAGGCTCCTTTACATCAAGTTGTTTTGGATATGATTATTAGACATCTTCCTTCTCCTGTAGAAGCACAAAAATATAGAATTCCAAAAATTTGGAAAGGAGATATCGAAAGCGAAATTGGAAAACAGATGTTAAATTGTGATTCGAATGGAAGATTAGCCGCAATAGTAACTAAAATGATCCCAGACGAGCATGTAGGTTTTGTTGCTACAGCAAGAATATTTTCTGGTAAAATATTCAAAGGAAAAGAAATATATCTGGTAAACTCCAAAAAGAAAGAAAAAGTTCAACAGGTAGCAGTTTTCAAAGGAATAAACAGAGTTCCTGTGGATGAAGTTACCGCTGGGAACGTAGTAGCTATTGTAGGAATACCCGAAGCTTTTACTGGAGAAACGATTTGTGATGTAGATTATACGATAGAACCATTCGCAGAAATAAAACACATTTTCGAACCAGTTGTTACAAAATCCATAGAGCCTAAAAATCCTATGGATTTACCAAAACTTGTTGATGCATTGAGAAAAATTGGAAAAGAAGATCCCACGCTAATCGTTAAGATTAATCAGGAAACTGGAGAATATCTTGTTTCTGGCTTAGGTGAATTACACCTAGAAATTAAAGTAGAACACAAGTTGAAAGATATGGGAATCGATGTTGAGTTGTCTCCACCAATAGTAGTTTATAGAGAAACAATTCTTAAACCTTCCCCAATGGTAGAAGGAAAATCCCCAAATAAACACAACAAACTCTATTTCATTGTTGAACCATTAGAAGATGGTGTTTATGAAGCCATGAGAGCTGGAGAGATACCAAGCACGATTGAAGTAAAGAAGAAGAATTTGGAACTATTTCAAAAATTAGAAAAAGCTGGTATGAAAGGGGAAGATGCGAGAAACGTATTGCTTATTTACAATAAAAATGTTTTCATCGATCAAACAAAAGGAGTACAGTTCTTGTTAGAGGCAATTGAAATGATTAAAGAGGCGTTTAAAGAAGTTATGGATGATGGTCCATTAGCAAGAGAACCTTGCATGAAGCTTAAAGTAAAATTGGTAGATGCTGAATTACATGAAGATCCTGTACACAGAGGCCCTGGTCAGATAATGCCGGCTGTAAGGTACGCTATAAGACAAGCTATGTTGTTAGCAGGTGCCTTGCTATATGAACCTAAACAAATCTTGAGAATAGATATTCCGAATGAGAATATGGGAATTGTAGTGAGGGAAATAGAAAATAGAAGAGGTAGCATTCTAGAAATGAAAGAAGAAGGAGAAACAATGACAATAATGGCAAAGATACCCGTTTCCGAGTTGTTTGGATTTGATGCAAAACTTAAATCTTTAACTAGCGGTAGGGGATTTTATAGTCTTGTTGACATAGTTTTTGAAAAGTTACCAGACGAACTAAGAGAACAGACAATAAAATCAATAAGAAAAAGGAAAGGTCTGCCTGAAGAGATCCCTAAAGCTGAAGCTGAGCCGGTCTCTTAGATTTTTAAATGGTTAAGTTAAGTATTTAAATTATAAAATTACAAATTTAAAAGGAGGGATGAAGATGGCAAAGCCTCACATGAACATTGTAGTAATTGGTCATGTAGATCATGGTAAGTCAACAATAATTGGAAGATTGCTATATGAAAGCGGGGCCGTTAGAGAAGAAGAAATGAGAAAACTGCAAGAATTGGCAAAGGAATTTAAGATAGAGGGTGGTGAATTTGCTTATATCGTAGATAGAGAGAAAGAAGAGAGAATGAGAGGAATGACAATTGATATCATGCATAGACCTTTCGAAACTCAAAAATATTTCTTTACTGTTATTGATGCTCCGGGACATAGAGACTTTGTTAAGAACATGATTACTGGAGCATCCCAAGCAGATGCAGCAATACTAGTTGTTTCTGCTAGACCTGGGGAAGGTGTTCAAGAACAAACTAAAGAGCATGCGTTTTTAGCAAAAGTTCTAGGCATTAACCAATTGATTGTAGCTATTTCTAAAATGGACCTTGCAGAATACAAAAAAGAAGTATATGAAAAATTAAAAGAAGAGACAAGCAAGCTTCTAAGAAGCATTGGATATAATGTTGATAAGATACATTTCGTTCCCGTTGCCGCACAATTCGGAGAAAATATCATAAAAAGAAGCGATAAAATGCCATGGTATAATGGGCCTACTTTAGTAGAGGCTTTAGATACTTTGCAAGTGCCTCCAAGACCTGTTGACAAACCGTTAAGAATACCGATACAAGATGTTTATTCTATTACTGGAGTAGGAACAGTCCCTGTAGGAAAAGTTGAAAGTGGTGTTTTAAAAGTTAATGATGTTGTTGTTTTCGAACCAAGTGGAGTTAAAGGAGAAGTTAAGTCTATTGAGATGCACCATCAATCAATACCACAAGCAATGCCAGGAGATAATATTGGATTTAATGTTAGAGGAGTGAGCAAAACAGATATTAGAAGAGGAGATGTAGCTGGTCATCCGAATAATCCACCAACTGTTGCTAAAGAATTTACAGCTCAAATTGTAGTATTACAACATCCAACTGTAATAGCTCCTGGTTATACTCCTGTATTACACATACATACTGCAACAGTTGCAGTTAGATTTGAAGAATTAATCGCAAAAATAGATCCAAGAACAGGCAATGTTATACAAGAAAAACCTGAATTTTTGAAAACGGGAGATGTAGCAAAAGTTAGATTAGTACCAGTAAGGCCTACTGTTATAGAAAAGCAATCAGAATTTCCAGCTTTAGGAAAGTTTGCTATAAGAGATATGGGAATCACTGTTGCTGCAGGAATAGTATTGGATGTAGTTAAGGCCAAGTAGATTTCTTATTTTCAACTTTTGCATTTTTATTTTGAATATTTTATAATTTTATATAAAGTCTATCGTATTATTACAATGGTGAAAATATGCAAGTAGCACGAATAAAGTTGGTTGGAAGAAATCCAAAAAAGCTAGATGAAATAGCTAGAGAAATAATCGAAATAGCTAAAAAATTTGGAGTTGAGTATAGAGGGCCTATTCCTTTACCAACAAAAATACTAAGAATAACCACTTTAAAAACTCCATGCGGAGATGGGACGGGTCATGGAAATGCTACATACGATAAATTTGAGATGAGAATACACAAGAGAATAGTAGACGTGCAAGCAGATGAGAGAACACTAAAACAAATATTAAGAGTTGGTATTCCTCAAGATATTCATGTTGAGATAAAGTTGATAAATCGTTAAATCATTTTATTTTTCTACTTCAAAACTTAATAATGAAAACATTTATAAAATTTTTTGAAAATGATGAGAAAGAATTTGAAAAAAATTATAAACATTCTGGGTTGACTATAACTGTTTCTGGGTTGACTTGCTCTGGTAAAACAACTGGCGCGAGGGCAATAGCAGAGTATTTTGGACTAGAATATCATTCTTCAGGTTCAATATTCAGAGAAATTGCAAAGAGAAAAGGGATACCGCTAGAAGAATTCGTAAAAATAAGAAGCAATGAAATTGACATAGAAGCGGATAGACAAACGTTAAAATTGGCGATAATTGGTAACGTTGTTTTAGATGGTAGATTAACAGGTTGGGTTGCTGGAAGATGGGCTAATGTTAAGGTATTTTATGATGTCCCATTTGAAATAAGAGTAAAGAGATATGCAGAAAGAGAAGGAGTTGATGTTAATACGGCAATAAAAAGTGTTAAGGAAATTGATGAAGCTAACGAGAAAAAGTACAAAAGTTTGTATGGTATTGATTTATCTGACTTATCTATTTATGATATAATTATTGATAACAGCAATTGGAGTTTAGAGGAATCTAAGAAAAAATCTATTGAAATTATAGAAAAGTTTTTGGAGAAAAGAAAATGAAGGTAATACCAATAGCTTTTGATTCTTTTGGAGTAAGAAGTATGGCAACTTTTGTTAAAACTAAAGACGTAAACATTCTAATTGATGGTGCCGCAGCTTTAGGACCTAACAGATATGGATTAAAACCAACAAATGAAGAGTTTAAAGCGCTAGAAATATGTAAAGATATAATAGTAGAAATTGGAAAAATTGCCGATATATTAATAGTAACTCATTTCCATTACGACCACCATCCTTACCCATGGGATGAGAATCTATACTCAATATACAAGAACAAAATCATTCTTGCAAAAGATATTAGCAAAGACATAAATCTCTCGGGAAGGATTAGAGGCAAAATATTTGAAAGTAAAGTTAAAGAAAATTCAAAATTGGAATATGTGGATGGCCGAAGCTTCGAATTTGGTAACACTATTATTTCATTTTCAAAAGCTGTTTGGCATGGCGATGTAGGAAGCAAAGTGGGAAAAGTTATAATGGTTTATATCGAAGAAGGCAAGGATTCTTTTTTGTTTGGTAGCGATGCTCAAAGTCTAGCTGATAAAGATGCTCTAGAATTTGTTAAAGAAAAAAATCCGAATTTTTTGATAGTTGATGGTTATCCAACAATCTTTGTTGGATGGGAAATACAAGAAAAAAATTTTCTAAAAGCTAAAGAAAATTTAAAAGAAGCAATTAGAGAGATCGATGCTAAAAAAATTATTTTAGACCATCATATAGTTAGAGATTTGCATTATAAGGAAAAAATGAAAGATGTTTATGAACTTGGAGAGCAATTAAAAAAAGAAATATTAACAGCTGCAGAATTCCTTAAATTAGATAATTTTTTTCTAGAAGTCTGGAGAAAAGAAATTAAGGAAGGTAAGAGAAAAATAGAAGTAGATAAATATTTTGAAGAATTAAAAAACAAAATAAGAAAAGAAATAGAAACAGCCTAAAAACCTTAAGATCTATTCCTTACTCTTTTTCTTCTTTCCTCCACATCCACGTGCCACATTTACTCACCATTTTTATTTTTCTTTATAAAAATTTAGTTAATCGATTTTTATAGTTTTTAATGATAGATGAGAGTAATATAGAACAAGTAATGAAAACTATAGAAAAATTTATTAAAGAAAAAACAATGATTAAGAAGTTTGTAGAAGAAAAATTTAATCCATTTCAAATACTTGTTGCCACTATACTTAGCGCGAGAACAAAAGATGAACTAAGCGAGAAAATATCTAGAAAGATTTTTGAAAAAGTTAAAGAACCTAAAGATTTATTAAAGTTTAGTGAAGATGAACTAGCAAAAGAAATTTACCCAGTTGGCTTTTATAGAATTAAAGCTAAAAATCTTTTAAAACTTGCAAAAATTATTATAGAAAAGTATAACGGTAAAGTTCCAGAAAAAATGGAAGGGCTTCTAGAGTTGCCTGGAGTAGGAAGAAAAACTGCAAACATAGTGCTTTCATATGTTTTTAACAAACCGGCTATAGCAGTTGATACTCATGTACATAGAATATTTAATAGATGGAATTTTGTGAAAACAAAAAATCCTGAAGAAACTGAAACTGAATTAAGAAAAAAATTGCCAAAAAAACTCTGGAAAAAAGTCAATAATTTACTTGTTAATTTTGGAAAAACTATATGTAAGCCAATTAAACCGCTATGCAACAAATGTCCGATAAATAGAATTTGTCCCTATCCTCAAAAAGTAAAAATAAGATTTGTTCATGAAAAATAATTAGTTTTATGAGAGAGAAGATTTTTCTTATTGACGTTGATTATGATGTAGAAAATGATAAAGGAATCATTTTTCTATTTGGAAAAAATAAAGAAGGCAAAAGAGTTTTGGTAAGAAAAGAGTTTTATACTTATTTCTTTGCAATGCCAAAAAAAGGAAAAGAAGAAATACTAAAGCAAAAAATTGAAAATTTGAAAAATCTGCCAACAAGAATCCTTTCTGTTGATATAGTCTCAAAAAACTGGATGGGGGAAGAAAGAAAATTAATAAAAATAACTATACAAAACCCAAGAAAATTAAAAGATGTTAGAGATGCAATAAAAGAATGGGAAGAGGTTGAAGAAACATACGAATACAATATTTCATTTTATAAGAGGTTTTTAATGGATTATAGAATAAAACCTTGTAGCTGGATAGAAGTAGAAGGAGAAAAAGTAGAAAATAAGTTTGATGTTGATACGACAATAGAAGCGAAGGAAATAAGACAATTAGAAGATTATGATGAACCAACACTTAAAGTTATTGCAATAGATACTGAATGGGTCGAAGTTGAAAATAAAGAAAAACTTATAATGATAAGTATTGCTTCGGAAAATTTGAGAAAAGTCCTAGCTTTATCAGACTGGCAACAAAAACAAGATTTCGTTGAAAGCTGTGCAAGCGAGGAAAAATTAATTAGGAGATTTATAGATATAATAAAAGAAGAAAAGCCAGATATAATAGTAACTTACAATGGGGATGGATTCGATTTCTTAAAATTGAGAGAAAAGGCAAAACAACTTAAAATAAAGTTTAGTTTTGGAATAGATAATAAGGAACTCGAATTTGTCAGAAGAGGAAGAGTTTCCGCCGCAAGATGTTTTGGTGTTGTTCACATAGATGAGTATGTTTTTATTGATAAGATACTTTCTGCTAGCTTAAAAAGTGAAGTTCTAACTTTAGATGAAGTTGCAAGCGAGTTAATTGGAGAGGGTAAAAAAGACCTAGAATACAAACAAATGGTTGAATTTTGGAGGGAAAGAAAAGAACTAAATAAAATAGCAGAGTATAGCATGTGGGATGCTAATTTAACTTATTTGTTAAGTAAGATATTATTGCCTCAAATATTTTCTATTTCTAAACTAACTGGAGAGATTCCTTTTGATGCTTCTAGATATAGTTACTCTCAACTTGTTGAAGCTTATTTGATGAGAAAGGCTGTTGAAGATAATGTACTAATACCAAACTCTCCGAAGAGTGAAGAAAGAGAAGTTAGAATGATTGAACTACCATATAAAGGTGCTATAGTAGTTGAACCGAAGAAAGGAATCCATGAAAATATTGCAGTGATGGATTTCAAATCGCTTTATCCAACTATTATAGTATCTCACTCGATTTCTCCAGAATTGTTAAATTGTAATCATGAAGAATGCAAAGAAAAAAATAGCGTGCCGGAAACAAAAAATCACTTCTGTATAAAGAAGGTTGGATTTATCCCAAAACATTTAAAATTCTTGATTGATAGAAGAAAAGAACTAAAAGAAAAGATGAAAAAAGTTCCTAAGGATTCTCCGGAATATAAAATTTTAGATAACGAGCAATATGCAACAAAAATAATTAGCAATGCTATGTATGGATATTTTGGTTTTGTTGGAGCAAGATGGTATAAGAGAGAGTGTGGAGAGGCAACTGCAGCGTGGGGAAGATTTTATATTAGAAAAATAATGCAAATGGCTGAAAGTTTCGGATTTGAAATCATTTATGGAGATACTGATAGCATATTTGTTAGAAAGGAAGGTCTGTACTTAAAAGAATTGGAAGAAGAAGCTAAAAGTTTTGTAGAAAAGGTTAATGAAGAGCTGCCTGGAATAATAGAGTTAGAGTTTAGAGGAGTTTATATAAGAGGAATTTTTGTTGCAAGAGAAAAAGGCGAAACTGGAGCTAAGAAAAGATACGCATTATTGGATATTAACGGAAATCTTGAAATAAGAGGTTTCGAAACAGTAAGAAGAGATTGGTGCAAATTAGCAAAGGAAACACAAAGGAAAGTTTTGGAGATTATTCTAAAAGAGAAGAATCCGGAAAAAGCAATTAAATTTGTTAATGATACTATAAAAAGAATTAAGGAAGGAAAAGTTGATATCGAAGAATTAACCATATACGAACAAATAACTAAACCTTTAAGTCAGTATGAACAAATTGGTCCACATGTTAAAGCGGCTATGAAAGCAATAGAAAGAGGAAGAATTATTACTGAAGGATCAATAATAGCTTTTGTGATAACAAAAGGTATTGGAAGTATTTCTGATAGAGCAATGCCCGTAGAATTCGTTACAGAAAAAGATTATGATCCCGAGTATTACATACAGCATCAAATACTACCAGCTGCTCTGAGGGTGCTTAAAGCTTTAGGATACACTGAACAAGATGTATTGAAACATAAAACAGTTGGATTGGAAGCATGGTTTAAAAAATAAAAAAATTAGTAGGTTTTTCCAACCAATGTTAATTTATCTGTATTCTGCTTACAAACTATGCAAAAGCCGATTTTTCTTTCATCATACAAAAATCCTATTGGCTCTATAGAAGGTCCTACTTCCTTAATCTTATCAAAACATTCTTTACTTCCACACCAGTTAACTTTTGCAACATTTCCTTTTTCTATCCATTCTTTGACGCTTTCAATACTATCAAAATACTTTATCTTTTGCTGATATAGTATCTCTACTTTCCTATACAAACTTTTTGGTATCTCTTCTTTCAACAAAACACTTACAACTTTCTCAATTTCTTGTTTATTAACTTCCATTCTTTCCTTAGTATCTCTTCTATAAACAGTATATATGCCTTTTTCGACTTCTTTTTCTCCAATTTCTATCCTTATAGGAACTCCTTTAATATCCCAAATATTAAACTTTTCTCCAGGAGTCTTCTCACTTTTATCTATAAAAGTTACAACTCCGAAACTTTCAAGCCTTTTCTTCAACTCTTCTGCTTCTTCTAAATAGTACTTACCTTCTTTTGGAATCGTAATTATAACTACTTGAATAGGAGCTATTTTTGGTGGTAATACTAATCCTCTTTCATCACCATGTAAAGAAAAAGCTGCTACTAAAAACCTTGCCCCATTTCCAGTACAAACTTGCCAAACATATTGCTTATTTCCTTCTTCATCAACGTAAAACAAATCAAACTTTTTTGCATAAGCTTGACCTAAATTATTTACACTTCCATTCTCTAACAACCTACCATTTGGTAAAATCACGTAAAATTCATAAGCAGACTCTGCTCCAGGAAATATTTCATACTTAGGTTTTTCTACGCATATTGGCGGAATATTTAAAACTTCCTTCCATATGTACTCATAAATTTTTCTGTGTTTTTCCATTTCTTCGTTTGCTTCTTCTTTTGTTTTATGAGCTGTATGGATTTCGTGCCAAAATGTGATTTCTCTGTCTCTTATCATTGTGTGTGTCGTCTTTCCTTCGTTTCTAAATGAGGAAACAGTTTGATAAACTCTTATTGGTAGTTTTCCTTCCATTATCCAATATTTAAAAATGGGATACATTGCTGGTTCGCCTGTAGGTCTTAGGATCGCATTCTCTCCTTCGACATAAAAAGCATCGGTTTTAAATCCTTCGAACCACTCTTCATTTATTCTCGCAAACTCTAACGGAACGAACAAAGGAAAGTAAACCTGTTGTATTCCATTCTCTTCAAAAATTTTATCCCAAATTTCTGTTAATCTCTTCATTATTTTAAAACCATATGGCAACCAAACAAAAGTTCCCTTTACCGGATACCTTCTGTCTGCAATTTCGGCTAACTGAAGCAAAGAATTATACCATTCTATAAAATTATCTTTTGAAGGAAGTCTCTCCGGCTTGATTTCCTCCATTAAATTTATTTAACATTAATATTTAAACCGAAAGTTCTTATTTTTTATTATCAATTTAAAAGATGGAATTGAATAACCTTTGGTATGTTATAAGTTTTTTTGGAGAGGTAGCTTATTGGATGGGTTTTGCATCAGCTTTTATTATTATATATCCATTTCTAGAAAAAAGAAGCAAAAGAAAACAAAGATGGATACTTTATTATTTATTGCCTGCTATTGTTCTTTCGTCTTTGTCTTCTTTTTTCCTAAAGTTAATATTTAAAATTCCAAGAATATGTGAAGGACTAGAATATTGTCCTGAAACATACTCATTCCCTTCTGGCCATTCTACAGTAGCATTCTCTTTATTTACTATATCTTTGCTACATTTTAAAGATATAAAGATTTATTTGCCTTTATTTTTTCTAGCAATACTAGTTAGTTACTCAAGACTTGCTCTAAAAGTTCATACTTTAAGCGATGTAGTTGGGGGAGCTTTAGTTGGAATTTTAGTTTCTTCTTTTTGGTATTATTTCTTTAGAAGAATCGAAAATAGAAAGAATGGAGCTAGTTTTTACTTCAGAAAACTAATTCACCTATTAGGAATTGCGGTAATTTTCTTGAGATTAACAGTAGAAACAAAATACATCTCTCCTCTATTGTTTTCTCTAACTTTATTATTTTTCGTTTCGGAATTGCTTAGATTAAGAAAAATGAAACTCCCTATATTCTACGAAATATCAGAATTTTGCAAGAAAAAAGAAGAAAGAGGATTTTTGGTACAACCATTATTTTTCGCTCTTTCCCTATTCATTTTACTACACTTCCCTTTAGATTTCTTTATAGTTGGTAGTGTGCCACTAGTTATAGGTGATGGTTTAGCAGGATTAATTGGTTATAGATTTGGTTCTCATAAACTTTTCTACAATAAGAATAAATCTATAGAGGGAAGCATAGCATTCTTTATCTCAACACTTATTAGCTTTCTTCTATTTTTTGATGTTAAAATTTCTTTTATATTGGCGCTATTTTCAACGATACTGGAAATCATTATAAAAAAATATGAAAACCTTATATTGCCATTTGGTTGTGTTTTGTTTTATTTTGTTTTGTCAAAAACAATAATAAATATTTTCTAGGTAAGAAAGATTAATGAGAATTTATTCCAACCAACTAAAGGAGAATGAAGGCAAAAAGGTTTTATTAAAAGGTTGGGTTCACGATTTTAGGCTTATTGGCAAATTAAATTTCATAATATTGAGAGATTATGGTGGATTAGCTCAAATAGTTTTGAAAGAAGAAAAATTTAAAGAGATAGCTAAAAGTTTGCATTTAGAAGATGTAATAGAGGTTGAAGGAACAGTAAAAAAATCTAGATCAGAGAAATTTGAGTTTGAGGTTGAAGCAGAAAGAATAAACATAATAAATAGATCTGAGCCTCAATTACCTTTAGACCCAAGAGAAGTAACAAAAACTAATTTGGAAACAAGGCTAGACTGGAGATTTCTATATTTCAGAACTCAAGAAGGAAGAGCAATTTTTAAGATCCAAACTGAAATATTAAAATCCTTTAGGGAACATTTCTTGAAAAAGGGATTTATAGAAATGCAGCCTCCTATAATAATTGCCTCAGCTAGTGAAGGTGGTGCTGAGCTTTTTGAATTACCGTACTTCGAGAAAAAAGCATATCTTGCCCAGTCTCCTCAATTATACAAGCAAATGGGTGCTATATCATTCGAAAAGGTTTTCATGATAGTTCCAGTTTTTAGAGCAGAAAAGTTCGATCAACCAACCCACTTGAATGAAATAAGACAAATGGATATAGAAATGGCTTTTGCTGATGATGAAGCAGTGATAAAAGAGTTGGAAGAAGTTTTCGTTTATATTTTAAAAAGTGTTAAAGAAAATTGCAAAGAGGAACTTAAAATTTTAAATCAAGAGCTTAAAATTCCTGAATTGCCATTAAAAAGAGTGAAATATGAAGAGGCAATAGATGCTCTTAGAAAAATGGGAGAAAAAATAGAGTTTGGAGAAGATTTTTCTAAGTCGCAAGAAAAGAAACTAGCTGAAGTTTTTGGAGAAGCCTTTATACTAAAAGATTGGCCGGAAGAGCTAAAGCCATTTTATGCTATGCCAAAAGAAGATAACCCTAAAATAGTTAAGGCTTTTGATTTAATATATAAAGGTTTGGAAATATCCTCTGGAACGCAAAGAATACATTTATCGAATGTTTTAGAAGAAAGAATAAGAAAAAAAGGATTGAACCCTAAAGATTTCGAGTATTACATAAACGCTTTTAAGTATGGTGCTCCTCCGCATGCTGGCTGGAGCATTGGATTAGAAAGATTAACGATGAAAATTTGTGGTAAAGAAAACATACAAGAAGTAACTATGTTCCCAAGAACAAGAACTAGAATATATCCATGAAATTAAATTTTAATAATGATTGAGAAAAATGGAAAATTTGTTAGAATTTTGGAATGCGATAAACTATTTGTTGTTGGAGATATTCATGGTGATTTAGAGGTTTTTGAAAAAATAAAAAATGTTTTTAAGAAAGAATTAGAGAAAGATTCAAAAGTATGTTTAGTTTTCCTTGGAGATTATGCCGATAGAGGAGACTTTGGCTTAGAAGTTATAGAAGGATTAAAAGAGTTAATAAGAGAATATAGGGAAAATGTAATAGCGTTAAAAGGGAATCATGAAGATTATGATGATGAAGGTAACCCAAACTTTAGACCTTGTGATTTAAAGTATGAAGTGGTTAGTAAAAGAGGGGTTTGGTATGATTACTTTAAAGAGCAACTACAACCATTCTTCAATTCTTTGTTTATTGCAGCAAAATACAATTCCTTTTTGTTTGTTCATGGTGGTATATCATCTAAAATAAAAAGTGAAGAAAGCTTAGCATATCCTGATAAAAAAATTGAAGAAGATGTACTATGGAGCGATCCTTTTGAAGGTTATGGAGAATATCCTAATCCAAGAGGTGCTGGAGTTTTATTTGGAAAAGATATTACAGATAAGGTTTTGAATTCCTTATCAGTTGATAAATTAATAAGAAGCCATCAACCTCAAAAGGCAATGGATGGTATTTATGAGGAGCATGATGGCAAAGTTTTAACAATTAATTCAACTCGCGTTTATGGTGGTAAGCCTATAATTTTAGAAATCTCCAATGATAAAATAAAAGCTAAACGTATTTTATGAATCCTACCCTTTCAAATTCTTCTAATATTGGCTTAAGTCCTCTAATAACATCTTCAGCATTCATTTGAAGCTCTTCTGATAAAATTCTAGCAATTTCTGAAACGCTTCTCCTTCCATCACACAACTTTAAAATTTCAAAAGCCCATTTCTCTATTCTCCAATATTGCTCTCCATCAAAAGTTGCATATAGGCTTCCGATATGTTCAATTATTTTCAAATTTTCGGCTTTCTTAGGTCTTTTCAATGCCCATTCTTCCATCTTAGATTTTAGAAACTAGCAATATATAGCAATTTTTAAAACGAAAGCTATTTAAAAAAAACAATATTATTTTATGAGTCTAAAATCAATTTCCACTTTTCTAGCAAGCGTTTTATTAATTGGCTTTACTATTGCTAGTGGAATAATAGTTTATTATTTTTTAACAAATTTACCAAAAGTTCAAACTACAGAAATTTCTAGCCAAGCTTCTAAAGTATTAAGCTGTGCAGGAGATACTTTTGATGTTAAAGTAAGAAATTGCAATTTATTGAATGGATTAGTATTATGGCTACCAATGGATGAAGGCAGTGGAACAATAACTTATGATTATTCTGGTTATGGAAACAATGGAACATTATATAATGGTACTAACATATGTTCTAATCCACCTACTTCTGGTTGTCCAACTTGGGTTGATGGAAAGATTGGAAAAGCTTTGAGTTTTGATGGTAGCGATGATTATGTAACCATAGGTAATGTTGGTTCTGGAGTTACAAGTGGTAGTAGTAATGATATAGGTAGTTTATTGGGTAATGGTCCATTTACTGTTACTTTATGGTATAAACCAATTTCTAATCCAGGATCTAGTGATTGGGATTTTTTACTTGATCAAAGAGCTGACATTAATTGGGGGGATGGTTTTTATATCCTAAATGATGGTAGACTTTCAAATAAAATACTATTTGGTGTTGCTGATTCGACATCAAGTGAAAAGACAGTAAATAGCAATACTCAATTACAGGTAAACAATTGGTATCATATTGTTGCTTTGTATGATGGAAGTGCGATAAGAATCTATGTAAATGGTAACTTCGAAAACTCTGTATCTCAAACAACGAGAAGAAGTAACACAGTAGGAGCAGTCATAGGTTCTAGATATTCTAAGGATCAAAAATATGTTAACGGTATTATAGACGAGGTCCACATTTACAACAGAGCTTTAAGCGAAGATGAAATTAAACAATTGTATTACAATGGCTTAACGAACAAATTCAACATAACTATTGGATTGTTGAATTTTGGATATGCAGATTTGGGTAAAAGCTTTAATGCTATTGTTTATTTAAAAAATGGAACAATTTTACAATTACCTCTAGTTTTAAACAGAGATTTAACTAAAGGAAGCTATTTAGAAAAAACTTTAACAATAGATGGCTATTATCCGAGCTATGGATTAGTTGATAAAATAATGGTTTGTAGCAATGATTGCCAAGGGGTTTGTAGTGAAATAAAAATAAACAATCAATGTTAAAATCTTTTACACTCTAATTCTCGTTCTTCTCCATCTTTTAGGATGAGTAATTATTCTTCTTGTTCTTGCCCTTTTCAATCCAAACTTTCTTATGCTAGCCCATATTGGTGCTCTTCTTATCTTTGCTATTGCAGCAAGCTTTATTTTCTTAGTTATATGCTCTATAGACAATTACAACAACCTCCTTAATTCTTTTGATTTTTCTATTGCTAAATCTAAAGCATTTTCTATATCTTTAAAACTAAAAGTTCCTATTCCTTGCTTTTGTATAGCGCAAATCCTATCATCATCTCTAATTCCAATAACAAGTCTAGCATCAATTACATCTTCCTCTTCTTTACTTAAATCTACAAGCAGGCTATTGTTATATTTTCCAATAGTTACACTAACTGGCTTGTAAATTACAGGCAATTTAGAAACAAACTCTCCTCTTATTATTTTTCCGTTTTCTATTTTTGGGATTTGAGTATGAAGCAAAGCTTTTATAGATGCAAGCATAGAAGCATCCATAATGTTGCCTCTCATATCAAATATAGCTATGTCAACATAAACAATCCAAACTTTTCCTTCTTCTATAAATAGTTTATCAAGTTCTATTGCTTGAGATTCTCTAATTATTCTATCTACGATCCTAGCTAACTCTATTGCATCTTCTCCTGGAGGTCCGGGTTCTATTTCTGGAGAAGATAATGGAGTAAATTCTGCATTAACTATCAATATTCCTTCATTAGGAGAATCTGGAAATGGTTCCCCTAAATCCAGTTTTACTCCAGCATAAACTTTTGTTCCTCCAAGATTAACAAAAGCTGAACCTTCTGCTTTAGAAGCTACAGAATGTTTTATTTCTATAGGTCTGTAATCTTTAAAACCCCTTCCATCAATCCTTTTACCTTGGTTTAAATACTCTTTAACAAATTCTTCCATTCACTCTTCCTCCCTTTCTGTTTTGAATTTATCGAGCAATGTCTTTTTTTGTAATTCATATATTTTTTTACAAACTTCTTCAGCTTTCTTCAAAAGTTCCAAAACTTCCTCTTTAGTTAACCTTCCGTCCATTTGTAAAAGAGTTATTAAACCTTTAGAGGGCATCATAGCAACAGCCATATCTGATTCTGAATAGTTATCTTCTTTACCATTCAAATCAACTATTAAAGTATTATCAACTTTTCCCACAGAACAAGCAGCAACTAAATCTTTCATTGGTATGCCAGCAGAAGCTAAAGCCAAAGACGCCGCATTTATAGCTGTTACTCTTGTGCTACCATCGGCTTGAACAATATTTTCATAAACATCCACGACTGCCTTTGGAAAATCTTCAATAAAAATTGCTGCAGTCAAAGCTTCCTTTGTAACTTTTGAAATCTCTATGCTTCTTCTATCTGGAGCCGGATTTTTTCTTTCATCGACAGAAAAGGGAGACATAGAATAAATCACTCTAACCAAACCGACGTCACTTTCTTGCAAGAACTTTGGGAATAGTGCCCTAGGCCCATAAACAGCAACTATAGCTTCTGTATTTCCAAAGCTAACTCTGGCGGAGCCATCAGCATTAGAAATTTCCCCTACTGACATTTTTATTTCTCTAACTTCTTCTGGCAATCTACCATCAATTCTTCTGCCATTAACTATAAGCTTAACATCTGATTTTTTCATTTAACCACCCAACATTTTTGCTATTTTTTCAGTTAATCCAACTGTATGAGCTTCTTTTTCGATTGTCAAAATAGCCTCAATGGCCTTTTCTTTATTCCCTCCTTTTATCCAAATTACTCCATTCTGACCAACATAAATTTCGGAACCAGTTTTTTTCTTAATCATTTCTATCATGCTTCCTCCCTTCCCTATAACTCTAGCAACTTTGTAAGGAGTAATTTTTATAGTTATCCCACCAAAAAGTTTTCTTGCTAGCATGTCTTTCATGCTAACTTGAATTATTTTATTTTTCGTTACTTTTGTTATTTTACAAAATATTACATCATCAATATCATAAAACCTGCTTAAATCAACTCTTCTAACATCAACAAACTCTTCAACCGCTTCACCTAATGGTAAGAATGCTCTATAAGGAGAATTTATATCAACCCACCATCCAGAAACTTCTATTTCTTCTATTCTTCCTATAATCCTATCTCCAACCTTAGGAAAATACTTGCCTGCCAACGGGACTACAGCTATTTCTTCTTCGCTAATTTTAAGTACACCTAACACTTTTGAAAATACTTTTTCCCCTTCAACATAACAATTAACGATCTTTCTCCCTTTCCTCTCTCCAATGTACGTTCCAGGTAAAACAATTTCTCTTTGAGTCATACTTCCACCTTCTTCAGAACTTTAGATTCAAAATTTCCTTTTGTTATTTCGGCAATCTTTCTAAAGAATTCATCTTGAACACCGCTAAATATTTCAATTTGTACTTGCAAACTTCCGTCTCCCAAATACTCTTCGCTTTTTACCTCCCCCGCCTTAGTTATTACACTATAAACTTTTCCAGAATATTCAGCAGGAATTTTTAATTGCAGAAGAACTCTCTCAAATTTTATTGGTAATATAGGTTTTATAGCCTTAAGAACTCTCTCTAATTGAATTTCCGCATCAAGAAAAGGATCAATATTTACACCAGCCATCTCCATAGCATTGAGAATTCTTTGAGGAGGATGTGGTGTATTTGTTTGGGGATTTATTGCCCTCTTTGAAATTAAATTTGCTATTTGATTTTTCTTTTCTTCTATCAACTCTCTCTTTTGCTCGGTTGTTAAAGAAAACTCTCCTTTCTTTATTATCTCTTCCGCTATTTTGAATACATCAGTAGTTCCAAAAGTCTTTTGTAAATCTTCCTCTCTTGCAGCTTCTCCTCTTCTTGCATCTTTGTATATAGCAGGATAAGCTAATACTTCTTGTATATTTATGTTTGCGCCTTTTTTCATCTCAAAAGCTTTTCTTGGATCTACTAAAATCTCAAAATTCATCCCTTTAGATTTTAACCTTGCAACTACAGCCTTATCAACACTAATCATAAGAATTCACTTTAGTATCTTTTTTATGTCATCTTCCCCTAAAATGGTAAACTTTTTGTTTTCAATAACTGCTATATCAATCTTCTTTCCTTCTTTTATCTTTTCTGTTTTTTCAAGTACGTCTATTGCTAATTTTATAGCATCTTTCTTTGTTATGTTTGGGTTCCATTCTTCTCTAAATATTTTCATCGCAGTCTGCGCCCCTCTTCCAATAGCATAGGCATACCATTCAAAAAGCATGCCAGATGGGTCTGCTTCTATTAAATGAGTTCCTGTATGATCCTCTCCTCCAAAAATTATTGTAACTCCATAAGGTCTCAAGCCACCATATTGGGTCAAAAGTTGCATTCTATTTCCAACTTCCTTTGCTAAAGTCCACACATCTATTGGCTCTTCATAAGTTATTTGATGTCTTTGAGCCACTATTCTCGCGAAATCCACCAAAACTCTTGCATCCGCAAGATATCCTGAAGCTACTGCTCCGATGTGATCATCGACTTGAAAAACTTTTTCTATAGATGTAGGTGCCATAAGCTCATCTAATACTTTTGCGGTAGCCAAAACTACTCCTTTATTAAAAACTATACCCAAAGCTGTTATTCCTCTTTTAACCGCTTCTTTAGCATACTCTACTTGGAACAGCCTACCATCTGGAGAGAACATTGCAATAGTTCTATCATATCCCATAGCTTCGGGAAAACCTTCTTCTGGCATTTTATCACCTCAAATCACTTAATTTTTTATCTTTTATCCTTAAATTTTTTAACAAAGACTTAATTGTTCCAGAAACTTTTAAAATTTTAACATTAATTCTCGAATCTCCAATTCTTTGCAACAAACCAAAAGCCAAAATTATATTTGGAACAAATTTATGATTACACTTAACTACTCCAATTTGCTCTTTTTCATTCCATCTCTCATCTAAAAACTTAAAACCAAACTTACCAAATGTTAACTCGCCATAAAACTTTAAAATTGTTGAATTAACTAATTCTTTAAACGAAGTGTAGTTTATGGGTTCCTCAGAAATTATTTTAAACAAAATGTATCTTTTTCTTTCCCTCAAGCTAGGCAATAAAATTTTTAATCTCATTTATGATTTTCGAATAAAAATTTAGAAATTTTGAAGATATTTAACTGCCTCTTCATTAGCAAACTCCAAACATTCCCTTAAATCATAACCTAAATAGTAATGATGAATAAAAGCTGCATTAAAAACATCCCCCACTCCAGTAGGATTTTTTACTTCAGCTTTTATTCCCTCAATTTCTATTTTCTCCCCATTTTCAATTGCCATAGCCCCATCTTTTCCTCTCTTTATAACCAATGTTCTACCTTTAAACCAGTCAAAATTATTTGAAATTAAAGATGCCTCTTTTTCATTTAAAAACATTACATCAACAAATTTTACTACTTCAAAAAATTCGTTCTTTTCAAAATTAATTCCTGATTTCAAATCAGGGTCAAAGGAAATTATTTTATCTTTATTTTTTATTTCTCTAAAAAGTTTTGGTAACTCTTTTCTTAAATTTTCTAACAAATTATAACCAGCAAAATGTACCACTTCACCTTCTATTTCAGAAATTTTTATATGTTCTAAAGACAAAAGCTTGTTAGTTCCTCTAAAAGTTACTAATTTTTTATTGCCATCTTTAAATTGCAAGCCAACTGTTATACCAGTTCTTTCATTAACTCTTTTCAATTTTAAGTCGACGTTTGCTTTCCTTAATTCTTCTATTATAAAATTTCCAAAATAATCATTCCCTACTAAACCTATTAGCCTAACTTTCATACCAAGCTTGCTCAACCATATAGAAAAATTTGCCGCCCCACCACCCACTTTTAATTTAACGTCTTCTACAATTTTTTGTTCATTCTCGTCAAAATTCTCAAGAGCTTCTGTAAGAATGTCTACATTAACATCTCCAATAGAAGTTACATCTATCATAAATTTCTTTTTAATGAAAATTTTAATTTATGATATGAGCATATTCAAAGCCTATGATATTAGGGGTATTTATCCTAATGAAATTAATGAGAAAATTGCCTATAAAATAGCTAGAGCTTGTGCAAGATATTTTAAAGGTAATAATGCGCTTGTAGGCGGAGATGGAAGAATATCTACACCAACATTAAAAAAAGGGTTAATAGACGGGTTGTTAGAAGAGGGGGTAAACGTTTATGATTTAGGCACGATATCGACATCCACTTTTAATTTTATAATTTCTAGTGGCAATTTTGATTTTGGACTGCATGTAACTGCATCTCATAATCCAAAAGAGTTTAACGGAATAAAAATATACGATAATACTGGAAATTTCATTGGTTTGGGAATGGGACTTGAAAAAATAGAAGAGATTTTTAATGCGATAAATATAGAGAATGGAAATAAAAGTGGTAAATTAATAGATGCATCCGAAATGAAAAATCTACATAAAAAATTCCTAGAAGATTTTATAGAAAGCTTTGATAAAAGAATTTGTATAGATTATTCTAATGGATGTGGCAGCGTAGTATTTTCAGATGTTATAAAAAACAGAATAAACGCTATAGAAATCAACAAAGAGATTGATGGAAATTTTCCTTCCCATCCACCAGAACCTACTGAAGAGAACTTAAAAAAACTAAGCGAGCTTATAAAGAAAAACAACTGCTCATTAGGAATAGCTTTTGATGGAGATGCAGATAGAATTGTATTTTTAGATGAAAAGGGGAAATTAATTAGAGGGGATAGAATTCTTTATATTTTTTCTAAGTTTTTAAGACCAAAGAAAGTTGTCTACGAAGTTTCATTCCCACCGTTATTCAGAAATATGCTCGAAAAATTGGGAATAAGACATGTGGAAAGTAAAGTTGGTAGAGTTTACATAATAAATGAAATGAGAAAGGAAAATGCAGATATTGGTGGTGAGACTTCGTCTCACTTCTACTTTAAAGCTACAAACTTCGTGGAAGATGCTTTTTATGCTTTTGCTTTAATGATAAAAATACTTAAAAAAGAAGAAAAAACAATAAGCGAGTTATTAGAAGAATATCCAGAGTTACCTCATGAAAGTTTTAAAATAAGCGTTCCTGAAGATAAAAAATATCATATAGTTGAAAAACTTAAAGAGGAAATATCAAAAGAATTTGAAACTATAACAATAGATGGAGTTAAAGTTATATTGGACGATAAAAATTGGTTCTTAATTAGAGCATCCAATACTGAACCTGTTATCAGAGTTTATGTTGAGGGGGAAAGCAAAGAAAAGTTAGATAAAAACAAAAAGATTGTTGAGAATTTTATCAAAAAATTTATTTAGGACGGACAATTTTTCTTTATGGATGAATTAAAAGATAAAACAATTCTATTTGTTTCTCCTGAGCTAAAGACATTTAAATCCAGAGCTGGAGGGTTGGGTCAAGTAGCTGAAGAATTGACAAAGGCTTTAGGCGAGTTAGGTTTAAAAGTAATTGTGGGGTCTTGTCTTTATAAGTATATAGTAATAGATTCCTATAAAAAAGAAATTGATTTCTCCGATCTTAACCTAAAGGAAGCTGGTGAGATTGATGTGATAATTGACAAAAAATATAAAACGAAAATTTTTACAACAGAAAAATATGGAGTAAAATTCGTTTTTCTTTTTAACGATGAACTAACAGAAGCTTTATATATAGGTGACTTATTAAAATTTTCTATATTCTTTGCTAAAGGTATTCTAGAAGCTATGAAATTGTTAAACATTAAGCCTGATATAATACATTTGAATGACGCTTTAACGAGCCTTGTAGCAATATACGCTAAAGATGATCCATCTTACATAGATTTCTCCAAGGCAAAATTCGTATTTACAATACATAATGCGGGCTTTGCTTATCAGCAAATTCACTCTATTGAAAGAAAAAACTTACTTAACCTTCATTCTTTCTCTTTAGAAAAGTTGATTTGGAACGGAAATATAAACTTGTTATACGCTGGAATAGAAAATTGCGATATAGTAAATACTGTAAGTGAAGATTACGCTATCAACTTAAAAGTTGAAGGAGAGGGAATGAGAGATGTCTTCGTTAGAAAAAACGTATTTGGAATTTTGAATGGGATTGACGTTGATTATTGGAGGTCGAAGACATACAAAAATGCTACTATTGATAACATTTTAGAGCTGAAATTGAAAGAGAAAGAAAAATTAATTAAAGAAATAAAAGCTAGAACAGGGAAGAGATTGAAAGAAGATAATATGATAGTCATAATGCCGAGAAGACTAAGCAGCCAAAAGGGATTTGATACAATAATGCCTCTTATAGAAGAATTCCACAATAATTACGGGCTTCAATTTGTTGTTCTTGGCGTCGCTCACCCAAATGACAATGTTGGTCAAGATTGGGCTAGAAAATTTTTCGAATTACACAAAAAGTTAGAAGGATTTGCCTTTATTTATTCCTTTGATGAAGAACTTGCGAAAATGATGTACGCTGGTGCTGATCTTTTACTCTATCCATCCCTACCTAATAAAGAGCCTTGTGGTACTGGCTATATGATGTCAATGGTTAATGCAACTCCATGCTTAGGAACAAGAACGGGTGGTTTAGCTGAAGTTATAAAAGAGTTTGATGAGATTTTAGAAACTGGTAATGGTTTTCTTGTATGGAAAGAAGAGTATTCAACTGAAGCATTCAGAAGAAAATTGGAGAAATCTATAAGAATTTTTAACAAAAAAGAGAAGTGGAAAAAATTGATATGGAATGCTTTTAATACGGAGGTAGACATGAAGAATGTAGCAAGAGAATATATATCAAAAGTTTATTTACAAGCTCTAAAAATGTAAATGAGAATTGCCTTTTTTTGTTGGGAGTTTTGGCCTAGATTAGTTGGTGGTTTAGGAACTTACGCTATAGAAATTACAAAAAAGTTTGTCGAAATGGGGCATGAGGTTACAGTATTTACATTGAATGATGGATTTCTACCAACAAAAGATTATTGGAATGGAATAGAAATCCATAGACCAATGATTTTAGATAGCAGTGAAATATTTCCAATTTTTGTTAGAGAAGATTTGAAAAGATGGGGTCATCACATTAAATTTTTCTCTGATATATTTGCCTTCAATTACCTTTCTGCATCAAAACTTGTTAATCAGCTAATCAAAAAAGAGCAAAGAAAGTTTGATATAATATCTTTTCACGACTGGTTAGCAGGATTTGCTGGAATAATGGTTAAGAACAATACTAATTTACCCGCTGTATTTCACGTTCATTCTCTAGAAGAGCAAAGATCATTAGGTGGAGGGTCTGAAGTCGTAAAGGAAATAGAAAGAGAATCTGCAAGAAAAGCTGACAAAATAATAACAGTTTCTTATTCAATGAAGGAATTTCTAGAAAGTTTAGGATATCCTAAAGAAAAAATCAATGTCGTTTACAATGGAATTGATGCAGAAAAATATTCCTTGAAAAACGTTAATTGGGAACTAGTCGAAAAACTAAGAGAAAGGTATAAGATAAAAGACGAAAAAGTTATCTTCTTCATAGGAAGATTAACTTGGGTTAAAGGAGTGGCTAATTTAATAAGAGCAATGCCGGAAATCTTGAAGAGTTTTCCTAATGTTAAACTTGTTATTCTTGGTAAGGGAGAAAGCTATACTGATTTAATACAGCTTAAACAATCCTTAAGAATAGGCGACAAAGTAGAGATTAGAAGTGAGTGGGTGAGTGAAGAAGAAAGAATTGCACATTATGCTATGGCTGATGTTTGCGTTTTTCCAAGTATAAGCGAGCCTTTTGGAATAGTCTCCCTAGAAGCAATGAGCATGGAGAAGCCGGTAGTTGTTGGAGCTAGAGGAGTTAGTGGCCTAAGAGAACAAGTAATTCCAAATGGGGAAAATAGATGTGGTGTTCATATAAATGGAGAAGATCCTAATGATATTGCTTGGGGAATAAAAGTGGTTTTAGAGAATTTCGAAGAGGCTAAGAAATGGGGAGAAAATGGGAGAAAGAGGGTTTTAGAGAATTTTACTATAGAAAAAACGGCAAAAGAAACGTTAAAAATATACGAAAGCTTAATTTGAATATGATAATAGGGGTAGTTTCTGGAAAAGGCGGAGTTGGTAAAACTACTATTGCATCAAACTTAAGCTATTATCTTTCTCAAGTGGGTAAGAGTGTTACTCTTGTTGATTGTAATGTAACAACTTCTCACATAAACTTCAACTTTGGTTTTTTTAGCTTCAATAAAACTCTAAACAATGTTCTAAGAGGGGAAGCAGAAATTTGGGAAGCAACATACAAGTATAAAACACTAAATATTATACCTGCTTCGTTGAGATTAGAGGATTTGAGCTACATAGATTTCATGAGTTTAAATAGAGCAATAAGAAGTATAAATTCGGAATTTGTATTCTTAGATTCTGCACCAGGATTTGGAAAAGAGGCGATTAGTGTTTTAAATTCCGTTGATAGTGTGTTAATTGTAGCTACACCATTTATGACATCTATAGCTGATGTTCTTAGAATGAAAAAAGTTTTAGGTGAATTAAATGTCTATCCTTTAGGAATTGTATTAAATATGGTTAAAGGGAAACATTATGAACTTAGCAAAAAAGATGTCGAAGCTATAACTGGAATGAAAGTTGTTGAAGTTGTTCCTTACGATGAAAATGTTGAACATGCTCTCTCACTAGGAAAGCCTTTCATCGAAATTTTTCCAAATACTAAAGCGAGTTTGGCAATAAAAAGAATGGCAAACAAGCTTTTTGGAGTAGAAATAGTGGAAAAAATGGGATTCTTCGAAGGAATGAAGAAAGGAATATTAGAGTTGTTTAGAGGAAAATTCAAAATTATCTAGAAACAAATTCATCATTAACAACAAAAAATCTGAGTTTTTCTTTTAAATCTTTTCTAACACCAATTCTATGAGATGAATCAAATTCTACCTTAATTCCTCTATCTTCAATGTATATTGAGTTTTCTGGTGAAAGGAACTTTCCGTTAAAAGATTTATCTATCTTAAAAGCCTTAGTCAATTTTCCAGGACCACTCGTCAATTCTCTTATATCTTTTACTATTCTGTTTTTCATCATTTCTTCAATACCCTTCAGAGGATGTACTGCTCTTATTAAAACTGCTCCAACTTTATTGTCCTCATGAGCAACAATATTGAACATCCAATTATTGTGAACATTATAAATGAAAATTTTTCCCGGCTCTTCCCACATTTCTTTGTTATAATTTTTCTTTCCCTGGAAAGCTCTTGATGCTGGATCATCTTGACCAAAATAAGCTTCCGTTTCAACAATCATTCCTTCGAGAGTTTTGTCATCAATTTTTCTGACAAGTATTTTTCCTAAAAGATCTATTGCAACTACTTTGGGGTTTCTTCTAAAAAATTCACTTCTTATTATTACCATTTTCTCCCAAGTTAGCCTTTTGTTGGGCAATTTGGATCTAAACACATAGAAAATGCTCTTTTTCCTTTTCTAACAACTCTTATAATTGGTGTATTACATTCTTCGCAAACTTTCCTTGTAGCTTCTATTCTCGCATTTCTCGACAAGGGATATATCTTCTTACATTTTGGATAGTTTGAACAACCAACAAATGCTTTGCCACCATAACTAATTATTATCAAATCTCCTCTACAAGTAGGACACTTTCCCAAAATCCTTTTTTCATTTCTACTGCTCATTATAGCATTTGAAAGTTCCTTGCCAATTTTTTCTTCAAATTTTTTGAAGTCTCTCAAAATCTCTTCAAGTAGTTTCTTTGCTTCTTCAACTATTTCTTCTCTTTTTTTCTTACCATTGTAAACATTTTCCATTTCTTCTTCAAGCTTTCTTGTAAGTTCCTCGGAAATTATTTTCGGAGAGTATTGCTCTAAAATTTTTACTACTGCCTTCCCTAAAGGTGTGACTTTTATCGATTTACCCATAATATAATTTCTGTCATACAGCGTCCTCAAAATCTCGCTTCTAGTTGCCTTAGTTCCGAGTCCTCTCTTTTCCATTTCTTTTATAATTGATGCTTGCGTATATCTTGGTGGAGGTTCTGTTTTTCTCTCTAAAATTTCAACTTTTTCAATATCTAATTCTTCTCCCTCTTTCAATTCTGGCAACAAAATTTCTTTATCCGAAACATAAGGATAGTAAAATTCTTTCCAGCCATCTTTAACCGTTTTAATTCCTTTTAGAATGAATTTGTTTACGTTTATATCTAAGATTACTTGCATGAGTTCTCTTATCGATGGTTCACCAAAAGCTGCTAAAAATCTTTTCACTATAAGATCGTACAATTTTCTTTCTTGGACACTTAGCTCATTTGGATTAGGAATTTCTTTAGTTGGATATATTGCTGGATGTGCAGGATCATCTTTGCTTCCTTCTACGACATGCAATTCATTTCCAGAAAGTATTTTGTTAACTATTTTGTTATAAGAAGGCAATTTACCCAATGCTTGTAAAATGGATTTTAAACCTATAGAAGATGGCAACTTTTGGCTTGATGTTCTAGGATAACTTATTATTCCTTTCTGATATAAACTTTCAGCCAAGTTCATTGTTTGCATAGGAGAAAAACCGAATTGATTATATGCTTCTGTTTGTAAATCTGTGGTGTTAAATGGAGGGGGAGGCAATTGCTCATATTGTCTTCTCTTTATTTTCAAAACTCTTGCGACTTTTTTGTTGGATTGAGAAAAAACTTTTTGCGCTTTTTCCTTATCCCATATTTTATCTTCTTCATAAATTGCCTGATACTTAGTTTTTCCTATTTTTATAAAGGCAAAAATCTGCCAATATGGTTTTGGCTTGAAATTCTCTATTTCCTCTTCTCTTTTTACAAGTAAAGATAATGTTGGCCCTTGTACTCTTCCTGTAGAAAGTATAGAAAAAACCTTATTTCCATTATTTTTCAAAGATAAAGTTAGCGCTCTAGTTAAGTTTATTCCCCAGAGCCAATCTATTTCGTGTCTTGCTAAACCTGCTTCTAACTGTCCCCAATCCAAAGTTTTCATTGCGTTTTCATAAGAATCGATTAGTTCTTCTTTTGTTAAAGTAGAAAACTTCATCCTTTTAGCGTCTTTTCTGTTTAACAAAAATCTAAGAATGTTATATCCTATGACTTCTCCTTCTGTATCATAATCTGTGGCTATTATAACCTCGCTTGCGTTTGAAGCAAGTTCCTTTAAAACTTCAAAATATCTCTTTGAAAAATGAGAAAACTTACTTACCAAGAATGAAGGTTTCCATTCATAATCAAAAACAGGATAAAACCACTTCTTACTTACGGAAGAAAGATTAAAGAGATGACCGACTGTTGGCACAACAATATGTGTTTTTTCGTTTCTTTCAAAGGAATAATATTCAACCCCGTTTCTCTTAAAAACTTTTAATTTTCCTTCAGCCAAACTCTCAGCTATCTTCTTTGCTACTTTTGGCTTTTCAGCTATGATTAAAGTGTAGGACATAAAAACCATCAAACCTATTCTAGAATTATTGGCCTAATTTTTGCCTCTAACCTTTTTTCCATCTCACCTATCTTTGCTTCTAACAAAGTTATCTTATTTACAATTTGCTGTATGAGAGTTGGTTGTATTATTTCTTTTTTAATACCTTCAATTTCCTCCTTTAAAGCTGATACTTCTTTCAGTATGGATTGAACTTCTTCTCTGTTCACAGAATTCATTAAATCGTGTTTAGATTTGTCAAATTCTTGTTGTAATCTTTTGAAGTCGATCAACAAAGCTGAGAAATCTTCAACATTTACGAATTTCCTTGAGATGTTTTCAATATCTTTTTGAGTAAGAACATCCTTTCTTTCTTCAATTTTTGTAGATATGGTTCGCAACGAATTTCTAATTATATCTATTTCTAAGTTTGATTTGTTAACTTCAGATTTCATATTTGATAAATCTTCTTTTAAAGAAGCGATTTCTCTTTCAAACTTTTCCCAATCGTCCTTTCTCACCAACCGATTTTTCATCGAATCCAAACTAGAAATAATACTAGATATTTCTTCTTTAAGTTTTTCCAACTCCTTTTTGGTCGAAAAGTTTGATATTGAACTTTTCAAAAACTCTATCTCAGCAAGAAAACTGTTTATTTGCTTAGAAACATCATTAATCTTTGCCTCTATTAAACCAATCTTCTTTATATCTTCTTTTTGTGAAGAAATTGAAGCAATTAAATCGTTTACTTCTTTTACCCTTTCTTCAGTTTCAACTTTTAATTCAGTCATTTTTGATATTGCCTCTCTAATCATCTCTGGCTTTAGAAGCTTTACATCTCTATATATCTCATCTAATTGCTTAGAAAGAGAAGAAACATTTACTTTTAATAAAGATAACTCATTTCCAAGTTTAACAAAATCTTCTAGTAGCGAAGATGGTATTCTTTTGTTAAGTTCTTCTTCGATCTTTTCTTTCAAACCCTTAATTTCCTCTATTTCTCTCTTTATAGATTCGATAGTCTCATCATGTATTTTTACTATTCTACCAAGCCCTTCTATCAAATCTCCTTCTTCTATAATTTTTGGGATAAAAGCCAAGCTGGATTCAACTTTTTCTATTCTTCGCTCCAATTCCTTTATTTTTTCTGTGTCTGAAGATATTTTGGCGAGGTTTTCTCTAATTTCATTTAAGGAAGAAGAAAGCGTAGAATTTATGTTATTAATTCTTTCCTCAAAATCCTTCTTAACTGCTTCTATATCTTTCTTAATTTCATCAGTAGTAGATGCCTCTAATAATTCCTTCAACTCGACTACAGCAGCATTCTCAATCATCACCAAATCCTCTATTTCCTCAAATCTTTCCAATACCTCGTTTAATTTTGTAGCTTCTAGCTTCTTTAAGCTCTCATTTATTTTAGAAACATTCATTTCTAATTCGACAAACTTCTTTTCTAGCTCCAAGAACTTTAATTTAAGGTTTTCTTCTTCTACCATATACAAAACCTATTATATTTTTTGTTTCTCCAATATTATTTTTTTGGGTATACAAAAATATAAGCCATATAAAAAGCAGGAATCCTATAGAACCCCATCTCCACAGACTAAGATGTAAGAAATCAAAGGAGTATATTTGCTTATAAGAAAGATATATTGTTGTTACAATTCTCGTTATATTGAATAAGAAGAGTAAAGATAAGCCAATTATCAATGGTTTTAGTTTTCTTCTGTTGTAGATTGGTGTTGATATGATTAAAGCAAAAAGTGTGTATAGGCTTTTCCACCCACTCGAATCCCAAGAAATCTCGTATATTTTATTATCGATTATTATAAAGTTTTCCCCTGCCTTTGAATTTAATCCAAGGAAATTCAGTAATCTTGAAACTAGAGAGGCTTCAAAATTCTTAAGAAATTTTAGCTGAATACCGAACAAAATAAAAACGTAAAGTGGTATCGAAAGTAAATTTAGCATCAATACAAAATCTAGAAATGTCAAAATTAGATCTTTTCTCTTTCTTCTTCTATCCATCTTTTCAATTCCTCCTTTAACACTTCTTTCAACATAGAATCTAACTTCTTTTCTTCAATACCATAAACGTTACCAACTTCCTTTAGCTCATTCTTATCAATTCTCAATATTGGATATTTCATTTGCTTTTCAAAAAACTCTTCAGTCATTAAGCATTTAATTCCATACTTATTTAAAAGACCGAAAGCTTCCTTGTCGTTAGAAAAAATTATTCGGCCTTCTAATCCTATATAGGCATCTATTTCGTCCAAGTTTTCAATTTTCTCTAATTTCAAAACTGGTTGCAAACGCATGCTTCTTACTTTTTCTATGTCTTTTAACAAATTGAAATAATAATTTAGTTTTTCAAATTTGGTTTTGTAATCCAATAGTTCATCGAACTTCAATTTAAGTTTTTTATAGAAAGATATCTCATCTTTAAGTTTTTTTAATTGTCTTTGCAATTCTATTCTCTCTTTTAAGAGTTCAGCCAAAATTTCTTCTCCACTTCTTTCTTTTACTGCTTCAACTTGTTCTTTTTCTTGTTCGCTACCACCTAAAAGCATTTTTATTATCTGCTCTAAATTCGTTCCTTTTAGTCTGAAAAGGTAAAATAATACATCGTCTTTATACTCTAACAAGTTTTTTTCCTTAAGATACCTTTCCACGAGCTCTATCTTTCTTCTTATTTTTCTGAAAGAGAAAAGAGCTGAAGCAAGAGCATCCAATTGATGAGTATCCTCTATTTTTTCTTTATATTCTTTTACAATCTCCTCTTTTTCTTCCCTACTCAAGTCTCTTTTTGGTCTTAAAATTCTACAACCAAAAGTTCTAGCTAAATCTTTAACTGCTTTTGGTGTTTCCTTTTTATCAGTGGAAATTAAGATTGGTCTTCCAACCTTTAAAATTTCTCTAATTATAGATCCTTTGTTATATCCTCTAAAAGTTGAAAGTTTTAACAACCCTCCTTCAGTAGATAGTATAGCAATTGCCGAGTTTAAACCTGCATCAAAACCAACTATTATACTTCTCAATCAATCACCTTTATACTCCTCCTCTATTATCTTCCTAATCCTTTTGGCAGTTTTTTCTCCTATACCATCAACTTCCATCAATTCTTTCTCGCTAGCATTGAAAAATTTCTTCAAACTACCAAACTTTTTTAGTATCCTTTTGCTTAATACTGTTGATATTCCTGGAAAAGCTGCTAATATTCTTTCTTGAATATTTTGAACGCTAACTTTCTTTTCTTTAATTTTGAATCCAACATTTCCGCTATTCTCGAATTCCTTTCTTGCTATCCAATAAATCAGCTTCGCTGTCTCTTCTTCATTTTTTGTTCTGAAAATTGTGACATTAGATTTAGAAACAATATAAGCAAGTGTTGCATAAAAAGAATTTTCATGAATCCTTTCAACAACACCAAATCCTTCTACTATAATGATTGGTTTTTTGAATGCAGAAGATAATGAATTAGCTTGCTCAAAAATTCTTCCGTCTATAATAGAAGATATGAAATCTTCAAAACTTTTCCTTTCAATGCCTACATCATTAACAACAAAATCTCCTATTGGTAAATTCATTCTTACAATTTTACACCCCATTTTTTCCAATAAATTTGCGATCTTCTCCTCTCTATAATCTACAAAAACAATATTATTTGAGAGAGTTAACTGCTTTTCCATAAAATCACTTTAACCAATCTATTAAGCTACTTTTTATCTTAGCAAATCTAATATTTTTCAACACTCTTTTCATCTTTTTTTCTTTCATTAAAGAAGAAAAGAAATAAGCTTGATCTCTGCTTCCTTTAGTCAAAATAAATATTACCTTTCCTTCAGTTTGTCTACCAACTCTTCCTCTTCTTTGTATAGCCCTTATCTCGCTTGGCACAGCATCGTAAAATATAGCATAATTAACTGAAGCTATATCAAGTCCTTCTTCGCCAATGCTAGAACAAACCAAAACATTAAATTCGTTATTAGCAAATCTCCTAACAATTTCAATTTGCTCTTTCTGACTCAATCCTTTTCCTCTTTTCTTTGCTTGTCCAACTAACATTTCTGCTTTTATACCATTCTCTAAAAGAAAATTCTTTATCTTATCAACAGTATCTCTGTAATTTGCAAAGACTATTGCCCTATTTTTTTCATTCTCTTTTAAAATTGCTTTTATTACCGAAAGCAGTTTCTCCATTTTAGGATGTACCTTATACTTCTTTTCTATTTCGTCTAATTTGCTAAATATTTCTCTGAAATTCTTGTGAGTTATCAAAAGTCTTTCTGCTTTCTTTTTACTAGCTTGAAGCTCTCTCAAATACTCGGCAAAAACGCTTATTTCTTGAGTTTCAAGAAGTTCTATAGCATATAATACTTTCAAAGCTTGCGAAACTTTTATCATTCCCCAAATGTTTATTGGATTTTCCATCCCCCTCTCATAACTAGCTATCAATGAATTTTGGAGATTCAAAAGCTCTTTTTTAGAAACATCTTTAGATTTTATGAACATGTGCTCTTTCAACCATTCTAAAATTTCATCGTAAACTTCTAGCAATTTCTTTCTTATTTCTTCTAAATCGGGTGGCAATTCGACATAAACATATTCTCTTTCTACTTCCTTAACATAAGGCCTGACATCTGGATCACTTTCTGTTCTTATCTCAACAAACTTGATAAAAAGATTTTTCATCACTTCATTAATTCTTTCCTCCTCTCCGCCTGGAGAAGCTGTCAGACCGATTATCAATGGGTTTTTTGCTTGTATCAAATATGCTTTTGCAACTTCAGTATATGAATAATCTTTGACAGCTCTATGTGCCTCATCAAAAACCGCAAGAACGAAATTTTCTAGTTGTATTCTATTTTCTCTTAAATCGTTTGCTATTGTTTGTGGAGTAGCAACTATAACTCTTGCTTTCTTGTACAACTCAATTCTTTTTTCTGGCTTTATCTTCCCTGTTATTAAAACAACTTCGTTGCTACTTAAATCTGTAAATTGAAGAAAAGATTTAACATGTTGTGCATTTAATGGTCTAGTAGGAGCCATGAACAATACCTTACCATCTGGAAATTGTTCCATTCTTTTAACTGCAACGTAAATTGCAATTATAGTTTTCCCTAGGCCGGTTGGCAAAACAACCAAAGTATTGCCTTTCAAACAAGTGTTAGCTATGTTTTTTTGATATTCTCTTAGCTCTATATTTTTTAACTGCATTCACTCACCCAATATTGTAACAAAAACTGTTCTTTCTCTTGGTTCAAATAACTCAACAAATATTATTCTTTGCCATGTTCCAAGGACAAGACTTCCATTTTTTATTGGAATTGTTATTGATTGTGAGAGTAAATTTGATTTTAAATGAGCTGTTGCATTCAAGCTTCCTTCATAGCTATGACTATATTTTTCATTTAAAGGCAAAATTTTATCAAAAAACTTTTTCATATCTTCAAAAATAGTTTCATCATTTTCTTGTATTATCAAACAAGCAGTATTGTGAAGTGAATTCAAAGCCGCAACTCCATTATTAACTTTTGATTCCTTAACGATTTCTTCAACTTCTTTGGTAATATCAATAAAATAATTTGCCCCCTTTGTCCTTACTTTTATTTCTTTTTGAAAAACCTTCATAATTTAAGTTGAACTTAAATATTAGAAATTATGAAGAAGCGAACAATAGAGATTCCTTTAACTTTTGAGTGTGAAAATCAACAAATAATTGGAGTTCTTCATCTACCGAATAAAAAAGGAAGAATTCCTTTAGTTGTATTGGTGCATGGATGGAGCGCAAATAAATTAGGTACCTGGAATGCGTTCTTCGTAAGAGCTGCTAGAGAGTTTTCAAAAAACGGATTTGCAGTTTTAAGATTTGATTTTAGAGGTAGTGGAGATTCAGAAGGAAAGTTTGAAGATCAAACTGTAACCTCTATGTTGAAAGATTTAGATGCTGTTATTACACAAGTTTCAGAAAAATTCCCCCAAATAGACAACAAGAGAGTATGTTTAATAGGACATAGCCAAGGCGCTTATGTTTCTTTTTTACAGGCTACTAAAGATAAAAGAATCAAGTGCCTTGTTTCTTGGATGGGGAGGCTATCTGATTTAAAAGAATTCTGGAGTAAAACATGGTTTTATGAAATTGAGAGAAAAGGTTATATTTATGAGTGGGACTACAAAATAACAAAGAAGTATGTGCAAGATAGTTTAAAGTATAATCTTTCAAAACTTGCCTGGAGAATAAAAATTCCGACTCTACTTATTTACGGAGAGTTAGACGACATAGTTCCGCCATCTGAAGGAATGAAGTTCTATAGAAAGATTAAGTCACCAAAAAAGATAGTAATAGTTAAAGATTTGAACCATACATTCAGTGGAGAAAAAGCAAAGAAAAGTGTTATTAGGATTACTCTAAAATGGTTGAGCAAATGGTTATAAAGATTGGAGTAAAGTTTAGTTTTTATTTTTTTCAGATAATAGAATAACATAATAACATGAAGATTATAATTTCAATTGGTGGATCATTACTTACAAAAGAATTAAAATACGAAAATTTTAAGAAGTATGCAGATGTAATTAACAAAATTTCTAAAAAGCATAAAGTTATCGTTGTTTGTGGTGGTGGAACAACTGCAAGAACTTACCAAAGTATAGCTAGAAAAGCTAAAGCAAGCAACGAAATGCTAGATTTTATAGGAATAATGGCAACCCATATAAACGCTGCAACATTTTCCACATTCATAAAAAATTCCTATCTTGTTAAATGGAAGAGTTTGAAGGAAGCTTCAAAAGAAGTTAAAAAGTATTTTGGGAAGAAAGTTGTTGTTTGCGCGGGGTATGATGTTGGCTGCTCTACAGATTTTGATTCAGCCTACTTTGCTTCTTTAGTTAATGCCGATATGGTCATTAATGCTACCAATGTAGATGGAATATACGATAAAGATCCAAATAATTTTAAAGATGCAAAGAAATTTGAGAGATTAAGCTATGATGAGTTCATCAAGATAATTTCTAAGAATCCGCAAAGACCTGGAGAATATAGACTTTTTGATTTGAAAGCTGCAAAACTCTTGAAAGAAAAGAAAATAAAACTTATAGTAATTGATGGTAGAAATCCAAGAGAAATAGTAAAAGCAATAGAAGGCAAACATTCTGGAACTGAAGTTTTCTAAACTTTGCTAATAATAAATTATTATGGGCCGGGGTCGCCTAACTGGTATGGCACCGGTCTCGAATTATCGAGATCTGAGATATGAAGAAAACCGGTGGGCTTTAACGCCCTTGTGGGTTCGAATCCCACCCCCGGCGTTAAATTTTATCCACTAATCTTATTTTTTTGATTTCTAAATATCCTGAATTTTCTTTCCAGACAATCTCAAAATCTTCAATAGAAATTCTTTTCTTAAAAATTGGAGCATCTATCACAAAAGTCTCGTATTCCCCTCCCTCGCCAGAAGGATTAAAACCAAACTTTTCTCTAAACCCAATGAACTTTTTAACAATCGCTTCATCTATTTCTTTCCCAAGAAAATCTTTTGTCAAAGGATAAGCAGAGACTGAAACAATTATTGCTTTGATTCCTTCTCTTAAAACTTCTTTCAATTCTTCTTCCTCATCCATTTGCCAAAGTGGAGAAATTAATTCAAGTCTTAACTCATCACAAATCTTTTTTATTCTAGAATACTGATAATTCGACTTAATTGCGCCGGTAACAATGCCCTCGATTCCAAACTTTTCTTTTGCTTCTTTAATAGCTTTTTTTAAATCAGTTAATTCTATCTCTTTTTCTCCTTTGGTGAATTTTTGAATTATAGGAATTTCCATTGCTTCTGCTTGGTATTTAGTTAATGAAGTGTTGGGTACATGAAACATGTAACTCTCTGGATTTTCTGATATCATAGAAATTAAGCATTCTATCTTATGCTCTCTGCTGGCTTTAATTAGGGCTAAAGTTGAATCCTTTCCTCCACTAAAAAGCACTCCAACTCTCATAAACTTTTTTAATTGGAAAAGAATAACTTTTTATGAAATTCATAAAATGGCTGAAAGAATTATCAAAAAATGATTTGCCTCTAGTTGGAGGAAAAGCTGCTAATTTAGGAGAAATGTATAATGCAGGATTACCTGTCCCGCAAGCCTTTGTTGTTACCGCTGAAGCATACAAAGAGTTTTTGAGGAAAACTAAATTAAAAGGGAAAATTTTGAAGATTTTGAAAGAAACAGATTTCAACAATCCAACAAATCTTGAAGAAAATACAAAAAAGATTAGAGAATTAATTGAAAATGCAAAAATGCCAGAAGAAATAGAAAGGGAAATAATAGAAGCTTATGAAAAGCTGTCAAAAGAGTTTGGAAAAGAAGAAGAGTATGTTGCTGTAAGAAGTTCTGCCACCGCTGAAGATGTTCCGTCTATTACAGATTCGTATACTATCGTGAAAATTAATGGTGAAATTGTTGTTGATAGGATAAGCAAAATATGTGAGCTGGCTAATGGCAAGAGTTTAGAGGTACTCTCTTTTGAAAAAGGAGAAGTGAAATGGAGAAAAGCTGGAGTATACAAGCATTATATAAAGGATAAACTTTATAAAGTTAAACTAAGAAGCGGAAGAGAAATCCTATTATCAAAGGATCATTCTTTGATAGTTCTTGATAAAGATTTAAATATATTTCCGACATTTCTAGAGGAAGGAATAGATTGTTTAATTCCATGTTTAAGAAGATTTTCGGTAGAGGAAACTGTTGATGAAATTGATGTAGGAGAATTCTTTAGAAAAAACAAAATTAAATTCAATGTTATTGATGGTAAGATTTACGTTTCAAATAAAATTTTGCAAGAGAATGCGATTCCATCTAAAATAAAAATAACTGAAAATTTTGCATATCTGTTGGGAGTAATAATAGCTGATGGCACTATCTATAAAAATCAAATTATAATTACGTCGAAAGACGAAAAAATCAGAAAAAAATGTATAGAAGCATTTAAAGAGCTTGGACTAAATCCAAAGGATAATGGTTTAGATGTTAGGGTCGAATCTGCACCATTAGCTAGATTAATAAAACTCCTAACAGTTAAGGAAAAATTAGGAAAAGGTAAAGGGAAAAATGTAAAAAGCATAAATGGTCTTTTGTTCAATTTAAAAAGAAATTTAAAAATTTCCTTAATTGCAGGATATTTCGACGGAGACGGCTGTCTATCTGGGGAAAGGTTCGAATTTGTAACGAAATTTGAAAGTTTGGCGTATGAGCTTCTTTATTTCTTATCTTCTTTAGGCTATTTGACCTTTATTGGAAAAAGAGAAGGAAAAAAGAAAGCATACAAGATTATTATTCCTAAAAAATACTCATATAAACTTGCTCTAGAGGTCTCTAAGTTTTCCGCTAAAAAAATTGAAATAGAGGATAAAGTAGAGCACGATGAAATTGAAAGTTATAAGTTGAATGCGAAGGAGCTTCTACTAGATAAATTTGGAAGAAAAATAAAAGTACGTTTTTGTCCGATCTGTAAAGGAAAACTGGAAATAACTTCCCCTTACAAAAACAAAAAAAGGTATAGGTGTTTAAATTGCCATAGAACTTTTTACGAAGAACAAACAATAGAGGGAGAAGAGGTAGAGATATCAGAAAGAGATGAGAATGGTAGGTTTTTAAAAGGTTTCCTTCCTTGGAATACTGGAGTAGTTAAAGGCGGTCAGAAGCTATTATTGACTAAAGCACAAAAATTTGGAGTGGAAGACGAAATAGAGGAAATTTTATTTAAAGATGTGTATTGGGATAAAATCGTTAAAGTAGAGGAAGTAGAGTATGAGGGATTTGTTTATGATTTTGTTGTACCTTTTGCAGAAAACTTTAATGCAAACGGTATTTTTACACATAATACAGCCAGTTTCGCCGGTCAGCAACTAACTTTGATAAACATAAAAACTAAGGAAAATGTTGTTAAAGCCGTTCAAAAATGTTGGGCGAGTTTGTTTACCGCAAGAGCAACATTCTATAGACAACAAAAAGGCTTCAAACATGAAAAAGTTTATATTGCGGTTGTAGTTCAAAAACAGCTCGGAGTTTTGAGCAAAGAAGAATATTTACAAGGAAAATACAAAGCTGGCATAGGTTTTACAATTCATCCTGTTACTGGAGAGAAAGACAAAATTGTTGTAGAAGCTTCTTATGGTCAAGGAGAAGCTATTGTTAGTGGAGAAGTTAATCCTGATACTTATGTTATCGATAAGGAAAGTGGAAAAGTTTTGGAAAGTCATGTTGGTACTAAAGAGAAAATGAAAATAACGAAAGAAGGCGGAGAATTGGAAGAAATAGAAGTTCCCGAAAATATGAGAAAAGTTTTGTGTTTAAGCGAAGATGAAATAAAACAGCTTTGGAGTTTAGCAAGAAAGTTGGAAGAACATTACCAATTTCCACAAGATTTTGAATGGGCTAGTGAAAATGGAAAAGTTTATTTGGTGCAATCTAGGCCAGTAACTGTATTTTATGAAAAGAAGGAATCAAAAATAATTGTTGAAAGGCCACCAATTTTAAAAGGCTTGCCAGCTTCCCCTGGAGTAGCTATTGGAAAAGTTAAAGTTTGCTTGACAATAGAAGAAGCGAGACAAAAACTTGAAAAAGGAGATATACTTGTTACAAAGATGACTTCTCCAGACTGGGTTCCATTCATGAGAATTGCTAGTGGAATAATAACAACTGAAGGTGGTATGACGTCTCATGCTGCGATAGTATCGAGAGAACTTGGTATTCCTTGCATAGTTGGAGCTTCTAATGCATTAGAAGTTTTGAAAGACGGAATGATGATAACTCTCGATTCGAGAAGTGGGTTAGTTTACGATGGGGAAATTAGAGAATTGTTAGAAAGAGAAAAAGTTTTAGAAGTTTCACCAGAAGAAGCTGCAAAGCTAAAAACGAAAACAAAAATATTGATGAATCTTGGAGTACCAACAGAGATTGAAAGATATAAAGACTTGCCTTTTGATGGAATTGGTTTGATGAGAATTGAGTTCATAATTGCTGAATGGATTAAAGAGCATCCTAATTACTTGATTGAGAAAGGAGAAGAGCAAAAGTATATTGATAAGCTTGCTGAAGGAATAGCAATGGTAGCTAAAGCAATTTATCCAAGATTTGTTATTGTAAGGTTTAGTGATTTCAAAACGAACGAATACAGGCAATTAATTGGTGGAGAAAAGTATGAACCTATAGAAGCCAATCCAATGTTAGGTTGGCGTGGAGTCTCTCGTTATATTTCTCCACAATTTGAAAAAGCCTTTAGATTGGAATGCAGAGCGATCAGAAAAGTCCGAGAAGAATATAAGTTAGACAACGTTTGGGTTATGCTGCCTTTTGTTAGAACAACATGGGAAGTTGAAAAAGTTTTGAAAATGATGGAAGAAGAAGGATTGAAAAGAAGTGAAACATTCAAAGTCTGGTTAATGGCCGAAGTTCCAAGTATAGTTTTCTTAGCAGATAAATTTGCTAAATATTGTGATGGTTTCTCCATAGGTAGTAATGATTTGACTCAATTAGTATTAGGAATTGATAGAGATTCTGGTATTTTAGCAAACATGGGATATTTCGACGAAAGAAATGAAGCCGTTTTGAGAGCAATAAAAGAGCTCATTAGAAAAGCTCATAGAAAAAATGCTACGGTATCAATTTGCGGTCAGGCGCCATCAGTATACCCAGAAATGACAGAGTTTTTAGTTAAATATGGCATCGATTCTGTATCGGTAAATCCTGATGTCGTGGCAAAAACAAGAAAGCTTGTTTATGAAATAGAGCAAAAGTTAGAAAAGAGAAACTAAGTTAATTTACCCAAAAAAGTACGTAAAAAAGTTGCAATTTTCTGCCTTTCTTTAACTGACCTAAACTTTTTATAGAGGAGTAGATAAACTTTTTGGCGATTCTTATATGATAAGGATTTTATAATGGTCCCTCTCTTCTTGGAAAGAAGAAGATACAAATTAGCTATCTTAGATGGGTTTTTTAAAAGATCATCGTAGAGGGTATACAAGCTCTTCCATTTCTTTTTTATTTCAGAAAAAGTTTGACAAGTTATGGAAGAATTTCGAGTTCTAGTCTCAGTAAAACTAGATGGCTTTTTTGGATTTCTTATCAAAGGATCTACTAACTCAAAAAATTTGAGAACATCTAACTCTTTGTAAATTCGTAACCTCCACACATTACTCTTGTTATCTAGAACAAGTATTACCTTACTTATAAACTCTTTCAGTCTTTTAGCAACAATCTTTGCTATACTGCCCTCATCTCTTGCGAATTTTATTTCTACTTCCAAATATTTTTTTCTTCCAGAAGGTCTGTAACTTACAGTTCCGTCTGCCTCATAAAGTCCAGTTAGAAACTGAAAGGAAACTTTTATCGTCAATTTCTCTTAAGAAATGAGGAAGATTTTTATAAACTTTTTCTATTATTTTCTTCGCTGTTCCTTTGAATCTTATTCTTCTTAGAGGTTTGCAGTTGCTCTTAAATTTTGTTTTAATTTCATTAATGCAACTATCAGAGAACAGCAACCTCCCTATTTTTAAGCAATTTTCAATTAGCAAATTGCTAGTGCTACAAAAAGAGGCTATTCCTGTATCTTTATCGCCCGTTAAAAGACCTAATAATCTCCAAAACATCGGATTTCTTACTATTCCGCTCTCAGTAGGGGTGAAAATTTTTGAAATCTTACTCATGTTATCACATTTTTTTCTATTCACTAATTTAATATTGTAAAAGCTATATAAAAATCCTTTCGGGGGAGAGTACCTGGGATTCTACACAATTTATCTTTAGTCGTTTTCATTCAACTTTTACCCTCTTAGAGATACCCATACATCGATAAGAAGTGTCGGTTAAACTCGACAGCTAAATTTAGAACTAAAGGTACTAGAGATAATAAATCTAGTTTCTTAAATTCTTTTTCCTTTCTAATTTTTATCTCTAGGGTTTAAATTTTTCAGTAAAAACTGTCGATTTATGTCGACAAGTGAAATATAAACAAATTTATGTAGTTTGTTTCTTGATATTTTTTCAATACAATTTTTATAATAAAAATTTGCGAAATATCTTCGTAGTAAAAACCAAAAATTGTTTTATGTTCTTTACAAGAAACTTCTTATGATTCAAAAGTTTCAAAAACTGAAACCACGAATAATTAATATCTGAAAAGCAAAATATGAGTTTATAATTCAAACTAGTTTATTCATTCCTTAATTTCATCTATTATTATTGTTTCGGTTGAATTTCAATCCTACATTAGTCTGATTTTAACCATAAAGGAGTAAATCAAATCCTTCCAGCAGTAATAACATTAGCAGTAGTCTTTCGATCCTACACTAGTCTGATTTTAACCTACATAAGAATTTCTCAAGATTGGTTTGTATAATTCTTTTCAATCCTACACTAGTCTGATTTTAACTGTACTAGTTAAGTAATACATAAATGTTGTTAAAAATTTTCAATCCTACACTAGTCTGATTTTAACTAATAAACAGAAATGGTTGGAAGAAGCAAGTAAAGAATTTTCAATCCTACACTAGTCTGATTTTAACTCGCCTTAAAAAACATACAAAAAACAAGTGAGGAAAATTTTTCAATCCTACACTAGTCTGATTTTAACCCCGTGACGCCGCCGTCTTTATTCGCCTTTTGCCTTCTTGTAATAGGAAAATTAGTCGTGAAGTTATAAAAAGTTAAGGCATTTATAAATCTTCACGACCTTTGAAATTCGTATGAAATCTTAGAGATTTATTTAAATACAACAAAAATAACATATCAAGATTTTAATAAATTTTGGGTATGGTTGTTAAAATGTCACGCGAATATGATACTGTCATGAACGAACAAAAAATAAGTTTTACATTAAAATTTACTGGAAACTGGTTTTTTGATGTTGGCATTTTAGGTTTTGTAAATTTGATGGAAGATGTCTATGGATGGGATTTGAAAACTTTACAGAAGAAAATAAACGAAGACAAAGAAAAAGTTTATTATGGCTATTTTCCATTTGCATATTTTTATAAATGGCTCTTGGATAGAAATGAAAAAGCAAATTCAAAACTAATTGAAAATTTAAAAGAAGAATTGGAAAAAAAGAAGTTTAAAGGTAATA
>Ga0079996_113351_pt1 | contig 135634 bp, 150 predicted proteins | sample PerSpoAPS_AMetaG_FD_69199 | JGI IMG/M metagenome (GOLD analysis project Ga0079996, IMG submission 69199) | Thermal spring microbial communities from Yellowstone National Park, Wyoming, USA - Perpetual Spouter A (PS_A) MetaG (SPADES assembly)... | ecosystem: Environmental > Aquatic > Thermal... | reverse complement strand
AATGAAAACAAGTATTTATCAAACATTAGATGACCTATTAAGTGATTTGACAGAAAGAGAAAATGATATTATTAAAAGACGATTCGGAATTGGTTATGAACCGCATTCTTTAGAAAAAATAGGTAATTATTATGGGATAACAAGAGAAAGGGTTAGACAAATAGAAGAAAGAATTTTAGAAAGATTAACAGAAAAAATAGAAAGAAATAAATTTTTGCAATCAGAATTTTTAGAAATTCTAAATGAAATTTTGGGGAAGTTAAAACTTAAAAGAGAAAAATATACATTCGAAAAGTTCCAAACTAATTTCGGCTTAGATACAACGGAATTAAGAATTATTAGATTTTTTTATATATTACACCCACAAATTCATTATCATAAAGAAACAAAAGAATTCCATCCGTTTTTAAGTAATGATCAAGAAATTTTTGAAAAAGGAAAAACAATTATTAATCATTTTAAAAAATTATTAATTAAAAAATGGAGAAAAACCTGGAGCGAACAAGAAATTTTAGATCTTCTTTCTCATGAAATTAAAAATCATTTTGGTATCGAACCAGATGTAGATGATATTTACGATCTTTTAAAGATTTATAAATTTATAAGAAAAAATCCTTTAGGAGAGATAGGACATATTTTAAATAATAAAGTAGCTCCTACTTCTTTAAAGGATAAAATTAAAATAATTTTCGAATTAGAAAAAAGACCACTTCATTTTATGGAAATTTATCAAAAATTAAAAGAACTCAGTCAAATAGAAGATGAATTAATAGATTCAAAATGGAAAAGAGATTATACACCTCAATCTGTACACAATATTTTAGTAGCAAGTCCAGATTTTGTCTTATATGGTCGAGGAAAATATGTTCCTCGATATTGGGGTTATGAACCAGGTACTGCTTTAGATTTCATTAAAAGAATAGTTAAAAAGCATAAAGAAATTGATATGGATAGGCTATATGAAATTGTTAAAAAACATAAAGATATATCAAGGAATACTTTTTCAATCTATATTTATAAATATTTTAAAGTTAAAAATAAAAAAGTAAGGCTTTAAAAAATGATCTCTCTCTTGAAATTTATTCTAGGTTATTTGTTTAGTGTATGGTGGTTAATTTTGCCATTGCTTGTTTGGTTTATTGTTAAAGAAAAGCACTTAATTACAGTAAGATATGCCTATAGGGGTAGACTAAAATGGATATTTCTTGAAATTAAAGTCCCACCTTATGTTAAAAAATCTCCTAAAGCGATGGAAGAAATTTTTAATGCTTTGCATGGAATTTTTAGAAGAGGTGACCCATGGGCTAGATTTATGATGGGCTTTACTCCTCCTTTTTATGTTTTTGAGATAGTTGGTCATAATGGTAAGTTAAGATTTATTATAAGATGTTTAGAACAATATAAAGATTTTGTAGCAAGTAGAATTTATTCTCAATATCCAGAAGCTTTAATTGAAGAAATAGAAGATCCGTTAAAAGATTTGCCTTGGAAAATTCCTAACCCAACTTTTGATGTGATAGGGTGTGAATTCGTTTTTACAAAATTAGAAGATGATAAAAAAACACCAAAAGACTATTATCCTATAAAAACTTACGAAGTCTGGGAAAAATTACCTGAAGAACAAAGAATAGATCCTATAAGTATATTGTCAGAAGGAGCAACATATTTGAGTAACAAAGAATGGTTAATAATTCAGATTATGGCTATGCCTGTTCCTGGAAATGATAAAGAATTTGGGAGAGAATGGGTTACAAGAGGCAAAAAAGAAGTTAATAAATTGATGGGAAGAAAAGAAAAGAAAGAACCCTCTCCTTTCGATTATATTATTGAGTTTGTTAAAAATCTATTTTTAGCTGCAGCTGGTCAACAAATTGAATGGAAAGTAGGAAAAGAGGAAGAGAAAAAAGAAGCAGAGAAAGACTTAATGAAACTAACTCCAGGAGAAAGAGAGATTATTGAAGGAATAGAGAGAAAAATTTCAAAACCGGGATATTGGTGCGTGGTCAGATTCTGTTATGTAGCTTCTAAAGATGTATTCTCTGCAAATAGAGATAAAAATGTAGGTTTAGTAATGGGGACATTTAGGGTTTTTGAAAGGCAAGATATGAATGGATTGGTTAGAGATACAAAGACTATTCCATCTATTGATAGACCTTTAACTTACTTTAAATCACTTTATGATGAAAAAATATTTTATAGAAAAAGATTAATTTGGGCATATACTAAAGGAAGATGGAATACTGATTATGACGAAAACCGTCTAGTTTTAAACACAGAAGAATTAGCTTCTTTGTTCCATGTACCTATTGAAGTTGTACCTCAATATGGGTTAGAAGTTACTCCTACAAGATATATTCCACCTTCTCCTGAAGTGCCAGAAATCTAAAGGGCAGGCAATAAGCCTGCCCTTTTATCATCATTTTAATTTTTATGAAATTTTACTTTTGATATATTCTACCGCATCCTTAACTGTTTTTAATTTCTGAATATCATCGTCTGATATAGTAATATTAAATTCCTCTTCTATAGCCATAACAATTTCTACAATATCTAATGAATCTAAATTAAGATCTAACTCAAAATCTGATTCTAATCTAATTTCTTCTTTCTTAACTTTAGTCTTTGTAGATATAATATTGGCTAATCTTTCAAATATGTCATTCTGCGCGACATTATGCATGACACTTCACCTCCTTATAGGATTCTACAATTTATTATAAATAATTTTTATATATCTTTCAAACTACCCTTAGGCTCGCCTACTAATCTTTCAAATTGTTTTTTTTCTAATGTTTCTTTTTTTATTAATGCTTTAGCAACTCTATCTAATTTATCTCTTTTTATTTCCAAGATTTTCTTTGCTCTTTCTAATGCCTCCTGCAATATTCTTTGCACTTCTTTGTCTATTTCTTCTGCAGTTTTTTCAGAATAATCTTTTTCAATTAAAAATTCTTTATACCCATAAATAACTTCTTGTTTTCTACCTAAACTAATAGGTCCAAATTTTTCTGACATTCCATAAGTAGTAACTAATTCTCTTGCCATATCTGTAGCTACACGAAGATCAGAACTTGCACCTGTACTTATATCATTAAATATAATTAGCTCAGAAGCATAACCACCTAAGGCAGCGGCAATTTCATCTAGAAATTCTTTTTTAAACAAAAAAGATCTTTCTTCTATAGGCGTTTTCAAAGTGTAACCTCCAGCTCTAGCTCTTGCTATTATAGATATTTTCTGAACTGGAGAAGCATAAGGAAGATAATGAGCCACAATAGCATGTCCAGCTTCATGATACGCAGCCACCATTTTTTCTTTTTTGGAGTAGACCTTAGATTTTCTTTCTGGTCCTAACATTACTTTTTCTATAGCTTCTATTAAATCTTCTTGTTCAATTTGGGTTTTATTCTTTCTTGCAGCAATAATAGCGGCCTCGTTGCATAGATTAGCAATATCTGCTCCAGAAAATCCTGGAGTTCTTTCAGCTATTTCTTTTAAATTTACTTCACCTACTTTTTTATTTCTTAAATGTATTTTCAAAATCTCTTCTCTTTCAGTAACCGTTGGTAAATCTAAGTAAATTTTTCTATCAAATCTTCCAGGCCTTAACAAAGCTGGATCTAGAACATCAGGTCTATTGGTAGCAGCCATAACAACTAATGGAATTTCTTTTTCAAAGCCGTCCATTTCTGCTAATAGCTGATTTAAAGTCTGTTCTCTTTCTTCATGAGCTCCAGTAAGGCCAATACCTCTTATTCTTCCTATTGAATCTATTTCATCAATAAACAAAATAGAAGGTGCAAATTTTTTAGCAACAGCAAAAGCATCTCTTATTCTACTTGCTCCTACACCAACAAAAAGTTCAATAAATTCTGATCCAGAAATATAGAAAAACGGAACACCAGCAGTATAAGCTGTTGCTTTTGCCAGTAATGTCTTTCCTGTTCCAGGCGGCCCTACTAACAAAACTCCCTTAGGAACCCTAGCTCCTAAAGATAAAAACTTTTGTGGATTTTTTAAAAATTCTATTACTTCTTTTAATTCTTCTTTTGCTTCTTTCAAGCCTGCAATATCATCAAATGTAATCTTTTCTTTCCGTGGATCATACATTTTGACGCTTGATTTAGAAAAAGAAAATATCTGTCCTGCTCCTTTCTGTGCTTGTGAAAACATATACCAAAATATTGCAATAATAACAATTACTGGCAAAAGATTTATAATTAGAGCCAAAATAATTTCTTGAGTAGTTTTATTTTGTGAAGCTATTTCAATCTTCTGTAATTTCTCTTGAGGTATATTTAAATCTTTAGCAATTTGCCAAAAAGTAACTCCGGACTCTTTGTTTATTTTAATAATATCACCCGTTATAGTTTCTGCAATTATAAAATTATCATATACCAAAATTCTTTTTAATTGATCCTTCTCGATTAGATTTTTAAATTCATATAAAGAAACAACCTTCAAATTTTTATAGCTTACATAAGATGAAACTAAAAGAGTAAACAAAATTATGCCTGCTAAAATAAAGATAAGATTTAATAGTTGGTTGCTTGATTTCATTTTTTAATAGTTAATATAAGTTTTTTGTTGCCAGGATCTAATTGGTCAATTACAAATGTATATTCTTTATCTTTTTCTAAATTTTCAAAATCTTCTAAAACAACACCTTTTACTCCTTCAATATCTACAACAGCAAAAAATTCGGAAATCTCAGAAACTTTTCCTTTAACCACATCTCCAACCTTATATTTTTTAGATAAACTAACCCATGGATCTTCTGTTAAGTCTTTTAGAGAAAGATTGACTCTATCTGCCTCAATTTTTATTATCTTAGCGATTATCTTATCTCCTTTCTTAAAAACTTCTTCCAAGTTTTTATACTTTTCTGGTATTTCATTAATATGAATTAATCCATCAATATGAGGGTTATTATGAAATCTTACAAAAATACCAAATTTACTTGTGCCTAAAACCTCAACTTCTTTTAGTTCACCAACCTTATATTGGCTTAAAACTTTTTGGTACTCTTCAAGATAAGCTGCTTTCTCAGATAAAATTAATTTTTGAGTAGCTGGATCAACATTAATTATTCTTAATTTTAATTTTTTACCAAGAAATTGTTGAAGATGTTCAGCAATTTTCTTTTTATCAAATTCTCCAATCCTAGGATAATGCTCAGGTGTCAATTGTGATAACGGAACAAAACCTCTTAATCCATTAAAATCAACAATAAGCCCTCCTTTATTAATTTCTATAACTTCCAATTCCAAAATTTTTCTTTCACTCATAGCTTCTTTAGCTTTTAGCCATGTACTTATATACTCTATATCCTGCAATTCTAATTCAAAATTACCATATCCATCATCAAAACCTATAATTTTAACTACAACTTCATCACCCTCTTTAATTTTGCTAATTAAGTTCTTAGCTTTCATATATTCAATTCCATAAACTCTACCTACACCTAAATAAGGTAATTCTACATATATTTCCCTAGCTCTTTTTTTGATTACAAAACCATTCATAATATCTCCAATATTTACATTTCTGATCTTTCCTTTGATTGGTATTCTCTTATCTATTTGTGTGGTCATTAAGAATATTATATAATTTTTAAAAATGGAAATCAAAAAAACCGACGAAGGGGTAGAAATAAAATTAACTAATTTGAAAATTGCTTTTGAAGATTTAAAATCAAAAACAGCAGATATTAAAATTTTATCAAAAATTACACCAAATATCAATGAAGCTAATATTATTAATCTACCTGGTGAATATGAAATAAAAGGAATATTTTTTAGGGGGTATCAGAATCAGGAAAATATAATATTTGTTTTTGGCAATAGAGAGACAAAAGTTTTATATGCTACAACTGAACCCGCAGATAATATTCAGAAAAATATCAAGGAAGAATTCGATGAAACAATAGATATAGGAATTTTTAAAAATATAAGGAATTGGCAAAAATTGAAAAATGATTTAAAATTAAAAGTAGCAATTTTAATAGGTAAGGTCGAAAATTTTAAAGGAGAAAAAGTTAAAGATTTAAAATTAAATATTAAAAAGTTAGAAGAAAAGGATTATCTTTTAATATAAAATGAATCAAGATCAATTTGAAGAAATAAAGAAAAAATGGAGAGCGTATAAATATGCTGTAGGAGTTTTTGTAATAATAATGTTTTTATGGTGGTTTCAAGGAGGTCATATTATTCCTGTTTTAGGATTAAAACCTTCTCCAGCTGAACTAATTGTGGTTTCAACTGCTAATGCTTTTAAAACAGGATTAGCTACTATTTTCAATGCAATTCTAAATCTTTTTAGATAATCTTAAATATGAAAGAAAAAATTAAAATAAGTGAAATCACTAGTGAGCTTAGATCTTCTTACTTAGATTATGCTTTGAGTGTTATTATTTCTAGAGCCCTACCTGATGTTAGAGATGGATTAAAACCAGTGCAGAGAAGAATTTTATATGTAATGAAAGAATTAGGATTATGGCCCAATGAGAAATTTACTAAATGTGCAAATATTGTTGGAAATACTATAGCACGATATCATCCTCATGGTGATCAAGCAGTTTATGAAGCCTTAGTAAGGTTAGCTCAAGATTTTTCAATGAGATACCCATTAGTAATTGGTCAAGGAAACTTTGGCTCGATTGATGGTGACCCACCTGCAGCTTATAGATATACTGAAGCTAAATTATCTTCAGTTGCTGTTGAAATGTTAGCTGATATTGAAAAAGAGTGTGTTGATTTTAGACCTAACTATGATAACACCAGAAAAGAGCCAATAGTTTTACCAGCTAAAATCCCTCAGTTAGTTTTAAATGGAAGCTTAGGTATTGCTGTAGGTATGGCTACTAATATTCCTCCACATAATTTAGTTGAAGTTTGCGAAGCAGTCAAAAAATTAATAGAGAATCCAGATTTGAGCATTAAAGATTTATTAGAAATTATCAAAGGTCCTGATTTTCCTACAGGAGGCGTAGTTTTTGGTAAAAAATCTTTATTGGAAGCTTATAAAACTGGTAGGGGTGGAATTGTCATTAGGGGTAAAGTAAAAATAGAAGAAACAAAAAGAGGTGCTAAAAGAATAGTTATTACTGAAATTCCTTGGCAAGTTAATAAAGCTGAGCTTGTTCAACAAATAGCTAATTTAAGCTTAAACAAAGTAATCCCTGAGATAAAAGAAATTAGAGACGAATCTAATAAGGAAGGAATTAGAGTAGTAATTGAAGTTTCTGAAAGAGATGAAAATGTTATCAAAAATATCATTGAAAAAATTTATAGATTAACAGATCTTCAAAAAAATTATTACTTTAACTTTATTGCTTTAGAAGAAGGTATTCAACCTAAACTTTTTAATCTAAAAGAACTTATTTTAAGTTGGATAAACCATCGAAGAGAAGTTATTCGAAGAAGAACTAAGTATGATTTAGAAAAAACTAAAGAGCGAATAGAAATTTTAGAAGGCCTTAAAAAAGCTTTGCAAGATATAGATGCAGTTATTAGAATTATTCGAAGATCACCAGATAGAGAAACAGCTAAGAAAAATTTAATGACTCGACTAAAAATAAACGAAAGACAAGCAGATGCTATTTTAGAAATGCCATTAAGAACTTTGACTTCATTAGAAACCAAAAGAATTATTGATGAACTTAATGAGAAATTAAAACTTAAAAAAGAATTAGAAACTATCTTGAAATATCCTAAGAAAATTGATGAGATTATTATTAAGGAAACAGAAGAAATAAGCAAAAAATATGGTGATAGAAGAAAAACAGAAATTCGAGAAGAAGAAATTATCCCTACTAAATTTGAAGAAGAAATTAAAGAAGAAGATGTACTTTTGTTTATAAATCAAAAGAAATTTGTAAAAACTTATAAACTCGATACACCCTTAGAGAAAATTTTGAAAGATAAAGAAAATTTTGGTAAAGTTATTTTAACAAAAACTACAGAAAAATTATTGGCTTATACTAGAAAGGGGAAAATTTACTCATTAAATGTTAGTGACTTTTATAATTCTCCAAAATATTTAGAGACTAATTTAATCATCGAAAAAGGAGACGAAATATTAGATGTGATTAGACCAGTAGGAGCTAAAAACTTGATTATTTTTACTAAAAATGGTTTAGCTAAAAAAATTAAAATTGAAGATGCTTTATCTGTTAAAAGAACAGGCGTTCAAGTGATAAAACTTAAAAACGATGATGTGGTTGTAAAAATACTTTTAGATGGTAATTATAATCTTTTCTTGCTCAGTTTAAATGGATTTGGTTTAGGTATTAAAAATGACTTACCAGTTCAAACAAGAGCAGGATCAGGCGTAAAAGTTATTAAACTACAAAATGATTCCTTATTTACAGCCTCTTCTTTAAATAAAAATTATATTCTTACCATCTTTTCAAATGGTTATGCCAAGAAAATTTCTGTTAAAGAAATTAATATTCAAAAAAGAGGAGGGAAGGGAATTAAAATTTTCGAATTAAAAGAAAAATTTGAAGAATTAGTTTTTGCTGATTGTGTTAATGATGATGATACTTTAGTAATTATTAATGACAAATTGGAATTTATTAAAATTAAAAATATTCCTGTGGTTAAAAGAATAAATCAACCAGTAAAAATAACTGATAAAATTACAAAAGTCGAAATTTTATAATTTTTAAGAAATGGCTACGAAAACAAGAAATTTAATTAGGTTAAAATGTACTGTTTGCAATAGGGCTAATTATTATATTTGGAAGAAAAAAGGTAGCGAGAAAAAGTTGGAATTGAATAAATTCTGTAAATGGTGCGCTAAACATACGAAACATAAAGAAAGCAGAAGATAAAAGTAAAAAGCTGGGAATGCCCAGCCTTTTACCTAATCTACTTTAAAGGCAGCTATTTTCCATTCTTTATTTTTTACCTTCTTTTCAATTTCTTTCCATAATATACCTCCATTTTTATTATTTTTTAAATCTTCAATATTTGCATATTTATCATCTAATTTTTGAATTTTATATACTATTTTATTTTCATCGACTACCCATATAATTGCCCTTCCTTTTTTGCAAAAATACAACAAATAGTACATTTCCATAATTTCACCTCCTTTTAGATTACCATTTTTATTTTAATTAATTTTATTAAAAAATCAAGCCGGGCAAAAACCCGGCTTTTTTAATTTTTTAGTTTATCTCAGCTTTTTTATACTCAATTATTATCTTATCTTCTAATTCAACTAATCTAACATAAACCCCAGCATTTACTATATCATCCTCTAATCTGATTAAATCTTCTAATGTTGAATATGTCTTTCCCATAAATTCTATAATCTTTCCATTTAAAATTCCTCTTATGCATCTTACTACAAAATCATCTTTTGCCCATTCTAAAAATTCTTCATCGTTCTCTATCTTGTCATATAATATTTCCCAATCGATATCATTTTTCATTAATGCTATTAATACTTGGTGTAGTGTCACTCCTATTTCTTCTAATGTTTCTTTCGTTATATTAAGCTCGCCTATTAATTTATTATTTCTATACAACAAAATTTTCGGCACAGCAATCACCTCCTTGATAGATTTACTTAAAATAAAACAGGAATATCAAAAAGAAAACAAATAATATAAAGATGCAGAATATTATAAAATTCGCTATATAGTTCATTATTCTACGATAACTGCTAAAAACAGCTTCATCTATCTTTTTACTTATATTTTCTAAGTCCTTGCTTTTCTGAAACTCTAATACAAACAATTCTTCTTTTATTCTATTTCTAAGATCCAATATAATTAAAGAAATTCTAACTTCTAACCAAAATATTCCTATAATGAATCCTATAACTAAACCAAATACACCAACCACAATTACTACCAGATTCATATTTCTCACCTCCTTGAGGTTTTGCTAACTTAATTATAAAATATTATATTTTTAAAAAATTTAAAAAAGTCATATTTGACATTTATCAAATTTTTTAATAAAATTTAAAAAGCAATCTTCAAGGAGGTGATAAATTATGATCGGCAGTTCGAAATTTGGGCATCCCGGTCATCCGGATTTGGACTGGGGTGTTCCAATGGATGTTTTAACAAGATATTGGAAAATAAGAATATATTCTAAAGAAGAAGCTAAAAAAGAAATGAAAAATGTTGAAAAGGAAGATGTTGTAGGCTTTAAAAGAGAAGCATTCAACCAAGACTTATCAAAATATAAATACTTGAGAGGTTATATGATCGAAATTGTTAAAGAAACAGAAGAATATATAGAAATAAAATTCTTATCCGAATTAAGATATAGATGGGGAGGAAGAAGACATTGGGGGTTTATAGAGACAAAAGCTTATTGCAAATTATGGATAAGTGGTGATGATATAGGATTAAGAGAAAAATATTTTGTAGAGCCATTGAATGAAATATTAAAAGGATTAGAATTTACAATAATAGTAATAAAGACTAATGTATGGGGATTACCAATAGAAGAAAAAGAATATAAATACGATGAACTATTAGAAAAAATAAAAAGAAGAGAAGAAGTGTAAAAATATCAACAAAAAATCAAGGCCCCATTAATAAGGGGCCTATTAGTTATTTTTATGATTTTTATAACTTTATTTCATATTTAACAATTCTAATTCTTCTAAGAATCCTATAGCGATAAGTTCTACAATTTCTCCCGCAAAATAGTCAAATTTTTCAACCATCTCTAATTGAGTTTGTATTTTTTCATCCGCTTTTATTTCGGGGTCTTTTTCAATACGATCCATAAATAATTCTTTAACAGAATACATAATCAAGTATGTTAAGATTGAATAAATTTTTAGATAAATAAGGCAAATATCTTCTTCCGACTTTTCTTTGTTTTCTTTAAGATCTTTCATCAATTTATCCAGAAGTTTTTTACAGTCTTTTCTAATTCTTTTATCTATTTTATTTGTAATCTTTATTATTCTTGGTATTAAAACATCTTCTAATGCCTTATGCGGTTCTGGATACTCATAATATATACAACATTTTATAATCAAACTTAATTCAAACAATGCGTCTAAAGCTTTATCATATTTTTTATCGGGGAACCTTTCCGTTACTAACTCATAAACTCTTCTATATAAAGATAGAATTTCTAAGTTTATATTAACTACTAAATTTATTCTATTTATATAATCTGTTACAAATTGTACTAATTTGAAAGATTCCTCTAGTCCCATCTTCATCCCTCCTTTTAGAGATGCTAATTTAATTTTACTATTAAAATAAAATCAAGTCAAATTTTCTTTTGATTAATTTATGCATTACCTGTTTATAAAAATCATTCTAAAAAGCAAAAAGGAGGCAAATTGCCCCCTTTATATCTTTTCTTTATATTACATATTACACTCTCCCTCTCAGCCACTGTCCCAACCACAACACACAGAAAAACACTACCCCTCCCACCAAACCAGCTAGCCCAGCTTTTATAAGCTCCATCCTTCTCACCTCCCTTCGATGGATTACCATTGTAATCATAACATAAATTAAATTTATTCTCAAATTTTTTTTTAAAAATAAGCATTTTTCTTGATATTTGACAAAATATTGCTATTTTTGTATAATTAAATCGGAGGTGGCCTAAAATGAGAGTAATAATTGCTATGTTGCTCCTGGGTACCAGCCTTTGCTGGGCCCAACCAGAAGATTTCGTTAAAGAAGCTCCTTCCGGTGCCGAGGTTTGGCATCAGGAGGAGCATAGACAAGAAAGAGAAAGAATAGAGAAAAGATTTAGAAATATAGAGAATGAATTGAATAGATTAAAGAAGATACGGAGATATAAAGTAATCGTGAGAGAAAATAGAGAATTAAAAGAAAAAATAGAAAAATTAGAGGGAGGAGTAAATGCATTAAAAAATGATATGAAATTGATAGGTGGGATGCAGAATAATTTCGAAATAAGAATGAGGAATGTAGAAGAAAAGATAAAAAATATGGAAAATGATGTTAAGGGAATAAAAAGTAAAATAACTGAAAAAGAAATTGAAGAAAGTTACAATTTAATAGAAAATACAACGTTAATGGCAGTAGTAGTTATATTGATTGTTATCATTTCTCTAATAATAATATTTGGATAGCGCAAAAGAAAAAAGCCCCTCAACGATTAGCGAGGGGCTTGTCTTTTCTTTGGGGCTATGCTTCTGCTCTTATATTGGGGCCTAGTGTCCTGGTACTGTCATTCCTTGCATCAATTATGAATGCTGTTACTGATATTCATGGAGATATCTATGCTTTAGAAGCAGCAATTAGAGAATTTAAAACAAGAAAAGATCGAGGAGAAAAAGTTGCTTTTGTATGTATGGGTGATTTTGTAGATAGAGGAGAGTATAATTTCGAAGTAGTAAAAAGATTGTTTGAATTAAAAAGAGAAAACCCTGATGAAGTAATAATTTTGAAAGGAGATCATGAAGATGATGTATTTGAGCCGAAAAAAATACAGATAGGAGGCAAAGACGAAGAAGTTGTTCTTGAGCCTCGGATAAGACCTGCAGAATTCGCTTTGCAAACATTGGGGGTCCCCAGACAATTTATAGAAGATAGATTCCAAGAGGGGGGACCCAATATATTTACTTCCTGGATAACAAATAAATATGGTGAATATTCTAACCAAGCTCTTTCTCAACACTTAGAATATCTGAAAAGAGCAAGAGAATTATATATAGATACTTTTTCAAAACTTCCTCATGCAGTTATATATAGAGGTGTATTAATTACTCATGCTGGATTACCAGTCGATGTTAAGATAGAAGGAGCTCAAATTAATTTTGAGAAAGGCGGAATTTTAGGAAGATTGATAGCTCCCTCTAAAGAGGATTTAAGACAAATTTATTGGTCAGATATAGATTTATCTAGAGATGTAAATAGAGGAAGAATAAGAGAAAGCGTAGATTTATCGCCTAGGAGATATTCAGAAATAGTTCAAAATTTAGGTTTTCAATATTTCATTCGTGGCCATCAATATTCATATCTCCATCCAGATGGAACGGAAAGGCTTTTATTTGAGAATCCTTCCTTAGCATATCATCTTCAAGAAGGTATAATAACATTTCACTCTAATCAAAGTCATTATGCTGAAAGTGAAAGGAAATATAACGAAGGCTGTTATTTAGTCTTAAATCCTGATGGTAGTATTGTAGCAAAGGGAGTAAAAAGGGAGCAAGAAATACCTATAGTTCAACCTAAAGAAGTTTCTGTTCAAGAAACTTCTGAAGAGCGAACTTTGCAGGCCGAATTAGCTTCAGAAGAAACAATGGAAAGAGGGGAATCAACAAGAAGCATAGAAGAAACACCTCCTGAAGGGGACGGAAATCAAGAAACTATTTCATCACAAGGATCAGAGCAACAACAAGGACCAGAAATACAGCTTCAGCCAGAAAGTTTAGAAGATAAAATACGAAAACATTTGGAAGGATTACTACAAGGATACAAAGGATATATTGAATTACTAGGATATGATTTAACTGGATTTAGTAAAAGATTTATTGAAAACCTTTTAAGCCAAAACCTCCAAGAATTACAGCAAGAAGTAGAAAGACGAGTCCAATTTTATATGAGTCAACATACAGAAGCAGTAAAGGAAGAAATAGAAACAGCTTTTGTAAATGAAGTTTTTAGTGAATATCGAGATTCTATTGAAGCAACTCTTAGGAGATATTTAGGTATACTATTTTTAAACAGTGAAACATTATTTAATAATGAAAAAGATAGAGAAAAAGTTATTGAATTTTTAAGAAAAAAATGTTCTATAGATGATATAAGAATGTTCTTAAATAATGTAGGTATAATAGTAGATCATATACCAGTAGAGGTAGAAGGAAAAAGAATAACCTTTCGACTTGAGGGGCAAAAGGTTCAAATTAATAGAGTTTGGACACCGACTCTTCTGATGATACTTGATAAGCGAACCGAAGATAAAAAAGAAGTAGAAAAATTCTTGAGAGAATTAATAGAAAAAATTAGACAAAATATAAATGTATTAAAAGAAAACTATAAGAGAAAGTATATAGAAGAAATTAAAAATAAGCCTGAGAAATTAAGAGAAATAAAAGATAATTTAAAACAACAATTAAGAAGAGGGCCTACAGAAGAAGAGCTAAATAGAGCAATAGAGCAAGAAGCTGAAAAGCTAACAGAAGAGACTATTAAACAATTAATAGAAGATATTGAAAAGACCTTACCAATTTTAACAGATTTATCAGGAGAACAATTAGAAGCTCATCTAAGAGGATTACAAGGTTTGGCAGAGCAATTGGGAGAAGCTAAAGAAAAGGCTGAAAAAGAAGGTAAAAAAGAAATAGATTGGGGTCCAATTTTAGACAATATAAAATTGGTAGGAGGATTATTGGCTTCAGGATTTTTACTCTGGATTGCATTTTTAGGATTTTTTGCCCCTCTTTGGTTAATTGAAAGAGTGAAGAAAGATGTAAAAATTTGATATAATTTTAATAGCCGGCATAGCTCAGCGGTAGAGCGGGCGCCTTGTAAGCGCCAGGTCGTGGGTTCGAATCCCACTGCCGGCTATGGAAAAATTAAAAGAAAATTGGAAAAGAATAATAGAAGAAAAAGAAGGATATTTTATCACTAAAATTTATAAAGAAGTTTATAAAGAAGACGCAGAAAGATGTATTCATGAAGTGATTGAAATTTTAATTGCTAAAAATATAAACCTTGATGGTTATGGATTTTTATATGTTGAAGATCCTCAAACTCATGAATTTATAGTTCAAGTAATCCCTAAACCAGGAGAGCAAGCTTATCGTTACAAAACTTCTACTAAAGAATTAATTGAAGTTGATTAATGAAAACAGGTGTAGCAACTTTTAGTTTGGATTCAGGTAAGTGTCCTAAGTGGTTGTTTGAACGAATGAAAAAACTTGCAGGAATTATGAGTGAAATTATTGTTGAAGAATTTGGCGTTGAAGAATTTTTGAAAAAATTAAGCGATCCTTATTGGTTTCAAGCATTTGGCTGTGCTTTAGCTTTTGACTGGAATTCTTCAGGATTGACAGTTACAACAACAGCAGCATTAAAAGCAGCATTAAAAGAAAGAAACTTAGGAATATATGTCTGCGGTGGTAAAGGAAAAACTTCAAGAAAAACTCCTGATGAAATTTTAATGTTGGGTGAAAAATTAGGTTTTGAACCTCAGCCTTATATAAATTATTCCAAATTGATTGCTAAAATAGATAATTCTTTGATTCAAGACGGATTTAATATTTATCATCATTGCTTCATAATTTCTGAAAAGGGCAGTTTTGCTGTTATTCAACAAGGCATGAATATTAGTTATGAATTAGCAAGAAGATATCATTGGTGGAGCGGAGCTTTAAAAGAAGATTTAACTTTAGAACCACATACAGGAATTGTTTCTCAAAAAATTTTTAAAAATGTATTAAATTTAACAGCAAAAGAAAGTTTAGATAATAAAAAATTAATTGTTGAACTTGTTAATTCACCCAAAGAACTTATAAAAGATTTAAATTATCTAAATAAACCGCAAAAAAGTTTATTTTTGCCCAATATAGAATTTAAATATCATCCTGTTTTAGAAGAAAAATTTGATCTTAAAAGATTGAAAAAAACAATTGAAAAGGCTAGTTTTTTAGAACCTGATACAATCGAAAAATTATTGTTAATCGAGGGAGTAGGACCAAAAACAATCAGAGCTCTATCATTAGTAGGTGAATTAATTTACCAAAAACCTGTTTCTAGGATAGATCCAGCACGATACACTTTTGCTCATGGTGGAAAAGATGGTACTCCTTACCCTGTTGATAGAAAAACATATGATGAGACAATAAAAATATTGGATAAGGCATTAAAGATTTGCAAACAAAATAAAATTTTTGTATAATTTTTAAAATCAATGAGTAAGATATTTAACAACATTATTAACATTATTACTTCCGGCAAAGGCCGGTGATAATTTGTATTTGATTTTAAAATACAAGCTATCACCGGCCTAAGGCCGGTTTTTTAATTTTGAACGCTAAAAAGGAGGGAGGCAAAAATGCAGGAGATATCGAGAATGCTTGCAGTTATAGTAACAAATGGTAAATTAGAAGAGTTAAAAGAATTACTTATTAAAAAAGGATATAATGTAGAGATTGGAGAATTAAATAGTATTGGAGGAATTAAGATTAGGTGTTTAATTATCCAGAGTAAAAATATGAATAATTTAGAAGAATTAAAAAGATATGATGGAGTATTAGAAATTGTTGACTTAAGCGGAGAATAGTATATAATATAAAGATGCAAGCTATAAAGTAATAATTTGTTAAAGATGGTGACCGGGTAGCTTAAGGAAAGCGGCCTCTTAAACAGAGAGGCAGATCAGGGTTCAAATCCCTGCCCGGTCACCATTTTATATTTCTGATATGTTGGGACTTTTTTCATAATATGTTTGAACTTTTTTCGGATCAAAGACTAATTCGGATCAAGCACTAACAGCTTAGGAGTTATTACAAACTATTATTGTGTTAAATCTAAAATGGCCTAAATCATCTTTGAATGTATGTTATTACAGTTCAGCTTTATTTAGTTTTAAAATTAAAGAAATTATTTAAAGTTTAAACTTAAAATATTTTGTTTAATGCTTTATAATAAAATCTAATGGAGAAGAACACTGTTTTTGTCAAAAATTTATATATAGAAAAATCCTTAAATCTTTTTGAAAAAATTTTATTATTTTTTAAATTAAACTTGGATAACTTTTTGACTTTGATTTTGTATTTGGTAATATTATTTATTCTTTATTTTGTAAGCAAAAAAATCATCAGCAGGATAATAAAATTAAGTTTGAATCTAAAAAATGCTCCAGTTTCTCCTGATAGAATTTTAACACTTTCTTCTGTCTTTAATTCTATTTTGAAAATAATTTTTAGTTTTGTGTTTTTAGTTCTTATTTTAAAAGAATTTAATATCAATATTGTTCATGTTCTAACCGGTGCAGGAGTTATTGGAGCAGCAATAGTTTATATTTTTCAAGGATTGATTCAAGATATAATAAAAGGATGGATATTAATATTCGAAGATCAAATGAGAAAAGGTGAATGGGTGAATATAAATAATACTTTTATTGGTAAAGTAATAGAATTTAACCTTAGGCATGTAGTTTTAAGAGATTTTGATAGGAATTTAATTTTCATTCCTAATAGCCAAATAAATACAGTTTTTAATTTAAGTAGAGAACTGAAGCGCAATTTTATCAAAATAAAAATAAAAAGGCCCGAAAATATAGATGAGTTTTTACAAAATTTTGAAAAATTTTTATCATCTCTTGAAACAGACAAAATTCAGAAATTAAAAATTCATAGCATAAATATAGGAGAAAATTTTTTAGAATTAACTATAATGTTTAGGTGTAAATTTGTTTTGAGAGACGAAATTTTTAATAAATTAAAATTAGAACTTTATAGAAATTATAAAGATTTATTAATTGAAATAACTTAAATGGAAATAGCAATTTTAGTAATAGGTCTACTCTATTCAATTATTCTTCATGAGTTAGCTCATGGTTATGTTGCAGAAAAATTGGGAGATTACACTCCAAGATATGCCGGAAGATTAACATTAAATCCATTAGCCCATTTAGATCCTATAGGTTTTTTTCTTGTTCCTTTACTTACATATTTAGCTAGTGGATTTTTAATAGGCTGGGCAAAACCTGTACCAATCAATCCTTATAATTTTGAAAAACCTGATAGAGATATAGCTTTAGTAGCTATAGCTGGTCCATTAACTAATATTGTAATAGCTCTAATTTTAGCTAGTTTTTATAAGGTATTTTATTTTAATGGAATTTTATTAGAACCAATTTTACCTCTTATAAGATTAAATTTATTATTAGCTGTTTTTAATTTAATACCTATTCCTCCTTTAGATGGCTCTCGTGTATTTTTGAGAAATTTAGATCCACAAACAACGATATTTTTAGAACAATTTGGTCTTCTTTTCATTTTTCTTTTCATTTATATTGCCTTTCCGTTTTTAAATTCGATTGTTAACTTTCTATTTAATTTACTAATTTAATTTTTACGATCTAATTAAATTATTTTCAACTTTCACTATAAGAACATATGTCCGTATAGTCCCAATTATTTTAATATTTTTGAGTTTCCTTAAGCCTTAGTTATAATTTAATTAACAAATGGAAGAAATAACAAGGATACTTTTAAAAATAATAAGATTAATGCAAATTTTAATTCTTTTAGGCTCAGCAATTAGCTTTATTTATCTTGGTATATTAACCTATCTTAAAAAAATAGAAGAAGTAAAAAGAAATCTACCATTAATTTTAATAGGCTTAGTTATCTTATTTTCTGCCTATTCTGCTCCTGTTTTACTTCTATCATTTTTAGAGAAAAAAGAATTAGAAAGATTAAAATATTTTCAATCTAACCCTCCGTCATTTCCGCAGGTGGGAGTAATACCACCGAGTAATTCTAATTTATCTTCTAAAGCTGAGGATTTAAAGAAAGAATGCGAAGAAAAGAATCCCTACCCAGATGTACTGGCCCTAACGAAAAATCCAGACCAAACAGCTGTTAAAGCACTTCAGGAAGTAGAAAATACAATAAAAAATGGAGATATTGATGGTTATGCTGTGTATAAAAATGGTATTCGTTTTCTTTTATGTCTAATAGGATCAGAAGCAAGAAATGATAATAGATATAAACCCGGGGGGAAATATGCAGAGTGGTTTATTAACCGGTTATATCAAATTAAAATGAAAGTGCCTGCAATAAAAGATGAAACTGAATGGTTTACAACTCTTTTTATTATACAGAAAAACCATCCTTTGATTACACGCCTTTGCCACGTCCAAGAGGATGTTGGTTACTATATTTATGTACCAAAAGTGTCAGTTATTTATATTTGTACCGGCAGAACTGGATTTTCACTAGAATACGAAAGGAATTTTATAGAATGGCCAATAGCTCATGAAGCTGCTCATGCTTTAGATTGGAAATTAGGTGCACAAGTTAAAAATACCGATGATATCGATAAACCTGCTAGCGAAATGAGCGAAAGTAATATTTATAAATTTTTTGAAAATACTGACCCCTCAACATTAACTTCAATGTATTATCATGGATTTTACGGTCCATTGACAAGAAATATTTACCAACCAAAATTATGTTCCGAAACCTCTAATCTACCCGCTCTTAGTGTTGATACTAATACTATAAAAGAAGCTAAAAATGCAAAAGCTTATAGCGAGTTATTTGCTTATATGTACCAAAGTTATCTACTTTGTGACGGGAATATTCAATTACCAAATGATAATACTATTAAAGGGAAGCTAAAAGAATTTATAAATATTTTAAGGGGGTATAAACTTTTATAAATTAGGTATTTATTTATAAAAAACTTATACTGGTACTATAAGAAGATATATTCAAATAGCACAAATAATATGCTATAAAGACATATGTACTAATAGCCCATCGATAAATTTTTAAAATTAGAAAAGAGTTTTTGATTTGAATTTAATTTGAAGTTAGGTAAAATTAATAAGAAATGAAAATTAAGTTTTGTGGGGGGACAGAAGAAGTAACAGGAGCAAATTATTTAATAGAAAGTAAGGGAGCTAAGTTTTTAATCGATTGCGGTTTAATACAAAAAGAAAATGTATGTGAGTTAGAAAATTTTGAAAATTTTCCTTATGATCCTAAAGAAATCTCTTTTGTTTTAATTACTCACTCTCATTTAGATCATATTGGTAGGTTGCCCAAATTAATTTACGAAGGTTTTAAAGGCGAAATAATTAGTACCTTGCCTACCAAAGATTTAGCTAAAGAAATTTTATTAGATGCTAATAAAGTAATTAATGAAAAGTGCAGCGGAATGCATTCTGAAGTTGAAAAAATATATAATGAAGAAAATATAGAAAAGATTTTTGAAAAATGGAGAACTATTGATTATCATAAAATTTTAGAAAATAATGGTTTAAAGATCGAATTTTTTGATGCGGGTCACATTTTGGGCTCTGCTTTCATAAAGCTAGAAGAAGAGGACAAAAGAATGGTTTTTAGTGGTGATTTAGGGAATATAGATCCAATTTTAAAACCATGTGAAGACTTACCTGAAAGTGATTTTTTGATTTTAGAATCTACTTATGGTGATAGATTGCATAAAAATTTAGAAAACAGAAAAGAAATTTTAGAAGATATCATTGAAGAAACCTTAAAAGAAAATAGAACTTTAATTATTCCTGCTTTTGCACTCGAAAGAAGTCAAGAAATTTTATACGACATTGTTGATTTAATTGAAAATAAAAAGGTGCCAGAAATAAAAATATTTTTAGACAGCCCTTTAGCTATTAGAATTTTTAGAATTTATGATAAATATACAGAATATTTTAATGAATCAGCAAAGAAATTTTTTATTCATAGAGATTTAGAAGATTTAGATTATGTAGAAATTATTTATAAAGAAGAAGATTTTAGACGAATCGTTAATTACCCAAAAGCCAAAATTATTATTTCAAGCTCAGGGATGTTGCAAGGAGGACGAATTGTTAATATTTTGAAATATTTTATCGAAGAAGAATCTACAACTATTCTTTTTGTAGGTTATCAAGCACAAGGTTCGTTGGGACGAAAAATTTTAGAAGGAGAAAAGGAGGTATATTTAGATGGTAAAAAATATTCAGTTAAAGCCAAAATAGAAAAAATTTTAGCCTATTCTGGACATAAAGATCAAAGAGCTATAATTGATTGGATTTTCCCTCAAAGATTTAAAATTAAAAAAATATTTTTAGTTCAAGGCGAAGAAAAAGCAAAAACTATTTTAAAATCTAAAATAGAAGATTATTTAGGTATAAAAGTTGAAATTCCAATAAAAAATCAGGAAATAGTTTTATAATTATTTAATGTTTTTAAAACCTAAGGCAATAATTCAAGAACTAAGCTCAAATTTTTTTATAAAAAATGGCGATAAGATTGCTGAATTTGGTTGTGGAAGTGGCTATTTTACTTCTCTATTAGCAGAAAAAGTAGGGCCAGAAGGCAGAATTTTCGCTATTGATATTTTGGAAGACGCCATTAATGAGACAAAAGAATTAATTGAGCTTTTAGGATTTAATAATGTAGTTTTTCATCAAGGAAATGTTAAAAATCTACCTTATGAAGATAATTTTTTTGATGTAGTTTTTATAAGTCAAATTTTATTTCAGAATGAAGATTATGAAAAAATTTTAGATGAAGGATTGAGAATTTTAAAACCAGGTGGGTACATGATTGTTTTAGAACCAGCTAAAAAGTTACCATTTTTATACGGTACACCTGTAAGTTTAGAAAGCATTAGATCCTATTTTCAGATTAAAAATTTAAAAATTGAATTTCAAAAACTTATAGGGGGTAATTATTATTTAATAGTAGTTAAAAAATAAAATGGATGAGATCATAGAAAGGATCAAGACGAATAGAACTGCTCAAATATTTATAGGAATTATAATTTTATTCATAATTGGCAGCATCTGGTATTTAAATAAAATATTATCAAAACAAAAAAAGGAAGTATTGCCTTGTTATAATCAAACCATCACAATTTTATCACCTTTTACTTCTACAGATTTAACAGAACTTAATGCTCATGCAAGTAAATATTGTCTTAAATTAACATTCGAACAAAGAGATTTAGGCTATATTAAAAACAATCTTTTAAAAGATATTGCTCAAGGAAACATACCAGATATTGTTTTTGTTGACTCGGATTTTTTGTTGGAAAATTTAAATATTTTTCAAGAATATAAAGGTAAAACTTTAAACATTGATGAATATCCGGAAAGCATAATAGAACCTTTAAATAACAAATTGATTGCTTATCCTCTTTATTTTGACGTTTTAGTTACTTTTGCTAATAGAGAATATTTAAATAATGCAGGTTTATTATCAGCACCTAAGACATTTGAGGAGCTTAAAAATGTTTTACCTTCTTTGCGTATTTTAGATCCTTCTTATAATATTCAATTAGCTCCTATAGCCTTAGGCACAGCTAATAATATTGATAGATTATTTGAAATTTTTGTAACCATCCATAAAAACTTAAATGAAGATAAATATAAAGATATAAACAGTTTTTATAATACTCTAGATTTTTATACTCAATTTGCTAACAAATCTTCTCCATATTTTGCCTGGCAAGAATATCTTCCTAATTCTTTTGTAGCTTTTGCACAAGGACAAGTAGCTTTAATATTTGGATTTTACTCAGATAAAGATAGAATTTTAGATATTAATAAAAGAATTAAATTAGAAATTTATCCATTTTTAAGATTTGCTGGGAAAACTAAAAGTTATAATTATATAAAAACCTACTTTTTTGCTGTACCTAAACAAGGAAAACATAAATATGCTTGGATGGTTTTAGAATTTTTTGATAAATATTATGCAAAGTTTATAAGTAAAAAAGATTTATTACCTATTAAGAAAGCTTTAATTGAAAAAGTTGATAAAAATAAAAAAGATATTGTCAAAGATTTGTTGATTGGTGATTATTTTTATGAATTTAATCGAGAATATTTCGAAAATGCTATTAAAGTTGATATCCAAAATTGGTTAAGTGATAAAGAAAATGTAAAGAGACTTATTAGCATAGAGCAAATTAGAAGATTTTTCAAAAAATGAATAAGGTATTTTTGAATATTTCAATCATAATAATCTTAATAATAATTTTTGTAAATATAACTTTTGCTCAAGATAATAATACACAAAATACTAATCAAGGCGTTATTCCTATAGTAACTAAAGAATGCCGATGGGGATACACTTGCAGCATTCAAGATTTTGTAGCCACAATACAAAAGGCAATTAGAGCAATATTAATTTTAGGATATTGGATAGCAGTAATTGTAGCTTTGATGGGAGCATTTATGACAATGTTAGGAGGATATAACAAAAATTGGTTAAATACTGGTAAAAAGATGATGATTGATGCTGTAACTACTTATATTATTTTACTTTTGGCTGGAGTCTTATTTGATTTATTATTAGATTTTCTAAGACCAGTAGTATATATTCCACAATGAAGAAGAGAATTTTAATCTCAATAATTTTAATTCTTTTAATTAATTTCAATAATTTTGTATTTTCTCAAGCAACACCGCCTGGTTCTTCTATTTCACCCTTAAGCCCTGAAGCTTGGAAGTATTTTTATATTCAATTTAGGCCTTTTGCTGATGTCTCTTGTGCTACTGGAGATACAGCTTTAGAAAAAATAACAAATTGTATAATTGCAGTAACAAAGGCGTTACAATATTTAGCAGTTATTTTGTTTGTTATAGCTTTAACTTATTCTGCGGGTCTTTTAGTTTTTAGTCCTTTTAAAAAAGATGCCATAGAAACTTCTAAAAAAATTATTATTTGGTCGATAATTGGCTTTATAATTTTATTTACAGCCGAACAAATTATGAAAGCAATACAATGGCTCGGAAGATAGGAGTGATAATATTAGTCTTCTTAACAATATTTGGGGACAGCAGTATTTTACTATATCCTAAAATTGACATATACGCTGAGACAAAACGCTCCTCCGAACTAAATGCTTTTTTTAATGATTATATAGTAGAAAACTTCAAAAAAATTTGCAATAATCAACCTGGTATTATCGATACTTACACTCTAGGAACTTTGAAAACCTACTATATGAATAATTGGGCAGATTTGTTAAATTGGGAAAGATACAAAGGAGGGAGGGTGTTTAGGATAGAAATACCAGAAACCTATGGGCCCCTAGGAGGCACTGGCCTAAATAAATTGCTTAAATTTGTAAGTAGAGATGTAGCAAGTGAATTTTGTTCCCAAAATTTTATTGAATTTTCCGGTGTATATAATGCGATTAAGCGTTCCGAAAATTCTCTTTTGTATTATTTGGAACGACAAATCCTACTTTTTGATGATATAGTAGATAAATTTGAATTATATGGCTGGAAATTTACCGATAGTTATAGAGCTAAGTACGCGAGAATAGATAATTTTAAACGTGAAATTCTAAATAAAGTGAAAAATAATTCTTCTTTAATTTTTTACATACCTGATCCAAGGGCGGGTAATAATCCTGGTAGATTTAAAGAAAAACTATTTAATACTTCTATAGATCTTGAAATGCTGATTCAGCCTAATAGAAATGCTCGGGGTTTAGATAAAATGTGGGTAAATGAAATTAGAAAAGTTATTCAGAATTGTTTAGAAAAAGAAGAGAGCTATCCTATTGCTAAGGCTATTTTTTACACTCCTAATGCTACAATTACTTTAAGTTTTATGACTAATCAAGATACAAGGGGACAAGGCAATTTTTGGGCAATGAAAATGGAATTTTCTAGTATAGGAGATCAACAAAAAATCCAAAATTTAATTGAAAACTTAGATAAAGTAATTACTAACTCTAGACAAGTACTTAGCCAGAAAAACAACATAAAATCTTGGTGGGAAAATGCAAGCCCTATTCATTTAGACTATATTGATAAATTAGAAAAGTTTAAAAAGGACATGCTAGATCCCTTGAATTTAAATTATACCAATACAGAGGCGGAAGCTAGGAATTACATTCAAGCTTTAATTTGTGAAAAAACTCCTGGCGGAAGAGATGCAAATACAGTGCTTGATAATTTATCAGAAAAAGCGTCCTCTACAGCCCAAGCATTAGAAGAGACTGCAGAGTATATATCCATCCATCTTAAACCAGCAACAATTACAGTTGAAGCCAGAGAAGTACCTATTGCAGTTTTACCGCCTAAAATATTTGGAGGAGAGCATAAGGGGGCAGAAAGTTTAGCAGAAATTACTCCAGAAAGGATATTTAATGAAATTAAAGATTTTCTTTTTAAGTTAGCACCAACTTTGTTTATATTACTTTTAGTAGTTGGAGCAATATTTTATCTTATTTCTCCTATTAATTTACAAAATATTCAAACAGGCTCAGAATATATTAAATGGGCAATTATAGGTTACTTCTTGCTTTTAGTTGTTACAGGAATTATCAGTGCAGTTAGAGTTATTTTCGGCGGTCCTTAATGATAGCTAATTTTCTATTTTTTCTTATCCTATTTTTCATTTTAGGAGTAATTTTTTATTATGTTAAAAAAATAATATTTTTAGCAATTTTAATTTTGGTATTATTGTTAATTAGCAAAGTAAAAATAAAATTTTTAATAATTTTCGCTTTTATCTTTCTTATTGGTTTTTATTATCCAATTTTTTATACTTTAATATTCACTCAGCCTGCAAATAATTTTATTACTATAGAAAGAGAACTATCATCAAGCGAAAAATTTAAAAGATATTTAGTTTCTTATAAAAATGAGAAATTTATTCTCTATGCGCCTTTATATTTTAATCTTCATCCTAAATCTAAGTTATTTGGGCAATTTGAAACTGTTGAAAATAAAATTTTTATAAAAGAAATCAAAGTTATTAAAAGCTCTATTTACGAACCAATTTTTGTTTTAAAAGATAAAATTAATCAACTGATAAGAAAAAATTATTCTATAAACAGCAGTGAAATAATTTCAGGAATTTTGTATGGAGAAGAAATTAAAAATTTAGAATTAAGAAATAATTTAAAAAATACAGGACTTTTACATATAACTGCAATGTCTGGATATAATCTAACTATTCTTTCTAATATTACCTATTTTGCTTTATCTTCTTTAACCCTATCTTCGCTTACAATAAATTTTGCTTCAATTATTTTTATTTTATTGTTTATAGTTTTTACAGGATTCCAATCTTCAGTAATCAGAGCAGGAATAATGACAATTGCTTTAATTTTATCAAAATTTATAGGAAGAATTCCACTTACAAGAAATATTTTAATTTTTACAATTTTTTTGATAACCTTATTTTCTCCAAGTGCTTTAATTGATGATTTAGGTTTTCAACTTTCATTTTTAGCAACAATAGGAATTTTATATTTAAGTGGGCCTTTTGAAAAATTTTTTAAATCAAAGATAGTTGCAGAAACATTTTCAGCTCAAGTTATGGTTTTACCCCTAATTTGGTATAAATTTGGAGAATTTAATTTATTCTCTTTTTTAAATAATATTTTGCTTGTTCCTTTTATCCCATTTTTAATGATTTTAGGCTTTATCGCTTTAATTGTTGTATTTTTATATCCATTAAACCAAATTTTAAATATTCCTTTTGAAATTTTTGCTAATTTGATTTCAGTTTTTGCTAATTTTCCTAAGATCTATATACCAATACCTCTTGTTTTAGTTTTAATAATGTATTTCTATTTAGGTTATTTGATTTATAAAATTAATAAAGATGAAACAGTTGATTTTAATTTTGCTTTTAATTAATTTTTGTTTATCTTTTTTAATTTTAGATTTATTAAGCAGAAGTTCATTTTTAGCATTTTTAAATGTAGGGCAGGGAAGTAGTGTTTTAATTTATAATCCTAAATTGCAAATTTTATATGATGCCGGCCCCGAAGGATTTAAAATAATTTCTTCTTTAAATAAATTTATCCCTTTTTATGATAGAACAATAGATTTAGTAATATTATCTCATCCAGATAAAGACCATTATGGAGGAGCATTTGCTCTTTTAGAAAGATTTAATGTGAGATTGTTTGTAATTTCTCCTTTTAATTCCGAAGAATCTGGTTATAGAGTACTTTTAGAAAAAATTAAAAAATTAAACATTCCTATAATAACCTTAAAAGCTGATGATGAAATTTATACAAGTTATGAAAAAATTATAGTTTTGAATCCTGAAATTGGGAAATTTAAAACAGATAATCAAAATTCTTTAGTTTTAAAAATTAATAAGAATAATAAGAGTTTTTTATTAACAGGAGATATTGATCAAAAAGTTGAAAAATATTTAATCGAAAAATATGGCAAGTTAATTAATAGCGATTATCTTCTAATTCCTCATCATGGCTCAAAATATTCATCAAGTTATGAATTTTTAAAAATTACTGGAAATATATTAGCTGTTATTCAAGTAGGTAAAAACAAATATGGGCATCCACACAAAGAAGTTCTTGAAAGATTAAAAAGTTTAAACAAAAAATATTGGAGAACAGATATTAATGGAGATTTAATAATAAGATGATTTGCTGCGGGGCCTGGATTCGAACCAGGACTACGAGGTCCAGAGCCTCGTGTGCTACCCTTACACCACCCCGCAATTTCCTTTTTATTATTTTATTACAAAAGAAAAGAATTTAGAAATATTCTGTTTTTCCATATTTTTAAGCTGCACTATAAGAACATATGTTCAAATAGTACAAACGATGTACTATAAGAATATATGCCCATATAATCCCAATTAGTTATTTTAATTTAGTGTTCGGACGTGGCAGGTCTGAAAAATTTATTTTTTATAATTTCTAAAGAAGATTATTAAATGAAGATTATTAAATAATATAGAGTAATGAAGATTGAGAGAGATTTTTATACTAGAGATACTTTAACTGTAGCGAAAGAATTATTAGGGCAATATATAGTTAGAAAATATAGAGGAAAATTAATAATTGGCAAAATTGTTGAAACTGAAGCGTATATAGGTCCTAAAGATAAAGCTTCGCATGCTTATTCTAAAAAAGTTCAACCCCCAAAAGAAAAAATTAAAGTAATAAATGAAAATTGGAGAAGGATAAAACAATATATCGATAATAAAGATGATTTTATTAAAAGAATTTTAAGGTGTAAAAAATGCAAAGTTACTAAAAGGAATTTAGCAGAATATTTAAAAGGTGGGCATATTTATATTTACTTGATTTATGGAAATTATTATCAGCTGAACATCACTACATTTAAAGAAGGATATCCTGAATGTGTTTTAATTAGAAGTTTAGAGCCAATACCGCGGATGAACGCGGATGGGCGCGAATATTATTATCAGCGTTCATCCGTGTTGTATCCGCGTGTATCGATGGTAAATCCTAAAGGGCCGGGTAAGGTTTGTGAATATTTAAAATTAGATCAAAGTTTTTGGGGTGAAGATTTGCGTAATAGTAAAAGAATTTGGCTGGAATATGGAGAAAAGATAAAAGATAGCGAAATAATTAAGACCAAAAGAATTGGTATTGATTATGCAGAAGAATATAAAAATAAATTATGGAGGTTCTATATTAAAAACAATAGATGGGTGAGTAAAAAATAATTAGCGGAGGGGGTGGGATTCGAACCCACGAGACCTCGTAAAGAGGCCACGGCTCTCCAGGCCGTCCCGTTAGTCCACTCCGGCACCCCTCCAAAATAAAAGCCCCCAGCAGGACTCGAACCTGCAACCTGGTGGTCCGAAGCCACCCGCTCTTCCAATTGAGCTATGGGGGCTTTTTATGATTTTGTCCAGGGGGCAGGATTCGAACCTGCGCAGCCACGAGGGCGCCTGGTTTACAGCCAGGTGCGTTTGTCCACTCCGCCACCCCTGGAATTTTAAGTGCCCGGGGAGGGAGTCGAACCCTCACGGCCTCTTGTAGGCCATTGGGTTTTAAGCCCAACGCGTCTTCCAATTCCGCCACCCGGGCAAAGCTTATATAATAATTATATGAAAAACAAAAATATTTTGCAAAGCTTTAAAGCTAGCTTCGAAGGCTTCTTATATATTTATAAAACACACAAACATATTAAATTAAATCTCCTTATTGCTCTTTTAATTCTTTTCTTTTCTATTATTTTAAATTTTACTCCTCTTGAGCTTTTAGTGGTTATTCTAGCAATTCTTTTAATTTTTTTTACTGAAGGAATAAATACATGCATCGAGGAAATTTGTAATTTAATTACTACAGAATACCATCCTAAAATAAAAGTGATTAAAGATATAGGTAGTTTTTTGGTTTTAATTGCAGTAATTTTTAGCCTCTCTGTCGCTATTTTTATATTTTTAAGAAAGATTCTATAATTTGATTAATGATTAACCCTCTTTTCAAAAAAATAATCCAGATATTAGATAGCTTTCCAGAAATAGGACCAAGGCAAGCATGGAGATTATTTTTTTGGTTTGTAAGACAAGATAAAAACTTACAAGAAAAATTTGTAGAATATTTTAAGGTATTAATTGAAAATTTAAATTTTTGTGAGCTTTGTAATTTCCCTATTTTAGGAGAAAAAATTTGTACTATTTGTTCTGATGAAAAAAGAAATAAACAACAATTATGCATTGTTGCTCGAGAAACAGATCTTATCACCATTGAAGAATTAAAAAAATATAAAGGATTATATTTTGTAATTGGTGGACTTCTTTTGCCTTTTGAAGATAAACAATTAGTTAAAGAAAGACTGGAAAAACTTAAAGTAAGATTGGAAAAAGATAAAAATATAAAAGAAATTTTATTAGCTTTACCATTTACAAGAGAAGCAGAACCTCTAAGAAAAGAAATAATGAAAATTTTAAGCAATTATAAAATTCAAATAAGAACTCCGCAAAAAGGCATCCCAACTGGCGGAGAAATTGAATTTATCGATCCAGAAACCTTAAAAGAAGCCTTAGGTTTGTAATTTGAAAAAGAATATCAATGATATTATAATTAATTTTTAAGATGAAAGAGGAGTTGGATAATATCTTGAAAGAAGCGCAAGAGGTAAAAAATAATATCAAGAATTTACAAGACTTAGAAAATTTTAGAATTAAATTCTTAGGTAAAAAAGGTCTGCTTAAAAAAATATTGGAAAAAATTATTGAATTACCTGAGAATGAAAGAAAAGAATTGGGATCTTATTTTAATTTTGTTAAAGATGAAATAGAGAAGATATATGAAGAATTAAAGAAAAAATTAGAATCTAAACAATTTGTTAAATTCGACATTCATCATCCTGGTAGAAAAATTGAAAAAGGACATTTACATATTTTAACTCAGGCTATTGATAAAATAGTTAATATTTTTTCCAAGATGGGATTTGATTTAGAATTGGGGAGAGAAATTGTTACTGAATACGAAAATTTCGACTCTTTAAATATGCCACAGGATCATCCATCAAGAGATATGTGGGATACTCTTTGGATAAAATCAGATAAACAAAGACTACTTTTAAGAACTCACACCTCAGCTCACCAAGTAGAAATTTTGAAAAATAGAAATATCCCTCTTAAAGTAATCATACCAGGAAAAGTATATAGACATGAAGCTACAGATTCAAGACATGAAATGCAGTTTCATCAATTAGAGGGTTTAGCTGTTGGTGAAAGTTGTAACCTTCAAGAGCTTAAGGGAGTTTTTTATATTTTCTTTGAAGAATTTTTCGGAAGAAAATTAGATATTATTTTTAGAACATCATATTTCCCTTTTACAGAACCAAGCTTAGAAGTAGATATAGAATGTATATTATGCAATGGAAAAGGATGCGAAGTTTGTAAAAATACAGGGTATTTAGAAGTTGCTGGCGCAGGTATGATACATCCTTTTGTTTTAAAGCAGGCAATGATAGATACTAACAAATATTATGGATATGCTTTTGGGTTAGGCATAGAAAGATTAGTAATGTTGAAATATAATATACCTGATGTAAGGTTATTCCATTCAGGAGATTTGAGATTTATAAGGCAATTTTGATACCGCGGATGAACGCGGATCCAATGCTGATTAACGCTGATAAACGCAATTTAATACAAATTAACAAGTTAAAAAAATGAGGTTTAGATTAAAAGACTTAGAAGAAGTTTTAACAAAAAAGCCTAATTGGAAAAAAGTTGTTGATTTATTAAACAAAAAATCTTTTGAAACTGTTTTAGAAGATAATAAATATTTAGAAGTTGATATTTTACCTAATCGATTTGCTGATGCAGGAAATATTTTAGGTTTATCAAAAGAAATTTCCGCTTTGACAGAAATCAAACTTAAGCCTTTAAGATTTAATTTTAAAGAAATTAACAAAAATTATAAAGATTTTATAAAAATAGAATGTAAAACTCATAAATGCTTAAACTATTTTGGAAGAGTAATTTTAAATGTTAAAAATTCTCCTTCACCTAAATGGTTGCAAGAATTTGTTGAAGCTTATGGTTTAAATTCAGTTAATCTTTTAGTAGACTTAAGTAATTATGTAATGATTAAATTTGGAGCTCCATTGCATATCTTTGATTTAGATAAAATTGAAAAATCAACAATTATTATACGAGAAGCTAAAGACAAAGAAACATTCATTTCTCTTAAAGAAGTTAATTATGAACTTGTTAAAGGAGCTATTGTTATTGCTGATCCTAAAAAAGTTTTAGCATTAGCTGGGATTCAAGGCTCAAAATTAGCAGAAGTTACTTTAGATACACAAAATATTTTTATAGAAGCAGCTATTTTCGATCCAGCAAGTATTTATAGAACTTCTAGAATATTAAATCTTCAAACAGAAGCAAGTTATAGATTTGAAAGGCGAGTTGCAGATATTAATGCCTTAAGAGCTTTAGAATATTTGACTTATTTGATTTATAAATTCGCGGAGGGCCAAGTAACTAAAAAATACTTTCAATTAAAACCCTTAGAAAAACCCAAGAAAGTTATTTTAAGATATCAAAAAGTTTTTGATTATTTAGGTTTTGAAATAGACAAAAAAGAAATCGACAAAATTTTGAAAAACATTGGCTGTAATTTCATTAAAAAGACCGCAAATTATGTCTATGTTACCACTCCCCTAGAAAGATTAGACCTTACAGAAGAAATAGATTTAGTAGAAGAAGTTATAAGAATTTTTGGTTATGATAAAATCAAAATTAAATTCCCAACTGTTCATAAAATTCCTTCTTTAAATGAAAATTATCAATTTGCTAATGTACTTAAAAAAGATTTAAAAGAAATTGGTTTAAATGAAGTTTTAACTTACAATTTTATAGACGATAATGATTTGTCTAACTTTGCAAGTTTCTTTAAAGAATTTTATCAAGAGCCAATAGAGATTTTAAATCCCGTCAGTAATCTTTTTAAATATTATCGGCCGTTTATTTTTATTAACCACATAAAGGTTATTAATAAAAATTTAGGTTTATACAACTGGCTAAGAACTAAAGATATTTACATTTTCGAAATAGGAAAAATTGGAGGTTGGATAAACAAAAAAATAAGAGAGGAAGAAAATTTGTGTATTACCATTACCTCTGAAGACCTAGATAAAGTTTTAATTGATGGTAAAAGTATTGTAAATTATATTGCTAACTCTTTAGGACTCAAGAAATTCCATATTACTCCATCAAAATTACCCAAAGACGAATTTGATATTTTTGGTTATATACATACCGAGGAAGAAGAAAATTTAGGTTTTATCGGTTTGATTAACAAAAGCATTCTTAAAAAATACAACATTGATCAACCTGTTTTAGTTATTGAAATTCAATTAAATGCTTTGAAAAAGTATTATGAAGAAGAAAAAATTTATCAACACATCCCTCTTTACCCAGCGGTCTTTAGAGATGTTTCTATAATTGTTCCAGAATATATTCAAGCAGATGTTATCGAAAATGAAATCTATGAAGTAGCTAAAGATTTATTAGAAGACATTGAGCTTTTCGATATTTATCAAGGCCTGCCACTCAAAGAGAATGAAAAAAGTATTGCTTATCATTTGATTTTTAGAAGTCCTGAAAGGACTTTAACAGAAGAAGAGGTTAATAATATTATGGAGCAGATCATCAAAAGGCTTAAAGAAAAATTTGGAGCTATAGTTAGGTAACTTGCATTAGTTAAATTTTTGTTTTATAATTTCATAAAATGACTTGTTACTTTTGTTCACAAAATGCAAAAGAGATAGACTATAAAGAAGTTGACATTTTGAAGAAATTTATTAGTGCTGGAATGAAGATTAAAAGTAGAAAGAAAACAGGATTATGCGCTAAACACCAAAGAAAGCTAGCTCAAGCCATCAAAAGAGCTAGACAGATGGCTTTACTTCCATATCTTCCATAATGAATTTGGATTTCTATAAGAATAAGATTTCTTTTAAGGTAGTGCCTGAAAGTAAAACAAGAAATTTTGTTATTCTTATTTGTTATGATGAAAACTTAGATAAATTAAGTAGCTTCAATTATTTAAATCCTGAGTTAAAAAAATTTATAAAAAACACTTTTTCTAATTTCAAAAAACATGACAAATATATTTGCTATACTCCTTTCGGTGATTTTGCTTTTGTGAAATTTAAAAACAATACTTCTAATTTATTCAATTTTTTCGTTGATTTAAGAAAGCTTTTTAGATTTTTGAAAGATAATAAAATTGGCCAATTTAGTTTATATCTCAGTGACTTTCAAATAAGTAATTTATCGCAAACAAAATTAGCTGAAGCTTTAGTTTTTAATTTTATAATTGCTGATTTTGATTTCTCAAGGTATTACAAAACACCTCCTAAAGAAGGTTGGTTTGATGTTAAAGAAATTGAAATAATGGTAAATAAAAAACAAGTTGAGGAAATTAAAAAAGCTGTTAAAAAAGGAATTATTGTTGGGGAAGAAATCAATAGAGCTCGCTTTTTAGCTAATCTACCAGGAGGTGATTTAACTCCATCTAAATTTGTGGAAATTATAAAAAATTATATTAAAGATTTTGATTTTAAACTTACTATCTTTGATGAAGAGAAATTAAAGAAAATAAACGCTGGTGGTATTTTAGGAGTAGCTAGAGGTTCAAAAGAAAAACCCTACCTTGTTATTTTAGAGAATAAAGAAAAAAATAAAGAAGTTCATTTAATAGGGAAAGGAATTACATTTGATAGTGGTGGTTTACAGATAAAACCTTCTGATTATATGAATGAAATGCATTTAGATATGACTGGCGCTGCTACGGTCTTAGCTGCATCTATTTTAATCAAACGCTTAGGTTACAAATTAAATTTAAAAACACTTATTCCTTTAGCTGAAAATATGCCTTCAGGAGAAAGCTATCGTCCTGGTGATATTTTAAAAACTATTTCAGGAAAAACTATTGAAGTAGGTTCAACTGACGCTGAGGGGCGGATAATTTTAGCTGATGCAATTGATTATGCTAAAAAATTCTTTAAACCATCTTTAATCATCGAATTTTCTACTTTAACTGGTGCTTCTATGATTGCTTTAGGTAATAAAGCAAATGCTTTGTTTACTAACAAAAAAGAAATTCAAGATTTTATGTTAAAAGTAGCAGAAATTTCAGGGGACCTTTTGTGGCCTTTGCCTTTGTGGGAGATGTATAAAAAGGATATTGAAGGAAATTTTGCTGATGTTTTAAATATAGGAAAAACTAAATACGGAGGTGCTATTCATGGAGCTATATTTTTATGGGAATTTGCTAAACCTGTTAATTTTATCCATATAGATATGGCCCCTAAAATGACAAGCACTGATGAAGATGGTTTAACTAAAGGTTCAACAGGGTTTGGAGTTAATTTAATGAAGGAATTTTGTGAAAACTTTCAAGAAATTGAAAATATTCTTTGAAAATGTTTATTGAAGAAAATATTTCTTTAAAACCATATACCACTTTTAAAATAGGTGGGCCTGCTAAATTTTTTGCAGTTTTAAAAAATTTTAATGATCTTGAAGTAGCTATAGATTTTATTGAAGAAAACAAAATCAGCTTCTTTATCTTAGGTGGAGGAAGCAATTTATTAATTAAAGATGAAGGTTTTGATGGTATTGTTTTAAAGCCACAATTTGATTATGTAAATTTTTTTGAGGACGGCATTGTAAATGTAGGTTGTAGTAAAAGTATGCCAGAGTTAGTTTTTGAAGCTTGTAATTTAGGGTATAAAGGATTAGAATGGGCTGGAGGATTGCCAGGAACCTGTGGAGGTGCAATTGTTAATAATGCTGGTTGCTTTGGGTTTGAAATTAAGGATATATTATTAGAAGTAAGCGCTATTAATTTAATTACAAAAGAATTCAGGATATTTAAAAATAAAGATTGTAATTTCAGTTATAGAGATTCATTCTTTAAAAGTCATCCTGAATGGTTATTAATTGAAGCAAAACTAAAATTAGAACCAGGTAATGACAAAAGTGAACTTTTGAAAATAATGCAAGAAAAAATTGAATACCGAAAAGGAAAGCATCCTTTAGAATATCCTAATGCTGGAAGTGTTTTTAAAAATTTACTTGTTGAAAATTTAAAAGAAGATATAGTTGAAATAGCTAAGCAAGATAATGTTATCAAAGATAATAAAATACCAGCTGCTTATTTTATAGAAAAAGCAGGTTTGAAAGGAAGAAAATTAGGAGGAGCACAAATTTCTGAAAAGCATGCAAACTTTATTATCAATTTAGGTAATGCAAAAGCAATTGATGTTTTAAGTTTAATTGATTTGATAAAAGAGGAAGTAAAAAATAAATTTGATTTAAATTTGGAACTTGAAATCAAAGTTGTTTGAGTTATCCACCATTTACCTCTTGATTTTTAAAATTTATTGTATTATAATTTTTAATGATAAAGAGAGTGCTGAATATTAAGTAAGACTGAACTCAAACAAAAATAAAACTAATCGGGTTTGGTCGGCCCGATTAAAAAATTAATGATAAAGAGAATGGCCAAGAAAAAGGCGGCGGCCAAAAAAACAATGGCAAAGAAAGGAGGAAAGAAAGGAGGAAAGAAAAAGTAAGTAATAGCCCCCGAATGGGGGCTATTACTATTTTACAAAATTTTTGAATATACATAATCTTTAAAAGTGGAATTTTTGTGGATGAACTATCAAAAAGCGTTATTTTAAAAAGCTTTTCACTAAATAGTGAAAGGCTTTTTATTTTTGTTTTTGAATAAGGTGGTATAAAATGGAATAAAAGTTAATAAAAGTGGTAAATAGTGGATAAAATAGTGGAAAAAGTGGATAAATGTTAATAGGAGAATTCAAACATAATTTAGACCAAAAAGGAAGAGTTTCCATACCAGCAAAATTTAGGCAAAAATTTGCTGAAGGATTGATTCTTACAAGAGGAATAGATCAATGTGTTTTTGGATTTCCTAAACCTGAGTGGGAAAAAGTGGTAAATAAAATCACAAATTTGCCACTAAGCCAAGCAAATGCTAGGGCTTTTGCAAGATTAATGCTTTCAGGAGCTTTTGAGGCAGAAATTGATAATCAGGGCAGGGTATTAATTCCAGAAGTCTTAAGAAAGTATGCCCATTTAGAAAAAAAGGTTGTAATTGTAGGTATGCATAATAGAATTGAGATTTGGGATGATAAGAAATGGGAAGAATACAAAAAACAAAGCGAAGAAAATTCCGAAGAAATTGCTGAAAGATTATCAGACCTAGGAATATGATGCATAAACCAGTACTCTTGCAAGAAGTTATTAAATACTTAGATCCAAAACCAAATGAGAATTTCATTGATGCGACATTCGGCTTAGGAGGTCATTCATTAGAGATCCTAAAGTATATAAAGCCTAATGGAAAAATTTTAGCTCTTGAGTGGGATCCTTATCTAGTCGAAATTAACAAAAAAAGATTTATGAAAAATAAAAACATAATTTTAAAAAACGAAAATTTCAAAAATATCAAAAAAGTAGTTAAAGAAGAAAATTTTACTCAAATTAAAGGAATTGTCTTTGATTTAGGAATTTCTAATTGGCACTATAAGGAATCTCAAAGAGGTTTTAGTTTTCAAAAAGATGAATTTTTAGATATGAGAATTAATCCTTTTGAAATTAAAATTACTGCTTTTGAAATAGTTAATTATTTTTCAAAAGAAAAAATAGTAGAAATTTTAAAAAAGTACGGAGAAGAGAGGTATGCAAATAAAATTGCTGATGAAATTATCCGAGAACGAAGAATTAAAAAAATCGAAACAACAAAAGAACTTGCAGAATTAATCTTGAAGGTTATTCCTAAAAGAAAGAAGATTCATCCAGCAACTAAAACTTTTATGGCCTTAAGAACATATATTAATAATGAATTAGAGAACTTAGAAATAGGTTTAAAAGAAGCTTATGATGTCTTAGATAAAGGAGGAAGAATTGTAATCATAACTTTTCAAGGCTTAGAAGATAAAGTAGTCAAAAAAGTTTTCAAAGAATTAAAAAACAAAGGAGCAAAATTATTAACTAAAAATGTTGTTAGACCATCCCAAAAAGAAATTTTAAAAAATCCAAGCGCGAGATCAGCGAAATTAAGAGCTATTTCAAAAAATGACAAGGAGGAAAAATAAAAAAATATTAAAAAGAAAGCCGCCTTTTTATTGGCCATTCATACTTTTGGTGGTAATTCTTATAGAAACAGCTTTGTTGATCAATGAAAGAGCCTGGTCTCAAGCATATGGTAATGTTGTTTATGCGCTTCGAGACCAGGTTGAGAAAATAAACATTGAAAATAAATTAATGTTTAATCGCATCTTTTATGTCTATAACCAAATTTTAGGTACTTCTTTTTATGCAGAAGCTCAAAGAATTTATTTAGTTAATCCTCAGCTTTCTTCACTTTCTAAATTAAATGAAAAGAAATACTAATATAGCCCATTTTTTTATACTTTTTGTAAATTTAAGTTTATGGGTTCTTCCGCTTTTTTATTTATTTAAACTTCAAGTTTTGGATGCAGCTAAAAACAAAAAAATAGTTGAAACCTTTGAAACTACTAGGACTCTTTTACCAAGAAGAGGGGATATTTATGTTCAAGATAAAAATGGAAAATTGTATTTGATAGCTACAACTCAAAAAATTTATGATGTTTATTTTAATCCAACAAAGACAAAAGATTTAAACTCAGAATTAAACAAAATAAAAACCATTTTAAATATTGATATCCCAACTAAAATAAATAACGCTTCTTTTATTATTGCTAAAAATGTCGATGAAACTATCGTTAAAGAATTAAAAAAATTAAAATTAGATTCTTTATTTTTTGAAGAGAAATATAAAAGGGTTTATTTAGAAAACAACTTTTTAAGTACAATTTTAGGTTTTACAATTTCAGATGAAAATGGAATTTTAAAAGGAATGTACGGTTTAGAACAATATTATGATGAATTTTTAAGAGGAGAACCTGGGCTTTATTATGGTATAGGAGAAATTCAAACTCCAATTCCTGGATCAGATTTAATTTTGAATATAGATTATTTTATACAAAAATATGCTGAAAGAGTTTTAGAAGAAGGCATTAAAGATTTTCAAGCTGAAGGAGGTTTAATAGTTGTAACTACAAATGACGGTAAGATTTTAGCTGTTGCAGAAAAACCTAATTATGATCCTAATGAATATAATAAAGTAACCGATCAAAAAATTTACCTTACAAAATTAACACAAAATTATGAACCTGGTTCTGTTTTAAAATCAGTTACATTTTTCGCTGGTTTAGACAGTAAAGTTTATTCTCCTGAAAATAAATATTTTGATGCTGGCTATGTAGAAGCTAATCAATGGAAAATTTATAACTTTGACAAAAAGGGAAGGGGATATATAACTTTGCAAGAGGCTTTCGAACAGTCTTTAAATACGGGAGCTATTTATATCGAGAAACTTTTAGGGCATAATAGATTTCTAGGCTATCTTAAAGAATTTCGTTTCAATCAAAAACCATTAATAGATCTACCTAATTTAACAGAAGGCAATATTAAAAATTTAGAAAAGCCTCCTAGAGATTTAAGAGATGTAAATTTTTATACTGCAAGTTTTGGTCATGGTATTAGCATCTCTCCGGCTCATCTTTTGATGCTTTTTAATACTTTTGCTAATGATGGTGATATGTATAATTTATTGCTGGTTGATAGAATAATTAGCTATAACCAAACTATAAAACAACAAAAAACAATAAAAGTAGCCCATATAGGAAACAAAGAAGCCTACCAAAGATTTAAAGATTTATTAGAGAAAGTTACTCTTAATGGAAGTGGTAAAAAAGCTCGAACTTTAGGCTTCAGAATTGGAGGTAAAACAGGATCAGCATATATTCCTTTTGAAGATAAACCTGGTTATTCGAATGAAGTTATTAATTCTTATGTAGTTATTTTTCCATTATCTAAACCTCGATTTATAATATTAGTAAGGATAGATAAACCCAACCAAGGATTAGCTATGGTGACTACTGTTCCTTTAGCCAAAAAAATGATTGACTTTCTAATTAATTATTACAATATTCAGCCAGATAATGAAAAAGAAATTTTTGAATATTATTCAACAAATTCTCAAAATTGATTTGAATGCATTAAGTTTAGAAGATTATGCTTTAGAAATTTTTTTGCCTTTATTATTTTTTTCTTGGTTTTTTTATTTTTTAAAATGTTACAGTTTTATAATTAATTTATTCCTAAACTTTTTGATTATTATTGGATGGATAATTTATTTTAGAAGATTAAGTGAAGAAAGAGTCAAAGAAGAACAATGAAAAAAATTTTTTTCTTTTTAATTGACGGTCTTGCAGATAAAGGAAAAGAGACAGCCTTGAGAAAAGCAGAAAAAAGATTTATTGATAGTATTCTTAATAGGTCTTTTCTTTCATATATTTATCCTTTGCCAAAAGAATATTGGCCTAAATATGGTGAAGTAAGCGTAAGTGGTTTAGCCAATCTTTCTCTTTTAGGTTACAAAATTTCTCCTGAAAAATTCAAAAGAGGTGTTTACGAAGCTATTGGAAGTAAAATTAAATTTAAAAATGGTTGGCTAGCTGCACGGATTAATTTTGCTACTGTAGATGAAAACCTAAAAGTTATAGATAGAAGAGCTGGTAGAAATACATATGGGTTAGATATTTTAGTTGCAGAACTTAATAAAAAAATAAAAATAAGAGTACCTTTTAAGATTTATCATACATTAGGGCACCGTGGGGTGCTTATTATTAAAAGCAAACTTTCAGATAAAATTTCAGAAAATGATCCTTTTGATATAGGAAAGAAAATAAAAAAAATTAAACCGCTTGATAATTCTCGTTTAACAAAAAAGACGGCAGAAATTTTAAATAACTTTTTAGAACAAGCTTACCAAATTTTGAAAAATCATCCAATCAACTTAGAAAGACAAAAAATGAATCTTCTACCTGCAAATTATTTATTATTTAGAGAACCAGGGAATAAAATTTTAAAATTAAAGAATTTCTTTGAGAAATATGAATTTAAAAATGGTTGTGTTTTAGCAACAAATGGGGTTGATAAAGGTACTTGCTTAGCGGTTGGTTTTAAAGAATTTACCTTAAAAGAAGCTCAAGATATTGATGAAGAAATGACAATTGTTTATCAGGCCCTACAAGCTATTGCGAAAAAGAATTATCGAATAATTTATATTCATCTTAAAAAAGCAGACGAGGCAGCTCATGATAAAAATTTTGAAAAGAAAAAATACTTTTTTGAAAAATTTGATTTATTATTACAAAATGTCTTTACAGCAAATCCAAATGAAATATTTGTAATCACAGGTGATCATATTACTTCTGTTTTAAATGGTAAACATCAATTTGGCCCTGTTCCTCTCTTGATAATCAACTCCTCTATCAAGAATAATCCTAAAGAGTTTAGTGAAAGTGAAGCATCAAAATTAGGTAATTATTTTAAAGAAAATTCACGAATTTGGCAATTTTTACGCAAAAATGTTAATTGAAAAACTAGAAAATATTTTTAAAAAATTAGCTAAAGATTATTTAGGAAAAGCTCATACTGAAATAAGACATCATATTAAAGTTTTTTTACCTACAGATTTAGATTTAGGAGATTTTTCTACTAATATTTTATTTCTTTTTTCAAAAATCCTTAAAAAAGCACCAAATGAAATATTTGAGGACTTAAAATCTAAAATTGAAAAATTACCTTATATTGAAAAAATTGATTTAGTTAGCGGTTACTTAAATATTTTTGTAAATAAAAAGATCTTATTTGAAAATTTTAAAGCTATTTTGTTAAGAAATTCAAAGTTTTTAGAAAATAATCTAGGTAGAAGGCAAAAATTAATTATTGAATATGTTTCAGCTAACCCTACTGGTCCTTTACATTTAGGTAATGCTCGAGGAGCAGTTATTGGCGATATTTTGGTTAAATTGTTTAAACTTAGCAATTTTAAAGTAACCAAAGAATATTATGTAAATGACAGAGGAAACCAAATTGAAATTTTAGTAGATTCTATTTTGTATGAACTTGGGCAAAAAGAATATAATGAAAATTTTTATAAAGGGGATTATATCAAAGAAGTAGCTGAAGTAGTTAAAAAGCATTCTACAACTTTTGATAGAGAAAAAATTAAAAAAATAGCTGTGAAATATATTTTGGATAAATATATCAAAAAACCATTACAAAAATTTGGTACACAATTTGATAATTTTTACTTTGAAACAGATCTCTATAAAAAAGGATTAGATAAAAAAATTTTGAAAATCTTTGAAAACAAAAAACTTTTAGAAAATAGAGATGGAGCTTTATGGCTTTTGTTAACAAAATTAGGAGAACCTAAAAATGAAGTTTTAATTAAAAAAGATGGCGAACCAACTTATTTCTTTTCTGATATTCTTTATAATTATGAAAAACTTTTCATCAGAAAATATAAATATTCTATTATTTTAGTTTCTTCTGATCATCAAGATCATGCAAGGCGTCTTCTAAAGACTTTTACGAATGTTTTTTCTATTAAAGAAAATAGATTTAAGATTTTAATTTATCAAATGGTACATATTACTAAAGGAGAAGAACGTTTGAAAATGTCAAAAAGAAAAGGTATTTATGTCACATTAGATGAGCTTATTGAAACTTTAGGAGTTAATCCTATAAGATTTTATTTTGCTAAATATGCTTTAGAAAATACAGTTGAATTAGATTTGGATTTAGCCATTAAAGAATCCGAAGAAAATCCTATTTGGTATGCTCTCTATACGTATGCTAGATTTAATAGCATTCTCGATAAAGCTCAAGCTCAAAAGTTAAAAATTCCAGATAAAAAAGTTATTAAAAATAACTTAACAAAATCTTGTAAATATGTTGCAGAGAAAGAATCTTACCTTAGGATTTTAAGGAAAATTCAACAATTACAAGCTATTTGTTATGATGCTACAAAAAACATTAGGCCCAATTTATTACCCCAGTATTTAATAGATTTATGTAAAGAACTAAACTCTTTTTATGAAAAAGAAAAAATTTTAGAAGGGGATTATCAAGAAATTAAATTAAAATTAATTTTTGTAATATATGTAATTAAGGCTTTAGATTTAATTTTTTATTTGCTTTCTCTTAAACCTGTAAAAAAGCTTTACAATATAGATAGCAATAACTCCAATTAGATAACCCAGTAACAAACCTACAATAATATCTATTGGCCAATGCATTAAACTTAACCAAGTAAAAATAGACACTAGAAGTGTTAAAATAAACATTAAAATCCCCCATTCTAAAAAATTATTTAAAATTACTGCTGATATTGCTGTCATCAAAGTCACATGTTGTGAAGGAAAACTATCAAATAATTGTTCACCAGGATGGAAATAACTTATAGGCCTTATAGAAGTATAATTAGCTTTGATTAATTGAACTATCAAAATACTTAAAAATACAGCCAGTAAAAACTCAACAAAAATCCATAAGACCTTTTTATTTTTAAAACTTTCCTTTAATATCCATAAACAAAAAACAAGTATGCTTAAAAACAAAATAGAATCTCTTAAGAAATAAAAAATAGCAATTATTTTGAGATTATGTTTTAAAATTTGGTATAAATAATAAGTAACCATGAAAAACTTAATTGTTTTTTTAACTCAAAATTTACATCCTTTACAAATTATAACAAAAAATAGTTTTTGGATTACATTGGGGAAAATTTTAGGTGGAGTTTTAAGGGCTTTGCTGGTGATATTTTCAGCAAGGTTTTTAGGCCCAGATTTATATGGCAGTTTTGCTTTAGCTATTAATTTTGTTCTTATATTTTCTTTTTTACCTGAATTAGGATTAACAGCAATTTTAACCAGAGAATTATCTAAAAGAAAAGAAGAAAAAGAAAAGATTTTTAATGAAGTTCTATCATTTTCTTTATTTTTGAGTTTAATTTCTTATGTTTTAGTAATTCTTTTAGGCGTTATTATAATCAAAGATATCCGTTCCTTAAAATTATTACCTATCTTAGGAATTATGATGATTTTTGATGTTTTAAGAGAATTTGCTTATGCTGTTTATAGGGCAGAACTTAAAGGTGAATTGCAAGGAATTTTGCATTTTCTTACTAATTTATTACTTTTTATTTTTGGTTTATATTCTTTAATAAAATTTAACACTACAATAGCTTTAGCTTATGCTTATTTTTTTAGTATTGGCTTGGGATTTATTTTAAGTATTCTTTTTTTGGGGAAATTATTAAAAACTTTTAAATTTATCTTTGATTTACATATTTACAAGCTCTACTTTAAATCCAGTTGGCCTATCGCTATTGCTAATGCTCTTTATCTTTTGTTGCTTTTTACTGATTCTATAATTTTAGGTTGGTTTTATCCCTCTTATTTTGTAGGTATTTACAATTCTGCCGTTAAAATTAATGAGTTTTTAATATTGTTTCCTACTGGTGTATCACTTGCCTTATTACCTTTGTTTTCTAGTAACTTAAATAATAAAGAAGAATTAAGAAAAACTATGGAATTTGGAATTTATTTAAATTATTTGATTGTTCTTCCTATAATTTTATCTATTTTTATTTTATCGGATAAGTTAATAATTTTAGTTTTTGGAGAAAATTATTTTACTGCTACTTATGGCTTAAAAATTTTAATTCCTTCACTTTTAGCTAATTCTATCTTTATGGTTTTTTCACAATTTTTAATTGCTATAGATAGAAGGGTTGAACTTTTAATTTATGAATTTATAGGGTATATTACAAATGTTTTACTTAATTTAATTTTGATACCTAAATTTGATTTTATTGCTGCTTCATATACTACAACTTTTTCTAGTTTTCTAACTTTCCTACTAGGTTATTTTGCTATTCAAAAATATCTTAGTTTCAATTTATGGCAAGATATAACTAAACCCTTGCTCGCCTCATTGATATTATCTTTGTTTTTGATTTTGGTAACTAAATTTAGTTTAATTTTTTCAATAATAGGAGGTATTTTTGTTTATTTTCTCACTTTAGTTTTATTGAAAGATAAAATCTTTTCAGAACTTCCTCGTTATTTAAGATTGCCTCGTTAATAAACTTTCTAATTTTAGTAAAGCAGGTAGTTGATAAGGAATAATTTTTTTCTTTGCGGTTTCCAAATCTATATATTCTACCTTATCATTTTCTGGATAAATTTTCTTAACTCCTGAATTCGGAGGCCATTCTATTTCTATAAATTCTTTACTTGTACCAAACTTATCTTTCTTAAAATCTTTATTCAAAAAATAAACATGAACAATTTTACCTCCTTTGCTTCTTACTCTACATAAGTATTTTAATTTTTTAATATCATTTTTTGTTAAATTAAGACCAGTTTCTTCTTCAAATTCTCTAACTGCAGTGATCAAGTAATCTTCTCTTTCATTTACTCCACCCTTAGGAATATGCCATACTCCTAAATCTTTATTTTGCCAATACGGACCGCCAGGATGAACTAATAAAACATCAATTTTATTTGTATTTTTATTCTTTCTATATACTAAAATCCCAGCACTTATTTGCTCTCTTTTGTTTTCTTTTACGCTTTGCTTATAATTACTATATGACATATTTAACACATTTAATTTTTACAGTAATTATTTTTTTGTATTCAGGAATTACTGTTTTTAGATTGATTCAGCTTAAAGAATATTTTTTCCCTTCAATCTTTGCTCATTTTGATTATCCATCAAGTTACATTATTTTCTTTAAACGTACAGAACTTATTTTATGGCTTTTATGGTTGCTATTTGTTCTTTTGGCTATTTTCGGGATCACTTTTCAAATAAATACTTATTGGCTAATTCCTCTTTCTATAATTTTAATTATACTTCTAATTAAAAGAAAAGAACAACTACGGTTAATTAATTATACACCAAAAGCTGTTTTTATATTATTTGTTGCCTTTTTAATAAACTATAGAATTTTACAATATGGAGAAAGGAATTTAACTATAGCTACGATTTTATTAACTACATCATTTCAATTTTGTGTTTATCTGCTTTCTACTTATTTAGCTAATATAATCACTAAACTTTATGCCAATATACTGTATAAAAAAGCAGAAAGAAAAATTTTAAATTGGCTTAATAAAGATAAAAAAAGGAAAGTTATTGGAATCACTGGTAGTTATGGCAAAACTTCAACCAAAGAAATTTTAGCTCAACTTTTAAGTAAAAAATATAAAGTTTTAAAATCACCTAAAAGATTAAATGCTGAAATAGGTTTAAGCCAGTTTATTTTAAACAGTGAATTAGAAAATTATGAACTTATTATTCTTGAAATGGGAGCTAGGCAAACTGGAGAACTAGAAACAATGGTTAATATATTTCATCCTAAAATTGCTTTTTTAACAGGATTAGCTCCTCAACATTTGGCAACTTTTGGATCTTTAGAAAATATTATTAAAGGAGAAGGCTTAGAGATTTTTAAAGAACTAGATTCTGATGGTATAGCTTTTTTAAATGGAGCCAATGAACTTTTAGCAAAAATTTATGAAGAATTAAATGTACATCAAAAATATCTTTATGCTTCAGAAAAAGGATCATTTTATTCTAAAAATGAAATATTTTCATTAGATGGTACTGGATTTGACTTTATTTATCCTGAAGGAGAAATTTCTTTAAAGACAAATTTAGTTGGTAGACATTTTTTAGAAAATTTAATAGGAGCTCTAGCTTGTGCTTATATATTAGGAATTAAACCTGAAGAATTAAAAGAAGAAATTCAAAATATTATCCTTTTGCCACATCAATTTGAAATAGTTAGAAAAGAAAATCCTGTTATTATAGATGATTCCTATAATGCTAATTTGGTTGGCGTCAAAAGAGCTCTCGAATTTTTCTTACAAATTCCTTTGTCCTATAGAATTGTATTTTTTGCTGGTATTTTAGAATTAGGGGTTGAAACTCCAAATATTTATTATTCTTTAGTGCAAGATTTCAAAAAAGTAAATAAAATAATATTAACCTTTAGAGATTATGCTGAAGTATTTTTAGAAAATATTTATAATAAAGTTGTAATTTATAAAAATGAGGACATTAAAGAAATTTTGAAAGATTATCCATTACAAGAAACTGGTATTTTAATTTTAGGTAGAATTCCAAATAAGCTATTAGAAGAAATTAGAAACCTATGAAAAATAAATTAATTTCTCCAGATTTTTACCCAAATTTTGAAAGAGACGATTATTTTTTAATTAAAAAACTTTTGAAAAATAGAGAAAATTGGATTGAAGGTCCTGAATTGGAACTATTAAAATTTGAATTTAAAAAATTTTTCCCAGATTCAGAAATATTTTTATTTTCTACTGAAAGAGGTGCTTTAGAATTTTTTCTCAAATTTTACTTAAGTGGTAAAAAAGAGAAAAAAGTAGCTATTCAAGCATTTACCTGTTTTGTTGTTCCTAAAGCAATTATTAATGCTGGTGGTAGTCCTTTATTTCTCGATATCAAAGAAGGCTATGTTAATTTTACTATTGATGAATTATATAAAGCTTATCAAAATAATCCAGATATTTCTGTAGTTATAATTCAAAATACTTTTGGTGTTCCTAATGATATTGAAAGCATAATTAATTTTTGCAAAGAAAAAAATATCCTTCTTATTGAGAATTTAGCTCATTCTTTTAATGCCAAATACCAAGGAAAATTTTTAGGAAATTTTGGTGAAGTAAGTTTAATAAGCTTAGGAAGGTCTAAAGTTATTTCAGGAATTTTTGGCGGAGTTTTAGTTATAAGAAACAAAGAGCTAACAGAAAATTTTGTTTCATATTATGAGAATTTAGAAAATATTACAGATAAAAAGTGGCTTTTTAAAGCTTTGCTATATTCTTACTTAATGCGTTATATCCGAGAAAATTATAATTTGTATGGTAAATTTTTAGGTTATGCTTTAAGAAAATTTAACTTAGCTGTTTTAGATATCACAGAAAAAGAAAAAAGAGGATTTAATGAAATTTATACAGTTAAAAAAATGCCTAATGTTTTTGCAACAATAGCTTTAAATCAAATTAAAAAAATAGTTAGATTTTCTGAACATCGAGAAAAAATAACTAAAATTTATTTGAAAGAAGGGTTATTGCCTTATGGAGAAAATCCTATAAATTATGAATTTTATTATTTAAGATTCCCAATTACATCAAATCAACCTAAAAAACTTATTGAAAAACTAAAAAAATATAATATTTACTTAGGCAATTGGTATCATTCACCATTAGCTCCTTTAGAAAAAAGATTAGATAGGTTTGGTTATTATTATGGTATGTGCCCAAATGCAGAAAAACTTAGCTTAATCATCTTGAATCTACCTACAAATATATTAACAACTCCTGAAGATGCTCATTTAGTTGTGGAATTAATCAAGAAAAACATTTAAATATGATTGAAATAAAAAATATTAATGAAGAAGATTATAAAAAATTTATAGAAAACATTAAGCCTATTTCTTTTTTACAAAATTTTGAGTGGGGAGAGGTAGAAAAAGAATTGGGTAGGGAAGTATATAGAGTTGGAATTTTCGATAAAGAATTAATAGGAGTTTGCCAAATCATAGGCTATCAAGCAAAAAGAGGAAACTTTTTAGGAATTTTACATGGGCCTATATTAAAAGAAGAATATAAAAAATTTTTTATTGAAATTATTAAAAGTTTAATTACCTATATTAAAGATCTAAAACTTCACCATACTTATGCCTTTATAAGAGCAAATTTTTTGCTTGAAGAAAATGAAGAAATTTTAAAAGAATTAAATAAAATAGGCTTCAAAAAATCCCCTAGGCTTTTAGTTACAGAAAATTTTTGGTTTAAAGAATTAGATAAGTCTGAAGAAGAATTATTAAATGAATGTACTTCTCATCATAAAAAATTAATTTTGGAAGGCTTAGATAAAGATTATATCGAAATTGAAAAAACAAATGATTTGGAAAAAATTAAAATTTTCTTAGAACTTTATAAGGATTTAGCCTTAAGAAAGAAATTTGTTCCATATCCAGAAAATTTAATTAAAAAAGAATTTGAAGTTTTTTCTAAAAATAATAAAGCTATTCTTTATTTAGGAAAAATGGAAAACAAATATTACTCAGCTGCTTTAATAATTTTAGAAAATAATATTGGCTTTTATCATCATGGAGCCTCTTTTACTTCTAAAGAACCTGTTAACTATAAATTGCATTTTAAAATTATTCAAGATTTAAAAAATATGAATTTTAGATTTTATAATATGTGGGGAATTACTGAAAAAGGACCAGAACATCCTTGGTATGGTTTAACTCAATTCAAAAAAGGCTTTGGAGGAAAGCTAATAAAACTTTTACCAACCTTAGATTATACATTATCTCCAAAATATTACTTAACTTACATATTTGAAAAATATTTTGAAAATAGATTATAATAATTCTTGCCGGCTGGGAAGAGAGGATGGTAATAACCTGAAAAGGCAAGATCCCGTGTTTTTCCCAGCCGGCATTTTTTTATTTTTATGTTATAATAATTTAAGCGGGCTGGGAAGAGGTTGGCTAGATCCCCTCGCAAGAGGAAGACGCCGTTGCATTCCCCAGCCCGTTTTTTTATTTTAATTTTTAATTTTGTACTCTTGACAAAATAAAAATATAGTATGTTAAAATTTTAGTAGCACAATTCAAGCAAGGGGGGATTGTTATGACGGCCGTGCTTACTATTGGAAATAAAAATTTGGTTGTTTACAAAGAAAATGAGGAGATAAAAGAAATGGAAATAGAAAATAACATAGATGGAGTTAATAAAGTAATACAATGGTTGAAGGATAATAATGTTAATACTATGATTGTTGTTGGTAACTACGAGTGGGCTAAACCGTTCGTAGTTACCCTAAAGATATTCTATCCAGAAATAAAAGTTAAATACTATCCTTCCCCTAAAAAGGGGAAGGGAGAAAGAGAAAACTTAAGAAGAAGGGCAGTTAATTTAATAGATAAACTAGAAAAAGGTGTAGAGATTGTTTTAAAGGAATATAGAGTGGTAGAAGAACAAACTAAGAAAAAATTAGTATTGAGAGAGCCAGAAAGTTATAGATTATCTCTTGAATATATAAGAGTAGCAAATCAAGTAAGAAGAATAAAACATAAAATATACAGCGTAATTAGATATGTAGCTCCAGAATTATTAGAAGAAGTAGAAAGATACTTGAAAATGGATAAACTCCCTACAAACATTTTTGATGTGATAGAAGATTTAAAGAAGGATCAAACAAGACTTACATATTATATCTATAATAACAATCCAGAATATTTTGAACAAAAAATAGAACAGTTAAGAAGTCTATTCATTGAATTGTTAGATTATTTAGACAAGAAGAAAGAAGCCTTAGAAGAAATTGCAAGGCATATAGATAGAAATCATCCATTAATTAAATTAATCATAAGAGGGAAAAGAAAGAAAATTCCGGATAGTATATATGTACTTCTTGGGTTCATCGGTAATGACCGATGGACCTATAAAAGATTAAAGACATACATAGGGTTAGATACACGACCACAAAATGGGCGCCGGAGGCTTGACCGAAGGCGTCCAGAAGTTAGACAATATTTTTATATTGTAGCTAAGTCCACTGCCCTAGGCAAAAAAGCCTGGGAGTGGTTTACACAAAAATATCAAAATGATCAGAAATATCAAAAGAAATTTAGAAGGTATAGAGGAACTATGTTGATAGAAGCATTTTTGCAATATATATGCCGAGAGTTAAAAATATGGCAATAGTGAAAATTATAAAACATATATATAAATTCTCTGCTTAAGGAGGTGACGATAAGGGCGGGCAGTTTTAAGCCCCCTTTTTGATTTTATGTTATAATTATTTAAGCGGGCTGGGAAGGTTGGGTGATATCCCTCTAGGAGAGGAAGAAGGAACAGATCATCCCCAGCCCGTTTTTTTAATTTATCTAAATTTATGTTATAATAATATTGCCGGCTGGGAAGAGGAGGTTAAGCATTTTAGCCGACAAGGCAAGAAATCATTTATCCCCCAGCCGGCATTTTTAATTTTATGGTATAATTAATCTAAGCGGGCTGGGAAGGCTTTATGGTTTTAGCGCCGATAGGTGCAAGGGAATTTGCATCCCCAGCCCGCTATTTTTCATTTAAATAAATTTATGTTATAATAATTACTGCCGGCTGGGAAGACGATACTTAAAACCCTCTAGGGGTCAGATTCCCCACCATCCCCCAGCCGGCATTTTTTATTTTATAATTTAATTAAGCCCCTGTAGCTTAATTGGAAGAGCGCCTCCGTCCTAAGGAGGAGGTTGCAGGTTCGAGCCCTGCCAGGGGCATTTTTTAATTTATTTCCTTAATTTTTGAAACTTTTTCACTTTTTATCAACTTTTAAGAAGTTTGATTTCTTTTCTGTTTTTTATAAACTTATTTTAATAATGGACGAAAAAATTATTAAAACATTACCACATAATATTGCTGCTGAAGAGGCTTTATTAGGTTCAATTTTGATTGATCCAGAAGCAATTTATAAAGTAGCTGATATTATTTCTCCTGAAGATTTTTATAAGCCTGCACATCAAATAATTTACTCAGCAATTTTATATTTATTTGAAAAAAGAGAGGCTATTGATATCTTAACTGTAACTAATAGATTGCGGGAGATTAATGAATTAGATAATATTGGCGGGCCCTCCTATCTTTTTGAATTGATTAATAAAACTCCTTCGGTAATGAATGTTGTTCATTATGCAAAAATTATTAAAGATAAAAAAGCAAGAAGAGACATGATTCAAATGTCTTATGAAATTCAAAGATTAGCTTTTGATGAAGAAAAAGATCCAGAAGAATTGATTGATGAATTAGGGGCAAAAATCTTTAAAGTTGCTGAAAAAATTTATCCTAAAGAATTTTCTCATATTTCTAAATTTTTAGAAGAAGCTTATCGTCGAATTGAAGAACTTCATACGCAAGAAAGAAAATTAAGAGGAATTCCTACAGGTTTTCCTTTGTTAGACGAATATTTAGGAGGACTTCAGAAGTCAGATTTAATAATTTTAGCCTCACGACCATCTTTAGGTAAAACTGCTTTAGCTTTAACTATTGCTAGAAATGTTGCTATAAATGAAAATATTCCTGTAGCTATATTTAGCTTAGAAATGTCTAAGGATCAAATTATTGATAGATTAATAGCAGGGGAAGCCGGGGTAAGTTTATGGAGATTAAGGACAGGTAAATTGATGTATGAAGGAGATATTAATGAATTAGCTTTGATTTCTGAAGCATTAGATAGATTAAACCAAGCTCCAATTTATATTGATGATACACCTAATTTAACTCCTTTGCAGATAAGAACAATGACAAGAAAATTAAAACATCAGGTAGGAGAAATAGGTTTAGTAATCATTGACTATTTACAATTACTTAAAAGTCATAAAAGTTATGATAGCAGGGTACAAGAAATTACCGAAATCTCTAGAAGCTTAAAGGAGCTTGCTCGAGAATTAAATGTACCTATTTTGGCAATTTCACAGCTTTCTAGGGCACCAGAACAAAGAATTTCTCAAATTCCAAGACTTTCTGATTTAAGGGAATCTGGTTCAATTGAGCAAGATGCTGATGTTGTTTTATTCATTCATAGGCCTAAAGAAACAGGGCAAATTGCGCCTTCTAACCAAGCTGATATTATTATTGCTAAACAAAGAAATGGTCCATTAGGTGTGGTTACTCTTTATTTTGATCCTGAAACAACAGCCTTCTACTCAACAGAACAAACAATTGAAGAAATTGAACTTCACTAAATTTTTAAGAAATTTTTTATAATTAATTTCAAGGATGTTAGACAAAATTTTTTCTTTTCTTAAAAAAGATTACATAAAAGAGTGGATGCCAATTGTTGATAAAATTAATTCTTTAGAAAAAGAATTTGAAAAACTTGCTGATGATCAATTAAAAGAAAAGACTTTGGAATTTAAAGAAAGGTTAAAAAAAGGCGAAACTTTGGATGATCTTTTACCAGAAGCTTTTGCTATTGTCAGAGAAACAGCTAAAAGAACTTTAGGGCAAAGACATTTTGACGTTCAGCTTTTAGGTGGTATAGGCTTACATAAAGGAATGATTGTTGAAATGATGACTGGAGAAGGTAAAACTTTAACAGCTACTTTATCAGCTTATCTTAATGCTTTAACAGGAGAAGGAGTTCATATAGTCACTGTTAATGATTATTTAGCTAAAAGAGATACAGTTTGGATGGGACAAATTTACAATCTTTTGGGAATTACTGTTGGTTGTATTGTTAATGAAGCTAGTTATCTTTATGATCCTTATTTCACTTCTGAAGAAATAGATAAATTAAGAGATCAAACTGCAAGTTTTAAAGTTTTTTATGAATATTTAAGACCTGTTACTAGAAAAGAAGCTTATGAAGCAGATATTGTTTATGGTACCAATCATGAATTTGGTTTTGATTATTTAAGAGACAATTTAGAAATAGATAAATTTAATGTTGTTCAAAGAGGTTTTAACTATGCTATTGTTGATGAAGCAGATAGTATTTTGATTGATGAAGCAAGAACACCGTTAATTATTTCTGGTTATCAACAAGAACCTGCAGAGACATATTATTTATTTGATACTATCGCTAAAATGTTAAAAAAAGATATAGATTTTGTTGTTGATGAAAAAAGAAAAACTGTTTATTTAACCGAAGAAGGACAAAATAGACTTGAAGAAATTTTGAAATATAATCCTTATAAAGTTGAGGACTTACATGCTATTCATCATTTAGAACAAGCATTAAGAGCGAATTACTTATTCTTTAAAGACAGGGATTATATAGTTAAGGATAATCAGGTTTTAATTGTTGATGAATTTACTGGTCGAATAATGTGGGGAAGAAGATGGTCTGGAGGTTTACATCAAGCTATTGAAGCTAAAGAAAAGGTACCTATTCAACCAGAAACAAAAATTATTGCAGAAATTACTATTCAAAATTTATTCAGGAAATATAAAAAATTAGCGGGGATGACAGGAACTGCAGCAACCTCAGCTGAGGAATTTTATAAAGTTTATGGTTTAGAAGTAGTAGTAATTCCTCCTAATAAACCTTGCATAAGAATTGACCATCCAGACAAAATATTTTTAACTCAAGAAGAAAAATGGAATGCAGTTGTAGAAAAAATTAAAGAATTATATGAAATTGGTAGACCAGTTTTAGTGGGAACAACTTCTATAGAAAAAAATGAACTCCTTTCGAGAAAATTAAAAGAAAAAGGAATTCCTCATCAAGTTTTAAATGCTAAAAATCATGAAGAAGAAGGTAAAATAATAGCTCAAGCAGGGAAATTAAAAACAGTTACAGTGGCTACTAATATGGCTGGAAGAGGAGTAGATATTATTCTGGGAGGGAATCCGCCTGATCCTGAAGAAGCTCAAAAAGTAAGAGAATTAGGAGGCTTATTTGTAATTGGCACAGAAAGGCATGAAGCAAGAAGAATAGATAATCAATTAAGAGGTAGAGCAGGTAGACAAGGAGATCCTGGTGAAACTCAATTTTTCATTTCTTTAGAAGATGATTTAATTAAAATATTTGGAGGTGAAAGAATTAAACAATTGTTAGAGAAATTGAAAATAGATAAAGGGCCAATAGAACATTCTTTAATTTCAAAAGCTATCGATGAAGCACAAGCAAAAGTAGAAGGATACAATTTTGATATTAGAAAACACCTATTAGAATATGACGATGTTATTAATGCTCAGAGAGAAAAAATTTACAGTGAAAGAAGAGAAGTTTTATTTGATAATGTGGATTTAGAAAAATTTGTGAAAGAAGAATTTGAAAAATTTTTGAAAGAAGATGAGAATTTAATCAGATATTCTTTAAGAATAGAGGAGAAAGAGAATATAAAAGAAAAAGCAAAAGAAAGATTTTTGGCTCATTATAATTTCTTAAAGGAAAATTTTGATGAAGAAAGTTGGTATAACATTTTAAAGATAACTATTTTGAGAATTTATGATTACTTATGGTCCGAGCATTTAAGTTATCTAGAAGAGCTAAGAGAAAGCGTTAGTTGGAGAGGTTATGCTCATAGAGATCCTTTGGTCGAATATAAGAAAGAGGCTCTTGAAAGTTTTGAAAATTTCCATAGGCTTTTAAGAATAAATTTAGTTCAATATTTGATGAATATGACTGTTAAAAAAGAAACACCTAAAATTGGAAGAAATGATCCTTGCCCATGCGGTTCTGGTAAAAAATGGAAAAAATGTGGTATGCTCAATACTCCCGAACACCAAGAAAATATGAAAAAATTAAAAGAAAAACAAAAACTTAAAAGGAGTTAATATTACTCCGCATTTAGGCTAAAATTAAAAAATATTTTAAAGAGAACAAAACAAAGTTAAAATTCGTACAGAAAGCAACCTAGAAAAACCAAGAGTTTTTGAAGAATATTTACGAAAATAGAGATAATCAAAATAAATTTATTGAAAATTAGAGAAAATTAAATTTTATTGTAGTTTACATCCTGTTTTTTGAGATAAAATTTCGAAAGGTTGAACGCCGAATAATCTTTCTCCATTAGGTAAAATCCAAGTAGGAACTACTTCTATTCCTTTCTTAATGCAGATTTCTGGGTTATCTAAACAGTCAAAGTATTTTAAATATTGTAACGAAGCACCAAACATTTCTTTTTGCCGAGCACAGTGAGGACAGGTTTTAGAAACATATAATTCAACACCTTTTTCTGCTAAGCATTTAGCGAAATTATCTAAAGGATTTTTTGTGGAAGTATAATTTAAAGAGGAAGTATTATTAGTTTCTGTTTTACTTTTAGAATTTAACTCTTTTTTGATTTCTTGAGGATTTATTTCTTTTACTTGTAGGTTTATTTTTTGCTCTTTAATTGGAGCTTCTTTAATCTGTAGTGGTATTTCTTTAGATTGTGGATAGAAATTAGCATAATTTAATTTTTGTTTATTATAAAAAATAGATATTAAAAAAATACTTAAAGATCCAATGACCAAAATAAAAATAAAAATTTCTTTGTTTTTCATTTCTTTTAAAAAGTAGATTCTTATGCGGAGGGTGCGGGACTCGAACCCGCAAGCTCCCTAAAACGGGAGCACGGCTTAGCAGGCCGTCGCCTTACCATTCGGCACAACCCTCCAATCTGTTATAATTATAACATGATAATTAATTATCAAGAAATAGAAAACCCACTTTGGTTGAGAACCCTCCAGTTTCTGGAGGGCTGTTTTTGAAGCTGTCAAAGAAATTGAAAATATCGAAAAAGAATTAAACAATCCAGAGTTTTGGGATAAAGAAGAAAATTTAAAATTATTAGAAAAATACGAATTCTTATACAACTTTAAAGAAAAATTAGAAGAACTTAGTCAATTATTGCAAACTAAAGATTATAACAACGCTAAAGTGCTTTTAAGGGAAATTTATTTTAATTATTGCCTAAAAGATTATGAGTATAAGAAAAATTCTGTTATAATGAGTATTTATGCTGGAGCGGGAGGAAAAGATGCTGAAGATTGGGTAAGTATCTTGCTAAAAATGTATGTTAATTTTTTCGAAAAACAGAAATTTAGATATAAAATTGTAGATTATAATCAGAATGAATACGGAGGTTATAGATATGTTGAATTAAATTTAGAAGGGAATTATGTATACCCTATAATGAGATTCGAAAAAGGTGTTCATAGATTAGTTAGGATTTCACCATTTTCAGCTAAGGGATTAAGACATACAAGTTTTGCTTATGTTGAAGTTTTGCCTTTAATTGAAGATTCCAAAATAGAAATAAAAGAAGATGATTTAGAAATTGAAACTTTTAGAGCAAGTGGGAAAGGGGGGCAAAATGTTAATAAAGTTGAAACAGCTGTTAGGATTAGATATAAACCTTTAAATATTGTTGTAACTTGCCAAAGCGAAAGAACTCAGCATCAAAATAAACAAATAGCCTTACAAATATTAAAATCAAGAATAGAAAGTTTGTTACATGAAATGAAATTAAAGAAAATTGAAGAATTAAAAGGAAAGAAAATAGAAATAGCTTGGGGGCATCAAAAAAGATCGTATGTTTTTGATCCATACAAATTAGTGAAGGATCATGAATATGGTTATGAAACAAATAAATTAGAGGAAGTATTAGAAGGTCATCTAGAATTAATTCATCCTTTAGGGGCTTTACTACTATGATAGTTTTTAAAAATGTAACAAAAGTTTATTTTCCTAATATAACTGCAATAGAAAAAGTAAGTTTTGAAATTAAAGCTGGTGAATTTGTTATTCTAGTAGGAAGATCTGGGGCAGGGAAGACTACTATTTTGAAATTAATTAGAAAAGAAGAAAACCCCACTCAAGGACATATTTTTTACAAAAATTGGGACTATCACAGGATGCGCAGCAAAGAAATAACTTTATTAAGAAGAAAAATAGCTGTTATCTTTCAAGAATTTAAATTATTGTTAGATAGAACAGTTTACGATAATTTAAGATTGCCTTTAGAAATTTTAGGATTATCCTCTAAAGAAATTTCTAAAAAAGTAGAAGAAATGTTAAGATTAGTTGATTTATGGAGTCATAAAACTGTTTTAGCAAAATATCTTTCAGGAGGAGAAAAGCAAAAATTAGCTATAGCTCGAGCTTTGGCTGTTAATCCAGAAGTTTTATTAGCTGATGAACCCACTGGCAATTTAGATCCTATTTCTTCAATGGAAATTGTTGAATTATTGAAAACTATCAATAATCAAGGTATCACAGTAATTTTAGCAACACATCATAAAGATATTGTAAATTATTTAAACAAAAGAGTGATCACTCTTCACCAAGGTCGTATAGTTAGAGATGAAAATCCAGGGAAGTATGCTTTGATTTAAGTCCAAAGATGCTTTATCTATTAAGAATAACCAAAGAAGGTTGGGAACTTTTTAAAAGGCGCAAAATAATAACTTTTGCTAATATATTTGTTACTTTTTTGATGTCTATTTTTATTTTTATAGGAATTTTTTCAAATTATTTTCTTAATGAAAGTATTGACTATGTTAAAAATAGACTTGATTTTTCAATTTACTTTAAAGACGATGCAAATAAAGAAGATATATTGAAATTGAAAAATATTATAGAAAATTTTCAAAATGTTGAGAGGGTAACTTATGTAACCAAAGAAGAGGCATTTGCAAGTTTTCAAAAAAAATTTCTCTCTAATCCAGTATTAGTTAAAGCATTGAATGAATTGAAAATAAACCCTTTTGTAGATTATATAATAGTAAGAGCTAAAACTCCTGAAGCTTATGATGAAATCGCTAAATATGTAGAAAACTCACCTTATAGAGCCATTATAGATTTTTTGACCTACTCAGAAAATAGAAATGCTATTTTAAGATTTATTCATTTTTCAAATTATTTAAAAATTTTTGTAAATGCTTTTATTGGGATTATTCTGTTGTTTAGTCTTTTAATTATCTTTAATTTAACTTTGCTTGCTATTTATTCACAAAAAGAAGAAATAGAAATTTTCAAATTAATAGGAGCTTCTAACTTCTTTATTCGAACTCCATTTATTTTGTCTAATTTCTTAGCTTCTTTTGTAGGATTTTTGCTTGCAGAATTTTTAGTATTCGTTATTTTAATAAGGACAAAAAGCTTCTGGACTAATATTCTCTATTCTTTCAACCCTTTAGCTTATTATTTAGAGAATTTTTGGATGATAAATTTAGGAATTTTAGGATTTTTATTACTCTCTATTTTAATTTCTAGCTTTATAGCTCTTCAGAAATATCTCAAGGTTTAACCTTTTGTAATAATACGAGGTGTTTTTAAGAAATTGTTCTCTTTATCAGGAAATTGTTTTAGGATTAATTCTTTAGTTTCTGGTTCAGCTCTTATTATCTCATCCTCTCTTAAAGAAAGCCTTTGTAAAATTCCGCCAATCATAGGCTCAAATTGATCTAAATCTAATTTTTGTATCTCTTCTATATAACTTAAAATCTGATTAATATCCTTCAAAAAGCTTTCTAATTCTTCTTCAGTAAATTCTATTTTGGCTAATTCTGCTAAATGCTTCAATTGATCTTTTGTAATCATTTTTATTTTATAATTATAAACTAAAAGTCGAAATTAAATAATACAAATCTGCCATGGTCATGGATTATTACGAACAGGAACAAATAAGGCAACAAGTAGATAAAATTTTAAAAAATAAAAAGAAACTTTTTAAATTAATAGAAAAGTATATAGAATATGATTTTATGACAGCGTCGAAACATGGTGGTCAATATCTTCATACAACAAGGTCAAAAGTACGAGCTAAAATTAAAACTGATGATCTTATAAAATTAATAACTGAAGATTTAGGACTGCCATTAACCACAAACCAAAAACTCGCACTTAAAGAAAAAGGTAAAATAATAAATTCTATTTCTGAAGATGAAAGATCTCAACTGAAAAATAAAGAAATTGCTAAAGAAAGATTATTTGAAAAAATTATTCAAATTTTAGATTCATTATATCCTAAACTGAGAATAACAGAGTCCAAAGAACCGCCTTTAGCTGAAGAAAAAAGAATTAAAGAAAAGAAAATTCTAAGTGAAATTAAAAGACTAAGAAAAAGAATTGTTTAATTATTCTTCTACTAAAGGAACAAATAAAAAGCCTGGATAATATTCTTTTTCTAATTTATCTTCAATTTTAGTTATTTTCCAAATACCATTTTGATCAGGTATGACCAAAATTCCATTATTAGCTAATTGTTCAATTAATTTTTCAGGAATATTTTTAGCTGCAGCGCTAACAAGAATTCTGTCAAAAGGAGCATATTCTTTCCATCCTTTCGAACCATCACCTAATTTCAATTCAACAATCTTTTTTTCAATAAAGTTAAATTTAGCAATGTTATTTTTACCAAATTCAAAAATGGATGGTAAAATTTCTATCCCATAAACTTTTCCTTCTTCACCTACTATATAAGCTAATAAAGCTGTCGTCCAACCAGAACCAAATCCGACATCTAAAATTTTTTGTTTAGGTTGAGGATTTAAAAGTTCTAACATAAAAGCAACAGTCCATGGTTGGGAAATTGTTTGACCTTCACCAATAGGAAGTGGATAATCTCCATAAGCCTCAAACTCATGACCTGGCCTTACAAATTTTTTTCTATCAATAGCTAAAAAGGCATCTATTATATGCTGACTTTTCAAAACACCATTTCTTACAAGATAATTGACTAATTCTTTATTTGAACTAAAAAGCATTATTAACTAATTATAAAACTACTTCTTTTTTCTATTTCTCTTCTTAAAAGTGGGTAACCTTCTAACTTTGGATTTTGATTAATTAATTCTTCTGCTAATTTTTGCGCTAATTTAACTATTTCCATATTTTCTAATGCTTTCATGGCTAAATCTGGAACACCTGATTGTCTTTCACCTAAAAGCTCTCCTGGGCCTCTTAATTCTAAATCTTTTTCTGCAATATAAAATGCATCTTGAGATTCTTCTAAAATTTTTAATCGTTTGTAAGAAAGAGGAGTATAAACTTCAGGTATTAAAAAGCAATAGCTTTGATGAATAGATCTTCCTACTCGTCCTCTTAATTGATGAAGCTGAGAAAGACCAAATCTTTCTGCTCCTTCAATTACAATCACTGTAGCTAAAGGTAAATCAATCCCAACTTCAACCACAGAAGAGGCTACTAAGATCTGAATTTCATTGTTTAACATTTTTTTCATAATAGCTTCTTTTTCAATTGATTTCATTTTACCGTGAAGCATAGCTACATTATAATCCGGAAATAATTTTTTAATTTTTTCATATTCTTCTTTTACAGTTCGAATTTCATATGCGCTACTATCTTTTTTTTCAATTCGTGGGCAAATTACAAAAGCTTGATGACCTTTTTCTAATTCTCTTCGGATAAAGTTCCATACTTCATTTATATTTTCTTTATCTACCACAAAGGTTTTAACATCTTGTCTACCTGGTGGTTTTTCTTTTAAAATAGATAGTTCCAAATCTCCATAAAAAGCTAAATATAAAGTTCTTGGTATCGGAGTTGCTGTCATTGATAAAAAGTGAGGTAAGTAATCTTGAGAAGATTTTTCTAATAATTTTTTTCTCTGAAGAACACCGAATCTTTGTTGCTCATCTATAACTACTAAACCAACATTGGGGTAGGGGATAGAAAGTTCTATTAAAGCATGAGTTCCGATTAAAATATTAATTTTTTGGGTTAATATAAGATGAATAATTTGATCTTTATTTTTAATCGCACGAAAACCATGGAGTCCATAATAACCATTGTTTTTTACTAATAAACCTATACCATAATCTGTATAAGAAAAATCTTCTAAAAACCTTCTAAAGTGTTGATTAGCCAAAATCTCGGTAGGCGCCATTAAAATTACCATATAACCGCTATTTACAGTCAGTAAAGATATTATCTCAGCTATTAATGTCTTTCCTGAACCTGTTTCTCCTTGTAAAAGTCTATTCATCGGGTAAGGTTTCCGTAAACTTTGTATTATCTCATTTAAAACTTCTTTTTGCGAAGGAGTAAGTTCAATATTTAATTTTTGTAAAAATTCTTTAATTAAATTTTCATTGTAATTTATAACAGGAGCCTTTTCCATTTTTAACAAAATTTTTTCTTGATTGATTTTACATTGAATATAGAAAATTTCTTCAAATAAAAATCGTTTTTGAGATTTTTCTGTTTCGGTCAAATCTTTAGGCAAATGAATATTTTTTAAAGCAGAAGAAAGAGAAGGGATGTCAGCTTTTATTCGAATTATTTCAGGGAGAGGGTCTATTAATTTATCAATATTAAATTTCTTTAAAATTTCTTGAATAATTCTTCGAGTAAAACTTGAAGGGATATTTGAAATTTCTTTATATACAGGAATAATTTCTGGTTTAAATTTTTCTCTTTTGTCTAATATTTTAAAATCAGGATCTGAAAGATGTACTCCATATTTATTTTTTATTAATTTTCCATAAAGCATAACCTGCGGAGAGCCTGATAAAAGTTTAGCAATATAAGCTTGATTATACCAAATTACTTTTAAAGAACCTGTTTCATCTTCAACTATTCCTTGAATAATAATCATTTTCTTTTTAGGAGTTGGGAAAACCTTGATATTTTTAATTCTTCCTACAATAACACAATTTTCACCAATTTTAGCATCTTTAACTTTTACAACATTTCTTAAGTCATCATATCTATAAGGAAAAAAGTAAAGTAAATCTTTTATAGTATTAATATTGTATTTCCTAAACTTTTCTGCGGTTCTATATCCTATTCCTTTAAATTCAATTAAGGGAATTTCCAAATCCTCTAAAGTCATATTCACTAAAATTATAAAATTACAATTTAGAAATCAAAATTAACGTTTGTACTATTTAGGCATATGTTCTTATAGCACAAACTAAAATAAATTAAACTTTTTGCATAAATTTATTTATAATTTAAAAGTTAGAATATTAATGGAGGATTAGAGAATGAAAAAGTTAGTTTTTCTTCATGGTTGGGTAAATAAGTATATAATAAACAAAGATAAGAATATTGAGGAATTTTATCAAGATTTAATAAGCGAATTAAAAAAATATTTTGAAGTTCATTTTGTAATTTTGCCAGGGTTTAGTAATAATCCTGAGCCTTTAAAAGAATATTTTTTAGATGATTATGTAGAATATGTAAAAAATTATGTCGAACTAAATAAATTAAATAACTTTTATCTTATGGGTCATTCTTTCGGAGGACAAATAGCTTGTAAATTTGCTTATCTTTATCCCGAAAAAATTGAAAAATTAATTTTATACAATGCAGCTTGTATTAGAAAAGAGTCAATTAAACAAAAACTACTAAAGCCCTTCAGGAAAATTGGCCAATTTATTTTTAAAATTTTTCCTTTTCTTAAAAAGGTGGCATATAAATTTTTAACAGGATCAACTTATTATCTTCAGCTATCTCCTATTATGAAAAAAACTTATCAAAATGTTATCAAAGAAGATTTAACCCCTTTATTAGAAAAAATTAAAGTACAAACTATAATAATATGGGGAGCTAAGGACAGAATTACTCCTTTATGGCAAGGAAAATTAACTAAAAAATTAATCCCAGGCTCACAAATATTTATCAATAATTTAGGAGATCATAATTTTCATAAAAAAGACCCGAAATTTATTATTGACATTTTAAAATTAATTTAGGTTAAAATATATAGAATAATGTTAAGAATATTCAAAGAAAAATTCAATAATTCTTTTAAAAATATTTCGTTAGACAATTTACAATTATATTTACTTTTTATCTTACTTTTTATTTTACCTCTTCCTATTTCTGCTAATTTACCACACATTCCTTTAAAAACTTTTATTTTGACTTTATTTTTAACTATTTCTATCCTCTTTAATTTAATAAAATTGCTTACAAATAAAACAATCCGGCTGTCTCTTCATACAACTTTATTTTCTTTGTTAATATTTCTACTAATAGCTATAATAAGTACATACTTTAGCCAAGCTAAATATTTTTCTTTTTATGCCAACTTATCATCTTCCCATTCACTAATTTCGTACATTTTATACTTTTTAACATTTTTAATAATTTTTATAAATATTGAAAAAGAACTTTTATTTAAAAATTTGCCTCTTTTAATTTTTATTATTTCTCTTCCTATCTTTATCAATAACATCCTTTTAATGCTTTCTTTACGTTATCCGTTTTTTTCTATAGTTTTTCCAAGTTTAACTGAAGTTATAATTTTTGCATCTTTTCATCTTTTATTTACTCTTTTAATATTAACAGAAAAACCAAAATTTATAGAAGAAAAAAATTCATTTAATTACTTTTTGAAATTGTTTCTGATCATCACTCTTATTTTAGATTCAATAGTCTTAATTATTTTCAACTTTCAATTAATATGGCTTTCTCTTTCAATTATTTTCCTTTTATTAATAATCTACAATCTTATTTATAATATAAATCACGCCAAAAATGCTTTATATCTATTCTTAACAATCTTATTTTTCTTGCTTTATATTACAAGCCAGGAGATAGGTATATTTATCCTTTCAAAAATACCAAATCTTCCGCAAGAATTTAGACCAAATTTATTTCTTTCTTTTAATATAGCTTTTAATACATTAAAAACTAATCCTATAATTGGAACAGGTCCAGCTACTTTTGTATATAATTGGCTTAAATTTAGACCACCAACATTGAATTTACAAAATTTAGAATCAGTAAGGTTTGATCAAGGCTTCAATCTTCCTATAACTTTAATTACTGAAACAGGTTTATTAGGCTTTGCAATTTTTCTCTTCTTTTTATTCTATGCAGCTTTGACGCTCTTGACTAGATTAACAACTAACGAAAATATTTACCTCACAATCCCTACTCTTTACTTATTAATTACCATACTTTTTTATTCTTCTTATTTCATTCACCTTTCATTTTTATTTATATTTTTAGGATTAGTGTTTTTAAATGAAGTTAAATATAGCATATTTAATCTATCTAATACAAAAAAGGTAAAAATCTTAACAAGTTTAATTTTGATTTTCTCTACCATCATAATTACGACTGGCCTCTATTATATTACTAAACACTTTTTAGCAGGAATTTTTTATCTCAAATCTTTAAACAAAATATCTAAAAATAATTTAGATCAAGCAATAAATGATTTAAACATATCTACAATTTTATCTCCAACTTCAGATTTATATTTAAGAGAATTAAGTACTCTTTTATTACAACGGGCAAATATAGAAGCTAGTTTACAAAATCCAAATATTCAATTTATTCAAAATCTTATTACTTATTCAATACAAACAGCTCAAGCTTCAATTTTTTTGAATCCTTTAGAACCATTAAATTACTACGCATTAGCAAATATATATGAAAACCTTTCGCCAGTTAATCAACAATTTTATAATTTAGCGATAGAAAATTACAAGAAAGCGTCAGAAAGAGATCCATATAATCCTACATATTATATAAGAATGGCTATTTTGCATTACAACAACAAAAATAAAGAACAAGGAGATATAGAACTTAAAAAAGCATATCTTTTAAAACCAAATGACCAACAAATTTTACAACTAATTCGCCAATATATGATTAAATAATTATCAAAGCTAATATATACATCATCTCTGTTACAAAAGGACATATATCTTTATAGTCCGAGTTATCAAATTTAAATGATTTATATTAAATTAATTTGTATATTTGTACTATAAGAATATATGTCCGTATAGTCCACATTAATTTTTTAAAATAGTCAAAAAAAATGTTCAAAAAGGTCGTGTATAATTCAAATAAGTTTATAATTGTACAATAAGGACATATGTATGAATAGTGCAAGTCTTTAATAGAAATTATAAAGATAGATTAAACTTTAAATTGTTCTTTTAGTTTTTGATCTATTTCTTGTTCGATAGATTTTACTTTTTCTTCTCCTGATTGAGCAAGTTGTTTTAATTCTTCATCAGATAATTTACCCAATTCTTCAATTCTTTTTAATAAATACTCCCTATTATTCTTTTTAGGATCTTCTAAAACTTCATTTAACAAAGCTTTCAGTACCCAACCTACTTTAGGTCCAGAAGGTATTTGTAAAATTTGCATCACATCATTTCCATTAACTTTTAACATTTTGGGTGTGATTGGTTCTAATTGTGCTTTATGAATAAGATATTTCAAATATCTTAATCTATATGGAACAGCCTTAGGAACACCAGAACCAATTCTATCTGCTTCTCTTAATTTGAAAAAATCTTCTAAATGCTCTAAACCTAATCTTCTTGCTAATCTTCTTACTGCTGACATAGTTACTTTATCAACTTCTAAATAAAACATATGATGCTTTACTAAATGGACTACTTTATCAATTATATTTGTTGGGAATCTCAATCTTTCTAAAATATTTTTTGTCATTTTAGCACTAACAAATTCATGATTATAAAAAGTACAATCAGGTCCTTCTCCTTGTTTAGTTAAAGGTTTGCCTATATCATGAAATAAAGCGGCAAGACGAATTTCTAAAGAAAAATTTTTTTGAACAGCATATTCTAAAGATTTTATAGAATGAGTATAAACATCGTATTTATGATGTTTGTTTTGCCCCACCCCATAGCATTGTTGAAGCTCAGGAATTATTTCAATAAGTAAACCAGATTCTCGCATAAGTTCTATTCCTTTTACAGCATTTTTACTCATTATTATCCTTATAAATTCATCCCTTATTCTTTCTTTAGCTATAAATTGAATAAAATTTGCATATTCTTTGATAGCTTTAAGAGTATTTTCTTCTATTTCAAAATCAAGTTCACAAGCAAATCTTATTGCTCGTAACATTCTTAAGGGGTCTTCTTTGAATCTATCTTCAGGGTTGTTTACTGTTCTTATTAATCTTTTTTTTATATCCTCTAAGCCTCCAAATATATCTATAATTCTTCCATTAATATCCATAGCTAAAGCATTAATAGTAAAATCTCTTCTTTTTAAATCATCTTCTAATTTTTCAGCAAATCTTACTTCATCTGGATGCCTGTAATCTGAATATTTTCCTTCTTCTCTAAAAGTAGTAATTTCAATTACTTTCAAAGTTGGGTCATTAGAATTAGTTTTTACGCCAACAGTAAAAAATCTATTTTCGTAAAAGCTATTTGGAAAAATTTTTTGAATTTCTTCAGGTTTAGCATTAGTTGTAATATCCCAATCTTTTGGTTTTCTTTTTAAAATAAGATCTCTAACGCAACCTCCAACTAAATAAGCTTCAAATCCGCTGTCTAATAATTTTTGCCAAACTTCTTTTACTTCTTGAGGAATTTTTTCTAATAATTTAATTTCTCTTTTTTTAGAATAGTTTTTTTGAGGAAGAAAATCTGGATTCATTTACTTAAAGGAGCGGTGGACGGGATTCGAACCCGCGTCCTCCTGCTTGGGAAGCAGGCGTTCTACCGCTGAACTACCACCGCTTTAATAAATTGTGCCTGGGGAGGGAGTCGAACCCTCACGGCCGTATAGGCCAGGGGATTTTGAGTCCCCAGCGTCTACCAATTCCGCCACCCAGGCTTTTTATATATTTAATTTTAATAAATTTTTAGGTAAATTTAAAGTCTTGATTTTTAAAAATAATGTTAAAATAATAATTAGTATGCCTAAAGGAGGTGAAATGGATGTTTGAAATTCATGATTTGTTAGGTATAGAAAATGATAAGGTGATATTTCTAATTCCTTGCCCTATATGTAAAAATAGATATAATTACAATGTTAATATTTTAATAGTATATCCTAAAAATCTTAATGTAGTTAAAGTATATTGTCCGTATAAGCATAGTTTCTTGGTTAAAATAAAGAAAGTTATCAATAATAATAGATTATTAGTGGAAGTAAAAGAAGAAATTCATGGAGGTGATGAAGGATGAACACGGTAGTAGAAGTTCCTACAATTATAAGGATTCAAGGGGGTAACTTGGTGGTTTATTGCAGATGTGGTGAAATATTGAGAGTGAGCGTGGAGGAGCTGTTAAGAAAGAGAAAGGTTGAGGTAAGATGTAAGCGCGGTCATGTAAATGTGGTGGAGTTGAAGGAAGTGTTGTTTGTAAGGGTTAACGTCAGCGAGCAGTAAAAATGCAGGGTAAGGAGGGGATGAAAAAAATGAAAAGCGAGAGAGGCTGGAGATTAAGAGCCTGCCTTTGGCAGGCTCTTAAAAATTAAACAATCATTTCTCTTAATCTTTTTATTCTTTCTTCAACAGGTGGGTGAGTTGAAAATAAGTTTGCTAACCAAGCCGTTAAATCTTTTTTGTTTTTAAATGGATTGATAATAAATAAACCTGCAGTCACAGGAGAAACATTCATTTCAACGGTTTGTTTAGAAATTTTTTCTAAAGCACTTGCTAGCCCTAAAGGATTTTTTGTAATTAAAGCACCAGTAGCATCAGCTAAAAATTCTCTTTTTCTTGAAATAGCAAATTGGAATAATTGAGCAAATATTGGAGCTAATAATGCCAAAATAAAACCAATTATCACTAAAATCCCACCTCCTTTATTTTCTCTATCTGAACTTGACCATATACCCCATCTTAAAAATATATCTGCCATTATTGCCACTATACCTGCTAAAATTGTAGCAAGCATCATTATTTTAATATCTCTATTTTTTATGTGAGCAATTTCATGGGCAATTACACCTTCTAATTCTTCTCGATTAAGATTTTGTACTAAACCAGAAGTAACAGCAACTAAAGAATTTTCTGGATTTCTGCCAGTAGCAAAAGCATTCATATGGGGTGTATCTATTAAATATAATTTTGGAGTTTTAGGAAGACCAGTAGCTATGGCTAAATTTTCTAAAATTCTATAAACTTCAGGTAAATCATTTTTACTTACTTCTTTTGCGCCTGTTAAAAATGTAATCACTTTATCACCATAATAATAGCTCCAAATATTTGTTAAAAGACCGACTACAACAGCAAGATAAAATATCCAGTTTTCACCTGTTAAATAAGCAATTAAATACCCTAAACCAAAAACAAAAGCTAAAAATATTGTCATCAATATCCAAGTTTTTATATTATTTTCATCTATAAATTTATATGGAGTAGCCATTTTTTAAAATTTAACTTTTGGTACTTCTTTCTCTTCTTCTAATTCTAATTCAAAATATTCTGCTGGTTGAAAATTAAATAATTGAGCGAAAAGATTAGTAGGAAATGATTGTAAAAATGAATTATATTCCATAACCACTGAATTATAAAACCTTCTTGAGGCCATAATTTTATCTTCAGCATCTCTTAGTTCTCTTTGAAGCTCTAAAAAGTTTTGATTTGCTTTTAAATCAGGATAGTTTTCTGCGACAGCAAATAATGTTTTAAGAGCCGAAGTAATCATATTGTCAGCTTGTACTTCTTCTTTTAAGTTTTTTGCATTAAGTAAAGCTGATCTTGCCTGAGTAATATTTTCTAAAACTTCTTTTTCATGAATAGCATAACCTTTTACTGTCTCAACTAAATTTGGTATTAAATCAGCTCTTCTTTTAAGTTGAACCTCAACGTCACTTTCAGCTTCTTTCACTCTTTGATAAAGACGAATTAGTTGATTATAAATAACAATCGCCCAAATTATAAGAAGAATTACAGCGCTTAAACCTGTTAATAGAGGTGTTAAATAATTTAAAACGTAAAGTATTCCTATTATTAATAATCCTGACAAAAAAACTATAAAAAGTGAATTAAGCATAGATTTATTTTCTTAATAACGGCCTTATTTAAATTATAACATAAAAATGTTGCGCGGCACTATATTAAAAGTGAGAGTATTTGCACATATTTTTTTATAGTGCAACTCCTCATTTAGGAGACTCAATACAAATAATTTCAGCTAATAAAAATCATTTTGTTGCATCATATAATGCTTTGATTTCTGAATCAGACAGGGCGCGATTGTATACTCTTAGTTCATCAATTATTCCATTAAAGAAACTCACAATATAAACAGCACCACAAGGTTGGTAAGCTCCTACCACAACCATACAATTTGATCCCGGTAAAGATAAACCTGACGGAATAGAAACACTATGTTTCTTAATGCCGTCTAAATAAATACTCATCCCCCACTATACCAAACAGCAGTAATGAAGTGAAATTTTTCATCATAAGGATAGCTAGAAATAAATGAAGCATATTGGTTATTATCATTTGTCCTTATAGAATATACAACGTCATTATAATCTTTTCTAGCAAAAACTCCCCACATACCTATCGAACCGTGCCATTTTGATTGAATAATAGCTCCTGAATTTGAAAAAGGAGATAAAGGTTTTATCCAAGCAGTTATAGTTTGCTGATTGAATGTAGTACCATCTGAAATTCCATTACCTGGTAAATAGACACTGTTAGTGTAAGTCGCATTAAAAAATATAGCATAACCTTTTTTAGAATCATTTGTCCAGGTTGGACAAGTCGGGTCTGGGGGATTAGAACAATATTGAAGAGGCGTGTTAGCAACATCTCCTTTTGCTAAATTTCCGTGTTTTCCATAACCACTTAAATCTCTTGCAATGGTTCCACTTCCTTCATCAAAGGGTAAATATAAGACTAAGCCTGATTGAAAAGTTGAGAGTTTTTTATCACTGCCTGCTTCATAAAGTAAAGGTTCTATGCCTCCATCATTAATAGCAAAATCATAGTTTATTTCAGGTTTAGCTGATAACTTATAACTTCCTCCAGCAACAAATGTATAGTAATAGGGAGGTCTATTAATAGGGTCAAGGAAAAGTTGAGAGATATTTAAGATATCAAAATTATTAAAAGGTATAGGTATCCAGCCTGTACCATCTATATTGGTTGGTGTGGCTGAACAATGATAAGACCAGCCTGATGGCAGAGGAGGAAGATCTGAGAGATAGCTTGAACAAGTAGGAGAATCATCTTTTAAGGAAATATAGACTATATTAGTAGAAGCATAGTTTAGTTCATTAAAATTAGGATAAGTTGAATATAGTAAATCTATTGTTTTTTCTATGTTTTTAAGATCAGCTATTCTTTTACTATCTCTTGCTTTTTTGAAGATTTCTGTAGGTTTTATTGTTGTGCTATAAGGATAGTTACTAATATAGAGATGATAGCTAGGACAATGATTAGTTCTATAAGGGTAAAAGAGGAAGATTTAAGGATAAGATAATTATTATTTTTCATTATTTTTTTCCATATGTTTTTTGATGGTTAATATTAGATATATTATAAAGGAAAGATTAAAAAAAAATGCAAAGGTGAAAGATGTTAAGTAATTTCTTATTAACTGCTTTCAATAATAAATTAAACAAATTTTAAAGAAGATTTAAAGAAAACCAAGCTAATAAATAAAAGAAATATTTGAATTAGAAGAATAAAAATTATGTAATTCCTGTTGAAAGTTTTTAATTTGAAATGATATTTTTTATGAAGATTAATATATTTTTTGCCTAAATTATATTTAGAAATTTGTTTACCGAACAACATTGTTAACAAATCTGGCGTTATACTACCTAATGAAATAAAGCTTATTAAAATTAAATTTTTCTTGAAAAGATAGACAAAAAAGTATAAGGAGAAAACTGTTCCTATTAATAATTCCAAAAGCACAATTAGTTGAATCTTTAAAGGTAACTGGTAAAAATTAAATTCTTCGCCTTTTATTTTTTTGTTTAAAATATTAAGATCAATATGAGGACAAATATCTGCTAAATGATGAGTAATCAATCCTAAAACAAAACCAGAAATTGGATGGGAAGTTAAATTGCTTACTAATCCATTTGCAAAAATAATATGTGAACCTCCGAGCATAATATTGAAATTATAAAATATTATTTTTAAAATTAGAACTGGAAATGAATGAAGAAGAAAAGAAAAAACAAACACAGATTTTATCAGTTAAAGAAGGAGTATTGGCAAATATTTCATCTGGGCTTGCGGATCAATATATTTCACCTTATTTTATAGCTCTAAGGATTTCTTCTTTTGGTTTAGGATTACTTAATGCTATTCCTAATATTTTAGGTCCTATTTTTCAAATTTTTGGTAGTTATTTAATTAAATCTATTCCTAGGAAAAAAGTAATTATCATAGCTGTTTTAGGCCAGGCTTTTATTTATTTTATTTTAGGATTACTTACAATTTTAATTTTTTATAAATTCCATATCAATGTTTATTTATTAATAATAGTTTTTTCACTCTATGTAGCTCTTGGGAGTATTGGTGGACCTGCTTGGTTAAGTTTAATAGGAGATATAGTTGAAAAAGATAAGTTAGGAAATTTTTTTGCTTTTAGAAATAGTATGGGAGTAATAGGTGGAACATTTGCTGGTGTTTTAGCTGGTTTGCTGTTAGATTATCTTAAGATATCTATGCCTAATAATTTACTTTATGGATTTGCTATACTTTTTGTGTTGGCAAGCATTTTGCATTTTGTTAGAAGTTTTTATTTCCAAAAACATTATGAAACTAAATTTGAAGTTGCTCCAGAGCATTATTTTAGTTTATTAAGTTTTATTAAAAGATTGCCTTATACTAATTTTGGTCGTTTTGTAATTTTAACAAGCCTTGTTTCATTTGCTGTGAATATCTCTGGACCTTATTATAATTTGTATATCTTTAGAGATCTAAAATTTTCTTATTTGCAATTTTTAATCTTAAGTATAATTACTTCTTTATCATCATTCTTTACTTTTAACCTTTGGGGTAAATTAATTGATAAATTTGGTTCTGTAAGTGTTTTAAGGGCTGGAGGATTTTTAATTAGTTTAGTTCCTTTATTATGGTTCTTTACAATATATTTTGATAGATATACTAATTTTATATTTTTGATTTTTGTTCATATTATTGCTGGAATTGGCTGGGGTGGTTATGGTTTAGCAATGAATAGTTTTATTTATACTTCTGTAAGTAGGCCTAAAAGGGCTTTATGTTCTTCTTATCATAGTTTAATTTCTGGGATTTGTATTTTATTAGGTAGTTTTTTAGGTAGCTTTCTAATTGAAACTTTTAAATTTATTTTACCATTTAATTCAATTATGTTTGCTTCTTTTATTTCGGGTTTGTTTAGATTTATTGGGACATTAATGCTTTTAATTTTTGTTAAGGAACCATTAGAAATTAAAAGATCTTTATTCGAAGCAATTAAATATAGAATGGTTAAATTAGAAAGTTTTGTTGTAAATCATTTCGGGCATTTTATAAGTGAAGGGAGTTTAAGTAAAATTTTTAGTAGGTATAGAAAATCTAAAAGATAAATTTTTAATATTCGACCTTATTTTGACTAAACATAGACTTTTCCGGGAAATTTTTTGTTTACTATTTCAAAAAGCCAGATTATTCATACATATGTCCTTATAGTGCAATCATTTTAGAATATAAATTTGGTACATCCGACATCCAAAAAGTGTTGAACTGAGACTATACGGACATATGTACAAATAGTACATATAATAGTTCAAAGGGTTATTAGTTGTACTTATTAGTTGTACTATAAAAATATATGTTCTTATAGTGAAAAGTATGTAATTGAAAAATTTTTAACTTTGTATGTTCTTTATATGTTAAAATTAAATTTAAAATGGAGCTAAGGGAATTATTAGCAAATATTAATAACAAAAAAAGGAGTTTGCTTCATTATAATGTAGCTACCTATGAACAATTTAAAGCAGGAATTGAAGCGATTAAAGAAACTAAAATTCCTTTAATCATAGGAGTCTCTGAAGGAGAAAGAAATTACTTAGGAATAAATTATATAGAAGATTTAATAGACGAAGCAAAAGAGAAGGGAATTAATGTTTTTTTAAATGCAGATCATTGTAAAAGTATAAAATCTGCAAAGGAGGCTATTGATTATAAATTTGATAGCGTATTATTTGATGGTAGTGAATTAGATTTCAAGCAAAATATTTTACGAACCAAAATTATTGTTAATTATAGAAATAAAATAAGCAAAATTACATTAATTGAAGGAGAAATTGGTTATCTTGTAGGTCATTCTGATATCGAAAAATTAGCGGAATTAAAAGAAGAATATTTTACAAACCCAGAATTAGCTGAAGAATTTGTAAACAAAACAAAAATTGACCTTTTAGCTATCTCAGTAGGGAATATCCATGGCATACCGGAAAAAATAAAATTCAAAGGTAAGATATATAAAAAACCCAAATTAGATTTTCAAAGAATAAAACTAATTAAAGAAAAGGTAAAAATTCCCTTAGTTTTACATGGAGGTTCAGGATTAGGTAAAAAAGATTTTATTTTAGCAATTGAAAATGGAGTTTCTATTATCCATATAAACACAGAATTTAGAATTTTATGGAAAAAAGAATTATTAAAAAATTTAAAACAAAAAACTAATATACCTTACAAAATTTTAGATAAAGTTGTAGAAAAATTAAAAAGAAAGATTATCTATTATCAAAAATTATTTTGGGAAGGTAATTAAAAAAGGGGCAGGGAATTAACCTGCCCTCTTTATATTCATTTTATTATTGTGTCGTTATTTTAAAATTTATATTTATCTACATTTAAATCATGAAGATATTGAAATAATTGAACTCCTTCTTCTATATTTTCTGGAATTTTACTTAATAAGACTAACCAGTTTTTATTTTCATCATCGATTAAATAGATATGCCACATTGGCGGTACTGGGCTTTGGCCTTCTAAGTCAACTAAACTTTCAACATAAGCTGGTTCTATAAACTCTATTTCTTCTAAATAAAATTTATTTCTTCTACTTTTGTTTACTTCATTAAGTATTTCGATTGTTTTTCCTATCATTTGTAAAGTGCTCTCATAATCTGGTCCTTTTGCTTTTATAATCTTCTGGTCCTTTTCTCTTATTAATTCAAACTCAATTCTACATGTTCTATGCCAATAAATCCTTCTAAATCCCCTAAGTGTATATCCATTTTTAGGCCAGAGATACTTCATTCTTTTCCCACCTCCTTTTTTAGAGTACTTTTTAATTATATCAAATTTATGTTAAAATTTAAATAGCAATCTTTAACGGAGGTGAGCTTTATGTTTAATGCTAATGATGAGATTAGAAATATTAATGAGATTAGAAATATTAATGATTTTATAAAGAAGTTATTTGGTATTTTTAGTAACATTAAAGAAATACAGGAAAAAGGGAAAAGCTTTGTTTTATTAGCTCTAGATGAAAAAACAGAAATTATAAAAATGGCATGTTGGTTTGACGAAGATAAGGAAGTAGTAATTTTTAAAGCAGGATTGTGGAAATTACCTTATCAAGGTTCTGATATAGAATACTATTATAATTTGATGACAGAGATAATTATTTTGACATTTATTAAATTCGAGTATTGTAAGATATTACATATGGATGAGGATGAAAATTATCATTATTTTGAAGGAGAAGTAAAACCATACATTAGTATAGAAAACTTAGGTATATTTCATTAAAAAATTGTTAAAGGGCTCTTCTTTTTAGAAGAGCCCTTTTTTATTGTCGTTTCCTTTTAACTTCTCTTATACTTACATATTCTGTGGTTTTTGTTTCTAAGCCTATTTCTTTCAATTCTTCAATTTTAAATAACCCGTGTTCTTCAGTTGCCCTTTTTACTTTATTTCCATCTACTTTCAAAAAATTATTTACATCTATCTTTTCTCTAAACTTTTCTATAAATCCAGCTACTGGAATTTCCCAAATTTCTCTAGTGATTAATTTTGCTTCTATTCTAATTCCTGTTTTAGGATCTGTAGTAATATATTCTTGATTATGTTGTTTTCTTAACTCATCCATTATACTTTCTTTCATTTCTTCATATTTTGATTTTAATTCTTCTATTTTTCTTAATAATCTATACATACGTACTAATGTAGAATCTAATTTCTTAGCCATTGACTTCACCTCCTTTAAGTGTTCCATTTTTATTTTATCATGTTATAATTAAATCAGCAAATCTACAAAGGAGGTGGAAGAATTGTATAAGGAACATCACCTTGTTGTTGATTTCAGTAAAGTAGAGTTAAAGCATATTATAGATAGCCTTAAAGGAAGGTTTAGAATATTATTAGAAAAAGAGAGTTTTTATTATATTTTAGTTATCTTTGATTATAATCTTAGGGTTCCGATCTTGAAAGTAGATTGTTGGCAAATAAATAATCAATTAATGATTATAATGCAAATAAAAGATTTTATTTTTATAAATAATCAGAATTTAGAGTTAGTAAAATTAGTGATTAAATACATTATTAATAAATTATTTGATTATAAGTTAATTGATAAAATAAAAGATGAAGAATTATGGCTAACTGAAGATGAAATTTATTTTGTAACATTCATCCAACTAGTAGACACAGAAGATTTTATTAGAGAATTAGAAGAATTTATAGGGAGTGATAATAAAGAAAATTAAAAAAACATAAAAAGCCCCTCAAAAATGAGGGGCTTTTTAAATTATTTTATGTTGAATTATTTTATGATGAAAATAATAACCTTGGTCTTACCAATTTGCAATCTATTTTCTTTATAAATAAGCTTTAATTGATTACATAAATCATTTAAATAGCATCGAAATTTTTCTAAATCTTGATCGGTTATTCTAATATCTAAAGTTTGATAAATATCACATCTAACCGGGTAATTAAAATCTAAAATTAAAACTTTATTTGATCGGTTTTCAATTTTTACTAACATAGCCTTTCCGCCTCCTTTGGTATAGAGTACTTTAAATTATAAGCTTTTTAGTAAGCAAAGTAAAGCTTCAAAAATATATAAAAAAATCTATTCTTTAATGGTTCGTAAAAGATATATTTTACGAACCATTAAAGAATTAAAAACAAAACAATACTTTATTTTCTAAGCTTATCCCCTAAAATATGTCTGCTTTAAAAATTAAAAAGGGGTTCTACGAGCTTCCAATTAAGAAACGACTTCCTAAATTTATAAAAAGTTTTTTGAAATTTTTTAGCTAAAATATTTTTGAAAATATTCGCTAAAAATTTCACATTCATTAATTAAAAACTTCTAATTCTTTATTTTTGTATGCAATCTCTTCTAAGGTACTTAATTCTGAATTAATTTGTTTTTCTATCTTTAAAATTTCATCTAAATTTGCTTTTGTTTCTGGATGTTTAGGAATAAATAAAGAACAGCAATCTTCACCTTGCAATTCAGAAATTTTTTTAGTGCCTATTTTCTCAGCTAAATTTATAATTTCTTGCTTATTGAAACCTATTAATGGCCTTAAAACCAAAAGATCTGTAGCGTTTTCTATAACTTTTATATTATCAATGGTTTGTGAAGCAACTTGTCCTAAATTTTCACCAGTAATTAAAGCTTTAATTTTTAATTCTTTGGCTAATTTTGTAGCTAATCTAAACATCGTTCTTCTATAAAAAATTACTAAATATTTTGCTGGTACTTTTTGTAAATAAAATTTTTGAATTTCTAAAATATTAATAAGATATAAAATAGAACCTAAATTAAATTCATTTAAAATTTTTATCAATTTCTTGATTTTTTCTATATTTTCCATCGAAGTTTGAGGATAAGAATGAAAATGTAAAAAAGTTAATTTTAATCCTCTTTTCATCATTAAAAAACTAGCTACAGGAGAATCAAAACCAGTTGAAATAAGAACTAAGCCCTTACCACTTGAACCAATAGGCAAACCACCAAATCCTTCATAGCTTTCTCCTAAATAAAAATTTTTATCTCGATATTCTAAAATTAATTCCCTGCCCTCTTTTTTAATTTTCTCTTTTAATGCACGGAAAAGTTTTTCATAAATTTCCTTAGAAGTCAATGGGAATGTTTTATCTGCTCTTTTTACTTTTAATTTAAACTCATAAGGAAAATTTTTTAGATATTCTTCAACTTTTGTAAGATCTGAAAAAATTTCAACTTTAATAATTTTTGCAATGCCTAAAATTTTCTTTAAATCCTCTAAAGCATCAGTTTTTGTTTTTACTAAAAACTCTCCACCTAAATTTTGTAAATACACTAAATTTTCTTTTAGTTTTTTAGAAATATTATTTTTTAAAATAGATTCAAAAAATGATCGATTTTTGCCCTTAATAGCAATTTCACTTGATTTAAGTAAATAATTAAACATTATTAAATAATTATAAAAAAGCGGGCAGGTTAATTCCCTGCCCTTTTTAATTGTTATCTTACAATTCTTCTTGTATTAACTTAATAAAGTTTCTTAAAATTTTTTTATCTTCTTCATACATATTTCTAGCATAATCTATTAAAGTTAGTATTTCTAGAAAAGACAGATTTCTTAAGCTATCGACTAAGAATTTAATTGGATTTTCTTTCTGTATATCCAGATCAACAACCCTACTTTCTCTTTTTCTGACTCTAAATAATCTATTGTTAATTTTTGTAATCTCAAAAGTTGTATTGGCTAAATTTTTTATCTCTGACCATATATATAAATAAGGATAATTTTCAACATTTGCAATATCTTCAAATCTTCTTTTAACTTTAGTAATAAAGTCTTGTATTTCTTCACCTTCTTCTTTTATCAATTCTTCTATGATCATTTCTATTAATTCTCTTCTTTCTTGTTTAGAAATAGCAAATTTTCTGCGTTCTCTTCTTTTCTCTTCAGTTTTAGATTCTATAGTTGTTTCTGCAATACTTTCTTCTACTACTTTTTCTTCCTCTGCTTCAATAAATCCTTCTGCGATCAAATATTGTTTTATTTTTTCTATTTCTTCTTCTGTCAATCTTCGATTAGGTCTCACGAAATATTTTCCTTCTCCTTTAATATAGAAAAACATACCTTGTTCACCGTTTCTATCTGGCAAATATTTAAAAGCATTTACTTTTATTTTTCGTGCATATTCTGACGGACATCTTATATATAATTCTACTCCTAGGTAATTCTCTAGATTTGTAAATAATCTTTCTGCTTTTTCTCCAATTGTGCCATGCTTGCTTATGCGCATTTTCCCACCTCCTTGAAGAGTGCATATATTAATATATATATTAAAAAATGTGATAAAATTTTAAAATAGCCCCTGTAGTTCAATGGAAGAACGTAGCCTTGCGGAGGCTAAGATCCAGGTTCGAATCCTGGCAGGGGCACTATAGAACTCTAAAAGGAGGTGGAGATTGTGGTATTTGAAGAAGTGGGAATTTGGAAGTTTTATCTTGCTTTTTTAGATATTATAAATTCTCAAAATCATATAGTTATAGTATATGATAAAAGATCGAAAGAAGAATATACATTAGAACTTAAAAAAATTCCTGAAGATCAAAGAAAGGATATTTATACCTTTGATGAGATTTTAATAATATTTAGAAACATTCTTTTAAAGTATCCTAAAGAAAAGATAGAAATTGTGGAAGTAGAAAATCTATTAGAAGAAGAATGGCAGAATTTTCTTATAAAAAACAGCGTTAGCATATTTCCTTGCAGGTTTATAAGAGTATTTTATAGAAAGAAGAAGTCTGTATTCTATTTAGAGGGATTAGAAAGGGAACAAAATTTTGTTAATGTATACTATGAAATGATATTGGATATATCAAGTCTCTCGCGTTTTATAGATATATTTCTTAGAATACTCAATTAAATTTAAAATGGGAGCGGATGAATTTTCCGCTCCCTTCTATTTTTTAAAAATTTTTAGTCAGGTCTTGTACCTATATCCCCTTCTCCTCCTTCAATTACTATTAATTTATAATACATTCTTGTATCGGGCGTGGCACTAACCTCTATTATTACATCTCCTCCTTCTGCGTTAAATATTATTGGTGTTGGTAATTCTCCTGGTTTTTGAGATGTGCTAGTTTTAAAAATTGTTCTATGCCTTACATTTATAGTTATTCTATTCATTGCTTTGCTTTCTATATTTTCTATTTTTATAGTATAAGCTTCTTCTGTACTAGTAAATTTAAAGAAATCTCTATTATCTTTTCTTGTATCAACAATTTCTAATATTTCACCTGTTTTATTGATTATATCAATTCTTCTTGCCCCTCTATCTGTATTATTTTCAGGTTCATCTATTCCTATAATAATTATTTCACCTATTTCTTTCTTCTCTCCTGGAAATAAATCAAATTTATCACTAAATCCTACCCCAACTAATGTATTATCTTCATATGCATATCCTTTAACAAACATATCTGCTCCTGCTGGTACTCTTAATATAAGTGTAGTGTCTGGGAATCTTAATTCTCCTCTTGCTATTATTTTATCTTTCTTTATTACTTCAACTACGAATCTATTTACCCTAGAAGGTACTAATCTTCCCTTTTTACCTTCTTTATTCTCCCATTCATATTTAAATACAACATAAGAATATCCTGCATTATTTTGTTCTTCTTCTGTTTGCTTTATAACATCCTTACCTCCACCACACCCATATATCACAATTAGCCCTAACAACAAACACCAATGCATACGCATAAGCTTCACCTCCTTGAAGTTTTTTCTATTTTAATTATAAAAGATTATAAAAAATGCCAATATTATTTAGATAAAGGATTTTTTATTCCTCTTGTTTCAAAGTGTAAATGACAACCAGTAGCTTTCCCGGTAGCTCCCACTAAACCTATTAGGGTTCCTTTTTCTACATAATCTCCAACTTCTACATATCTTTGCGAAAGATGTCCGTATAAAGTTTCGAAATTATCATGCTTAATTACTATATAATTTCCATATCCGCCATTCCAGCCATCAGAAGATTCAATAACAACACCAGAATTTGCAGCGTAAACTGGTGTTCCACATTCTGCACTTATATCTACTCCATTATTGGAATGAATTCTTTTTTGATTTAATCCACTTACAGGCACTAAAATATTTCCTATTTCTGACAATGCACTTATAAATTCAGGAAAGATTTTTTGAATTTTTGAAGGTACCTTAGCAGATACTTTTAAGTTAAGAGATGGAATTAAAATTTCTTCGCCTGCAATTAATTTATCTTTACTTTTTAAGTTATTAATTTCTAATAGTTCCGAAATATTAACCTTAAATTTTTTAGCAATTTTTTCTAAAGTATCACCCTTTTTAATAACATATTTAAATACAGGTTTTTTAGGTAACACAACTTTTTTAACTACTTCTTCCAATTCTTTCTTTTCTGGTTGGTTTTTATAAACTAAAACAATTTTGTTTAAACTAATATTTTCTTCAGAATCAGCTAATATGTTATTTTTTGTTTTTGATGAAATAAGCGAATTGTTAAAATTAAAAATTTCTTCATCCTTCAAATTACTTGAAGAGGTGAATGTTGTAAAATAATTAAAATTTAAAAATACACCAGCTAAACTGGTTATTAGAAAAATAATTAATATAGAAATTAAAATCTCCGATTTACTAATTTTTATTATTTATTTTAATTGTGACCTTTATATTTATAATTATAACAAGAAATTTAAAATGAAAATCAAGAAATATCTAGGACAGCATTTTTTAAAAAATAAAAAAATTCTTAAATTTTTAGCAAATAATTTAGAAGATATCCACAATAATGTAGTTGTAGAAATTGGTGGTGGCCACGGAGAACTTACTAAATATTTAATAAATGCAAAAAAATTAATTGTATATGAAATTGATAAAGAATTATATGCGATTTTAAAAGAAAAATTTCCCATGACAGAAATTATCAATCAAGACTTTTTAAAAGCTGATCTTTCAAAATTCAAAAACAACTATTATCTTATAGGAAATATTCCTTATTATCTAACAGGGGGAATTTTAAGAAAAATATTTTCTGTTAGTGAACATCCTAAGTTAGCTATTTTTACATTACAAAAAGAATATGGCGAAAAGTTATTAGGCAAAAATGGGGAAAATTTTTTAAGTGCATGGGCTAAAATTTGGTGTCAAATTCAAAAATTAATGATTATAAAAAAAGACCAATTTTATCCTCCACCAAAAGTTGATTCAATGGCATTAAAATTTATATTTTTTAAAAAACCTCTTATCAAAAATTTATCAATCTTTGAAAAATTTCTTAAAATTTTATTTTCGAAACCTAAGCGAACTATTTTAAACAACTTAAAAAATTTTTATAATTTAGAGAATATAAATAAAGACCTAATTTATAAAAGGCCGCATCAACTTTCTTTTGATGAAATATTAACACTTTTTAAAAATTTACATAAATGAAAAAAGTGATCAAAAAAACAGGTATAATTGAAGATTTTGATGAAAATAAGTTAATTCAAAGTTTAATAAATGTTGGAACAGATGAAATAGTAGCAGGAAAAATATGCAAGACTGTTTATGACAAAATTCCTAATTTGATTAGAGCAGATGACCTTTGGAAAATTACTTTAAAGGAATTAAAAAAATATCATTTAGGTTTTGCTACTAAATATAATTTAAAAAAGGCAATTTATAATTTAGGCCCTTCTGGTTTCCCCTTTGAAAGATATTTTGCTAAACTTCTTGCTGAATATGGGTATGAAACAATTATCGATGAGTGGATAGAAGGAAAATGTTTAAACTATGAAATTGATATTGTAGCTGTAAAAGACGAAGAAAGGTATATAATAGAATGCAAATTTCATAATCAAGCTGGGGTTAAATCAGATTTAAAAACCGTTTTGTATGTTTTTGGAAGATGGCTTGATATTAAAGAGAAATTCCCATATTTGAAAAGTTGGTTAGCAACAAATACTAAAATTACCGATGAAGGAATTAAATTTGCTGAATGTAGAAATATAAAAATAACTGCCTGGAAATATCCTCCTTCTGAATCTTTAGAAAAATTAATTGAGCAAAAAGGGGTTTATCCTATTACAATTCTTTTATCAGGAAATAAATTTATTTATACCAATCTAATTCAAAACAACTTCGTTATTATTCAAGATTTATTTAGATATAAACCAGAAGAGGTCTCAAAAATGACAGGTATAGAATTAAATAAAATAAGAAAATTAATAGATGAGGCTAAAAATTTAAGTCAAATATCGCCTAGCTCCTAATTCTGCATCAATTTGTCTTAGTGTTTCTATAGCTACAGAAACCAATATTAAAATTGAAGTTCCTCCGATACCAGCAAAAGGAAGCTTGGTAATACTTTCAACAATATAAGGTAAAATTGCTATAAAGCCTAAGAAAATTCCTCCAAATAAAGTTATTCTGTTTACCGTTTTTGACAAAAACTCGGCAGTTTCTTTGCCAGGTCTTATACCTGGTATAAAAGCACCTGATTTTTGTAAATTTGTGGCAAGTTCATTTGGTTCAAATGTAATAGCAGTATAAAAATAAGTAAATCCAAAAACCAAAACAAAATAGAAAAGCCCAAAAAGGATACGATTTTGATAAAAACTATTAATATCTTGAGCGAGATTTTTAAATAATTCTATACCTGAAGCAGATAAGATCTGTAAAAATGTAGCTGGGAATAGCAATATAGAAATCGCAAAAATGATAGGAATTACTCCTGCTTGATTGATTTTAATAGGTAAATAAGTACTAACACCACCATATAATTTTGTTCCTCTAACTCTTTTAGAGAAATTTAAAGGAATTCTTCTTTCTGCTTCATTAATAAAAACAATACATGCAATTATCAAAATCGCTATTACAATTAAAAATATATAAGAATTTAATTTATCTATTGAAAAATTAATTATAGCTTGTTGAAATACAACAGGTCCCCTAGCAACTATACCAGAAAATATCAAAAATGAAATTCCATTAGCTAACTTTTGTTCTGTAATTAATTCTCCAATCCACATCAAAAATATTGTTCCGCAAGTTATTATAATTACATCACGTATAATTTCAAAATAAGAATAGAAAAATAAAATTCCTTGAGCTTCTAAGAATTTTAAAAATCCAAAAGCTTGTAGGATGCATAAAGGAACAGTTAAAATTCTAGCATATTGGTTAAATTTTGCTCTCCCAATTTCTCCTTCTTCGTAGTACATTTCTTTAAGACGCGGATAGACTAAAGTTAAAAGTTGCATAATAATAACAGCAGTGATATATGGTCCTAAACCTAAAAGAGCTATAGAAAAATTTTGTAAAGTATTTCCCGTAAAAATATTCAAAAGTCCTAAATATTGATTAGCTTGCAATAAATTTTTTATTCTTGCGATGTCAACTCCAGGAAGAGGAATATTTGCTGTTAGCCTAAAAATTCCTAATAAAATTAAAATAATAAAAACTCTTTTTCTTAAATCTTTTGATCTTAAAAGATTAATTATTTTTGTAAAAAAATCTTTCATTGAATTATACTACCGCTTTTTAATATTTCTTCTTTGGCTTTATTGCTAAACAAAAGTTCAGAAGAAAAAATTAATTTTTTATCTAATTTACCTTTAGCTAAAATTTTAATTTGTGGATTTTTGTCGCTTTTTCTTATTTTTAAAACTTTCTTCTGAACTAAAGTTTCTTTGTTAACAACTTCATTTTCATTAAATTTCTCATTGATATCTTCAAGATTTACAACGTACGGTTTTTCTTTTAATGGCTTGAATTTAATACCTCTTAATTTGGGTAATCTTAAAATAATATCCCTTTCTGCAGGCCTTATTTTTCTTCCTGCTCTTGCTTTTTGTCCTTTTATCCCTCTTCCACTATAATTACCTTTCTTTCCACCTCTTCCTATTCTTTTTTTCTTTTTTAATCTAAACTTTATCTGATTGATTAACATTTTCTTGAATTTTAATATATTTGTTTAATTTTTTTAAGGCCTCTATAGCACTTAAAGCATTTGTTAATGGATTCTTAGTGACACCAATAATTTTAGAGATAGCATTTTCTACTCCAGCAAGTTCCAATACTATTCTAACTGTTCCTCCTGCTACTAATCCCTTACCTTCTTTAGCAGGTTTAATCAAAACCTTTGCTGCACTTACTTTACCTTCTACAGTATATGGAATTGTTTTATTAATAATAGGAACGTCAATAGAGTTTTTTATTGCAGAATTTAAAGCTTTATTAACTGCTTGGGAAACATCATCCCCTTTTTCAATCCCTATTCCTACTTTCCCATTCTTATTCCCAGCTATAACCACTGCTCTTATTTTAAATCTTTTACCTCCTCGGGTAACTCTAGTTACTCGTTTAATTTCTACAACTCTATATTCCCAACCTGTTTTTCTATCAAACATTTTAAAATTCTAATCCTTTAGCTTTTGCTGCTTCTGCTAATGCTTTAATCCGACCTGTATATTTAAAACCTCCTCTGTCAAAAACAACTTTTTTAATTCCCTTCTCCAATGCTCTTTCTGCAATTAATTCTCCAACTTTTTTAGCTTTTTCTATGCCAGACATTTTTTCGTTTCTAAATTCCAAAGATGAGGCACTTACTAAAGTGTGACCTTTATCATCATCAATAACTTGAGCATATACATGAATATTTGAAACATATACTGCTAATCTAGGTCTTTCAGCAGTTCCTTTTATTTTTGCTCTAATTCGTTTATGCCTTCTTAACCTTCTTAATTTTTTGTTTAATTTCACTTTCATTATTTACCTAAAGATTTTTTAATAGGCTTTGGCTTAACAAGCTCATCTACGTATCGAAAACCTTTTAATTTATAAGCATCTCTTGGTTTTAAGCTTCTTATTTTAGCAGCAAATTGCCCTACTTTTTCCTTGTCAGTACCTTTAACAGAAATAATATATTGTCCTTTTGCTTGCTTTATCTCTACTTGAATATCATCTGGAATTCCAATTTTAACTGGATGTGAAAGCCCTAATTTACAAACTAATTCTTGTCCTCTTGCTTCTATTGAATAACCTAAGCCTTCTAAAATTAAATCTACCTGAAAACCTTGCGATACACCTATTATTTTATTATTCAATAAAGCTCTATAAGTACCCCATAAAGCTTTGGTTTGTCTATCATCTATATCTTCGATGGGTTCTATTTTTAAAAAATTATCTTCCTTATAAACTCTAAAATTTTGCGGAATTTCAAAAATTTCTTCTTTTAATGGACCTTTAATTTTAATTATCTTCCCACTAATTTCTACATTAACGTTCTCAGGTATTGGAATTGGTTTTTTGCCCACTTTTGACATAATTACCTAACTTCACAAATTATTTCGCCACCTAATTTTCTTTTTTTAGCTTCTGAATCTAACATTATACCGCGTGAGGTTGAAATTATTCTAAAACCATATCCTTCTCTGACAGGTCTTAAATCTTTGTAGCTACAATAAACCCTTCTGCCTGGTTTAGAAACCCTAATCAGATCTTCATAAGGGGGTTCATTATTTATGTAATTCAAATTTACTATTATAAATTTTTTGACTCCTTCTTCTTTTATCTTCATATTGCTTACTATATTCTTCTCTTTAAATATTTTCAAAATAGCAATCTTCATTTTTGAATAAGGAACAACAATCCTTTTCTTTCGCACATTCCACGCATTTTTAATTCTTGCTAATAAATCTGCAATAGGATCTGTCATAACCATTTTTTACCAAGAAGCTTTTTTAATTCCAGGAATTTCGCCCTTATGAGCTAGTTCTCTAAAACAAATTCTGCACAAACCAAAAAATCTTATATATCCTCTGCATCTTCCACATTTAAAACAAACATTTACTTGTCTTGTTTTATATTTTGCTTTTTTCTTCCACCTTTCTATTTGGGCTTTGCTAGGCATTTTTAAATTTTAAAAGGAAAACCTAATTTTCGCCATAAATGAATATTTTCTTCCTTTTTCTTAGAACTTCCTACTAATGTTATTTGTATACCAAAATTATAACGTATTTTATCTAAGATAGCCTCAGGGAAAATATTAATTTCTCTAAAACCTAGATTAATATTGCCTTTATTATCGATAAGATTTTTCGTAATTCCTTTAAATTCACGAGATCTGGGTAAAACATAGCTTACTAATCTTTCTATAAAATCTAGTAATTTCTTCCCTCTTAAAGTTACTAAAACTGCTACAGGCATATTTTTTCTCAATTTAAAACCAGCAACAGATTTTTTAGCTTTGATAACCTTAGGTTTTTGCCCAGTAATCATTGATAAGACATATGTAGCATCTTCAACTATTTTATCTCTATTTTCTGGCTGTGAAGTAACTAATTTTCCTATACCAATATTTACAATTCCGACAACAGGTCTAGGAACAGCTAATTTATTTTTCTTACCTAATTCTTCCATAAGCTCTTTAATTATTGTTTTATCAAAATCTTCTCTAAGCATTTTAATCAATCAAACTTTTGCACTTTTTACAATAACGTTTTTTAATATCATCGACAAATTTATAACCTACTTTGGTGGGTTTTTTACAAGAAGGACAAATTAATTTTACTTTACTAACATATAAAGGAGCTGGTATTTCAACAATTTCTCCTTTTTCTCCCATTCTTTTTGGCTTTATATGTTTTTTAACTAAATTTAAACCTTTCACAATAATTCTATTTTCTTTGGGAATTGCTTTAATTACTTCACCTACCTTTCCTCTATCTTTACCTTTAATTATTAAAACTGTGTCACCTTTTTTAATTTTCATTTTTTATACTAATTCTTCTGCTAAATTTGCAATTTTTTCAAAGCCTTTTTCTTTAATTTCTCTAGGTATAGGACCTAAAATTCTATTCCCCAAAGGTTCATTTTCTCCTTTTAAAAGAACTACGGCATTTTCTTCAAATCTAATCCATGTACCATCTTTTCTTCGATATGGCTTTTTCTGTCTTACAACCACTCCTCTAACTACTTGACCTTTTTCAACTAATTTATTTGGTTCAGCTTCTTTTACACTACAAACAACTATATCACCAATTTCTGCATAATTCCTGTTCCCTACCCCTATAAATCCTATACACATCAATTTCAAAGCTCCGGAGTTATCTGCTGCTTTTAAAATTGTTCTTGGTTGAATCATTCTTCTTTTCTTTTAATGATTTTAACTAATCTCCACCTTTTTAATTTTGATATTGGCCTAGTTTCTTCAATTAAAACTTCATCTCCTTCTTTAGCTTCTTCTCGTTCATCATGTACATAATATTTTGTTCTGTGCTTAATGTATTTTTTATATAATGGATGCATCTTCAAAGTTTCAGAAACTACAACAATTGTCTTTTGCATCTTGTCTGAAATTACTTTACCTATTACTCTACGCCTTGGCATTTTCTCTTCTCTTTTCATTAATAACGGTTAATATTCTTGCAATATTTTTTCTTGTCATTTTAATAAGATGTGTCTGTTTTAATTTACCTAAATTTTTTTCAAGCTTTAAATTAAACAATTTTTTTCTTTCTTCTTCCAATAATTTGAATAGTTCGCTTAATGATTTTGTTCTTAATTCTTTAGCTTTCATCTTTCTCTACTATCTTTGTCTTAATAGGCAACTTATAACTTGCAGATTTTAATGCTAATATTGCTAAATCTCTATCTTTGCTTTCTACTTCGAATAAAATTGTTCCTGGTCTTACTAAGGCAGCATAATGATCAACATCGCCTTTACCGCCACCCATTCTTACACCCTCAGGTTTTTTTGTTCGTGTAATATGAGGAAAAATTCTTAACCACATTCTTCCTTTTTTGCCTAAAATTCTTTTAATTTCTTTTATGCAAGCATCAATTTGTTTATCTTTAATATAAGAAGTTTCTAAACTTTTTAACCCTATATTACCAAACACCAAATCTACCCCTTTAGTAATTATACTTCTATTTAATGATTTACCTTTTCTCCATTTTCTATGTTTTAATTTTTTAGGTTGTAACATTTTTTACTTTTCTGAAAGAATCGGACCTTCTTTAATTTCTTCTGAGTCTCCTTTATAAAGCCAAATTTTTATTCCTATTATCCCATATTTTGTCAAGGCTTCTTCAAATGCATAATCAATTTTAGCTTTTAAACGCGATAAGGGCATTCTTCCCCAAGTAATCATTTCAGATCTATGAATATTTGCACCCCCTAATCTTCCAGAAACTCTTATTTTAACACCTAATATTTCTTTATTTTGCTTAGCTCTTTCAATTATTTTTTTCATTACTGCTCTTACAGATTTATTTTTTTCTATATCAATAGCAGCTAATTGAGCTAAATAAGAAGCATAAGCAGTTGGCCTTTTAACTTCTTCAATAATAAATTCTGTTGCTGGTTTAGGTAATTTGTTTTTTTCAAAAAGCTCTGATAATTTTTTGTCAACTTTTTCTTGTAATTTTTTCAATCTTTGCCCTTCCCTACCTATCAAAACTCCAGGTCTTGCTGTTTTTATTATTACTTTACAATGTTCAGGATCTTTTCTTTCTATAATTACATCAATAATTCCAGTTTTCCTAAACATTTCATTTATCGTCTTTCTTATTATATAATCTGCCTCTAAATAAACTTTATAATTGCGAGTAAAAAACCAACGAGATCTCCAATATTCGTTAATTCCCAATCTTAATGCATATGGAGATACTTTATGTCCCATTATTTTTTATCTAAAATTAATTCGACATGAGAAGATCTTCTAACGATTTGCCCAACATGCCCTCTTGACATAGGAATATATCTTTTCAATTTCGGTCCTTCATTTACAATAATATTTTTAATAAAGAGCTCTTCTTTTTTTAACTGATGTCGTTTTTCAGCAACATCAATTGCATGTTTTAATAATTTTAATAATGCCTTAGCAGCTCTTCTTGGAGAAAACAATAATTGTTTTTCTGCCTCAACCACATTCATTTTCTTAATTAACTTGGCTACCATTCTTACTTTTCTTGGAGCTATATTTAATCTTCTTAAAAAAACTCTAACAACCATTTTTAAACACTTTGCTTTTGTTTAGCTAATTTTTGTTCTAATTCTCTTTGTAATTTACCACCGTGTTTGATGAATTTCCTTGTAGGAGCAAATTCTCCTAATCTATGACCAACCATATCTTCATTCACTTTTACTCTAATAAATTGTTTACCATTGTGAACTTCAAACACCATCCCCACCATTTCAGGCAGAATCATTGAATCCCTTGACCAAGTTCTAATAGGATATTTATCTCTTTCTTCTAAAGGTAATTCTAACAATTTTCTAACTTTCTTCATCAATTTAGGATGTACATAAGGACCCTTTTTGCTACTTCTCCCCATTATTTTCTTCTTTTAAGAATTAATTTGGAATAAGGATTTCTTCGTCTTCTTGTTTTTCGACCACCAGTAACTTTACCCCATTTAGTTTTAGGTCTTCTTGTACCCCTTGGAGATTTTCCTTCTCCTCCTCCATATGGATGATCTCTTGCATTCATAGCACTTCCTCTTACGTTAGGTCTAAATCCTTTCCATATTTTTCTTCCGGCTTTTCCTAATCTTATATTTTTATGATCAACATTTGAAACTCGTCCTATAGTAGCATAACATTCTTTAGAAACTTTTCTGACTTCACCAGATGGCATTTTAATAATAGCATATTTTTCATCAGTACCCATCATTACTCCGCTAGAACCTGCAGCTCTAATAAGTTTTCCTCCTCCTTGAGGTACTAATTCAACTTCATAAATTTCAGTTCCTGGTAAAATATTTTTTAAAGGAAGTCTATTACCTATCTTTAAAGGAGCAGATTCAGAACAAATAATTTCATCACCAACTTTTATTCCTTCTGGAGCTAAATGATATCTTCTTTCACCATCTTTATAACAAACAAGCATTATAAAAGCAGTTCTATTAGGATCATATTCTATACTTTCAACTATACCAGGAATATCTTTTTTATCCAATCTTGAAAAATCTATTAATCTATATAGCCTTCTATGTTCAGGATTTTTTCTAAATCTCGTGGTAATTCTTCCATAAGCATTTCTAGCTGTTCTTTTTTTTAAAGCCACTAAAAGAGGTTTATAAGGTTCATCAGTTGTTAAGACTTTCTTATAATCAACCAAAATTGTCACTCTTTTACCTGGTCCTCTCGATTTTATTATTTTTAATGGCATTTTAAAAAATAATTTAAATTAATCCAATCGAAATTAATAAATTTAAAATTATAGCTTTTAAATTATTATAACATATTTTTAAAATTTGCAATATTAAGAAGCGGGCGAATCACCCGCTCTTCGTTTATTTTTAATTTATTCCTCTTATTCATCTAATGACAAGTTTTTATTTATTTCCTTACAATGAGGGCATGTAACATTTTCTAACCATTCTAAAGTTTCAATTTTCTCATCTTTATAACATTTATCTATATCGAAAATAATTATTTTTTTATATCTTAGAATTTCTTTCTTGCAATAATTGCAATATAGTGTTTTTTCTATATAAATTTTATCTCCTAAACGAACTTCTTTTGTTTCTACCAAGAAAATCACCCCCTTTAGAGATCCATTTTTATTTTACCAAAAATTTATTTTACAAACAACCTTTCTATATGTTTTATCAGCATAGCACAATAGCCATATTCATTATCGTACCAAGAGAAAACTTTTACTAAATCTCCATCTACTACTTTTGTTAAGGTTAGATCTATAATTGCTCCATAAGGTTGACCTATAATATCACTAGAAACAATTTGATCTTCAACTACTTTTATAATTCCTTGCCATTCAGGTTTTTGAGCCTCTTCTTTAAAAATGTTATTTACTTCTTCAACAGAGGTGGGCCTTTCAGTAACCATAGTAATATCACTTAAAGAACCACAAATTACAGGAACTCTTATAGAAATTCCATCAAACTTTCCTTTCATTTCTGGAATTACTCGTACTGTAGCTTCTGCTGCTCCAGTTGTTGAAGGAACAATATTGAATGCTCCTGCTCTTCCTCTTCTAAAATCTTTTCCTTTACTTATTGAATCTACCAAAGACTGAGTATTAGTATAAGCATGAATGGTAGTAAGAATAGCTTTTTTAATTCCAATTCTTTTCATCATAATATAAATTACTGGATTGACTGAATTAGTTGTGCAAGAGGCATTAGAAGTTATTAATCCTTGTTCTCCTAAATTGAAAATTTTATCTAAATCTCTATCTAAATTAGGAGTAAAAGTATAGGTAATCTCATCTTTAGCAGGGGCTGTAATAACAACTCTTTTAGCTCCTGCAATAAGATGCGCTTTTGCTTTTTCAAATTCCGTAAAAAATCCCGTTGCTTCAACGACTAAATCTATGTTTAAATCTTTCCAGGGCAATTTAGAGGGATCAGTTTCTTTAAAAACTAATACTTCCATACCCTCTATTACTAATTTGTTATCCTTAACTTCTACATTTTTATCATATTGTCCATAAACAGAATCGTATTTTAACAAGTATGCTAAATTTTCTATGTCAGAAAGATCATTTATAGCCACGATATCAAAGTTCTCCTTATTAAAAGCTAATCTAAAAAATATCCTACCTATTCTACCAAATCCATTTATAGCTATTCTCATTTTTAAAAATTTATTTTTAATTGCGACCCTTTATTGAAATTATTATAAAATAGTTATAATATAATTAAGCAAACTAAAGGAGGTGAAAAGTATGATATTAAGCACTATTAAAGATCTAAATATAAGATGCCAAGCTTCAGAATGCTTAGGATGGTTAAAGGTAGATTTAAGTAAAATAAAAAAGGCAGAAATAGTAAATTGTAATTATGGACATAGACATTTAATAAAAATATTAAATAAAAGAATTTGTAATAATACAGAAAGATACGAGATAGAAATAGATCCAATAGACAATCCAGGTTCATATCTTTAGTTTAAAAAATAAATTACAGGGGAGGCTTTACCTCCCCTTAAATATTGCCTTGCACTATCCGTACATATGTCCTTATAGTACAATTTTTGATTAACTAATGTACTATTTATATCCATATTTCCTATATATTACACCCTTGCATTTCTTTTAATCTTTCCTTTATAATATATCTAATATTAACCATCAAAAAACATATGGAAAAAAATAATGAAAAATAATAATTATCTTATCCTTAAATCTTCCTCTTTTACCCTTATAGAACTAATCATTGTCCTAGCTATCATCTCTATATTAGTAACTATCCTTATAGCACAACAATAAAACCTACAGAAATCTTCAAAAAAGCAAGAGATAATAAAAGAATAGCTGATCTTAAAAACATAGAAAAAACAATAGATTTACTATATTCAACTTATCCTAATTTTAATGAACTAAACTATGCTTCTACTAATATAGTCTATATTTCCTTAAAAGATGATTCTCCTACTTGTTCAAGCTATATATCACAACTTCCCTCTTTACCTCCAGGCTATCAATATAGATGTTCAGCTAATCCTCAAAATATAGATGGTACAGGTTGGATTCCTATACCTTTTAATAATTTTGATATTATTAACTTAGCTAATTTACCTATTGATCCTATTAATAAACCACCTTATTATTATACATTTGTTGTTGGAGGAAGTTATGAAGTGACAGCCTTATTAGAAAGAAACAATCAAGAATTTATAGTTCCTAATTCTCAAACAAGATTAATACCCGTAAGCAGAGGTGGAGTAGGCATTGCTGGTTATTCTTTTAGAAGACAAATTACAATAAATAATACTTTAAATTCTAATAATTTAACAGATTTTCAAGTTTTAATAACCTTAGATACTCAATCTTTAATTTCTGCAGGAAAAATGAGGAGCGATTGCGGAGATATAAGATTTACTGACTCTGATGGTCAAACATTATTAAACTATTGGTTAGAATCTGGCTGTAATACTGCCTCAACAAAAATTTGGGTAAAAGTTCCATCAATTCCAGCAAATTCATCGAAAACAATTTTCGTTTATTATGGAAATCCAGGTGCAACAAGTTTAAGCAATGGGGATGCGACTTTTGATTTCTTTGATGATTTTTTAGGAACAAGTTTAAACACAAATAAATGGCAAGTTATAAATTCTGGCTCAGGAACTTACTCTTTAAGTAATGGAGAAATAACTATTGCTTCTACTGGAGATTGGTGGGGTACTTCTGATAATGCTATTTATATAATCTCATCAACTTCATTTCCCTACAATTATATAGCTGAAACAAGAGTTACAGGAAATTCTTACGATAATTATCAGAGAATATTCGGCTTAAGGGCAAGTAGCAATACTAATAGTAGGATGTTTGTCTTTTTGGCTGATGGAAATGCTAGCCATATCACTCATGTTTATAGAGATTCTGATGGCGCATCCGCTAATTGGTATGGTGAAAATACAGGGGTACTTAGACCTTCATTTCCATTTATCTTAAAATTTGTTAGGGTTGGTGATACTGTATACGGATATGTGAATGATAGCTTAGCAAATTCTCGAACAGTAGCTAATTGGGGATTAAATTATGTTGCTCTTACCGATACTCACTCCACTTCTAATTCCAATAAGTTTGATTGGATTAGAGTAAGAAAATACACTTCTCAAGAACCAATAACAAGCGTTGGAGCAGAAGAAAGATTATAGCAGCAATGTTTTAATTTTAATTCTTAAATATTATCTTTTAGTTTTAAGATTTGATAAAGTTATAACTTTCTAAACAGTAATACGGAATTTTTGTTCTTAAATATTATTTTATGTTATAGCAGTTCGTACCTTTATTCAGAAATAAAAGTACTTTACGAAGCCACCGGGTAAACATGAATTAATCACGAATTAAACGAATTAATAAACACGATTGGTTTACGAATAAAAGGAATTAGCCAAGAATTAAATTATTCGCGAATAATTCGATGTCATTCACAATAAATTCGGAAAGTATTCCTAACAATTCGCAAAAAATTCGTGTTATCTCATTTTTACCAACCTTTACCCTGCCTGCAAAGAGGGAATCTCTGTGTCCACATATCAAAATTTTGTACCAGGGAGGAATTGAATTTCCCAATCTACTTCGCTAAGTTGTAATTCTCCATTTTCATATAGTACAACCTTATTAATTAAATAGACCTGAAAATAAAAAATTAAAGTAATGTTTTAACTTTCTCTTTTTCAGTTTCAGTCAATTTAATTTCCTTTTTAATAAGTTCTTTAAAATTAAAAGCAAATTTATTGAATGCTCTATATGCTTGTTCTAAATTACTAGAACTATTCATAAGTTGATTTTTAGCTCTTTCTAATAAAGTTGTAATTTCTAAAATATCTTTTTCAAGTTGTGTAATATTATTTATAATCTCATTCAAATTTCTTGCAAATTCTTGCTTTCTTAAAATCAAGCCTAACTGGGTACATAAAATTTCAAAGGTTTTTGGTGAAGTTATAATTACATATTTTTCTCTTGCAAAATCCCAAACCTCGCTATAATCTTTATTGCTTAAAATCTCATAAAATAATCCTTCTCCGGGAATATACATGATAGCATATTCAACAGACGTTTTAAGGGGGACAATATATTTTTCATGAATAGTTTTTATATGGTTAATTAATGCTCGAATTAATTCTTTTTTAAGTTTTTCTTTTTCGCTTTCATTGTCTACGTTCAAAATTTTTACATAACTACTATAAGGGAATTTGGAGTCAATAGGAATAATAGTGTCATTTATTTTCAGAACGAAATCAACTACATTTAATCCTATTCTAAATTGTCTTTCATAAACGCTGTTAGGCAATTCTTTAAGTATCTCTTCTAAGGTTTTTTCTCCAAAAGCTCCTCTAGTTTTTGTTCCAGCTAAGATTTCTTTAAGATTTCTAAGGTCTCCTGAATAATTTTCTAAAACCCGCGCTACTTCTTCTATTTTAGCAGTTCTTTCAACAGACTTTTCTAATTTATCTTGGATTTCTTTTTGAGTAGTTTCTAATCTTGTTTCTAATTCTTTTCTTAGCTCTTGAAAAAGCACTGATAGTTTTTCTAAAGCTGAAATCCCTTCTTGTGCTTCTCTAACTTCTTTTTCTTTAAATCTAATTTCTAATTCTTTTTTAATTAAAAAATACACAAACAATATAGCTAAAATTCCTCCTAGGCTTAAAAAGAGATTTAATATAATAATACCGTTCATTTTTAATAAATAATTTTAAAACATTTTAGGTTTATTTTTATCTCATAAAGCTCTGTTAAAATTAAGTAAATGAAAAAGAATTTACCACATCCAGATTTATCAACTTTTAAAGAAAGAACAGAAAAGGAAAAACAGCCAAATTGGGAAATTGTAACTGGTTATACTATTATTGAAGATCCCAAAACTGGTCAAAAATCTATCGTTTTTCATACTGAAACATTAACAATGAAGGAAATTTTAGAAATTTTAGAAAGTGGAGAATTAGAATATATAGGAAGGATAGAAGAGGTTTTACCTGATATAGCTGAGCATCAAAATTTGGTTTCTTTCTATTTAGTTGTTATTAAAAAGAAAGATAAAAAAGTTTATGCAATCTTTAAGCCATTTTTAGGGGAAGGATGGGGAGAGATTTATGAATATATTTCAAAAATTACTCGAGAAGGAGGTCTTTTACAAAGCATAGAAAAAAGGATTCAACCAGGCAAAGTAGGACTTTTTGAAAATATCGCATATTATCCAAGAGAAATATTTGCTTTTTTATTAAGTGAGTTATTAAATTGGAATTTGGTACCTCCTACTGTTTTGCGAGTTATAAAAGGTAAATATCCGGTTTATAGTCCTAATTATAAAAAATTGGGAGAGGTTAGATTTAAAGAAACTGAAAGCCCCGGGGCTTTACAATTATTCTTAGATTACGCGACAGGAAGGCAATATCTTGAAAAGACTGGCACAGAACCAATAATTAAACTAATAGAAGAAAATCCGGAATTGTTTTTTAAATGTGCAATTTTTGATTTCCTTCTTTACATAATGTATAGGCATTGGGACGATTATTTAGTAAAACAACAAGGTGGGAGATTAGATATTAAATTAATTGATCATGGAAATTCTATGAGTTTCGAAATAGAACAAACATATGGACTTATGCGAAGTATATTTTTAAATCTATTCGGTCTTTTAAACACAGTAGGAAAGATATTAGAAAATTACGGAAGCTATGAAGAATTTAAAGAACATCCTTTGAGATATAAATATAATATAACACCTGCAAGATTTAGGAATATTAAAAGATTAAAAGAAATTCTTACAGAAAAGCCTGATTGGTTTAAGGGTATTATTAGAGATCTTACAAAATTGAAAAATAATAGAGAGGAGTTAGAAAATAAAATTAAGCAATTAGGTTTATGGGGAGTAACTGAGTATAATGGATATAAAGTTCAATTAATAACTAATGAAGATTTGAAAAGTTTTTGGCAGAGATTAGATCTATTATTAGAATATTTACCACAAGGTATAATACCGGTAAGATATACAAAAGATGGGTTAGAGATATTTAGATATTAAATTTTCTTTTAGCTACATAATCATATAAAAAAATACCTGCTGAAACAGAAACATTTAAACTTTGTACCATTCCATACATTGGAATATAAACCTTATAATCTGCTAAATTGATAGCTTCTTCAGTTAACCCGTTTACTTCGTTTCCTAAAAATAAAGCAACTTTATTAGGCCATTCAAAATTAGGAAGTTTAATAGCTGTTTCATCTATTACTGTAGCAATAATTTTAAAGTCATTTTGTCTTAACTCTTCAATACAAGCAATTGTTGGATTAGGGTAATTTTTTGAATCAAATATTTTATATTCTAACCACTTGCTTGATCCTACAGAACTTGAAGTTAATTCTTCAGGCGTATAATTTTGTTCTAATTTGTTGAAAATAAAATAAACATATAAAATGCCAAATGCATCACAGCTTCTTAATATTGCCCCAGCATTGTGTTTATCTTTAATGTCTTCTAAAACTACTATAAAATTCTTATCTCTTTTTTGATAAATTTCTTCTATTTTCTTTTTTCTTTCTTCTCTCATTTTTAGAAATTATAAAATGAGGAAAGGATACCATAAAATTCAAAAATTTTAAATTAAAATTGATATTTTGGTACTTTAAAAATATATATTCATAGTAAAAATATATATTCATAGAGTGCATTAAATTTGCAAAACATTTTTTAAAGAATAATGTTATTTTATTAAAAATAAAGTTATAATTTAAAAGATGGCAGAAACAAATATTATATTAGGAGCAGATCATCGTGGATTTGAACTTAAAGAAAAAATAAAAGAGAAACTTGTTTCTCATGGATATAATTTTTTAGATCTTGGAGCCTATGAATATAATCCTTTAGATGATTATCCTGATATTGCTTTTAAAGTCGCCGAAGAAACTGCTAAAAATAAAAATAATAGAGGAATTTTATTTTGTGGTTCAGGTATAGGAGTTTGCATTGCAGCAAATAAAGTTAAAGGAGTCAGAGCAGGCTTAGGTGAAGAGATAGAAATTGTTAAAAAAGCAAGAGAAGATGATGACATAAATGTTCTCTGTATTCCTGCAGATTTTGTAGATGAAAATAAAGCTTTTGCTTTAATTGAAGTTTTTTTAAATACACCTTTTAAAAATCAAGAAAAATATATAAGAAGGATACAGAAAATTGAAGAATATGAAAACCAAAATTAATCTTCGAGTTCTTTTTTTAGCTCTTCCAATAATTCTCTGGCTCTTTTAGTAAGCTTTCTAGGAATTCTAAAATTTATTTTAAGTATCAAATCACCACCTTTAAGTCCTTTTCCTGGGATTCTAATATAGTTTTCTTTAAAACCTGCTGGAATATGAATTTTTATTTTTTCTCCAAAATAGTCATAAATCAAATCTTTACCTAAAAGCAAATCAAAAATGCTAATTTCAACTTCTCCGACAATATCTCTACCTTTGATTTTATATTTAGGATGGGGTATTATTCTTATTCTTACATATAAATCACCAGCTTTTTTAGAAATTGGATCTTGATCACCAGCTGCTGGAATTTTAATAATTTCTTGAGGATCAAAATGGGGTGGGAGGTTAATGTTAATTATTTCATCTCTTATAATATAACCACGGCCTTGACAATTTGCACATATTCTTTCTGGAACTTTCCCTCTCCCACCACAGTTTTTACAAATTTTGCTACTTTCAAAAATAAAACCAGTAAAGAAAGATGATCTTGAAATAACTCGCCCTGTTCCATTGCAAACTTCGCATCTAATTAAATTCTTGGTTTGGCTACCAGTGCCATTGCATGTATTACAAATTACTTTTCTTTTATAAGCGATAGTTTTTGTTGTTCCTCTAATAACTTCTTCTAAATTAACATCTAAATCTAAAATTATATCTTTTACTTCGCTTCTTTCTGGATAAAAGTCAAAAAATTCTTCGATTAAATTGGATAATAGATCATCAAAGTCTTGTGTTCTAAAAAAGGAGTGTAAATCAGCAAAATTAAATGGTGTTTCAAAAATGAATCCTTCTTTCATCATCTTTCTTTTTTGATCGTATTCTGCTCTTAATTTTTTATCTGACAAAATTCTATATGCTTCTAAAATTTTTTTAAATTTTTCTGGATCTCCTCCCATATCAGGGTGATATTTTTTAGCAAGCTCTCTAAATCTCTTTTTTATTTCTTCTTCAGAGGCATTCTCTGGCACTCCTAAAATTTGATAATAATCTTCCATTTTATAAACTAAAATTTAATTTTTTCTTTGTAAGCAGGTTCTTTTTCTATTTCGTATAATTTTAACTTATATAACAAATAAAATGGAATCAAGCTTAAAACTCCAGCAATATAACCTAAAAGATAAAGAATGGAATTTAAAATTAGAATTAAAATTATAATTACAAAAATTTTATTGAAGTTAAATTTGTTTTGTTGATTAGCTAACATATTTGTTTGATTTTTTAAATATTGAGCAATAACTTCTTTTAAAGTTGATTCAGGTTTTAAGTTAAGATTATATCTTTTATTTATTTCATCAATTGATAACTTTACTGTTTCTTTTTTGGTGGTTTCATCTAATTGAACACCGATATTTCTTAAAATAATGTCTTCTATTTTTGTGTCTGGCGTTACTCCTAAATTTAAAATTTCAAAAATAAATTTTGTTTTATCTAATAAATTTATAATTTGATCTTGAGAAATTTTAGAAAAGTCAAAATAAAATCCTAAAAAAATTAAAACTAAAACTAAAATAAACAATGTAGAAAAATTCCACAAAATTCTAAATGAATAAAACCAATTTATTTTTAAACTATTTCTTTCAACATTTTTAGACATAAAATAAGCAGCTAGCAATAAAATAGCGTAAATTAAAGCTAAATAAGTAGCAAGATCATTAGAAGAAAATTTATAAAATATAAACAAAAACAGAGAGCCGGCGATAGTAAAAATTAAAGCTAAGATTAAAGCTAAATAATCGGAATAAAATATAATGCTAAGAAAAACTAAGTAAAATAGAAAACTGAAAAATAAATAAATAAATTTATGAAGGTTAAAAGCGAAAATATCCAATACTAAAAACAAACTTAAAAGCCAAAAAAATAAAGCAAAGATGAATGCTAAAGAATATCTTAAACGCGGTAAATTAATTTGTAAATATTCTTTTTCTGTAATTACCATTAATTAAATTATAATTAAATTTGCTGGCCCTCTTGCTTTCCATAAAATTGATAGCCGATTTGAGATAAAACAACAGAAAGCTCTTTAATTTTTTCTTCAATCAAATTAATATCTTCGCTATTTTTAACATTCTCTAATTCTTTAATCTTATTTTCTATATTAATTCTTAAATTCTCAGAAATTTTATCTTTATATTCAGTTAGTATTTTTCTAGCTTGATAAATAAGATTATCTGCTTGATTTCTGGTTTCTGCTAATCGTTTTTTTCTCATATCTTCTTCAGCATACATTTCTGCTTCTTTTTTAAGTTTTTCAATTTCTTCTTTAGATAAATTAGTAGATCCTTCAATTCTTACAGACTGAGTTTTGCCTGTAGCTTTATCTCTAGCAGTTACAGTTAAAATACCATTAACATCTATATCAAAAGTAACCTCAATTTGGGGAATCCCTCTAGGAGCTGGAGGAATGCCTTCTAAAATAAATCTAGCTAATGTTTTATTATCTCTAGCCATAGGTCTTTCACCTTGAACAACATGAATCTCAACTGCAGTTTGGTTATCTTCTGCAGTAGTAAATATTTCTGTCTTGGAATAAGGAATAGGAGTATTCTTAGGAATCATTGGATGAGCAATTCCACCTAAGGTTTCAATAGCTAAAGTTAAAGGAGTTACATCTAAAAGCAATATTTCCCTTATATCGCCTTGCAAAATACCAGCTTGAATAGCTGCGCCAATAGCAACAACTTCATCCGGATTAATATCTTTTCTAGGTTCTTTACCAAAATACTCTCTAACTCTTTGTTGAATTAAGGGCATTCTTGTTTGCCCTCCGACTAAAATAATTTCATCAATATCTTGTGGTGTTAAATTAGCTTCCTTTAAGGTTTTATCAACAATCTCTATAGATCTTTCAACAAGATCTCGTGTTAATTCTTCAAGTTTTGATCTAGTAAGTTTGAAATAAAGATGTTTAGGTTCTCCACCAACTGAAGTTATGAATGGTAAATTAATTTCTGTTTCATAAAGAGAGGAAAGTTCTTGTTTTGCTTTTTCAGCAGCTTCTTTTAATCTTTGTAAGGCTAAAGGATCCTTACTTAAGTCAACTCCTTCTTGTTTTTTAAATTCTTCTATTAAATAATCAATTATTCTTTGATCAAAATCATCTCCACCTAAATAAGAATCTCCTCCTATAGCTTTAGTTTCTATAACATTATCTCCTATTTCTAAAATAGAAACGTCAAAAGTTCCTCCGCCAAAATCATAAACTAAGATTTTTTGATTAACATTTTTATCTAACCCATAAGCTAAAGCAGCGGCGGTAGGTTCTGGTAAAATTCTTCTTACATTAAACCCAGCAATTTCTCCAGCAGCTTTTGTAGCTGACCTTTGAGAATCATCAAAATAAGCAGGAACAGTTATAACCGCTTCAGTAATTTTTTCTCCTAATTTTTCTTCAACATCCATTTTAATTTTTTGCAAAATCATAGCAGAGATTTCTTCTGGTCTATACCATCTATCACCCATCTTAACTTCTACACCGCCATTCTCTGATTCTCTTACCTCATAAGGCAATTTTTGCTTTGCTTTTTGAACTTCTGGATCAGAGTATCTTCTACCTATCAACCTTTTTATGGAGAAGATAGTATTCTGCGGATTTGTTATGGCTTGTCTTTTAGCTAAAATTCCAACAAGTCTTTCTCCATTTTTAGAAATAGCAACAACAGAAGGAGTTAATCTGCTCCCTTCCCTATTTTCTATTACTCTTGGCACGCCAGCTTCAACAATTGCAGCTACAGAATTAGTTGTTCCTAAATCTATTCCTATTATCTTGGGCATGGTGATAATTGATGATTAATTAATTCTAATTATGCTATGGCTAAAAAGATTGATTTTAAAAGGATTTTTAAAATTACCAGCGCAAAGAGAATAGGCTACATTATTCAACAAAGAATCAACTAATAAATGAGAGTGTATTAATAATTTATCTTTTATTTTTTGCCTTAAAGCAAATTTTTCCAATGATATCAAAAACTCCTTTAAATTCTTGCTTTTTCTAACATATATTTTATTAGCTTCAACAATTGCAGCTACAGAATTAGTTGGTCCTAAATCTATTCCTATTATCTTGGGCATGGTTAATGAATAAGTACTTTAACTTTTGCTGGTCTGATTAATTTTCCATTCAATAAATAACCTTTAGCTAAAACTTCTACTATTAAATTATCATCACTTTTATCGCAATTTTCCTTAGAACATTTTTGAGTCGCAACAGCTTCATGAAAAACTGGATCGAATTTTTTATTCTCAGGAGAAATAACCTCTAATCCATGTTTGGCTAAGATCTCCAAAAGCTGAGCTTGAATCAGATAATATCCTTTACCAAATGATGTATTTTTGTCTTCTTCAGATAAAGAATTAAGTGCTAAATCTAAACTATCCAAAACAGGTATTAAATCTATAAGCAGATTTTCATTTGCATAAACTATAATTTCTTTCATTTTATTTTCCATTTCTTTCTGATAATTCAACAAATCAGCTTTAGCTCTTTTCCACCCTTCTAAATATTCCTCTTTTTCTTTTTCTAATTTCTTGATAATTTCTTGAAATTCTTTAATTGTCTCTGGCTCAGAAGGTAATTTTTCTTCAATTTGATTTTCTTCTGCCATTTTTTAAATTTTAAAAGTTATAATCTTTCTTTAATTATATCTCTAACTATGCTATAAATTAATGGGTAATTCATCCTTTTAACGTTAATAAAGATTAATTTATTTAGACCCTTTCTGCATGCAATCACAGAAAAATATTCAGCATTTTTTAATTCAATTTCTTCACCTATTAATATTTTAATTTCATTATCTTTTAATAAAAGATTGTTTAATAAACTTTCTTTAACCTCTCTTAAAAATCTTGCAAATTTCAAAACTATTTCTTTATTTTCAAATTCTAAATTTCTTAAAGTATATTCTAAGCCTCCCTCTATTAATTTACTGTCTTTTTCTATTATATAATACAGATTAAATTTATCAGCGATATAATCAAAAAGTTTATGGTCACTATAGTTATGTAAATCTTTTTCTTTTTCCCAATCAACATTATCTTTATTTACTTCTAGATAATATTTCCAACCTTTATCAGTAGGAATCCTACCAACACTTTTCTTTACAGTAATTAAATATTCCTCTTCGGTCAATCTATTAAGATATAATCTAATAGTAGATTCTGCCAAATTTCTAAAATATTTTCTTTTCAATATCCTTGAGCCTATAGGGTTTGCTTTTTTAATATACAAATCTATCAATCTATTAAATATTAAATTTTTAAGATTTGCTTTAGTCATAAAATTTATTCAATCTTAATTTCCTTGCCTTTTTCTTCTTTTTCTTCTTTAGGAAAAACTATCTTTAATATTCCATTTTCCATCTTTGCTTTTGCCTTATCTTCATTCACTACATAGGGTAAATAAACAACTTTTCTAAATGCACCCCTTCTAATTTCTTTTCTGTAATAGTTTTCCTCTTTAACTTCCTTCTTTTCTTCTTTCTTACCTTCAATTATCAATCTATCATCTTCTACAACAACTTTTACATCTTCTGGTTTTAATCCTGGCAATCCTACTTCTACAACTAATTCTTTATCAGTTTCATAAATATCGACCGGTACAGAAGAAACAGTGAATGTAGGAACTAAAGCAGGGAAAAATTCTTCAGAAAATAATCTTTCAATTTCTTTGAAAGGATCCCATTTAATGATTGCCATTTTTATTTATAATGTTTAATTCGACCTTGTTTATTCTCTATAATTAATTATAACAAATTAGCACCCAAGATTCAAGGGCGCTATTCTTCTATTTTTCGAATATTAGCTCCTATTTTCTGTAATTTTTCTACGATATTCTCATATCCTCTTTCTATCTTTTCTGCTTCATAAAGTATACTTTCACCATGAGCGACTAAGGCAGCTATAATTAAAGCTGCTCCTGCTCTAATATCTAAAGATCTTACTTCTTTACCTTTCAATAAAGTAGGTCCTATAATAATAGCTCTATGAGGATCTAAAATTTCTGCATTAGCTCCCATATAAACTAATTCATTAATATAAGAAAATCGGTTTTCGTACATCCAATCATGAATCAAAGTTACACCTTTTGCTTGTGTAGCTAAAGCACCAAATAAAGGTTGTAAATCTGAAGGAAATTTGGGGTATAAACCAACTTGAATTTTAGTACCTTTTAAGTCTGAAGGAAAGATTTCAATACTTTTATTTTTTAACTTGTATTTAAAATTCATCTCATTCATTGTGATCAAAACTGCATCTAATTCTTCAGGTACGATATCTTTTATTACTAAATGACTTTTAGTAGCTCCAGCTAAAGCTATAAAAGTACCAGTCTCTATATTATCTGGAGGAATTTTGAAAATAACTTTTTTCTTTAAATTTTTTCTGCCTTCGACCTCTAAAAATGGCGTACCTATTCCTTTGATTTCTACTCCTAATTTTTTTAAAAACTTGCATAAATAAACTACACTAGGCTCAGTAGCTGCTAATCTAATTTTCACCTTTTTAGGTATCAACGAAAGAAAAAGCAATAAATTTTCTGTAGCTGTAACACTCATTTCTTTTAAAATAACAAAATTATTTGTTATTTTTTTAAATTTAGCATAAACATTTTCATTCTCTTGAATCTCACAACCTAAATCCCTTAAAGCATTTAAATGTACTCCGATTGAACGAGCTCCAATTATATCCCCTCCAGGTCTAGCTATTTCTACTTCTTTAAATAAAGAAAGCATTGGTCCTAATAAAACAACTGATGCCCTTAATCTTTTAACTGCATCAATTATTAAAGATTTATTTTTGATATTACTACTATCAATAATTAACTTATTGTTTTCCCATATTATTTTACAACCTAAATATTCTAAAATTTCTAATATCACTAATACATCAGAAATTTTAGGAACATTTATCAAAATATTTTTTCCTTTATTTAATAAAGTAGCAGCAATAATTTTTAAAGCTGTATTTTTAGAGCCAGAGATTTTCACTTCTCCTTTTAATTTTTGCCCACCTTTTATTACCAAATAGTTCATATTAATTTATCTAATAAAAAGATAATTAATCCTATAGCTGCTCCAATAGCATTTATAATCCAAAATTTAAAAACAATATTTGCCTCGTGTAATCCTTTGGCTTCAAAATGGTGGTGAATGGGGGTTGATAGAAAGATTTTCTTTTTGAAAATTTTTTTTGATAAAGTTTGCAAAATAACTGATCCTGATTCAATTACAAAAACAGGAGCAATTATAGGTATTAGAAAATAAACACCTTCTAATAAAGACACAATAGCGATATAACTACCTAATGCCATTGACCCTGTATCACCCATAAAAATCTTAGCTGGATAGATATTATACCATAAAAAACACAAAACCGCTGACATTATTACAACAGTTAAACTTGCCAAATTATAATTACCATTAATAAAAGAAATCACCCCTAAAACACCTAAAATTGAAAGAGATACTCCACCTAGTAAACCATCTAAACCATCAGTTTCATTTGCAGAAAAGCTAACAGCTATAATATAAATAATCATAAACAAAGCAAACCAAAAAAAGCTTAAATAGTATCTTCCTAAGAATGGAATATAAATATATTTAATGCCCAATTTGGTGATAAACCACCAAACAACCATTAAAGAAAAACCGAAATAAATTAATAATTTTTCTTTAATCTGCAAACCTCTTCTATTTTTAAAAGCAAAAATTCCTAATAAGTCATCGATTGCTCCAATAATACCTCCTAGAACTAAAAATCCTAAAGGTAAATAAGTTTCTCTTCTATTTAAAAAATTTATCCATTTGCCAAATTCTACGTTTAAAAAAGAAATAAATGAAAGAAATAAAATAAGTACTAAAGGTGAAATCCAAAATATTAAACCACCCATAGTAGGAGTTCCTGATTTTTTAGCATGCAAAGATTGAAAAATTGGGGCATTTTCTTTAAAAACTTCTTTTTTTGCTTTAATCTTGTTTAAAAATAATATAATCAATGGAAATATTAATAAAGAAATAAAAATGTTTAAAATCCCTAATGTTAAGATTTTTAGAACTACCAAAAATGCTTCCATTTATTTATAATACTCTTTTAATGCTTTTATTATATATTCTCCATCGGCTTCTCTATCTTTAGAATTTAATAAGCCAACAAATACAAGAGGACTTTTTTCAAATTTTAAAATCATTATTAAACATTGACCAGCATCTTCTGTATAACCTGTTTTGCTTCCAAATATTATATTGGGATATTTTTCTATAAGCTTATTTGTATTATAAAGATATCTTACAGTTTTTCCTTTTAATAGAAAACTTGCCTCTCTAGAATATTCAAAAATTTCTGGTTTATTTTTGATAATAAATTTAGATAAAATGTATATATCTTTTAAAGATGATTTATTATTAGGAGAAAGACCTGTAGCATCTTGAAATGTCGTTTGATTTAAATTCAATAATTCTGCAAATCTATTCATATATTTAACAAACTCATCTTTACCTATCTTGCTTTGAATAATCTCTGAAGCTGAATTTGATGATGCAATTAATAAAGTTTTTAATAAATCTACAAGATAAAAAACTTCACCTTTCTTAAATTCTGTTTGATTTTCAGGGTAATTTGTTTTAACTTCAAATTGCTCGTTTTTTGAGTAAATATTTAAAGCTACTAAAGAAGTCATTAATTTAGTCAAAGAGGCAATAGGTTTTTGTTCTTCTGGATTCTTTTTATAAAGAACAGGACCTTCTAATTCTTTTATTAAAACATTTTGAGCGCTGATCTTATTAGGATCTATTTTGAAATTTTTAATTTCTATAAAAGATTCCGTGCTATATAAAGCATTTTCTCTATTTATAGAATTTAAATCATTATTCAAAATATTAGCTGGTTGATTTAGAATACTTCTTAAAAATTCTAATAACATTAAAAATCCTAACATTTCTTATTAATTTTAATATAATTTATTTAAAAATGAGGAAAGTTAAAAACAGAAGTTTAAAAGGTAAAAGGTTAGAAAAATATTTTGCACAAGAACTAAAAAAGCTTTTCCCTTCAGCAGAAACAGAAATTAAACCTAGAATAATTAACATCAAAAAAGATTTCTGGGGTTTATTTGATGGGTTAACATTGATTAAAAAAAAGAGAAAGTTTATCTTCTGGCAAATAAAAGGGGTTAAGATTAGTAAAAAATTTATAAAAAATTATTGGGCAAATGTAAAAGCATTTAACAATTCTAAAATAATAATAATTTTAGTCGAGAAATATAAAAACAACTGGAAAATTTATACTTCTCCAAATAAGTATTTAAAATCAATAAAAGACCTTAAAAAACTCGTTTAAATTTATTTAGATGTTTTAGTTTGAACTTTTAAAGAGATTGCTGCTCCTATAGCACCACCAATGCTCTTTAAAATCTGCCTTACTGCATTAACTGTTTGCCCTTTTCTGCCTATTATTAAGGCTAATACTTCTCTAGGCCCATTTATTTCGACCAAAACACCTCTTTCATCAATTTTTGCATCAATTTGAAGTTGATTAACCTTACTTTCATCGACCCATAAAGAAAAAAGCTTCCTTAAACGATTTTTGATTTCTTCTAATTTTTCGCTCATTTTAGAGCTACTTTAAATTGCGACCATTTCTTTAAATCCTTGATAAAGTTTAATTTTAACATATTATAATTCGTCAAGCAAATTTTAGAAGTAAAATTAAATAGCCCAGAGCTTTTATTTTCATCAATTAACTTGCTCTGGGCTATTTACCTACACGACGAAGAAGAGCTTTCTTCTTCATTCCCTTCTGTTGTTTCAGTTGTTGTTGTTTGTTCTGTTTGTTCTTTTTGCTCTTCTTCGCCGTCTACAAACAAAATTTCCTCTCTGGCCATTTTTTATTAAAAACTTAATTACGACCTTATAACAATTTAAAATAGTCCTTTCGCAGGACCTTTTATTATTATAACATAACTAAAATTAAAATTCAAGTTTTTATCCTCCTGCTTCTTTTATGATTTTAATATCTTGTTCAAATTTTTCGGCAATAGACATTACAGAATCCCCATAAAATCTATAAGCTGGATTAGACCAATTAGAGCCTGCAAAATAAATCATAGCTGCCTTCCATTCTGCTTCATAAGTTTGTCTATTAGCTCCTGATTCAGCAAGTTTTACACCAGCAGCCACAAAAGCATGATAAATATTCCAAGGATTAGGAGTTTCTCCAACTAATTTTGCTATTTTGTCTTCATAAGCTTTCCATGTAGAAGGAATAAATTGTGCAGGACCCATTGCCCCACCCCAACCAAAACTCATAGGGCAAGAAACCGGTGTATTATAAGGATCTAAACCTAATTTTTTAGTTAGCTCTAAAAATACAGGGACATCTCTATTAGGATTCATAACTCTCTCAACTTTTTGACCAGTTTTTATATTTATTCCTGCTCCAGTTTCAGGATCAGTTAAATAACATTGACCGACATTTCTACCTAAATCAGATTCTTGTTTTAAAACTGCTAACAAAAATGCTGGTCTTACACCCGTTAATTTACTTACAAGTTCAGCATATTTCAAGGCTTCGCCAAAATTTATAGGGGCAACTCCACCAGCCAATCTAAAAAGTTGTGCCCTTATTTCTGCTGCTCTTTTTTCTTTTTCAGTCAGCAATTGTTGATATTTTTTTTCTTGCCCTTTTGTTATGCTTAATAATTCATTCTTTTCTTGTTGCAAATTAGCTAATTCATTTTTCTTCATATCCGCAATTTTCAGTAAATTTTCTTGTTCTTCCATAGCATCTTCAAGTTTTTGTTTCTGATAATCTAAATTTTGTTTTAATTTTTTAAGTTCATCAATTTGTTCATTTATTGAATTTTGAAGTTTGTTCAAATAAACAATATTGGAAAAATAATCTGATAAACTTTGCTCTGCTAAAACTACTTCAATAAAAGATTTTTGAGAAAGCTGATAATATGTTCTTAAAGTTTTTGTTAAATTTTGCTTAGATGAAGAAATCTTTTTTTCAGCTTCTTCTATAGCTTTTTTAGTATCATTTATCCTTTTATCTAAAACATTAATTTCGTATCTAATTGCTTGAATTTCTAATTCTGTTTTTCTAATTTGTGCATTTAAATATTGAATTTCTTGTTCTAATGTTCTTTTTTGTTTAGACAAACGATTTATCTCTGCTCTATAAACCTCGATTTCTTTAAGTATTTGTTTAAGTTCGCTTTCTAAGCTTTCTTTTAATTCTTGAATATTTTTAGTATTTTGGGCTAATAAATTACTATTGATTTTCACATTCATTATATTAGAAACCGGAGCACCTGCATTTAAAGTAGAAATAAAAAGAAAAAGCATAAAAAAGAAAAAAATGAAAGATTTATAGTTTAATAATAAAATAAATTTCCTTTTGCTTGTAATTGATGAATTTTTGTAAGTATATTTTTTTATATCATTAATTATTTTAGACATAATTTTTATTCACTCTCCTCCTGTAATTCTTCTGGAAGTATAACTGTAGCTATAGGAGTTTCTGGGCTTACTAAAACTTTTATTGATTCTTTTAATTTTAAATCTTTAACATAAATAGATTCCCCTGGCTTCAAATTAGAGACATCAACTTCTATAAATTCTGGAAGATCCATTATTTTACCTTCTACTTCTAATTCAACTAAGGATTTATTTAATACGTAACCCTCTTTTGTAATAGCTTCTTCGCCAGCAAAATGAATAGGAATAGTAGTAACTATTTCTTGTGACAAAGAAGGAACATATATATCAAAATGAATAGGTTCTAAAGTAATAGGATGTTTTTGAATTTCCTGCAAAATCCCTATTAATCTTTTGTTATTAAATACAAACATAAATCTTTGATGAGTATGCTTTAAGTTTTTTTCAAAAACTTTTTTCTCAATAAAAACAGGATGGCTTTCAATTTCTGGTCCATAAATAATTCCTGGAATATAACCTTCTTTTCTATAAAATTCTGCTTTTTTATTTGGATCTCTTATTTTTACCTCTATCATATTTATTATTATTATTTTACTATATTTTTAATATTTAAGCTAATATTTTTGAACTTTATTAAATCTTTTTCTTTTAATAAGCCAGTTTGTGCTCCTATTTCTCTTAAATTATAAGCTACATTAACAGCAGAAAGCTTAAGCGCTAAAAACAATACATTTTCTTCCAATCTCCAATTATTCTTTAACAAAATCGCAAAAAATGTACTTGCATAGCTATCACCTGCACCTGTTGTATCTATTGTTTTAAATTTCCTATAAGCCTCGCTAAGATAAATATTTTCTTTTTTAATTAATATAGTTCCTTTTTCTCCTAATGTTAATAAAATTATATCAGTTTTTTTAAATTTATCTTTTAATTTCTTAGCAATTATTATTTCATCATTTTCTTTTGTTTTCAATAAAATTTTAGCCTCTTCTAAATTAAGAGTGAAAAAATTAATTTTGTTTAAAATTTCAATAGCTTCTTTTTTAGAAAGGAAATGTTTAGATGGGACGATCCCTATTATATTATTATTTTTTTTAAGTTTATTTACAACATATAACCATGTTTCTAACGAAGTATTTCCAGTCGAAATTAAATAAGCTGAATTTCTATCGTAAATAATATCGTTTTTATTGAAAATTTCTGCCCCTCTATAAGTAAAAATATATTTTTCACCTTTTTTAGAAAGAAAAATAAAAGAAAGAGCAGAATTCCCTTTTGTATATCTTATTATACAATCTATATTTTTTTCATCTATCCTATTTTTAATAATTTTCCCAACAAAATCTTTTCCTAATTTTATAATAGCAATTGAATTTAAACCTAAATTTTTAAAATTATAAGCAAAATTTAAGCCTCCACCACCTATATCTATAAAAATCTTTTTTACTTCATTCTTCTCTTTTAAAAAATTAGGATTTCTAAAAAAAACTAAATCATCAAATATAAAAAATACATCCAATGTAGCTGTCCCAATTGAATATACCTTCATTAAATTAAATTATACACAATATCTTAAGAATTTAATTTTTATTATTCAATTTTTCAAAATTAGCAATCTTTTACATTTTAATATTTCTTAAATTCATAACGAAAACTTATAAGTATTTAAATATGCCATTTATTTTCAATGAGATTTATAATTAATATTTAAAAAGGCCAAAATTAACCAAAAAATAACAAAATGTCATACAAAAACTCTATCAATCTAACAATTCTTTCTCTAATCTTATTTTCTTTTATTTTCTCTCTTTTTTCTTTTACTGCCTCAGCCCAAATTACCTGTAACTCTAATACTCTAAAACCTGTTAAATATGGTCAAAAAGGTGAAGATGTTAAAAATCTTCAAGCTTGTTTAATAGAAGCAGGATATAATATTTCAACAGGAGTTAATGCTTATTATGGAATTCAAACTAAAAATACTGTTAAAAAATTCTATTCTGAATGGTATAAAGGGAAATGGACTGGAAATAGTATAGATGCAAAAGGAATATCCAAACTTAAAGAAAAATTATTATCTAAAAAACTAAAACCTAGTATAGCATCAGAAGGAAAAATAAGAAAATTTAATATAGATTATGATAAAATAGAAAGTATTTCCTTATCACCGAATGGTCAATACGCTGCTGTAACCTATGAAAAAAATAAAAAATACTATGTTCAGGTAGGTAACAAAATATATGGGCCATATGAAATATATGGGCCATATGGTAATGTTCTGCTTTCAGTAGAATTCTCTAAGGATGGTTCAAAATATGGATTGACTTTTTATAAAGATAAAGATGAAAAACGAAAAGCCTATGTCCAAATCGATGATAAAACATATGGGCCATATGATGAGGCGGTATATCTTACTTTTTCTAATGACGGCTCAAAATATGGATGGTGGTTTATAAAAGATGATAAATATTATATTCAAAATTAATGATAAAATCTATGGACCATATGACCATCTTACTCCTCCTATTTTCTCTAAAGATGGTTCAAAATATTATTGGGAATTTACTAAAGATCATGAATATTATTATGAGGAATACTATATTCAAATAAATGATAAGACTTATGGACCTTATGATAAAATATACAATCCTACTTTTTCTACTGATGATTCAAAATTCGGATTCGGGTTTGTTAAAGATAACAAAGGATATATCCAAATCAACGACAAAACCTATGGACCATATGACTATGCTATCTTTACCTTCACAAAAGATAATAAAGCATACATAGCTTATATTTCTGGAAATGAATTAATTATTGAAGAAGTAGAATAAAATTATTTAAAAAGGTAGAAATTAGATAAAACCCAAAAATGACGTATAAAAGATTTATCAATATAATAAGTTTCTTATTTATTTTTATTTTCTTTATTTTTGTATACGTGAATTTTGTAAAAGCTGATGTTCATCCTCTTTACCCTCATCCTGGTATTAAATATAAAATTTTCCTCACGCAAAAGTTAAAGGAAGATTATTGTTTGATAACATTTGACGAATTTTTCAATCCCAAGGAACAGACTATAACCCCAGAAGAATACGGAGTACATAAAAAAGAAAAAGCAAGCACAATTCCTTTCGACATAGACTGTAAATTAGATTCAGTTATTGAAAAGCATGTAAAAAAATTGGTATTAGAAAGCGCCTTCATGCGGAAGTCTGATTTAGAAAAATTAGGAATTAGTAAGGGTGGTTTTTACACGCTTATTGAATTTAATGATATGGTAAATAAAAAGATATCTCCTTATACCTCACCAAGTGAAGATATTTTAATATTAAAGATAGATCCAATTGATGATTTGCCTTTATTTTGGGCTCTTTTAAGGACATGGGTAATTAGTAAACATGGTAAATTTGATTTCAATAATATGAATTTAAAACAAATTGTAATAAATTTTTTACAAGATAATAAAAAACCAACAATAATAACAGATGATAAGAGAATAAAACATTTGCTCGAGAATATTAATATGGAAAACATAATAACGTTTGCTGACATTAAAAATAAAATGGTTTTAATTAAATTTTCTACAGAAAAGGATAAAAAAATTAATATGAATATTATTAAGAAAAAACCCATATACAATATTTTTAACGAGTTTGTAGAAGTGGAGTATTTAGCTGATCTTGATATAAAAAATAATTATGTAACTTTAACCAAGATAAAGGAGACTTATATAGAGCTTACTAGTCCGCAACCCTCCTCTTCTCAATCATTACTTTTAAATCTATGGTTAAAAATAAAATGTTTCTTTTTAAGATTAATTGGTAAAGCATGCTAATTTACACCTATAGATTTTTATTTGCTTTAGTTTTTACAGTTTTTATAGAAACTATTGTCTTGTGGGTTTTTATTAGAAAGATTTTTAAATTTAAGGATGGAAGATTTAGTACTTCAAACATTATATTTGCAGGTATAATGGCATCTTTCTCTACTATTCCTTATGTTTGGTATGTATTTCCTATTTTGATTTATTGGTCTTTTAAATTGTCTTTGATTTTGAGTGAGGCTTTTGCTATTTTAGTTGAGGCTATTTTCTATAGATTTTATTTTGATGTTAAATTTAGATATTCTTTGTTAATTTCTTTTGTTTGTAATTTATCTTCTTGGGGGTTAGGGTATTTATTTGAAATTTTACTTTTTTAATTCTCTTTTTATTTTCTTTAAAGCTTTAGCAGCTGCAGAAATTTCTGCTTGTTGTTTATTTTCTCCTTCTCCTACACTTATTAATTTATCTTCAATATACAGACCTACAGTAAATTTTTTTTGATGAGATGGTCCTTCTTCCTTTAAAACTACATATTTAGGCAAAATTTTATATTTACCCTGTAAAATTTCTTGTAATTCGCTTTTGGGATCTTTATAAAGTTTTTTTGAGATTATTTCGTCTAAATCATCTAGAAAATGATCTTCAATGAATTTTTTTATTGTTTCTAAATCATTATCTAAAAAAATTGCCCCTACTAATGCTTCAACAGCATTGCTTATAACTGTCTTTAATCCTTTTTCTTTCAAATTTTCACCTACAAACATAAATTTTTCTAATTCAAATTTTTCTGCTAATTTCAATAATCTTTCTCTATTTACTAAGCTGGCTCTTATTAATGTAAGTTCACCTTCTTGAAATTTTATAAATTTTCGGTATAAATACCAAGAGATAATAAATTCTATAATAGCATCGCCAAGAAATTCTAATCTTTCATTATGGTTATAGGGATGCTCTGGATGAAAATATAAATAGCTTTTATGCGTTAAGGCTTCATGATAGATACTTTTGTTTTTAATTTTTAAACCAAGTTTTTTTTCTAATAAAGATAAATCTTTATTGGTTAATTCTTTTTTCATTTTTTAGTTTTTGGATATTATCATAAACTGTTCCTAAAACACCATTTATAAATTTAGCTGTTGCAGTTGTCCCGAAATTTTTTGCAATCTCTATAGCTTCATTAATTGCTACTTTATAAGGTGTTGCTTCTGATTCGTTCAAAAGTTCATAAACCGCTAATCTTAAAATGCTTTTTTCTAGAAGAGGAACTTGTTCATAAGGTAAAGACTTAATAGATTCTTTAAGGATTTTATCAATAGTTTCTAAATTTTCCATTATTCCCTTAACTAAATTTCTTCCAAATTCAGGTTCATCTATATCTTGGCCAAATTCTTGTAGGTTTCTTTCAAAAATTTCTAAACATTTTTCTTTTTCATAACCATGAAAAGCCCATTCATATAAAGATTGCACCACTATAATTCTAGAAAGGTGCCTAGTTGCCATTTATTTTTTCTTGGATTCTTTTTCGATTTCTAAGTATTTTTTGCCTTTATAAAAACCACAATTAATACAAACTCGATGGGGTAAAGTAAGTTCATTACAATTTTTACATCTCACAAGTTGTACAGGTTTTACAATTTCTTTTTGAAATCTTCTTTTTCTTGATCTAGATCTTGAAAGTCGTTTTGCTGGTACTACCATTTTAAATATTAATTATAATCAATTAATTCGTCCTTTGTAAACCAAAGATTAATTTCATATTCTGCTTCTTCTTTAGAACCTGAAGCATGAATTAAATTTTTAATAGCTCTTTTTTCTAAATTAGCTAAAATAGGAGTATCGATTGAAAAATCTCCTCTTATTGTTCCTGGTTGAGCTTTATAAGGGAGTGTATGACCTACAATTTTTCTTACAATTTCTACAGCATGTGGACCTTCAATAGCAATTTTTACAATTGGTCCTGAGCACATATAATCAATTAACCATGATCTAACTAAAAGACCTAACTCATAAGCATTATTAACATTAAATTCTTTTTTAACATCTATTTTTAAATTATTTTCCTCGCAAGTTCGGAAAAAATTGTTACCAAGGTTTTCTATCCATTCTTTTGTTTTAGGATAATGTTTATCCATTAATTTTTTATTAGGTTTTACCAATCCTAAGCCTATAATTTTTAGCTTACATTTTTCAAATCTAGAAATTATCTCACCAATTAAACCCCTCTCAACAGCATCAGGTTTTAAAAGTACTAAAGTTCTTTCTTTTTTAATTTTTTTGTACAATATTTGTATTTTATTAGAATTTTCTTTTGATGTTTGTTTTTGACTAGGCATGTTTTAAATTTTACGAATGTTAATTTGGGATTTGTAAAATTTTTAACATTATTATTATAACCTAAATTTTTTCAAATTTTATAAAAAAATAAAAAAAAGCAGGGCTATAAGCCGGATTCTGTACTAGCCTTTAGGGCTAGCGCTAGCCATCTGTCTGGCCCTTGGATTACTCCAAGGGGCAAGCGGCACTCCGCCCTATAAGGACGGCACGGCCTTGCACCCAGAAGGAGAAGACCGCTCTTAAGGGTTACCCCTTAAGAGAAGGAGGTAGCTAGGACAAGATTGCCCTAACACCCTCCTACTTTTCACCTTTCCTCAGTACCAAAAATTCGGTACTGAGTAGTATGGTCTCTGTGGTCTTCTCAGAGTCTTTCGACTCTCCTCGATTTCCGAGGCTTCCTTTGTGGGTGTCCGGACTTTCCTCCTAGGGAAAACTCCTAGGTGGCTAGCCGCCCTGCTCTTTTTTAATTATATCATAAAATTTAATAAAGGAAAATGCTTCAAGTTAATTTAAAAGAAATCCCTACAAAAATAGGAGTATATTTATTTAAAGATAAAAACGGAAATGTTTTATACGTTGGAAAAGCTGTCAATCTACGCGAGAGAATTAGAAATCATTTAAAAAGTAGTAACCCTAAAATTATTGAATTAATAAAAAGCGCTGATGATTTAGAATATATTGTTTTAGATTCGGAAGCAGAAGCTTTATTAAAAGAAGCTGAACTTATTAAAAAATTTGATCCTCCCTTTAATCAACTTTTAAGAGACGACACTCAATATTTTTATGTAGGTTTTACTAAAGAAAAATATCCAAAAGTTTTTATTACCCATCAACCCCAAAAGTATAATGCAGAGTTTATCGGTCCATTTACAGAAGGTACAGCTTTAAGAAAAATATTAAGAATCATTAGAAAAGAAATACCTTTTTGTACTTGTTTAAAATCCCATTATGGAACTTGTCTTAATGCTTCTTTAGGATTATGCTATGGTTGGTGCTGCAAAGAAGACGAATTAGGAGATGAAAGATTATATTCTAAAAATATTCAAAAAATTAAACGTCTGTTAAAAGGAGATCTCAAAAAAATTAAAAAGGAATTATTAAACGAATTAGAAAAAGCAATTAATGAAGATGATTTAGATAAAGCTACTAAAATTAAAAAAGAAATACAAGCTATTAATAAAATTTTAGAACACACAAATTTGATCAAAGAAATTTCAGAAGAACAAGAAAAATTAAACAGGATTAAAATTTTAAAAGATTTACAAGTGTTATTAAAAATGGACAAATTGCCTAATGTAATAGAGGTATATGATATTTCTCATTTTGCTGGTAATTATAAGGTAGGCATTATGGTTGTTTTCAAAGATGGAATTTATTCTCCAAAAGATCTAAGAAGATTTAGAATTAAAACAGTAATGAAACCCGATGATCCAAGAATGATTTATGAAGTTTTAAAAAGGAGATTTAATCATCCAGAATGGGGTATACCTGATTTAATCCTTATCGATGGAGGCAAGGTACAATTTTCTTTTGCTAATAAAGCACTTAAAGAAGCAGGCTTATATAATGTTAAAATTATTTCTATAGCTAAGCCTAAGAGTTTGTTGTATTATGATGAAAACAAAAAGCCCATTCCCTTAAGTAAATTACCTAAAAATTTAGCAGATTTTATAAAATTATTAGATAAAATTACACACAGAAAGGTCATTAATTATCATAGAAGATTAAGAGAAAAACAATGGCTCAACTTTTAGATATCATCATTATTTTAAATTCAGTCGTTTTAATAGTTTTAATTTTACTTCAACAAAGAGGCGGGTCGTATGGAACTTTATTTGGATTCACAGGTAGTTTGCCATTCTTTCAAAGAAGAGGATTGGAAAAATATATTTATTATCTTACCTGGATTTTAGTTTGCATTTTTCTTCTATTATCTATTCTTAGGCTGTATTTATGAAAAAAGTAGTTATTCGGCTTTTCAAGCTTGTTAAAGATTTAAAAAATATAGAGTGGCTTCTTATTTTATCTGGTTTTACATTAGGAATAATATTAATAGGTATTTCTTTTTGGGGAGTTCTTAATTTAATCTTCGAAAAAAAACCCGCATATGGAGGTATTTTAAAAGAAGGAGTCTATCAAAAAATCAATACCTTAAATCCATTTCTTGCTGAAAATCAAACAGAAAAAGCTTTAGTATATTTGATTTATGATAGTCTTGTGCGACCAAATGGACAAGGAAGATATGAATACGAATTAGCTAAAAATATTATAGAAATAAATAAAGGTTTAGGTTATGAAGTAGAACTAAAAGATGCTTATTGGAGTAATGGTACAAAAATTACTGCTGACGATATTATTACTACTTTTTCTATTATTAAAACATATTCTTCTGGAGAATTATATGAATATTTTAAGGATGTGAAATTAGAAAAAATTGACAATTATAAAGTCAGGTTTATTTTACCAATCAAAGATAATTTATTTATCCAAAAGCTTTCTTTTGTAAAGATTATTCCTTCTAAAGAATGGTTAAAATATCCTCCTTCTCAATGGCAAGCAAATGAAGAAAATTTAATAAAAGTCTCAAGTGGACCTTTTGTTTTTTCTCAAAAATATACGCTAAAAACTGGAGTAAATGTTTATGAATTTGTAAGAAATAATTATTATTTTAAAAAACCTTTTCTGGACAAAATTTTAATTTACGAATATCCAGATTTAAAAGCTGCTTATGAAGCTTTAAAAATAAAAGAGATAAATACAATAGGAGGTCTATCTCCAAGTTATTTAAAATCTATATCTAAAAGAAGCTTTAAGGTTGAAGAGATAATATTACCAAGAATAATTGCTTTATTTTTTAATGCAAAAAAGGTTAAAAAGGAGGTGGCTAAAAATTTAGAAAGTGTTTTAAATAAAGAGGAGTTAATAAAAGAAGTGTTTGAAAATTCTGCAGAACCTTCAGATTCTATATTTTCCCCATCTATCAAAAAGATTTTTGGTTTAGGAGAGATTAAAAAACAATATATAGCTGATAAAAATTTAGATTATTCAGATATAACAATAATTGTGCCAGATAATTTTTTCTTAATTAAAATAGCTAATTATCTTCAAAATAAATTTAATTTTAAAGTAAAAATTGAATCTCCTTTTAATATAATTAACCAAATTATACCAGAAAAAAATTATGAAGCATTATTATATGGAATTTCCTATAGATTAATTCCTGACATATGGCCTCTTTTTTCTCCAGATTCTCCTTTGCATCTTACAAATGCTGATTCAAAAGAAATTATTAAAAAAATTCAAGATTTATATACAGGAGATATAAAAGAATTCAAAAATAATTTGGAAGAAATAGATAAATTAATAAGTGAAATAGAGCCTATTGTATTTATTGGAAATAATTTCTATTTATATGTAGTCCCTATAAATCTTAAAGGTTTTGATTTAAAATATTTAAATGAACCTTATGAAAGATTTTTTAAGGTCGAAAATTGGTATTTATCAGAAAAAATCTCATTTTAGATGAATTTACGAAAGTTATTTTCAATTACATCACTGAAATATTCATATGTTTTAATAATTTCTCCTAATAAAATAACTTTATTAGAAATAAGTAATAAAAAAGGGACTTTTCATTTAAATAATAAATTTGAAGTTGAAGATAAAATTTTCATTAACAATAATCTAAATGAAATTAATCTTAAAAGGGCTTTAAGTTCATTAAAAATAAAAATTCCATTCAAAGAAGCTATAGTTATTTTAAATTTGCCTATATTTTTTACTCAAAAAATTGTAACACCTGATATTTATAGCAAGAATCTAAAAGATATTATTGAAACAAATATAAAATCGCAGCTCCCATTTGCTGCAGAAAAATATTTTTGGCAATCTATTCTATATCCTGCTAAAAATTCGATTTTTTTAATTTTTTATAATAAGGAAATTCTACAATCGATTATAGAAATTTTAGTATCTTTAACTATCCTTCCTCTCAAAATAGATTTTACTTTTAATCCTTTTTTAGAATTTATAAAAAATAAATTCTCTTTATACTTTGAAAAATCTTATATATTAATGAGTTTAATAGAAAATGTCTTTAGTTTTTTAGTTTATGAAAATGGGATGTTACAAAATATATATTCTGAAATTATAGATATAAATAACCTGGAAGAAATTATAAAAAGAAGCATTGAGTCTTCTTCAAAAAATATATCTTTCCCTATAGATGTTGTTTATTTTTCTAAGGTAGGCGTAGATCTTCCAGAAGATATAGTAAATCAATATAAAATCTTAGAGATAGATAAAATTACAGGATTAAGCCCTGAGGAAATTATAGGTCTTACAAGCTCTAGTATTCTTAAAAAATATGACGAATCTTCACAAATTACTGTAATTAACTTAAATAAAGAGATATTTCTTCATAGAGCATCAGAAATTCTAAAATTTAGTATTATACTATCACTTGGGATTTTAATAGTCATCAGTTCTTTATTATATTTGGGATATAATATTATTAGCAAAAATAATGATTATATTAAGGAAGGCTTAACACAAACAGCTCCTTCAAAAGTAACTTCAATAGAAGAACTTCAAAGTTTAATAAATATTTTAGAGAGATATAACCAAAGTAAAAGCATAGTACCGGAGAAAGTTCAAAAAATTTTAAATACTCTACCTTCTAATACTAATGTTACGCAGCTTGTATTTTCTAAAAATAGTGTTAAAATTATAGTTGAAGAACCTGATAATACTAAAAGAGAAAATATTAATAATGTTCTTAAAAGCAATTATCCAAATATTCAAATAAACCCTATTTTTAACGGGCTCGAGATTAATCTTTCTTTATAATAATGGCACAAATTTGTCAGATTTGTGGCAAAAGTAAGTTCAAGGTTGGTAGAAGGATAAAAACTAGAAGTAAATATAATCCTACTGATATATATTTTCAAAAACCAAATTTACAATGGTTTATTTTACCAAATGGAAAAAGAATTAAAATTTGTACTAAGTGCAGAAAAAAAATTATTAAAAAAGGAGTGAAAATTTAAATTTCAAAACCCTCTTCTTCAATAACTTCAGAGAGTATCATACTTGGATTTTCAACGGCTTTTTGAAGATTATTGATAATTTCATCAAAAAGATCATCAAATTCTGTTGGTAATCTTTTTCTTTTATATGGATTAGCCCAAGAAATTATTTGAGCATATAGATAAGGGTGCCATTTACCCATTTCTTTGATTTTTTGAGCAATATCTCTAACTAAACTATTAGCTATCAATACTTTTTCTGCTCTTTTTTGTCTTACTTCTAAAGCTTCTGGAAGTTTAAGATCTAAGAAGAAGTCACATTTCTTTAAGATAGATTCAAATGAACTTCCAGAAAGTTTTTCTGCTTTTTCATAAGCAATACCTAGGGTTACATAATAAGCTTGTTCAATAGAATCTACTAATTCTGGATCAGATTCAATCATCTCTGGTCGTTCTTGTAAATATTCTCTATAAACAGCTATTGCTACATAAGCTTTTTCTCTTATATTCAATTCTTTTTCGATATTAAAGTTCATCATAAGTTGAGCAAGTCTTTCTGGAACTTGAATAACAGGCAATTCTCTAATTCCTAACTCTTTAGCAGCTAAAAATCTATGTTGACCATCTATTATTACATATTTATCTTTTTCTTTTGTAGGCACAACGATGACCGGGACTAAGAATCCAATTCTCTCCATTGAATTTATAAGGTGCTTTACATGATATTGACTAGGTTTTCTTTGGTGAGAGATTACTTCTAAATTTTCGATAGGAACCATTTTAATAATCAATTCATTACCTTTATATGGATCTTTTATTTTCAATTGTTTTTCTCTTGGCATTTTTGTTTTAAAATTTTTTAATCGCGGCCTTTTACTTCTATAATAATTATAATATAATTTTTGTTACAACAATGAACGAAATAAAATCTGAATATTTGGAAATTTGTCCTATTGACAAAAATAAGGCAGAAATTGAAGAAATTTTAGAGTACAAAGAATGTAAAAAAGATTATTATACTTTAAAAAATCCTTTTGATATTCTTCTTAAAAGTGGGGAGTGTGCAAAACTTAAAGAAAGTAAAAAATTATGCGAAGTAGAAAACAAGCTTAAGGCTTTTGAATTGTTTTTCAAAGAAATAACAGGCTTTTTTCCTTTTTCTCTTCAAAGATATTGGGCTAAACGGGTTTTAAAAGGTGAAAGTTTCAGTATTATTGCTCCAACAGGATTTGGGAAATCAACTTTCGGTATAATCTTTTCTTTGTTTTTGGTTGAAGTTTTAAAAATAAAAAGAGTTTATTATATTGTGCCAACAAAAATTCTTTTAAGAGAAATTGAAGATAAATTCTTAAGATATTCTAAAAACTTAAAAGAGGTGAAAATCTTAGCTATTAAAAAATCAAAAGATAAAGAAAAATTAAATAACGAATTCAATATTTTGATCTCTACTTCTCAATTTTTGCATAAAAATTTCGACTTAATCCCCAAAGGTTTTGACTTTCTTTATATTGATGATGCTGATTCAATGATAAGACAACCAAAAAATATTGATAAAGTTTTAAATCTTATAGGATTTACAAACGAAGATATTGAAAAAGCCTTAAAAATCATTGATCTTAAAAGAAAAGGAAATTTTGAAGAAGCAGAAAACATTAAAGCTACTATTGATACTACAAATAAAGGGCGAATTATTGCTGCTTCAGCCACATTAGCACCTAAAACAAAAAGAGTAAATATTTTTAGAGAATTATTAAATTTTGAAATAGGTCTTTCCTCTACTCATTTAAGAAATGTTGAAGATTTGTTTATTAATCTTTCGGGTAAATCTTTCGAAGATTTAATTAAAACCTCTATAGAATGGATGAAAAAATTAGGCTCAGGAGGTTTTATTTTTCTTTCTGATGATTTTTCAAAAGAAGTACTTTATCAATATAAAGAAATTTTAAATAAAGAAGGTATAAGTGCAATCACCTACGAAGAATTTAATACTAAAAATCGTTCTCTTTTTGAAAGTAATCAAATACAAGTAGTTCTTGGTTTTTCTAATATACGTAATCCATTAACTAGGGGCATTGATTTGCCTCATGTAGTCAGATATGCTATTTTTATAGGTGTCCCCAAATTTAAATTTCCTTTAAGATTAAACTATTCTCCTAAGGTTTTGTTTAGCTTTTTGCTTGCCTTAAAGGAATATATCAAAGACCATTATGAGAGCGATATTCAGTTTAGCAAAGATTTAGTATTTTTAAGAAAATATAGTTTTTTAAAAGAAGAACAAGTTTTAGAAAATGAAAATATAAAGAACAGAATAGAATCTATTAAACAAAAATTAGAAGAAATTTTAGCTAACAAACAAATCTTGGAAACTATTCGACAAGATCCTAAATTATCTATTGTAGAAGAAAATGGTAATCTATTTTTGTTAGTTTCAGATCCAAGAGGATATATTCAAGCATCAGGTAGAACTTCTAGATTATATCCATTAGGTTTAACAAAAGGATTGAGTGTGGTTTTAGTAGAAAATTATAAGGTTTTTGAACACCTTAAAATTAAATTAAGACTTATCGGTTATAAAGTTGATTTTAAAGAAGTAGCTGAAATTTCTTCTCTTGAAGAAATTATTAAAGAAATTGACAGAGATAGAGATGTTGTTAAAAAGTTTATGGTAGGTAAAATAGAAGAATTTAAAGATCCTGTAAAAACTTGCTTAATCATCGTAGAATCTCCTACGAAGGCAAAAACTATAGCTAACTTCTTTGGTAGGCCTTCTCGAAGGAGTTATCAAAATTATTGGGTTTATGAAGTGAGTATAGGAAATTATATAGTTAATATAATAGCCACAATGGGGCATTTTGTTGATTTGGTTCAAGAAGAAGGTTTTTATGGAGTTAAAAAATTTGATAAATATTTTATTCCTATTTTTGAACCACTTAAAATATGTAGAAATTGCGGAAGACATGTAAGCATTAAAATGGATAAGTGTGAAGTTTGCGGTTCTACTGTATTTTTAGATAAAAGAATATTAATCGAATTTTTAAGAAAATTAGCAAATGAAGTTAACGAAATATATATAGCTACAGACCCAGATACTGAAGGAGAAAAAATTGCTTTTGATCTTTTTATTTATCTTTATCCTTACAATACTAATATTCAACGAATGGAATTACATGAAATTACTAAAGATGAATTTTTAAGAAGATTCAAAGAAACACGAGAAATTAATAAATCTTTAGTTTGTGCTCAACTCACACGAAGAGTAGCAGATCGATGGGTTGGTTTTTCCCTTAGCGAAGAATTACAAAGATATTTTAAAAACCTTAATTTATCGGCAGGACGAGTTCAAACCCCAGTTTTAGGCTGGATTATTCTAAATGACGAATTGAGAAGAAAAGAGAAATATTATTTAGGTAGATTCTTTTACAATGAAAACAATTTCATAGATTTAAATTTTGAGGATAAAGAACTTGCTAAAAAAATCAGAAAAAATAAAAATAATCTCCAGTTAGAAATTAAAATACTAGAGAAAAAAGAGGAAGATATAAATCCGCCACCACCATTTCAAACTAGTGACCTTCTTAAGAGTGCTTGGGAAATTTTAAGATTAGATGCTGCTACTACTATGAATTTAGCTCAAGATCTTTTTGAAAGAGGTATCATTACTTATCATCGTACTGATTCTTATTATGTATCTGATTTTGGTAGAGATTTAGCTAAAGAATTTTTCCAAAAACAAAACAAAGAACATTTAATTTATACCCGATCTTGGGAAAGCCCAGGAACTCATGAATGCATCAGACCTACAAAACCTTTCACAGTTGATGATGTTATTGAACAAGCGATTCTTAACCAAGAACAAATTTTATCTAGAAATCATTTAAGATTATATAATTTAATCCTTAACAGATTTATGGCTTCACAATCAAAGTCAGCTAAGGTTGAAAAAGCTTTAATAGAAATTACTCTTAAAATTGATAATGAACCTGTTATTAAAGAAACAAGAGAAATCATTTATAATATTCAAGAAAAAGGTTTTGATGAATTTTTAAATATTTTAAGAATCACTCCCATTGAAGAAAAAGTTTACCAAGTAGTTAACTTTAAGTTAACAAGATTACCAAAATTTATTCCTTACACTAACGCAACTATTGTAGAAGAGATGAAAAAACGAGGCCTAGGAAGGCCTTCTACATATTCTACTATAATTCAAACTTTGCTTGAAAGAAAATATGTGATTTTAAATAAAGGCTACTTAATTCCAACTAAATATGGTAGGGTAATTTATGAATATTTAAAAGAAAAATATCCTGATTTAATTTCAGAAAACCTTACTAAACAATTAGAAGAAGCTATGGACAAAATTGAAACAAATCAATTAGATTATCAAACTGTACTTAACAATCTCTTTATTAGAGTATTTGGTATAATATAAAAAGGAGGGGTGGCAGAATTGGCTAATGCGCCGGTCTTGAAAACCGGTGGCCCTTAGTGGCCTTGTGGGTTCGAGTCCCACCCCCTCCGCCAATCGGATTAACGCAAATTTAAAACGGATTAACGTGAATAAAGTTATTTTGAAATTTTTTAGATTATATTAAAATATATAGGATTGTGGGTTATAATTATATATGGGCCTCGGTAGCTCAGTGGTTAGAGCGGGCGTCTCATAAGCGCCAGGCCGTGGGTTCGAATCCCACCCGAGGCAAATCATTCAGCTATAATTTTACCCTTCATACCTTTATCTAAATGTAAGGTGCAATAAAATTCGTATTCTCCTTTCTTAGGTAAAATAAAATTTAATTCAACTTCTTGATCTGGAGCTATTAAGTCTGATTTAATTGAAAATGTCTCATTAGAAATCTTAAAATCATGAGGTGTTAATCCTTCATTTTTAATAATTAATGTAATCTTTTCTCCTGCTTTTACTTTAATTAAATCTGGTTCAAACTTATATTCTTTAGCAATTATTTTAATTAATTGGGTTTCTGGTATGGTTGTTGTCTCAAAAGTTTCTACAGAGGTTGTTTCATGTGTTATTGTAGCTGAAGTAGTAGGCAAAGAAATAATCAATGGTTTAGTAGGGGTGGGTGGAGTTATTTTTTTAATTTCCTGAGGATTAAATAAAGAAAATTCTTGAGGAGAGGATGTTGAAGGAAGATAAACATTTTCTACAGGAGGATTTTGTTTTATATATATTAGTCCTAAAACTAAAACAATCAGAATGAGAGCTATGCCTGCTAAAAGTTTAAATAAGTTTCCCATTAAAAAATTTTAATTTAATACTCGACCTAATAATTTCTTGTTAACTCTTTAAATTTTTCTATTAAAAATTTAGTAATCTCTCCTGGTTTGTTGCTTATTTTTAAATTATCTATTTTAATTATAGGCAAAATTTCTTTATTTGAAGCAGTTATAAAACATTCATCAAATTTTTTAATCTCATCTTTGTATATTTTTCTTTCTATCAATGGGATTTTATATTTTTTGCAAAGATTAATTACAACTTTTCTAGTAACTCCTTCTAAAATTTTTTCTTTAGGAGGTGTAATAACTTGTTTATCAATAACAGCAAAAAAGTTGGAAGTGGTGCATTCTAAAATTTCATTATTTTTATTAATCAATAAAACCTCGATAGCTTTTTTCTTTTTAGCCTCTTGTAAAAATTTAATTGCATCAGTATAAATTAAAGTTTTAGCATTTGGATCTATTCTTTCATAAATTTTTGTAATCAACTTAGCTCCTTTTTCATATATTTTTTCATCTAATTCTTTAACAGGAGTAATCATAATTATTAGCCTTGGTTTTGTAGGAGTGATAAAATCATAAGAATCACCACCAGTAAGAATAATTCTTATATTGGCTTCTTTTAAATGTTTGTTTTTATTTAATGTTGAAAGAACTAATTTTTCTAGAGTATTAAGTTTAAAATTATGCTTTAACCCAATTATTTTAGCTGATTTTAAAAGCCTTTTTAAATGTTCCCTAAGATAAAATGGTCTTTTATTATAAGTTCGTAAAAAATCAAACACTCCATAGCCCCTTAAAAGACCTAAGTCATAAACAGGAATTTTAGCTTTACTTTCTTCTATAAATTTTCCATCTATGTAAAATATATTTTTCATTTAAAAATTTTAAATTATCTTACTTATATCTAAAATTATGCCAAATAGCTAATAAAATAGAATCTGAAATAAGATGAGAACCTCCATAACTTAAAAATGGAATTGCTAACCCTATTATAGGAAATATACCTAAATTTACTGCAGTAGTTAAAATAAATTTAATTCCAAAATGTATGATTAATATATTTGAGAATGAAATACCTAATGGATCTTTAATAAAATTTGTTTCAAAAAGTAAAATTCTTAAAAATAATAAAAATAGAATTACATAAAAAATAAATCCTATAAATCCTCTTTCCTCTATAAAACTTGTTAATAAGAAATCAGTTTTTGAAGAAGGTAAAAATCCTAACCTTGCTTGTGTGCCCTTACCAAAACCTTTACCCCAAAATCCTGCAGATCCTATAGTAATTTTTATTTGTCTTAAATTATATCCTGTCTTTAATGGATCTTTTTCGGGATAAATGAATGTTAAAATTCTTTCTTTATGATAAGGTTTTAAAACAAAAAACCAACTCATTATTAGAAAAAGGATCAAAATTATTGATAAAATAAAAATTTGTTTTTTTGTCAGAAATATTAAAACACTAAACAACCAAGTGAGGAAAAATAAAATTAACATTCCCATATCAGGTTGTAGAAAAATTAAAAATAGAAATGGAACAATAGACAGAAAGCTTAAAAATAAAAAATAAAAATTCTTCATAAAGTTATGATATTTACTAATATAGATAGCCAATGTAGTTATTAAAATTATCCTCACAAATTCTGAAGGCTGAACTGAAAACCCCATTACATTAAACCAAATTCTTTCTTTTGAAGGTAATATAAATAAAGAAAGCAAAATTAGAATAGAAATAACATAAAAAAATTGGAAATAAGGAGTTCTTAAAAGAGAGTCATAACTTATAAATTGAGAAGAAATTAAAATTAAAAAACTAATTATCCAGAAAATAACTTGCTTATAAAAACTGTCAATATCTCCTATTGAAAATATAGTAGAAAGCGAAATTAACATAAAAATTGCTAAAATTGAAATAATACTAATATTTAATTTCATTGCTCAATTTCAGATTCTGAATAAAGAATTACATTCTTAATTTCAGTTAACAAAGGGGGTAAAGAAAGTATTTTAATATCTTTCTGTTCTTGTGCTTTTATATCGTATATTTCTGATTTTAATGTGCCTATTAAAGTATCAAACTCATCGTATAATAAGAAATACAATTTAATTTTATTGTAATTCTGGTAATCTTTATTAAGTATTCTTGCTGAAAAGTAATTTTCGCCATAATCATAGCTTAAAAGTTCGATATTAGGCTTTCTTTGCTCGGTTTTAAACCAGTCTTCTTTTCTAAAAATAATTTTTGCTTCAGATTTTTTAATAGAAAATTTAGGCGCAGATATATTTGATTCTACTAAATATTTTTCTTCTAATGGAAGTATAAAACTTTCTCCAGAAATTTTTGCTATTTCATTATTAGGGCCATAAAAATATATTTCATATTTAAAATTTTTCAATCCATATTCTTCATTAGGATTTGTAATTGGAACAACAACATCCATAGTCTGATCAGGATAAATTACAATTTGTGGTTGTTTTATTTTCAATTCTTTTAATTCATACACCTCACAAGGAACACAAGGGCCCCCACAATCAACTCCTTCTTCATTATAATCTTGACGATTATTATGGCATGATGGAAGAGGTTTAAATTTTAAATAAATAAAATATCCAGGGATTGATAATATAATAAAAAATATAAAAGCAATTAAAATTTGTTTTCTTCTGCGCCAATTCATCTTATTTAAAATTATAATTTAAAAATGAAAATTCATTTTATAGGAATAGGAGGGGTAGGAATAAGCGCATTAGCAAAATATTATCTATATAATGGCCACACCATAAGCGGAAGTGATTTAAATTATCCTATAGTTTTTTCTAAGGATGAACTTAAGCATATTACATTTTATTTAGGACATAAAAGCAAGAATTTAAAAAATGACGTAGATTTAGTTATTTATACTTCTGCTATTAAAAAAGACAACCCTGAATTATTAAAAGCAAAAAAGTTAAATATTCCTACTTTATCTTATCCACAAGCCTTAGGTCGATTAACAAAAGATTATTTTACAATCGCTATATCAGGAATGCATGGCAAAAGTACAACTACTGCTATGATTTCAAATATTTTCATAAAAGCTAAATTAGATCCAACAGTTATTATTGGAAGCAAAGTTAGAGGATTTGGAAAAAACAATGAACCTAGCAATTTTAGATTAGGTAAAAGTAAAATTTTAATTATCGAGGCTGACGAATATAAGGCGGGTTTTTTAAATCATTACCCTGATATTATCTTAATTACAAATATTGAGGAGGAGCATTTAGATTATTATAAAAATTTAAATAATATTTTGAAAACTTTTAAAAAATTTATCCAACGTTTAAATTTTGAAAAAGATTTAGGAGAATTAAATAAATTTAGAAAATACTTAGTTGTCAACAAAGATGATAAAAATATTTTGAAAATTATAAAAAGCAGAAAGCAGTTTTTAAAAAGTATAAAAATAAAATTTTACTCAATTAAAAATAAACCGAAAAATCTTAAATTACAAGTACCAGGTTTACATAATATAAGTAATGCTTTAGGTGCTTTAACTGTAGCAAATATTTTTCAAATATACAAAAATGTTAGTTTAAAAGCTTTATATGAATTTAAGGGAATTTGGCGAAGAATGGAATATAGAGGAAAGGTAAATGGAGCTAAAATTTTTGATGATTATGGCCATCATCCAACAGAAATAAAAGCTACATTACAAGCAGGAAGAGAATTAGCTAAAAGCAATCGTCTTTTCATAGTTTTTCAACCGCATCAATATTATAGAACATTGACTTTATTTGATAAATTTTTATATTCTTTTGATGATGCAGATTTTGTAATATTAACAGATATTTATAGTGTAGCAGGGAGAGAAAAAGAATGGATTAAAAGAAAAGTAAATTCAAAAATATTAAAAGAAGAACTTTCTAAAAGAAAAAGTAATGTTTATTATATTAAAAATTTTGATGAAATAGTTAAATTTTTGAAAAGTAATTTAAATAAAAACGATATTTGCATAATAATGGGCGCAGGTGATATTTGGAAACTAACAAATAAATTAGTTGGACCTAAAAAATAATTTTTATCTTACTGGGACTATCCGAACATATGTTCTTATAGTGCAAAAGCTAGTAAGCGCCATGAGGGAAAATTATTTCTTTGATTGTTTTTAGTAATATTTTAAGATCTAAAAAGAAATTTAAATTTTTAACATATTCTAAATCTAATTTGACTCTTTCTTCAAAAGTTAATTCATTTCTTCCTGAAACTTGCCATAATCCTGTCAATCCCGGTTTGACACTAAAAATTTCTTTGGGGGAATTTTCGTCTATTTCATTTTCTAAATATGGCCTTGGTCCTACAAAAGACATATCTCCTTTTAAGATATTAAAAATTTGAGGTAATTCATCTAAAGAATGTTTTCTTATGAATAGCCCTCCTTTTATTAATCTAGGATCTGGTTTTAATTTTTTATATAAATCATATTCTCTTTTTAATTTTTCATCTTTTAAAATCTCCTCTAAAATTTTATCCGCATCTTTTCTCATTGTTCTTAATTTTATCATTTTAAATTTTTTCATATCCTTTCCTATCCTTTCTGTTAAATAAAAAACAGGTTTCCCATCAACTATTAAGATATAAATAGCTAAAATAGAAATTAAAATTAAAAAAGGTGGTAAAAATAAAATAGCTAAAATTTTATCTAAAATATTTTTAATAAAATTTCTATAAAGCATCTTTAATAATTTTATAAACTTCTTCAGCAGTTTTTTGCCAATCAAATTTTTTTAGAAATTCTTTTCTTTTTTCTTCAAATTCATTTAAATTTAAGTTTTTTAATTTTTCCAAAGCAAGCAAGAATGATTCATCATTATTTAATTCAAAAAATATTCCTATATCACCATAAATTTCTTTATAAACAGGAATATTAGATAAAATAACAGGTGTTCCACAAGCTAAAGCCTCTAAAGGAGGTAAGCCAAATCCTTCTTTTAAAGATGGTGAGATTAATGCTTTTGCTTTATTATATAGTTCTATAAGTTCCTCATCAGTTACTTTAGGATAAAAAATTATTCTGTTTTCAAGATTTAGTTTTTTAGTTAGTTCTTTAAGATAGTTATGATATTTTATGTATTTATAATGATAGCCGATTATTATTAAATTTTCTTTAATGTTAAATTTTCTCCAAAGTTTAATTACATAATCAACATTTTTATAAGGGAAAGTAGCATTTACTATAAGGTAGAAATTTTCTTTTTGCAAATTTAAGTTTTTAAATTTTTCTTTATCAACTCCTAAATAAACAACCTTGACTTTGTTTTCTGGGATCTTAAAAATTTTTACGATATCATCTTTTGTAGCATTTGATGGAGTAATGATAAACTTACATTTATTGATTAGCATTTTAAGCATTAATTTATGATATAAATATGTGTCTAATCTTTCTGTATAAATATATAAAGGAATAAGATCATAAATAATAGAAATTTGGGGTACATTTATTTTCAATAAATAGCCCACATGAAATGGATTATATACAAGATCTGGTTTTATTTCTTTTATAACTTTATTTAAATAAAATTCAGCTTGCAAAAAATGTAATATTTTTAAATTTAGGGTTTTAACTTTTATTATTTTGATTTTATCAAAGTTTAGATCCTTGTTAGTTATCATAAATAATTCATCTTCAGATAATTTTGACACCTCTTTAATTATCTCATAAGAACTTCTAAATATTCCACTCTCTTTGTTCCCCCAATATAAAAAATCAATTAATATTTTTCTCATATTTTAATTCTGATAGAGAAAAACCAAAAATTATAATAGTCAAATATAAAATAAAAACATTTGTTAAAAAATAATCCACTATATTGGCAAAAAGTATCATCCACCAATATAATCTTAAATAAGATTTAAGATTTAATGCTAAATATATTGCTCCAAAAATAATTAAGAAACTAATAATACCAAAATCTAACCAGGTTTGCAAAATAATATTATGAGCGTTAAAACCTTTAGTGTTTTCTCCAAACATTTTTACAATGTTAATCTCTTTCTTCAAAATTTCTGCCTGAAAAACATATGGGCCTAGTCCTAAAGGATATTTTTTAATAGTTTCTATCGCACGTTTATATATTTCTTTTCTAAAATTAAAAGTTGTAATTTGGTAATGGGTTAATTCTTTTATTCTATTTATTATCTTTTCTTCATTTTGCAAAAAAGATGAACGGCTTGAAACATTTATAATTTTTAACCATAAATTATAATAAGCTTTTATCCAACATATATAAAAAAGAAAGCTTAAAAAAATAAGATAGATTAATAAAGTTATTCCTATAACTTTTTTATCATTTTTAAATAGCTTATAAATGATAAATATAGATAAGGCCCAAAATATAAAGAAATTATTTTTACTACCTGTTAAAAAAAGATTAAAAGAATTAAATATATAACTTAAAAGAAAAACAGAAAGAGAAATTAATTTATTTTCAAAAAGTATAAATGAAATTAGAATAAATATTAAAATAGCAAAGCCATAAGGATTAGGATGCCCTATCAAAGATTGCATTCTTGGATAAGTGAAAGGTCTTTCGTAAAAAATATTTAGATACAAATTTGGAAATAAAAATAAGATTATATTAATAATGCCTAAAAATATGCTGATTAATAAGATAAGCAAATAAAAAGATTTTTTATGCTCAAATAAAAGTAAAGAAAATATAAATACTGGTAAAAATTCTAATAATTTAACTGTATAAAATAAACTTGTTTTAGTATATGGAGAAATAAGTAAACTTAAAAGTATCAGATATATAAAAAATATAATGGCAAAGATTATTTCATTTTTAAAGATTTTGATTTTCTCTAAGAAAGTTTTTTTATTTAAAAAGAAATAAATAGTAGGGAGCAAAGGAACTATTAGATTGCTAAAATTAAAATCTGTAAATGGAATATCTAATTCTGGTAATAATATAAAAATTAAGGCAATTAAAATAATAAAAACCTCAAACCGGTTTTTGCAAATTGTTTCTCTAAAAATATAATACATTTCCTTGGCAAAATTAATAAAAATAAATAAAATAAAACATTAATGAATGAATTTAAGCTTGGATTGGCAATTAAACCTTTATATATATATTTTAAAGCTTTAGATAAATTTCCTGTTTTTTTAGATATTTTACCAAGATGAAAGTAAAAAATACTAAGATTTTCTTTATCGAAATTGTTAAGATGTTTATTTAAAATATATTCTCTATCTTTTAAAACCTTATCAAGATTCTTTTCATAAATTCGGAAATAATACTTATAATATACAATATTTATTGGTTTAAATTTAATATTTGATTTTAACAATCTAAAGTAAAATTCATAATCTTCTCCATAAGATATTTCCTCGTCAAAATAAAATTTCTTAAAAATTTTTCTATTTAAAACACTTCCACCAAAAGGATATTTTCTGATATCTAAAGATTTAATAGGATTTTGGGATAAATATATTAGTTTTTGATAAGAAGGGTAAACAAATTCTTTATTTTCAAATAGATACAATCTCGGAGCTATGTACCATAAGTCCTTTTTAATATATTCATCTAACTTACCTAAAGAATTTTTAATAATTTCATCGTCATCATCTAAAAATATAATCCACTCGCCAGTGGTATATTTAATTCCAAGATTCTTTGCGTAAGAAGTTCCTTTATTATCTGGATATTGAATTAAGAGTATTTTTTTATTGTTAAAATCATTTATTAACTCTTCTATATTCTCTCCTCCATCATTAACTACAATAATTTCATAGTCTTTAAAATTTTGATTAATGACACTTTCGATCGCTCTTTTTAATAAATCTTTTCTATTATAAGTTGGTATAATTATTGAAAACTTATGCATTTAATAAATAATTATAAATTTTTAATAACTCTTGAATATAAAAGTCCCAATCCAGGCTTATTTTTATATTTTTCTTGGTCTTTGGAGTATTTAAAGCTAATATTATTTTTTCTTTCAATTCTTCTATATTCAGTGGATCTACTAAAAAAATATTATCTTCTAAATAATCTTTAACCCCACAATTTTTTGTAATAACTAAATTACACCCAAAATAAGCAGCTTCTAAAATTGAAAGACCATACGACTCAAATAATGAAGGATGACAATATACTTTTGCATTTTTATATAAAAATATAAGTTCTTCCGGATTTGCTTCTTTTATATGAATTACATTGCCTCTTTTTTTAATAAGAAATTCTAAGTCATTATAAAAGAATTTAAAATTAGTTGAAAAATTATAATTATCTCCTACAAACACGATTGGAATTTCTGGTTTATCAAACAGAGCTTTTATTATAGCTATTTGATTTTTAAATGGCTCTATTCTTCCTACATTCAAAACATAATCTTTCAGACCTAAATTTATTTCTTTACATGGTCCCCAAAAATTTTCATTTATTGGTAAAGGAAGAATAAAAGATTTTTTTATTATTTCTTCTTTTAAATTTGGGAAGTAATTACATAGAGTTTCTTGAGCTGATTTAGATTCTATTATTATTGCTGATGCTTTTTTTAGAATATATTCTTCATGCACGTCTCTTCTATATCTGTTAAGTGTTTTTAAAAAATTAAATAAAAATTTATCTCCTATGATTTTCGCTAATAGATTAAATAAATTCTTATAAATAGAATATTCTTTATAAATCAAATAAACAGCATATGAAGTTTCTTCATTTTTATACCAAGCTGGATTTAAAATAAATTTTTTCTTGTTTCTAAGTATCTGTTTTATATAAAATATCAAAGTTTTAAAATCTCCTAAATTAAAAAGATGGTATAAATCAAAATCTTCTTTAAATTGATTTTTATTTAATATCAATTCTGCTTGAATATTATTTTTTTCTAAAAACTCTTTAATTTTTAAAATTACGTAAGTATCACCACCTTTTGCTATGTTTAAATTTTTTCTAGCAATTAAAGCTATTCTCATCTTAAAAATTTAATTTTTAACTTTAATAATAAATCTTCAAATTTTAAAAATAAGCTAACTGGTAGAAAGGTTAATAAAATTCTTAATAAACTATGGATTGGAAGATTAGGGAAGCTTAATAAAAAACATTTTGTTGCTTCTTTTTTATATCCTGCTCCTTGATAAAATGTTCCTAATCTATAGTAAAAGTAGTTTAAAAGATTGTTTTCTTTTAATTTTTCTTTGTGTTTTTGGATGATATAAGAGTAATCTATGGTACCTTTTTTGAATTTATCTATATTATTTTTTATGGGACCTCCTATGTAATGGATATAAACTGGCTTAGGTATAAAGATAAATTCTTCTTCGAAATTAATATTAAATAAAATTCTTAAGCCTAATTCTATATCTTCTCCTATATATATCTTTTCATCGAAACCTTCAAGTTTGTTTAAAAAATCTTTTTTAACTACCCAATTACCGGGTGTTATCCACCATTTAACTATCCATTGTAAAATGCTTTTTTTATCTATTTTTAAATTTTTATATGGAGGCAAAATCAAGATCTTGTTATTTATTTTTTTAATAGATTGTCCCGTTACAGATTTGATTTTGTTTTCTTTGTTAAAGAGAGCGCTATTAAAAATTTCTAAAGTATTATTTAAATATTCGTCATCATCATCTAAAAAACCTATCCATTCTCCTTGAGCTATTTCTATGCCTCTATTTCTTGCATAACTAGGTCCTTTATTTTCTTTATAACTTATATATTTTATATCTAAACCCTTATCTTTATATTCTTCTATAACATCTGATACATCATCTCCTCCATCATTTATAACAATTACTTCAAAATCTTTATAGGTTTGATTTAGTAAACTTTTTAAAGCTCTTTCTTTTAATAAATCTTTTCTATTATAAGTTGGAATTATTATTGAAAACTTAGACATTTTTAAAAATTACTTCCCTGCCCCATATTCCTAAAATTATCCACAAAATATTAATATTAATTCCATTCCAAATTATTCCTGTCAAAAATAAACCTAACAATCCTATATTCATTAAATTATAAATTGTTTCATCTTTTGATTTTAAGGTTTTTGCTATCATAAAAATAAACATACTTAAAAAACTCAAAAATCCGAAAATTCCTGTGTTAGCTAATAATGAACTGAAAAAATCAGCAAAATGACTGCCCCAACCTATACCTAAGAAAGGATGTTTTAAAAATATATTGATTGAAGTTAAGAATATTTGCATTCTTATTTCAGTTGTTTGTCTATTAAAAAGGTAAAATAAAATCAATATTAAGACAAAAATTGGCAAAAGGGCAATATATTTTTTAGAGTTATAAAAATATATTAGAAAAATTAATAAAGAGCCTAAAATGAAAGTAGAGGATAATGAAAAAAAGAACGATAGAAAGATTATTAAAATTTGTAAAAAGCGTAAATGATTATTTTTGAAGATACCTTTAAAAAGCAAAGATAAAAATAAAGCTATAGAAAGATAAATCCCCAACATTGATGAAGAAGGAATTAAACCAGAAAATCTATAAATATTTAAGTCTTTTAAATATAAAATTTGGATTGTTTCGTTCAAAAAACTTAAATTGTTTAGATACGAGGGTAATGGTTTTTTAAAAATATGTAATAAAAATTCAAAAATTTGAAAAATAAAATTTATATTAATACCAAAAAGAAAATATTTAAAAGATCTATAAATATCAAATTTTGAAGTTATTACACTTAAAAACAAAGCTAAATAAAACAAAAGATATAAAAATTGAGTGATATTTAATCTTGAAAATTGAGAAATTTTATAATAAGAAAAATTAGGATTATCTGGTGGTTGTAAAACTAATTCATTATATTTATTTTTATAGGCTAAAATTAAGCTTATCAAAACTAGGAATATAAAAATTAAAAGTAAAGTAGTTAAAATAAGAAAATTTTTATTTTTTAAACTATATAGGACATTTTTAAGTGAAAGTAAAATAAAAATTATTGAAAATAAGAAAAAAATTTGAAAACCAAAT
>Ga0079996_112247_pt1 | contig 138870 bp, 139 predicted proteins | sample PerSpoAPS_AMetaG_FD_69199 | JGI IMG/M metagenome (GOLD analysis project Ga0079996, IMG submission 69199) | Thermal spring microbial communities from Yellowstone National Park, Wyoming, USA - Perpetual Spouter A (PS_A) MetaG (SPADES assembly)... | ecosystem: Environmental > Aquatic > Thermal... | reverse complement strand
GAGGCTTGAACAGGCTCTAGGGGCTGAGAGGCCTGGAAGCATAATTAAGTTCAAAGCCCTGTATGAGGAGGCTTCTCTTGGTAGGTATCTCCCGATAGTGCTCTGGATATGGAGATACTGGCTCATAGGGCTTAACGTGGGTAGATGGGACTACACGGCCTCTCTCATCGAGATGTGGAAGGATGAGAGGGTTCTACCAGATCCCCAGAATAATGTCCTCATGGGCATGGTGTCTCCCCATATGATGGCTTATCAGAGGTATAACGCGGTCATGATGCTGCTTTCGGGCCTCAATGGGAGGGAGGAGCTCACGAATAGCGGGGCTATAGGTGGTATGGCTGCTGTGATGCTCTACCAAGAATCAGATCCCTATGGGAGGGCTAGACACAACCCTGTGACCCTGAGGGCTATGTTCCTGGATAAGCTTAGGGAGAGGCTAATAGGCCTTATATTCGTGACCGATAAGAAGCCTTTTAAGAGACCGACGCTCAGGGAGATCCTTGAGGGTAAGTTTGAAGGGAGGCTCTATGACCTCTATAGGCAGAGCTGGGTTGCTAGCCCCGATAAGAGATATGTTGAGGCTGGTACCATACCGCTTAAGACCCCTCTTGAGAAGCTCCAGGATCTGGTGAGCGCTAGGGAGGAGTGGGTGATTATTGATGGCAAGCCCGTGGCCCCATCGGTTACCAGCGGCCTTACAAGGGATGAGAGGCTCCTCTTCTCAAGGCTTGGGCTGCTTAATGAGGATGGTGAGATAACCCCTATGGTGATTGCTAGAGAGGATCTAGATGCTCCCGAGAAGCTTATGAAGATACTTGGTAGAGATCTTTGGGACGCTCTATACGATATATCTGGAAACGAGATCACAGTAGAGAATATTCAACACGCGTTCTACATGGCAGCAAACTACGGCTTCCAAGTCCTCAATGGGAACCTTGCTGCTGCAATAGACGATTACAAGCTCTTTCCAGGCAGATGCATTAGGTTCATGAACGATGTCGCCACATACAGGATCTTCATCACATGGCTCTGGACACTATTTAATAGAGAAGCGAGCATCACCAGAGATGGCTGGATAAGGATGCCGGCCTTAACTCAAGACGGTGTTCTCCCGGCTAGGGATTGGCTAGAGGTTAAAGCTGGTACGAGGCTCACAAAGGAGATCTTTGAGAAGATATGGGAGGCTCATAATGAGTGGACCAGAGCTTTCTTCGACGACTTCGACAGGATCGCAGCTATAAGGGTCGTGGCATCGATCCTGGCTGATAAGTATCTACCGCCAGAGGAGAGGGAGGCAGCTGTAGATAAAGTGGTCCAGATGCTAGCCTACCCACCTAGCATCGACACCAACAAGGTCCTCCAGATAATCAAGAAAGCAGATCCCAGGGAGGTTAGCTACATGCTTGAAAAGGTCGAAGAGATCAAGGAGATCCTTTCCGAGACCTATGGAAAATACCCAGACTATATGCCCAGGATCAGTTATGAGGAGGCAGCCGAAAGAATCTCAAAGATATTGAAGATCAGCGATAGAGAAGCAATCATCAAGAAGGTAAGAGCATATGCACCGAGATTCGATAGATCAAAGGCTCCCCTCATCATGGATATTTTAAAGAGACACATTCTATGCCCGCTATATATACAGCACCCAGCTAGAGTTCTCTTCACGATAGCGGATAAAGATCACAAAACAGCTAAGGATCTATTGGGAACCATATACTATGTAGATGAAAAGGGAAACCCCATATATAGAGATGAAAATGGCAACCCATCTAGAGAAAAGATTATAGAGACTATTAAGAAAGGCGAACTACCTGAGATAGCCCTCGAGATCCATGACTATATATACGACATAATACTAGGTTAAAAGCGAATCTTAACTATTTTCCGTCATATCTGGATATCTCATTACCTGTGCAAATGCCCAGAGTTTCCACCCTTAGACAGAAACCTCTCAGTTCTTATAGCTTTATAGCTTCACGCTTCTATGACCCCTCCCTCAATTCTATAGAAGATCATCTTTTCTATGCTGGGGTCTCGAGTGTTACCCCTCTGGTGGAGGTCATAGTTTCCGCCTCAATGATCATCAAGTTGGGGGTACAGTTCGGATCCCGCTTATCCCCCGATGGTCATTGATCGTCGCCAGTATTCATTTGTTTTGGATTGCTGTGCTTCCTGATCCACAGGGTTTCTATGGTTTCCCTGTGACCGTCGATGATCTCCGCCCCCATAGAGATCTTGGGATCTCTATGGGCTCGCTAGTGGCTGTCGAGCTCAGGGACGCTGTGCCCTCATCTAGAGCTATGCCTAGAACCTCGAAGCCCTGTATGAGGGCCCTGCTCAGAAGGGCTTCGGAGTTCTAAGCCTAGATGGGAGCACCGTGCCGCTGGGCTCAACAGCCACCCATGAACCCATAGAGATCACTAGGTCTCTTTGGAGGAGGCGGAAGTCCCCCGATGCCACAGGATCAAAACCTGTGGATCGAGAAGCAAAGCAACACCAAACAAAAGAATACCAGCGACAATCAACAACCATCGGGGGACAAGCGGTTGGGACTCGGGTTTCGCTGGGCTTGGTATCTTTGATCAAACCTCCCTTCCTCGGCTTCACAGCCCTCGGGATCCCTTTTCATCGGATCCATATCACCGACTCCGCCTGTCTATGGAGACTCCTACCCATAGTTCTATCCTAATTGATTCCTGGAGTTCATTGCTGTAGGGAAACCCCGCTTTGGGTTATCCTACCTCTCGGTATTTGCATGAGCCCCACTTGGGTCTCTATCCTTACCTGCATTGTGGGGCTTTGCAAGAATTTTCTGCCAAACCTTATAAATCAATATGAAACCTAAAAACACTTTCAGGACAGCAGTGGATACGAATCTGTCGATATTAGAGCTGGAACTTCTATGAAGCGTAGGTGAGTCTAAGCTCTAAGTTCGCCCACGATGTATTGATCCTACATAGTATTGGGATCCCTGTTTTCTCATCAATCCATATTACTATGGTATCTCCATTGCGTTTTAATGTATATTCGATATATTTAATAGTAAGGTTAGATCCTGCTCCTTTGATTTCCCCACCACCTGTTTTCTCGAAAAGGGATGTGTTGCCGAAGATATCGCTGGGCTTGCTTGCTTTCCATCCCTGTCCTATTGAGAAGCTTGGGTCTGTGATGTTGTAGGTGAGCATTATTAGATTCCTGAGGATCCAGATAATTAGGGGATCGCCGCTAGCTGTTACGGAGTAATATGCCTCCTCAGTGCTTGAGTTTGTGGTTGTCTGGTTGCTAGTTGCGTTTGTTATAGCGGTTGGCACCTCTACATATCTAGCGTTGAGGTTTGTTTGTGCGTTATCTATGTTTATGATGCTCCCGTTCATGTTTACATAGCCTTTTAATCTATATACTAGGTATAGGTCTTGGCCGCTCAAATTGCTGGGGAGATTGCTTAGGTTTGGCATGTTCCCGCTTGCTGGGTTTTGCCTTCTGAGATAGTCATTAGATATATAGTATATAGAGGCTATCACGTAGAGCAGAGCCAGGGCTAGGATCAAGATTTCCGCTGCTCTCAAAGCCATCCCAAGAAGGGGTTCTCAGAGGCCCTTATAACCCTGAATGATCCTCAGATCATATATAGACCCTGGATGAGGAACTCCATAGATTCTATAGCTTTCCTTGAATTTCTCTATAGAGAGTTCGCCTTATTATCGTTTCTACCTAATCTATCTCCGGAGTTTCCCTTGGTTTGGCACAGGGTTGCTCGGGATATATACTCTATTGAGACAGGGCCTTCTGGATGTGAGCATCATATCCAGACATACGTTATAGTTGATCCTGAGAGGAGGGTGGCGATAATAGATCCGGGTCCCAGGAGCTCTGCTGAGAAGCTATTAAACAACCTCGTGGAGCTAGGATTCACAGCGAGGGATGTGGAGCTGATACTGCTTACACATATTCACCTAGACCACGGGGGAGGTGCAGCATCTCTAGCAAGGATGCTCGGCGGTAAGACGCCTATAATGGTTCATCCCATAGGTCATAAACATGTTGTAGATCCGAGCAGGCTTTGGCAGTCTTCAAGAGAGCTTCTCGGAGAGGTTGGGGATATCTATGGCAGGCCTGAGAACGCCTCAGATCTAGATGTTAGGGAGCTCCAGGACTCCTCAGCGGTTTCTCTAGGGAGAATAGGGTTGAGAATAATATACACACCTGGTCATGCATCCCACCATCTATCCATATATGCCGAGGATCTGGGGGCTCTCTTTGTGGGAGATGCAGCTGGCATATACATAGTAGGGGAGGATCTTCTATACCCAACAACCCCCCCGCCATTTAGATATCAGCATTATCTATCATCCCTAGAGAAGCTCTTATCCCTCAAGCCAGATATAGTGGCATTCTCACACGAGGGAGCTAGGATAGGATATAGCATCCTGGAGAGGGCAAAGAAGCAGATTATCGAGTGGTTCGAGCTAGTATCGAGGGGTAACGAGGCTCTAGACGACATAGTTAGGGTCGAGCCCCAGCTCAGAAGATATCTCGAGGCTATGAAGAGCGAGGTGTGTAGAAAGATAGTCTCGAGACTCCTAGATCTTTCTCTGAAGGGTCTGAGGGAAGAGGCCACGAGGATACAAACCCAAGAAACTGCTAGGGGGTAAGTTAGGTGCTCATATACCCCCTTAATAACATATTAAGGGGTGTTGGTATTGTCGCAGCAAACTAAGAGCAAGGAGCTTAAGATCGTTACGAGGCCCGTGATCTCTCTCGAGAGCGTCAAGAGTAATAAAAGAGCTATGAAGGTTCTTCACCTGATATCAGAGCTAGGAAGTGTTGATGAGAAGGGATTATCATATGTTATAAGGGAGCTCAGCTCAGCGGGGGTGGATCTGGGGTATAGGTTCTTAGATATAGCTGGCATACCGACATCAAAGGAGCTTAGAGAAGATATAATCGCGATGCTATACGTAGGTCTCCTAGAATCCGGGCAGGGGAAGAAGCTATCTGTCACTAGCCAGGGTAAAGAGGTCTTATCGCAGATCCAATTGGATCAAGAGTATCTAGAGGCTATCAAAGCAAAGCTCCCAGAGATAAAGATAAAGCTAGCCACGATCCTTGCAGAAGCAGATCTAGAGGAACGAAGGGTTAGAAGATATAGATAGTGAGATATAGATAGTGGAAAAGCCTTTGAAAATAGCCCCGAGAAACCTATAGATCGATTAGATCTTGCTTCTAACTTTTTCTAGCCTCATACCTATATTGATCATCCTTTCTCAGATCGCCCTGCCTCTTGAAGATACCGCTTAGCTTTCCTAGTCTAACACGTTCACTATACCATCTATAGAACAGCCTTAGCCTGAGTCTATCCCTCCGCTTATCCCCCGATGGTCATTGATCGTCGCCGGTATTCATTTGTTTGGGATTGCTGTGCTTCCTGATCCACAGGGTTTTGATCCCTGTGACGTCGGGGGCTCCCTCCACTCCACCTCCCGGGCAATATGTCCTGGGAGGCTTCTCGAGAGGGCTGTGGAGCCCAGTGGAAAGGGGCTCCCATCTGTGCTTGGAGCCCCGAGCCCCTCTGGGCAGGGCCCTCATAAAGGGCTTCGATCTCGAGATCTCTGAGCATCATAGCATCCCGGATCTCTGCACACCAAGATCTAGCAGAGATCATTATCTCATCATCAAAATAGCTAGGAATTAGATGCTTATAAGCTTAAGACCAGATAACAAACGGATATAAGAAAATCCTATTAACATAAAAGGATACAGCCCTATAGAGGCTAGGAAGAGAGATCCTCCTAATAAGCTGAAAGAAACTGGTTCCTTCACTAATTTTATTCCAGAGGACAGGGCCCATATACTCGCTAGCATATCGAGCTGCAAGAGAGGTTTTCCCAATCCCAGCCATTCCCACTATGACTCCTCCCCGCCCTTAAGGGGCTGGGTTTCTATGCTGGGGTCTCGGGTGTTAGCCCCTGGAGAGGGATTAATAGCTTTACTCCATTATATGTTACCAAGTAGCTCTCTATCTTCTTAGATATCTCTATTCTATAGCCTAGCCTTCTCGCTATGTTCAACGCAGCATTTATATCTGCGTTTATTTTCTTTCCGGTCTCTTGTATATATAGCCTTCTTATATATTCTGCCGTTCTTATGTTTTGCCCCGCATGTTGAGCACTTTTTGCTTGTGTAATCCTCTGGTAGGAGCTCAACCTCTATGTCGTATTCCATGAATATATCCACGATCCATAGTACTATCTTCCTACACCACCATATGTTAGTGTTATACCCATTGCCATTGTTTTGTGAAAGCATGTATGGATATCCAATGTATAGCTTCCTAACACCCCTGCTATATAGCTCATCAGCTAGAAACCTGATCGCTATTATGTAGAGATGCCTAAGCCTCTCATCCCTCTTATACATTGCTTTAAGATACCTCTCATGATACTCTTTCCATGTTGGGAACCCAGCATTTCTAAGCAGATCCCTCACAGCCTAGTATGTAGCTATCTCTCTTTTCCATCAATAGTACTCGGATTTGATCGTTCCGCTTTTGATAAGCATAGCTGATCCGTCCGAAATTGCCACAGCAAACAAGTTGTTAAGCCCCCATATCGATGAAAGCCTCCTTGTCTCCTATGGAATCCCTCTGCTTAATAGATCTAGGGTTTATAATCCTACTCTTTTTACCTCTATAGTTAGGCTTTACATAGCCCCTCTTGTTGGATTTTGGTGACTCTCTCCCCACCTCTATTAGTACGAGGGCGAACCACTTGCCATCAACGTGTTTTATCTCTAGCCTCCCCTGCTTACCCTTCCACTTGATCCTACCAGCATACCTAGTTCTTAGACCGAAGTCCACGAGCACCAGGTAGCCTTCGTTCTCATTTATAGGTTCTAGGTAGTCTCTATTGCTTCTAATGAATATATGTATCTCCTTCTTACCTGTGAGCCTGTCTTTCCAATAGCCTGGAGGAGAAACCTTCTTGATATGCGGTGGCAGCCTACCCTGTTTCCTCAGATCTAGTTGTTTGAAGAATGTGCTCCAAGCCCCATCATCCTTCTGTATAACAGCCTGAGCATTAACACATAGGATCTCATTTAATAATACTTGCTATTAATCTCATAGCTCTTTTTGTTAGCCCTCTTTGAAGAATGCATGCCTCTTCTCATAGTTAAGCTCATTCCAGAGCCTTGCACGTGCTAAGCCGATACCTTAGGCTTTCATGCTCGCACCCTGATGGTAGCAGTCTTAGCCTAACAGCTCTCCAGTTTTCGCTAAGCCTCTCCTCAATCTCTCTCTTAGGGCTTGGAGGGAGTCGGGGTGCCCATCCATGGGTGCAGATCGAGGAATCGTTCCCTCTTGGGTCAACCTTCTAGCACGTTCATCCACGGAAGGAGATACCCGATCCCTAGCACACAATACAACACATAGGTTTAAAAGCCTGATGCTCTAAAAACCCTACCCCGCCTTTAAAGCGAGGTTTGCCAAGCTTTAATACTAAACTTAAATTTTTTCTTAAAGATAATAGACATGGGAATTCTCGTGGGGTCTTTTAGAGAAACTTGGGCAGAGCGTTTTGGGTTAGCGCTTTCTAGAAATGTTGAGAGATGGATGCCCAACCCTTTGATATTCGCATTGATCTTGGTTCTTATCACCATACTCATGGCTATAGTTATTATGAAGCCCTATGAGGTTATGAGCCCCCTAAAATTATGGAGTGGCTCTTTGTAAATGCCTTCTACAGAGGTTTATGGAGCCTTCTTGCATTTGCTATGCAGATGAGCTTAATTCTAGTGACGGGCTTTGCTATTGCGTATCATCCAATTGTCTATAGAGGTTTAGCATGGCTAGCTAGGAAACCCAAGACAACGAAGCAGGCGGCTGCTTTAACAGCTGCTGTGGCACTGATCGTTTCATGGATACACTGGGGTCTTGGATTAATAGTGGAAGCCGTACTGGCCAGATTGAAGGTGTAGAGTTCTATAGGCAGAGAAGACCGCTTCATTACCCAGTGGTCTGTACTGCAGGCTATCTCGGTCTTGGATTAACATGGCACTGGGGTTTATCGTCCTCATCTGGTTTGTTATCAAATACTCCGGGTCATGTGTTCTCAAAGTTGTTTAAGGATCTATTTGGCTCGGAACTCGTTCCTCTAGATCAGACGATATTTCATCCATATGCCTTATCGCTCAGCATGCTGAACACGATATTCGGGATCGCGGTTATGTGGGCCCTAGCACCCAAGAGGGAAGAGGTGATGAAGGGGGATCGATGTTCTTGCTCCCAACATCATTAGGGAGGAGATAGAGAAGGAAAAGGTAGCTGTCAGAGGCTCTGAGAGAGCTGAGGAAAAAACTATAGCCGATATACTTGAGAACAGTAAAATTCTCGCAGGACTAACAGCCCTGGTCTTCCTAATCACACTAATATTCTGGTTCATGCCTAGAGGATTCTTCGTGGGACTAACTCTAGACTCGCTAAACAGTATATTCATATTAGCAGGCTTCCTCCTATACATGAATCCAATAGCATATATGAGAGCTATAGCTAGGGCGACACCAGCCGTTGCTGGAATAATTCTTCAGTTCCCATTCTATGGAGCAATAATGGGCCTGGTGCAACACACATCAGTCACCCCGGGAGGGCCTAACCTCGCCACGGTAATTGCATCGGCTATAGCCTCCTTAAGTACGCCATTTACTTGGCCAGCTATAAGTTGGCTGTTATCAGGCCTGATCAACATATTTATCCCATCCGGCGGTGGGCAGTGGGTTGCTACAGGAGAGATCTTGTCAAGGGTCTCAGCAACGCTTGGCGTGCCGATCGGAAAAACAATAATAAGCTATGCAGCTGGAGACATGTGGACAAACCTATTCACACCATTTTGGGCAATACCCCTTCTAGGTATAACCGGTGTAAGGGCAAGGGATATATTTGGATACTGTATAGCAGTCATGTTGCTTTCCATGATACCCTATGGAATCGGATTAACATTAATACCATACTAGATCTGAACGAAACTAAAGAAGCCTTTACAAATAACCAGGCAATTAAAACATCAACAACTACGGATCATAGCCAATGTTTTTTGTTAATATCTTAGGCCCCAGTTTTAGATCTAATTAAATCTTAGTCAAGCTATGGAAACGGGTTTAGTGATCATCTCCAGAGAAATCGCTTTAGTATCCCTATCCTAAAAATACTAAAAATATTATCTATTTACATGGATAGGATGTTCTCCACGATTGTTAGCGGGGTTGGGCCTAGGCCAGGGTTCACAGGCTTCGCCTGGGTCTCATGAGCCCTGCCAAGCCCTACACCACAGGCCTCTATCCAGGGTCTCGGGAGCTTCAAAGATCATCGCTTCCTCTAGGCTCTGCACACATGGCTAAGGATTAAAGGCTTACATGCTTAAGCCTAACATTTCTTCCCCATATATAAATAAGCACCTATAGGTAACCAGAGATATTTAAATTATGATAATCTTCTGACCTCCTCCCCGCCCTAGGGGGCGAGGGTTCCCTTAGGGCGGTTCATCGGGCCCCCCCCCCCCCCATCTATTCGGGGATACATCTGTCATCTGAGGGGCAGTGAGGGGGGTCAGAGCTCCCCCGAGATCTGCTTTGATCCTTAGTGTTTTCAAAGCCCTCTTCCTTATGTTGAGCTTTCCTATAACGTCTCTATCTGCTTCGAAGCTGCATCTAGGGCATTTTAATCTTCTATATCCGTTCTCCTCCAGCTTTGAACCGCATTTTGGGCATTCTGAGGATGTCCCCCTAGGATCCACTATTGCTAGTGGTGATCCGTGCTTCATAGCCTGCCAGTCTATCCACTTCCCAAGCCTTGAATACCCCATTATTATGAGCTTTGTTCTGTGATCCTTGCTCTCGATCTTCCTCAGGGAGTTTATCAGCCCCTTGAGATCCTCTCTAGCGACTGCATATCCAAGCTTCTTAGCAAGCCTCACTATCTCAAGAGAGGTTTTCCTAGCCCAGTCCTCAAGGATATCCCTAGCCTTCCTATGATAGGATCTTATTCTATTCAGGATCCCTCTTCTCCTCCTCCAAGCAGGATACCTTGGAGAGGAGTATCTCCTCTGGAGGCTCTCGGCAAGGAGTTTCCATCTATGGGCTCTATTAATCTTGGTGTCTATCTCCTCATTGATCACGTGATCTCCATATACTATCTTCCTCTCATTGATATCTACAGCTATAACATCCCTAGGCTGGTAAGACTGCGGCTTAGGCACCTTCTTAGATATCCACAGTATCATCTTTCCATCTCTATAGACTAGCCTTGCCTCTCCATTCTCATACTGATCATATCTCCTGTCCTAGCCAATGATCCTAAGCCTTACCCCTCCTATGATCTCCACATAGCCTTCTTTAACCCTGTATCCCGAGCCTTGGTGCAGAGGCATAGATAGCTTCCTAACCCTAGGCTTTCTCCCTTTCTTAGGATTGTTCCTCCAGGCATTGGCATTTGCAAGGTCATCCCTATAGCAGTCAACAGCAACCCTTGATGGAAGCCCAAACCACTCCCTCAGCTCTCTATATAGAGCATTGTGAACCCTCCCAATGCTTCTTAGATCTAGGCTCAGGATCCTGTTTATGGCATAGTTAAGAGCTACATTGTATCTCTTGAGGAGCTCTATAGCCCCTGGCTCGGGACTAATCCTCATTCCAATTGAAAGGGTTAGCAACCCCTCATCGCCAGAGGCCATAGAGCTTCTCCAAAAAGATCAGGATTAACAAAACTTATAAATCTTTCTATTCACCCCCGCCATAAATGGCGAGGATTTCAGTTGTAACCTTGATGAACATCTATCTAAGAGCTCTTGAAGCCCTTTATGAGAGCTTTTATAAGAGCTCTCCCAGAAGGGCTTTGGGGTTTTAAGCCTAGATGGGAGCCTGTTTTTACTGGGCTCAATAGCTGGTCATTGAACCCAAGGGGCCCCGAGATCTCTGTTAAGGAGGTGGAGATCTCTTGATGGTCACAGAGAAATTATAACCTTCTTGTGAATTAAGAAGTATAACAAATCCAGAACAGAAGTAAATCAGTAACAATTAATGACTATCTAAGGGCATGCTGTTACTGAGAACCCTCTTATCTAGAAAACCAGCAATCAGCAGGGTTGACTAATTTTCGCCATATGTTTTAGTGTGAATGAGGATCTCTAGTAGACCCTATACCTTAGAATAGGAGATATTGTTTCAAGATCTACACTTTATAGCAGAGATCAGGAGCTGGCTACTTCTTATCCCTCTATTCCTAGATTATTTGATAATCCTGAAGCCTAAGATGAAAAGGGTCCGAATGTCTATACAATCAATATAATTGAGCCTATGTAGTGTGCGGCAATCTGCGTTAATATCATGCGAGTAGCCCTCTCTCCTCGTGGTGTTAGAAATATCATATATATTATGTGATAGATTGCAAGTCCTACGAGCATGAAAACAGTGCTTATAGCGAAGCTCCATATATGTGAACCTCCATAATATAGCCTGTAGATAGAAAATGAGATCCCAGTGGCGAAACCAATGATGAGTCTCATAAAAAATATCCCATAGAAGCTACTTAGAAATACCCTAAACCCCATCAGCCACCCACCCGTCAGACAGAGAACAAGCTAGCATGTTTCCACACACTACCCAAATCCTCTATATCTCGGCTCTATTATTTCTCATCAATAAGGAGAAAAATCCATAAGCCAAGAAATTTTTCAGTCTTTCTCAGCAGGAATGCTTTTATGTTCGTTTGTTATCTAGTCTTAAGCTTATAAGCATCCAATCCCTATCTATTTTGATGATGAGGTGATAATCTCTGCTGTATCTTGGTGTGGAGAGACCTCGGGATGCGATGACCTTAAGAGCATCCGAGACCGAAGCCCTGCATGAGGGCTATGCCCAGAAGGGCTTCGGGGTTCTAGGCCTAGCCCTAGATGGGAGCCCGGTGCCGCTGGGCTCAACAGCCACCAATGAACCCATAGAGATCCCCAGGTCTCTGTGGTGAGGTGGGAGTCCCCGATGCCACAGGGCTAAAAACCCGTGGATCAAGAAGCTAAGCAATCCAAAACAAATGAATACCGGCGACAATCAATAACCATCGGGGGACAAGCGGAAAATGAAGAGAGCGATGACGTGGGTTGATATAGATATCTGGCTTGCTGAGAATGCTGGCAATATTGTCAATGGATATATAGATAATATATATGGCGATAGCGATCGGCTAATCCTCAGGATTCGTAGATCTCGTGGAGAGCCGATAAGCCTGGCTATAATGCCTGGTGAGGCTCTATACATAACGAATAGAGCTATTGAGAGAAGAGGTGATGCGCTGCCCCATGTGATTACATTGTTCAGAAGATATCTGAGAGATTCGGCTATAAATAGTTTATCTCATAAGCCCTGTGAGAGGATAGTTGAGATGAATGTGATCAAGAGTGAAGGTGGATACAGGCTCATAGCTGAGCTCATTCCTAGGGGGGTAATAGCTGTGGTCGATAGTTCGGATGTTGTGAAGATTGTGAGTAGAAGGCTCGTAGCAAGGGATAGGGAGGTGAGGATTGGGAGTAGATATGTCTACCCTCCTCAACAGCCAGGCATATGTAATGAGGATCTGTCTAGGCTTAGTGAGAGGGTCATGAGGGGCTATGATATCGTTAGAGGGATCATAACCGGTGCTAACATACCCCCTGATGTGGCTGAAGAGGCTATATATAGGCTTGGGATTAAGAAGGATCTGAGGCCTACGGATCTAGGAGCCAGCTTTATCAGAAGTGTTTTGGAGGGTGTGGTTGATTTCATACTAAGCGTTAAGAAATCCCCCGTCCCTGGGATCGTTCTAGATCAAAGCGGATCTCTATATGGCTTCTACCCATTTGAGCCTAAGCACTTAATATCCTTGGGATATGTATTTAGAAGATTCCCAAGCTTCAATGAAGCTATCGATACATTCTACTCCCAGATAGAGGTTACCAAGGCCTTGCAAAAGTCCCCCGAGCTCTCTAGGATCGAGAAGAGCATCGAGAAATTGAGATCCCAGATAATCGATGCCGAGGAGAAGTTGAAGGCTATGAGGAGGATCTTGGAATATATTAATCAGAATTACCAGATTCTTGAGGATCTTTTCGAATGTGCTAAAAGAAGATCTAGTATGTGCGTCAATACCCTTGATAATACTATATCATCTATTAGTAATGGTTCTCTAGAGCTTAAGATAGAGGGCTATAAATATAGACTCGATCCCAGACTCTCTTTCATGGAGAACTATTTCGAGATTAAGAAGAGGATCTCGGAACTTGAGAAGAGGATCTCTAGGGGATCCGAGGAAATTGCCAGGCTCCAGGAAGAGGCTAAGCGTGTTCACGCCGATATCGAGAGGAGAAGAGTCATTAGCACCATTAGGACTCTTAGGAGGAGGGAGTGGTTTGAGAGATATCACTGGATCATAACCTCCGAGGGTTTGCTAGCTATAGGGGGCATGGATGCTGATCAGAATGAGAGGATCGTTAAGAAATATCTCAGGGATGACTATATATTCCTGCACGCTGATATACAGGGAGGCTCGGCAGTGATCCTCTTCACAGATAGGGAGTATACATTTAGATCTATTGAGGAGGCTGCCAGAATAGCAGCATGCTATAGCAGGGCTTGGCAGGCAGGATACGGATCTATAGATGTGTTCTATGTAAAAGGTTCTCAAGTAAGCAAATCACCCCCGCCGGGTCAGTATCTTGAGAAGGGGTCCTTCATGATCTATGGTGAAAAAGGCTGGGTTAAGAAAGTGCCTCTAGAACTGGCTGTAGGTGTAGAGATACTTAGTGAGACGATACCAAGGATTATAGTGGGTCCTCAGGAGCTTGTCTCCTCGAAAGCTTCTAACTTGTGTGTAGTAATCCCAGGCGATATTGGGAGGAGAGATGCTGCGGAACATATTCTTAGGAAGTGGATCGAGAGTAGCGGGGCCAGGCGAGAGATTCTAGAGGCTATAGATGTTGATGAGATAGTTAAGAGATTACCGGGAAAGGTCAGGATCAGGTTTCCAAGTAATAAGCGGTTTTAATTCTATAGTAGATCATCCCATACAGGGTCTTCGGCCTAAAAGGCCCTGATCATCGTCCTCTCCGAGAGCACTGCATACCCAGCATATGACCTTTCGCTTGTCCCCACACTGTAGGGCGGGATTTGTCCTCTTGTCCATAGGGACAAGCGGTCTCTACCCTAAATATCTATTAACCTATGCGTATGAATAATATTTTGGGTGTAGAGGGATCTCGAGAGCTAAGGTGCCGAGGGTTAGGAGGTTAACAGACTCAGTTATAGCATCTATTCTCATAATGATATCCTCCTACGTGTTTATGACCACAATCCCTTTTCTCCCAGGGGCGCCTGTGATACCTCTTATAATATCGCTGATCCTGGGGGTTCTGTACTTCAGATTGCCCGGATACTCTGATACCTTTCTAGCCCTTATAGTCTTTTTCTCCATAGCATGGCAGTTCCTAGGATTTGTTCTCCCGCCGAGCCCCTCGACATCTAATGTTAATTGGCAAGTGATATGGCTTTCCACAGCAGCTATACTAGCTATACTAGCTCTCAACATGTTGAGCGGGATCTTCGAGCCGCTAGCGGTTTCCTCAGCGGCTTTGGCATCAGCGCTCCTTCTAACTGATTATTTCTATCTAGCCCCTATACTACTGGTAATGCCCTCCCTGGTGAGGGGTGTTGGTAGCATAGTCCCAACAGCCTACTCATTTATAGCAACATCCTTGCCCCTAATAATTCTCGAGAATGCCCTCAGGGGTAGCGGCGATCTACCTGTTCTCATCTCTAAGTTAGCTTATCTCGGAGAGAATCTCAGGAAACCCATACCAAGCCTCAATGTATTTGTTTCAGGAATTCCCCAGGATGTGATTAGCGATAGGTGGAGAGATGTAGTTACATATCTAGGCGGGGGAGGGGTTCTAACCCTTATAGCCCCCTTGATATCGTTATCAATATCCTTTGTATTCGCTGCCATCGTGACTAGAGGCGTTCTGAGGCTATATGACTCCATGCCCCAGCTTGAGAGTAGAGAGATTGCTAGAAGAGCCACAAGACCCTTGATAGCCTCATTAACCTCTGTGGGTGTCTTCTCAATACTGTTGCTCTCGCTATCTCCTAGAAATATAGGGGGTTATAAGACCGGCTTCGGGGATGATCCTGCGAGCCTTGAGTATCTATTCGTAGGGGCGATACTTCTGGGAGCTCTATTCTCAGCCAAGGAGATCGTTCTAATAAGGCTTGAGGCTTCTGAAGAGGCTAGAGAGGCTCTGAGAGAAGCTATTGCAGAGGGCGAGAGGAGATATGCCTCTCTATCGTCTATGATAAAGTTAATATTGTCCAGAGCACCCTATATAGATCTAAGTGAAGAGACAAGAGAGCTGGAGGAGATAGGAGCAGCTCTCAGAGACACCAGGGCTAGGCTCTCAATAGCCAAGAAACCCATGTTGGATGAGGCTCTCTCTAGAATTAGAACAACATATATGGAGAGGATCAGGGAAATGGATGTAAGGCTAAGGAGTAGAGTTGCTGAGGAGATCCTGGAGCTGGATTCAGCGTGTAAGAAGTGTAACTATTCGTTAAAGGAAGCTGGTGTCAGAGAGAACCTCCTCCCAGAGATCTCTGAGCTTCCGAGGACAGAGGATCTTGAGAATCTCCTTAACCTCTACTCTGAATACATTGGTAAGATCAGATCATCTGTAGCCCACCTCTACGAGTTATATGTTAAAAGCATTGAGAGCACAAACAGGCTATTCGGAGACGCATCTATATCGCCTCCTCAGACCTATGTGAACCCATTATCGCTTATGAACACCGGTAGCTACGTAGATGCTATAGAGCTTCTAGCCGGCCTCTGGAAATCCCTTCAAGAAAATATTGGTCCGAGACTCGTGTCAGCATGTCCAAACATTCTTGAGACGGTATCCAGGCTAGAGAGTGTCTTGAGGGGAAAAGATCTGGAGATGCTTAAAACGATCTCCGACTCGATTAAAGACTCGTGCAGAGGGGTAGGAGGAGTTCTAGGGTTGGAGAAACAGGTTGAGGAGCTAAGAAAGCTTCTCCTCTCGGCGTTGGAGTGGGCTATAAAGGATCTAGAGAAGGTTAAGAGGGTTGAGGGCCTGCTTGAAAGGCTGGATCCCCAGGCGGTGAGGGGTCTAGAACTTAGATCTCCTAAGCTTGTCAGTGAATTGCAGGAGATCAGGAAGGAGGTCATGGCCTCAGAGGTCTCATTATCAAGTATAGTTTCTCTCACATCGATAGCTAGGAATGCTCTTTGGAACTATATCGTCTCCATTAAGGAGGACGAGGCTAAGATCCTGATCCTATCTCAGTACCAGTTGGCAAGAGCCATTATCGATAGTATAATCAGCACTAGAGGGGGTGCTAGTATAGATGATCTGCCATTCACTCCCAATGCATCTGAGGTGTATGCGAGGATATATAGCAGGAGTACTAGAAACGTTGTATATAGCGAGGACGAGGCGGTGATAAAGGTTGCCAAGATGTGAAAAGGGGCATCAGATGGGCTTTGATCCTAGATGTGGTGTCTGCGGCTCTAAGATAAGCTATACATTATCTGTGGAAGAGCTTTTAGAGATACCGAGTGTTGAGAGGCCTAGAGAGGAGGCTATATTTCTGTTGGTAGACTATGGAGCTGGCTTTCCTCTTCAGCAGATCTCTCCCAGGGGCGTCTATATCCTGAACATAGCCCTGGGAGATGAGGACTCCCTCTCAGAGGGTTTGATCATGTTTAGGAGGCTTAGAAGCAGGCTCTGGCCAGAATATTTAAGGGAATATGGTGATAGGCTTAACAGGCTCCTAAAGATCCATGGTGTTGATTGGTCCTCCAATAGATTTGTGCTTATGGGCTCATCCAGTCCTCTAGCCCTCCTCACCTCCTACTCGAAAGCTATTGATCCTCTGAATACGCTTTTAATAACACTAATACCTGGGGAAAACGTGTCGGCGCCTGAGGCTGTGAATAGCTATTCAACCATGTGGATTATAGATAGAAAGGGGCTATCTTCTCTCATAGTTACTGAAGGGTTTCTAGACGAGATCTCGGGATACTCGGAGGAGCTGGGGTATATTGAGGGGGGAGACGCCCTTATATATATTATAAGGTATATTGTATCTTCTTCGAAGGAGATATACAGATCTGTTTCTGAGGATAGGGAGCTAGGAATCAGATACTATGGGCTTGCAGCTGTGATAGGAGCCCATTCAACCGTCTTTAGAGATTCTTCACATGCTATGAAATCCCTAGTATATAGAGTCTCGATAGATATTGCGATGAGGAGCATCCAGTCTATACATATTATAGCAGCTGCCCCGAGGGATATGCAGGGCTATATAGAAACCTCATACAGAGAGTTTATAAGGGGTTTCGGGGGTCTTCTAAATCACACACTGAGCTTTGTTGAAAAGGGTGGGAGACTAGGTACATATGATCTTGTGGCTATAATAGGCTTTAGGGATAGGCCAGAGTTTGAGTGGCTTAGGAAGGCCTATGAGAGTGTGAGGAGTAGGAATCCCGAGGTGGATGTTAGCTTATTAGGTGATCAGCGTGTATAGTGGGATCTCTATAAGGGCTGGTGGAAAGACGTATTTGACATGCTCAGCTGAGGTGATAGAATCCACTAGGATAAGGGCGGTATGCAGAGAGAGGAAGAGATTTGGGAGAGGTTTTGAGGTGGTTTTTGAGAAAAGCTTGTGGGATCTAAGGGTTAGGGAGGGGAGGGGCGTCTCAATAGACGATCTAGAGTTTATATTCGGCTCCGAGGATGAGGCATGTAGATTTGTTAATGAGATCCTCTCGGTAACATATAATAGGGTTATAGGGGAGATACAGAAGGCTGTGGTGGAGTATCTAGAGAGGAGATCAGGGATACTGGGTATCTATGCAAGGCTCAGAAGATCTCCGAGATCCACATTACTGCTATTCGCAGAATCTCTGAAAGAATGTCAAGTAGACCCCATTGAATGCCTCCTCCAGAGGCTTAGAGAGGAGGTAAAGGCACTCTATAAAGGCTTCAATGAAAAGCTCAGAGCCATTCTCGCTGATGTACCAGCTGATATTCAGGAGAACATTTTGTCTGCAGTATACCTAGTAGCCTCTCTCCAGCTAAAAGCCTATGAAGAGGATCGAGAGACAATAGCCAAGATCATAGATCTTATCGAAAACGAGCACAAATATAGCGTCGACAGAGTATTAATTGGGAGGATGATTACCCAACAAGATTACAAGGGAATAGATAAGACGCTGATCAACATAGCCAACGAGATATTTAAAAGAATCATTATATGGATATCTACGAAATATAGGTGTCCTCCCTCAATTCAATAATAGATCATGTGGGGGAATTCTGGTCCCATTATCAGGCCTTTCATATAGCTTTAGGTTTGGGCTATTTTAAAGATGATGATTATGATTTATATTTATAACTGAAAGCCTCGCCCTTCAGGGCGGAAAGGATCAGAAGCTTATATCCATAGCCATGTTTGATGATGAGTTGATGCTCTAGCACACTTTGTATGTGATGCTCTCGGGATGCTATGATGATCAGAGCCCTGAGGCTTTAAATAATATGATCTACTATAGAACTGAATAATTATCTACACTTATTAAATGTGGATCTTAGCAGGGTTAACTTTTCAGGGAAGGGCTAGGTTTTATATATCTCCTTAGCCTAAGATTCTTTGGGGTATAGGATATGCCAACGATAGATACGATGCTACTGCTTGGATTAATAGTGCTTATCCTAGTGCTGGGTCCCACCAAGCTCCCTCAGTTTGCGAGAGCTATTGGCGAGGCTGTCAGGGAGTTTAGAAAAGCTTCGTCAGCTATTTCTGAAGAGAATACTAAAGAGACAATCAAGAAGGAGATCCAGAAGGAAATTAAGGAGGAACAGCCTAGCACCCAGAATATATCTCAACCCTCTAAACAGGTAGCTGTTGAGATTGATACTAGTAATGCCATTGTTGCAGCAGCAATTAAGGAGGGAATCGATGTTAGGGGAAAGACCATCGACCAGATAGCTGAGGAACTCGCTAAGAAGCTTAGAGAGAAGAGAGCTGCGTCAACCGGGCACATGTAGATCGTGATAACAAGAACAAGTTTCATCTGCCCTTTTAGGGGAATACTTCTTTTAAAGAGTCATGGAGTCTTTTGTTGGTAGCTTCAGGAATTCCCATTAAATAGAATAGAATATAAAACATACTCTAATACTGCTTTTAACCCTCTTGCTATATATACTAGATCTGTTTTGTTGAGCATTATAACATCCTATATAGATTGCCATTTAGTTCTCATTAACATTACAGGATCTAACGCGATATGAACTTATAGATCTATAAAAATTAAAATATATTTTAATGTAGATATTAAGGCTAATCATAAATAATAATTCATTATAATTTTCTAGAGGAAGGTTATAAGTAATGAATTTAACTGGTTTGATTAGATATACTTAAGTAACCCATTATTTTTATAATAGGGTTAAGAGATGTTCAAGAGGAGTGAAATTATAGATTTTTCGTCTCACATACTTCCAGATAAGGTTGTGAGAGAGGTTAAGGGGTTAAATGTAAGGTTTAATGCTCATGCCTCTAGACATGTTGAAGTAACTTTCACGCATGATCACTATAGAGATACACATTTAGATAAGAGAATAGAAATTCTCAAAAGATACGGGATCACGAATCAGGTTCTATCCTTTGGGCCTGTATATCTTTGGGAGCTTGACTATCAAGATCCTCAAGAGTTTCAGAAGATTCTCCAGAGGCTCACTAGTGTCGCTAACGATTCTATAGCTGAGGTTGTTGAAAGATATAGAGATCTATTCATTGGTATGTGTACTCTTCCAACTCTTGAGGGTTGGGCTTTGGAGGAGCTTAGGAGATGTTATAGGGATTTGGGGTTTAAGGCTGTGCAGATCTATAGTAATGTTTATGGGAGGCCTATAGATTCTCAGGAGTTTATACATTTCTATAGGGAGGTTTCGGCTTTGGGCTTGCCTGTCTTTATACATCCTATCTCTCATCAATACTATCCCTGGATCTATGAATATAGCCTTTTCCAGATATTTGGATGGCCATTCGATACAACACTAGCAATGGCCAGGCTTGTGTTTAGCGGTTTAATGCTCGAATACCCAAACATACCGTTCGTAACACACCATGTAGGTGGGATGGTACCCTATTACTGGGGTAGAATAGCTGGTACGTATGGAAGTAAAGAGCTTCATGGTCACAGGTTTAGAAGGCTGCAAGAAGATCCTATACAGATCTTTAAGAGATTCTATGCAGATACAGCATCCTTTGGAGTCAAGGAAACGATCGAACTAGGAATTAAATTCTTCAGCCCTGATAGAGTTGTCTTCGGAACAGACTATCCCTTCGGCCCTGAGCAGGGGCTGAAATATCTTAGGGACACGATAGAGGCTGTAAAGAGCATGGGACTACATGAAGAGACCTTAGAGAAGATCTTATATAGTAATGCAGCAAAACTCTTAAAAATATAAACCGGGTTCTAATATTGTTCTATATTTTTAATCGGGCCTTGCCCAAGGTTCTCTAAGAAGATTGTTAAAGATACTTTTCGGATGCCTTGTAAGGCTCTCAAGCTCAAGAGGATCTAGATATGTTCTGTACCCAGCGCTTGGAGAGCATATTTCGAGCCTAACACCATTCCTAGTAAAGACCCTTCTCACGAATACATGTGCGAACTCGTTCGAGATTTCTATATAATCCTCACCCCTTTCATACAGCTTGCCATCAACCACGTTAACTGTTGAATTTGTTTCATTGCACAGCTTTTCTATGAACTTTTGAAGTCTTTCTTTGTTTTCCATCACCTACACCTCAAATTACTATGGGTTAGAGGAATATTGATATATATCGTAATGTCATTACAGACGAATCTGGTATAACGATCCTTTTACAAAGCTTCCAGGAGCCATTAACCCTTCTAAAAGTATCGATCCTCGTGTAAGAAATAAACTCGTAATCGGGCTCATCAGCAATACTCCTAACTAGGAAAACGTTATATTTCGCCCTCACCTCATCAGGCTTCTCACCAGATTCGACTACAATCCTATTAATATGATATCTAACCCTTGATGGAGGATCCTCGGCCCATGCATATTCAGTATATAGTCTCTTAACCCTCATCTCTAGAGAATATTTGTTCTCATACATAAAATATCTCTTGTCAGAGATTTCGGAGAGCCTTGGGAGCTCAGATTTAGACCTTGTAATTCTCACGTGAACTATATATTCGACATCGTCAGCAAGAAGATCTAGCCATTCAATATATCTCCTATCCTCGAGAAGCTCAGCCTCCCTATATATGAAACTCGTAATCTCTCTAGCAATTTTCTCATCAACATCCCTGGGTAGAGTCTCCATGGAGGATCCCCTACTCAAGCATATATTTAATATATGTTTTCCAGAATTTCAAAGCCCAGTGCTCATCAAACATTATATAATAAGCCATTCCTGGATATTTCCATTTAACAGGCTCTTTATACATCCCAGCCTCATATATAAGCTTTATATCCCTAGCTCTAGGTGAGAGAGCGCTTTCAGATACACCATGCATCATTGCTATGTCATCTTGAAATACAAGACCTGAGCTACCATGAATACGTATATCAGCTAAAAGAGATAGCTTTTTAAGCTCTTCGGGTGCATCAGCCTCTATAGCCTTCCATACCCATACCTCTGTTCTATTATGGGATATAGGTCTCCAAAGCCTAAAGTTTATTACAGGTACTGGAGGTATTTTTCCCTTTTCAAGACCATATCTAGAGTCTATTGGAAATGCGTGTGCTATGAAGACAAAGTTTGGAAAGATTTGACCAACTAAGTTGTTCATCATAGACCATAATTCAAACTGATCTGATGTTAGTTTCTTCTTAGCCTTCTCTATTAGTTCAGGCCACCAATATTTATAGGTCTGGGGCGCCCACTCTGAGAGAGCAAGCCTAATATCGGCACCATGAGCATTATTAGTTATTACTACATAACCTTCACCAGCTTTCTCCGTGCCAAGGACTGGCGCTAGCTTGAGCTCTGCGAGGGTTCTATGTGTTGTTGGGAAGTGATATATATCTCCTGAGAAATTGTCTGCAAAGACTTTCCAATTAGCTGGGACTATGAATCTCTCTGGATGGCTTATTTCAAGGCCGGCATCACTTCTATTAACAACTATATCTAGGTAGAACTTTATATTCTCTAAATAATCAGATAATGGAGGGGCCTTCTCACTTAGATTCCCGAAGATCAATCCATTATAAGTTTCCACCCTCACCTCTATTAAGCTAAATTTTGAGGGATCGAATTTCTCACCATAAGTTATATTTCTGAAAGGTACCCCTATAAGCTCCCCCTTATTATTATATGTGAATCCATGGTAAGGGCATCTGAAGAATGACGCATTACCCATCTCAGCCCTGGTAAAGCTCATACCCTTATGCCTACATATATTGAGAAACGCTCTGACTCTCCCATCTTCACCCCTCACAACAATGATCTGGGTGTTTCCTATGTATCTCCTTATATAGTCTCCGGGGTTCGGGATCTCATTCTCATGGGCTAGGAAGTTCCAGACTCTTCCAAACAGCTTGATCTGCTCGATCCTATGGAGCTCAGGATCTGAGAAGATGGCTAGAGGAAGCCTGTATTCCTCTATAGATTTCTCCGCCTCCTCAAGCACACTCCTAACGCTATCAGGCATCTCAATAACATCAAATACATCAACTCCCGTAGTATTCACCATACTAACTTGGTTATAAACTAAGTTATATATCTTATATCTAATTATTTTAATTGTATACTTATACTCTATACTCTTACTCTATACTCTAAGTCTTTTGAAGAAGAAAAGTTTGGTTTTTGAAAATTTAGTCAAATGCTTTTGGAGGTAAATTTCAATTATAATAATTTAGATTAATTATATTTTTAGGCAAATTGTGATATCTTTATTAAAGGAAAGATATATATCTTTATTATTCAAATTAATATTAGTTTCCTTTAAAGGTATTTTTACTATTATAGGCTTTCCTTGAACATCTACTTCATACTCTATAACCGAGCCAAGGTTTATCATTCCTCTTATACTTGCTCTAACATAATTTGTGTTTAGAGATCCTCTATTTTCTCTACTTAGCTCTAAATTTAGCACATAGACACTTACGCTATCCCCTATTTCTAGTTTTGAAGGGCTTTTACACTTTATTTTATAGTCTCCAATATCTATTACAGCTTCTAGATCGTCTATAGAAATGACCTTCCCATCAAATAGTCTTATGTAGCCCAAGAAATCAGCGGTGAACGTATCTCTAGGATTTTCCATAATTTCTGATGCTTTACCAAAAGCAACCAGCTTTCCTTTATTCATTACCCCAATCTTATCAGCTACTGTGAAAGCCTCTATTCTATCATGTGTAACGTAGATCATCGTCTTTCTTAGCTTCTTCTGAATATTTCTCAGTTCAACTCTTAGCGATTCTCTGAACTTCGCATCCAAATTGCTTAAAGGCTCATCTAGAAGAAGAACATCAACATCGGGAGGGGCTATAGCTCTTGCTAAGGCGACTCTCTGTTGCTGACCTCCACTAAGCTGGTGGGGATAACGATCCTGAAGACCTTGAAGCCCCAACATATCAAGGAGTTCATCAACCCTCCTCTTAATGTCGTTTTTGTTCCATTTTCTAACCTCAAGGGGGTATGCTATGTTTTTGAAGACGGTCATATGAGGCCAAAGGGCATAGCTCTGAAAAACCATGCCAACGTTCCTCTTATTTGGAGGAACAAAGATGCCCTTTTTCTTTGAAAACACCGTTTTACCCCCTATAATTATCTCCCCATCATCAGGAACTTCGAGGCCGGCAATGCATCTTAGAATGGTAGTCTTACCACATCCGCTAGGACCTAAAAGCGCTAGAGCTTCGCCATACTCTATGCTAAAGCTAACATTATCTATAGCCTTAACGCCCCCGAAACTCTTTATAAGGCTAGTGACAATTACCTCTGGCATAGATATCATTAACTTGTTAGGTTAAAGTCTTATATAATTCACGTTAAACAGGTAATATGTAAAGATCGTTGTTATGGTAATAGTTATCTTCCCCTTATAAAGGCTTCCAGACCCATGAATCTCATTACTATTATAGTTATGATGAACAGGATTAACATCTGGAACGTTATCATTGCAGCTGCGTACTCCATATAACCCGTTACCCATAAATAGAATATATAGAGAGGCAAGACCATTGTGGCTCCTGTAGCTATGAATAGAGGGGTAACAGCATCCCTAAACACTAATGTAAAGGTAAGTATTGCTGAGATCAACATTTGACGAGATACTAATGGTGTTACAACTTTCCTAAGAGTTTGTGTGAGGGTTGCACCACTTACGCTAGAGGCCTCTTCGAGCTCGCTTGATACAGAGAGGATACCTCCAGATATAGTTCTTACGCTAAATGGTATGAATCTAAAAATAGCCGCTAGTACTAATATAGCTAGGGTGCCATGTATTCCGAGATTTATATATGCATACCAAGCCAACAGTATAACGAAGCCTGCAACTATTGCAGGCACGGCTACAGGTATTGTTGATATAAACTCAAGGATCCTTTTCTCCTTTAATTTTGTTCTAATAGAGAAATATGCTATTAAAAAAGAAAACATAGCGAGGATTGCAGCCGCTAATGAAGAGACTATTAGGATATTTATAAGAGATCTCCAAAAGTAGGGATCGGAGAACATTCTATCATAATTAGCAAGCGTTGGAAAGGCTAGAGATCCTGTCCATACTCTGTAGAGCGACATTAATAGAGGGGCTATCAAAGGGATTATTGCTATTATTGATGTTAGAATGATCATTGATATACTTAATAGTAGTTTGTAGCTCCTCTTCAAGATATGTGCGCGTGTCTGAAAACCTCTACCCACAATTGTAACGTATTTTCTCTCAGTTGCAAGTATTCTATAATAAATAAGGGAACCAATACCACTTATTAATAAAAATATTACTGATGCTATAGATGCAGTTGCATAGTTAGGGGGATATATTGCGAATGCATCTATATATAGCGTGACAGCTAGGGTTTCAATTCTTTCGGCTGCTGCGACTCCTATCATATAAGGGATTATAAAGTTCTCTGCAGATATTACGAAGCTATAGAGCCATGCAGTAAATAGGCTGGGAAGCAATAAAGGAACTAAAACTCTTCTAAAAGTTCTTATGAGCCCAGCGCCGGAAACCAACGATTGATCCTCAAGAGTAGAGTCGATGGATAAAAGCCGGGACGAGATCATGAGGTATGCTAGTGGCATTGTGAAAGCAGTTAACACCCATATAAGACCTATATAAGAGAACACGTTAAAGGGTTTAATGCCGAATAGATTTTGGGTTAGGATATTAAGGATTCCATTAACTGGGTTAGCCATTGTTATCCATGCGGCAGCTTGCATATATGGGGGTATTATATAGGCTATAATTATAGAGGCTGAGGCATACCTTTTTAAGGGGATATCCATTTTATGGATTAATATTGCCATGAATAGACCCAGCAAAGTGCTCAGTGTAGCAGATGCAATACTAATTATAATAGTATTATATAATGAGTTAAGATACCTTCCTGAGGTAAAAAATGATATGTAATGACTTAGTGTAAATCCTCCCAACCTGAAGGGATCCCCAGAGAAGCTGGCCAGAATGAATATACCTAGAGGAACTAGTATGAAGAATCCTAACAGCAAGATCAAGAGGATCACTATAACCCTCAGAGGGAGCATTTGAAACACGTGATTCAGGTTATTATATCAGCTTATATATATATCATCTAATATTATAGAAGATACATATATAAGATTTATAACAACCGAAAATTTGGCGATATAAGATGGTATCTATATTAGGGAAAAAATATATTTTAATAGGAATTATTATTGCTGTAATAATTGTAGCTACTGCAACATATGCAACATTCATGCAAGCACCATTGTCATCACCACCACAGACGCAACAGCCGCAGCAGGTAATACAAACACCATATCAACAACCGGCAGATCGAGAAAGACAGTGGCAATTAGAATATGAGAGATATTTAAAAGATCTTTACGAAAAAGCTAGAAAAGAAGGTAAGCTCACTATAATAGGTTCTGGAGTAGAACCTTTAGCCGAAGTTATTAAGAAATTTAAGGAAAAGTATCCTGGTATAGAGGTTTCAGCTGTGTTCTTAACGCCAGGACCTCTGCAGGGAAGGCTTGAAGCGGAATATAAAGCTGGTAAGTTAACAATGGATATATTAAACGTAGCTTGTCCATCACCACAGTTTAAATGGATATTAGATCATGGGCTGTGGGTTACGTACCGATCTCCACTTGCAGATAAATTACCTAAAGAGTATGTAGTGGGTGATGTAGCATATGCTTATGCCGCGTCCATATTCTTTGCCCTCGCTTATAACAAGGATCTAGTACCTAAAGATAAGATCCCAAAAAGCATTTTGGATTTTGCAAACGACGCTTTCTGGAGAGGAAAAATAGGGATCGGCGATCCGCGAGCAGGAGGGGCTACTTGGACCATGTATTATCTTCTCTACAACGCATACGGAATAGATCTGTTTAGAAAGCTCAGAGAAAATAATATAGTTGTGACGTCAAGCGCTGATGCAACGGCTAGAACAGCGGCAGGAACACTTTATGGGGGAGTAATAATAGATGGGCATGGGATATCTAGGATAAAGCTCGGTGCACCTATAGGAATTATATATCCAGAGAAAGATCCTCTCACACCTATAATATGGTGCACGGGAATAACTAAAGACGCTGAAAATCCCAATGCAGCAAAGCTTTTCATTGAATTCCTATTAACAGAGGAGGGGCAAAGAGCTATAGTTGAGTCGGGGTATTGGAGTCCATTATATAAAGACTTAAAACCTTTACCGGATATACCAAATATATGGCAATTGCCTAATTTAAAGATATATTTACCAAGTGATTGGGAAGGATATAAGCCTGTGCTCGATGCATTTAATATGAACTCAACACTAGGAGAAATAGTAAAGGCGCTAGGGCTAAGCTAGAGTAGAGGCGAGATTTTTAGATAAAATAATTTTAATTTCAAGCTACATTATGTTATAATTAATTAATCAAAAAGGTTATATGAGAAATTTATAACTAACTTAATCTTAAGATTAATGAGGTGGATTTATACAATGAAGACCAAAATACCAAATGTCATAGAAATACTAGATAACGTTAGGAATTTGCTTGAGGAGGCAGAAAGATCTATAGGGGAGTACAGGCTTCCTCTAGCCATCTTCTCAGATCCTGAGCTCCATAGGATCGAGCAGATCAAGCTGTTTGGAAGAGTCTGGAACTTCCTAGCCCATGAGAATGAGATCCCGAACCCCGGGGACTATGTAAGGAGATACATAGGAAACACCCAGATCATTGTTGTGAGGGGTGAAGATGTTGGAAATTAGATCGTTTGTAGAGGAAGTTAGGAAGCTAGGTATGTTAAGAGAGATTATTGGTGCTGATTGGGACTTGGAGATCGGTGCGATTACTGATTTAAATGCTAAGACAAAGAAGTTCACACTACTTTTCGATGAGATAAGGGGTTATCCTAAGGGATATAGGGTTATGACCGGGTCCTTATTAGATGCTAGGAGGGTTGCCCTAGCCCTAGGGCTTTCGCCAAATGTGAATGATATTGAGCTTGTTAATTTATTGAAGGAGAGATTGAGATATGCGTCTACGAACTATAAAAGCTATAAGCCTCAGGAGGTTTCAGATGCACCCTTCTTAGAGAATGTGGATATTGGTGATAGAATCAATATGCTAAAATTCCCAGCACCTAGATGGCATGAGGAGGATGGTGGTAGGTATATAGGGACTGCTGATGCTGTAATAACTAAGGATCCAGATTCTGATTGGGTAAATGTGGGTGTTTATAGGGTGATGTTGGTTGGTAAAGATAGGCTTGCTATTTTCATAGAGATTCCTCATCATGGTAGGATCCATGTGGATAAGTATCTTAAAAGGGGTGAGAGATGCCCGATAGCGATATCGTTCGGCCCTCCACTAGATCTATTCATGTTTGCAGGGATAGAGGTTCCATATGGCGTCTCTGAGTTAGAATATACTGGTGCTGTCACTGGTAAGAGGCTTAGGGTTTTTATTGGTGAGGAGACAGGCTTGCCTATCCCTGCAGATAGTGAGATCGCTATTGAGGGATATATAACTGGTGAGCTTGTTGATGAGGGGCCTTTCGGCGAGTTTATGGGCTACTATGCTGGGGGTAGAATGAGGAATCCTATTATAGAGGTTAAGAGGGTATATTATAGAGAGAACCCAATCCTCCTAGGGGCATCGCCAGGGATCCCTCCATATGACTACTCATACTATAGATGCCCTATTAGATCTGCAATGATCCTGGATATGTTAGAAAGGCTGGGAATCCCAAATGTAAAGGGTGTGTGGGTTCATGAGGCAGGGTTTGGGAGGGCCTTTATAATAGCCTCTATTAAGCAAGCCTATGCTGGACATGCAACCATGGTGGGCCATATCCTGGCAACAAGCCCATTAACAGCTTATGGGGGTAGATATGTTATAGTTGTTGATGATGATATAGATCCCACAGACATTAACCAAGTCCTTTGGGCCCTATGCACAAGATCGGATCCTGCGAAATCTATAGATATAATAAATGATGTAGTAACAGCGAAGCTAGATCCGATGGCAGAGCTAAGGGGGAATTCGTATGTATCTTCAAGAGCTATTATATATGCTGTCAAGCCCTATGATAGGTTGATAAAGGGTGAATTCCCTAAAGAGGTTAGGTTTAGCAATGAAATAATATCTAGGATCAAAGCAAAATACGGTTTTTAATATAAAAACCGATAACTAAGTAGTTTATTAAATGAGATCTATTCAAGATCAAGTTAAATTAATATAGCAGAGCTTTTAATTGCCATTAACATGAGTAAATTTAGACCTTCATTATTATTATCTTAGCGGAATTTTTGTATAGGTGACAGAACAATCGGATCTATGCTGCGAAAGTTACATTTCACTATTCCTTTACCTTACAATTTTCTTTTCCAGCATTGATCGATAACAATATCTGAAGATCTATAGATTTAAATTAAGTGAGAAAATAAGAGAAAATAAAAACATAATATAATGATTAATATAATGATAAATTATAGTGAGTGCGTTTATTAATTTAATAAAGAAAGCTTAGATAAAGTATCTTGGATAGGTCTTTCTAGAAATAAGATTCCTTCCTTTAATATTTGCATTTACTGAAAACTATTCTAGCAACAGTAGGTGTTGTCTAAATCATAGCTCTTATATACTTAATTATGCTATAGCGGAGAGTATAGTAAGCTTAAAGCTAATTTTACAAAGATTCCTTAGACACAAACCAATTAATAATTAGAACTATTATCATTACTAAGAATCATAGCATTGTAGGGATTTTAAAGGCCACGCGATATTTAATAAGTAATGATGCTAAGCTATCAATATTTCACTGAGAGCTAACATACGAGACCCCTATAACAAAACTCTACCTTAAAGATGAGGAGAAATTATATTTCATTTTAACTTTGCTAGGCATATCTCATTTGGTGTATCTATTGAAGGCCCAGATCAAGGTTGGTGTGGGAGCTGTAGTTATTAGGGATGGGAAGGTTCTACTTGTTAAGCGTAGAAACCCCCTTCCGCTAATAGGTGGAGCCTCCCGGGAGGCCATGTGGAGCCTTGGGAGAATATTCTGGAGGCAGCTGCTAGGGAGCTTAAGGAGGAGACGGGGGTTATTGGGAGTCCTGTGGGTGTTATAGATATAACGGATCTATTTGTTAGAGATGAGAAGGGTGTTCTATTAACTAGGTATGTTATAATAGATGTGCTCATGAAAGCTGAATCGCTTAGTAATGTGACTCCTGGTAGTGATGCGTTGGAGGCGTCCTTAGTGCCTATAGAGAGGGTGCTAGAACTGGATCTCTCTCCCTCAACTAGGAGGTTTTTTGAGAAGATCCTGTCGAGGGGTGCGTGCTCCATAGAGCCTTCACTAGTATGGGTGACGGAGCGGCTTAGATAGAGAAGATCTTTGATCTCATAGCCGCCTGGATCATCATTTCTAGGGGAAGGATCTAAGCCCGGTTATAAGCCCTTTAACCCATATATCTGGGTTAGCCTCATGAGTGTGAATAACGAGGCTGAGCCTGGTAAGAGGGTTAGAGTTGCCATCGCCACTATGGATGGTGATAGCATAGCTCCTGGTCATTTCGCTCATAGCACTCACTTCATGGTTATAGATATAGATGGTGGGAAGGTGAATCCTGTAGAGGTTAGGGAAAACCCCCTTGGCCATGTTCCTGATAGTGATATAGGGTATCTAGAGGAACATGGGGAAGGCGGGGATGTGGAGGCTCATCCATTGTTCCACAGGTATCATAGATATTTCCATCTCCATGGTATAGAGAAGTACAGAACCCTTAGAGAGGAGGTTCTGAGCGATGTAGATCTAATAATAGCTGGTGGAGCCTGCAGAACCAGTATTGAGTACTTCACTTCTGAGGGCGTTAAATTCATATTCGCAGACCCCGGAGAGCCTATCAGGGAGATCGTGGAGTTCGTATCAAGCCTAGAATATGATAAGATCCCGAAGATTGCAAGGCTCCAGAAGAGGGAGGAATAACCTCTAGTTTCTAATTATCATCTATTTTTTTAGATAATCTATATATATCGCTCCATATAGCATCACGAGTCGGTGGTTCTCATTAGATATATCGGGAAGCCATTGAGAACCTTTGAAGGGGGTAGATTTGTAAGAGGGATGGGTAGCTATGTGTGTGATATTAGGCTGCCCAACACCACCTATCTAAAGATCCTGAGATCTCCATATCCAAGAGCCCTTATAAAGAAAATAGAGATTGAGGGGAAGAAACCCCTACTCCTGATCACGTGGAGGGATATTGATGAGAAGCTGAGGCTCAGGGTTGAGCCGGAGATAGCTGGATATGCGAAGCTCGTCCCCATGCCTGTGCTGGCTAAGGGGGTAGTGAATTTCGTTGGGCAGCCAGTCGCAGCCATAGTGGCTGAGGATCCCTACGAAGCTGAGGATATAGCTGAGAATATCTATATTGAGTACGAACCATTGGAATCCGTATCAGACCCTGAGAGGGCTATGGAGCCGGGGGCTCCACAGATCCATGAGGGTGTAGAGAGGAATCTATGCATAGACAAGAGGTTTGTCGGTGGAGATCTAGAGGCTTTTAGAGAAGCAGATTTGACAGTTGATGTTGATATAAAGATGGAAAGGGTGGTGGTTAACCCCATCGAGCCCAAGGCTGCTATAGCCAATTATGAGGGTGGGCTTCTAACGCTCTACGCAACTACCCAGCATCCTTTCAGAGTTAGGGATGATCTTAGTGAGATCCTCAAGATCCCTAGAGAAAGGATCAGAGTGATCGCTCCAGACGTTGGAGGAGGCTTCGGCGTTAAGGTGCCCCTACACGCTGAGTATGTTGTAGCATCATACGCCTCCATAGTCCTTAAGAGACCTGTGAAGTGGGTAGAAACCAGGAGGGAGCATCTAGTAGCCCCTTACCAGGGGAGGGGTGTGAGGGCTCGTGTCAAGGGTTTCTTCAAGAGGAATGGGAGGATCCTAGGGATCTCTGGGAGGGTTGTTGTAGATCTTGGGGCATATAACTTCTCGATAAACCAGAATCTAGCAGTGAATATTATCAAGTGGTCCACAGGCCCCTATGATATTAGAGCGATGGATATGGAGTTAAAAGCCGTATTCACCAATAAGACGCCTTTCAACGCCTATAGAGGGGCTGGGAGGCCCGAGGCTGCGCTCATCTATGAGAGGGTGATGGATGCTGCGGCGGATGAGCTTGGGATCGATAGGGGCGAGATCAGGGCTATCAATATTCTCAGAGGAACCAGAGAGTATAGGAATCCTCTGGGTGTTACTATCGATGTAGCGGACTATTATGAGACCTATATGAAGGCCTATAAGATCTATAAAGATCTGAAGGCCGATCTTAGGGGAATATGCCCAGAAGGCATGGTATGTGGAGCAGGGATCTCAAGCTATATAGAGTTTAACAGGATATCCCCAGGCGAGAGGGCCAGGGCCAGGATTGATAAAGGATCCATAGTAATAGCTGTTGGAACCCACTCACACGGGCAGGGGCATTCAACGGTATATGCACAGATCGCAGCGGACGAGCTGGGAATACCCATAGAGAGAGTGAGGATAACCTATGGAGACACATCAAGCCTCGAGAGTGGTGAGGGCACCTCAGGTAGTAGGAGTATAGTTGCTGGGGGATCAGCTGTTATAAAGGCATGCAGAGCCCTGCTAGAGAGGGTATCTAGCATGGGCTATAGCATTGAAGAAGCCCTTGAAAAGCTCCATGGGCTTGAGATAGAGGTTTTTGCTGAGGGCGGCAACATATTCTCATTCGGATCCCATGTGGCAGCTGTTGCAATAGACCCCGAGACTGGGTTTGTAAGAGTTATTAGATACATAGCAGTTGACGATGTCGGGAGGGCTATAAACCCTGCTATAATAGAGGGTCAAATAGCTGGGGGCGTTATACAGGGAGCCGGGCAGGTTCTGTGGGAGGCTGCGAGATACGATGAGAAGGGCTACCCCCTATTCTCAACAATAGCTGATACAGGCGTTCCAACGGCTGTTGAGGCCTTCAACATCGAATCGATGTTCGTTGAGAACCCCTCTAGATATCCTCACGGCGCCAGAGGTGTGGGTGAGGCAGGGGCGATCGGGGCCCCTCCAGCAATAATATCTGCTATTGAGGACGCTGTAAAGGGTAGGATTAGAATTAGAAGGATCCCTGTAAATCCAGAGGATCTCGCGGCATTACTGGGGAAAGGAGATAGTCTCAAGACCTAGGGATCTTTCTATAGCTCCTCATATAGTAGATGAGAGGCTCTGCATCCTCTACTATCTCAGCATTCACAACCTCCCCTATGAATAGTGTGTGATCAGCTATATTGCTCTCACTAGAGACTCTTGCCTCAACATATGCTAGAGATCCTTCTATGAAGGGCAGCTCTAGAATAGCTGTCTTATACCACCTAAGATCTGAGAACCTCTTATCCGGAGGATCCTCAGCGAATCTCCTCGCTATTATATCCTGATCGTGCTTCAATATATTCACAGCATAAGCCCCGGTCTCCTTGATAGCACGATAGCCGGTAGTCCCCCTAGTTATAAACACACCTATCAGGGGAGGTCTGAGGGATATCGATGTAAAAGAGTTAACAGTAAGGCCATGTGGCTTGCCCCCTAAATACGATGTAACCACAGTTACACCTGTTGGATATCTTCTCATAACATTTCTAAACCTATCTTCTAGCGACAAGCATCATTCTCCTATATATATTTGCGCTCATGACTAATATCGATAATATCTAATATGATAGATAATATTAGTGCGGCTCCAAACCCCCTTAGGGTAGAGAACATAGGTTCCTAAGCATATAGAGAAGGTAATTGGCGTTTATTGATATTATTTTTGATAGGTTGGTATGTATGGATAAAAATTCTGCCAGCGATTATTATGGTGGGAGCGCTACCCTGTCGGAGGGGGTTCGGGTTTCATTGGGCTTGATCAAGCCCTCTTCCCTTGGCTTCAAAGCCCTCGGGATCCCTTTTCACCGGGATCCATATCACAGGGCTCCACCCGCTCTGGGTGACCCCGACCCACAGCTCAACCTTCATAGAGATCTCTGGTTCATTGCCGTGGGGATACCCCCGCATACTGGTTCTCCTCTTCCCTCTCCTCTTTTCTTCCAGGTATTTCCTCCTAATGTTTATAGATGCTACCTTATGCCTATTCATTTTTAATCCACATCTAGGGCATTCGAAGTTATGCCCCTCTTGGGTCTCCACAACATACCCGCATCTGGGGCATTCTCTAGATGTGTTCCTCGGATCTACATAGGCTATTAATGCCGCCTCTGACATCCTCCTTATGAATCCTCCTCCATGGTGTTCTAACATTTCTTTTCCTCCTTTTCTTCCCTCTTTTCTTCCTGCTAACGAGATCCTCCTTATCTAGATCCTCTAAGACGTGGACTGTGTTTTAGAATAGTATTCTCAACCCTGCTGAGGGCTTGTTTATAGAGTCCTTCTCCCTATCCCTCTCCCTTCTAACATACTTCTCATAATTCTCCTCTACCCTTCCTCTGTGCTATAGCCTTTTTACGCTCATACAAGATCTTAATGCTCTGGGGAGGCTTTAGATCTACATGTATAAATCCTATGCTGGGCTTGTAGCCATCCAGTGAAAGCTCATTGCTATCCCATCCAATAACCCTTCTAACATAGATCTCCTCAGAGCCCTTGAAGGGGATAACTACTCTGTCGTCAAAGATTATAGCCTCACCAACAGTCCAGCCTCTAACCCTGTGTTCAAACCATGTTGATTTCCAGGATATTGAGGGATATTCTCCTTGTTTTAGAGTTATCCTTATGGTCTTAGCATGATAATCTATCTTCATAAGCGTGGTCTTACACCTAGCGTATCTCCTCCTAATCCTCGGCTTTACCTTCCTAGCCCTCCCCCTTAGATACCTCCTCCTCCAATTCTTCATAATCGAATAAGCTGTCCTGATAACAGCCTCTACTCAGTGTGCTACGTAGGGGTTATCCTTCATAAGCTCTTCTCTAAGCCTTTTCTTAAAAGCCCTACTTCGGAATTATTGGGATCCTCACCTTCCAACCAATAACAATAGTTAGCTTTCCACCCCTTCTAACAAGCTCTTGGAAGCAATATCTCCACTCAATATTATCCCAGATCATATCTATAGCCTTCTGTAGAGCTCTAATATACCATGTTATAAGCTTCGAGACCCTATCATCCCTTATAGGCACAGAGTATGCCCTGACAAGCTCAAGGATCCGGCAAACCTTCTTAGGTCTCAGCAAAATCGCTCCATAAAATGATATATCAACCTCTATAAACTTTTATGAAATCCAAAACAGTTTCTTGAGGCTCAAGCTGTTTAATTAGCTGGTGGTAAACTGCTTGCCCCCACGATGATCGTTGATGTTATTGATTTTCTTTTTGTTTCGGGTTGCTTTGCTTCTTGATCCACAGGGTTTCTATGGTTTCCTTGGATCGTCGATGATCTCCATCCCCCAAAGAGATCTTGGGATCTCTGTGGGCTCGCCGGTGGCTGTGGAGCCCAGCGGCACGGGCTCCCATCTAGGGCTATGCCTAGAGCCACGAAGCCCTTCTGTGCGTTGCCCTCATATAGAGGTTGATCAAGGCTACTACCTCTCTATGCCACTTCTCGCCTCCCTTGCTACAGACACCTATCCTATCCCCTCATACTCTATCAAGGCATTGTGTATCGAGCAGATCTTAGATGTATTCCTAGGATCCACCATCAATACCGGCACACCATACTCCCTTGCCTTATCTATTATCGCGTTTAGCTCTCCCTTCAATGCACTCTGATATATCCTATGCTTTAATTGTTTATTCTTATATCTAGCGATCATAACCCTTATATCTTCTCCGGATATTCTCTCAACAATTATAACACCCCTAGTCATCATGGCTTCCCTTACTATCAGGTTTGCTTTCTTCATCCTATAGTCCCTCTTCTTCCCCCTCCTCAAGCTTTTTCATGGTCTCTTTAGCCCCTTTGTTATTGGATCCATTTCTTTTTTGAATACCCTTCTTCCTATAGCTATAGCCTAAAGTAGTCTTAGCAAAGTCTGTTTCGAGGATTATTGCGAATGCCTCGTAGATTGTTGCTACTGAGTTCTCATTAACATTGACAGGCTTAATAATATTCTCTGGCTTGCGGATCTCGACCTCCTTCTCAAGGGATAGGTGGAAAAAACACTCTCCTATTCTTCCTATCAAGCTTAATCTTAGCATGTGATGTCGGCTTAAAGCCTCTTGCGAGTAGCTTGTAGAACTCCTTAGAAGGCTCAAGATCGAGGTGCGCCCAGCCCCTATGAGTATTGCTGGCAACACTTGTGAAGAAAATATTCTCAACACCATTGATCCTGATCTTAGTTGGGTTTACTGGTTTCCATACGTGGTCATCAAGTAGCCATAGGCTAATACTATTGATCCTAGCACCAGCATTCCATTGCTCATCTCTAGATCAACTTGATGTCAAGCTATTTCCTGGGGTTTCCTCTATAGAAGATTCACAAGTTTCTTATTCTTCAGATCCTTTTCCTCTAGACCTAAATATTTAACAAGATTATCGAAGATCTCTCTAGAGTATTGCCTAGCCTTATTCCTCCTGAGGGAGGATATTCTTTCGGCTGCATCCTGGCAAACACCATGTATATAGTGGGACGGGATATTGGAGTATACATTCCTTGCTCATGGTACTTCTCATTCCTCAAAATTCGATGATTCTCGATAATTTTTCTAGATGCGTGGGGTAGCACATCTCCAAGCATCTTGGTATATATTCACGATCTCCTCTAACACCCTGAACCCCCTCCTAGATAATTGCTTTGAGGATATAACAGCAGTTCTACTAACAAAGATCCTATCTCCTGGCTTGACAATCCACACTCACTCTTCTTTCCCCTTTCTCCTAGCTGTCATCTCTAGACCTCAGCACCCAGTTTGCCTCTACACTCCACTCCAACCGTTAATTAATAATAAACAATATAAAAACATTTTCATTATCATGAAAAAGGATACAGACCTCTGAGAAACCTCATTGCTGGGATAAGAGAGAGTTTCTAATCTCGCGGAACTCCGTGCTACCTGAGCTCTCGTGCTCCTGACTTCTCCACGTATTAAGAGTTGAAGCTCCTATAAGGGCTTATGGTGAAAAGGCCCTTGCGTATGTTGCTGTCTTTATAGGTTTTAAACTATAGCGTGTTTAGCTATGGTGTTTTACGTATAGATCTATTACCTCTGCGGATCCCTGAGTTTATGATGGTTATGCATATGAGATCCCTTAGTTTGCTTGTGGAGTAGCATAAGATTGTTGAGAGGACTTTAAGTTTGCTTAAGAGGGTTTCCCTCAAGCTTCTTAGGGTGGGTCTATTGCTCTTAGGGTTTTTAGAGAGTTTGATCGCAGCATGTAGAGAAAGTGAGGAGAGTTCTCTCGTATCTCAGGTCGAGGATCTTCTCAAAGCTCTTAGACGACCTAGGCTCTGAGCATAGATCCCTAGAGGGGCTGTATCCTTTTTCATGGTAGTGGGAATGCTTTTATATTCGTTTGCTGTCTGGGCTTAAGATTATAAGCATCTAATCCTTAGTTCTTTTAAATAATGAGGTGATATCTCTGCTAGACCTGGGCGTGGAGAGACCTCGGGATGCGATGATGCTTGAGCTCCGAGACAGAAGCCCTGCATGAGGGATCTGCCCAGAAGAGCTTCGGGTCTTCTATCCTAGCCCTAGATGGGAGCCCGATGCCGCTGGGCTCAATAGCCACCGACGAGCCCACAGAGATCCCAAGATCTCTTTGGGGGAGGTGGAGGTACCTCGATGGCCACAGGGGTGTAATCACATCCTTGTGGATCAAGAGACAAAGCAATCCCAAACAAATGAATGCCAGCGACAATCAATGACCATCGGGAGACAAGCGGGTGTTGGAGCTAAATTCTAAGCTGGAGCTCCTAAGGTTTTAACCTCAGCGTTTCCCCGCTAACGGTACTTCTAAATACTTGTGAATATCTTTAATTCCGTTAGCGGGGTTGGCCCTAGGCTTGGGATCACCAGCTTCGCCCAAGCCGCATGGGGCCCTGTCGAGGGGAACGCCACGCTCCTCCCATCTGAGGATAGATATCTCAAACCAATATTGATGGCACCTATCATATCTCTATCTAGGGTTAATCCGTTGCTTAGCTTGGCCAGCCTCATCTGTATCTTTATAACCTTTACCCTTCTACCCCCTCTCAACGCAAAGCGAATCACAGAGGGGGTATATCTCTTGATAGGCTTACCGCTAAATGGATCTCTTGATGAGGAGTATGCCTCAGATTCTTCGACAACATGTAACGGCTTGTTGTTCAATATCTCTATTAGCTTTGAGACGCACCACTGGTGGATCCTATGCCTCAGACTCTTCCTAGCATTGCTAGCCATTCTATTCTTACCTCTATGGGCATTCCCAACAACTAAGGTTGCATCGTATTTCTTGGCGATCTCCTCGATTATCCTAGCTGTTTTATAGATGATATCTTCTTTCCTCTCCCTCTCTCTAAGCTTTCTAAGGGCTTTCCTAGCAATTCTATCCCTAGCGGATCTGCCTTCTGTTATCCTTCTCCTCCTCTCAGAATATGCTATAACGATCCTGCCAATGTTAGTCTCGATCCTATAGATCTCATGTAATTTCCTACCCACAAAGACAGCTAGGGTAACATTGTTCTCATTTATATCTACTGCAACAGCGTTATCCGGGTTATAAGATACCTTGAACTCCTTTGTTAAGGTTAGATATACAAGGATTTTCCCATCAGTTAGCTTCAGCTTTAACTCGCTAGACGGCTTCCAACCGCTGTAGAGATATCTATGTAGCTGCTTATTGTTTCTATAGCCTATCCTTATCCACCCCCTATGTGTTCTAACCTCTATATATCCCTCTCTCAATCTCCAATCCTGGGAATCAGAATATGTTGTTGTTATACTCCTTATCTCAGGCCTATCTTTTTCTGTTTCTCCTTTCCTCTTCTTCTTTTTGAATGACCTAGCCCTTCTAACAGCATCTCTATAAGCACCTTTAATTACTCTAGTTGGGAGCCATGGATATTCCTCTCTAAACCTGTTATAGAAGATCCTGTGTAAAGTGGATTGAGAAGCTCTATGCTCTAGAGCGTAGTCTGTCATCTCACCCAGCATCTCCCTATATGCTTCCTCAATCTCTCTAAGAGCCTGCCTACCAATCCTGTTAGTCCAGCCTTCTAGGATTATTGTTCTTTTAAGGGTCTTTAAGAGCTTCTCCAACACTAACCAAGTAATTAGAAGTAGCTGAAAGTATTTAAATTTATCGCTAAACCGGCAACAGCCTTATAAAAGCTCTGAGGGGTAATTAGCACATGGGCTTAGGCCGACCGTGACATTAATAAGGTTTCATGTTGAGAACTGGAGGTGTGTGGAGAGGCTGGACTTTGAGTTATCACACATCAACATCCTCATAGGCCCTAACTCCTCTGGTAAATCCAGTTTAGCACATGCAGCTTACGTACTGGCAAAAGCCCCTATGGTTAAGGATGTTAAGGAGCTCCTAAGGGGGCTCTACGGTTTGGACGTGGAGTTTATTGCTAGAGCTGGTTGTAACGGATCGTGCTATCCTGTAGTGTTGGAGGCTGAGGGGGGTTCGGGTAGAGTTGAGCTTAGAGTTAAGTCATCCACTGAGGTGGAGGTAGCTGGGAGGCTGTGGAGTTCAGGGTACATGCTACCGTCGCAGCGCATTGACTATGTGAGGTTACTCCAGTTTATTCAGTCGATAGTGAGGAGGGAGGAGCTGGAGACCATGACTGGAAGGAGTGCTGTCTCCTTCCTATACTCGCTAGCTCAAATGTTTATAGCTGGTTTCCCATCACCTCAATTATTATTCCTAGATGATTTAATGAAGATCATGGGTCCCCAACGTGTGGTCAGTGAGGTAGCTAGGTTTAAGGATGTAGGTTCACTAATGCTAGAGCTAATCCCACTACTTTCAATGGCATCATATAAATACGTGGATCCCTATACAAACATCGAGCTTCCAGCTACAGCTGCCCCTGATGGCGTAATTGACTTAGGGTTAATAGAAAGCTTCCTATTAAGTATCGAACCAGGATCACTGATGGTCGTGGAGGAGCCCGAAAACCATAAACACCCCATAAAGCTCATAGAGCTGATAAAGTTCATGAGCGAAAAAGCTGTAGAGAAGAAGCTAACCCTAGTAGTGACAACCCATAACGACCTAATTCTACACTCACTAGCTAAAACAGTTGAGACGGGGATCATTAAACCAGAGAATGTAACAGTGCATTACCTAGAGCGTAGTAGCGAGAAACCTTGGACAACAGCCAGAAAGATACATATGCACGAGGATGGAACATTTGATGAGATACCGCATGTAGCAGAGGTTATAAGCCGTGTGTTCTAGCCTAGAACTTGTGCTAGACCACTCAGCCCTAATACCCTGTGGTGATAAACCTGAGGAGGAGAAGCAGGCTATCCGTAGGCTAGGCGACATCCTACCATCAACTAACGCTACATGGTATGTTACAAGAGAGTACTTAAGGCAAGCGCAAAGCATATTAGGAAGAGAGCTGAAAGGACATCATCCGTTACCAAAGCTACAGAGCTCCCTACAGAGAGTTTTACAATGGTTTCTAGAATTAACACGAAGTAGAAGCCATCACTATAAGAACGTACCCCTATCATCATACGGAGAGATGGGATTAAAACTCCATGTACTCTCAAGAAACGCCTACAACTATCTAGAACAGAAAAGACCTGAGTTCCACACCATACTTGTTGAGCTTAGGAATACCCACAGGGTAGAAGGGGAGGACGTAGAGGTAATATCGATAGCTCTCCTAGTTACACTCAATATAAGGTCGAGTGTCAACTTCGTTACAACAGATAAGGGTATTATTGATGTGGTGGAAGATCTCAAGGGGAGGTTGAGCTGGTCGAGCTAGGTTAAACGTCTTAAGCTAGAGAGACCAAGCGAGCTTCTAGCCAGGATCAGCTGTACTAAATAGGTCTAACACATCAAATCTCTTAGACGTGTGGCCTCACCTAGTTTATCCTCTCTTCCAGGCTCTTTGCAAGTGTTAGCTAAGTTAAAAACTCTTCAACATTATCAGCTATAACTTAGGAAGGAAGGTTACGGGGGCCTCTAAAGTTAGGCGTGTTGCTTCCATGTCACAGGGAGTCGGCTGGGATGAGGTGTATTTTAGATTTGTTCAACTTCGCTACATTATTATTAGTTCTTCTAGCTCTTCTGGGTAGTTAGTTATAAACATTGGGCTTAAGTATCTATCCTCAGAATATGATACCTGCGATGTCGGGCTTGACACCCTATAAACTCATAGAGGTCTGAGGTCTCTGTGGGAGTGGCCTCTTAATGGTAACTAGGTTTTTACGATCTACTATAGAGTTGAAAGATAAATGTCTCTCAAACAAGTTTTTCTTGGGCATTAGAATGTCTGAAGAGCTGGCTCAGCTTCTATGGACTGAGAAGTACAGACCAAGGAGTCTTGATGATGTTGTTAATCAGAGCGATATAGTTGCGAGGCTCAAGGTATTTGTTAAGGAGAAGAATATGCCCCATCTACTTTTCACAGGGCCGCCGGGGGTTGGAAGAAACCACTGTTGCTCTTGCCCTTGTTCATGATCTATATGGGGAGGATTATAGAAGGTATGTGCTTGAGATGAATGCTTCTGATGAGAGGAGTATAGATGTGATCAGGACTAAGGTGAAGGAGTTTGCTAGATCTGTGATTGTGGGCGAAATACCCTTTAAAGTCGTGATTCTCGATGAAGCGGATAACATGACGGCAGATGCTCAGCAGGCGCTGAGGAGGCTTATGGAGATGTATGTATCGACTACAAGGTTCATACTCATGGCTAACTACTCCTCTAAGATTATAGAGCCTATCCAGAGTAGATGTGCTGTCTTTAGATTCAGCCCCCTCTCTAGGGAGGATGTTGTTGGGAGGCTTAAGATGATCTCTGAGAGGGAGGGTGTTAAGTACGAATATGAGAAGGGCTATAAATATACTTCAGACTGCGGCGGCACTTGGTAAGGTGACTACATCCTCTGTATATAAGGTTGTAGGGCTTGCATATCCCAAGGAGATCAGAGAGATGATACGGTTGGCGTTGACTGGGAACTTCGGCGAGGCTAGGGAGAGGCTAAGAAAGATTATGATAGACTATGATCTCTCGGGTATAGATGTAATAAGACAGATCCATAGGGAGATATTTGATCCAGATATAAAGATCGATGAGGATCTGAGAGTATATATAGCAGATTACGCTGGGGAGATAAACTATAGGCTCATAGAAGGCGCCGATGACGAAATACAACTTAACGCCCTACTCGCAAGGCTAGTCCTGCTGGGGAAGAAGCTTGGCAGCCATAAGAGCTAGTCAGTGTATCCCGTGGATCATTAAGTATAGGCCGAAAACCCTGTCAGAATATATAGATCAGGATGAGGCCAAGAACAAGCTTATAGAATGGCTCAAGAACTTCCCAAATGTAGAGAACAAAGCAGTGCTTCTCTACGGTCCTCCAGGTGTTGGGAAAACCACCCTTGTGGAGTGTATAGCTAGAGATCTTGGCTATGAGTTAATAGAGATGAATGCAAGCGACTTCCGGAGGATGCAGGATATAGAGAGGATAGCTATATCAGCCTCAGACAAAGGGGGGCTATTTAGCAGGAAAAGACTTATATTACTAGATGAGGTTAATGGTATAAATATTAGGGCTGATATAGGGGGCTGGATGCTGTTCTGAGGCTAATAGAGATTACTAGGGTTCCTGTTATAATGACAGCCAATGATCCCTGGTCTCCTAACCTAAGGCCTCTGAGGAGTTCATCCCTTGCCATAGAGCTTAGGAAGCTGTCAGAGGTAATGTGGTAAAGGTTTTGAAGAGGATCTGCTTGTCCGAAGGACTGGAGTGCGATGAGGAGGCTCTGAAGGAAGTTGCGAGAAGGTCTGAGGGCGATCTTAGATCCGCTATAAATGATCTTGAGAGTGTTGCTAGAGGAAGCAGGAAGATCAGTATCGATGGTGTGAGGGCTATATTGGGCTATAGGGATAGAGAGAGAAACCCCTTCGAAACCCTCGGAAGGATTTTCAGTGCTAGGAGTGCTAGAGCTGCTAAGGCAACAGCTGCGAGCATGCAGCTGGACAATGAGATGCTAATGCAGTGGATAAACGAGAATATTCCTGCGCAGATGCAGGATCCTGAGGATCTTTGGAGAGCCTATGAAGCCCTATCGAGGGCTGACATGTATATGGGCAGGATAATCAAGACCGGTAACTGGGATCTCTTATCCTACGCAATGGATATAATGAGCGCCGGAGTAGCGATAGCTAAGAAGAGCCAAGAGAGAAGATGGGTTAGCTATAGATTCCCTGAAAAAATAAAAAATAAGGTATATGGCTAAGAGTAAGGAGAGTAGAGAAGTTAGGGATATGCTCGCCAGATTAATAGCTACGCACGACTACATATCAACTACAACTGCAAAGAGGGATGTGATACCATACCTCTCGATAATCTTCAAGAACAACCCCGTAGAGGCTGCCAAAATAGCTCTCGGCATGATGATGAGCAATACCATGATAGAATACCTAGCTGGCCCAAGGGCGAAGGAAATAATATCATATATGAAGGAGATGGAGAAAAAGATTCAAACAAGGGAGGCTAAAGAGGTAAAGACCGAGGCTGCGAAAGGATTCGACACTAAGGAAAAAGCCGTTGAGAAGGCCTCACAATCACAGAAAACTCAGAAGGAGGAGAAACCTAGAAAGGGAGGCGGACTAGATAGATTTATGGCTCCTTCCAACCATGAATAGCGGATCTTCTATACCGAGCCTCAAGCTATTATAGGTGTTTAACAACAGGCCTAGATATTATGTTTATTTATGAATGCTCGATCTCTGAGGTTTTGAAAGCCTCAAGCTTAAACATCCTGAGATCATATTATGATATGTTCAACAAACAAGACGCCACAGCATTAGGCTTGGGCCGTGTAGTATAGGTGAGTTAATGAGGCCGCGCCAGTCTCGCTAGCAAAATAAAACTATAACATAGGTATAGTCAAATACTATTAGTGGGGAAAAGCTATTGATCCTCTCCCTATATCCATGGAAGAAGCTCCATGCCTCCTTTCCAGGAAGTTTGCCTGATTTTGTTCTGATGTCCTCATACCGCTTTCCGAGATCCTCATTCTTGAGACATCATTTTTAGGATTAGGAGACCTCGGTCCTCGCGGGATCGCAGGGTCTCTCCCCACTGCAGATCCTTCTAGAGGAAATAGTTTGCAAGAGCTGACAAACACCGATCCCATCTTAGAAGATGAGACTTGCCCTAAGCTAGTGGTGACAGCTAAAACTGGTAAAGAGGATAGGGCTGTAAGAGAACTAGAGGATCTACTGTATAAATTAGATCCGCGTGTAATTGTAAAGAGGACTAGATATAGAGACTTTATAGAGATCTTTTCTAGCATAGATGCCAATAGCATCTTTGAGGAGATCAGAAGGAAACCCCCCTATTCATCTATAAGAGCTGTTAAGATAGATTTCTGTATAGAGGCGGAGATCAGCAAGATAGCAAATGCTTGTATAGACATTTTAAAACATATGGCTAAGCATGAGACGCATAGAGTAAAGATCGAATGCTCTAAGAGGGGAAGCTATATAAAGAGCTGTAAAGCAGTAGAGATAGCTGTAGGTATTGCAATAGAGAGGTCGGGAGTAGCGATAGTCGATCTTAAAAAACCGACTAGTGTGATAAAGATCGAGATAATTGATTATAAGGCTTATATAGGAATAATGAAGCCAGGCTCAGACAAGCTCCATAAGAAGATCTCATAGTCTCTGTGAGAGGTTGAGAGAGACATTCATTTCTATGGTAGATCATGTTGAAGCTTTGCCTCTTTTACCATACCATATATGTTGCCTCGGTTTTGGCAATATTTAAGCATTATGTTAATCTATTATAGAATTGAAATACATAGTTATATTAGAGTATATAAAAACGCTATGAATGAATATATATCTGGGTATTACGAGAAAGGACTATTTATAGAGTAATTAAATGAGTTATTTATAAATACCCTTAAAATAATATTAATTGAGGGTCGCAATGGGCAGCGAAATAGAGGCTAGAAGGGTTCAGAGATTCGGTAGATCTACTTTAATGGTATCTTTACCTGCTGAGTGGGTTAGAGATGTTGGGTTAAAGCCTGGAGATACTGTTACGATCACTGTAGAAGAAGATAAGTCTCTGAGGATCTATCCTGCTTTTACGAAGATTGAGAAAGAGAGGAAGATAACTCTGAGGATTTCTAAATATACTAAGAGCCTATTGATAGATAGATGCTTAGAAGCAGCTTATAGCTTAGGATATGATGTAATATCTGTAGAGGTTGTAGATGGCTCTTTAGAAGAGGAGCAATTAAAGACCCTAAGAGGGTTTGTGAAGGAGTTAATAGGGGCTGAAATTATTGACCATACACCTACCAGAGTTATTATACAGATATTTGTAGATCCCACTAAACACTCGATAGGGGGTATTATATCTAGGATGACCAGCCTGATCAAATATATGATCCAGTATCTGGGGCATTTAATAGCGGAAAGAAAGCTCCACTTTGTAGATGAGATACTTGAGCTTAGGAAAGAGCTTATAAGGTTCTATATGCTCTCCATGAGACAGACCTTCCTGGGGCAGATAGATAGGAGCTATGGTAGGCTATTAGAAGTGAAGAGCTATATGCTTCCTAGGTATAGGAGCATAGCAAGATCCTTAGATCTCATAGGAGAAGCTATAGCCAATATAGCGATGTATCTAAAGAGCCTTAAGGCCGAGGAGTTTGAGGAGGTCTCTAAGAGGATGGGAGAGTTTAAGGAGCTTCTAGATCTATTCCAGGTCTCTCTAGAGAGATCTATAGAGAGTATTGAAAAGGCAAATGTCATAGAGGCGTTCAACACGCTATCTCTCGGTGAGGAGTTCTATAACCATGTAACTAGATATATAGAGAAGATCCTTAAGGAGGATTCGGGCAAACCTCACTATCAATATATAAGGGAGATTGTCGAGATCTTGAGAAGATCCTCGATGGATATGAAGGTAATAACCTCTGTAGGATTTGATCTAGCAATTGAGAGGTCCGGAGGAGTTATAGATCTATCAAGCGGTGAGGCTATAAAGATCGTCTAGCCGTAAGGAATACATAGAAGGGATCGAGAAGGATTTAATAGTGAAACTAATAGATATTTTATCCAGGATTCTCTACCTAGTTGAAGAGAGGAATCTATCGATAGATGTAGCGTTTAAAAAGGTTTGTAGGGGCGTTCTATGTGCAAACAGCTTAGAGAAGAGTGAGAAGATCTATGGATTGGCTAGGGAATTCATAGCCAGCGTTATAAGGTTAAGATGTTTATATAGAAACGCATCGAGGAAGAAGCTAGCAAGGATCTTTATTCAAGAAAGCCAGAGAGTTTCCACAGGCTATGGAGAGCTAGAGCCATGGTGCTTATATTCAGTGCCTAAGTGGCTCTATAAAGAGATGAGAGACCTTATAGGATATGAGACTGAAGAGCTGTTAAAATCAATGTGGAAGAGGACATGGTGGCTTAGACTAAATACCCTCAAAGCTCCGGAAGAGAAGATTCTTAGGATTCTTGAGGAAGAAGCAACTATAGAGCGTGATAGAGATCTTTGGTACCTCTATAGGCTCATAGATAGCAAGAAGCCTGTGAGGCTGTTAAGAGCTGTTAAGCTTGGCATGGTAATACCCCAGAATAAGGCATCATGTATGGTAGTAGAAGCTCTGAAGCCTGGGTCAGGCGATGTTATTCTCGATATGGCGGCAGCTCCTGGTGTGAAGACTTCTCTCATGGTCATGCTCACGGAGGGAAGAGCTAGGGTGGTTGCCGCAGATCTGTCAATGAGAAGAGCTATAATTATGAAGAAGCTACTCAGGGATCTTGGGGCCCTTAATCATGTCGATCTTGTGATAACTGACTCAAGAACACCTCCTCATAATAAGATATTTAATAAAGCCCTTCTAGATGCTCCATGCACATCCTCAGGATCAATTTCAAAGGATCCTGCAGTTAGACTCCACCTAATGAAAAGGGGTAAAGTGGAATATTATTCCAATATACAGCGTGCTCTACTAAGTAGAGCACTAGATCTTGCATACAAGATAGTATATTCCACATGCTCTATACTACCAGAAGAGGGTGAGGAGATCGTGGAGAGCTTCATGGATAAGGCAAAACTAGTAGATCCTGGGATAAGAGGGTCTAGGGGATACGATATATATAGTTGGCAGAGTCGTCGTAAGAATGTTCCCCCATATTCACATGTCAGAGGGATTCTTTATAGCAAAAATAGTCCCCATCTTTCAATTATAGAAGATCTGTCCCAGTTATTAGGATCGCTGTGCTGTCACTCTAAAGAGGAGTCATCACTTCTATCCCAATGATCATTAGGTTTTTGAGGTCCTCCCCTACGTACATATGGACGCATTAACAAGAGCCATTCTGAAACTGTTTAGGTTTCATATCGATTTATAAGGTTCTATGTCAAGTCAAGTTTCGTGTGTGGGGCTATAGAAACTAGGCTCGCTGAAGATCCTTGAGCTTGTGAGGGTATATGGCGTGCCTATTAGGGATGGGAGGGCCTCGGAGCTTATAACATGGTATATTAAGACTCTCCTGAGGGCTGTTGATCTGATCTGGGATAATATTGGGTGGAGATACCGCTTTCCAGAGCTTGTTAGAAGGGGTGGAAAGCTGGCTTGATCAGAGGTTTGAAGGTAATGATCCCAGTAATTCCGAAGGATAGAGCTTTTAAGAAACGCCTTAGGGATGAGCTTATGAAGGATAATCCCTATGCTGTGTAGTGAGTAGATGCTGTTATTGGGGAAGCTTACTCGATTATGAAATCCTGGAGGAAGAGGTATCTGAGGAGGTTAGGAAGGTTAAGCCGAAGATCAGGAAGTTTGCCAGGTGCAAGACAGCACTCATGAAGATAATCTATGAGGCTAGAACAATAAGGATAACTCTGAGGCAAGGAGAATACCTCTATATATCGTGGAGATCAACATTGTTTTGGCATAGGGTCAGAGGCTGGACTATGGATGAGGCTATAGTTAAGATGACAGGATTGCTATTCGTTCAAGAGCTCTAAGGAGATCGAGGTTAGGAGGGTTATTGTGTGGGTAGTAATGAGCTTTCATTGGATAGCTATAAACCATTGATAGGCTTTTAAATGTTGATCTAAGGCCTCTCCAGAGCATGAAGATTGTGTATGAGCGTAAGAAGGCTATTGCACAGAGTAGGGATAAGTGGGATCTTTATGAGAGGTATGTGGCTAGGGAGAGGAGTAGGGAGAGAGATTTCAAGAACAAGCTCTCAGCAGGTCTTAGAGACTATTACCAAACTCTATATATGTTTTCGAGGATCTTGATAAGGAGGATCTTGTGTCTAGGAAGAGGACTAAGAAGAGTAGGAAGAGGAATGTTAGAACACCATGGAGGAGGATTCATAAGGAGGATGTCAGAGGCGGTATTAGCGGCTTATGTAGATCCGAGGAACGTATCGAGGGAATGCCCCAGATGCGGGTTTGTTGTGGAGACCCGAGAGGGGCAGGTCTTTGAATACCCTAGATGCGATCTAAAAATGGGTAGGCAGAAGGTGTCATAGATAAACATCAGAAGAAGATATCTAGAAGTTAGAAGGAAAGCCAGATGCTAAGGTCTCCCCGCAGCAATGATTCAGAGGAAACTATGATGGTGGAGCTGTGAGTTGGGGTCACCTCGAGCGGGTGGAGCCCAGCGATATGGATCTCGGTGAAAAGGGATCCCGAGGGCGATGAAGCCAAGGGAAGAGGGCTTGATCAAGGGATATCAAGCCTAATGAAACCCGAACCCCCTAGAGGATGTAATATTCAAAATGGCTTCGGGGGATATGGCTATAAACAACCTAGATAGAAGCCTCTTTCCACAGGCTCGACAGCTATTAGTGAATCAATGGAGACTAAGATTTCTGCGGAAGAGGTGTGGGTCTCTCAATGGCTATAGTGAGGTTAAAACTTTTCCGTGGAGGAGAAATCATAACGAGCTTAAGGTAAAGAAAGAATCAGCAGTAATTAATGACCATCGAGTGGTAAGTGGTATTATGAAAAAGGGAAAACCTAATAAGTATCTCTCGGGATCAGGTGGTAAATCTGTTTTAGAGGGCATGTGCTATTATAGATGGCGTTATAAGTATGGAGATGTATGAGGAAAGTGGGGGAGAAGCGGTTTTTGATCGAGTTATAGAGGTTCAAGGTCTGTGTTGAGGTGAATGGAAGTGATTATTGTTGAGGTAGAGGATCTACATTAGGTCTATCCTGGAGGTGTTAAGGCTCTGAACGGTATCTCGTTTAAGGTATCTAGGGGCGAGATCTACTCTATACTGGGTCCTAATGGTGCTGGAAAGACTACAACTATGAAGATCATTGCGACACTGCTTAAACCCACCTCGGGAAGGGTATCTGTTATGGGGTTAGATGTAACCACCAAGCCGGACTCGGTTAGAAGGATTATAGGCTATGTGCCGCAGGATCTATCGGCTGACGACGAGCTAACAGGGATCGAGAATGTAATGCTCCAGGCAAGGCTCTACGGTATTTCAAGGAGCGATGCTAGGAGAAGGGCGTTAGAGCTGCTAGAGATGATTGGTTTGAGCGATGCTGCTAATAGAATTGTTCGAAGCTATAGTGGGGGTACGAGGAGAAGGTTAGAGCTCGCTATGGGGCTGATCAATAATCCTGAGCTACTAATATTAGATGAGCCGACACTCGGTTTAGATGTCCAGTCGAGGCTAGCTCTGTGGGACTATATTAAAATGCTTAAAAAGGAGAATGGGCTGACAATAATCATAACAACTCACTATATGGATGAGGCCGATAAGCTGAGCGATATGGTGGCCATCATAGACCATGGAAGAATCGTTGTGGAAGGTTCTCCCGAGGAGCTGAAATCAAGGATAGGGGGCGATGTAATAATGGTAAAAATTTCAAGGGCTTCACAAGAGATCATAGATAGGATTAGGGTTGTTGATGATGTTCTAAACGTGGATCTTGTTAAGAATATCATAAGATTCACAACCATGTGGAGCGGTATGAGCATAGTATTCGATAGAAGGCTAGGCTATCTCAATAGATTTTTAGTAACACCAATACCAAGGTTCAGCATAGTTCTGAGCAAGATCCTCTCCTCTGTGACCAGAGCCCTTATACAAGCAACAGCTCTCCTCATAATAGCACTTGGACTCGGCCTCACCCTCAAGAGCGGCGTTAGTGCCCTTGATATTGCTATCCTCTACGCAGTTATAGCCTCTCTAGCCCTCTCCTTCTCGTCTATATTCACAGCTGTTGCTATTAGAATCACGAGCCACGATCTTGTCATATCCATAGCGAATCTAGTAAATCTACCCCTGATGTTTACTAGCAACGCGATGTTTCCAATAGATCAGATGCCACAGTATCTCCAAATAGTTGCGAAGGCTAACCCGATCACCCATGCTAATATAATAACTAGGTACTATCTCCTCGGAATAGGGGGATCTAGGAAGCGTCGTTATATCTTTAATATATCTAGCGATATTCATGCTCACATCTATAGCGATCGCTGTAATAGCATCGAGAAGGCTTGAATAGAGAGATAACAAATAATTCCACAGAGTTGGGTATTATTATAAGTATTACCTAAATAGTCTCAGATCATCTCGGAGGGATTAGAATTGAGCCCCATATCAAATAAAGTTATAATAGCTGGGTGGCTGGGCTGGTTCTCCGTATTCGCTATAAGATTTGCGCCATCACCGATACTAGTTCTGATAGAGAATAGCTTCAAAGCCTCTCACAGTGATGCTAGCATAGTATTTACTAGCCATCTCCTGGCGTATGCTTTAATGCAGATCCCAGCCGGCATTATAAGCGATACGTTAGGGCCTCGAAGGGTCATAATAGTGGGGCTCATGGTAATGTCGCTCTCCTGCATAGCCATGGGACTTAGCCCAAATATATTCTTCATGATAGCCATAGCCTTTATAGCTGGTCTTGGTGCAGGGACTTTCTACACCTCAAGCACATCGCTGGTCTCCACCCTATTCCCTCCTAGTGAGAGGGGAAGGGCTCTCGGCATCATGTACTCCGGCATAGGGGCAGGCTCATCTACATCTATGATTGTAGGCGGCCTTCTGGGAAATCTTGGTCTGTGGAGAGAGATTTTCTACATAGCTGCTGCCCCAGGCATTATCGCAGCCTCAATGTTTGCGATCCTTATGAGAGGCTCGGCGAATAGGGAGCTCTATTCTGGGCATAGATCGGAAAGGCTATCCCTAATGTTCCAAGTACTTAGAAGAAGGGATATAGCGATTTATAATTTGATCCACGCACTACTTCTTCTGACATATTTCGGTGTTTCCTCGTTCATGCCTACGTATATCGTATCTATAGGTAGCTCATCAATTCTATATGCGAATCTAGTGTCTTTAGCACTCTCAATACCAGATATCTTTGGAGGGTTCGTGGGTGGGCATCTAATAGGCATATTAGGAGCTAGGAGAATGGTCTTTATAGGCTTTTTATCTATAGCACTCGCAACCTTCCTAATCCCGAGCACTAATTCACCTATATATATCATACTACTCCTACCTATAATAGGGTTTATGTCACGCTCTGTAGCCACAGCACTCCCTCTGCTAATTATCGAGAGCACACCTATAGGTGTCGTGGGGGCAATATTAGGCTGGTACAATTCTATAGGATTCATAGGAGGTTCTACAGGACCATATCTCTTCGGAGTTATAGCCGATAGAATGGGCTTCACATTCTCATATATCATAGTTTCTATATTTCCAGCTATATCCTCAATATTAATTTATCTGGCTCGCTACCGCTCCTGAAACGTAATAGGATAATTCACTGGGGCGATGTAATCTAGTATATGGGATCTAAAGCTATTAATTAGTACAAAAACTTCTAGACAGATTCACACTAGATTTTTGCTGTTTCTTCAACAGATTTTTAGCGGTTTCAACCCCTCTAAGGTACCATGTTACTGATGCTACCAACCCTAAGGCCCATATTATTGATGCTATTAAAAGAAATAGCTGTGCAGATATATATGTCTCGTAGATCAAAATAGCTATTATTGATATATTGGTTAACTAGAGTTATGAAGCCTATAGTTGACGCCCTAACACCTGTTGGGAACAGCTCACTCTCTAGAGCACTTAGAGAAGCCCATGCCCATTCAGAGAACACCATGTTAATGAAGACCGTTGCGAGGAATACACCTAGTGGGAGCGATCCGTGGATTGCTGCAAGAAATGCCGCGGATACTGTTCCTCCAAGATAGGATAGCAGTGTCGAGATCTTCCTACTTCTATCCATTAGCGGTATTAATAAGAAGGCTCCGATAGATGCACCAGCATTCGCAATAGCTATGTTTAGAGGTGCTACTTCAATTCCATAGGCAAAGCCCGAGGCATATGGAGTATAATAAGCTATCATGCCGTATGTTGAGTATTGTGCAGCCGTTATTATTATCAATATAGCGAGTCTGAAGCGATACTTAAAAAGGACTTCCCTCAAACCGATACCTTTGAATAGATCAACAGATCTCTCTAGACTATCTCTAGAGAGAGGCCTCGGTTTTACCCCCTGCTATACGAGTAATAACTTCTATAGCTCTATCATATCTTCCGCGATGAACAAGCCATCTAGGTGATTCTGGCAAGTGTAGCCTTGCCACCGCTATTATTATCGCCAGGATCGCTGCTGTTGATATTATAGAGTAAATTTGCACGTTTATATCCTCATAGATAGATCTATAATATAGTGCGAGCCACGCTATTAATGCTGCACCAATATTCCACATATTAGCTGAAAGCATTATAGCCTTCCCTCTATGCCTAGCTGGAGAGAGCTCCGCAATTGCAGAATACGCAGCACCCATCTCTCCCCCAATTCCTAGATTAATAGCTGAGGATAGGATCAGCAGTTCTAAAAAGCCTCCATGAAAAGGTATTAAAAGAATAGTGGCAATGGTATATACGAGTATTGCTATTATCAGCATAACCCTTCTACCATAGAGATCTGCGAGCCTCCCTAGTAGAATACCTCCTAACGCAAAGAACGCAATATTAACCGCAAATATTGTCGTAGCCTCTCAGGCTCTACTAGATACATTATAGCTGGCACTATTGTGAAGAGAATACCGTCTAGCAGAAACGTGAGAGAGACTATGATAAATAATTTCCAGTGCTCACGACTCCAGGGGGCTGTATCAAGAACGATTCAAGACGATCTCGTTCAAAACACACCAATAAAACGCTCCATAGTTAGTATATAAGCCTATCTATAGGTAATCTATAGGTAACTAATAAAATGGGAAAGCAGGTAGAGATTTGATATTAGTAAGAGAGCAAACTTACAAAGCATGGTGAGTAGATCACTATGTAGTGGTGTGTCCTGGCAATATAAGATTATTATAGCATTTAAGCTTATCTTCAAAGCAGATCGTGGACTTAGCTTTTCTCATTCCCGCTTACCTCATAGATCAATGCTGAGCTAAGGAATGAGACGTATTAACTATGGCGAGTCCTAGATCTCTGCGGAAAGGCTTTTCCATGGAAGGTATGTTAATAACTACTACAAGGAGAAGTGTCTTATGGAGATGTATGGGTTATTTCTACTCTATTGGTGAGTCTCCCTACCCCTTCTACCTCTGCTTCTAGAATGCCTTCCACCTGTGGAAGGAGGTATTCGCTTTGATCTTTTTGGCCATGTATATAGCCTATGCTCCCGAGGCTGACTATGGTTCCTGGCTCTAGGGTCATTATGCTTGCTAGATATCTAATTACCTCTCTGTCATCGAATAGGAGCTCGCTACTTGATCCTTTCTGGACTACTTCACCATTAAATATGGAGATCATTAATTTCCCTCTGAAATCCCCGAACTCTTCTAGTGTTACTATCCATGGGCCTATAGGTCCGAAGGTATCGAAATTCTTTCTAATAAAGGGTGCCCCTCTTATATATTCTCTCTTGACTACGCCTGTATGGGGATCTCTTCTGTACGCATAGAAGGAATCATCCTTAGCGAATGCTGGGGCTGTTATATCGTTGAATACCGTGTATCCCAGTATATCTCTTTCCATATCGAGATCTCCCTTTATTCTTTTCCTTGTGATAATGGCTATCTCTACTTCGGGTCTTATACCTTCTTTTGGAGCCCTTATAACAGATCGATTCCCGATCAGAGTGTTTGGTGTTTTTATAGCGAATCTAGGGTGTCTCAGCTCTCTCCTAGCTTCGGCTGGATCCTCGTACCCAAGCATCTTGGCTGAATTCACCAGAACACATATAACGTAGTTTATTAGTGGGGGTTGAAAGTGCACCTCTGAGAGCCTTACTACCTCGCCTTTTGGCTCCCCATGGTATTGGAGGTAGTTCTTAAGATCTCCTTCACCTATTATATATAGATAATCACCCCTGATCTCCCCAGAAACCGTTTTCCCATTATACATAACAGTAGCTAGCCTCAATGCTTTCCTATCACCTTCCCGCCTTCTATTGTGTAGCCTGCTATATAGTAGTAGCCGCCGAGCACACTCAGAGGCTCGATCAGATCTACCTCATCGTTATCTCCATAACCGATCTCCACCTCCCCCTTACCCTTCCACGCCTTCCCCAGTCTATAGTTACTTCTCATGACTTCGAGAACCTCTGATAACTCTTGTTGTCCTTCATAGGTGGCTGGGAAATGTCTATACGTGAGCGTAGGCCCGAAGCTTCTAAACGGGATCTCTCTAGTTTCATCCTCAAGCTCAATTAATACTGTTAATAGCCTTCTACCGAGCCTGCTGCAATATCCTCCTAGTCTAGTCCCTCTAGCGATTTCGCTAAGCACGGGGTTTATAGGATTGATTTTGCTCATAACGATCTCAGCGATCTTTTTCGGGTACCCATTAAGCCATCCCCTTATAAGGGCCCAATCTTTATCAACCCACATGAAAGGAAAGTAGGAATATGATCTCCCCTCATAGAATACCTTTAAGGCAATCGCAGCCTCTTTATACTGAGTCATATCAGGGATCCTATAGATCCAATCCACATTCTTTCCATGTACGGTAACGAAGTCGGCTACATAGATCCAAGCTTCATCGGAGGCTTTGAGAAACTTCGGAAGCAGCTTCTGAGCCTTATCAGCATTAACTCTAAGATGGATAGCTAGATATTCAACACCATAGTGATAAGGTCCTTGAGGAACTATCGAAGATCTCCCGCTTTCAGTTATAACATGCGTATATGCACCCATATACAGTCCCCTAAATTCATCACAATAGAATTATTTATATTACAAATCTAATAGGATAGAAGAACTAAATAGATCTTAGAAAGATCAAGACTAAAAGTGAAATAGCAACACCATTACTAAAACAATCCTAGCATTTTAATACTCACAGCCAAATGCTTTACCATCTATAGCGACGAGGAGAGTGTTACAACTGAAAGCCCCGCCCTTCAGGGAGGGATGGTTTTAATAGCTTCCAGGTGTTTGTTTTTGGAAGGGCTCTATGGCTTCTGGCAGTGAGGGAGCGCTAACCCTTTCAATTGGAATGAGGGTTAGTCCCGAGCCTGAAGCCATAGAGCTCCTCAGGAGATACAATGTAGCTCTCAACTATGCTATAAACAGGATCCTGAGGCTTGGTTTGAGAAGCATTGGGAGGGTTCACAACGCTCTATACAGAGAGCTGAAAGAATGGTTCGACCTCCCATCCAGAGTTGCTATTGACTGCTATAGAGATGCCCTTGCAAATGCCAATGCCTGGAGGAACAATCCTAGGAGGGGTAGGAGGCCAAGGGTTAGGAAGCCATCAATGCTCCTACACCAAGGCTCGGGATATAGGGTTAAAGAAGGCTATGTGGAGATCATAGGAGGGATCAGACTTAAGATCATCGGCTGGGATAGGAGATATGATGGCTATGAAAATGGAGAGGCAAGGCTAGTCTATAGAGATGGAAAGATGATTCTTTGGATATCCAAGAAGGCGCCTAAGTTAAAGCCTTACAAGCCTAGGGATGTTATAGCTGTTGATGTTAATGAGAGGAAGATAGTATATGGAGATGATAAGATAATCAAGGAGAGGGACACCGAGATCGATGAAGCCCATAGATGGAAACTCCTAGCGGAGAGCCTCCAGAAAAAGTATTCCTCTCCAAGGTATCCAGCCTGGAGGAGGAGAAAAGCTATACTAAATAGAATAAGATCATATCACAGGAAGGCTAGGAATATATTGGAGGACTGGGCTAGAAAAACATCTCTGAGGATCGTGAAATTTGCTAAGAAGCTTGGGTATGCAGTCGCTAGAGAGGATCTCACAGGGCTGATAAACTCCCTGAGAAAGATAAAGAACAAGGATCACAGGACAAAGCTCATAATAATGGGCTATAAAAGACTTGGGAAGTGGATTGATTGGAATGCTAAGAAACATGGGGTTCCGCTAGCCATAGTAAACCCAAATGGGACATCATCGGAAAGCTCAAAACGCGATTCAAAGCTTGAGGAGAACGGATATAGAAGGCTCAGGTGCCCCAGATGCGGCTTCGAAGCAGATAGAGACATCATTGGGAAGCTAAATATTAGGAAGAGGGATTTGAAGATCCTGAGAATATCAGGGGGAGCTCTGACCACCCCCACTGCCCCCAAATGACAGATGTAAACCCTAATAGATGGGGAGCCAATGAACAGCTAAAAGATATATTAGGATTGAAAGCATTGTAATAGTAAGACCACAAACCCTCCCGCATCAGCGGGTGGGGTGGAGATTGAAAGGGAAGGAGGTCAGAGAGTTAGATATTGCAATTTGAGATCAGATCAGTATAACTGATACAGCTCATGAACTTATGAGAGATCTTGTGATAAAAATGCGGAGGGTGGGATTTGAACCCACGCAGGCCTACGCCATCGGGTCTCTCATCTATAGGCTGGAACTTGAGCCCGCCCCCTTTGGCCCGCTCGGGCACCCCCCTCCATATCTATATATTTATGTGAGAATAATAAGTTTGTCCAAAGATCTTTATCGTAATGATCATTAAAATTTTTTATTGAAAAATATTTAATTTTATACGGTGTATATATGTCTAGAAGAGTTGTGATTATTGGTGCTGGAGGGAGAGATTTTCATAATTTCAATATATTCTTCAGAGATAATCCTGATTATCATGTTGTAGCTTTCATTCATGTATCTCAGATCCCTGGTTTAAAAAGTAGAAGATATCCTTCTGAGCTGGCCGGCTCATTGTATCCCGAGGGGATCCCTATATATACTGAGAAAGATCTTGAGAAGATCATTAGAGAGAACAAAGTTGATGAGGCTGTGATAAGCTACAGCGATCTATCGTATAAAGAGCTTGGAAACATTATTAGCAGAGTTATTGCCTCAGGATCTTCCGTAAGGATCTTAGGGCCTGACGAGACTTTTCATAAGATCTATAAGACCTGTGATTGCAGTCACAGCTGTGAAAACAGGATCTGGGAAAAGCTCTCTATCAAGAAAAATCTCAGAGCATCTAAAGAGGAGAGGAGTAAGATTCGTCGTCGTCAGACACCCTATGGTTTATAAAGATCCTGGGAGAATGATCGTTCAGTATTTTGAGAAGACTGAAGATCTTGATAAAGAAGATCTTACTATTGAAGAGAGAGGAGTATGAGCGTTATATGCGAAGAGGCGTCAAGATTCTTGCAGGAGTTGATTATGGAAAGATCCTTAGAAAAGCTGAGGAGATAGCTGATGTAATAATATAGGATGGAGGAAATAATGACTGGCCATTCTACAAGCCGGACCTAATGTTCACAGTTGTAGACGCTATGAGACCTGAGTATATTGATGAGAGCTTTCCTGGAGAAGTCAATGTTAGAATGAGTGATATACTGGTCATCAACAAGATTGATCAGGTTTCTAGAGAAGATCTTGAGAAGATAGAGAAAAAGCTTAGAAAACCGAATCCAAAGGCAGAGATTATAAAAAGCTGTGAGCGAGGTTTCTGTAGACAGACCAGATCTTATATCTGGGAGGAGAGTTCTTGTGATAGAAGACTCTCCAACAGTGACACATGGAGGAGTTAGATACGGCGCAGGCTATGTCGCCGCCAGAAAATATGGAGCCAGAGAGATTATTGATCCAAGGGGATGCGACGTTGGAATATTAAGAGAGCTTTATAAAGAGTATCCTCATATGGCAGAGATCCTTCCATCAACAGGATATACAGAAGAGCAGCTTAAAGATCTTAAGGAGACTATTGAGAGATGTTCTCCAGATGCTCTCGTCATTGCCACACCCTCTTCTATTGAGAAAATACTTGATATAAAGATCCCTTCGGCCAGAGTGTCATTTGATCTAAAGGTTGTTGAAGGAAGAAAAATAGAGGATGTTATAGATGATTTTCTTGAGAAGATCAGTAGATGATTATCTCTCTAGAGCTTTTCTCACAGCCTCTCTATGTAGAGGAGTCTGCCAGGCAACTTCTTCTCCAACTCCTATCTCAAGATCCTTTCTAGGAGGAGGATAGTCAATCCAGAACACAGTGTCTCTTTCATACATGTTATAGATTATGAGATTTCTCTTGATCATCTCATCTATAAGTTCTTTCGGAACATCTTTATGCCATAGATGATCAGGATCTTCTATAGCCTTCTCAAGATAACTTCTCCATCTATCCACGAAATGTGGGGTAAGATCTTTGGATCTTGTCATCTCAATGATGACCTTATTAATGTTCCATTTCATCATATAGAGCTCTCTAAAGACCCACGGATTTCCTCCTGTGATCCTCCAGACGTTCTCGAAGGAAGGCTTCTCACCAGGCGTCTGATCATAGAGCTCTCTGAAGTCATTTTTAGACATGTTCCACATAGGCATTATATGAGCCCATCTATGTCTACCGATCTCAACTCTAGATCTTCCCTCGCTAGTGGCTACCACAGCAACTATTCTATCGTATTCTGCTGAGGGATGTTCTATTATGTTTAACAACGTCTTTACGTAGACAGCCGCCTCCTCCGGCCTCATGATTTGAAAAGCTTCATCAATTAAAATAGCTATCTTAGGTTTTCGAAATCTCTTGATCATCTCGTGAGCTATTGCTGGCGCAAGATCTATGAGCCTAGCTATGGCGATGCTTAATGGTGCCCCAAGCATCTGTAATGTTCCGCTGATAAACTCTCTGACAACATCCTTAAGATCTTCTGAATAGACAAGAGCTTTCTCCAAAGATCTTTCCATGAGATTTATGTAGACAACTTTATAATTCATAGTCTTCAGAATCTCCACAGACTGTCTAAGCCAGGTTGTCTTTCCACAGCCCTCAGGCCCGTAGACGACTATGGGAGCGCTAACTCCTCTCTCAGCCCAATCAATAATTTTTCTGAGAGCAAGATCTCTACCTACAAACTTCACTCTGAGATCAGGAGCCAGATCAACCTCTATCCTAAGTCTATCAATATCGATCCTTCTAAAAGAATCAGTGCTACTGTTATTAGAGCTCATGTCTCCGTCAATTTAAATGACCATAGAGTTATATAAAACTCATCTTTGTCTTTACGTGATTTATCTATTATAAGAAATTTTTTCGACCTCGATTGTTCAAGATCTCGAGTCAAAATTGAGTTAATACAACAAAGCTGCAGTAGATATCTGTTGAAACGATGTATACAAATATTTCTGGGATTTAGAGGTATAAAATAATGATCGAGTAGACGCAAAAAGACATAAAACCGTAAGGTCTGAGTCTTTCTTGAGTGAAGCAGATTAACTATATACTATTCATAAAAAACGAGACTATAAACTCAGAAACAGAAGATCTTTTGGAAAGGATCTTGAAAATACATAAAATAATAATAATTAATGATTTATAAGTCTACAACACTATATATATTTAGGGACTTTTGTGATTAAGGCTAAAATTGATAAAAAATTAGAGCTAAAATTTAGAGAATTAGCTATGAGAAGATATGGATATAGTAAAGGTGCGATTAGTAGGGCGGTTGAAGACGCCACTTTAAAATGGATATCTCTAGTTGAGAAAGAACAGATCTCATTTGAGGGAGATCCTATAGAGGCGATCAAAGGTATTTTATCTGATGTCAAATTTGAGTCTGTGGAGCTTCAACATATGATAAAAGATATATGGATCTCAAGGCTGCTTGAAAAATGTACTTGATAGATACAAATATATTTTTAGAGGCTATGTTAAGTCGCAATAGAGCGCAAGAATGTATAGAACTTCTGAAAATGCTAAAAGATGGAAAGAGAGACTTCAAAAGATGTTTGAGAAAGGCCTTAGAGATGCTGAGGCTCTGAGCAGACTTGAGAAAGAGATTGACATATAGAAGATCGTGTTGATGACGAGAAGAATCATATTCTTGACAAGTATATTCTCAACACAAGTTGATGAGCCCGCTGGAGTTTACACATCTTATCGAGCTTGTCAGAGCTATCGATGATATAGCAGATGCTTCAGAAGATATTTCACACACGATCGGAAGAATGATCTATGCCCTTAAAATTTGAAAGGATCCTCTGATGAGCCTAGAACCTATAATAACGATCTTAAGCATATTATTAACAACATTATTATCAATAAACAACTCGATCACATTCATAAGCTTGTTAAAATATCTTGGTCTAAAAACAGATCATGTCATCTATATGATTGCTCTCAGCAACATCATAGGGATCATATTGTTTAGCAACATGATCACTCCGCCAACAACATGTTCAACAAATGACCAAACATCGGTCTATCCAGAGCTGATATCGTTATTCACAGGATTGATCATTAGCATTCTGATAGCGACATTGACAGGAACATCATTATTAGCGACTATGGCTCTAGTCTTCTCAACAGCAGGCATATACATGATCTCTGGGAGACCTGTCTCAGAATGGATCATAAGAGTTTTTGAGACATGGATCATACTTGGAACTCTATCGATTATTCTCACGATAATACTAAGGATCTTTATAACTAAAGTCTTAAATCTTCAAAAAAGAGATCTTACCAAAACACTTTTTCTCTACAAGATCTTTTCAACAACAACTTATCTAACGATCAGCATACTGCTGGCTGGAAACAACATTGGTTTTTTAAGTAGCCTGACATGTCATCAAAATCTTTTATACATGATCTTTTCCCCAGTATCATTGCTGATACTATTGGCAAGACCTGAGAAATATAAAAACATTTATGAAAAGATCCTTATGACAATATCAAGACACTACTCAATAACTCTCTCAACACATGTCATGTTGATAATAGCAAATACTATTGGAATACCTATCTCATACACCTTCATTATAACTCTCTCATACACAACAACAGTTTTGACAGGAGCATCTTTAGGAGCCAGAAAGATCATTAGAAGAATCATGAAAAACTGGATCTATTCAATAACAATAGCGTTTCTGATCTCATTATCAGTATTCTTCATGCTAAGAATCTTTTAGAATCATCATTTTTATAGCTAACTCATGAATTCAATAGATCTCTAGATCAGTATTACTACGAATCTTCAAATGAAGTCTTCATCAAGAATAAGATTATTATATCAACAAGAAGAAAAACAATAGTTTAAACAGATTCTTAAAGATGAAAATGATTATTACAAAGGCTTTCTCATATTGAATAGAGATAATATATCTCTATGTCTCCAGATCTATACAATGATCTTATGAACATATAATCAATATTATAATATTTATTAAAAGTGTTATTATTAATCAGCAGTGTATTATAGCTATTATTTTAGAAGACTTTTAACTGTCTCAATAAATATTCTCGCTCTATTCTCATCCAAAGGGTTTCCTGCTTTACCATCTCTCTTTATATATGAGCCTATTATAACTCCATCAATATGTTTTATATAGTTTTTTATGTTAGAAGGGTCTACGCCGCTCCCTAGTATGACAGGTCTGTCTGAGACTTTTTTGACAATTGCTACTAGACTAGGGTCTGGGGGAGATCCTGTTTTGAGACCTGTTAAAATAATCTTATGTACAAAAGCTCTTTCAGTAAGATCTTGGATAAGATCTCTCACCATCTCTGATAGAGGGTATCCTCCGAAGATGTTAGCTAATGGACCAGCAAGAAAACTATATCTTGAGAATACTGTGAGACTTACAGCATGTTTAACTAATATGTCGCCGTATATCTCTATCCCAGGATAATTTACGGATAGATCTCTTAGATTAGGAGCTTCAGGCTCTATAAAGCCTGAGTCTGTGATCAACGTCTCCACAAGACTGTTTATTCTGACAAATCTTGCTCCTGAGGCAACAGCGATCGAGTAAGCCTCTCTACCAGAGTTCCTTAATACGCTTACACCAACTTTCAGAGAGGTGTTTCTAACAACTTCTCGAGTTATCACAGCTAGAGAGGCTATTGTCAATGGATCAGAGACTCTCTTTATATAAGGCTTGTCTCCATAATTCTCTACTATGACGCCGTCATAGCCTAGCTTCTCAAGTGTTGAAGCCTCTTTAACAGCCTGATCAATCATCTCCTCAATTCTCCTCTCAGGTCTTATGGTTGTAGATGGGAGACGTGGAAGATGTATAACGCCTATAATCTCCATGAAGCTACCTATAATTATCTTACTAAACAATTTTTAAATGAGAATTATCTTGGAGAATAAGATGAAATTATCAGAAGAAAGATCATATTTCTTGTAAATATGATTAAAAAGATCTTTTTAAGCCATTATGGCTTGAGGCTGGATCTTTTCTGGCAGTGAGAAGAACGTTATGATCTGCAGGATCAATCCTATTAAAATCAGTATAAAGCCTATGCCAAATAATATTATGAGGCCTGCGCCTATGAGGTATAATAATCCTGCTGTTGAGAATAATCCTACTCCAGTATATTTTGCAACAAGATTATAACTGTTTCTAATAAAATAGGCTGAGGCGATTGTGAGACCCCACGCGATTAATACTGTTATCACAGGTATAATCAATATAACAAGTGGGGCCTTCGGGACTGGAGTGGGAGGATAAGAAGGGGTGATAGTTATATGCTCAATATGACCTTCCGAGATCTTTTTAATAATCTCTGGATAACCTGTTATAGAGAATACTCCGAATAATGATAATCCTATAATATCATTAGAAACACCAATGCTATAACCCCTATGATCGATATGATTAATGCTGCAAGAGCATAATTAAAAATCTTCTGATCTTTCACTTCATCAGCAATATATTTGAGAGAGATAAGCACGAGAACCAGTCCTATTATAAAAAGTGCTATTCCAACCTGAGAAGCTATTACAAGTAGCATTATAATACTTCCTACTCTACCAAGAATCTTAGCTGTGCCAAGTTTTGATGAAGAAGCTGGAGGAGACGGCTGTGAAGATATGCTCATACGTCTTTCACTCTCAAATTCTTATTACATGATAAATATTAATTTTATCTCTTAACTTCTTAAGGATATCATATGTTCTTATATAAGTCTGTGGAGGAGGATCGCTCTTATCAAACATGTCGCCAGCGTGAAGAACAAGATCCACTTTCTCCTCAATAGCTATATCAGCAACTTCATCAAAAACATCGTAAAGATCCTTTTCTCTCTCAGGAAGATTCCATCTTCTATGACCTAGATGAGTATCTGCGACATGAAGGAACCTCATTAGATCATCCTCAGAACTGAAATTCTGATGGCATAAGATCTTTTCTCTCTTTCTTTTCTGAGAAGTCTCTCCATTCAGAGACAAGATCTGGTGAGACTCCAAGTCTCTTACCTGGATATCTATCTATAGCAACCAACGCTGGGAACCCGCCAACCCATTCTCCCATTAGAACGCCCCATCCAGTTGGTAGACTAGGCAGTGTTCTGGCAAGACTCTCCTCAAGATTATCTGCTATAGACATGACATTTTTAATATCTTCTTGTTGAACAAGTTTTAAGAATAAAAAGTTCTGGATTTGAGAGGATATGTCTGGATCAAGAGTTTTAGGTCTCTGGCTAGCGATTATAAGAACGCCGCCAAATTTTCTTCCTTCTCTGGCAAATCTTTTAAGACTTTCTCTAGCAACACTTGGGCTTGTAGATGATATGAATAGAGGAGCCTCTTCAACAACTAATACTGTGGGAGGCATTCTCACCTCTCTATATCTAGTCTTGAGTCTCTCTAAAAGATTGTCTGCTAATATTCTCAGAACCCACGCTTTCTGATCATCTGTCAACACTGAGACATCATAGACCGCTATCTTTCCTGGAGAGATCTTTTCTAAAACATCTGTTGCATAGATATTTAATATAGGATATGATATTATGAAGTCTGTCAATCTATCCTCAATACCTTCATAAACTCTTCTCTCGCTACTATCAGCATTTTGAGCTCTGAGATGTATCTCGAGTAGGAGAAGAAGAATCTTTTTTTAGTCTGATCAAGTTTTGAAAGCTCTGAAAGATCCTCTATATTGAAAAGATCCTCTGCATATTCCCTGAACAAATTTATATGTGTCTTCATCTTTATATTAAAAAGCTCTTCAACAGCTGTCTCAAGACCTATGTTTTCCTCTCGAGAGATTTTCACAAGATCTCTTCTGAATGATATTAAGATCCTTTTGAGATATCTTCTCTGTTTAGTAGCCTGAGGATCTCTTATAATTATGTGACTCAAAAAGTCAGGTCTCATAGTGAGAGGATTAATCTCTGCTTTCACAATAACAACTTTATCTATAGACCCTTCCTCAGGAGTCATATTGACATGTTCGCCGTGAACATCAAATATGATCACTGGAGCCCCTATTGATGATAATCTATCTGCTATATCTATCTGCTATAACTGCCACAGCATTGCTCTTACCAGATCCTGTGGCTCCCGTGATCAATAGATGTTTAAACAGTTTATTCGCTTCAATAGCTACATCTATCGCCTGGATCCTTGCTAAAAGAACCTATTCTTATAAGAGCTCTCGAAGGGTTAGGTCTTTTATATACATATGATAAAACGTCTAGAGACCCTGAATCAATTATTTGAAGAGGTGTGTTTGGAGGAATAGGATATATAGGTGTTGAGGCCTCTCCCTCAGAAACATCAGCGATCACATATATGCTCATTGGAGAATACTTAGGCGTCTTAAGCTTCTCAGGCTCAACATCTTCTCTGAGAAGACTTAATGTGCTGAGAGGCATAGCAGGCTGATAACCAACGTTTGTTACTACTCCAACAACTCTTCTATTAATCATAGATCTTTTTCTTATATCTCTGACAAGAAAATCTGCATACACATATGTTCCTATTGGCACAGAAGATTCTGAGATGGCCTCAGCATTTGCTGGAGTGAGAGATTGTGTCACAAAACCTATTATATTCTCCCGACCGCTCACAGCTCAAGCACCTCTCTGCCTGTCTCAAGATTTATGCCATATATGTAAAGCAGCTTCTGAAAATCTTTATAACTTATCTTAGCCATGTGATGAGCTTCTCTAAGAGGCTCTGAATATCCTCCTGGGTTCCAGAACATTATTTTTCTAAAAATCTCTCTCAAAAGATCTGTCTTGTTAAAATAGTCTCCGACTAGACTTATCTGATACATTCCACCACCTCTTCGAAAGACTGCATAGAAGATAGTGAAATGTTTAATGTCCTCATCCTCAAGAATCTTCTCTCTCATATTATATACAACAGGATCTGAGAAGCCGGGCTCTCTCACGCCTTCTTTAAAAACGCCTTTTCTTCTGAAATATTCATCAATCAAGATCACGTCTGGGACAAGTATATTTATCTTCTTATCTTCATGAGATATATAGGGCATAAGCTTCTCATTATAATATGTTCTAGTCTGAGTCTTTGATATAAATATCAGGTTGTTCTCTCTAGACAACTCTTTGATAATGCTGATCCTTCTTCTCCAACTCTCTTTAAGAGGCTTATAAAATTCTTGTAGAGAAGACTCGTCTTCCTTCTTGAATCTATACGGCAGAAATCCTCTTCCAGACCTGTCCATTAGAATGATGATATCTTCTTCATCCACAAAATCGTTTACACATAGATATGCTTTGTAGCCAAGTTCTATCTCAATATCCTTAGACTTGTGAGACGAGATCTTTTTAAGCTCTCTGATGGGCGGAGAAGGAGATCTAAATCCTTTCTCAGCATCAACACCTGGCACAGCTAGAAAATGAACATCGCCATCGCTATCAGAAACTAGACAGCTTCTAAGATCAGTAGATGATGAATATGGTATTGCAACACCTCTTACGAGATATAAATATGCGAATTTAAAGATCCTTGATGTATAAGAAGAGTCTACTCCTATAGCAACATTGTTCTGAGAAGCATCTTCTCTATGCCACTCAAGCTCTCCATCAAAGTCTATTTCTAAAAATCTGAGAATCAACTCATTTATCTTATTTCTTATCAACTCAACACGTTCTATAATATCAGGTGTTGCCATGATATCCAGATAAATATTTTATTAAAATCTATTTTAGGATATTCATATTGTCTCTACACAGATGCCATGTCATGGGATCAAGAAGTTCTATGTGATAGTAATACCATTTAAATCTTTATTTTTAAAACATGTAATAAGACTGTTAAAATAATGAGAGCTGGAGATAATATTAGATCATTAATATGTGATATAGTACTTTCTTAGGATCAGCTTGTTAAGATCATTAGTAGACCTAATGTTAATGTGAGAATGCTTATTCCAAACATAGTCTCTGTTCTACATCTTCTTGCTAGACTAAGCAAAGTCTTTATAGTAGCCAATCCAACTAATGCTGAGACTATAAACATAATCATTATATTGTTCAGAGGTTCTGAAGTTAATACTTCTCTACTTAACATGTAGACAGCGACTAACGCTCCTGAATTGGCGAATACTGATGCTATAAAACTTATCTTCATAGACTCTTCTAAAGAATATCCTAGATATAATAATGTCGTTATTGTGATCCCAGATCTGCTTACTCCAGGAAGAGCCGCCAGACCTTGAGCCAGTCCGAATATCATCATGTCTCTAAGATTAATATCGTTAAAACCTTTAGATCCTTCTCCTCTAATCTTTTTATATAATAAGGCCTGTGCCAATAACAATAATCCTATCACAAGAGTGGGCATCCCAGGATTAAGACCTTCTCCTAACAATTTTTTTGAGAGAACATATAGTGGAACCCCGATCAATCCTGTGAACAATGTTGAGATTATGATAAATAGAAGAAGTTTTTTATCATAAAATATATTTGAGAGACTTCTCCAAAAGTATGTTGTTGCAGAAGCTACAGTGCCCCCCTGAAGAGCAAGACCGATGCTATATGAGGTTGATAGTGTATAGCCGAATACATATGCTGAGACAAGCATCACAACTGTCTTACTACTTACGGGAAGCCACTCAGCTACTCCCTGTAGAATTCCTAGAACAATATAGCTGATGTCGTTCATCGCGACCTTAGATATTTTTGTAAAATAACTTAAAAATATGATATTCTTAAAAGACTACATCTCTCTCCTAAGGATCTCTCCAGATCCTTCTCTCAGAACAATTCTCCCATTTATAATCACGTATTTAATTCCTCTTGTGTATGAATGAGGATTCTCATATGTTGCTGTATCCTCGATCTTGTAGAAGTCGAAGACCACTAGATCAGCCTTAAAACCAGGTCTTATAAGACCTCTGTCCCATAGTCTTAATTTTCTTGCTGGTAGAGAAGTCATTTTTCTCACAGCCTCTTGAAGACTTAACAGCTTCTTCTCTCTAACATATCTAGCTATTATTCTTGGGAAAGTCCCGTATCTTCTGGGATGAGGTTTTCCAACACCGAACCTTCCCACTGAACCATCGCTTCCAATAGCAACTAGCGGACTTGAGATCACTTTATCAACATCTTCTTCATTCATTCCAAACAAGATCATTCCAGTAGCAATTTCGTCATCAATTAATAATCTGACTATTGTCTCAACAGGGTCTAGACCAAGCTTCTCAGCGATTCTATCAATTCTCAGCCCCTCAAGATCTTTATGAGAAGGTGAGTATGAGATCATTATGTCTCTCCATGATAAATATCTCTCTTCAAGAAGAGATTCTCCTAGTCTCTCTCTAAGGATCTCTAGAGCACCGGGCTGTCATAATCTCTTAAGAATATCTTCTCTAGATCCTTCTCGAAATTCTCTGGGCAGAAGTGTGACTAATGATGTTGATGATGCAACATATGGATAAGCATCTGCAGACACATCATAGCCTTGTGAAGAATACTCTTTTATAAGTTGTAGAGCCGTATTAACCTTCCCCCAGGCAGGTCTTCCACTAGCTTTTAAATGAGAGATCTCTACAGAGACGCCTGCCTCCACACCTATTCTGATAGCCTCTATAACAGAGTCTATAAGACCTACTCCTTCGTTTCTCATATGAGTTGTATATATGCCATCATATTTTGTGGCTGTCTTCATCAGTTCTATAAGCTCATTTGTGTCTCCAAACATTCTGGGCATATAAGGCCTGTGCTCATTCCAAAAGCTCCTTCTCTCAATGATTCTTCTAACAATCTCTTCATCTCCTTAAGCTCTTTCTCAGAAGCTTTTCTATTCTCATATCCTATCACAGCAGATCTTAACGTCCCATGACCTACTAAAGGAGCTATATTTATGACGGGCCTCTTCTCTCTCACAGAATCATGATATTCTCTGAAGCTCTCCCATCTCACTTCTATCTCAGGATAATCTTTTTTAACAATTTTCTCAAACTCTTTTTTATTAAGATCTGTTAGCGGCGCAGGTGACGATCCGCGGTTTCCTATTACTAACGTCGTGACACCCTGCAGAACATAATTGTCGGCTGTAGGAAGATCTATTATTGAGATGTCGCTATGATTATGAATATCTATGAAACCTGGAGAGATGTAAAGACCTTTTGCATCTATGATCGTCTCCGCCTTCTCATTTGATAAATCCTTGATTTTTGCTATGACGCCGTCTTTAATTCCTATATCAGATTTGAAAGGAGGAGATCCTGAGCCGTCTACTATTACTCCTCCTCTAATGATTATATCATACATGTTCTCACCCTACTCTCTTTTGATCTCTTCAAGATATTTTGATATGATCTCTTGATATTGAAATAATATTGGTGTTCCGCCAGTGTGAATAAATAATATGTTGCTTCCTTTTTTAATAACATTTTTATTCACAAGATCTATTAATCCTGCCATGGCTTTTCCAGTATAGACAGGGTCTAGAAGAATAGTCTCTTTAAATGCTACATCACTGATTACATTAACAAGATCTTTATCTATAACTCCATATCCCCGAAGGTATAATCGTCATACACTATAATCTCGTCTCTAGAGGAGTACGTAGTATACATTATAGCTGGTATAGCCTCTATACTCCTATATGTATTTTCAAATCTCTTACTATTTAGACATATTATTAAGATACTTGGTAAGGGTTCCTGCTAATTCTAAAGATCTCCACAGCCCTTCTTTCAATTTCAACTTTTCTTGAATTCACAGCGCACATCCATGGAGCACATGAGATCTTTGTCCTGATCTTCTCCCTCTTCGTAATAAGCTTCTTGGTAGTTATATTGAATGCTAGACATATGCTAGAAGAATATCTTACGGGAATTTTTTGCATCAAAGACATTTGATCTCAGGGCAGGCGATTATATAGAGATCGGAGATATAAGGGGTATATAGCTGCTCTAGACGATACAAATGTAATTATAAGAGATATTAGAAAGGGCTGTTTCGGCTTTCATTATCATTTGTAGCACTCTGATGCTTATAAACTCAGAGATATATACTTATTGGTGACCCCGGGTTTCCGAGATCCGTAGGGCTGTGAAGCCTCTGGTGACAGGGGCTAAGCTACTGCGGTGAGGGGGCTCGGGGAGACCGTTGAGAGGCAGGTGGTGGAGAGCCTTGAAACCATCGAACATGAAAGACTATGAACCACCATCTGCTGAGAAACGGCTATATATATTCCATACACAATGTTTGTCCACACACCTTTTAAAAGGGCTAAGGTGGAGGGGGGCTATGATATCAGGATCACCATATCTCTGGATCATTCGATAGATCTTAAAGGTCTTAAGAGGGAGCTCAATACAATAGCTAAGGATCTCGGTCTATAAGATCTTAGGCTCGATATAGAGACTATAGAAACATCCAGAATAGTGATCTCGATAAGGGGGTCTATAAGAGATCCTAGAAAGCGGATGAGATCAGATATGCATTGCTAAATAGGCTATATCTGCTTGTCCCTCGATGGTCATTGATTATCACTGATATTCATTTGTTTGGTGTTGCTGTTTTTCTTGATCCACAGGATTTTTAGCCCTGTGACATGGGGGCTTCCACCTCCCCCAAAGAGATCTTGGGATCTCTATGGGCTCATAGGTGGCTATCGAGCCCAGCGAAAAGGGGCTCCCATCTAGACTTAAAACCCCGAAGCCCTATATAAGGGTTCTGCCCAGAAGAGCTTCGGTCTCGGGTGCTCTGGGCATCATAGCATTCCGAGGTCTCTGCAAAATAAGATCTAGCAGAGATATCGTCTCATCATGAAGACAGTTATGGATTAGACTCTCATAGGCTTAAGCCCAGACGACAAGCGAATATATAAGCATCCCCACTACCATGAAAAAGGATACAGCCCCGGCGAATCGGTGGTCTCATAGGCGCCCTCTCTCCCCCTCACAACCGTTCATCGAGTTCATAGTAGGCGTCTCAAATAAGTTATGGCAGAAATGATCATAAATGTCAGGCAATGGGAATCAACATCAAAAACTGGGCAAGAGCATTAATGTCAAACAACATAAACTAATATAGAAAGTGAAGCTGTTTCAGCTAAGCTGGGTTAGGCTATGTTTTTGCATATGCAGGGGCTGAAACCGTAGTGGAAGTCCTAGTGTGTATAGAACTGCGCTTTTAGATCAGGAAGGCACAGCTCTTGGCCCGGGATCTCTGCCTGTCGTCATGGCATATGCTATTCTATAGAGATCCGCCTCGGATCTATCTAGCGTTGCCACAATTTTCCCTCCATATATTACCGCTATTCTATCGCTTAGATCTAATATCTCATTTAAATCTGCTGAGTAATATAGTATAGCTTTTCCTCTTTTCTTCTCCTCCAATACTAATTGCTTTAGATGCTCTGTTGTGGCTATATCTAGGCCCTTAGTTGGGTTGTAGAGGAGGAGTATTCTGGGCTCTACATGGAGTTCTCTAGCTATAACCAGCTTCTGCTTAGTCCCTCCTGAGAGTGTTGAGGCCTTCTGCTCCGGCCTATCGACTTTGATAGAGTATCTCTTGATGAGGTTCCTAAACACATCTTTAATCCTTTCAACATCTAGGAAGATTTTTCGCTTGATATATCTCCTAGATATCTGGGGAGAGATCACGATATTTCTGAAGGCTGGATAGTCGAGTATAAGAGCAAGCCCTGGATCCTCGGGAACATAGGATATCCCCATGCTCCTCGCTATCTTCGGTGAATGGGTTTTCAACTCCATATCGTCGATCCTTATGATCCCGTTCATAGGCTTTCTAATCCCTGCTATAGCCTCAAACAGCTCCTTCTGCCCATTACCCTCAACACCTGCTATCCCTAGAATCTCTCCATAATATAGATCTAGATCAACACCCCTCACAGAAACCTGGCCTAGATCTCCTCTAACCTCTAGCCCTCTCACAGATAGAGCGAGCCTCCTCTCCCAGGTCTGCGGAGCCATATCTACTGATGTGGAGCCCACAGCCCTATCACCTACGATCATCTTTACAAGCTCTTCCCTCGAAATCTCCTTCGTAACACCCCTTCCCACTACTCTCCCAGCTCTCAGTACTGTAACTCTATCTGTTATCAAGAGGATCTCCTCGATCCTATGGGATACAAATAGTATAGATATACCCTCTGAAACCATCTTCCTTAGTGATTGGAAGAGCTTCTCTGTCTCAACTTTTGTAAGATATGTGGTGGGCTCATCCATAATGAGGATCTTTGCGCCTAATGAGAGGGCCTTGAGAATCTCAACCCTCTGCCTCTCGCCATATGAGAGCTTATATATGGGGACATCAGGTGGGACTTCGATCCCAAACCTCTCTCCTACATCCTTAACCTCTTCATATATCCTCCTCTTGTTAACCTCCACCCCTTTTCCACGAGCGAGTATGAAGTTCTCGGAAACCGTCAGGGTTGGTATTAGGGATAGCTCTTGGTGAACCATAGCTATCCCAAGTCTTATAGCATCCCTCGGGCTTCTGAACTTAACTTCCTTGCCATATACATAGATTCTCCCGGAATCGGGTCTCAGCTGGCCATATATAATTCTGCAGAGTGTGGACTTTCCAGAACCATTCTCGCCTAGGAGACCGTGGACCTCTGATCTATGTAGTTCCAGGGATATCCCATCATTAGCTATAATACTCCCAAACCTCTTGGTAATCCCCTCAACTCTCAGCACAACCTCTTCCTGCATGGTAGATTCCTCTTTTCCTAAGGTATAGTTTTAAATCCTGGTGTATATAACTTATGTTTGCAATATACATCAATTCAGATGGTATATGAAACTACATGAGATTAAAAATAGAATTAAGATCTTAACTTAATCGATAAATAACAGTCTCTGGCTCCATATATATCCGAGTATCTACATATGTGTTGGGATTCAATAATGTCTAGAGCACCCCTAGAGGGTATAAGGGTTCTTGACTTCACAAGAGCCATGGCGGGGCCCTTTGCCACGATGCTACTCGGAGATCTAGGGGCTGATGTGATTAAGATAGAGCCTCTAGAGGGTGATGAGTCTAGAAGCTGGATGCCGCCGGATATAAATGGTGTGTCAGCATACTTCATAAGCATTAATAGGAATAAGAGGAGCATAGCCATCGATCTTAAAAAGCCAGGGGCCCTCGAGATCATAGACAGGCTTGTGAGGACAGCCGATGTCGTTATAGAGAACTTCCGCCCCGGAACAGCTGATAGGCTTGGCATCGGCTATGAGAGACTTTCCAAGATAAACCCTAGGATTATATACTGCAGCATCTCCGGTTTCGGCCAGGACGGGCCATATAGGGATAAGCCTGGATATGATTTAATAGCCCTAGCCATGAGCGGGCTTATGAGCATAACAGGTGAGCCTGGGAGGCCTCCTGTGAAATTCGGCGTGCCCATAGCAGATATAACCTCTGGAATGATGGCCGTCATAGCTATACTAGGGGCTCTATATCATAGAGAGAGGACAGGAGTTGGGCAGTATATAGATATATCGCTCCTCGACGTACAGATCCTCATACTATCCCACCAGGCTCTAAGCTATATAGCAACAGGAAGGGATCCCGAGAGGCTTGGATCTGCACATCCAAGTATAGCTCCCTACCAAGCCCTAGAAACCAGGGATGGCTATATAATAGTCGCTGTCGGCAATGACAGGCTGTGGCAGACCTTTGCAAGGGCTATTGGGAGAGAGGATCTCCTGAGCGACGCTAGATTTGCTACAAACCCAGATAGGGTTAGAAACAGGGAACGCCTCATCAGCGAACTTGAGAAAACATTTAGAGAGAAGACGACTAGAGAATGGACGGAGATTCTCGAAAAGGCGGGTGTGCCTGCAGCGCCTGTCTACAGAGTCAGCGAGGCACTCAGAGATCCGCAGGTTATCTACAGGAAAATGGTGATCGACATGGAGCACAGGATATACGGAAGGTTCAAATCCCTTGGAACGCCATTTAAGATGAGCCTAACACCAGGGGTTATTTCGAGACCCCCACCTCTCCTCGGAGAACACACAGTCGAGATCCTGAGGGAGATAGGATATAAGGAGGAGGAGATAGAAAAGCTATATAGAGATGGGATCGTCTATACAGATCCCAGGGTTATGAAGGGCTGAAGATTTTCAACCTTTTCTAAAGTGCTTCATAAGGCCAGATGGAGGTCTAGCCTTTCTACCTAATATGAGCACTAGAAGTATAACTGCTATATATGGGATCATGTTGAAGAAGTAATACCTCCTTGCAAGTTCAATGCTACTGGATGCAATACCCAGCTGTAGAGCATCTATAAATGATAATAAGGCTGCAGATAGAAATGTCCTAACAGGATCCCAGTTGCCTGCATAGACCATGGCCAATGCCATGAAACCCCTCCCAGCTGTGACCCCATATCTGAAGTCCCCTAGATATGAGATGGATAGGTATGCTCCAGAGATAGAGGCGAGGATACCCCCATACAGTGTTGATAGAAACCTCACCCTAGCCACATTTATCCCCAGAGCATCCGATGACAAGGGGTCCTCACCTACTGAGCTAACCACAAGACCCCACCTAGTTTTTATAAGGAATATATGTGTTGCAGGCACAATAGCTATTGACACAACTACAAGCGGGTTTGTCAGAGAAACCAGTAGCTCAGCTGCCTCTCTAGATCCTACATAGCTTATAAGGGTATCCACATCTAGTGGGCTTTTGATAGTAGATACCGTGGCACCTATAGGAGCTACAGTAGTATATAGAACTCCTGTTAGTCCGAGACCTAGGAGCCATATCCCTAGCCCGGCTACGGCCTGGTTGATCCCGAGGATCACTGCTGTATATGCGAACACCGCTGTGACCAAGGTCCCCATAGCGATAGCAGATCCGAGCCCTGCGAAGGGATCTCCAGTAGCTATTGTGACTATATATGCTGTAAATGCTCCGAAGAGCATTATCCCCTCAACACCTAGGTTTACAACACCGCTCTTCTCGGCTATGAGCTCGCCTAGCGATGTGAAGAGGAGGATTGGTAGGAGCCTTAGGGACACTGCAAATGCTACTATAAGGATTGTGGGGTTTACAAGCATCTCGAGAGCTTTTAAGAGCTCCGGTGGAAGCTGGGTCATGGCCTTCTCACCCTAAGAGCCTCTGTGACAGCTGTTGTAAACATCATGAGGCCCACGGCAACCCATGTTATAGCATAGGTAGCCCCAGTAGCCTTTTGAAGGGCTTCACCGCCTATAACTAGGAACGAGATGAAGAGGGATGAGAGAGCAGTTCCAGCTATGCTCGCCCTTCCAAGGGCTGCTGCTAGAACCCCGAGGTATCCGAAGCCATGGTCTATCTGTCCAGAATCGAATCTATATAGAACTCCCATAACGTGGAGAGCACCTGCGAGACCTGCTAGGGCGCCTGCAAGCAGCATAACACCTATCACGTATCTCTGCACATCTATTCCAGCGTAGGAAGCTATCCTCCAGTCCCTTGCAATGACCCCTAGATGTGTATCTAGAGGCGTTCTCTCGAATAATACGTGGAGAATTACTGCGAGGATCAGGGTTATCACGATGGCATAGCTAAGCCTGGTATCGACCCAGCTAACCTCGCCACCGCTGATCATAGGAAGTCTGAGGAGCACTGGAAGTCTCAGGCTGGGCGGTAGGACATCTGAGATTAGATATCCAAAGGATCCCGAGCCTCTTATAGGGCCGTCTAAGGCGTATAGCGTGAAGCTCGATGCGACTATGTTGAGTAGAAGCGTCGTTACGATCTCATTAACTCCGAACCTAGCCTTGAGAATTGCTGGAGGCGCTGCCCAGAGCATTGCAAAGAACACCGCCCCTAGGATCATGAGCGTCATAGTCATAGCTGGGCTCGGTGTCGAGAGGTACTTGGCTATGTAGAGCGTCATAACAGCTCCGACGAGGAATTGCCCTTCCCCACCGACATTCCATAGCCCTGCCTTAAGGGCTATAGAGACTCCAAGAGCTACTGTGTAGATCGCTGTGAATCTCACCAGGATCTCCGATGCGCTGAATGGATCTGAGAAGGGAGAGATCATAAGGATCTTTAGGGCATCCTGAAACCCTATTCTATATATTGTTGCAACGATCGAAACGCCTATGAACCCCACAGCTAGAATTGTGATATATATCGCAAGATATAGATACAAAGATCTCCTCAACCCGGCCACCTAGCTTCGGATAAGGTTAAAGAATATAGGTTTAAAAAATAGACTTTTATCTCTCAAATATCCTTAACCCCAGCCCTAGCCTTTGAACGTGATCTTAGCGGCTGTTGGTTTACACTCGGGCAGATCAGGGTTGTCAAAGCACTTGAAGGTACCCTTGACAGGGTCTACATCGAAGTATATCTTTAGCAGTCCCATCAATATCATGTCCTGATATTTAAGGGCTCTGCTCTTCACATCCTCAGGAACCTTAGGGCCGAAGTTCACCTTTATGATTCCAGAAGCCATTGTCGCTGTTAAGAATCCATATTTCCAGTCGCCTGTAACCCTATCTATCAAGGCCTTGGAATACACCACGTCCCAGTTGAACACTATAGAGCCCAGCAATGTATCCATAGGCCTTATCCTAGGTATGTCAGCGTATACTGTTGTGAACCACACCTTACGCTCGCTCGCTGCTAGGGAAACACCAACGTCTATTCCATCACCGCTCGAGAAGATCACATCCGCTCCCTGTGCTATGAAGTTCTCAGCAGCCCTCCTAGCACCAGCTACATCTGCCCATGAGAGCGGTGCGTAGTATTCTAGGAACTTAGCATTTGGGTTTACTAAGAGAACACCTGCTTTAAAGGCCTCGTGCCCAGCCCATATAGAGGGCACCCTACCCCCGCCTATAAGTCCTATCACGTTTGTCTTCGTGAGTAGCCCAGCAGCTATCCCTAATACGAAGGCACCCTCCTCTAGCGTCATCCAAATGTTGTATACATTAGGTGCTCCCTTCTGGAAGCAGTCTACACATACGAATAGGGTGTTGGGGAACTGGGGAGCTATTTTCTGGGCCATCTCCATATATTGGATCCCCTGGAGTATTATTACGTCATAGCCCCTTCTAGCAAGATCTATAGCTACTGGCTCGGCCTTTGTCCCATCGAAGAGGTTTCTAGCGATTGTTAGGTTGAAGCCGTAGATTCTCGCTAGCTTTGATATAGCCTCTACCGCTGCATAGTTCCACGAAAAATCAGACTCATCTATCGGAACTATAATCCCAACCTTAAGCTGTGCTAGGGGCGATGCAGCACCTGGTGCTGCAGCAGTAACTGTTACATATGTAGAAGTGGTAACAGTCAGGGTCTGAACGGCTCCTGGAGCACCGGTAGCTGTGATCGTCCTCTCAACAATTACAGGTGGTCTAGCCCATCCATAGGCCGCTACAGCTGCAAGAATCACAACCACGATCAAGAGACCGGCTGTCTGTAGAGAAATCCCACGCAAATCCACCTTGGAATACCCTGGTTAGATTTAACTATATGCCTTATAAAGATAATATCATATGTGCTAGTAAAGAAAAGCAGACACATCGGTTCTCCTAGCTAGATTTTATTGTTGATAAAGTGTAATTGTCGTTATACTTACATTCTGGTTTTAGTCGAAGTAAAGACCCTTTGTCTCGGGGGCTAGGTAGAGGATGGCTAAGCCGGCTATAACAGCTATTACTGTTGTCGCTATTAATGGCGTTACGAAGGATCCTGTGGTTTGGAGGAGTGCCCCGAATACTATTGGACCCATCACGGCTACTATCTTTCCGATCCCCTCGGCCAGGCCGAAGGCCTTTCCTCTGAGCTTTGTTGGGAATAGCTCGCTTGTGAATGGATACACGCTCCCCCAGGCTCCTAGGTTGAAGAAGCTCACAGCTAGGGCTGATAGTGTGAAGGCCAGCAGATCTCCTGTGGAGAAAGCCATCGAGATGCCTGATAGGCCGCTCAATATTAGATATGGTGCTAGGGTTCTCTTCCTTCCAAGGATCTCTACCAGGTACATCGCACTAACATATCCAGGGATCTGAAATGCGAAGGCTATGCTAAAGTAGAGCCATGGGTTCCCGCCATATAGGTTTGTAATCACATTGAACACCTCTGGAAGCCATAGAAAGAGACCATAGTATGTGTAGTTGAGAGCTGTCCATGCTATGAGCATGGCTGCTGCCCTTCTACCATATGCTGTGAAGAGCTCTCTATAGCTCCCCTCCTCTTCTACAGCAAAAGTTATTGATCTAGGATCCACATTAGATCCTGTAAGTATCCTAATCACCCTGGAAGCCTCGTCAAGCCTCCCCCTCTTAGCGAGGTAGAATGGAGATTCAGGCACATAGAGCCTGAAAAACGCGATCGTAACAGCTGGGATAGCCGCTGCTAGAAATAGACCCCTCCAATTTCCTCCCCCAAGCTCAATGAAAATGTATGAGAGTGCTAAAGCCACAAAACTGCCGACGGGCCAGAAGAGGTCTAGGCTGACCATGAGTCTCCCCCTAACCCTTCTGGGGAGGAACTCGCTGAGAAGAGTTGGATCTACAACAAGCATGCCCCCTAATCCGATCCCAGCTAGGATCCTTAGGATCAGTATATCCCAGAAGCCCCTAGCTACGCTTGTGAGGGCTGTGAATATGCTATACCATAGCAGAGATATCTGGAACATAGGTCTTCTCCCAATCTGATCGCTTATCCTTCCGAAGATCGCCGCACCAATTATATCTCCGATTAGAACAGCAGACGCTAGAAAACCTGCTTCGACCCCGCTGAGGGAGAAGATCCTTATGAAATATGGAAGTGTGAATGCTGCTAATATTATCTCCATGGCAACAAACATCCATGAAACCCTTGCGATCCAAAGGATCCTGAGCTGCTCTCTAGAAGGTCTCTCAAGATCGAGGATCTCCTCAATTCTCAACAGCATCACCGAACATATGTTCGCCAAGGGAATATAAATATTTTATCATATTGATCATAATAAATAACTGGGATAACAGGGCTGAAGGGGTAACGATGATAGGATGATGGGGATTTGAGAAGATAGCCAATATCTTAGAGAGAACCTCCACGATAAAGTCTATATGACACCCTCCCCGCCCTTAAGGGGCGGGGTTTTTATGCTGGGGTCTCGGGTGTTAGCCCTCTGATGGGGGATTAATGGTTTAATACCATTACGTGTTACATGGTAGCTCTCTATCTTCCTCGCTATCCTTATCCTGTGTCCTAGCTTGCGGGCTATGTTCAGAGCAGCATTTATGTCTGCATTGATCTTCTTCCCGGTTTTCTTGCATTCATATAATCCTCTATATATCCTCCCATTCTTATGTTTGTTTCCACATATTGAGCACTCCCTGCTTGTGTTGTCTTCAGGGACTATTTCCACGTCTATACCATACTCCATGAATATATCCACAATCCAAAGAACTATCTTTCTGAACCACCATATGTTAGTGATATACTCATTGCCATTATCCTGTGAGAGTATGTATGGATATCCTATGTATAGCTTTCTAACACCTCTTCTATGTAGCTCATCAGCCAGGAATCTAATTGCTGTTATGTATAGGTGTCTTAGCCTCTCATCCCTCTTATACATTGCCTTAAGATACTTCTCATGGTATTCTTTCCATGTTGGGAGCCCAGCATTCCTAAGAAGATCTCTTATAGCCTGGTATGTAGCGATTTCTCTCCCACCAATAGTATTTGGATTTGATCGTTCCTCCTTTGATAAGCATTGCTGATCCGTCCGAAATTGTAACAGCAAACAAGTTGTTAAGCCCCATATCAATGAAAGCCTCCTTATCCCCTATGGGATCCCTCTGCCTTATAGATCTATGATTAACGATCCTACCATTTTTATCTCTATAGTTGGGCTTTACATAGCCCCTCTTATTTGATTTAGGTGGCTCAACACCAACCTCTATTGGTACAAGGGCAAACCACCTACCATTAACATATATGATCTCAAGCCTTCCCTGTTTTCCTTCCCATCTTATTCTACCAACATATCTTATCCTGAGATTAAAGTCTTTGAGTACTAGGTAGCCTTCACCCTCGTTTGTAGGCTCTAGGTAGTATCTATCATTTCTAACGAATATATGTATCTTCTTCTCACCTGTAAGCCTGTTCTTCCAATATCCTGGTGGAGAGACCTTCTTGATATGCTTAGGTAGCCTACCCTGTTTCCTTAGATCCAGTTGGTTGAAGAACGCGTTCCAAGCCTCATCGTTCTTCTGTATAACTGCTTGAGCATTAACACCTAATGTCTCATTATACCTGTAGTAGTATTTCTTGTTAATCTCATAGTACTTCTTTCTTGATAGCTCTCCCTTGAAGAACGCCTGTCTCTTCTCATAGTTAAGCTCATTCCACAGCCTAGCACATGTCAATCCAATACCCATTAGGTTTTCATGCTCGTTTTCTGTAGGTAGCAGTCTTAGCCTAACAGTTCTACGGTTTTTCTTCAGCCTCTCCTCACTCCTCTCTCGGGGCTTGGAGGGGGTTGGGATGCCCATCCGCGGGTAATGATCGGGGAGTCGCCCCCTTGGGTCATCCTTTTAAGCACATTTACCCACAGATGGACACCCCAACCCCTGTATAACACGATACAAAGGTTAAAAAACATAACGATCCAAAGCCCCACCCCGCCTTAAAAGGCGAGGTTTGCTAAGCTGCATATCACCCTCACTTAAACCTGGATGCACCGGAAGGCTTAGAACCCTTTGCGAGGCTTTGAGAGAGTTTGGACAGCACTTCCTCATATCTAAGTCTTTTGTAGAAAGGCTGTATGTGGATCGGAATAGGGTAGTGGATCATAGCCTCTATGCCGTGTCTCCCAGGATGCTCTACAAGGATATCCCTAGATATTGGGACGTCATCCTCTAGAAATACGCCATATACATTATAGGCACACAAAGTTAAACCTATGCATCCGAGGCAATGATATTAGCCATAGCCCGAGCCCCCCAAAAGGGTATAGGGGTAACGCGCCTAAGACAGGGCGCAGGCTAAACCCTTTAAAAGGGGATATAGCCCAAACCTCCCAGCTCTAGGGAGCGGTGAAAAGGCCAGCTGGCTCTATTTCTTCTCCCCGTTATATTAGCCCCGATCACCCCTAGAATATCCCAAGATGATCTAGATCAAAAAATTTTGGGGTCAACAGGCATTGTGCTCATCAAAAACAAGGATCGAAAACTCGATCTTCGCTTAAACACCCCCTAAACATAAATGATAACACACAAATCAGATCTACTATAGAATTGAAAGTAAGGGATCATATTGGGTTAGATGTTGAGACTTGATGATACAGGTTTTTAGACATTATATATGCATCTTCTCCGTCGCTGTAGTAGCCCTGATAGATCCCTACTATCGTGTAACCCATAGATCTATATAGATTTATTGCAGGCTCATTACTCACTCTAACCTCTAACTTTGTCTCCATAGCCCCTTTCGCTCTGAATAGCTCTTCAAGGATCTCCATCAGCCTTCTCCCGACTCCTCTCCTTCGATAGTCGCTATGAACACATATTGAGACTATATGCCCTGTGCTGCCGAAGTTCTCTATAATCCCTATTGCATATCCCACTATCCTACCTTCTGATCTACATGCTATGAAGAGATCCTGGGAGAGTCTTAAATAGTATAGGAGGAGTCTCGGTGGATAGGGGTCTTTGAAGCACGTTAACTCAACTCTGTAGATCTCCTCTAAAAAGCTTTCAGAGGGGTTGTTAAAGCACTCTATATCGTTCCACCTCCACCGAAGCTTAACGTTGTCCAAGCTGGTCACCCTAGGATAGTATGTTTATAAGGGATAAGGCGAAGATCAGTATAAATCCTGCGGAGGTTATAGCCTGAAGAGACCATGAGAGTCTCTTAGGCGATACTATGTCGAGGAACTTACCCCCATCCGTTATATATAGAGGTGCTGCGTTTATAACTGCTAGGCTTATATTTATGATTGAGATCCATAGGAAGACTCTGATCAAGTTTTCAAGCCAGTACAGCCTTGTATAGCCATGATCGCCTATGCTCACCAGCGCAGCCATCGAGAGACCAAGAGCTAGAGGGGCTACGCTTAGATATATGCCAAGCCTAGTTGCGTTGGGAGGTTTATAGATCAAAACGTTATATCTAGACCCATTTGGGTATATACCATCGATCGATAGGTAGACACCTTTATCAGAGACTATGCTCTGCCTGTACAGCATAAAATCCTCTAGCCCCCTTATCGGGGTCCCATTTATGCTTAGAATCAGAAGCCCTGGTTGGATGCCACTAGCCTCGGCTATAGAGCCCTTCTCAACACCCTCGACAATCAACCCCTGTGAAACCCCTGCAAGTGGGGCATAGGATATGACACCCAACATGGCTCCTGTGGATACTGCGAACAGCAATATATTCATTAATATACCAGCTGAAAGGATCCTCCCAGCAGATATTTTAATACTCCTCAGCAGATCCTCCTCCTCGAGCTCCACAAATGCCAGAGGTATAAATAGTATTAGCCCTGCACCATAGCTCTTAATCCTCATCCCCTCAGCCTTAGCAGCTATAGCGTGCCCCAGCTCGTGAATCGTTACACCCACCCCTATCGCTATGAGGAGATATATGATATCCTCACCAGTTATTGTGATCCCCGGGATAATCGGGACTAGAGGTGATTGAGGTGTCTCGCCACCGCTTGAAACGGCTCCCAAAAACCTCGCAACGAATTCTATACCAACTACATATACAAATATATAGAATAGAGCCATGGATATAACCATCGCTGGTATGCCTATGGTGAAGAAGATCCTAGCCCTTCTAGATCCTAGGAAGATATTCAGAACATCGACCGAGCTTCTCCTCCTCAGGAGAATACCTAGGGGGATAGGGTCGAGGCCTATTTTTTCAAATAGCCTTCTAACCTGTGGAAGCATCGATGAAATGCCATATAGAGATAGTTCGATAGCAACTATTATGAGGATCAGTTGAAGGGGTTCCAAAACATATCGCCAAAGGATCTAATCTATGGGGGGTATAAGTGTTTCTACATCGAGGACCAATAAAAACCTCAGATCTATTGGCAGATGCTATATCGCCTCACCTTGCGATTACCTCTGGCAACCACCTCTTCACAGACAACGCCCTCCTCAGCCATGCTTCTTAAAGCCTTGTATATACCTCTCAGGGAATACCCCTGGTTCTCCCTCCATATCTCATAAGCCGTGGCCCTGCCGAGCCTTTCAAGGGTTTTCATAACAACCCTTCTAAGCTCGCTCCCACGCCTTCTACCAGATGTTCTATATCCTATGGTGATTATAGCAACAGCCTCGCCAAGCTGGCTGGCAACATGGTATCCAACAGCTGATAGGGGTGCTGTGTATATTCCTCTGTCCGCAAGTTCTTTGAGGCTCTTTATTATATCGAGGCCCTCGATCTCTACCAGCTTAACGCGACTCTCCCCCCTTATAACCTCAGGCACTGGGTCGCCTTTTTTGATGGCAGCAACCACCTCGTAATCTATATCTAAACCAGCCTCTTCTAGCTCTCGTATACCCTTTGCAAGGGAGATTGCGAGTACCCCTGTTTTAGCTGGTACAACCACGTATTTGAACCTGATCCTCCTCTCATAAAGCTCATACACTATAGTCTTTAGCCCCTCAATCGTGAGGGGGTTCGAATATTCTATAACAGCTGTCTCAGGGTTTTTATTACATGTAGATACCTCGCCCTTCTCAAGCAGGTATAGGAAATCTTCAAAGCTAACCTCTAGAGGATCTTCAACGCAATATATAGTCTCGTATACCTCTGAGTTTGCTAGATAATATGCCATTGATCTTGTAAATGCCTCTTCATACTTGATAGCAGCCCTTTTAAGCCCTGAGCTAGCTATGTAGGAGACTATTACTGCAGAGGCTCTATCAGCATAGCTTCCAGTGGGGTTGAATCTCTCATTCTTAACGTATATCTTTCCAATCCTCGAGATGGGTGTTAACCCCTCACCCCTAGAGATCCTTTTACTAAGCTGTGGGAGTAGAGAGCTATACCTCCATATACCAGGCAAAGAGTGGTCTGGTCTAAACCTAGAATCCTTATAGAATATAAGGGGCAGACCGCCGCAGAATGGGCATCTAGTCTTGAGATAGCCATCACCTAGATCCCTGCCACATCTGCTACATCTAAGCACAGCACCGCCCAAATGACATGCCCAGCTACTTCCTGGCAAGGCTCAGGAAATAGCTATAGATCTTCATATCACCCACTATCTCTGGGTGGAAGGACAGCGCTAACATGCCTCCTTGCTGAGCAGCCACTCCAACCCTTCCAGCGATAGGATGATCTATATACCCCAATATCTTAGCATCGCCCCATACCTCAACAATTGCGGGAGCCCTGATGAAGGCAACGCTAGCCTCTCCCACCCCATCTAGGCTTATCCTAGCCATGAAAGAGTTTCTCTGCCTGCCAAATGCGTTTCTGACAACCCCTATATCCATGAGCCCTAGTCTATACTGCCCGGTCTCTCCAACTACTCTATCAACAACTTTTTTAGCAAGTAGAATTGCCCCCGCGCAGGTTCCCATCACGGGGACACCGGATCTTACCAGCTCTGAGATAGGCTCGCCTAGATTCCTCGCTGAGATCAGGTTCCCAATGGTTGTCGACTCTCCCCCAGGTATTATAAGGCCATCGATCCTGGCGAGGTCTCCAGGCTTCTTAACATATACAGCCTCCACACCAAGCTCCCTGAGGATCTCTACATGTTCGAGAAAATCCCCCTGCAGGGCTAGAACACCTATCCTCAAATTACACACCCCTCACCTGCATAAGCTGCTCTGGCTTCAAACTCCTTATATCTATCCCCATCATAGCCTGTTTCTCCGAGACCATCTTCTGGGCCTCAACAACCACCTCAGGATCGTCGTAGAATGAGGTGGCAAGCACGATGGCCCTGGCCCTCGCCTCAGGATCGCTGCTCTTAAATATCCCCGAGCCAACGAATACTCCATCAGCTCCTAGCCACATCATGAGTGCAGCATCGGCAGGAGTAGCTATGCCGCCTGCTGCGAAGTTAACTACAGGCAGCCTTCCAAGCCTAGCTGTTAGGAGTGCAAGCTCATATGGAACCCCATTCTCCTTGGAATAGACCCATATAGCCTCGTAATCCCCACTCAGATAGTGCCCCCTGAGCATCGCTATATCTCTGTTAACGAGCTTCATATGCTTAACAGCCTCAGCAACATTCCCAGTTCCAGGTTCCCCCTTAGTCCTGATCATCGAAGCACCCTCGTAGATCCTCCTCAGAGCCTCTGGAAGACTTCGAGCACCATTGACAAAGGGTGTTTTGAAAGCCCACTTATCTATATGTGCCTTCTCATCAACAGGTGTGAGAACCTCGCTCTCATCTATCAAGTCAACGCCTATCTCCTCGAGAAGTCTTGCTTCTTCAGAATGCCCTATCCTACACTTAGCAGATACAGGGATTGTGATTGCATTCATAACCGATTCAATAACCTTGAGATCAGCTGTCCTCGCAACACCACCAGCCATCCTTACATCGTAGGGGAGCTTATCGAGAACCATCACGCCCACAGCACCAGCATCCTCAGCAATCTCAGCCTGCTTATCGCTAGTTACATCCATTATTACACCGCCCTTGAACATGGATATAAACCCATATTTAACAAGAGAAGTAGCCTCCTTTAAGGGGATCATCTCAACTCCTGACTCCTTAGCACGATCTCTATGCTCTAGAAGAGAATATAATAGATCCCTCAATCTCTCGAGAAATATATAGGCATCCACCAGCTTCAAAGGGATCACCGCTACAATATTTACTTGAAGAAATTGTTAAAGCTTGTTGAACGTACAACAACGCATAGTCCTAACACTTAATCTTCTACTAGGATCTCGAACACTATACCCCCTTCTCCCCAGATGGACTCTCAGATGTAGGATATTTACAGCATACTTTTGCGACTGAAAGCCTCGCCCTTCAGGGCGGGGAGGGAGACCCCAGCATAAATAAGATGATCTACTATAGAATTGAAAGGGAAGGGGTCATATGGGTTCCCACTTAGGACAAGGAAGAGATAGAAGAGTCTTGGGCAATCCTCCTGCTGAGGTGTTATAGGCTTTTATGATCATAGGTTGGGGAGAAATTCACATAAACCTTGATTTATCGCGTATCCGAGGACGTCTTTAAAGAGTGTCAGCCAAAACCGAGTAATCTCTCTATCAGGGATAGATAGTCTCTGGCCCTCTCCATGAGAGGCCTATGCTCTTCATCTTCATAGAAGAAGCCGTAGAAGACCTCGCCGTGAAGCTTGCCTCTCACATCTAGAAAGTAATCTGCTAGCTTCTCAGCCTCGTCCTCGCTAAGCCCAGCTTTTCTAAAGGCCTCCTTAACAAACCTCCTCCAGCTAACCCCTGTAGGGGGTCTTGTAGTGCCATGGTATCTCAGCGCCAGAGCCTCGGTAGCGCTTTTAACAGACGCCCATACCTTCTCTGCGGCATTGTGGGCATCGCCTCCTCTAAGCATTTTGAGGCCCTCGTCTAGGTAGTTCCTCGCTATAGCTAGATACTTCTTAATCTGATCCTCTAGTTCCAAGAGGAATCCCCATCAACATAAATTACATCTATGGATTAAAATACCTAATTAACTCTCATGAGCTCCCCCTTTGAAAGATAAAATCCTCTTTCATGTAGAAGCGTTGCTCAGCACTATTGACTCCTAGGCCATAACCTATAGCTAAGATCTTTCGCAAGGCTATAGAGGAACGAAAATATTACCCCGAGAGATTTCCACATCTTTAGCGGAAGCGTTCCCTATAACTTCTAAGCTTTCTTCTAAGGATGTCTCAAGTGAATGTCTCAAGTGATAATACATATTATCATAGATTATTATTATAGATTATAGATGTCTAGCTTTTATCCTAAATGCGATATTTCTTGAAATCTACGACTGGGAGTCTCACCCTTTTAGGGCAGGGAGGAGGTCGGTCATGAGTTGGAGTTTTGTACTTCGAGTTAAGTATGGGTCAGCGATCGTCACAAGATATATAATCCCAGGATTTAGACCTAAACCATCTAGGGTTTTAAAATCCCAAACTTGTCTATTATTTCTGAGAGTCTGATATGGAGTCTAGGTATAGAGCTCGAATATCTAAGAAATCTAACTATTTATATTCCGAGAGAGATTTCTAGGAGACTTAATTTAAAGGAAGGGCTGTATCCTTTTTCATGGTAGTGGGAATGCTTTTATATTCATTTGTTGTCTGAACTTAAGCTTATAAGTATCCAATCCCTAGCCATTTTGATGATGAGGTGATATCCCTGCTATATCTTGGTGTGCAGAGACCTCGGGAAGCGATGATGCTTAGAGCACCCGAGGCCGAAGCCCTTTATGAGGGCTATGCCCAGAAGGGCTTCGGAGTTCAAAGCATAAATGGGAGCCCCATGCCGCTGGGCTCAACAGCCACTAGTGAGCCCATAGAGATCCCAAGATCTCTTTGGGGGAGGTGGAAGTCCCCCGATGCCACAGGGCTAGAAACCCTGTGGATCGAGAAGCAAAGCAATACAAACAAATTAATATCAATGACAATCAATGACCATCGGGGGACAAGCGGTGGAGAGATAATATGGGCAAGTATAGCTAGGGCGAATTAATACCAAAGTTATATCGAAAAGCCTCCCAACTCCTTGGAATGGTATAGCAGGAATACTAGCCATTATAGCAGTAATATTGGTGAGATCAGGTTTAGAGGCTATATGTAGTGTCTCCTAGCGTCTTTTAGGACGTGATAGAGTTCTTAATCATTCTAGCCTTCTAGGGGAGTAGGTAGGAGGTAGGGAGAAAAGTTTTTATGGATGTGAAGCTTGAGGATTGATGAGGGCTACGAATATTACTTCGGCGTAGAGCAGAAGGTAGGAAGGTGACTTACGAGGCCAGACTATATATAAACTATAATTGGGAAAATATAGGTTATGGTGAGGGTATCAAAAAGTGTTTAGATGTATACTGATAGGATCATGAAGATAACTGTTAACACCATAAGAATCATCTCTATCTCAGAGACCTTTTTGATTCTCTCAGCCTTCTTAGCTATCATTGTACTTTCTCCTTCGGGATCGATCCGTTGACTGGCTTTAGCCCTCTTCATATTGCCAAACATCTTATACACTCTGCTTGATGTAACCCCTAGATATATTCCCATTATAAATACTACTGCGCCGAGAAAGATTCCCAGGGTCAGTATAGCGCCTCCTAAGGTTCTTGGTAAGGAGAGCAGATCTCCTGCTGTGAGCATGTAGAGGAATACGAGGCCCGATGCTATGGTTATTATGGCTACTGGGAAGAAGAATTTCGAAGCCTTCTCCATCAGCGGTATCTCCATTTCTAAGGGCTCTCCGCGTGGGTTTCTTAGCCTTCTTATGGTGCTCATCACTACCAGATCAAAGCTCACTGTAGCGCCAACCCAGAGTGCTCCGAAGAGGATATGAACCAATGCTACAATGGTAAGCCCACCAGCCATTTACCCGTCACCAAGTACTCTCAATTATATCATATAAAAATTTAGAGGCTGCATCTCATTACAAAATACTACTGCTTTATTTCCGCAGATCTGACCTCCTCCTAGCCATAAATGGAGAGGCTTTCAGTTGTAAGGGGTCAGCCTCTCCTCATAAACTCTAGCTAATGGGTTCACATGCGCAACCTCGTAGCCGTAGCCCACCAGAATCCCTGAGAACTGCCTCAGAAGAGCTGTCTTACCACAACACTCAGGTCCATAGACCACGTAAACCAGGTAAGTATCCTTCTCGGCAACCTCTCTAAGCTGATCTAAAGCCCTCTCTTCATTGACAAAGTCGACAGTTAAACCAGCAAACCTAAGCTTAACCCTCCTCATAATAACACCTACAACCCCCTATAGCTATCCACATCAATCTTTACCAATCATACTATATAACTGTGGATCCGCTAACGTGGAAACCCCCAAGTTGCCTGAGAGCTCTACTACCAACAAAGTCAAGCTATCCATGTTGAGCAGAAGATCATACAACCTACTAAGAGCGTTTTATCACAGGCTTACCATTGAAGCTAGTGTCTTCCTAGAGCTTCACCCCACACGATAAGCCCATAGATGGGGATGGATCGCTATCTCTCCTCAACGCAGCAAGTGAGGACAGAAGATGGCAAGGATATATGCTGGGAGACTACAACTGAAAGCCTCGCCTTCCAGGGAGATGCTGTTGCTTATTAGCGTTCTAAGGTTCTGGCCATGTTTGGAGAGCTCTATAGCTTCCGGCTTGGAGCTGACCTTCATAGCTATTGAAAGGGTTAGCAATCTCTTATCGCTAGAGACTATAGAGCTTCTCCAAGCATCTCAAAGCCTTAGAAAGATAACAAACGTTTATCTCCGCCATAGATAGCGAGGCTTTTGAGCTGTAATAGCATGGCTATAAACTTGATTGTAAAAGCATGTAGGGTGGAGATTGTAAAGCTTTATATGGCGATATATAATCAATATGGTAACTTAATGGTATGCATTTTTAAGCTTTCTTATAGATATATATCTGTAATACTATGGTTGGTAGGAGAAGAACTACTGTGAGAAGCATTAGAATCGATGATGATGTTGATCGCGTGTTGAAAGAGGATGCCGAGTCTATTGGGATAAGCGTTAACTCATTAATATCAATGATACTCACTAAATATGTTAAGTGGGATCGACTGGCCAGTAGATATGGTTTTGTAAGCATGACTAAGGAGGAGCTGAGATCTATACTTAATTCCATAGACCGCGATAAGCTAGCTGTTGCAGCAGAGGAGCTGGGCTCCGAGATTCCCAAGAGCCTCATGTTATTCTGGTTTAAAGAATACAATCTCGAGACGTTCCTCCAATACCTATCGATGATCTGCTCTTTCAGCGGGGTTGCCGAGTACGAGATCGACGTTTCAGGGCATATCTATACATTAGCAATACACCACGATCTAGGCCGAAACTACTCAGACTACCTAGCCAAATTCTTTGGCAAAACACTCAAATCAATTATAAAGGCAGATCCAGAGGTAATGGTTAACGGCAACGAGGTTGTGTTGAAGTTCGATATACATAGGCCATATAATAAGAACTTTAGCTAGAAAGCATACTTACAAAGATACACAGCGCGCTACAAATAACTATAGTGTAATACAGAGTTATATAAATATCCTAGAACATCGCTTATTCGAGATGGATAAAATGAGAAGCGTCCTCGAGCATCTTAAGTCCCATGTGAGCTATCCAGCAAGCGGGGCTGAGATACTTGAGGCATGCAATAAAGGTGCAGATCTGCCTAGGGCTGAGAGGACATGGCTGGCCCAGGCTCTAAATGATTTGCAGAGTAAGAGATACAGCGATCCGATCGAGGTTCTAAGGGATATAATAACGAAGGTCTAAAGATCTAGTATTGAGACATAATCAAATTTTATTTTTATGCCAAGTAATATGTATAGCTGATCCCAAAGGTTCTTTATAAACAACATTTAAGAGGCGATTTACTATCTATCTTATACCTTAGACGATCTATTCTAACCCTATTATTGATAGAATCGAATCTAGTTGTAGTTATTTGTAGCTCCTGCACTTATATTATATCTACTCCCTAGATCATTGGTGATATGATGAGAGATTGGGGAAGCGATTTCTTCGGCCAGCTAAATGGTCTTCCAAAAGAGCCTCTGAGTATTATAGCCTCTGTGCTAGAGGCTATGAGGACTCAGAGGACTTTTAGGCTGGCTAGGAGGGAGCTCATAGCAGATCTCAGGGGATTAATAATGTCTCCAGGTGGTGAGGTGAAAATACTTGAGGCTGGCTGTGGGACGGGAGCTTCTCTTCCAGATATTGCCGAGTTGATCCCATCTGCAAGCCTATATGGCGTTGACTATACAAGGCACTTCATAGGGCTTGCCGAGGAAAGAGCTAGATCATTGGGCTTTAGCAGGGCTACATATGTGCAGGGTGATATCAGATCACTAGATGTGTTGGATGGAGCGTTTGACGCTGCATTTTGCGATAAGCTCTTGCTCCATGTAGGCCCTCCAGAGGTTGTTGCGGGGGCGATGGCCAGGGCTGTGAAGAGCGGGGGTCTGGTTGGCGCTATTGAATGGTATCCCAACTTCCTTCTGAGCACCTCTAAGCCCAGCTATCTAGCTAGCTTCAATGAGATCTTTAGAAAGGCTGTCTATAATATTAATGCTGCAGCCAATCTAGAGAGGATACTGAGGTCAGCAGGGCTATCTATTGTGGGGAGCAAGACATATGTTGCAGAGGCAAAGAGCCTAGATGAAGAGCCGTTCTGGAGATCATTCATTGTGAATCAAGCACCTCTCTTCATACACGCAGGACTAATATCAGAAGCCGAGGCAAGGGAAATCATAGCAGACATCGAGGAGATCAACAAGAGGGGAGAATTCCATGGAAGCTTCATAGTGAGAAGCTCCATAGGTATGAAAAAGCCTATCTAAATGCCTAGATAACACCGAACATCTCTAAATTCACAGCAGTCAATAAAAGTATTTTTTATTAATGGTCTATAGTTATAGGATAAGGGGAGTTCATCCCCGTAGGCCGAGGGAGGTAATAGTGGCTATAAATCTGGGGGTTCTAGTGATATCTCTAGCTGCCATCTTGATTGCGGCCTGCCAGCATATCCCATCCCCCTCCGCAGAGCTTGCCCAGAGCGATATGGCCCTGGCTGTCGAAGTTAGGGGGAATATAGATGGTGGCATGGTTTCTCTGATTGAGAGGGCTATAGGCGATGCCAGGGAAAAGGGTTTTGCGGTTATCTTGATCGTAGATAGCTATGGGGGCTATGTAGCTTCTGCGGATAGGATCTCTGAGATCATAATATCTTCTGGGGCTAGGTGTGTTGCATATATACCGCCTGGTGGGAAGGGCGTCTCCGCAGCCTCTATGATAGCGATTGCATGCGGCAAGATCTATATGGGGCCTGGCAGCTCCATAGGAGATGCTAAGCCCATACCATCCGATGAAAAGACTGTAAACTATGTGGCATCAAGGTTCAGGGCTCTTGCTGAGAGGGCATATGGAGATCCTGAGAAGGTAAAGGTTGCTGAGAGGTTTGTGAGGGAGAGCCTGACCCTCACAGATAAGGAGGCTGTTTCTATGGGCATTGCACTCCCGGCTGGGGAGCTCAGAAATGTGCTTACTGCCGAGAACCTCTCTATTGTGGGGACATATAGTAAAAGCCTATTCGAAGAGGCGATCTCAATAATATCTGACCCCCTTATATACTCCTTAATACTAACCATAGGGTTCTACCTAATATTAGCAGAGATCTTTATAACAGGCTTCCAGGGGTATGCCGTTGCAGGGGCCCTATTAATACTTCTAGCCCTCTATGGTATGAGCATAGTACCCCCAGATCTACTTTCAATAGCATTGCTATTATCAGGCATGGTTCTAGTTCTTGTGGAGCTCATAACCCCAGGCCTAGGAGGTTTCGGCATTGCTGGAGCCATTTTGCTGGGCCTAGGTATATATATGCTGGTTGCTCAGAGACCTCCGGGGACTCTGAGTATAGATGTAATAGCTATAGCTATCTTAACATCGTCACTCGCAGGGATCATCGGGTTTATAGCGTATAAGGCAGCGCAGACTGTGAGGATGAAGAGATATAGATCGGAAGAGCTTGTCATAGGAAAGATCGGGATAGCCAAAACAGATATCAGCGAGACGAGCCCGGGCGTTGTATATGTTGCCGGAGAGGATTGGACTGCATACTCAGTCTCGGGGAAAATACCCTCTGGCTCAAAGGTTATAGTAGTGTCTGTGGAGGGCCTTATACTGAGGGTTAAGATGTATGAGGAGCAGATCAGATAAACCTAGCCAAAGATTTAAATCTAGATTAAACCTATATAGGTGGGTGGTATTCCATGCCCCTAGATCCTGTGAGCCTCGTACTCATAATATTTGTTACAATAATAGTTCTGATCATCCTCGCCAGATCTATAAGGATTGTTCCTGAGTATGAGAGGCTAGTTGTATTCAGGCTAGGGAGAATGATCGGTGTTAGGGGTCCTGGCCTCGTCCTGCTAGTACCTATTATAGATACAGCGCAGAGGGTGGATCTCAGGGAGTTCGTTATAGATATACCTCCCCAGACATGTATAACTAAGGATAACGCTCCAGTGGATATAGATCTCCTGGTATATCTAAAGGTGTTCGACCCCGTGAGGGTTGTCACAGCTGTTAGCAACTATGTCGCAGCATCCACAGGCATCGCAGTAACTACACTGAGAGCCATAGTGGGAGACCTGCTTTTGGACGACGTGCTAGCTAGGAGGGAATATATAAACAGCACTCTCAGGGCTAAGCTCGACGAGGTCACAGACAGATGGGGGATCAAGGTCACCTCGGTAGAGATAAAGGAGATCAAGCCTCCCAAGGAGGTTCAGGATGCAATGATAAGGCAGATGTCAGCTGAGAGAACCAGGAGAGCCATGATCCTAGAGGCTGAGGGTAAGAAGCAAGCAGCAATACTCGAGGCGGAGGGCTATAAGGAGTCACAGATCAGGAGGGCGGAGGGGGATAAACAGGCTGAAATCCTTAGGGCCGAGGGGATCTCCAAGGCCTTGGAGCTTGTGAATGCAGCAGCCTCCAGAGTCGATCATAATACTCTCTACCTACAATATCTAGAGGCCCTTAAATCGATCTCCAGCACCCCATCGACTAAAATAGTGATACCGATGGAGCTTCTTCTAGGGGCTACAAGGCTTATAGAGCAGGTTGCAATGGCTAGAAGATCCCAGGATCAGCAATAGCTACTTCCATAATATTAAACATTATTTGAATGGGCTGTGCTCAACTTATATATCTCTTTATTGCTTATATCTCGGTGGAGGCTTATGGTCAGAGGCGATTTTTTGAGAGATAGCGTTAGATCTGTTCTCGAAGTGGGTGGCAGGAGATTTACATATTACAGCCTACCGATGCTGGAGAAAGAGGGTATCGATGTGTCTAGGCTTCCTATTAGCCTCAGGATAATACTTGAATCCATGATCAGGAATTACGATGGGATTACAATAGGGGATGATGATATCGAGAACCTTGTTAAGTGGGATCCAAAGGCTCCTAAGGGTGAGATATCCTTCAAGGTTGCCAGGGTTATAACGCAGGATTTCACAGGAACATCTCTGATCCTCGACCTAGCTGTTATGAGGGAATATGTTGCAAAGCTCGGGATAGACCCTATGGAGGTGAATCCAAAGGTGCCTGTAGACCTTATTATAGACCATTCAGTCCAGGTGGATTTCTGGGGGTCTCCGGATGCTCTGAGGAAGAACATAGAGCTTGAGTTCGCAAGGAACTCCGAGAGGTATAGGCTCTTCAAATGGGCAGGAAACGCTTTCAAGAACTTCAGAGTGTTCCCACCGGGGATAGGGATTATACATCAGGTTAACCTCGAATACCTATCCAAGGTTGTGGTGGCAGAGGAGATCCAGGGGAGCTATGTAGCATATTTCGACACAGTAATTGGAACAGATTCCCACACACCGATGGTGAATGGCATAGGCGTCCTGGGATGGGGGGTGGGGGGTGTTGAGGCCGAAGCAGCTATGCTGGGGCAGCCTGTTATAATACCTCTGCCAGAGGTTGTTGGGGTGCATCTATATGGGGAGCCTAGGGAGGGTGTCACGGCAACAGATGTGGTTCTAACTGTCACAGAGCTTTTGAGGAAGAGAAACGTCGTGGGTAAGTTTGTGGAGTTCTTCGGCGAGGGGGTTTCGAAGCTATCAGTTCCCGATAGGGCTACGATAGCCAATATGGCCCCAGAATATGGATCGACAACCTCTCTCTTCCCAGTTGATGAGGAGACTCTGAGGTATCTGAGACTAACAGGGAGATCTGAGGATCATGTTGCTCTTGTGAGGAGATACATGGAAGTGCAAGGTCTGTTTGGAAGGGCTTGGGAGGAACACGTTGAGTATTCCGAGGTTGTGGAGCTAGATCTAAGCACTGTAGAGCCGAGCATCTCAGGGCCTGTGCTTCCATGGCAGAGGCTGGGCTTCTCAGATGTGCCTAAGAGCCTTGCGAGGTTTGTTGAGGAGAGGAGAAAGAAGCCTGGCTTCATTGAGAAGAGGATTAAGCTAGATGGCGATGAGATCACTCTAAGAGACGGCGATGTAGTGATCGCTGCTATAACAAGCTGTACAAACACAAGCAATCCAGAAGTGATGATAGGTGCAGGCCTAATAGCTAAGAAAGCTGTTGAGCTCGGCCTATCCCTTCCAAAATATGTGAAGCCGAGCATGGCTCCGGGATCTAGAGTTGTTACCGAGTATCTAGCGAGATCAGGGCTTCTAGAGTATCTAGAGAAGCTGGGCTTCAGCGTAGTCGGGTATGGGTGTACAACATGTATAGGAAATTCAGGCCCACTCATAGAGGCTATATCCAACGCCCTGGTTAAAGACGGGATCATAGGGGTAGCAGTGCTCTCCGGGAATAGGAATTTCGAGGGTAGGGTGCATCCAGATGTTAGGGCTAGCTATCTCATGTCACCGATGTTGGTCGTGATCTACGCCCTCGCTGGGACAGTTAACAAGGATCTCTCGAGGGAGCCTGTAGCTATAGGGCCGAGGGGTGCTGTGTATCTAAAGGATCTGTGGCCTAGCAGGGAGGAGATCAGGAGGATCATGGAGCAGTTTGTAAAGCCGGAGCTCTTCATAGAGAAATACTCGAGAATATATGAGGACGCTCCAGATGCCTGGAAGAAGCTCGAAGCCCCTAGCGGAGCTCTATACGAGTGGGATCCTAGGAGCACATATATAAGGAGACCCCCATTCCTAGATGACTTCGACCCCAACAGAGAGCCTGTGCTAGAGGATATATATGATGCAAGGCCACTACTAATACTTGGAGACTCGATAAGCACAGACCATATATCCCCAGCTGGGAGGATAGATCCTGATAGCCCGGCTGGGAAATATCTACTGAGCCTTGGAGTCCCGCCAAGGGATTTCAATACATATGGAGCTAGAAGAGGCAATCACGAGGTTATGGTGAGAGGAGCATTTGCCAGCAAGGGTGTTAGGAATAAAATGGTTAAAGATATAGCTGGAGGTTATACAATACACTACCCCTCAGGAGAGGTCATGACAGTCTTTGATGCAGCGATAAGATACATGAAAGAAGGCGTCCCCCTGCTCATCATAGCCGGCAAGGAATATGGGCTTGGAAGCTCCAGAGACTGGGCCGCGAGGGCACCCAGACTACTAGGGGTTAGAGCTGTGATTGCAGAGAGCTTCGAGAGGATCCATAGAGCCAATCTAGTGGGGATGGGCATAATACCCCTGCAATTTCCAAGCGGGGTCAACGCAGACACCCTAGAACTCAGAGGGGACGAGCTATTCGACATAGTAGGTTTGAAGAACCTAGTTCCAAGAGGGAAGGTGAACCTCGTGATCAAGAGCCCAGACGGGTCTAGGAGAACTATCGAGCTAATAGCTAGAGTAGAGACTAGAGCCGAGATCGAATATCTAAAGCATGGAAGCATACTCCACTATGCATTCAAAAACATGTTGAAAGAGCTCCTGAAAACTACACAAAAGATATAAGATTTACTCCTTTAAATAACAAATAAGATTTATATAAAAACGGGAAACAGTTGCCAATATACCCTAACCTGCCGTTTCATATTACTGATGATCATAGTAATCTAACCCCCCCCCTTTAAGGGGCGAGGTTTCTATGCTGGGGTCTGGGGTGTTAGCCCCCTGGCGAGGGTTTAATGGCTTTACATCGTTATGTGTTATCGAGTAGCTTTCTATCTTCCTCGATATCCTTATCATGTAGCCCAGCCTACGAGCTATGTTTAGTGCTGCATTTACATCTGCGTTGATCTTCTTCCCAGTCTTACTGCATATATATAGTCCTCTATGTTTTCTTCCGTTTTTATGCTTGTTTCCACATATTGAGCATTGCTTGCTTGTGTAGTCCTCAGAGACTATCTCAACCTCTATGCCATACTCTCTGAACACATCTACAATCCAAAGAACTATTTTCCTGAACCACCATATGTTTGTATTATACTCGTTTTCATTGTTTTGTGATAGCATAATCGGGTATCCTATGTATAGCTTTCTAACACCTCTTCTATACAGCTCATCTGCTAGGAATCTAATCGCTGCTATGTATAGATGCCTGAGCCTCTCATCTCTTTTATACATAGCATCTAGATATTTCTCATGATAGTATTTCTTGTTGATCTTATCCCTCTTCTCAGGTGATAGCTCTCTATTGAAGAATGCATTCCTCTTCTCATAGCTAAGCTCATTCCACAGCCTAGCACATGCCAAGCCAATATCGAATAATATCTCTTCCTCATATCTATTCGGGAATAGAGCTACTCTATTAGTCCTCCGCCTACCCCTCTTCCTCTTCTCTATCTGCTTTTTGAATGCTTCTAGGGGGTCGGGGTCTTCAGTGGGCACGCCTCAGAGATTCCCCCGCCGGACATTCTACTAATACTTTTGCCCACCGAGACCCTGGCCTCAACTAAATGCCATAGCCAGAAGTTTAAAGACACCCCGCCCTAAAGGACGAGGCTTGCCCTGTTGTCAAGCATAAACCTAAGTATTGCTGCTAAAAACACATATACATCACTTGTGCCATTACTGGATATACCGGGCATGTTAGTACCTCTCACTATGACCTCATCATCTCCTTAAAAGGTTTTAATATTAGGTATTCATCTTTACTTCAGCGGGTGATACTCTGGTCATCATGAGCACAATGATCATCGTTAGATCCACGCTTATGTACTCTTTTAACATGGATATAGATAGAGCAAAACCGTTCGCTATAGAATCGAAAGAAGACCTCTTTTAGCTGTAAGTCTTAAGAATGTTCTAGCTATATCTGAATTTAACTCCGTGCCCTCCTCTCTCTGGGTTAAAGTCTATCGCTGGGTGGCCTATGACCCAGCATGTGCCGCACGAGACACATGCAACGTGGTCGAATCTAACCTCAGCTCTAGCCACGTCTCTCCTAGTCTCTCTAATAGCCTCTGAGGCTAGTGAGCCGTTGCCTTTCAAGCCTTTTGATCTTCTGAGCATTTCGAGGTTATATCTATAGAGATCTCTGTATGATGCGAATATACCCTTTCCAGGGACTGAGATTGTGTAGCAGTTGACCGGGCATGCTGGTACCCATAGCTTATATGGATCTCTGTTAGCCCTCTCATAGTCGACCTTTATGTGGGAATATATCTTGTCCTCTTCATAGACTAGGAGCCCTGTCCTCTCTTGGATCCTCTGTATAGCGTCTCTCTCCACAGCTTGGTTATTAATAACCGTTGTCTCGCTCCTACCTAGGAGTCTGAGGATGAGCCTGTATCCAGGGCCGTAGAGGAGCCTGCTCTCGGATAGGAGGGAGTTCCTAGCGGATCTCCTAATATCTCTATATATGGGTTCCAGAAGATCTAGATAGACTGCCAGCGTCCTCTCGCTAAAGTCATAGTGCTTCCTAGCATATATATATGTTTGGGCAGCCATTATACCAGTCGCTATAGCCCTCCTCATACCATCTATAAGCCCGCCTATCTTGACAAAGGATCCGAGGGCGTCCCCGACCACTAGAAACCCGCCTCTCAGGGGCTTCTCGAGCATAGTCTTATGCCCCTTGGGTATGTTGTGGGCCGAGTATTCAACTAGCTTGGCTCCCTCGAGGTATCTCGACACATATGGGTGTGAGACCATCTCCTCCAAGATATCCAAGGGCTTCCCCACTTTATCTACTTCCTTCCTCACGCTATCGATCATGCTATCTATCGATACAACTATACCAACGGAGATCGTATCTCTATTAGTATATATAAAGCCCCCACCAATAGCCCCGTGTAGGAAATCCCCCATAACGGCTATGGCTACACCCTCACCGCTTTTAAGGCCAAACCTCCTATTTATCTCCTCCTCACCCAGCTGGTAGACCTGCTTAACACCGTGATACACCTGCCAAGGCTGTAGAGGCCCTCTAAGCCCGGCCTTTATAACTAACTTGCTCGTAACACCGCTAGCATCTATAACTAGATCCGCATACAGCTCCTCCCTATCAGTCCTAACCCCAATAACCCTGTCCCCCTCAAACACGAGATCCTCAACAGCTGTTGCTGTAACAACAATCCCCCCAACCTCCTCAACCTTTCTAGAGAACCACCTATCGAACTTAGCCCTTATAACTGTATAGTCATGTCCAGTTGAGATCCCCCTGTGGACGAACCTATCTAGCAAGGATCCCTCAGTTATCTCTAAAACCCTATAGGATCTAGCGTCTGGAGAAACGGATCTATATCTATACTCACCGGGATACGACGGGCTCGAGATCATAGCCAGCCTATATCTAACAACTCTCCTCTCCAGAGGCGCCTCAGACTCAAACTCAGGTATGAGATCGATTAACCCATATCCAGGTATATAGGAGCCGTAGAGAACCCCTCCAGTCACGTTTCTTTGCCCGGGAACCTTGGCCTTCTCTAGTAGAACAACGTCGTAGCCTCTCTTGGCTAGGTAGTATGCAGCTGCACATCCACCGGGGCCTGCGCCAACTACTATAACGTCGTGCTTATCAACCACCCTAGCCACCTCTACTCTCTATCTTCCTTAGAAGGGCCTCGTATAGTTTTGGCAGCGCCCTATATAGATCCTCTATTATTACGTAGTGAGCTATCTCGTGTATAGGGGCCTTGGGATCTATGTTGATCGATACTATATTCCCAGCCCTCAGAATGCCTACTCTATGCTGTATAGCGCCGCTGATCCCCGCAGCTATATAGACCTTGGGTGAGACAGTTTTGCCTGTCTGGCCTACCTGTATGTCGTGGGTTATGATCCCTCTTAGCTCCTTGACATCTGCGTGTATGAGAGCCCTCGAAGCACCCATAGCAGCTTTAACACCCAGCTTGTTCCTAACAAGATCTATTATCTTTCTCGCAAGCTCCACAGCCTCTAAGGGGTTCTTAGGGTTGCCCTCAGCATCCCTCAGGATTCCGAGGCCGAGACTCACTATCAGCTTTGCCTCTAGGAGCTCTGCACCTCTATCTTCTATAACCTCGTAGCCGAGGACCTTGATCTTTCTCTGGTAATTTGAGAGAGAAGGCTTATATCTATAGACCTCGCCCTTTCTACTAGGATCTCTTGGGAGGGGCTTGAAAGACCCGGGCCTTAGAGAGGCTATCTGGGGTCTATGCCTAGGCGTATAGATCTTAGCTATCCTTGTTGCGAAGTCAGGCCTTATCTGGGCCAATATATTTGTATATTTCTCCTTGAGAAGGCCGTGGTAGAAGTCCTCAACATCAAAGTCTATGTTATCCGTTGCAAGCCCGGTGACGAGTCTATATGCGAGCCTAGGGGCTAGATCCCTGCCGAGCTCGTCGGCCATGAATATGAGGGCCCAGGGCTTCCTCTCTCTCACAACCTCCTCGAGAGCCTGTGTATATGCGAATGGCTCATAATCAGCTAGATATGGGTGCTCCACGGCAACGACATAGTCGGCTCCATACTCTATAAGGGTTCTCACAACCTCCTCGTTCACCACATCGCTAGCCACTAGAGCGCCTACCCCCATATTGACCTTAGACGCGATCTTCCTAGCAGCTGCTATCCCCTCTAAGCAGTAGCTCGGCATGTTACCCTTTAGAATCTCTATGAATATCCAGACATCCCTATAGCTCTCAAGATCAGGTGTTGGTGGAAGCACATTTAGAACCTGCTGTGTCTGGGCCATCCCATCTAACCCCTCAGAGCATTTATAATCTCCTCTGCAAGATCGTCGTAGTCAAATATCTTCGCAAGCCCCTTAGACATGAGATCCCTTTTAACCTCCTCTGGAAGGCTATCCAGTAGATCTCCCTTCTTATACGGGCCATAGGTTTTATCTCCATAGCTCACCTTATCAATATCTTTGGCAGCAATTAAAGAGGATCCCACGACTTTCCTCACATATGGCCTCCCAATATCAACCCCAGGCCCGACAACCGTTGGAGACCCTGCGAGGCCTATGAACCTGGGGTCGGCCTTTATATCATCTGCATTGTAGATCTTTATATCCCTGTTCTTACCCCTATAGGAGTTTAGCAGCGACCATCTCCTACCGGATAGAGGTATTGGAGGTGCCGAGTATTCAACATGGATAGTAAGCACAGCTGGGATCTCGACCTCGACCACCTGGATCAGGTTGACAAGCTTCCTCCTAGCCACAATCGAGTTCCTCTCACCTATATACTCAAAATCGAGAACAAACGAGACATGCGGGATTGAGAAGCCGAGCTCCTGGGAGAGGGCTTCTGCAACCTGGGGCCCCACATTCCCCGTCTCCCCATCTGAGGTCTTCATACCGGCGAAGATCATAAAGCCCCTATAGATCTTATTCGCCTCCTCCCACAGGATCTTTGAGGCTTCCTCCCTCGAAATCTTACCCTCTGAGAGCATGTTTATAAGGGTCTCCCTTATGGAGGGCTTATCACTGTAGATCTTGTTTGGCAACAGATTCCTCCTATATAGATCTGCTGCGAGGGCCTCAACCCTTTCAATTGACTCCCCCACATCTACAGCCTTTGCAAGGATCTCGATAGCCTCCCTATGGATTGAAAGGATCTTCGAGATGCCCTTTGAAAGGGTATAAGATGTAGCCCAGGTATCTGATCCAGCCATCCTTTTATCACTCAGAATATAAGCCTCGTCAATACCGGAGATCTCTGCGTCGAAGAGCTCATTCATAATAGGTATTATCTTTGGATGCGGACCCATTGAAAGGGCTATCAGCTTCCCACCAACCCTCCTCCTCATATAGTCAGCAGCCTCGATAGTCTTCCTATCATATGGATTCAACACTATATCCATCTCCTCCCTCCTGAGGATACCCCCTACACTAACAACTCTAGTAGTATTTGCAGGCACACCCTTGACCAGGGCGAATACCAGTATATCACATCCCCTTTTAAATTATATTATACCAGAAATATATTGAGAGATAACAATATTGCAAACTGAAACCCCCACCTTTTTAGGGCGGGGGATGGAGACTTATAAGCCCTGTATCCTCTAGCACCTTTGATGATGTTATTGCCTGTGAGGCTCGGGGCTATGGATACTATCATAGCCTCAGAGGCATAGGTTAGCTAGAGATTAGCCCCGAGTCCCCCAAGAGGGGATAAGGGTAACAGGGTGGAGACCCCGGCAAAAGATCTTCTATAGAATTGAAAGGGGAGGAGGTCAGTATGAATATCCACTATATATGGCTAAGAGCCCCATTCTTAAAGGGTTATTCATAGTTGGCGCTCATACCGCTTGTCCCTCGATGGTTATTGGTTATCGCTGATATTCTTTTGTTTGTGTTGCTTTGCTTCTGACCCACAGGGTTTTTGGCTTTGTGGCATCAGGGGCTTCCACCTCCCCCACAAGGAGCCCAGCGGAAAGGGGCTCCCATCTACCCATGGATCCCCGAAGCCCTTCTGGGCATAGCCCTCATATAGGGCTTCGGCCTAGGGTGCTCTGGGCATCATAGCATCCCGAGGTCTCCCAAGATATAGCAGAGATATCACCTAATCATCAAAATAGATAGGGATTGAATATTTTCCCACTACCATGAAAAAAGATACAGCTCTTTTATCCTAAGACTAGCTTTTGATCTCCTCCCTACCTTAAAGGGTTATGCTTTTAGTTGTAACATACAATGGTCTAAACTCATAACCTCAATCTTACGAAGTGGGGAGAGGTCGTATATACCGTTAAAAGTGGTTTAAGGGTTATCCTAGAAGGTTTTAATACAAGTTTCCTTATTAAGAGGATGCCTAGGTAACGTTGCGGCGAAAGTGCTCTATGTTTATGAGAACTTCCTACCCGATTCACCAGATTGAAGAGTAGAGTTAGTTGCTGGGTTTAAATATGGGCAGTTATGTACAGTCTTGGTAAATTGATGTTGTTAATGTAAGTTACCTTATTGACTAGAAGTGCTAAGAGATATAAGTGTTACTTAAGAAGATTTGTACGGAGAGGACGGTATCCAGGTTTAATGGAGGGTTCTTGGTTGTCTACTCTGCAAGTTAGACCGGGATTCATTAGGTTATCTGATGGATCCCAACTTGTACTTAAAATATTTATTATCGACGTGAAGGAGGCTGGATTTTCGCCGTTTGGAGGTGTTAACTTCGATATAAAGGTTGTTGGGGGGATTTCTACGCTAAGCGTCCCGGAGGAGCTTAAGAAGACTGTAAGCAATAAGAATCTAATGCCTCCTGAGCCTCCACGCGATGGATGGGAGATGGTAGATATCATTGAGCAGAAGCCTGCTGAGGCGGAGGAGGTGGTTACATCGTCACAGGGTAAGTTTGTTGTTAAGGTTACCGCTGAAGCTATAATGGTGGCACGTAATCTAGGGTATAGATCTACCCTTGGAGAACCCATCTACTGGGTTTCATGGGTATACAAGATCTCATGGAAACCCCTCAAGGAGAGCGAGGTGAGCTAGGATGGGTGCAATTTTACAACAGAAGACGGATAAGATGAGTACTGCAAGCTACATAACCCTATTTGAGACTATGAGTACTATGCATCCAGTAGAATGCGGTGGTATGGGAGTTAGATTGGAAGAGAGATCATCAACATTAGGTGCTCTACTCGAGGTTTCAATAGAATGGCCTGAGATTGTTAAGTTATATGCTAAGCTTAGGTTTGAAGGGGAAGCAAGGCTTGATGAGGATGATCGGAGGTGGCTTATAGAGCTATCTGAGGTTACTGGCTGGGAGCTGGGGGATGTTGTAGATGAGGTTAGGAATCTCGATGTAGACCCCTCAGAGCGGGTCAGCAGATATAGGAGGATGTTCGAACACTACTACGAGCAGGCGTTAAGGTATAAGGAGGAGGGTGATACGAGACAGGCTGGTGAGAAGATCTGGGGTGCAGTCCTAGCCTTAGTTAAACTCTACGCATCCCTGAAGAGAGCGTCTGTAATCCACTGGAGTAGAGGTAAGATAGAGAACTTCATCACTAATAACGTCGAGACCAGGTATAGGGAGCTCTTCAGAACACTAGTTGACAAAGCAAATGTACTCCACGAGCACTTCTACGAAGGACACCTAGACACTAGGAGCTTCGAAGAGAGGTGGGGTGAGCTTCTAAAACTACTAGAGAAGGTTAGAGAGATAGTATTCAAAGACCTACAATAAGCTCACACAAGAATATAACACCCTCCCCGCCCTAAAAGGGCGGGGTTTCAACCGTTGGAGTCTTGGGCGTTACCCCTCCTCTTAGGGTTATGGGTTTTAACCCGTCGTGTGCCACAATGTAGCTTATCATCTTCCTGATCTCAACTTTGGCTCTGGCCTTCTAGCTATGTTGTTTGATGCGCTTAGATCTGCGTTTATCTTCTTCATTATTTTCTGCACATGTATAGCCCTCTATATACCCTGCCATTAGCGTGTATTTCACCGCATATTGAGCATTCTAAGCTCGTATAATCCTCTGGGGTCATGTATAGTCTTATACTATATTCTTCTAGTGCTTCTCCAAGCCACCTGGCTATCCTCCTAATATTAGCGTTATACTCGTTGCCATTGCTCTGCGACATATACATGGGCTGTATCCTTTTTCATGGTAGTGGGGATGCTTTTATATTCATTTGTTATCTGGGCTTAAGCTTATATGTATTCAATCCCTATCTATTTTGATGATTAGGTGATATCTCTGCTATATCTTGGGAGACCTCGGGATGCTATGATGCCCAGAGCACCCTAGGCCGAAGCCCTATATGAGGGCTATGCCCAGAAGGGCTTCGGGGTTTCAAGTCTAATGGGAGTCCCTTTTCACGGGCTCAACAGCCACAGGTGAGCCCATAGAGATCCCCAGGTCACTGTGGGGAGATGGAAGCCCCCGATGCCACAGGATCAAAACCCTGTAGATCGAGAAACACAGCAATCCAAACAAAAAATATCAACGATAACTAACAACCATCGGGGGGACAAGCGGTAGTCCATATACACCTCCGAAACCCCTAGGATCCAAAGCATCTCTGTCAGGGATCTGATCGCTGTCCTATATAGATGCCTGGAGCCGCCTTGGGGTTTTTAGGAGATTTTAGAAGTGCTATAGAATCAACGTTAACTATGCTCTGTATTAACTATTCCAAATTGCTTTGCACAGAAGCTATTGGGGAAAGCACTTTTGTTTTTGCTCTTAAGCCACGGTATTAGAGAAATATTAAAAGCGATAATAATTATTCCGGGGGACTCTATATTCCACTTCGTAAGATAGAGAAGAAGGATCTAGATGAGTTCGGAGGCATCAAGGATCTGAGGATCGAGGGAGAAGGGTTCTTTAGGGTGAAGGAGTATATGGGTAGGTTCTATTTAGTAGATCCTGATGGAAATGCATTTATAATTAAAGGAGTCAACTATGTTAGGTTTAATGCTGATCTCTCGATAACCTATGAGACTCCTTATACAAGAAATATACTGACTAGATATGGTAGTAGAGATGAGTGGGCTAAGGAGACCAAGAAGAGGTTAATTGAGTGGGGATTTAACGCTTTGGGAGCCTGGTCAGACCCTGATCTTGGCCTCCCATATATGCTGAATCTACATATAACGCCTAACTACTATAAAAATAAAGGTGGTTACCTTAGGAGGAGAGTTCTCACCCTAGCCAGGAATCCAGATGTTCTTTGGCAGCCCTTCCAGACCTTCCCAGATGTCTTTGACCCTGATTTCGAGAGGATTGCTGAGAAGGTGGCTAAAGAGCTGGTTGTTCCAAAGGATAAGTATTTAATAGGCTATTTCACAGATAATGAGGTGGATTTCAGCATTGATACTATATTTAATGAGTTCATGAATATGCATGGTGACGAGCCTGGAAAAAGGGCCCTTATAGATTATTTCTCGAGGTTTTTCTTAGATATATCAGAGCTTAACAGGAAGTTGGGAACAAGTTTTAGGGGTTTTGAAGACATCCTAGACTATACTGCAAGAGAGTTCTCTGCTATAGAAATTAGGGCCGGGCCTGAGGGTAGGAAGGTTATTGCTATGCTGAAAAGAGGCTTTGCTAGGGAGGCTGCTAGGAAGTATGCTGAGATCTGTGTTAAGGCAATTAGATCTGCAGATCCAAACCACCTAATCCTTGGAGGCAGGTTTGCAGGGGTAAATGCTAAGCCTGTTATGGGATCCTTTGACATATTTGATGTGATATCTAACAACTACTATGGCGAGGATCCTCCCATAGCATACTTTGAATATATATTTAAAGAAGCTGGAAGACCTATAATGCTGTCTGAGTTCTCGTTTAGGGGAGAGGATACGGGGCACCCAAATACTAGGGGTGCGGGTATCGTGGTTGAGAGCCAAAGCTATAGAGCTCTCTACATAAGATCATGGCTGATCCCCCTCCTAGAGAAGAGGTTCTTCGTCGGGTATCTCTGGTGGGAATATATGGACGAGCCTTTTGAGGGTAGGAGACCGGATGCCGAGGACTCTAACTATGGCCTTGTAAACCTCTATGACGAGCCCTATGCAGAGGTTATCGAGGCATTTAAAGAAGTTAACAGCTTATTCCCAATTCCATGAATATAAAATATCTGGCTGAAGATTCTTTGGTAGCCCCCTTGTACCCAGACCTTGTGGGAAAAGTAGCTATAGTGACTGGGGGATCCCAGGGGGATTGGGGAAGCTATAGCGAAGAGGCTTATGCGTGAAGGATCTAGAGTCGCTATCTTCGATATAAGAGAACCCAGATGGGATATAGGTGATGCCCTCTTCCTCAAGGTAGATGTTTCGAATCCTCTTCAAATAAGGGAAGCGATTGATCTGTTATTCAAGGTTCGGGAGGATAGATGTGCTAGTAAACAACGCTGGAATCGAGAGCTATGCCTCGATCCATGAATGCTCGGAGGAGGAATGGGATAGGATCCTGGACATCAACCTCAAGGGATACTTCCTAACGTCTAAGTACGCAATACCATATATGCTCAGAGGCGGGGAAGGTGTCATCATAATGATAGCGTCTGTACAATCATTCATGGTTGAGAAGAGAGTAGCTGCATATGCATCGAGCAAAGCAGCACTCCTAGGGCTCACAAGAAGCATAGCGATTGACCATGCGCCCAAGATAAGGACAGTCGCTATATGCCCAGGATCTGTGAGGACACCCCTCCTCGAGTAAGCCGCAATGATGGAAACAGAAGGAGACGAGGAAAAGGCTAGGAGAAATATCGAGGAATGGGGAAAACTACACCCAATAGGAAGAAATAATAGAGCCGGAAGAAGTAGCCAACGTTGCAGCTTTCCTAGCATCCAACCAAGCATCAGCAATAACTGGAACGTGTATTGTAGTTGACGGAGAACTAAGCACAAAGCACCCAACAAGATAATAAATATTGCAATTGAAGGTCTCGGCCGATTAATGTCTATAAGCTCTTTTTTATGTTTCTGATAATCGCTATGATTCCTATTGAGGTGATTGCAACTAGGATTAGGATGCCTATGAGACCTCCTAATTCTCCGACGCCTATATAATATATAATTAGCATTATCTCGAGGATCAATGCCCAGAAGAGGATTGTAAGGAAGAATCTATTATGCTCCGCTGTGCCCAATTCTCATCATCGGCCTGCTTAGATATCGCTCCACTTCCTATAAAGTGTTGGAACGCTTTCTACAAGCTTCTTTGTATATTCATGCTCTGGTCTTTCTAAGATTTTGTCGGGTGACCCTTCTTCCACGATTTTACCCTTATACATAACAAGGATTCTATCTGATATATAGTAGGCTAGGCCCATATCATGTGTTATAAATAAGATTGATGTTTTATAGTTGTTTCTAAGGCTTTCGAAGAGCTTCACAACAGATCCTCTCATTGATGCATCTATCATTGAGACAGGCTCGTCGGCTATTATCACCTTTGGCTTTAAGATCCAGCATCTAGCTATCATGAGTCTCTGCCTCTGCCCGCCTGATAGTTGGTGTGGGTATCTACCGAGAACCTCTTCTGGATTGAGCCCGACGTATTTGAGGGCCTCCTCCATAGTTGATTTCCCCTCGGCACTTTTTGGATCGATTCCTACGAGCTTCAGAGCTTGTATTAGAATCCTATCGACTTTGTGGAATGGGTTATAGCTTGAATATGGGTCTTGGAACACAGCATGAACCCTTCTCCAATACTCCTTAAGCTCCTCTTGTGTCCTCAGATCTCTCCATACATCCTTACCTTCAAACACAACACTGCCAGATGTTGGCGGGACTAGCCTGAGGATTATCTTGGCCGTGGTTGTCTTGCCAGAACCGCTTTCTCCTACTAAAGATATTATTTCTCCTCTTCTAACGTAGAAGCTTATACCATTAACTGCTGGAATCCTCCTTCTAAATACAAATCCTGCCTCGTAGATCTTTGTGAGATCTTTAACCTCTAGCATGCCCACCACCTGGGTAGAGCCAGCATGCCACATGGTGGCCATTTTCTGCCTCGATCATCCTTGGTTCGTCTCTCCTACAGATCTCCATAGCAAATGGGCACCTAGGATGGAATCTACAGCCAGGAGGTGGGTTCGAAAGATCTGGAGGGAAGCCCGGTATAAATCTCAAGCCTCTCCTCCTTACCTCAGGTTCCGGTGTGAGAACCGATTCTATTAAGCCCTTCGTATATGGGTGGAGCGGATTTTTTATAATATCTTCTACTCTCCCCAGCTCTACTATCTTACCAGCATACATTACAATCATCCTATCCGCTATCTGTCTTACAGTTGCTATATCATGTGATATGAAGGCCAAGGCCTCTATAATTCCCTTGGATTTCATATCGAACATAGTCTTTACAACAACTTTCTGTGTTGAGACGTCCAGTGCAGAGGTAGGCTCATCTGCTATGAGGATTCTTGGCCTAAGGATCGTTGCCATAGCAAGCACAGCCCTTTGTCTCATACCTCCTGAGAGCTCAAATGGATATCTATCAACAACATCAGCTGGGAGGCCGAGACTGGTTAGGGCTTTTACGGCTAGCTCAACCACTGTATCATCGTCTATATCGTCAAAATGAGATCTCAGTATATCTCTTGCAATTCTTCTAAGCCTTAGGGTTGGCATCAGGGCGTTCATAGATGCTTGAGGCACTAATGCCATCTCCGTACCCCAGATCTTCTTTCTCAAAACATCCCTTGACATCTTCTCGAGATGTATTTTAGCCCCATCCCTACCTCTGAGAACAACCTCTCCCTCGATGAACCTTAGCGGTGGTGAGACGTTCATCATCAACACATTAGCTAGAGTGCTTTTCCCAGAGCCACTCTCACCAACAATTCCTAGAACTTCGCCACTATATATCGCAAGATCCACGCCGTCAACAGCCTTGATCTCCTTATGCCCCTTACCGACGTTCTGATAGTAGTAGGCCTTCACACCCGAGAGCCTAAGGATCTCCTCTACCATTTTACCCCCTCCTAAGCCTAGGATTAAATATTTCGTCTACAGCTGTGGCTATAATGAGAAGGGAAACCGTAGTAGCAACTATAACAGTCCCAGGCGGGACAAACCACCACCAGAGCCCCCTTCTAAATGCCTCCATAAGTGCTGCCCATTGAAGAGTTATACCCAGCGTAACCCCCTGGGTGGGTCCTAGCCCTATTATACTGAGCCCGGCCTCCCCTAAAATACCGGTATTTACATAGAGAACGAAGGCCATGAATATATAGGTAGCCATGTTGGGCATTAGATCCTCAAGAGCAAGCCTCAAACTTGAATACCCGCTCATCTTCGATAGGTATACGAACTCCCTTTCCCTGAGGCTCATCAGCTGAGCTCTTATAGCCCTGGCATACCAGGGCCAGCTAGTGATACCTAGGAGAAATGCTACAAACTCGATGCTTCTTACTTTGAAATAGCTTGCTATTAGGATAGCGAGGAGTATCGATGGTATAGAGAGAACTATATTGGTTATAGACATGAGGATCTCATCTATAATGCCTCCCCTCACACCCGCCAAGGTGCCTATAAGGGTTCCTATAGCCATAGCTATTAAGGCTGTCAAGAGGCCAACATAGAGAGACATCCTGGTTCCGTGGAGGAGCTGTGCAAGCAGATCCCTGCCATATGTGTCAGTACCTAGGGGGTATTGGGCATTTGGAGGTGTTTCAAAAGGACCTGCGAATGATAGGGGATCTCTAGGATAGAGTATAGGTCCAACGATGCCCATGATGAGGATTGCAGAGAACACTGAGATCCCTAGCGCGAGTCTTCTGTTACTTCTAAGGATCATCATATATTGAGTTGCAGAGGCTATAGAGACCATTTAGGATGTCTCACCCCCAACTCTTATTCTGGGATCTATTACAGCATAGATGAAATCCACTAAGAAGTTAGCTATATAAAGGGATGCTATTAGGATCACGAAGGCCCCCTGTATTAAGGGATAGTCAAGCGTTGAGAGACCTCTGAAAATAATATATCCCGTACCAGGGTAGCTAAACACCGTCTCAGTTATCAGCTGACCCCCCAGCACACCTCCAAGGGAGAGAGCTAAACCTGTAACTTGAGGTAGTAGGGAGTTTCTAAAGGCATATCTAAAAAGTATCTTATCACTTACGCCTAGCGCTTCGCTGAAGACCATATAATCGCTCCTAAGCTCGTAGATTGTGAGGACCCTCATCCCTATAGCCCAGCCTCCGAGAGATACTAAGACTATTGATAAGAATGGGAGCGCGTAGTGCCACAGAACATCAGCTATAAAGGATATTGTGAGAGAGGGCTCTAGACCCACAGAGTATCCCCCACCAGAGGGGAAAATCCCTAGCCTAATAGAAAATATATAGATTAGCAGCATGGCAAGCCAATAATATGGTATCTGAGATATTATGAATGATACACCTACTACAGATTTCTCAAAAGCAGTGCCCCTCCTGTAGCCGGCAATCGCACCCATATAGTTCCCAATGACCCATGCTACAAGAGTAGCTGGGACTAGGAGACCTAGGGTCCACCCTATAGAGGGCATTATAAGATCTACCACTTTTCTTGGATAAAAAGCTATTGACGTCCCGAGATCGCCTCGAAACGTCCTCGCAAGAAAGTCTAGGTATTGCTCCCAAAGCGGCTTGCCAACGCCGAACTCGTTCATCAAAGCTCTATATACCTCCCTGATCGCTTCTGGACTGGCTTGCGCCTGCTGAAAGATCTGCGTTAGAAGTAATGCTAAGGGATTGCCGGGGATACTCCTCGGCAGGATAAATACTATTGTTATAGCCACTATATATGTAGCTATGAGAAATACTAACCTAATTCCCAAGAACCTGAGAACCCTAGACGAAGGACTAGAGATCAAGGGCCATACACACTCCAACTAACTAGGTACCCTAATAGGGTTAAAAATATAATATTATAGGGAGAAAAACTATTATTGATCACCTACGCCTAAGTATATAGCCAATCCCTACTCCAACTACTAGAAGCGCGATTGCTATACCAATCGTTATAGGCCAGTTGATCTCTGAGACCACGCTTGTGGTTGTTATAGTCGTTGGGACAGACTGTGTTACATGTATAGTGAGCGTCGTTGGTTGTGCCTGTGCTGCTGTAGCTGTGACGGTAACCGGCACAGTTATGGTTATCACAGCTGTGGTTGGGGCTGGCTTTGTCACCCCAGGTTCTGGTGCAGCAGCGACCATGCTGAAAACCTCGCTGGAGGGAATCATGATCCCGCCTTGATCTATAGTCTTAGCCCATCTAGGTGGGCTTGGTGTTTGCCCCTTCTTAGCTATTCCAAAAAGTATGGGTAGATTACCCCCAGCCCAGGGGGCTGTTGGGAACCACCATGGGTTTTCGTTATTAGGCCATCCAACCCAGTATTTGGTGCTATATGCATACCAGTGGGCACCATAGAATAGGGGTATTGCTGGGAGATCTCTGTAGATTATCTCCTGCAGTCTCCCATATAGTTCCATCCTTTTAGCCGGATCTACTGTTGATGCTATTTCATCTAAGATCCGAGGTATATCTGGGTTATTGTATCTTTCCCAGTTACCTGCCGGGGCTTGTAGTCTAGGGTCTAGGACGAATCTATAAACGTTCCACGGATGATCATAGCCTGGGCCAGCGCTCCAGCCAATTATCATGTCATATGTACCCTCTACAATTCTATTCCACCAAACAGAGAAATCGGGGAACTCTGTTTTAACACCTATTCCAATTCTTCTAAGATTCTCAGCTATCATCTCGCACATGACCATCCAATCTGTCCATCCATAGGGGACTGAGATCGTGAATCCGTCGAGCCTCGTCCCATCGGGGAGCACTCTTATGCCATCTGGGCCTCTCTTTATTCCGGCATCATCTAAGATTTTGTTGGCTATATCCAAGTTTGTTTTAACTCTACAGTCAGGCGAGCCCCAAATCCTCTGACAAAGATCTGTGTTGACGAACTGTTTAAAAGCTGGCACTAAGTCATTTACCATTGACATCGAAGCCTGGATGCTATATCCGAAATAGGCTTTTTCAATCATGTCTGCATATGGTATAGCATATGCTATGGCCTTCCTCACAGCAGGGCTGGCTAGCTCTTTTCTCTTATAGTTTATGTAGAGGAGAATCACGCCTTCATCTACATAGTATGGCTTGCTAGCATACCAGGTTCTTATATCCTTGTCGAATAGCTGCCAAACAGATGGTATAAATGTCCCTGCCCAGTCAGCATCTCCCCTCTCAAATGCCTGGTTAGCTGATGGATTATCCTTGTAAATTACATGAGCGAGATACTTGGGTGCTGGTAAGCCAAATATATTTTTACCCCACCAATCATCGATCCTCTGATAAATCACCACAGTATCATCGTATCTGAGAAGCTTATATGGTCCTGAGACAACCTGCTTAGCGGGATCATCATTCTTCCACTCCTTAATCTTATCCCCCCTCTCCTGGAATATGGGCTGTATCACATGCTTGGGCATCGGGGTAAAGCCAAGGGCACATCCTATAAATGAGAAGTAGTTTACAGGGCTCTTGGCCTTCACCTCATATACTTTCTCCCCAGCAGCCTTGATATATTCGACATAGTCCCAGCACCCAGTTCCAGGGCCTAGCTTGACCTGCTGTGTGACGTAGTATGTATACTCGACGTCTTGAGCTGTTATCGGATTCCCATCGCTCCACCTAGCCTCAGGCCTTATATAGACTCTCAGAGTGACCTTATCTACAAACTCGAATTTCTGACCTATTAGTGGGAGCCATGCGTCGAAGAACCAGCTGTAGATAAACATAGGTACGTATAGGAAGAGACCCGCTCCCCATGTTGTCTGCGGCGAGTAGAGATTCCATGATGGCGGCGGACCCCACTGGGCTCCAATTACATATACTGTGTCTTCGCGGGGAACTTGCTGTGCTTCGACATGGAGACCTACTCCAAGCGGTATCAGTAGCGAGATAGCGATCAGGACGATAGGGGCTACTACGTAGTTATACTTGCTAACACCTCTCACCTTAGAATAACACCTCATGTATAGATAGTCTTATGAGACTTATAAATTTGTTGAACTTCACCATATAAAATTATATCTATATCTTGATTTAGCCGGTATATTTCACAGTTAATAGAGAAAGCTTGGAAACATATAATTTAAAATATACTATTATAATAACTTAAATATAACTATATTTATTTAAAATTTATATTATTAATATATTATAACTAAAAGTCTTGCTCCTTTAGGTGGGTGGAGTTTAGGCTTAGCATTGTTGCATTTACGCGATATAGGTGGGATGAATTGCTGATGATTAGATGCTTATATTTTCTGTGGCTTTTTATACTATTTCGAGGTAGGTTGCGCAGTATCCCGAGGACTATGTCTACGCAACATCCTGACAATGCTAGGGTTCCTGGCTGGGCTGCTGGTGAGGTGATCGAGGGCGAGGCTGAGGTTGAGGAGGCATATAGAGCGTTCTCTGTGCTGGGGATCCAAGAGGTTATGTGGGATGCTGAGGGTAAGGATGTGGATACCCATGTTGTTAGGAAGCTCCTCTCCCGATACCCTGATTTCTTTGAGGAGAGGGTTCTGGGTAGGGATGTCTTTATAACCTATAGGATACCTAATCCTAGAGTTGAGGGTGCTGAGAGGAAGGTTTTCTCCGAGACTATGGAGAGTATAGCTGTTTCGTGTGATGTTGCTCAGAGGTTCTATGGCGATGATGTGTCACCTATCTTCGAGGTGATCTTGCCCCTCACAACAAGCTATCATGAGCTGATATCTGTTCTTAGATATTATGAGAAGGTTATAATCGGTAGGGGGGATATAGAGCTTCTCGAGGGGGTCAGGGTGAGGGATCTCATTGGTGATGCATGCCCCAAATCGATCGAGGTGATCCCGCTTGTAGAGGATATGGAGAGTCTCCTTGGCATAGGCAGGATCGCTGCTGGATTTTGGAGGGTTGTTAAGCCACCATATATGAGGGTCTTCATAGCGAGGTCAGATCCGGCTATGAACTATGGGATGTTCAGCGCAGTCCTCCTAGCTAAATACGCTCTCAGCGAGCTTTCAAAGCTATCTAGGGAGATTGAAACACCTATCTATCCAATCATAGGAGTTGGATCTCTACCCTTTAGAGGGCATATGAGCCCTGAGAACTATGTAAACGTGATCGAGGAGTATAGAGGGGTATATACATTCACAATACAATCAGCCTTTAAATACGACTATCCAGAGGAGATGGTGGTCGGGGCTGTCAAGGCTATAAACAACTCAAAGCCAGGGGAGGCCTACGAGCTAGATCATTGGGAGGCCAGATCTCTCGAAAAGATAGTTAGAAAATACACAGCCAGATACCAGACAATAATAGAGGCCATGGCTGGAGCTATAAACACAGTAGCAAACTATATACCGAGGAGGAGGGCGAGGAAGCTCCACATAGGGCTATTCGGATATGCTAGGGAAGCTGGTAGGGTAAGGCTACCGAGGGCAATCACATTCTGCGGAGCCATGTATACAATGGGGATCCCGCCAGAGCTCCTAGGCATCTCAGCACTCGAAGAGCTTAGAGAGGAGGAGTGGGATTTGGTGGAAAAAGTCTATAGAAACCTAGGAAGGGATTTAGGGGCAGCTGCAAAATACTATAACCCCGAGGCTCTGGAGCTCATCACCAAGATCTTCGGTGTTGATAGAAGCATTGCAAGAGAGATCCAAAGGGATATCGAGTTTCTAGAAAAACAGCTAGGGATAAGGGTGGGAGGAAACAGCTATAGCGAGAGGAAACACTCATACTTCTCAACACTCTTCCTACTAGCACATAGAGAGGGCAGGGTTGAAGAGGCTAAAACCCATGTTCTGGAGATGGCTTTAATAAGAAGATCTATTGGTTAGCAACATCGGATCATCTGAAAATGCTGGGCAACTATATTAATGAATGCCGGCTCCTACGAGAACCGAAGAAGTAAGGATCCACTATAGGTTAGCGATCTCGAGGGTTTATTAAATCATGTTGAAAGGAGAGACCTAACAGAAGATCCCTGATTAGAGGGTTTATTAAATCAGAGTCTCTCTTTATTAGATATTTTAACCAATATAAAGCTTGGGTCCCGGGATTTGCCTAGGCATAGCAGAAAGGTTGCGATTATAACTGGTGGTGCTAGAGGTATAGGGGCTGCTATAGCCTATAGGCTGGGCTCTGAGGGTGCTAGGGTTGCTATATTCGATATAGATGGCGAGGCAGGGCTCTACAGGGTTAATGAGCTGAGGAGCTCTGGCATCGATGCCATTTTTGTGAGGGGTGATGTCTCTAGAGAGGGGGATGTGGTTAGATGTGTTGACGAGGTTTTAAAGATCTATGGCGGTGTAGATATCTTGGTCAACAACGCTGGGATCGGCTCTTCTGGGAGGCATCTCTTCGACCAAACCCTGGATGAGTGGGAGAGGGCTATAGCTGTGAATCTAACAGGGCCCTACCTATTCTCAAAGCATGCTTCGAGGATAATGGCTTCTAGGGGAGGGGGCGTTATAATAAATATAGCGAGTACAAGAGCCCTCCAGTCGGAGCCCAACACAGAGGCATACTCAGCATCTAAGGGAGGCCTCCTAGCCCTAACCCACGCACTAGCGATGAGCCTCTCAAGATATAGGATAAGCGTTGTCTCCATATCGCCAGGCTGGGTTGATACTAGCAGGTGGGCCTAACCCCCTAGAGAGCCTAGGCTATCGAGGCTTGATCATATGCAGCACCCCGCAGAAAGGGATAAGCTGGGTAGATGTAGAGTTATAGCTATATCTGGCACAGTTTCTCGGTAGATAGTGGGGATAAAAACAATGAACCACCATCTACCTCTCAACGGTCTCTCCGAGCCCGCTCACCGCAGTAGCTCACCACAGTCGCCCGATGGCTCATAGCCCCACGGCTCTCGTGAGCTCGGAGGCACCAACAGATATCAGATATATATCTCTGGGGTTTATAAGCATCAGCATACGTGAAAATAAGCATTACAAATGATTATAAAAACTGAAACAGCCCTCTCTACAAGCCTCTGCGCCTCTAACATTATCTCCCTGGGGTGGTGACAATGTAGGCGTCTACAAGCTTCTCTAGAATCCTTATGAGAATGGGTTTATGAATAGCCTCAGGACGAAGACACTTATAACGAATGCCGAGGATATTAAAATAACTAGCAGGGGTTTCAGCCGAATTGCGGCTTCACATCCCTATAGAACGATACAAGACCTGCAGCAGTAGCTAACCCCGGACCCTCTCTCTTCTTCCTCTTTACACTCAAATATCCTCCCTAAATAATTATAGCCTTAAAGGGCTATATTCTAATAGAGAAGACTTACAGCCTAACCCTATGTGTCTCTATACCACAGGATCTTTGCTTTCCTCAACTAGCTGATCTGACTGACTCCATATACCTTAGCTTCTAGTAACATAATCGTTTTAGAAATTAAAGGGGCTTAACGAATATTATTTTAACTTATTCCTGGTACCAATATCCTTAATTAACATTGTTAGCAGATCTAGAAAATATGGCTGTGCTAAGTTAGGACTTTACTTAGCTGCCCCTTCTCTATGGCTAACCTTAGCTCTCTAGCTATTCTTCTACCAGTGCTCATAGGCTCCTCCCAGTAGAGATAGGAGTACGGGCTTCCATCTATATAGAGGTTTGTACCCGCTACTATCCTCCCTGAGAACTCAAAGACCTTTATCTTTAAGTCCCTATCTATTACAAAAACCTGAAAGCCTCGCCCTTCAGGGCGGGGATGGCTAATTCTTATAAGCTTCCTAAGGTTTTGATCATTTTTGGAGGGGGCTCTATGCCTGCGGGTGATGAGGGGGCGCTAACCCTTTCAATTGGAATGAGGGTTAGTCCCGAGCCTGCTGGCATAGAGCTCCTCAGAAGATATAATGTGGCCCTTAACTATGCTATAAACAAGATCCTAAGCCTGAACCTAAAGACCATCAAGGATGTGCATAGGGAGCTCTACAGAGAGCTTAGAGAGTGGTTCGGGCTATCATCTAGGATTGCTCTTGACTGCTATAGGGATGCGCTAGCTAATGCAAGGGCTTGGAGGAGAAACCCTTATAGGGGTAAGAGGCCTAGGGTTAAGAAGCTTAGCATGTTGCTACATCCAGGATCGGGATATAGAATTGAAGATGGCTATGTTGAGATCATAGGAGGGATCAGGCTAAAGATCATTGGCTGGGATAGGAGGTATGACCAGTATGAGAATAGAGAGGCTAGGCTTGTCTATCGAGAGGAGAGGATGATCCTGTGGATCTCCAAGAGGATCCCCAAGCCAGAGCAATACAAGCCAAGAGATGCCATAGCCGTAGATATCAATGAGAGGAAGATAGTCTATGGAGATGACGAGATAAACAAGGATATAGACACAGCTATTGATGGGGCCTATAGATGGAAGATCCTTGCGGAAAATCTGCAGAAAAAATACTCCTCACCAAAATATCCAGCTTGGAGGAGGAAAGCTATACTAAATAGAATCAGATCATATCATAGGAAGGCTAGGAATGTCCTTGAGGACTGGGCTAGGAAGACACCGCTAAAGATCGTTAGACTAGCTGTGAAGCTTCAACACGCTGTTGCTAGAGAAGATCTAACAGGGCTGATAAACTCCCTGAGAAAGATCAGGAACAAGGATCACAGAACCAAGCTGATCATAATGGGATATTCAAGGCTTGTTAAGTGGATAGACTGGCAGGCTATGAAGCACGGAGCACCAATAGTTATAGTAGATCCCAGGGGGACATCCTCAGAATGCCCATTATGCGATTCAAAGCTTGAGGAAAACGGATATAGAAGATTAAAATGCCCTATCTGTGGATTCGAAGCAGATAGAGACGTTATAGGAAAGCTAAACATAAGGAAGAGAGCTTTGAAAAAGCTAAAGATCAAAGCAATTCCTGGGGGAGTTCTGGCCCCCCTCACTGCCCCCCAGATGACAGATGTATCCCTGAATAGATGGGGGGAACCGATGATCCGCTCACAAAGGGGCGGGGAACCCCCGCCCTTTAGGGCGGGGAGGAGGTCAGATCCTCGGAGAGGTAGTAGTAGGGAGGGGTTTAGTCCAAATCGAGGTGGGGTGGTATGGAAAGTCGCTCACGCTTTAAGCCGGAGGAGCTGCTTGAGGGGTATGATCTGAGAAGCCTTAGCATAGCATCTATAGCTAGCCACTCAGCTCTCGACATCTTCGACGGGGCTAAGGATGAAGGATTTAGAACGGTAGCCGTCTGCGAGGTCGGTAGGGAAAAGGCTTACTCTAGATTCGATAGAATTGTAGACATACCCATAGTTCTCGAGAGGTTCTCGAAGGTGATTGAGCCGGAGGTGGTTAAGAGGCTTAGGGAGCTCAATGCCGTGTTCATACCTAACAGGAGCTTCTCGGTCTATGTAGGCTATGACGCTATAGAGAATATCTTCAACATCCCGATCTTTGGTAACAGGTATCTGCTTAGGTATGAGGAGAGGGCTGGGGAGAAAAACTATTATAAGCTACTTGATGAGGCTAGGATCAACAGGCCTAGGATCTTCAACAGACCCGATGAAGTAGATAGGCCTGTTATCGTTAAGCTACCTCACGCTAGGAAGAGAGTTGAGAGAGGATTCTTCATAGCTGCCGACCGTGATGACCTAGCCCGTAAAGCTAGGGAGCTAGCATCTAGGGGCATGATCAGGCTTGAAGACATACCTAAGGCCTCCATAGAGGAGCTGGTCCTCGGAGCACACTTCAACATAAACTACTTTAGATCCATAGCCAGGGATAGGGTGGAGATCCTCAGCATAGATAGGAGGATCCAGAGCAACCTAGACGGCTTCCTAAGGCTCCCCGCCAGCGTCCAGCTCGAGATCGGGGAGTATGTAGACATAGAGATGATCGAGGTGGGGCATGAAGCAGCTACGATTAGGGAGAGCCTCTTAGAGAAGCTCTTCGACGTAGGGGATCGTTTTGTTGAGGCCTGCAGAAAGTTGGAGCCACCCGGGGTTATTGGGCCCTTCACATTGCAGCTTATAGTTACCAAGGATCTAGATCTCATAGTCTTCGACGTCGCCCTAAGGATAGGGGGAGGCACCAATATCTACATGGGTATAGGTAGCCAGTACAGTAAGCTGTACTTCGGTAGACCGATCAGCATGGGTAGGAGGATCGCTATGGAGATTAGAGAATGTGCCGAAACTGGGTGCATCAAGGAAGTAGTAACCTGAGGTGAGGATCTTGAGCCTCCCAAGCCCTATATGCCCCTTTGACTGGAGATATGGCTCTGAGGAGATGAGAAAATTATTCTCCTTGGAGGAGATGGTGAGGAGATACCTCCAGGTTGAGAAGGCCATCATGGTTGGATTGGAGGCAGCGCGTTTAGCCCCCGATGGCTGCTCAAAGGCCTTGGACACATGCTTAGAGAGTGTGAAAGCTTCGGATGTGTACTCTATGGAGGCTTTGACAGGTCATGACATAGCCTCTCTAGCCTTTATACTGGGGGAGAGGTGTGGTGAGTGCGGCCGCTACGTACACCTAGGTGCTACGAGCTATGATATCATCGATACAGCATGGGCTCTGATTATCAGAGATGCTCTAGCCATAGTTAAGAAGAAGCTGAAGACTATTGTGGATAGGTTATCAGAGCTGGCCCTGGAGTATAGAGATATAGTTATGATTGGGCGTACGCACGGTCAGCACGCACTACCAATTACCGTAGGGTTTAAGTTTGCTAACTACGTCTATGAATTATCTAGAAGCTTCGAGAGGCTCTGCGAGCTGGAAAAGAGGGTAGTGAGGTCTAAAGTATCTGGCGCTGTGGGCACGATGGCCGGATGGCTGGGCAATGGGTTAGTTGTTGAGGAGGCTGCCTCTAGATATCTAGGGCTTGAACCCCACGTGATAACTACTCAGGTAGCACCTAGAGACGGCTTTGCTGAGGTTGTGCTCACAATAGCTATACTAGCCTCGCAACTAGATCGCTTCGCCCTAGAGGTAAGAGAGCTCTCTAGGAGTGAAATAGGTGAGATGTACGAGTCTGAGCCAAGGGTGGGGAGCAGTGCAATGCCCCATAAGCGGAACCCCGTGATAGCTGAGAGGATCTCTGGGCTAGCTAAGCTAGCTAGATCCTTCTCTGTAGCCGCGCTAGAGAATATCCCACTAATGCATGAGAGAGACCTAACTAATAGTAGCAGTGAGAGGATCCTCGTGCCCCACGCGTTTCTAGTGATTGACCAAATGTTGGAGGATATGACTAGGCTACTCAAGGTACTCTATATCGATCGGGAGGCTATAAAGAGAAATCTAGAGCTAACTGGAGGAGCGATCATGGCTGAGTCAGTGGTGATTAGGCTAGTTCAGAAAGGGCTATCGCGTCATGAAGCCCACAGGCTACTAATGCAGATAACTAGATCCATGAGACCGGGAGCCAGCCTAGAGGAGGAGATCCTCAAACACGAAACACTATCTAAATACCTAAGCCCAGAAGAGGTGAGAGAAGCTATAGAGCCTGCTAAGTACCTCGGCAACTACTCAGAGCTCATAGAAAGAGCCCTCAGTTACTGGCAGAAGATCTCTAGATGCTAAAGACATTAGGGACATTAAAACAGCTGACCTCCTCCCCTTTCAATCTCCACCCCACCCGCTGATGCGGGAGGGTTTGTGGTTCTACTATCATAATACTTTCAATCCTAATATATCTTTTAGCTGTTCATCGGTTCCCCATCTATTCGGGTTTACATCTGTCATCTGAGGGGCAGTGGGGGTGGTCAGAACTCCCCCGGGAGGATTTATCCTTAGCTTCTTCAATGCTCTCTTTCTTATGTTTAGCTTTCCGATGACATCCCTATCCTCTTCAAAGCCACATCTTGAGCATCTAAGCCTTCTATAATCAACCTCTTTTAATCCCTTGGAATCACATTTAGGACACTTAGACGATGTCCCATTTGGATTTACAATGGCTAGCGGAACCCCCTGTTTCTTAGCATACCAATCAATCCACTTCCCAAGTCTCTTATAGCCCATTATTATGAGCTTTGTCCTGTGATCCTTGTTCTTTATCTTACTCAGAGAATTTATCAGCCCCTTGAGATCCTCTCTAGCAACTGCGTATCCAAGCCTCTTAGCAAGCTTCACTATCTTAAGCGATGTTTTTCTAGCCCAGTCTTCAAGTATATTTCTAGCCTTTCTGTGATAGGATCTTATTCTGTTCAGGATCCCCCTTCTCCTCCATGCAGGATACCTTGGAGAGGAGTATTTCTTCTGGAGATCCTCGGCAAGGAGCTTCCATCTATGGGCTTCACCGATCTTGGTGTCTCTCTCCTCATTGATCACGTGATCTCCATACACGATCTTCCTCTCATTGATATCAACAGCTATAATATCCCTAGGCTGGTAAGGCTCTGGCTTAGGCACCTTCTTTGATATCCAAAGCATCATCTTTCCATCTCTATAGACTAGCCTTGCCTCTCTATTCTCATACTGATCATACCTCCTGTCCCAGCCGATGATCTTGAGTTTAACCCCTCCTATGATCTCTACGTAGCCTTCTTTAACCCTGTATCCCGAGCCTTGGTGTAATAGCATGCTAAGCTTCCTAACCCTTGGTCTCCTCCCTTTCCTAGGATTATTCCTCCAAGCCTTGGCATTTGCAAGGGCATCCCTATAACAGTCAACAGCAGTCCTGGAGGAAGTCCAAACCGCTCTCTCAGCTCTCTATATAGAGCATTATGAACACTCCCAATGCTCCTCAGATCCAGCCTCAGAATCTTGTTTATAGCATAGTTCAGGGCTGTGTTGTATCTTCTGAGGAGCTCTATGCCAGCAGGCTCAGGACTAACCCTCATAGCTATTGAAAGGGTTAGCAAACCCTCACTACCAGAGGCCATAGAGCCCCTCCAAAAACAAATACCTGGAAGCTATTAAAACCATCCCCGCCCTGAAGGGCGGGGCTTTCAGTTGTAAACTAAAACAGCAGAGTAATGTTGTTTTTCGAGAAAGAGCGATCGAATGTCAGGAGGCCGGTGAAGATTTATAAACCTTAATAACAACTAATATGCTTGCAAGTGGGCATCGAGATCCTGAGAGCCTCAAAACTACGACCCGCTTAGCGAGATCGAGAGCAACTTGGTAAAACTCATAGCGGTGTTAAGTCATTAATCCCTCTCTAGGGGGCTAACACCCAAGACCTCAGCATAAATAAGATGATCTACTATAGAATTGAAAGGGGAGGGGTCATAGAATTCTCCATGGTTAGTTTTTGTATATCTCGTTGAGAAGAGGATCTCTAAGTATATTATGGAGAGATTAGTTTTAGCACGGGCTCTGTCAATGGTTGTAAGTATTCTCACTCTTAGCTTTGTAAATGCAGATCTATCTATATCGTTCTCTAAGTATTTTCTCTACCTCCTCAATATATCTATGAGTTTTTTCAAGCTCGAACTTTACATCCTCAACATCAACTATACCCTCGTAGAAAACTAATTCATGTAGATAGTGTTCTCTAGCTGCATACCTATCTCTAAAACCGAACTCCGCCAGTCTAGGATCTTTTTCGATCTCTCTTAAGAGCCTCCTCCTCTCCGAGTAACTCGAAGGCACCTTACCAACAAGCTTTAGCAGGAGAGCATTAGTTGACTGAACAATAGAATTCCAAGCCTTTTCAGCAGCATCTCTAATCCTAATAACATCACCACTTCTCACACCTTCCTCAAACTCTCTCAGAGCTTCCTCAAGAAACCTCTTAGCATCCTCAAGATACACCTTAATTCTCTCCTCAACATTCAAAGCCGCCACCACAACCACAAAATTCCTAATCAACACATCATTAATACATTACCGTGGAATACTCAACTCATTCAAAACCTATCCAAACGATCATAAACTACAATCTCTCTTAGCTCAGCATCTTCAAACCCATAACATTACTACCCTCCCCACCCTGAAGGGCGGGGTTTGCTTACTGTTTATCAATGTTGTGGGTAAATAGTTATGTGGCAATGGGGTTGGTGGATAGCAGGGTTTTGTTGCTGGCTAGCATGATGCTTGAGAGGTATCCTCTCTGCGATAGATGTCTTGGGAGGTTCTTTGCAGGGCTTGGCATGGGTCTTTCGAATTTTGAGAGGGGGAGGTCTATAAAGGTTCTAATGGCTATGGAGCTTCATGCGGAGGCTTCCAGGGATCCACAGGCTTTTAAGGATAAGATATATCTCTACTCTTTAAATGCTGGCGAGCCCTTTTCAAGCCTCTATAAACATATATATGGTCTAGATCCTCCGAAGCGGTCTCCATGCTATGTATGTGGCAGTAGGATAGAGATGATTATAGATGAGTGGGTTAAAAGGGTTGGCGAGGCTCTGAGGGCCATGGGTTTCAGGAGATTCATACTTGGTGCTAAGCCTCCTGAGAGCTCTTTAGAGGCTGAGGAGGAGATAGCTAGGGAATTCTCGCTACAACATTGGGAGTCGATTAAGAACGAGCTTAAAAGGGAGATCGGAAAGGGTGTTTCGAGATCCTATAGTTTTGAGCCTGACTTCAGCGATCCCGAGATAATGCTTATCCTAGACATATCTAGAGGATCTATAGAGGCTGTGATACCCTCTCTAATAGTTAGCTCCAGAGTTGTGAAGCTTGTGAGGGGTGTTAGCTTTAAGAAGAGGCCGGGGAAAAGATCTTTGGAGGATATTGTTGAAAGAGCCGCAGAAGATCTGGGAGAGGGTGTTAGGATCTCAATACCTGTTAGGGATACATCTAGATATAGAATTCTTGGTGATGGCTGCTACTCAATACTCGAAATCAGATTCCCCAAGCCTGGGAGAAGAAACCTAGAAGCAATATCCAGCGCAATCAATAGAAGACAGGAAATATACATAATAGATATAGTTGGAAAGGGGAGAAGAAAAGATATAGAGGATCTAGCGAGTAGAGTAAAGAGAATAACCTATAGAATATATATATATTCAAACAAGAAGCTCGGAGATATAGAAATAGAGAAGCTGAAAAGCCAAAGCCCCATAACACTTGAGCAGAGAACACCAAAAAGAATAGTGGAAAGGGGAGGAGTTGAGAGAATATACAAAGGAGATCTGAAGATCGAAGCAATCCACAGAATATCCGAAAAGACATTCGAGATCATAGCATCGGCATCAAGCAAAATATACATCGAGGAAGCCATAACAGGAGATGAGGGAAGAACATCCCCCAGCTTGTCATCAATACTAAGCACAGATCTAAAGCCTCTAGAGATAGATGTGATCAGGATAGAACTATAGCTATATTTCTATATAACCTGCCCTTCAATTCTATCTTCTAATTCTATAGAAGATCTCTTTGCAGGGGTCTCCGGCCCATTACCCTTATTCCCTCTCGGGGACTCAGGGCTATGGATTTTATCATAGCCTCGGAGGCATGGGTTTGATCTAGTGTATCTAACACTTCCATTGAGTATCGCTAGAGGTTGGCCCGAGGCTCACAAGCATAACCATCATAATTGAGAATACCAGAAGGTACAGAGCTTATAAGCCTTAGCCATCCTCGCCCTGAAGGGGCGAGGCTTTCAGTTGTTAAGCTCCTACTAGAATTCAAGCAATGAAGTTGAGAGCCGGTTGAATATTAAAAATTTCTGGGAAAGCATTTGAATGGGGTATGCTGTGGGCTCTGTGGTTGTCGACGTCGAGGTTCGCGGTCCTAGGGGTAGGGTTAGGCTGAGGTCTCTTGTTGACACAGGATTCTACGGGGATATCATTACTGCCCCGGAGAAGGTTGAGGGGTTGGGTATAGAGTTTAAATATGAGAGGCCTAGAAAGCTTCCGAACGGCGAAGCTATTAGGGTTAGATATGGTGGTGGTGAGATCAGGGTGGGGGATTCCATAACCTACGGGGATATCGAGGTCTGGCCCGACCTCAAGCTGCCTGCAGGCGTTGACGCTCTGCTAGGCGTGACAGCCCTCGAGAAGCTAGGATTCAGGGTAGACCCGAGAACGGGGAAGCTAGAGAAAATAGAGTTATACCTACCGTGAGTCTTCTGACCTCCTCCCCACCCTGAAGGACGAGGCTTTCAGTTGTAATAGCTATAAATTCCTTCTAAAAGCTGAAAGAGGTGCTTAACTATCTTTATAAAAAGATCAAATATGGATAGCTTTTCTCCAGACATGTCTAAACTTTGGATTTAGATTTAAGAGATGCATAGAGGGGTATGGAGAGTGCGGAAAGAATCGAAATTAATAGTAGTCCTGGTTTAAAGGATCCGGTTATCTCTTTTATAAAGCCTAGAATCGTTGGAAGTGTAAGCGCCGAAGCCTGGATAGCTATACCGGCTATCCCCCCTATTTTCCCGACTACCTCGTATGGATATGCTCTGATTATAGCTAGCCAGAGCAAAGGAGCTCCAAATCTAGAGGACGATATCGATGCTAGAAAGGATATTGTGGGGAGATAGCCTTGTGAGAGAAGCAATAAAGATGCTGACATAATAGCTATTGATGGGATCAAGAGAACCTTGACTCCTCTCAATCCTACTATCCTGTCTGAGATCAGACCAGAAGCAATGCTTGTTAGAGAACCTAGAAAAAGAGTTAGCAACGCAAGTAAAGCGAGATCCGCTTCTCTAAAGCCTAGCTCTTCTGCTAAGTATGTGCTGGCCCACGATACTAGAAAGAACCAAGAGGTAAGCACTAAATAGAATGCTACTGCAACTTGAATAGAGCTTTTTATCAGCTTCTTATAATCTATAATGTATTTTACCACGATGTTATTAGTTTTACAGGCAACCTGCATACCTTCTTGATTTCTATATATGGTGACATTAGTGAGAGATACCAGGAATCCGCATAGCGACACTATAAAGAGGGCATTCCTCCATCTCTCCTCAAACTGAGAGACCAATATATATGCTATAGAGAGCCCAATTAAGGATCCTAGATCATATGCTGTGGTGGAAATACCTTGAAGTTTCAAGGGAACCTCGCGTGCTACAATTTTAGCGCAGGATGGCCAAATAGATGCCATAAAGATCCCCGCAATTAATCTTAAGAACATAAATAATAGATAGCTTTGGGCAATGCTAATCACCATTATACTTATTGATATCACTGCGATAGATGCCGCCAGCATTCTTCGAGGATCTATTCTATCTATGAGAATTCCAGTCACTATTGAGGCTGGCATTGCTGAAATTGAGGGTGCGGAAATTAGAAATCCCATTTCAACATATGAGATCCTGAGATCCCTTATTATCTGATATGCGAAGGCTGCGGGGGCTATCACGTTAGCTGTGCCCAGCGATGTAGAGATTAAGAGCGTTGGCAATATCAATAGGATTGACTTGGAACCCTGCATAATCGATCCACACCTATGCTAGTTTTCTATTTTTAGCCTGCTACCCTGTCTTCCCAAAGATCCTGGGTGGGGCTACATTTAGCTCTTCTGATGTCTTAAGGAGTAGGTTCCATGTTTCCATATCTATGGGGATGCCCATAGATCTTCTCTTCGTCTCCTCCCTTTCCTCGGGCTCGCCGGGCAATAGGATCTCCTGGCATCCCTGCGCTTTTCTCGACCTCTTTATCTTGTTTATAAGCCTATCTAGATCCTCTAGGTAATCGCTATATGATCTAAAGGATCCCACATCTATAGATATGATTAGAAATCCCCCTTGTGTAGATGGATGGGAAGGTATCTCGGTGCTGCTAGGCGCTCCTAGGAGGATGCTGGAGAGCATCTCTACTGCAAGTGATAGGGCATATCCTTTATACCCCCCAAAGGGTAGGAGGACGCCTTCAAGAGCTTCTTTAGGATCTGTTGTTGGTCTGCCCTCTCTATTTAGAGCCGCACCTTCAGGGATCCTCTCTCCCCTCATAGCAGCCAGCCTAATTTTGAAGTGCGCAATAGCACTAGTAGCCATATCGATTACAATCCCTTTGCCTCTCTGACCTGGGAATCCTATGGAGATTGGGTTAGTTCCGAAGATCCTATCTACACCACCCCATGGAGCTACTATCGCAGGCGAGTTAGCCATTACAATACCTATTATACCCTCACGAATAGCCATGAGAGTGTAATATGCCAACATACCTACATGACCTAGATTTCTTACACCCACAGCGCTAATCCCGCTTCTTCTAGCCTTCTCTAATGAGAGTTTTGTAGCCCTTACAGCTATAGGGATTCCCAGCCCTCCACCTCCATCGATCATAGCATGTGAAGGGCCTTGCGAAAGGATCTTGATTTCTGGGCTCGGCTTCACCAACCCCCTTTTAATACCTTCTATATAGTAAGGGATCCTAATTAGTCCATGGGAATCCACCCCCCTTAAGCTAGCAAGCACTAGGTGATCAGCTATTATGTCGGCATCCTCTCTAGGCACGCCAACCCTGATAAAGCATTCTCTCGCAAATCTAAGAGCCTCGTTCTCTTGGATCAGAACATACTTCTCCAATAGGGACACCGATATTACTGCTTACCAAGGCTACTAATAATTCTAGTTCTTATGATTAAGCTTTAACAGTATACCTCATTCTTTGATAACGCTAAACACATGTATTCACACGTATATATTGTTTTTCAGCGAAGGCAATAGCTATATATGAGTTATTAATTAACATGTCTTGAGATTTTCCCTTAAACTTATAATTGAAAGCCTAGCCCTTTAAGGTAGAAGAGGGTCAGATTTCATAGTACTTTAGCGCGTTGTCATAAAGAATCTTTTTCTTAGCGCTATCCGCTATATCGGAGTAAATGACTCTGAAGACAGCTGCCTCTGTATAGGCGATAGGTGTTCTTGTTGCCAAGACTACTAGATCTTCTCCTATAGAGTCTACAAGCTCTCTTACTCTATCGTATTGATATCCATAGAGAGTATCGCTTGAGGTGTCAACATATAGTTCGAGATCCGATATTCTAGCTAGATTATTTTTAAGAAGCTCATATCGGAACGAAGCAAATAGTATCTTCTTACCGCATATTTTATCAATATTTCTTAAGAATCTCTCGAGATGTTCATCCTTAATCATATATATTAGTTTGTATGCCCTATGCATCTCTCTAATGTCCTCTAACAGATCTAATATAACGATTTTGCGGCCCTGACTACATAGATCCTCTACCAGCCTTATGGAGCTTTTAGCATCTAGTCTAAAGCCGTGATATGCAGGGCTCATAACATAGGCTCTGAAATAGGGCTCTACTATCTCTTCAATAGCAATATTATTTATTGTTATATAGCTTGGGTTAATGCCTCCTAGAAGATCTATTTCCACGTCCTTAATATTTTCCCTCTCCTTCCTATATATGTTAAGGGCTATTCTGTTAGCCTTGAAAGGATCTCTGTAGAATAGAGATGAGAAGTTGATCAGGTATATTTTTTTAAACCCCTTCGACCTCATGTGGGTGGCTACTTCAGCTAGGCTTTCTGCAAATAATCTTCTAAATGGATAGCTCCCAAAAAATGATAGCGCGTCAATCACAGCTGAACACCTTGCAGGGATTATCGCGGTAGATCATGATCTTGGTGTTAGGATCTATATCAGCGCCCTCTATTCTAGCAATGGAGGTTGTGTAGATGTTATCGCTTCCAAATAATATATTCTCTTTATAATAGTGCTTAACTAGATCTTCTATCATATAGCTATCCCCGACACTACCTCCAGTATCTATGTAGAGGTTCCTAGCATCGCATAGCCTTAGCATCTCCACAGTATTCTCCCAATCGCCTCCACCGCCTATATGGGCAGCTATAACCCTTATCCTCGGCCATCTACGTGTGATTCTGCAGAGATCTCCTATATCGGCTTCCCTAGGCCTGCTTCTAGGATAGATCCTATGGGCTATGTGGATGAGTAGCGGTACGTCGTATTGTTTAGCTAGTTCTATATATGGCTCTATCAGCTTGATCCTAGGCTTAACAGATCTATAGATCTCTCCAATGCCTCTGAATCCTTCTTTTAAGAATTTCTCAGCCATATAAAGATCCATGCTATTTAATAGGTTTACAAATACAACTCCCCTAAATACGCTATACCTCCTAGCAAGCTCTAGGATCTTCCTGTTCCCTCTGGCAACGCTCTCATGATCAGGATTCATGCTTCCTAGATCGAATGGGTATACCGATATAAAGGCTCTCTCTACATTAAATTTATCTATGGCCTTTAGGAGGGCTTTATTGAGATCGTCATTGTAGAAGGTGTGGACATGTACATCTACTATACCAACCCCTTTTCCACGCAGATGTTCGAATATCATACCGATAATAGTAATATTAACTTGGGGGTATTAATAAGTTTTTGGTGAATATATAGGTGGGCATTTCAGATCTTCCCAGTGAGATTAGGGATGAAGAGGAGTTAGATGAGATGCTATCAAGTCCCTACCCAGAGACTATTGAGGATCTGAAGCACATAGATGGCGATTTCCTAGTTCTGGGGGCTGGCGGTAAGATAGGTCCTAGCCTGATTATGATGCTGGCTAGAATATTAGAGAAGATAGATCCTTCGAGGAAGGTCTATGCAGTATCTAGATTCACAAGGAAAGGTGTAGTTGATAAGCTATCTCGATATAAAAATGTCGAGATCATAGAGCTAGATCTTTCAAGCAGGAAGGCCATAGATCTTCTCCCAGAGGCAAAGAACATTATATATATGGTTGGCAGGAAGTTCGGCACAGAAGAAGATCCCGGGCTTACGTGGATCACGAACACCTATATACCAGCACTTGTCGCAGAAAGGTTTAGCAGATCTAGATATATAATCTATTCTACAGGAAACGTATACCCCCTTGTTCACATATCGACAGGGGGATCTACAGAGGACTCAGAAGTAGGGCCGGTAGGCGAATATGCTTGGTCAGCACTTGCCCGGGAGAGGATTATGAGTTATTTTATCAGGAGGAACAAAGACTCCTCTGGCGTTATCGTGAGGCTCAACTACGCTTGCGAGCTGAGATATGGGGTTTTAGTCGATATAGCCCTCAAGGTCTATAAGGGTGAGCCAATAGATCTTTCAACAAATTATGTAAACGTGATCTGGCAAGGAGACGCCAATAACTATGTACTCAGATCCTTGAAGCTAGCCTCCAACCCTCCAACAATAATCAACCTGACAGGGCCAGAGATAGTATCTGTAAAATGGGTTGCTGAGGAGTTTGGAAAGAGATTCAATAAGAAGCCCATCTACACGGGAGAGGCTATGGATACAGCCCTTCTAAATAATGCTTCTAGGGTATTTAGCTACTTCGGCTATCCCAGAGTTCCTTTGATGAAGATGATCGATTGGATAAGTAAATGGATATTAGCTGGAAAAACCATCTATAATCTACCAACACATTATGAGGTGAGGACAGGCAAGTTCTAGCCATCCCACCTACCTCTAGATGATCGCTTACCAAGAGACTCTCAACTCATCCACGCCAATTCCCTGCTAACGGATCTATGGTTCTTATAAATTCGTAAATATGTTATTGGGATCTCATATGCCCATGTTACTCTGTGTTTAAGCTTTTTATCCTTTATCCCAGCTATCACGGCTCTAACGACATTCAATAGGGAATTCTGGGTCAATTGGTAGTAGATTATGTTTGTGAGGCTCATCAGCGCTATGAGTAGGCTTCCAGCTGTTAGATATAGTGCGAAGTTAGCTGTGAGATATGCTGCCATGGTCATGATGGAAGATACTGTGAGGGATACCAGTGCTAGGGGATGAGGACCAGCGCTATCATGGCTGGGCTAGGCATCGTCTCCGGCATGAATATATAAATATATTAGGTAATATAGTGGGATTAAGATTGTAGAGGCTACTATAAAGATCAATATAGAGGATGAGATGAAGGATACCCGTACATAGATCCTGGGGGTGGGTAGCGAGCTAATATATATTAAAACCCTATCCACAATCTTAGAAGCAGCTAGAGGCCTTATCGATACGGCAGAGTAGCTCATAGCAAAGGATATGATGAGCCCTGTTACTAGATGGAATAGATAGTCTATCCCAATGATATTTGAGAGGGATAGACTGAGTATTGTGAAGTCAGTCATGATATGGATAAATATAATTGCTAGGAGCGGGACATCTCTAAACATGGTTATTCTAATATTTATAGCGCTATTAGAGATGCTAGCGGGGTTATATAGCTCTTCAAAATCTGCCGCCCTCCGAGAATCTCCTGAGGATCAAGAGCTGAGTAGCTATTAGAGATATAGATATGCTAACCAATATTGGGATGAAGAGCTGGGGATCTAGTAGAAGTTTTGGATCAACCCCGAAGATGGTGTGAAACATATTTGCGTAATATGTTATAGGATTAATAATAGCTAGAACCCTAAAGATCTCTGGAACAGCATCGATGGGGTAGAGGGATGTGCTCAACCTAATACAGAGATCAGCAATGATAACTGAAAATATTGTGTATAGCCATCTCCTCTTAATAGACATAACCATAGAGCCGATAGCACCCCTAGCGAAGCTGAAACAAATATAATGGCGAGGAATATGAGTGGAACCATAGCTACATCTGCGGGATCGTGGGAGGCTATGATCACAACCACATAGGGGAGAACCGTGAGAACAGCCCAGAGAGAAGATCCCAGGAAAATCCCTAGAAGCTTTTGAAAGGCTCCGAGTGGCAGGGATTAGGTGTATAGATGCATCTGCATCCTAGTCATCATTATAAGGATCTACTCCACAACCTCATATATAGCTGTGAATAGTGCTAGGAAAATCACGCCAGAATATAGATAGTATTTATAGCTGGGGAGAGGTATTAGAATAGATAGTAGAGATGCAAAGAGATATATGCGAAAAGCATTCACAAAAAGAGTGAGGATAAGGGATCTCCAAGAGAAGTTTGAAATAAAGATCAATAGAGATAAACTTACAATACGATCCAACTCTAAAAAAGTTTTCGACGTAATCCTAAACCCCCTATTTATAACTAATTACTTTTATCGCTATATAATCCCCTATCTTATGTATTACTGCATCGTCTGCTTCTAAACTTAGGATTCTGGCTTGCACTTCTTGATTTGATGCTCCTTCAATCTTACTATGTTAGGTATGTATTTTTTAAGTTCATAGCTTTTTAGAGTTATTAATGAACCTTCCGCAGATCCAAATAGCGCTACATAGACACCTGGTTTATCTGCGTAGAAGTTAATGCTAATCATCTCTTTGTATTTATAGATTTCCCATGCTATGATCTTTGCTGGATCAACTTCTCCCCTTACATTTGCAGCTACCTTGAACCGAAAGAGTGTCTCTCCAATATCTCGTAATTTTTCCAAAAACTACAAACCCTTCTTCGCCTCTGGATAGCTCTTCACCTGTGTAAGATCTTTTAGGCTCTTCAGAAGCTCTTAACATATAGATCTTACTGTTTATTAGGGCTCCTGATATTCCCGATGCTATTGCTTCCATTAATGTCACCGCGATCCCTTTAGCTATTATTTGAAAAGCCCTGTGTTCTTATGATTATGTATTTGATTACTCACATCACTAATCAGCTCATTCAATATATAGATGTATAAGGGTTATATCCCCCTATGCGCATAGTATATGAGCGCTAGGTGGAGCAATACATGAATCTCTAACTGGACAGGCTTTATGGGATATCCAAAGCATCGTCTTACCCTCTCTATAGACTAGCCTCCCTATTATCATACTGATCATACCTCCTATCCCAGCCAATGATCCTAAGCCTAACCCCTCCTATGATCTCTACATATCCTTCTTTGACTCTGTATCCCTAGCCTTTATGCAGAAGCACTGATAGCTTCCTAACCCTAGGCCTCCTACCCCTCCTAGGATTGTTCCTCCAGGCATTGGCATTTGCAAGGGCTTCTCTATAGCAGCCAATAATAACCCTAGATAGAAGCCCAAACTACTCCCTCAGCCCCCCATATAGAGCGTTGTGAACCTCTCCAATGTTTCTCAGACCCAGTCTCAGGGTCTTGTTTATAGCGTAGTTAAGAGCTACACTATATCTTCTGAAGAGCTCTATGGCCCCTGGCAGTGAAGGGGCGCTAACCATCTCGATAGGGGTGATGGTTAGTCCGAGCTAGGGGCCATAGAGCCCCTCCAAAAATAAATAGAGATGAAAAGCCAATAAAAACTACCTCCTTCCTGAAGGGGCGAGGCTTTCGGTTGTAAAAGCTATTTGTGGTGGCCTCTTTCACTCCGGTTTACGACGATCTGTGTAGAGGGATCTCCTTTAAGGGCTTTGATCGCAATGATCCAGGCAACAGATTCTTCCTCGGTAGGTGGGGATCGTGCCTTGTAGTCCTGCTTTTCTATGTAGCTCTTCATGAGCTGGGCTATCTTGGTAAGCTTCTCTTTCTGTATCTGAAGGATCTTTTTACCTATAACTCTGTTAAGCCTGTTATAGACACTCTCTAAGTGTCTTGCACAGAGGAGGGATGAGGAGGAGGCATAGTTCTCTAATAGTTTTTGATCCTCTTCAAAGCATATTGAGAGGGTTTCGACATAGATTCTCTCGAACTCCTCAGCTTTTTCACAGAGGAAGCAGGATGCCCACATATCGGTAATGCTCATTGCTCCTCCATTCTCTATCATATCTAGATAGGTCTCCACCATATCGAGATATATTATTGAAGTGCCGAGCCCGTCTAGCCAGGGGTTCCTCTTTACAAAATCGATCACCTGGTGAGCGTGGAAGGGGCAGAAGCCAAGGCTACTCCTGATTCTGTTCCTCACTGCTGGATCGTTAACCATCTCGTATAGAATATTCTCTATGGACCTCTCTTCAACATCTAGAATGAGATTACATATCGGGCACCCGCGTCCTCTCCTCATCTCCTCCCTGAGCCTTATGAGCACCATACGATCGCATCTATCAACCTCTCTGGATCTGCTCGAGATCCTGAAGATCTTGAGGGGGTTCATCTAATCACCTGCGTTCCTCAGGAATATAGATAACGTATTTGCGGATGAGATCCTCAACCTCTCTCCTGAGATGTTCATTCCTAAGCCCTACAACCTCACACATTGAGAGCATACCAGAAAGCCTTATGGTCTCAACCCTTGCCTCCTCAAGAGCTGTTGCAAGCTTAAAGTGTAAAGAAGACTCTCTTGAAGAGAGCTCTAGAAGCTCCTTCAGAAGCTCGGCTTTCCTATTTTCCACCGTGCCCACCGTGCTTATCTTCAATACATTTTCTAAGCATCTCCTGAAGGCCATAGATCTTCCTCAGATCTTCGAGAACCTCGCCAAGCCTATTTTCAAGATCGATGATCCTCTCCCTAGCCTTAATGATCTCGGCCTCGAGATCTTGAATATTTAGATCCCCTAATTTCCCCAAAATCCCCCTGAGGTTAAGGAAAGCTTCATGTCTTATATATGTTAACTAGGATTCGATTTCAAAAGAAGTTCAACCAATATAACCTAGTGATTCGTGGAATCCTAAGCGTTTCCCCTTTCAATCCTACTTTCAATTCTATAGTAGATCACCCTTAACGCCATGGGCTCCCATCTGAGGAGGGCTCGAGCATCATCGCTCTCAAGGATATCATATATCCAGCACATCTGAATATAGCCTCATCATCAAATATTATTAGGAAAGGATTAGATACTTATATGCTTAAGCCTTGCATTTCTTCTCCATGCTACACCAAGTATTCATAGATAAAGTATTTAAATTTATTGGTAATCCTGTAACAGCCTCTGAATTAATCCTCTATATCCAGATCTTGCTTATCTAATACGATCCAGCCCACATTAAATTAAGGCGTGCCATCGTGTTTTATTCAGAGTTCTTTTCTATGAGGGCTTAATGCTAGTCGCTCCAGGCTGCTCATAACCATTGCTAGATATTAACAGCCTTCTAAGCTGGAGGAGTTATATGCCAATATTTTAATTCACCGTCACCGTCTATATATAATCCCTAGGTTTGGACTTCTTATATCTCTTAAAAGTAATAATACTCAGGTGAAGATATGGCCGAAATCGGCTTAACAGAACTCTTGATCTCGATATTCTCAGTAGTTATTACGATAATAATTTCAATAGCCACCCTAGCATACTGGCTTGGGAGGAGATTCACTGCTCTCGAGGGTGAGATCAAGGATGTGGAAACAAGACTAGGGGGTGAGATCAAGAACTTGGAAAACAAGCTTGGAGGTGAGATCAAGGATGTGGAAACAAGACTAGGGGGTGAGATCAAGAACTTGGAAAACAAGCTTGGAGGTGAGATCAAGGATGTGGAAACAAGACTAGGGGGTGAGATCAAGAGACTAAGAGGAGTTATAAGAAGACTTGGAGCTGCTTTTGTAGGGTACCAGGAGTTTTTCATAGAATTTCTAGTGGGCGAAGGTGTTCTAGCTAAAGAGAGGGGAGATATGGTTAAGGGAGAGGTTAGAAGAGTCTTAGAGATAGCGTTTACAAATCCCATATCCAAGGAGGAGTGGAAAAGGATCAAGGAGCTCCTAGACAAGGACGAGCTTACCCTAGAAGAAGCACTAGAGCTCAGAGAGCTAGCGAGAAAAGTTGCATGGATATACGGACACAGAGTAGAAGCTTGGAAACTGCATCTCTATGCTAGCATGGCAGTTGGATTCGCCAGGAAAAAGCTTGAAGAGGAAAAGAAAAAGCAGAGAGAGAAAAAAGAAACTCAGAAAGAGTCTAGCTAATCCATTTTTAGAATCGCTTCATAATATTGTTATAAATCTATATCCTCAAGGTTCGGACTTCATAGGACCTAGTATAGCTTAGTATGAAGCTCTCTGCCCTTGGCTTCATCACCCTCAGAATCTCTTTCCATCGTGATCTACATCACAAGGCTTCTCTCGCTCGGGGTGACCCCAGCCCAAAGCTCCACCCCATCGATTCCCCTAGCCCATAGCTATGGGTAACCGCTTATCCCCGATGATCATTGATTATCGCTGATATTAATTTGTTTGTGTTGCTTTGCTTCTTGATCCACGGGGTTTTGATCCTGTGGTCATCTGGGGACTTCCACCTCCCCCACAGAGATCTTGGGATCTCTATGGGCTCATTGGTGGCTGTTGAGCCCAGCGGCACCGGGCTCCCATCTAGGTTTAGGCTTAAGAACTCTCGCCCTTCAGGGCGGGGAGAGGTCAGCTTAGGGAGCTTAGAGGTTAGAGTTGTAGTTATATCTTGAATAGCAGGCTATTCTATTTATACATCTTTCCATGAATTTCTTATTGGTGATAAACACCTGAATATGGCTCTGGGGTTCGGAGGTGTTGTAGATCTCTTTAGGAGTATTCGTTGGGAGGATCTTGGAGTCCAATTGTTGATCGTCCATGGATCTGTTTTAAGAAGCGATAAGCCCAGGGACATAGATCTTGTTGCTGTTGTAGGCGGGGGTGAGGATGGGGATATGGATGAAGATAGCATTGCTCTGAGGTTGATGGATTTTATTGAGAAGAGGCTTAGGCTAGAGACTGATATCTATATAATTAAAGACCCAGGAGATGTCAACTGCTTCCTACTATGGGAGGCCCTCCGTCACGGCGTTATAGTCTATCAAAGCCCTGCTGGTAGGGAGAAGCTTGTTAGAGCTATAAACATATGCTATGACTTCATGTTATCACGAGAAAAGCTAGGATATACCGAGACGCTGGTTAAGCGGGTTATAAGAAATGCTGCATAAGAGGCTCTTAGAATTGATAGCATTACACACAGACCTTCTTGAGAGGATCAGAGGGGAGGAGATCAAGTGGGGTGATATCCTAGAGCTCTATGCAGTACTACATACGCTTCAAATACATGCTCAAGCAGTTATAGATTATCTCCTACATACATGCGCAATCACCGGCATATCATCTGAAACACCTATCAGATGTATAGAAGAGCTAAAGATAAGGGGGATGATCAGATCCGAGGATGCAGAGTTCATGAAAAGGGTTGTGAGGTTCAGAAACATATTAGTACATGAATACACCTCAATTGATATAGAACGCGTAAAGAGAGCCATAGAGACCCAAGGATATATAAGAGCCCTCCAAATCATAAACGAATTGCAAAAGAAACTCGAAAAAAGCGGGTTACTAGATCCCTAAACCCCGCTCTTTAAGGCGGGAGGGGTCAGAATAGCTGTGTTCAGGGATAGGAGGCTGTTACAAGGCAAGCAATAGATTTAAATGCATCTAATCCTTAATTAATTATGTTTAATGATGAAGTGATACTCAGATGTGCTTGATATATTAGTATCCTCGGAGAGCGATGGTATTTCTACTCTCCTCAGATGGGAGCTCCATGGCGTTGGGCTCGACAGGCATCCATACGGCTCGGATGAAGCCAACGATCCCGAGCTAAGGTGTAACCCCGCTAATAAAAGCTAGTGGGGAAACGCTATATTATATCTACAGGATAGAGACTGCCTGAGAATCCTGTAGGGATGAGCTTTTTAGCAGATATTAGTATGACACCCTCCCCGCCCTGAAGGGCGGGGTTTCTATGCTGGGGTCTCGGGTGTTAGCCCTCTGGAGGGGGATTAATGGCTTTACACCGTTATGTGTTATCGAGTAGCTTTCTATCTTCCTCGCTATCCTTATCCTGTGTCCTAGCTTGCGGGCTATGTTTAGTGCTGCATTTATATCTGCATTGATTTTCTTCCCAGTCTTCTTGCATTCATATAGCCCTCTATATATCCTCCCATTCTTATGTTTGTTTCCGCATATCGAGCATTCTTTGCTAGTGTAATCCTCAGGGACTATCTCAACTTCTATGCCATACTCTCTGAACACATCTACAATCCAAAGAACTATTTTCCTGTACCACCATATATTCGTGTTATACTCGTTTCCATTGTTTTGTGATAGCATTATGGGGTAGCCTATGTATAGCTTTCTAACTCCTCTATCATAGAATTCATCTGCTAGGAATCTAATAGCTGTTATATATAGGTGTCTTAGCCTCTCATCCCTCTTATACATTTCCTTAAGATACTTCTCATGATATTCTCTCCATGTTGAGATCCCAGCATTCCTAAGAAGATCTCTTATAGCCTGGTATGTAGCGATTTCTCTCTTCCACCAGTAGTATTCGGATTTGATCTTTCCTCCTTTGATAAGCATTGCTGATCCGTCCGAAATTGTAACAGCAAACAAGTTGTTAAGCCCCATATCCATGAAAGCCTCTCTATCCCCTATGGGATCCTTCTGCCTGATAGATCTAGGATTAACGATCCTACCCTTTTTATCCTTGTAGTTGGTTTTTACATAGCCTCTCTTATTGGATTTTGGTGGCTCAACACCAACCTCTATTGGTATGTGTGCGAACCACCTGCCATTAACATATATTATTTCAAGCCTTTCCTGTTTTCCTTCCCATCTGATCCTGCCAACATATCTTATTTTGAGATTAAAGTCTTTGAGCACAAGGTAGCCTTCACCCTCGTTAATAGGCTCTAGATAGTATCTATCATGAGATATCGAAAGCCGACAATACGATGCCGGTGCTTGCTGACCTCCTCCCCGCCTTGAAAGGGCGGGGGTTCCCCAGCCCTCTTACCGGCGGCTCATTGGTTCCCCCCATCTATTCGGGTTTACATCTGTCATCTGGGGGGCAGTGAGGGGGGCCAGAACTCCCCCGGGATTTGCTTTGATCTTTAGCTTTTTCAAAGCCCTCTTCCTGATATTCAGCTTTCCTATAACGTCCCTATCTCCCTCAAAGCCACATCTTGGGCATCTAAGCCTTCTATAATCAACCTCTTTTAATCCCTTGGAATCACATTTAGGACACTTAGACGATGTCCCGTTCGGGTTTACTATTGCTAATGGCACCCCTTGTTTCTCTGCCTGCCAGTCTATCCACTTCCCGAGCCTTGAGTACCCCATTATGATCAGCTTGG